>Ga0315336_1000225_pt1 | contig 215490 bp, 203 predicted proteins | sample ASW5metaG_FD_204512 | JGI IMG/M metagenome (GOLD analysis project Ga0315336, IMG submission 204512) | Ammonia-oxidizing marine archaeal communities from Monterey Bay, California, United States - ASW #5 | ecosystem: Environmental > Aquatic > Marine > Intertidal zone | place: USA: California...
TCAGTGCTCATAAATGCCCATGAAAAGCAAACTGATCAAAGGCCCCTTTGTCCGAAATCAGCGAACCGGCACTGGACGCGTGTTAGACGCTCTCAGCACTCAAAGTCGCTTCTTAACAATCGACTAGGTACACAGGCCCGCCACTTCCGAACTTCAGTTATTCTGATTTTGAACACATCAGCAATCATCCTGCAGACCGCGTGGCGCATGAGACGACGCCACGGCAAGGGGCCATCCGGAGCAACTTTCGATTGGCTTAACAGAGGTGTCTGCCGGCGTGCTATGCTTATACTCAGGTTAAGTTCGTGACTTAAAGTTGGCGGCTGGCTCGGCCGGTTCCGATGCGGGACGTGCCGGGCAAGCACGAGGGGAAAGGTAGAGCCATGGGTTCGGCATCAGAGGCGGCGACCGAAGCGGCGCGAGTCGGGTCATTCAATTACATGTCGGCGTCCGTGCAGCATTCGCTTCACCGCAACGGCCAGGTGCTCACGCGCCGCGACCAGGACGGCAGCGACACCGGCTGGGAGCGTATCGAATTAGAAGCACGGGGCATGCCCGTGCATGACGCCCGCCGCCTCGAAGCGTCGGCGCAGCGCACGCTCGCCTGCAATGGTTTCGAGCTGTGCGCGCGCCCCATAGCCGATCCAGCCCTCGACTTCTTCAATCACGATCAGGTGATCCGCACCTACTATCCGCAATGCGCGGAGATCGTGGCCGACGTAAGCGGCGCCAGCTTCGTCGCCGCGTTCGACCACAATGTGCGCTCCGCCGCCGGCAAGCAAAGCAAGCGGCGCATCGAAGGCGGTCAGCAGGTGCAAGGTCCGGCGCACGTCGTGCATGGCGACTATACACTGACAAGCGCACCGCAGCGGTTGCGCGATCTGGCCAAGCCACCAGGCGTGAATGACACGCTGCGCGCGCTGCTGTCGGACGGCGAATCGCTGCTCAACGCGGCCGAGGTCGAACGCGTGTTGGCCGGCGGCCGTTTCGCGATCATCAATGTTTGGCGGAACATCGTCGAGGCGCCGGTCGTGACCCATCCGCTGGCGCTCTGCGATGCAACCAGCGTGCGACCGGAGCACCTGGTCGTGTTCGAAATCCACTATCACGACCGCATCGGCGAGAACTACTTTGCCAAGTACGCGGACGGCCATCAATGGTACTTCTATCCGGCGCTGACCCGTGATGAGGCCTTGCTGATCAAGCAATGGGACTCGGTCGGAGAGCTCGCCCGATCGGACGGCGAAAACCCGGACAGTGTTAGCCCGGACGCGCCCTGCACCTTCAGTTTCCACAGCGCATTCGAGGACCCGACCACACCGCCGGATGCCCCCGAGCGTTGGAGCATCGAGGTGCGCTGCGTGGCGCTCTACGACTGAAACAACGACGCCTAGAAAGGTACCGCCGCATGTTGAATCCCGAAGGTCGCGTCATCATGATTTCCGGCGCCAACCGAGGCATCGGCCTTGCCGTCGCCCGGGCGCTCTACGATGCCGGCTATAGTCTGAGCCTGGGCGCCCGAGACACGGCCTCGTTCGCCGGCGTCACCGGCGGCTGGACGCCGGAGCGCGTGCTCACAGGCCGCTACGACGCCCAGGATAAGGCGACCCACCGCGAATGGGTCGCGGCCACGGTAGAGCGGTTCGGGCGCCTGGACGGCCTGGTGAACAACGCCGGCATCATGGAGGACGTATCCGTCGAGGATGACAACGACGCGGCACTGGATCGCATGTGGGCCGTCAATGTGAAAGCGCCGCTCTCGATGATCCGATTGGCGCTGCCGCACTTGCGCGATTCAGGAGCCGGCCGCGTCGTCAACGTCGCTTCCCTGGCCGGCAAAGCGGTTTATGGCGGCGGCATCGGCTACTCGATGACGAAATTCGCCGCCGTGGCATTTTCGCATGCAACCCGTCATGCGGGCTGGGAGGACGGCGTGCGCTGCACGGCGCTCTGCCCCGGCTACGTTTCCACCGACATGACCGCGGCGGTCGAATCCACCCCCTTCGACCAGATGATCGCGCCGGGCGACCTCGCCGAAGTCGTGGCAACGGTGCTCGCCTTGTCCAACACGGCATCGATCGCCGAACTCGTGATCAATTGCCGTGACGACGTGATGATGTAGCCTGATTTGGCATTATTTCACCGGTAAAAGGTACACCGAGGCGGAGCCGAGGGACTTTCTAACGATGGACTAATTCGTTTACCATATATGGGTCATCGGCTTTGACCTGACGGCGGAAAATTGCGCCAATAGCCCCATGAAATGAGCGAAAATTCCGCAAAACGGCGGACAGTGCGCACGATTGCTGCGAATTGCTTTGATCACCAATTGCTTAATTGAACGTCAACGATAAATCGCCAAAATCTAAGCCAGAATTCCATTTGGTTGAGGTAGAGTGATGGCTGTTTTTTCTTCGCCGAGTTTCGATGATCATGAATCCGTGCATTTTTGTCACGATCCCGATTCCGGCCTGAAAGCCATCATCGCGGTCCACGACCGCACCCTCGGCCCGGCGCTCGGCGGCTGCCGGATGTGGGCCTACGACTGTGAGGCCGAGGCACTAGAAGACGTTTTGCGCCTGTCGCGCGGCATGACTTACAAGGCGGCAATTTCCGGTATCGCCTATGGCGGCGGCAAATCGGTGATCATTGGTGACTCGTCGACGGACAAGTCGCCGGCGCTGTTTCGGGCGCTGGGTCGTCACGTTGAAGCATTGGGCGGCCGTTATATCGTCGCCGAGGACGTCGGCACGTCGGTCCCGGACATGGAGATCGTTCGCAGCGAGACCGGCCACGTTGCCGGCATCAGCGAAGGCGGCAGCGGCGATCCCTCACCGGCCACCGCTTGGGGCGTCTTCCATGGCATTCGAGCCGCCGTCGCCCATAAGCTGGGCCGCGACGACTTGGCTGGCGTTCGCGTTGCCGTCCAGGGGTTGGGCCATGTCGGCATGATCCTGTGCGGCCATTTGGCGGACGCCGGCGCCAAGTTGGTGGTCTCCGACCTGCGCGACGATGTGGTCCGTAGCGCACAGCGGACATACGGCGCGACCGCCACCAGCCTTGACGCCATCTACGGCCAGGATGTCGACGTGTTCGCGCCCTGCGCGCTCGGCGCCACGGTCAACGACAACACCATTGGCCGGTTCAAGTCAACGATCATCGCCGGATCGGCAAACAATCAATTGGCCGAGGACCGCCACGGCGACGCGCTGGCCGCGGCCGGCATTCTCTATGCGCCGGATTATGTGATCAACGCCGGCGGCATTATCAATATCAGCCACGAAGGCGCCGCATACGACAAGAAAGCCGCCTTCGACCATTGCGCGAGCATCCACGACACGCTGGCGCGGCTGTTCCAGCGCGCCGATGCCGAGAACATCGCGCCGAACCGCATGGCCGACCGCATGGCCGAGGAACGCATCGCCCAAGCCCGCAAGACGCGGGCCCACGCACACGCTGCCTAAGTTTGACTACATAATCCCGAGCTCGCGGAGCTCCGACAGCATCTCGGGCGGCAATTCGTTGCCGACGTCGGCGACCTTATCGAGATCGTCGGGCGCCGCGTCGCTCTCCAGGTAACGCCAGCCTTGATGCGGCCGCCGCGGTTGCGGCAGGGTCGCGACCAAGTCGTTGCCCAACAGCAGGCCGCATTTCATGCCGACGTCGGTGACTACCTCTTCGAAGCCGATAATGCGCTGGCGCACCCGAATGGCACGGCGAATGATCCAATAGAGCGAGCCGCCGGCGAGCACTTCATCGCCGCGCCGAGGCTTGTTTTTGGTGACATGGCGCAAGGTCTCGCCACGCGCCAACCGATGCGCCTGAAACTGCCGCAATTGATCGACGGAATCGACGCCGACACACATTTTCAGGAGATGCACAGCCATGGCTCAAGAATACCCCGTGGCGGCGGCGGCGCCAATCGTGCTTCAGGCCTCGTCGTCGAATGCCAGCAAAATATCGCCCTCATCAACTTGATCGCCTGCAGAAAAGTTGACTTTGGCGACCCGTCCCTCGGCCGGTGCGGTGATGGTGTGTTCCATTTTCATCGCCTCGAGCACCAGAAGCGAATCGCCTTTCTTCACCGTGGCGCCTGATTCGACCAACACCTGGACGATCTTGCCCGGCAGCGGCGCGTTGATGCTGGCGGCGGGAATGTCGTCTTCGATTTCACCATGCAAGGGATCGTGACGGGTCAAGCGATAGGTCGCGCCGTCGACCAGCAGATGCAAGTCGTCGCCGTCGACCGCGACGGCAGCCTTCACCCGCTCGCCGTCGAGATCCCCGGTCAATACGCCATCGTCGGTTAAGGCGCCTGTCGCCAACAGCGGCGTGTCGCCGATCGTCAGCTCATAGCGACCATCGCGGCGATAGCGCACGCCGACCATGTGGCTCTCCTCGCCGAACAGAAATTCAAAACTGTCGTGGCCTTCGTCGTTGAGCCGCCAGCCGTCGGCCGTCCCCCACGGCGAATGCGGATCGCCCGCGACGACCGACTGCTCGGTCTGGCGTTCGACCAGCCCGACCAAGGCCGACAGCGCCAGGATCCGCGCGTCCGGCGCCGGCGGCGGCACCAACAAAACCTCGGCGTGACGCTCGATAAATCCGGTGTCGAGGTCGGCGTCGCCAAACGGCCCGTGGCGCACCACACGACGCAGAAAATCCAGGTTGGTCGTGACCCCGGCGATCTGAAAAGCTTCCAACGCGACTTCGGCGCGGCGAATGGCACCGCGGCGATCCTCGCCATGAACAACCAGCTTGGCAATCATCGGATCATAGTACGGCGTCACTTCACCGCCTTCGGCAACGCCGCTGTCGACCCGCACCGAGCGGTCCTCCGCCGGCAGTCTGAAGCGCGCAAGGCGGCCGGTCGACGGCAGGAACTTGCGGGCGGGATTTTCCGCGTAGACCCGAAACTCCATGGCATGACCGGTCAGCGCAATGTCGGCCTGCGCCAACGGCAAAGCTTCACCGGCGGCAACCCGCAGCTGCCATTCCACTAGATCCTGGCCGGTGATCATCTCGGTGACCGGATGTTCGACCTGCAGGCGGGTGTTCATCTCCATGAAGTAGAAGCCGTCGGCGCGCAGGCCGTCGGCCACATCGGCAATGAATTCGACCGTGCCGGCGCCGACATAGCCGATGGCACGCGCCGCGGCGACAGCGGCTTCGCCCATCCTGGCGCGAAGCTCCGGTGCCATACCAGGCGCCGGCGCCTCTTCGATCACCTTTTGGTGCCGCCGTTGCAAGGAGCAATCCCGCTCGAACAAATGCACCACATTGCCGTGGCCGTCGGCAAACACCTGGATTTCGATATGTCGGGGCTTTTCGATGTATCTCTCAAGCAGCACCAGGTCGTCGCCGAAGGAACTTTGCGCTTCCCGTCGGGCGCCTTGCAGCGCCTTGGCGAACTTGGCCGGATCGTCGACCCGGCGCATGCCCTTGCCGCCGCCACCGGCGACCGCCTTGATCAACACCGGATAGCCAATTTTTTCGGCCTCGACGCTCAAGAAATCCGGATCCTGTTCGGACCCGTGATAGCCCGGCACCACCGGGACCTCGGCCTGCTCCATCATCGCCTTGGCGGTCGCCTTCTGGCCCATGGCGCGGATCGCCTCCGCCGGCGGTCCGACGAAGGTGAGCCCGGCGGTCGTCGCGCGCTCGGCGAAGACGGCATTTTCCGACAGGAAGCCATAGCCCGGATGAACCGCGTCGGCACCGCTCTTGGCGGCAACGCTCAGGATGCGGTCCATGTCGAGATAGCTCTCCTGCGCCGGCGCCGGCCCGATCAGGTAGGCTTGGTCGGCCATCCGGACGTGGGGCGCATCGCCGTCGACTTCGGAAAACACGGCAACGGTTCGCAACCCCATGGCCCGCGCCGTGCGCATGACCCGGCAGGCGATCTCGCCTCGATTGGCAATCAACAGTTTTTGCATGCGCGCCGCCTCACATCCTGAAGACGCCGAAATCGGTTTTTTCGATTGGCCGGTTCAACACCGTCGAAATGCCGAGCCCGAGGACCCGGCGGGTGTCCACGGGATCCATCAGGCCGTCATCCCAAACCTTCGACGTCGCGTAATAGGGATCGCTCTGCGCCTCGAACTGATCGATGATCGGTTGTTTGAAAGTTTCCTCGTCGGCCTCGGACCAAACCTCGCCCGACTTCTCGATGTTGGCGCGGCGCACCGTCGCCAGCACGCCGGCGGCCTGCGCCGATCCCATCAAGGCGAGACGCGCGCTCGGCCACATCCAGAGGAATCGCGGGCTATAGGCGCGGCCGCACATACCGTAATTGCCGGCCCCGTAGGAGCCGCCGATCACCAGGGTGAATTTCGGCACTCGTGTCGAGGCGACCGCGGTCACCAATTTGGCGCCGTCCTTGGCGATGCCGCCGGCCTCGTATTTGCGGCCGACCATGAAGCCGGTGATGTTTTGCAAGAACACCAACGGCACGCCGCGCTGTGAGCAGAGTTCGATGAAATGCGCGCCCTTCAGCGCCGATTCTGAGAACAAAATGCCGTTGTTGGCGACCAAGCCGACGGGATAGCCGTGGATGCGGGCGAAACCACAGGCGAGCGTGGTGCCATACAATTTCTTGAATTCATCGAATTCACTGCCGTCGACGACACGGGCGATGATCTCGCGGACGTCATAGGGGTGCTTATCGTCTGCCGGCAAGATGCCGTAGATCTCTGCCGGATCATAAAGCGGCTCGGCCGGCGTCGAGACATCGAGACTGACCGGCTTGACCCGATTGAGGTTGGCGACGATGCGCCGCGCTAAGCCCAGCGCATGCATGTCGTTCATCGCGTAGTGATCGGTCACCCCGGAGACCCGAGAATGCACGTCGGCACCGCCGAGTTCTTCCGGCGTCACTTCCTCGCCCGTCGCCGCTTTCACCAGCGGTGGGCCGCCGAGAAAGATGGTGCCTTGGCGGCGGACAATAATGGATTCATCGGACATCGCCGGCACATAGGCGCCGCCCGCGGTGCACGAGCCCATGACCACGGCGATTTGCGGAATCCGCGCCGCCGACATGTTGGCCTGATTGTAAAAGATGCGTCCGAAATGATCGCGATCGGGAAACACGTCCGGCCATTGCGGCAGGTTGGCACCGCCGGAATCGACCAGATAGAGGCACGGCAAATGATTATCCATCGCGATCTCTTGCGCGCGCAAATGCTTCTTCACCGTCTCTCTGTAATATGTACCGCCTTTGACAGTCGCGTCATTGCAGACGATCACGCATTCACGGCCGGATACCCGGCCGATGCCGGTGATGACGCCCGCCGCCGGCACCTCGTCGTCATACATCCCCCACGCCGCCAACTGGCTCAGCTCGAGGAACGGCGCGCCGGGATCGAGCAGCGCGCGAATGCGGTCGCGCGGCAGCAATTTGCCGCGGGCCAGATGGCGATTGCGCGAGCGTTCGCCGCCGCCTTGCTTGGTGCGTTCGACCCGCGCGCGCAATTCGGCGACGCGTTCGCGTTGATGGGCTGCGTTTTGCTTGAACGCATCCGATCGCGTGTTGATGTCGCTTTTGACGACCGTCATGGCAGTCGGTTCACCTTTGCGTCTGAAGGGCGGCTAACATGCCGGGACATCCCGGCGCCCGCAACCGCTAAAACCGTTTCAGATTTTGTTGCCATCGAACTTTGCCGGTCGCTTTTCTAAGAATGCCCGGATACCCTCTTGGGCATCATGGCCGCGCGCCGCGCCAGCAATGCCGCGGGCTTCGAGTTCCATCTGCGTTTCCAGGCTTTCCTGCGTGCCCATGTTCATCAGACGCTTTGCCTCACCGTAGGCGCCGGTCGGCCCAACTGCCAGACCGGCTGCCAGTTTCCCGACTTCAGCCATCAGATCATCATCACCAACTACCCGGTTCACGATACCCCAGTTTTCGGCCTCCGGCGCGGTCAAGACCCGGTTGGTCAGCGCCAGTTCCTGAGCCCGGCGCAGGCCGACGATGCGGCTCAGGTAATAGGTCGAGCTGCCGTCCGGTACGAGCCCGGCGCGGGTATAGGCCAGAGTGAATTTCGCCGAGCCCACCGACCAGACCAGATCGGCCATCAACACCAGGCTGAAGCCGGCGCCGGCCGCGGTCCCGTTTACCGCGGCGATCAGCGGCGCGTCCATGCGGGCAAACCGCGAAATGGCGGCGTGCAAATAGGTTGTCATCTCTTTAATCACTGACGGCAGTCGGTCGCCTTCGGCGCTAAACGACGCGAGGTCGCCGCCGGCGCAGAACATGGACGATCCGGCACCAGTCAAAATCACGGCGCGCACGCTCGGGTCCTCGTCGAACTGGATCGCCGCTTTCATCAATTCCTCGGCCATCTTAATGTTCATGGCGTTGGCCGCGTCCGGGCGGTTGAGGGTCAGGGTGGCCACGCCACCGGCATGGCTCAGGCTTAATGTTTCGAAAGTCATGATGCTCCTCTCAGGCGACCTGCGGCCGTTGGCGGCCCCGGCAAAGGCTGTTAGATTGCGCCGAATCCGAGCTGCATTGAACGGGAGTTTCCATGGCGTATCAACCCTTCGACCTCACGGGCCGCGTCGCCCTTGTCACCGGCGGCAACGGCGGCATCGGTCTCGGCATGGCGGAAGCCATGGCTCAGGCCGGCGCCGATGTCTGCATTTGGGGCACCAATCCGGACAAAAACGCCCGTGCCGAGGCCCGCCTGAAGGAAACCGGCCGCAAAGTATTGAGTCTGATCTGTGACGTCAGCGACGAAGCCGCGGTCGAGGCCGCGTTCGCCAAAACCTTGGAAACTTTCGGCCGCGTCGACAGCTGTTTCGCCAACGCCGGCGTCAGCGGCGGCCGCACCGTGCCGTTCATCGAAATGACAGCGGAAGAATGGGAACGCATCATGGCGGTCAACATGACCGGCGCCTTCTTCACCTTGCGCGCGGCGGCGCGCCACATGGTCGAACGCGCCGAAACCGGAGACCCCTTCGGCCGGCTAGTCGGCACCGCCAGTCTGGCGGCCCGCTCCGGCCCTGCCCGCAACGAACATTACGCCGCGTCGAAAGGCGGCCTGATATCGATGATGCAGGCGCTGGCCACGGAATTGGCCCGCTACGGCGTTACCGCCAACACCATCCTGCCGGGCTGGATCGAGACCGAGATGACCGAGAAGGCCTTCGCCTGGGAGCGCTTCGCCAGCAACGTCATGCCGCGCATCCCCGTGCGCCGATGGGGCTCGATCGAGGATTTCGGCGGCCTCGCCGTCTATCTCATGAGCTCGGCATCGAGCTATCACACCGGCGAATCGTTCTTGATCGACGGCGGCTACTGGCGGTTTTAGCCCCGCATAATGTGCCGCGCCATGGCCCAGCGGTGCACTTCTGAGGGGCCGTCATAGACGCGGAATGACCGGATCTCGCGGAAGATCTGCTGGACCGCCGTGTCGCCGACCAAACCGAGACCGCCGAGGATCTGAACCGAGCGGTCGGCGACCCGGAACAGCGCTTCCGACACCGCCGTTTTGGTCAGGCTCGATTCATGGCGGCCTTTCTCGCCGCGATCGAGCACTGATGCCGCCCACCAAGTCAGCAGCCGGCTCTGTTGCAGATCGATTTCGTTGTCGGCCAACATGAATCCGATGCCTTCATGCTCGCCGATCGGCTTGCCGAACGCCTGGCGCCGGCGGGCGTAATCCACGGCGATATCGTGGGCGCGGGTCGCGGCGCCGAGCCAACGCATACAATGGGTCAAGCGCGCCGGCGCCAATCGCACCTGGACATTGCGAAAGCCATCACCGACGGTGCCCAGGACATCGCTCCGCGGCAGCCGCAGATCTTCGAATGTCATTTCACAGTGGCCGCCCGTGAAGCTCTGATCCAGGCTGTCCAGGTCCCGCAGGATGTTGATGCCGGGCCGGTCCATGTCGGTCAACAGCATGGTCGGGCCGCTTAGGCCCCCGGTCGCGTCCTCAACATTCGCCATGATGATGCAGAAGCCGGCGCCGCGGCCGCCGGTGATCAGCCATTTGCGGCCATTGACCACGAAATCGTCGCCATCCGCGACCGCCGTGGTCAACAACTGGCCGGGATCGGAACCGGCACCCATCGGTTCGGTCATGGCGAAACAGGACCGGATGTCGCCGGCCACCAACGGCGCCAGCCAGCGCTGCTGCTGCGCTTCCGTGCCGACCTTCGCCAGCAGGTTCATGTTGCCTTCGTCCGGTGCCGCGCAATGCAGGGCGATCGGGCCGAGCACCGAATAGCCCGCCGCCTCGAAGGCGATGGCAGTATCCACGTGGTTCAGGCCCATGCCGCCCCAAAGTTCGGGCGCATGCGGTGCCAGCAGGCCTTCGGCCCGCGCCAACGCGTTCAACTCCCGCCTTAAATCATCGGTCGGGCCATGCGCGGTTAGCCGCGAATCCTGCTCGAACGGTATGATCTTTTCGGCCACGAACGCGCGCACCCGGTGTTGCAGCTCTTGCTGCGCCGGTGTCAGAGTGAAATCGATCATCGCTGGCCTCTTAATCCTCTGTTCGCCCAAGGGCCTTGCCTATTGGCTCGGCGGCAGGCTGTCAATCTCGCGGCCAGAGGACCGGGAACCAGTCCTGGCGCAGTTCTTCGCCGGGCTGTTGATCGATGCCGGGGAACGGCGGCGAAGTGCGCGCGCCACGCTCGGCAAAGCGGACGTCGTCGCCCAGCCAACGGTGTGAGAAGGCCCGCCGGCGGCCGTTGGTCAAATTGCCGGCAGCGCCATGCACCGCTTTGTAACTGAACAGAACGGCATCGCCGGGCTCCAGCGCCCAGGCTAGGATTTCATAAGCCGCCGGGTCGGCGGCGACATCTGGCACATCCATGAAAACCCGCTCGTCTTCATAGAAATCATCGTCATCCAGCCATTTGACCGGCCGGACGAGCCTGTCCCAACGGTGCGACCCCTTGATGATCTGCAGCGAGGTCTCGACGGGAACCGGGTCGAGCGGCACCCAGAAACTGACGGTTTGCTCGCCGTCGACACAGTAATACGGAATATCCTGATGCCAGGGCGTTTCCTTTGCCGTCCCAGGCTCCTTGACCAGGACATGTTCGTGAAAAAACTGGGCCTGCCTTGAGCCCATGACCCTGGCGGCGATCTCGGCAGCGTCGGATTCCAGGACGAAGCGGCGGAACTCGGGAATGCGCTGCCAATTGCAATAATCGTCGAAGAACCGGCCGGGCTCGCCAGCCTTGGTATTCTCCGCACCATAGGGTCCCGGCTCTTTCATGTTGGCCGCAACGCCGGCTTCCAGAAGCGGAACCCAGGCATTGAAATGGCCGCGAAGGCAGATCGCGCCGTCGCGCTGAAAGGCGTCAATCTGGTCTTGGCTGAGTACCGCCGCAGGCGACGCCGTATGAGCGGTCATGGATCCCTATCTCCTATGTCGTCCGCACGTTTTAACCGCTATCGCCGGTTGATGTGAAGGCCCAACGCGGACACGGCTCAGTTTCTATTGGCGTTTGATGACACCGCAGGCCACGCGGCTCCCAGCTCCCGCATTGTCATCATAGCTGTCAGCTTTGGCATGGATTATGACGGCCGAACCATCGTCATCGAACAATGAACCCGCCGCTCCCGCCGCCATGCTAACAAGTGCATTCAGCACATCGGCTTTAGCGGTGCCGTCGGCATGCGCATAGACGTTTGGCATGTCGCCGGCATGGGGTTGTCCATTATGAGCATAACCATGGGACGCGCGATGCGGATTGAAATGCCCACCGGCCGCCTTGAAGTCCGGGTCGCAGGCGCCGGTCTCATGGATATGAAATCCGTGCGCACCTGGCGTCAATCCCTTTAAATCTGCCGTGACCAAGACACCTTGAGCGGTTTGCTTCAGAATTACGGTGCCCAACGCTTCGCCGGCGGCGCCCGCCATCTTCGCACCAGCCATTGCGTCACCCGCATGGGCCATCCGCCCCATAGCCAGTGACAGGACCACGATCGTCAGAATGCCGTTTCGTAGGGAGTTACTCGTCATATTTCGATTCCTGCATTTTTGATGTGAAATGAGAATCCTAAAACCCGAGTCCGCTTTGCATCGATGCCACCGATGCGTGATCAACCAATACCAAATTTCAGCCAACGGCCGAACCTGGACGGGCGACTTGTTTCATTGGCATCGCTCGTGGCAAGGAACGGATCCGCATAGATGCTCTGAGGCTTTGCTCCACGCTCAATGGCGGCGTCCCGGACACTGTCGACCAACGGCGGTGGTCCGGCAATAAATATTTGGTGACGGCTGAGATCTGCTTGATCCTCGAGGATTACAGGAGCAACAAAGCCAACGCGATATTCGTCCGTTGCTTCATCGGATAGCACCGTTATCACTTGAAGCGCCGGAAGTCGGGCTGAAAGCGCCCGCAACGGTTCACCGGCGAACAGATCGGCCGTGGTCCGGAAGCCAACATAGAGGGTAACCGGAACCCTCGGCGCCCGCGCGGCGACGTGGCGGAGGATCGATAACATGGGTGCTAGCCCGGTCCCCCCGCCGGCCAGGAGGAGCGGCCCTTGCGGGCAGTCCGACTGATACGCCTGACCGAACGGACCGACGATGTCTGCACGGTCGCCCGGCGAGACATGGCGGGAAATATGCTGACTGACCACGCCGTCCGGCAAGACACGCACGTAGAACTCCAGAAATCTCGAGCCTGGAGTGTTGGCTGGCGAGAAACTTCGTTCTGGGTAGCCTGGGAAGCGCAGCGCGACATATTGCCCGGCGAAGAATTCGAGCGGCCTGTTGAGTTGCAGGACCAAGCGAACGACATCGCGGCTAACAGTTTCGCAAAACTTGACGTGGCCTTGGCACTTCTGCTGGGGCGGTACCGGCGCCCGCAGCGGTTCTGCGAAGGCGACGGAAACATTGGATCGTGCCACGGTACGGCAGCTTAGGATCCAATCCTCGGCCCTCTCCTCGGCACTTAGCGCCGCGGGCAGGTTGCTTCTGCGTTCGACCTCGCCGCGCAACAATCGGCATTTACAGGTTCCGCACTCGCCGGCACGGCATTGATGGGGCACGGGAACACCGGCGGCCAGGGCGGCATCTAGCAGGGTCTGGTGGCCGGTCGAGATGGCATCGTGCCATCCTTCAATCGTCATTTCTGGCATTGGATTACCTCATGGTTACGCGAACGGGGTGAAGATGCTGGCTATGGCGGGTCTGGGCGTGATCGAACACCGCAACCCAGAGGTAGACCGCATGGTCTTCCTGAAAGGCCACGTCGAACTCGGAACCGGTGTCGAGACGGCGCTTGACTTCCATGGTCCAGACGCCGTCCGCCCAGTGGGCCACGGCCGCGACGTCGCCTCGGTCGCCGGCGAAAGGCGCGTCGATCAGCACCCCCGGCATGATCGTTCCGACCGGATAGGTATCGAGTGTTGGGTCGTAGGGAACCGTGTCCTCGAGTGACATAAACAAAGACTGCCGATCGCTCGCGTCGGGCTCTAGATCGACCGACTGAAAAGGTTCCAACAGCGCCGGGTCCCTGGGCAGGCGCAACGGCTGGACGATGCCGTCCGAATACGCTTTCCAGTTCATCTTAAAGCCACCGGCGGTCTTCGGATCCTTGGTGTAGCCGCCGGTGTAGCGGCCCTTGCCTTTCGGTTTCATCGGCGGGCCGAAATAGTTGTCATCGATCTGCTGCATCACGTTGTTGCCGGTCCGCACCGACTTCCAGTGCCAGACGTCGACGATGCCGCCGTCCGTCGTGTAATGCAGGCCGCGACCACCAGAGGGGCCGGGCTTGCCGTCAAGCGGCCGTTTGCCGAGATGAACCGATCCGTCGCCGGCGATACCGGAACCATCGGACAGCATCACGCCGAACTTGTCCTCGTAGTAGGAATCCTCGTCTTGGATGCCGAATTCGGTCTGCACGACGCGCCAGCCCTGTGCCGTTTTCTTCAGAGGCAGGTGCTTTTGGCTTCGTGTTGTGTCGGGCCATTGGAAAAGGCCGAAGAAATGGGTTCCGTCATGCGCTGCACGTACGGTCACGGTAACATCGCCACCGGGGTGGTTGGCGCCTCTCGCAGTTGGGATGCTAACTTGGGGCAGATCTTGCCAAACTGCGTCGTCGGCCCTGCCGTCAAGGGTCGGCAGGTTCGTGATCCTGCGCACGACAAGCTCGGTTTGGCTCGCCTTCTCAAGTCCGTAGAATGAGGCAGCGGTGGCTATTCCGGCGATCAGCCCGATGCCTGCCGCGATGCCATAAGCCGGCTGTGGCCGCAGGATTTTCAAGAGATGCCCGATCCCGCCCATCGCCAGCAGTGCCAGCAGATGCACGACAACGTAGACAACAATGCTCCAGGCGGCCACCTGGTGGACTGCCATGACAGGCGACGACGGCACCAATCCCGGCGCCAGATAAAATATGAGACCGGTCACGCCGGCAACGCCTACAGCGGCGAACGCCATCCAGTAGACAGCAATATTTACAGCCCGCGCGCGCTGTTCCCGGTGACCTGTTGTGAGATCCGTAATCCATGCTCGATCGAGTGCGATCCGAGGCAACAATCCGGCCCGCCAGATAAACCCGATATAGGCGGCAACAAAGCCAAGCAGCACCAAAGCAGCCCAGAGATGCCATTGTATAACGTCGCCCTGCGGCAGTACGTCCTCAACGGCACGTGCCCAGTCAGCCTCGGGCATGTCGGCGGCGATGCGCAATCCTGTTGCCAGGCTCAACACAAGTGTCAGGACGATGCCCCAGTGCAAGACTACGGTTGGGGCATCGGATTGTGGGCGTCGCGTCGGCGCCATTGAAGCTCTCCTTCTTCGTTCAAGTTGGGCAATAGATCGAATTCGACCCGGCGCCCGGCAGGGGTGTTCGCGGATGTTTGGGAAATTTGGCCTTGGCGATCCGTCGTTTGACCACCAGGCGGGTGATTGGCTCGATTAGTCTATTGCGTTAGCGCAACGAATCGATCCGGCGGCGCCGCCAATGTGTTTTACGTGGCACAATGCGAGCATGGCACCGGGCTCGGTCTTGCCCTGTGAAATCAATCATCATGGGCAAGCCAATCAAAACCAAGTTAAGTAATTTCATTGATGCCAGATAATACATTATCTGTATTTTATATGTACTCACTCATTTTCTCCATCGATTCATCTGTTTGATCGTGAGCGGGACAGCATTGACTGACTGCAATACGCTTTATCATACGGACAACACGAAGGAAGAAAAATCGATCCATCGTTACGCAAATTTCTTTTCTTTGCTCGGCTTGTCTATTTCCGTCCAGCGACCGTCGCCATTGCGACAGGCGACGCCGGTAAATAATTCCGGCAACTGGTTATCTGCTCGAATGGCTTCCTCAAATTGCCGACAATAATGACCACTGGTGGTGCGCCATGTCCTTACCGGCGTGACGGATCTAACCGTCCCGTCGCCGACCCGCCACGCCAGTGTTTGGCCGCTCTGCAGGGTTTCCAATATTTGCTGCAACATCGCGTGACGAGCCGAAGCGGCGTCGCTGTCGGCCAGGATCGCCATAGCTTGACGTGCAACCACCGCCGAGCCCGCCACAATCAAAATCGCGCAATACACGGTGTGGACCAACCGAGACCGACGCCGCATGATCATTCCCACCCTTTGGAAATAACACCGGCCTCATCTTCGGCGCTTAAGTCGGGACCGGCGGGCGTCGGGTCACCGGAAAATTTGCCCTCACCGCTTTCACCTTTCTCCCCGCCTTCGCCACCCGAACTGCTGCTGCCTTCACCGGCCTCGCCGCCAGACCCGCTTTCACCAGATTCTCCTTCGCCGCCTCCGCCGGATTCGCCCTCACCGTCGCCCTCACCCTCACCCTCGCCCTCGCCCTCACCCTCGCCCTCGCCCTCACCCTCACCCTCGCCCTCGCCCTCGCCCTCGCCCTCGCCCTCACCTTCGCCTTTGTTGTGCACTACAAAACCGTTAGCGATGTAGCTGTGATCACCGACCAGCAACAAGTTGTAAACAATGGTCGACGGCGCCGCCGCGCTAGCGCCGATCACAGTGACCGGCCGGTAATGGATCGCAAGGCCAGTGACACGGGCCAGACTACCGTCAACGGACTGTTCGATGATTTCCGCACAGGCCAACACGTCGCCGACGCTGAGACGGGACGTAACCAGACCCGACGTTTCACGCCGGGTAGCCAGCGGATCAATCGATTTCCAGCCGCCGGGTGTCAGGAATGGATGCTCCGCCGTTACAAAGGGATCGGAACCGTTGATGGCATAAAGCAATCGTGTACCTAGACAAGGTCGCTCGACCTCGACGACCTGGTTGGCTTGGCCATTTCCGCCCATCACCCAGTCGCCAACCGCGACCGCCTCGATGGGTTTGGACCAACCATCCGCCATCAGCACCATCGTGCCGGCGACAAAGCAGGAATCGGCATAGGCGCTGTTCTCGCCAAAAGTCAGATAGCCTAAGCCAATATCCAACTCGACCGGCGCCATCGCCATGGAAACCACGAGAATGCCGGTTGTCGCCAGCAACGCCGAAAGTCGATGCCGCGGCTTGTCGGCCCGCCTTGACCGATCGAATCTAGCCATCTGCTACCTTTGCGCCTATTGAGCAATTGCTTAAACAACACGCAAAAGTGCAATTTAATCCGGCGACGGTGACGACGTGCACAAAAAAATTTGCCGACCGCCGGGAAGAAATCGGCCGCTCGGGTGTTTTAATCCTGAAAGCAGAGTGGTGAGAGGACAAGTGGACGAGGAGATCGACCAGGAAATGATCGCGCTGCTGCCTCGCCTGCGTCACTTCGCCCTGTCACTGACGGCGAACCTGCAGGATGCGGACGATCTGGTCCAAGCAACCTGCGAACGCGCCATCCGAAATCTCGACAAATGGCGCCGCGGCAGCCGCCTGGATAGTTGGATGTACAGGATCGCGCAGAACTTGCACCGCAACGCCTATCGCGACGGCCGGACCCGCGACCGCCATCTCGCGGTTCTGGAAGCCGAAGCCAGCATCGTGCCGGCTGAGGATCAGGCCTATGCCCATGTCCTTTTGGGCGATGTCGGCGAAGTCATCGATCGGCTGCCGGCGGAGCAGCGAAGCGTCTTGTTGCTGGTTGCCGTCGAAGGCCGGTCCTATAAAGAGGCGGCGGACATTCTGTCGATCCCCGTCGGCACGGTTACCAGCCGACTTGCCCGTGCCCGAGAGGCCATCATGCGCACCATGGAAGGCCAAGAACCATGAACGGCAAAATCGATATAGAACGGCTATCCGCCTATCTGGACGGCGAGCTCGGCGCCGACGCCGCACAAGACGTCGAGACGCTCGCCGCCACCGACCCGGCCGTTGCTGCTGCCCTCAAGGCCATGCAGCATGCCAATGGTGAGGCCCGGCGGTTCTTGCGCCAAGCGTTGCCGGAGGCACCGGATCGATTGCGAGCCACGATCGAGCACGGCTTCGCCGCCCGCGGCAACGGGCATCGCGGGAGCGCACCCGTTTCCCGCTGGGCATTGCCGTTGGCGGCTTCCATCTTGATTGCGATATCCGGCCTCGTTGGTGGATTTTTGTTGTCGGACATGCGCTTGGCGTCGCATTTGGCGGAACTCGAAGCCCGCCAAGCAGCCGATCGGCAGTCCTTCGCCGCCGCCCTTCAGCAGGTTTTGGAAACCGCCAACAGCGACCGCTCCGTAACCTGGCAGGGCGCCGCGACCGGCGCACAGGCAACAATTACCCCGACCCGGACCTATCGGAGCGTCAGCAATCATTGGTGTCGAGAATTCGACGAACGCATCGTTCGCGACGGCATCACGCAGGACCGTACCGGCTTGGCATGCCGTGAGAGCCCGACCGCGTGGCGCCGGGTGCGGACCACGATCCGCAACCCGGACAACACGTTCTAGAGCATGATCGACCTACTCGGAATCATTTGATGGGTGCAAATCGGCTTTTCGGGTGCGTTGCGATCTTGTCCGCAAAAACAAGGGATATCTCTTGTTTTTGCACATCGCGCTGCGCATCGCGCCTGCCCGAAAAGCCGATTTGCACCCATCAAATGATTCCGAGTAGGTCGATCATGCTCTAGCGGTTCAATTCATCCGTTCGAGGCCGATCGCCGTCGCTTCGCCTCCACCGATGCAGAGCGAAGCCACGCCGCGCTTAAGGCCGTTTTTCTGCAGCGCCGACAGCAATGTTACGATAATCCGTGCGCCCGAGGCGCCGACCGGGTGGCCGAGCGCGCAGGCGCCGCCATGAATGTTGGTCTTATCGTGCGGCAGGCCGAGATCGCGCATCGCCGCCATGGTGACCACCGCGAACGCCTCGTTGACCTCAAAAAGATCCACGTCGTCTGCCGACCAGCCGGTTTTGTCGAACAATTTTTCGATGGCCTTGATCGGTGCCGTGGTGAACCAAGCGGGCTCTTGGGCGTGCGAGGTATGACCGACAATGCGGGCGATCGGCGTCAAGCCACGCCGCGCCGCCTCCGATTGCCGCATCAACACCAAGGCCGCCGCGCCATCGGAGATCGACGAGGAATTGGCCGCCGTGACCGTGCCGTCCTTGGCGAAGGCCGGGCGCAAGTTTGGAATCTTGCTGGGATCGGCGGTCAGCGGCTGTTCGTCTTTGTCGACGACGGTCTCGCCTTTGCGGTCCTTGATGGTGACGGCTACGATTTCGCCGGCGAAGCTGCCGTCTTCCGTCGCCGCCTTGGCCCGGCGCAAAGATTCTATGGCGTAGGAATCCTGCTGCTCCCGGGTGAATTGATAGGCCTGGGCGGTATCCTCGGCGAAGGTGCCCATCAGTCGGCCCGGATCGAAGGCATCTTCCAAGCCGTCGAGGAACATATGGTCCTTGACCTCGCCGTGGCCGAGCCGCTGGCCGTCCCGCATCTTGGTCAGCAGGTAAGGCGCGTTGGTCATGCTTTCCATGCCGCCGGCGACCATCACCGAATTGGTGCCTGCCGCCAGCAAGTCATGGGCAAACATGGTGGCCTTCATGCCCGAGCCGCACATCTTGTTGATGGTGGTGCAGCCGACATCCATCGGGATGCCGCCGCCGACCGAGGCCTGGCGCGCCGGTGCCTGGCCCTGGCCGGCCGGCAGCACATTGCCCATGATCACTTCTTCGACGGCGGCGCCGGCGATTCCGGCGCGGTCGAGCGCCGCCTTGATCGCGACGGCGCCCAATTCCGGCGCGGTGACCTTGGCGAGGTCGCCCTGGAAGCTCCCCATCGGCGTCCGCGCCATGCCGACGATCACAATCGGGTCGGTCTGTGTTGCACTCTCTGTCATTGTCATCTCCTTCAAGCAGCGTTCACGCGGTTTCCTGGAACAATTCGCGGCCGATCAGCATGCGCCGGATTTCCGACGTGCCGGCACCGATTTCATAGAGCTTGGCGTCGCGCAGCAGCCGGCCGGTGGCGTATTCGTTGATATAGCCGTTGCCGCCGAGCGCCTGGATCGCTTCCAACGTCATCCAGGTCGCTTTTTCGGCGGCATAGAGAATGCAGCCGGCGGCGTCCTTTCGCGTCACCTCGCCCCGGTCACAGGCCGCTGCCACCGCATAAACGTAGGCCTTGCTGGCATTCATAGTCGTGTACATGTCGGCAATCTTGCCTTGCATCAGTTGGAACTCGCCGATCGGTTTGCCGAATTGCTGACGCTCATGAATATAGGGCACGACCACGTCCATCGCCGCCTGCATGATGCCGAGCGGCCCGGCCGACAGCACGACGCGTTCATAATCGAGGCCGCTCATCAGCACCCGGACGCCGCGATTGAGGCCACCGATCAGGTTTTCTTCCGGCACCTCGCAATCCTCGAACACCAATTCCGACGTGCTGGAACCGCGCATGCCGAGCTTGTCGAGTTTTTGCGCGGTACTGAACCCGGCAAAATCGCGCTCGATAATGAACGCGCTGATGCCGTGCGGGCCGGCCTCGGCGTCGGTCTTGGCGTAGACCACCAAGACGTCGGCGTCGGGGCCGTTGGTGATCCACATTTTGTTGCCGTTCAGCACGTAGCGATCGCCCTTCTTGTCGGCCCGAAGCCGCATGGAGACCACGTCGGAGCCGGCACCGGGCTCGCTCATGGCTAGCGCGCCGACATGCTCGCCGGAGATCAGCTTCGGCAGATAATTTTGTTTCTGTGCTTCCGAGCCGTTCAACTTCAGTTGATTGACACAGAGATTGGAATGGGCGCCGTAGGACAGACCGACCGAGGCACTGGCCCGGCTCACTTCTTCCATCGCCACGCAATGTTCGAGATAGCCCATGGCCGAACCGCCATAATCTTCCTCAACGGTGACGCCGAGCAGGCCGAGCTCACCGAGCTTCGGCCAGAGATCGCGCGGAAATTCATTGCTCCGGTCGATCTCCTCGGCGCGCGGCGCGATCTCGGCGGCGGCAAAGCTGGCGACGCTGTCGCGCAACATGTCGGCGGTCTCGCCCAAGCCGAAATTGAGGCCCGGCAGTTGGTTGCTGATCATGGTGACGCTCCTTCCTGTGAACGGAGTCTAATGCGGAAATCGATCATAGGGAAACGATTGGCTCGGATGGCACGAGATACTAGCGACGAGATTGCTTTGCAATCGACGTGGGCCTGTTCTCAGTGGACAGAGCATTCTCGAGAACCCGGCGCATGTAGCGTTGGTAGGGCATGTTTTCTTGATCCGCCCGTTCCTTGATGGCACCCAAAAGACTGGCGGGCATTCGAAGCGTTACGGATTTATCCTTCTTGGCAAACTCAAACCGGACAGGCGTGCTGCCGGAAAGATCATAGGTTGATAAATCCGCTGTCTCGACAAAAGCTTCCGCCTCTTCATCGCTTTTCAATGTGGGCAGTTTCTTTTTCAAAGTGCTCAACCTCCTTTCGATGCATGTATCGCGCACTGATCGGCCGCACGAATGTGCCGCGACGGCGCGTGCGAAGGGTGAAAACGATCAAAACATTTCGACCATCTGGCGTGGACCCGACCGCGATCAACCGTTCTTCTTGTCCCGAATGAGCAGTATCGGGAAATAGCATCATGTCGGACTCGAACAGAGCTTCGACTTCGGCTATCGAAACACCGTGCTTTTGACACTTATCCCTGTTTCCTTCATCCCAATTGAATCCGGAAACCACATTGTCAAAAGGCCTGATGTGATCAACCATACCATTTGTACATACAATTGTCAAGACGAATTGCGGATCGATCGGCAACGCTCACAACAAGATCAGCGACGCGAGCCCCAAGAACGAGAAGAAGCCGACGACATCGGTAATCGTCGTCACGAAGACCGACGACGCAACCGCCGGGTCGATGTTGCAGCGATCGAGGCCGAGCGGCACCAGAAGGCCCGATAGGCCGGCGACCAGCATGTTGACCAGCATCGCCATGGCAATGACCACGCCAAGCGCCGGGTCGCCGAACCAGAAATAGGCGACAAACCCAGTGACCAGTGCCAGCACGACGCCGTTGAAATTGCCGACCACGAACTCCTTGACCATCTGGCGCATGGCGTTGGCGGCCGTGAGATCACGGGTTGCCAGGCCGCGCACGGCGATGGTCATGGATTGGGTGCCGGCATTGCCGCCCATGGAGGCAACGACCGGCATCAGCACGGCCAAGGCGACCATCTGCGACAGCGTCGCTTCGAACAGGCCGATTACTGCCGAGGCCAACAGTGCCGTCGCCAGATTTACCAGCAGCCACGGCAAGCGGGCCCGCGCCGTTTGGCGGTAGCCGATGTTCAAGTCGTCGTCGCGGACGCCGCCCAGGGCCAGCAGGTCTTCTTCGGCTTCCTCGTCGATGACGTCGACGATGTCGTCGTGCATGATCACGCCGATCAGCCGGCTCGACGGGTCGACCACCGGCGCCGAGGCCAAGTCATATTGACGAAACAAGTGGGCGACGTCTTGCTGGATCATGTCGACGGGTACGATATGGACGTCGGATTCCATGATTTCGCTGACCAGCACCGGTCGCTTGGTGCGCATAGCGCGGTTGAGTGGAACGGTGCCAACGGCACGATGGGCCGGATCGACGACGTAGATCTCGTAGAATTCATCCGGCAGATCGTCCGACTCGCGCAGAAAATCGATGGTCTGACCAATGGTCCAAAATTCCGGCACGGCGATCAAGTCGCGCTGCATTAACCGGCCGGCGGTACCTTCCGGAAAATCCAGGCTTTCCACCAGCGCCGCGCGGTCTTCCTCCGGCACCGCGGCCAGGACCGCATGCCGGGTCTCCGGATCGAGATCCTCGACCAAATACACCGCGTCGTCGGTCTCGAGTTCCGCCACAGCCGCGGCGATCCGGTCGGGACCGAGAATGCCGACGATTTCATCGCGCACGGATTCGTCCAGCCCGCTCAGCATCGCCGGATCGAGTGACGGCAACAGCGCGGCAATCAGCTGCTTGCGGTGCACCGGGCCGAGCAGTTCGACGAGATCCGCCAAATCGGCGGCATGCAACTTCTCGACCAGGGCGATTACGTCATCAGGGGAATCGCCGTCGAGGCGGGCCTGGACGTCGCGGACGAAGTCGTCGCTTAGGACGTAGACGTCCTCTTCGCCGGCCGTCGCTTCGCTCATCAACCTATCCCGTGTTGCGATCCAGCAGGAGCGGCCCGACCGGCATCAATCCGTCGGCATGATCTTGGGCGTCGGCCACGGCGACCGCGGTCATGTTGACCAGGCCGCGCACCGAAATTGCCGGGGTGACGATGTGCGCCGAGCGGTTCATGCCGATCAGAATCGGCCCGACCGACATGCCGTCGGAGAGTTGCTTCACCAGGTTGTAGCCGATATTTGCCGCATCGAGGTTCGGCATGATCACGAGGTTGGCGTTCGCCGACAGCTTTGCATCGGGTAGACTCATGCGCCGGATCGTCGTCGACAGCGCCGTGTCGGCGCGCATTTCGCCTTCGACCTCAAGGTTCGGGTCGAGCTGCCTAGCCAACTCGAATGCGGTCCGCATTTTCACTGCCGAGGGTTGGTTGGAGGAGCCGAAGTTGGAATGCGACAGAAAAGCGACCCGCGGGGCGATGCCGAAACGCCTGACCTCGTCGGCGGCGAGGATGGCCATTTCCGCGAGTTCCTCGGCACTCGGGTCGTAGGAGACATGGGTGTCCGCTATGAACAGCGTGCCCGCCGACATAACCACCATCTGCAGGGTCGAGGGGTCGCGCACGCCGTCGCGCAAGCCGACAATAGCGCGCACCCGTTCCATATGCCGCTGAAAGCGGCCGTAGACACCGCAAATCATGGCGTCGGCCCGATCCAGCATGATCGCCATCGCCGACGCCACCGTCGGATTGTTGCGGACCTGATCGCGCGCCAGTTCCGGCGAGACGCCCTTTCGGCCGGTTAGTTCAAGGTAGCGTCTCCAGTAGGTCTGATGATCCGGATTGTCGTTCGGGTCGAGGATCTCGATATCTTCATCTGGTCGGATTCGTAAACCGAAACGGTCGATTCTATCACTGATGGCTTGACGCCGGCCGACCAGGATGGGCGCCGCCAAGCCGTCGTCGACGATCACCTGCACGGCGCGCAGGACGCGTTCCGCTTCGCCTTCGGCATAGATCACCCGCAACGGGCGGTCTTTGGCGCGATCGAACATCGGCTTCATGGCAAAGCCGGTCCTGTAGACGAATTGCGCCATACTGGCTTTGTAGGCGTCGAGATCGGCGAGCGGCCGGGCGGCGACACCGCTCGCCATCGCCGCCTCGGCGACGGCCGGCGCGATCTTGCCGATCAATCTTGGATCGAAAGGCTTCGGGATGAGGTAGTCCGGGCCAAAGGACAAACTATGCTCGCCGCCATAGGCGCGGGCAACGAGGTCGGAGGCCTCTTGCGTAGCGATTTCGGCAATGGCCCGAACGCAGGCAAGCTTCATTTCCTCGTTTATGGTACTGGCGCCGACGTCGAGCGCGCCGCGAAACAGAAACGGGAAACAGAGCACGTTGTTGACTTGATTGGGATAGTCCGACCGGCCGGTGGCAATCACCGCATCGTCGCGCGCTGCCTTGATTTCCTCCGGCATGATCTCAGGTGTCGGATTGGCCAGCGCCAAGATGATCGGCCGCGCCGCCATCGACGCCACCATGTCGCGCGTGACGATCCCCGGCGCCGACAGGCCGAGGAAGATATCGGCACCGGCAATGGCATCCGCCAGGCTGCGATGCGGCGTCTCTCTGGCATAGCGCGCCTTATAGGGATCCATCTCCTCGGTCCGGCCCTGATAGACCACGCCGGCAATATCGGAGACCAGAATGTTGTCGGGATCGACCCCGAGGCTGACCAGCTGATCGAGGCAGGCGAGCGCCGCCGCACCGGCGCCGCTGCAGACCAAGCGAACCTCGGTAACATCTTTTTCGACCACCTTGAGGCCATTATAGACCGCCGCGGCGACACAAATGGCGGTGCCGTGCTGGTCGTCGTGGAAGACGGGAATGTTCATGCGTTCGCGGCATTTTTTTTCGACGATGAAGCATTCTGGTGCTTTGATGTCTTCGAGATTGATGCCGCCGAAGGTTGGCTCCAAGGCGGCGATGACCTCGACCAAGCGGTCCGGATCGGTCTCCGCCACTTCAATGTCGAAAACGTCGATGCCGGCGAACTCCTTGAACAAGACCGCCTTGCCTTCCATTACCGGCTTCGATGCCAACGGCCCGATGGCACCGAGACCGAGAACGGCGGTACCATTTGAGATCACGCCGACCAGATTGCCGCGCGCCGTCATCGACGCCGCTTCGTTGGCGTCTTCGACGATCAGCCGACAGGCCGCGGCGACACCGGGCGAGTAGGCGAGCGACAGATCCCGCTGGTTGGACAGTTTCTTGGTTGCCGTGACGCTGATTTTTCCGGGTACCGGATTCCGATGATAATCCAGTGCCATCTGGTCAAGATCTTCGGCCATTGCCCGTCCTCCAGCTGTCCAACGCTACGGAAGTATAGCCTCATGGCCGGTCGATGGAACCCAAGCAAAGGCCCATGGGGTCGATCAAAATGAGTAAGGATCAGAGTCCCCCGGAACATCTCCGACCTGATGCGAGGCGGCAAGATTCCGGGGGTAAATCTGGTGCGGTCGAGAAGACTCGAACTTCCACGGGGTCGCCCCCACAGCGACCTCAACGCTGCGCGTCTACCAATTCCGCCACGACCGCTGAATTGGATCCTTCAGATAGCAAATCCGCCGGCCTGCTTCAAGCTCTCGCTTGCGACAATTGGTCGAGAACTGCTCTAAACTTTGTAGGTGTCGGTGATGGAAATGCCGACCGCGTCACCAGTAACGACGATTTCGCCGCGGGCGATCAACTGATTGTTGGCATAGATCCAAGCCGGATCATCGACGTTCGCTTCCAACTCGATGACCGCGCCGCGGCCCATCTTCAGCAATTGATGGATCGGCATGGTCGATCGACCGATAACCACGGAGATCTCGACGTCGACGGATCTGAGCGCTGATTCAGTGTCCACTTCCATAGCGCTAGGATACGCCGCTACAGTTAGCGCCGGGTTAACATTGCCGGCCGGCGCCGGTAATCTAGAGCATGATCCGCCATAATATTGGGACCCAATCGGATCGATTGGCCGGGAACGGACGATGAAAACCAGCGAACACAGGATTCTAACCACCCATGCCGGCAGCCTGCCCCGGCCCCAGCATCTGCGCGACTTGCTCAAGGCCCAGGCCGACGGCGCCGCAATCGACGCCGCGGCACTCGGGCAAGCCGTCGACGCCGCCACCGGCGCCGTCGTTGCCAAGCAGCTCGACGTCGGCCTCGATGTGATCAATGACGGCGAACAGGGCCGCGAAAGCTTTTTCACTTACGTTCAGCATCGTATGAGCGGTTTCGGCGGCAAGAGCGAGCGCGTGGTCATGCGCGACTTGTCGCATTTCGCCGAATATGGCGAGCGCATGCAGCGCCAGCGTGACGACGACCGGCGCATCAATCTGCTGGCCGCACCGCGTGCCCAGTCGGCGGTCCGCTATACGGAGGCCGGGCGGGCGGCGATCGCCGCCGAGGTCGATCGGTTCTCGACCGTCTTGGCCAATCTCGACGGTGCCAAACCGACCGAAGCATTCCTGACCTCGCCGTCGCCCGGCATCATCGCCGCGGCCATGCAAAACGATCATTACGACAGCCTGACCGACTATATCGACGCGCTCGCCGGCGCGCTCGAATCCGAATACTGCGCCATCACCGACGCTGGCTTTCTCCTACAAGTAGACGCGCCCGATCTTGCGTTGGAACGCCATACCTTGTTCCAAGACCAGCCATTGTCCGTATTCCTCGATTTCTGCCGCGCCGTGATCGACGCCATGAACCGAGCCCTCGCCGCCATTCCGCGCGAGCAAATCCGGCTGCATGTGTGCTGGGGCAATTACGGAGGCCCGCATATATTCGATGTACCGCTGGCCGACATTTGGCCAGAGATCGTGCGTACCCGGGCCGGCGCACTGCTGCTGTCCATGGCCAATCCGCGCCATGCCCACGAATACCACCACTTTCGCGACGCGCCGCTGCCCGACGGCATGGTGATTTTGGCCGGCGTGATCGACACCACCACCAATTATGTCGAACATCCGGAAACCGTCGCCGACAGAATTCTCCACATTGCCGAGGCGGTCGGCGACCCGACCCGGATCTTGGCGGGAACCGATTGCGGCTTCGAGACGTCCGCCGGCATGGCGGCCGTCGCCTCGGACGTGGTCTGGACCAAGCTGGAGGCCCTGGCCGAGGGCGCCGCCCTAGCCTCCCAGCGGCTGTTCCGCTAGAGCCGCTCGGTGACCGAGATCGACTGGCATACCAGCGACCAACCGGTCGCCTACGAGCGCGCCATCGCCGAAATGGAAAACCGCGTTGCGGCAATCCGCGCCGGCACGGCGGCCGAGCGGATCTGGCTGCTGGAGCATCCCGCGCTCTACACTGCCGGCAGCTCCGCCGACGACCGCGACCTGCTGGCCGCCGATCGCCTGCCGGTCTATCAGACCGGCCGCGGCGGCCAATACACCTATCACGGCCCCGGTCAACGGGTCGTCTACGTCATGCTCGACCTAAAGCGGCGCGGCGGCGACCTGCGCGCCTTCGTGCATGGGCTCGAAGCCTGGGTGATTGCCGCCCTCGACCACTTCAACGTTCGCGGTGAATGCCGCGCAGACCGCGTCGGCGTTTGGGTCGCGCGGCCGGATTTGGGTCCCGGCGCGGAGGCCAAGATCGCCGCCGTCGGCGTCCGGGTTCGGCGCTGGGTCAGCTATCACGGCGTCGCCATCAACGTCGATCCCGATCTCCGCCATTATGACGGCATTGTGCCCTGCGGCATCGCCGACTACGGTGTCACCTCTTTAATGGATTTGGGCGTGTCGGCAACGCTCGCCGACTTGGACGTGGCGCTACGGGCCACGTTTAATGATCACTTCGAATGATAGAGCGCGCCTTGACGAACGCAAAGAAGAACCGCAAGCCAATCCGGCATCTGATTGGGGCGTTGATCGCCGGCTTAGTGTTGGCGAACGTCAACGGCGCCATCGCCGAAGATCAGCAACCGACGGCCTCGGCCATTGTCCTTGGCTTGGGGGTCGGTGCCTTGCCGCAATACGAAGGGTCAAAAGACTACAGGCCGATCCCCGTATTGCACGCAAGCTACCGGGATGGCTGGTTCTACGCGGTCTTCGACACCACGACCTTGAAGGTCAATCTGCTGCCGGTCGAAGGTTTCGACGCCGGCCCGTTGGCCCGCTACCGGCTTGGCCGCGGATCCGTAGAGAACGATGCCGTCGACGATCTGTCGAATTTCGACGACGCCATAGAGATCGGCGGATTCCTTCGCTATACCGTGACCAACGCTGCCGACCGCCGTTACCGGTTCGGCGCCGAGTTCGATGTCGCCACCGACGTCAACAGCGGCCATGACGGTGCCATCGCCACCTTGAGCGCCTACTACGGCCATCCTTGGGGGCGGTTTGCCCAGCTGATCATCGGCGTGTTCTCCAGCTATGCCGACGATGATTATATGGACACCTATTTTGGCATTGATGCGGCGGATTCGGCGCGGAGCGGCCTCGATCAATACAGTGCCGACGCCGGAATCAAGGACATCGGCTTGACCGCTCGCCTGGTTCACGATTTCGCGCCGAATTGGGGCGGCGAGCTTAGAATCCGCGTAAGCCGGCTGCTGGGTGACGCCAAGGACAGCCCGGTCGTCGCCGACGAAGGCAGCGCGACGCAAGTCTTTTTCGGTGGGCTGACGACCTACAAATTCTAGGCAATCGTCGGCAGGCTTTCGAAGTGGGTCGGTGCGGCATCGGGAACCTCGATGGCCTCGGCCGCCACGCGATCGACCCGCGCCGCCGGCGGACCGTCATGCAGCCGGTCGATCATGGTTTGGACCGCTTGGCCGTCGCCGACCAGCAGCATCTCGACCCGCCCGTCGCGCCGGTTCCTGACCCAACCGCCGACGCCCAATGCCGACGCCGTCTCGACCGTCCAGCCGCGATACCAGACGCCTTGCACGCGGCCGCTGACCATGATCTTGGCTGCAACCGTATCCCTGGACACGGATCTCTACTTTCTGTGGTTATACCAACGAGCGGTGATAGGGACCCATTTGACCGGGATTATTTTGCGCTGTGGCGGCGTCGCGATCCGCCATGCGATGTGGGACATCGGATAAGGAGCGCGACGCCGCCACAGCGCAAAATAATCCGGCCTCCGGTGGGGAAAAATAGCCCAGCCAGTGCGTTACGACGCTTGCCCGCTTAAACAAGGGATACCCGTTGTTTAAGGAGCATCGCGCTGCGCGCCGTGCCTTCTGGGCTGAATTCTTTTTCCACCATCAAATGGGTTCCTATCACCGCTCGTTGGTATTACTCAAAGGCCAGGATGACGTCGTCCAGGGCCAGGCTGTCGCCGGCCGCGGCGTTGACCTCGGCGACGACGCCGTCGGCTTCGGCGCGCAGGACATTTTCCATTTTCATGGCTTCGACGATCGCCAAGGCCTGCCCGGCCTTGACCTGTTGACCGGTCTCGACATTGATCGCAACGATCAGGCCGGGCATCGGGCAAAGCAGGAATTTTGACATATCAGGCGGCTCTTTGTGGGGCATCAGCGCCGCCAGTTCCGCTGCCGCCGGACGTCGTACAGTCAACGTTACTTCGCTGCCGCCGCGGGACAGGCGAAAGCCGGCACCGGCGGGCTCGACCAAGACATTGATCGGTTGTTCGGCCATTTCACCGACGAACAGGGCCTCGCCGGGACACCAGGCGCTGTCAATATGCCGGGTTTCTCCGGCCAGGCTGACAATCAGACTTTGACCATGGCTTTCCTGATGGATTTCCGCCGCGACCGGCTGGTCGAAACCCTGGACCACCCATGCGTAAGCGGTCGGTGGCTGCCAGCCCGAATGCTTGCCGGAGATCGTCTGGTCCCGGGCCGCCGTTCGCTGATGCACGAACAACGCGACCATGGCCAGAACCCGCTGTCCTTCGCCATCCAAGGGCGCCCCGTCAAATCCATCGGGATATTCCTCGGCAATGAAGTTGGTCGACAGCCGACCCTGGCGAAACCGGGCATGGGCAAAGACGGCGGCCAAAAAATTGATGTTGTGAGAGATCCCCTTCAGTTCGAAGCCGTCGAGCGCATTGACCATCTCGGCGATGGCTTCGGCGCGATCCTCGCCCTTGGCGCATAGCTTGGCGATCATCGGGTCATAGAATAGCGAGATCTCCGAGCCTTCGACGACGCCGGTATCAATGCGCACCGGGCCTTCCTCGGCCGGCGGGCGAAAGCGCTTGAGACGTCCTGTCGACGGCAGAAAGCCGCGATAGGGATCCTCGGCATAGATCCGGCTTTCGAATGCCCACCCTTCCAACTTGACGTCGTCTTGGCTCAACGACAGCTCTTCGCCGGCGGCAATGCGGATCATGTGTTCAACCAGATCAACGCCGGTCACCATCTCGGTCACCGGATGTTCGACTTGCAGCCGGGTATTCATTTCCAAAAAATAAAACTTCCGGTCCTTGTCGACGATGAATTCGACCGTGCCGGCAGAATGATAGTCGACCGCCTTGGCCAGTGACACTGCTTGGGCGCCCATCGCTTGGCGGGTTGCCTCGTCGAGGAACGGGCTCGGCGCCTCTTCGATCACTTTTTGATGGCGGCGCTGGATCGAGCATTCGCGCTCGCCGAGAAAGATGCAATGGCCGTGTTTGTCGCCCAACACCTGAATTTCAATGTGGCGTGGATCTTCGATGAATTTTTCGATGAACACCCGATCATCGCCGAACGAGGAACGCGCCTCGCTCCGCGCCAGGCCGAAGCCTTCGCGTGCTTCGGCTTCATTCCAAGCGACGCGCATGCCCTTGCCGCCACCGCCGGCCGAGGCCTTGATCATGACCGGATAGCCGACGTCCTTGGCGATCGCCACGGCGCCGTCTTCGTTCTCGATCACGTCGAGATGTCCAGGAACCGTACTGACCTTGGCGTCGCCGGCGAGCTTCTTGGAGGCAATCTTGTCGCCCATCGCCTGGATTGCTTTTTGGCCCGGACCGATAAAGGCGATGCCGGCCTTCTCCAAGGCTTTCGAAAATGCCACGTTCTCCGACAGAAAGCCGTAACCCGGATGGACCGCCTCGGCGCCGGTCGCCTTGCAGGCTTCGACGATGCGATCGATGACCAGATAGCTTTCGGCGGCCGGTGCCGCGCCGATCGGCACGGCTTCATCGGCCATCCGGACATGCAGCCCATCGGCATCCGCCTCCGAATAGACGGCGACGGTCGCTATGCCCATCTTGCGCGCCGTCTTGATCACGCGGCAGGCGATTTCGGCGCGATTGGCGATCAGAATTTTCTTGAACATATGTCGGCTAACCCATTTCCGGACGTGGTATCGAGGTGGCGTGAATTCCGCCGCTCACAACGGAATGTTGTCGTGCTTCTTCCACGGATTTTCGAGTTTTTTGTCTTTCAGCATGCGTAGGCTGCGAATGATCCGGTAGCGCGTGTTATGCGGCATGATCACGTCGTCAATGAAGCCGCGGTGGCCGGCGGTGAACGGATTGGCGAATTTCTCTCGGTAATCATCGGCCCGCTGCTTGATCTTTTCCGCGTCCCCGCGATCGGCGCGGAAAATGATCTCGGCCGCGCCTTCCGCACCCATGACGGCGATCTCGGCAGTTGGCCAAGCAAAATTCACGTCGCCCCTGAGATGCTTGGAACTCATGACGTCATACGCCCCGCCATAGGCCTTGCGGGTAATCAACGTGACTTTTGGCACTGTCGCCTCGGCGAAGGCAAACAATAATTTCGCACCGTGCTTGATGATACCGTTATGCTCCTGTGCCGTGCCCGGCAGGAAACCAGTGACGTCGACCAATGTTACGATTGGTATATTAAAACAATCGCAAAACCTTACGAAACGCGCGGCTTTCTTTGACGACTCAATCTCCAAGCAGCCCGCCAGCACCATCGGTTGGTTGGCGACGATGCCGATCGGCGAGCCTTCCATGCGGCCAAAGCCGGTGATGATGTTGCGTGCGTTATCCGGCTGGGTTTCGAAGAAATCGCCTTCGTCGACGATCTTTTCGATCAGCTCCATCATGTCATAAGGCTTGTTGGGATTGGCCGGAATTAAATTGTCCAGCGAAGGCTCTTGGCGGTCGGGCGGGTCGGCGGTTTCCCTGACCGGCAACGGCGCCCGGTTGGACGTCGGCAGAAAGTCGACAAAGCGGCGGACCGCCGCGATGGCGTCGACATCGTTTTCGAACGCATTGTCGGCAACCCCAGATTTCGTTGTGTGGGCAACGGCGCCGCCCAATTCGTCCGCCGTAACAACTTCCTGGGTCACGGTTTTCACCACGTCGGGGCCAGTGACGAACATGAAAGAGCTGTCTTTGACCATGAAAATGAAGTCCGTCATGGCAGGACTGTAGACGGCGCCACCGGCACAGGGGCCCATGATCACCGAGATTTGCGGCACCACGCCGGACGCCAGCACGTTGCGTTGAAACACTTCCGCGTAACCCGCCAAACTGTCGATGCCTTCCTGGATCCGGGCGCCGCCGGAATCATTAAGCCCGATGACCGGCGCCCCGACCGCCATCGCCCGATCCATGATCTTGCACATCTTCATCGCATGCATCTCGGACAAGGTGCCGCCGAACACCGTGAAATCCTGGCTGAAGACAAATACCGACCGGCCGTTGATTGTGCCGTAGCCCGTGACCACGCCGTCGCCAGGCGGGCGCTGCTTTTCCATGCCGAAATCGCCGCTGCGATGTTCGACGAACATGTCCCATTCCTCGAACGTGCCTTCGTCCAACAACAGCGCTAATCGTTCGCGCGCGGTTAGTTTACCCTTGGCATGCTGCCCGTCGATCCGACGTTGACCGCCGCCCATGCGCGCCAAACGCCGCTTTTCTTCCAATTCGTGGACGATGTCTTTCATTGCCACTCCCGACAGTGCTGCGGCCCGGCCCGCTCCTGAGGCCGGGTGTTAGATCAAACTGCGCAAAAAGGAATCATTTTGATGCAGATAATTTGATCTATTTCAAAGTGTTAGAGCAACTTATCTGCGTTCGAATGAACGCAGGTTGCTCTAAACGCCGCACCTCAATAGCATTTCTGCCAACGGCCGACCAGTCTTGGCGCTGTCAGGGGCTTTCCGGCAGCAGACCGAAGAAAACAGACGCATCGGCCAAGTCCCGGCGCAAAGCCTGCCGCGCCGCTTCGGCTTCCGGATCCGCCCCCCATTGCCGGGTTTGGAAAGCTTCGTCGATCTGGCTGACGGTGAACGCCGTTTCGGCATCGATTTCGCGATCATGCAACGCCAATCCGACAACCAAGGATCCGGTGGCGCTTGTCGCCGAATGCAGCGCGGCAATAGTGAAGGCGTCGTAAGTTGCCAATAGGTCGCCGACCCGCGCCAAGCTGCCGAGCGGTTGGCGCACCGGCGCGATGCCGGCGGTTACAGTGAACTCGAGCTGGTGGCGGGTCCGTGCCCACTCGAGCAGTGGATCCCATGCCTTGGCCTGTTCCGCCACCAACGCCAAAGGCACTTCGGCCCGGTAACACAACAAGTCCGAGCCGGCATAGGTAGCCAGGCCAGTGATCACAGTGTCCCTCTGCGGCATGACACGATCGATCGCCGTACCGGCGAGGCGCATCATCGGCATGGTGGTCGGATCGATGGTTTCGTCTTGTTTGTTCCACTCGTCGGCGATGGCTTCAGCCAAGGCTTGGGACGGCAAGGCCAGCGCGGCCTTGGCCGGGGTTCGGAGGGCTCTGCCGTCCAATGTAACCGTCAGGCCGTCATCGCCTTCGGAGGCCGCGGCCTGTTTGTAGAACCGCTTCATGATTGCCTGGTCCTTTACGCTTTCATACTCAAACACCACCGCCAGTATGCCAAAGACCGTCCAAAATTTCATCCAATTTTGATAGATCATCGCTGATTGCCGAAGCGCCCGCGGCGCGCAGCGCATGCACGGGCGTGAACCCCCATGTGACGCCGACGCAAGGCACGCCGGCCGCGACCGCCATCTGCACGTCATGGACGGAATCGCCAACCATGGCGGCATTCTCGGCCATCGTACCGGTCTCGGCAAGCGCCCGCATCATCATGTCCGGATGGGGTTTGCCGGGACCGATATCGGCAGTCTGTACGGTCAAAAACCTGTCATCCAGGCCGTGGTACTGGAGCGCGTGGTCCAAGCCGCGGCGGGATTTTCCCGTGGCTATGCCGAGCAAGACGCCGGCCCTGTCCAATCGCGCCAACATGTCCTTAACGCCAGGGAAAAGCGCGTCGGCGCCGGTCCGGGTGCGGACCGCCCAGGCCTGTCGATAGCTCTGAACGAAGGCCATGACGTCGGCGCCACCGAACTGTGGGTATAATTGCTCCACTATTCGTCCAATCGGCAGGCCGACGGCCCCTAGCAAAGCGGCGGACTCCGGTGCCGGAACGTCGATTGCATCGGCGGCGGCGGCGAAGCCGGCGAGAATTCCGGCCCGGCTGTCCAACAACGTACCGTCCAAATCAAACACCGCCAGGCGCAATGGCGTATCGACAATCATGTCATTCAGATCCCTGTTCTATGCCGTCAAGGCCTCACAGATTTTCGTGAGAAAGGCAAGCCGGCTTGACAGGCAACATGAATCGTTTGAACATTCGTTCAAATCCGGCACTAGATCAAACTGCATAAAAATGGAATCATTTTGATGCAGATAATTTGATCTACTTCAAAGTGTTAGAGCAACTTGTCTGCGTTCCAATGAACGCAGGTTGCTCTAGGGAGATCGACCGCCATGGCTCGCTACGACCGCGTCATCAAGAACGGCATGATTATCGACGGCAGCCGGCTGCCGCGCTTTCGCGGCGACATCGGCATTACGGACGGGCTGATATGCGAAATCGGCCGCATTGATGCCGCCGATGCAGATGAGGTAATCGACGCCGAGGGGTTGATCGTCGCCCCCGGATTTATCGACCTGCACACCCACTACGACGCACAGCTTTTTTGGGACCCTTACTGCACCATCTCCGGGTGGCATGGCATTACGTCGGTGGCGATCGGCAATTGCGGCTTTGGCTTCGCGCCCGTGGAGCCGGCGCTACGCGAGCGCGCCATGTTGTCGATGACCCGCGTCGAAGCCATCCCGCTGCCTTCCATGCAAGCCGGCATGCCGTGGGACTGGACCACGTTTCCGGAGTTCCTGGATAGCGTCGAGCGCGCACCCAAGGCCGTGAACGTGCTGCCTTACGTTCCCATCAGCCCGCTGCTGATCTGGGTGCTCGGCTTCGAGGATGCCAAGGCCGGCCGCAAACCGACCGATACAGAGCATGCCGAGCTCTGTCGTTTGCTGAATGAAGCGTTGGACGCCGGCGCCTGCGGCTGGTCGGCACAGCGCATGCTGCCGACCGGCCCGTCGGCGGTGCAACGCGATTTCGACGGCACGCCGATGCCGACCGACGTCATGCATGACGACACCTGCCGCGCCTTTGCTAAAGTGCTGCGCCGGCGCAATGACGGCTTCATGCAGATGCTGTTGATATCCGGCGATAATGCGCGCGACCAAGCGTTTTACGAAGAGATGGCCGAGATCTCCGGCCGACCGATGATCATGAACGTGGTCCAGGCCTTCGACCATCGGCCCGAACTTCACCGCCGCGTCCTGGCTTGGCTGAAGTCTTGCCGCGAGCGTGGCATCAAGGTCGTCGGCCAAGGCCTGACGACCGACGCCGGCTTCTCATTCACGTTCGAGAACTGGAACCTATTTGACGATGCCGAACCCTGGTGCGAGGCAACAACCGGCAGCTTGGCCGAACGCAAGCAGAAGCTCGCCGACCCGGCCCGCCGCCAGGCTTTGCGCGACACCATGCCCCGCACGGCAACGGGACCGCTGCCGGAGATCGTCATCGTCGGACCGCAACTCGAGAAAAACCAGCCGTGGCTGGACCACACCTTGGCGCTGGCTGGCGAAAAGATGGGCAAGCACCCAGTCGACGTGATGCTCGACATCGCGGTGGAAGAAGACCTGAAGACCGAGTTCTTCGCCGCGCCGCCCAATGGCAGAATCGACTATCTCAAGGAAATTGTCGACGACCCCTATGTACTGTTCGGCGTCTCCGACGGCGGCGCACACACCAAGTTCCTGACGGCCGGGCGCTACCCGACGGAGACCTTGGTGAAGATCGTCCGCACCCACGAGATGATCAGCCTGGAAGAGGCGCATTGGCGGCTTTCCGCGTTGCCGGCACAAGTGGCCGGATTCGAGGGCCGCGGCGTGCTGCGCAAAGGCGCGCCCGCCGACATCTTGGTCTACGACTTCGACGGCCTCAAGGTCCTGCCCGATGAAATCGTGCACGATTTGCCGGGCGGCGAATGGCGCCGCGTGCAGCGTGCCGAAGGCTACCGCTACGTCTTGGTCAACGGCGAGGTCACGATCCGCGACGACTTGCCGACGGAAACCTATTCCGGCCGTCTGTTGCGTTTTGGCACGGGCTTGCCCCAAGCTGCGCGCACGGTTGCGGCCGAGTAACGCAGCACCGATGGCTCGAGCGACGCAGGCAGTACGTAGCCGGCCGGATTCGGCCCCGACCTCGGATACGGCCGCAGGGCGCGAACGCGTCCTGCAGGCGGCGCTCGACGCGTTCTTCGAGCAAGGCTTCCACGGCACATCGATGCGAACCATCGCCGACCACGCCGGAACGGCGATTTCCCACGCCTACTATTACTTTCCGTCGAAAGCGGATTTGCTGCGGACTCTCATGGTTGGCGTGACGGAAGATCTGCTCGCGGCGCTCGAGGCTGCACGTGTCGAGGCCGGCTCGGACCCGGCGGCGCGGCTGGCGGCCATTGTGCGCGCGCATGTGCGACTGCACACCGAGCGTCAGGCGGAAGCCTTCGTCGGCAATACCGAGCTGCGCAGCCTGACCGCCCGGGACCGCATCGACGTCGTGGCCTTACGCGATCGCGTCGCGGCGATTTTCAAGGCGACGATCGACGAGGGCCTGCGATGCCGGGTCTTTCGCTGTGCCCACCGTGACGAAGCGGTGTTGGCGATCGTGACCATGTGCACCGCGGTGGCCGGCTGGTACCGCGCCGACGGTCCGCTTGCGCCCGAGGCCGTCGCCGACCGGTATGCGGACCTATCGCTGAGCCTGGTTGGCTACCGCAGGTAAAATATCCCTAAGGCGCAAGATCTACCTTTCCGCAATAATTTAGCGAAATCTTTACGCAAACTGCCTTCCCTAATTGGCTAGAGCAGTTTCGGAGAATACGGGGTCATTTGACCGGGATTATGGGTTCTGTCCGGCGCGATGACGCCGTCCGCTCATTGCAGGAACGATCGTGCCCGCCCCGGTCGCACAGTAGGGTCACAGAAGGCTTAACCATGATGACGTACTTCAACAATCTCAATGTTGGACCAAAGGTTTATGGCATCGTCGGGCTCTGTTTGCTGGGGCTGATCGGTGTCACGGCGTTTTCAGTCATCCAGATGGACAAGATCGGCGGCGAGATCGAAGCCGTGGCCGAGCAGGATATACCGCTTACCGAGATCGTTACCAAGATCACCCTGCACCAACTCGAACAGGCGATCAGCTTCGAGCGCGCGGCGCGCTACGGCGAGACGATGGCCAATAACGACCACAACGCCGAGCAATTCAAGCGCGCCGTCGCGGCTTTCAAGGACCTGGCGGCAAAAGTGGACAGTGAAATCGATCAAGGCGAGGAACTCGCGACAGCAGCCATCGGCAACGCGCAATCAGCCAAAGAAGTCACCGCGTTTAAGCATGTTTTGGACGCCCTCGGCAAAATCGAAAAGGCACACGGCGCGTTCGATGCGCATGCACTAGAAGCTCTTGATCTACTGGCCGTGGGTCGTATTCACGAAGCAAACGAGAAGGAGGCGGCGGTCGAGCTTGAGATCGCCTCACTCGACCATGAGCTCGAAGCGCTGCTGACTAAAATCGAGAAATTCACAGCCGCGGCAACGCGTGCGATCGAACAGCATGAGCAAACCATGCTTAATTTCATGATCGGCGTTTCGTTAGCGGTGCTCCTATCGGCCTCCGGACTGGCTTGGCTCATGGTGCACCACGTTATCGCCCGGCCGCTGAAGGAGTTGGTGACGGCGCTTGATTCCTTGATTGCCGGCGACACTGACATCACCACGCCGGTTCGGGCCAACGACGAGATCGGCGCGGTCGCCAAAGCGCTCGACGTTTTCCGTGATAAGATGATCGAAAGCAAGGCGTTGGAAGTCAAAATTGCCGAGCGTGAAAGACACGCTGCGGAAGAGCAAAATCGCATCGAAGAGCAAAAGACCCAGGCTCGACTCAAAATGGCTGACGACCTGGAAACCGGCGTCAAGGCCGTGGTCGAAGCGATATCCGGCGCGGCAACAGAAATGCAGGCGACGGCCCAAAGTATGGCCACCGCCGCCGGTCAAGCGAGCGGCCAAACCACGGCGGTCGCCGGCGCGACCGAGCAAGCCTCCGCCAACGTGCAGACCGTGGCGGCGGCGTCCGAAGAGCTCACCAGCTCAATCGTCGAGATCAGCCGACAGGTCTCCAGCGCCCGCGGCGTCGCCGAGAACGCCCAGCAGACGAGCCGCAATGCCGCGACGACGATCAACGATCTCGCCGACTCGGCGCAGCGGATCGGCGATGTGGTGCGCTTGATCAACGACGTGGCGGAACAGACCAACTTGCTAGCCCTCAACGCCACCATCGAAGCAGCCCGTGCCGGTGAGGCCGGAAAAGGCTTCGCGGTCGTGGCCAACGAAGTCAAGAACTTGGCCAGCCAAACCGCTAAGGCGACCGAGGAGATTTCGGGTCAGATCACCGGCATAAAAACGACGACCGACAACTCGGTGAAGGCCATCGAGGAAATTCGCGAGGTTATCGAACAGCTCGGCGACACGGCGACCTCGATTGCCGCGGCGGTTGAACAGCAGGCAGCCTCGACCCAGGAAATCTCACGCAACGCCCAAGAGGCGGCAATGGGTACGCAGGACGTGTCAAATAACATCACGTCGGTCCAAGCAGCGACGGAACAGACCGGTGCCGCGGCCAACGAGGTGTTGTCCGCCGCCAGTGAACTGTCACAGCAGTCCGAAGTTCTGGACCGTCAGATCGGCAATTTCCTCGCAGAAATCAGGGTAGGATAGCAAATCCGACAGGCTTGTGGGATAAGGTTGACACGAAAGATTGCAACAATCAGGCCGTGAGGGTCTGGCGTGTCAACCGAGTTCTGGATCCGTGCTGCCGAGCCCGAAGACACTTCGCCGGTCAGTGCTCTCTTAAAAGCCTCGTATTCGGCGTTGATGCCGGCTGGCTATGATGAAACGACCCTGGCAGGCACCTTGCCCCTAATGACACGGGCAAACCCCAGGCTCTTGTCGTCGGGCACAATTTTTGTCGCAGCGGCTGCCGGCGTGCGGCGATTCGAGTGCTATGCCAGCATCAACGCCGAGGACTTCTTCGCGGCTTCGGGATTCAAAATGGTCCGCCGCATAGAGATTTCCATGGCCACAGGCCTTATTATGCCTTCTTTCCTGATGGAGCGGCCAATTTGAGCGCTATATTTGGCCGAGTGACAATCAAAGGAGACCGTTTCAATGGCTGAGAACGATCCCGAGATAATGGAAGGCGGCTGCACCTGCGGAGCCGTGCGTTATCGCATGACAAGCGGACCGATGGTCGTTCATTGCTGTCATTGCCGTTGGTGCCAGCGCGAATCCGGCGCCGCTTTCGCGCTCAACGCTATGATCGAGGCCGATCGTGTAATCCTGATACGCGGTGCGCCGGAAGCGGTGATGACGCCGTCGGAAAGCGGCAAAGGCCAGAAGATCGTGCGCTGCCCGAACTGCCATGTGGCCGTATGGAGCCACTATGCCGGCGCCGGGGACGCGCTATGCTTCGTCCGTGTCGGCACACTTGATGAACCGGACCGCCTGCCGCCCGACATCCACATCTTTACAAGCTCGAAGCAGCCTTGGATCGAACTGCCGCCGGGCATTCCCTCGGCTGCGGCTTACTACGATCGCAATGAGCTTTGGCCCGAGCATAGCCTCGCCCGGCGCCGTGCGGTGCTGGGCTAACAGTCTCCGGTGCAATTTTCCGGCGAAGAATTGGCAATCGTCTCAGGGGTGTTTTTTTTCGCGGCCTTCGTCAAAGGCATCACCGGGCTCGGGTTTTCGACAACCTGCCTGCCGTTTCTGGTCCTGGCCCTTGGCTTGAAAGCGACCCTGCCGCTGTTGATCATCCCATCGCTCGCCAGCAATGCCATCGTCATGCGCGACGCCGGCCATTTTCGCGAGACATTGCGGCGTTTCTGGCCATTGTTTTTGGCCGCCTTGCCTGGCGTCGCCATCGGGCTCTGGCTTTTGGATACCGTCGACGCGCGGGTGTCGGCGGCGGTGCTGGGGGTCGTGTTGGTCGGTTATTGTCTGTTTGCCTTGGCCAACCCGCACTTGGCGCTGCCGCAGGCCCTGCAGCGGCCGCTGGCGCCCGTGGCAGGCTTGCTGACCGGTCTGATCAACGGCGTCACAGGGTCGCAAGTGATGCCGGTCTTGCCCTATCTGCTGTCCCTTAAACTGGACCCGAACCGGTTCGTGCAGGCGATCAATTGCTCTTTCAGCCTGTCCAGCATCGTCATGGCGATTGGCTTGTCGCGGCTCGGCCTGATGACACTGGAGGTGGCGGCTCTGTCGATGGCCGGGTTGGTTTTCGTCTATGCCGGCGTGACGCTCGGCAACCGGGCACGCCGCGCCCTTAAACCCAATCAGTTTCGCATCGCCGTCTTGGTTATGCTGATGGCGTTTGGCGGCAGCCTAGTTTTCCGCTGGCTGTTTGCCATGTAAGATAGAGCACCTTTTTACAGGGGAATCAGCAATGAAGTTCTACGATTGCAGCACCGCACCTTCGCCCCGGCGGGCACGGATGTTCATCGCCGAAAAAGGCCTGGAAATCGAGACCGTCGAGATCGACATGCGCGCCGGCGAGCAATTGTCGCCGGAATTCAAGGCAATCAACCCGCATTGCACGGTGCCGGTGTTGGAACTCGACAATGGTACCCGGCTGATAACCACGGCCGGAATTCGCCGTTACTTGGAGGCCGTCCAGCCGGAGCCGAGCCTGCTCGGTGCGAGCGCCGAGCAGCAAGGCATCATCGCCGACCTGGTATGGCACATCGAATTCGACGGCTTCATGGCAATGGCCGAGTCGCTCCGTAATTCGGCCCCACGGCTCAAAGGCCATGCCTTGACCGGACCGGTCGGCTACGAGCAGATCCCGGACCTCGCCGAACGCGGCAAACTGCGGGTCCAGCGCTTCCTGGACGGCGTCGATGCGATGATCGGCGACAAGCCATTCGTCGCCGGCACGGACCTGTCCGCGGCCGACATCGACTTGCTGATCATGATCGACTTCGCCGGCTGGCTGAAGTTCCGTTTGCCTGAGGATGCAAATGACGCGCGACGCTGGCACGAAGCGATGAGCGCACGGCCGAGCGCCAAACTTTAGGCGTCGTCCGCGAACGGGTCTTCATAGGCCGCAAGATCGAAGCCGAGCGCGCGCCAGCTTTCGGCAAGTTCCGGCGGCAGCGGCGCCTCGACCGAGAGGCGCCCGCCCGCCGGGTGGGGTAGATCCAATTCGCGGGCATGCAAATGCAGCCGGTCTGCGAAAACCGTCTTCATGGCCACGTCGGCGCCGCCATATTTGCCGTCGCCGATGATCGGCATGCCGAGTTCGACGCAATGGGCGCGTAATTGGTGGGTGCGGCCGGTGAGCGGCATCAGCGCCAGCCACGATATGCGTTGGGCGGCGGCCTCGACGGTCGCATAGCGGGTCTCGGCAAACTTGCCGACTTCCGTGACCGTGACCCGATCGCCGAACGGGCCGCCCTGCTTGGCGAGCCGGCTTCGTACCACGCCGGTCCGTGGCCGCGGCACGCCGGCGACCAGGGCCCAGTAAATCTTGCGCGTGGTCTTCTCTCGAAAGGCGCGGCTCAGCCACTGCGTCGACCGCCGCGTGCGGCCCAGCACCAAGGCGCCGGAGGTGTCTTTGTCGAGGCGGTGGACCAGGCGCGGCGGCTCGCTCGCCTTGAACTGCAATCCGGCGAGCATGCCGTCGAGATGACGGGATTGTCCTGAGCCGCCTTGCACAGCGAGCCCGGACGGTTTGTTGATGACGATGACATGATCATCGATATGCAGAATGCGATCCTTCAAGTCACGCCTTTCGGCATCTGACGGCGGCCGCGTTCGGCGTTTCGGCGCCGGCTCGGCAAGCGGCGGCACGCGCACCTGTTGGCCGGTGTCCAAACGGACCGCGCCTTTGACCCGCCGGCCGTCGACGCGCACCTGGCCGGTACGCAAATACTTCTGCAACTGCCCGAACGTGGTCTGAGGAAAGCGCTGGCGCAGCCACCGGTCGAGCCGCAGACCGGCTTCATCCTCGGAAACCGTCAACAATTGGACGGGCGTCATATCAACGCCTGTCTGGTCAGCATCACCGCGGCGGCAAAGCCGGCGATCGTCACCGCGACGGACAGCAGAATATAGAGACCGGCCGCCAAGACCTGCCCGCGTTCCAGCAACAGCACGGTTTCCATGGAGAATCCGGAGAACGTCGTGAAGCCGCCGAGCAGGCCGACCAACAGGAAGCCGCGCAATTCCGGCGCCGGGTCCCAGCGCAACGCCATCAACTCGATCAGGATTCCCATGATGATCGAGCCCACGATATTGACAGCCAACGTGCCGTACGGAAACGTCGCACCGAAACTGCGCAAGGCCAACAGCCCGACGCCATAACGACCGAGCGCACCGAGGCCGCCGCCAAGCAAGATCGCCAGCGCCATTTTCATGTGCCCGAGCCCTTCGCCCGTAGACGCTCCCAATAATCCAGCCGTTTGCGGATCTCGCGCTCGAAGCCGCGCTCGCTGGGCTGATAGAAGCTCTGCCGCGGCATGGTCTCGGGAAAGTAATTCTGCCCGGAAAAGCCGTCGGCCGTGTCGTGATCGTATTGATAGCCGGCGCCGTAACCCAGCTCTTTCATCATCTTGGTCGGCGCGTTGAGAATATGCTTGGGCGGCATCAAGGAGCCGCTGTCGCGGGCCGCACGCCGCGCCCCTGCCTCGGCAATGTAGAGCGCGTTCGATTTCGGCGCCGAACCCAAATAAGCGACCGCCTGCACGATGGCAAGCTCGCCCTCCGGCGAACCGAGGAAGTCGTAAGCCTGTTTCGCGGCCAGCGCCTGTTGTATGGCCTCCGGGTCGGCGAGGCCGATATCTTCGGCCGCGAAGCGCACCAGCCGGCGCACGATATAGAGCGGGTTTTCGCCGCCCGCCAACATCCGCGCCAACCAGTAAAGCGCCGCGTCGGTATCGGATCCGCGCAGGGATTTGTGCAAGGCACTGATCAGATTGTAGTGACCTTCTTGGCCCTTGTCGTAAAGCGGCGCGCGCACCTGTACGATTTTCGTCAAGGCTTCGCGATCCAGCGTTTGGTCGTTTTTGACGGCAAAAACGGCCTCCACCAGATTGAGAACGAAGCGGCCGTCGCCGTCGGCCATCTGTCGCAGCGCGCCGCGCGCATCGTCGTCCAAGGGCAGCGGCCGTTGCTCCAGGCCTTCGGCCCGAACCAGCAACGCCTCGATCGCCGCGTCGTCGAGCCTGTTCAACACCAGCACTTGGCAACGCGACAGCAACGCGCCGTTCAACTCGAACGACGGGTTTTCCGTCGTGGCGCCGACCAAGATCACCGTGCCGTCCTCGACATACGGCAGAAAGCTATCTTGCTGCGACCGATTGAAGCGGTGAATTTCGTCGACGAAAAGCAACGTACCGGTGCCTTGCAAACGCAGGTCACGTGCCCGATCAAACGCCTTTCGGAGATCGGCGACCCCGGAGAAGACCGCCGACAATTGCTCAAAGACCAGGTCGGTTCGTTCGGCGAGCAACCGCGCGATAGTGGTTTTGCCGGTGCCCGGCGGCCCCCACAAGATCATCGACGCGAGCCGCCCGGCTTCCAACATGCGCGTGATCGGCGCGTCGGGACCGAGCAATTGCTCTTGGCCCAATACGTCCTCGAGTGTTTGCGGTCGAAGCCGATCGGCCAGCGGGTGCGGCGCCGCGGCGTCCAGGCCGGCGGCTTCGAACAGCGAGCTCACGAGCGAAAGGCGAAGTTGAGGACTTGTTCGCCGCGGCGCAACTTGAACCGCCAGTCCTTCGGCGATTCTTCCAACAAATCGACCAATTGATCGACTTCCGCGACGGCGACGTCGTTCAGGCGTAGGATGACGTCGCCAGGTCGAAAGCGAAGCCGGTGGGCGGCGCTGCCCCGTTTCACCCGGGTAACGATGACCCCGGTGGCCATGGTGTCGATCTCCAACTCTTCCGCCAACGCCGGCGACAGGTTGGCCACCTCGGCGCCTTGCATCGGATGCGGACCAGCAAGCTTCGTCAGATCCCGCGGCGGCTCCTCCGGAGCCGGCCGCAGCTTTAGCTGCAAGCGTTGTTGCTTGCCGCGGCGCAGCACATCAATCATCGCGGTGGTATCCACAGTCAGCGTGGCGATGCGAAACTTCAGGCCTTCGACATCTTCGACCGGCCGGCCGTTGACCGCCGTGATCACGTCGCCGATGCGAAAGCCGGCCGCTTCCGCCGGCCCGCCGGGATAGAGTCCCTTGACTAGGATGCCGATCGGGCGGCGCAGCCCAAGGCTCTCCGCAATATCGGCGGTGACCGGCTGACCGGCCGCACCGAACCAAGGCCGCACGATACGCCCGCCCTTGACGGCACTGTCGACCACCACGGACACCAAATTGGCGGGAATAGCGAAACCGATACCGTGGCTGCCGCCGGATTTGGAAAAGATCGCCGTGTTAATGCCGACCAAACGGCCATCCATGGTCACCAGGGCGCCGCCGGAATTACCGGGATTGATGGCGGCGTCGGTTTGGATGAAGGCCTGCGGCCCACCCTTGCCGACATTGGTGCGGGCCAGCGCCGAGACGATGCCGGAGGTCACGGTCTGGCCGACGCCGAATGGATTGCCGATGGCGAGCACCAAATCACCGACTTCCAGTTCGTCGGAATCGGCGAATTCCAAGTGCTGCAATCCGGCCGCCTTTCCGTCGACGCGCAGGATCGCGATGTCGGTCTTTTCGTCGGTCAAGACGATTTCCGCTTCGAACTCCCGGCGATCACTCAGTACCACGGTGATTTCAGTCGCGCCGGCGATGACATGATTGTTGGTGACGATCAAGCCGTCCGGTTTGACGATAACGCCAGAGCCAAGAGAATTCTGCACTTGGCTCCGTCCCGGCGACGAAAACAGATCGTCACCAAAGAAGCGCCGAAAGAACGGATCGTCGAACAACATCGACCGCCGCCGTCCTTGGACCACGCGTTTGGCATAGATATTGGCGACTGCCGGCGCCACTTGGCGAACCAACGGCGCGAAGGACAGGTGTACCTGAGCGGCGTTGCCTGGTACGACTTTTTTTGGCGATTCTGCCACTGCCGCGGTCGCACCGAATACGACCACGAACATCACCATCCGGGCAACGAAACCCGTCACAGACATCTGCTTATTCATGCTCAGGCGCATCCGTGGACGTTTCTTCACGATCAAATAGACTGGCAACACAATACGGCGTCAAGGTGGACACGAAACGCAAAAGGCAGCCCGTTCCGGGCTGCCCTGACGTATTTTTGTCAATGCGGGCCGTCAGCCAATCATGCGGCCTCGTCCTCGTCTTCGTCGCCATCAAACTGTGGCGGTCCCGAATCTTGGCCTTTGGCCTCTTCGTCGCGTTCGACCAGTTCGATGACGGCCATCGGCGCGGAATCGCCATAGCGAAACCCCGCGCGCAAGACCCGCGAATAGCCACCCGACCGTTCCTGATAGCGCTCGGCCAACGTCGAAAAAAGTTTGCTGACCGCATCTTTGTCAGGCAACGCCGACAGCGCCTGCCGGCGGGCGTGCAGATCGCCGCGTTTGCCCAGCGTAATCAACCGATCGATAATCGGCTTCATTTCCTTGGCCTTGGGCAACGTCGTCTTGATTTGCTCATGCTTGATAAGCGACGCCGCCATGTTGGCAAACATCGCCTTGCGATGCGAGCTGGACCGGCTCAACCGCCGACCGGATCTGCGATGGCGCATTATTTCTACTCCCGCTTCTTCGACACTCCCGGTCGATCAAAATTCGCTGTCAAGCCGCTTGGCAAGGTCATCGATGTTTTCCGGCGGCCAACCCGGCACTTCCATGCCGAGATGCAGGCCCATTTGCGCCAGAACTTCCTTGATCTCATTCAAGGACTTACGACCGAAATTCGGCGTCCGCAGCATTTCCGCTTCGGTTTTCAGAATCAAATCGCCGATATAGACAATGTTGTCGTTCTTCAGGCAATTGGCGGATCGCACCGACAGTTCGAGTTCGTCGACCTTTTTCAGCAGCGACGGATTGAACTGTGGCTCGATCGGCGCCGTCTCCGGCACGACTTCGCCCGGTTCCTCGAAACTGATGAACAAATCCAGCTGTTCTTGGAGGATACGTGCAGCGAACGCCACCGCATCTTCCGGCGCGATCGAGCCATTGGTTTCGAGCACCATGATCAATTTGTCGTAGTCCAAGACTTGACCTTCGCGGGTATTCTCGACCCGATAAGCGACCTTGGTCACCGGGCTGTAGAGCGAATCCACCGGGATCAAGCCGATCGGTGCATCTTCCGGCCGGTTTACCGAGGCCGGAACGTAGCCTTTGCCCGACTGTACGGTGAATTCCATGTTAATCGACGCGCCATCATCCAAGGTCATCAACACCAAATCCGGGTTCATGATTTCGACGTCGTGGCCGGTCTCGATTTGACCGGCGCGGACAGGGCCGGCACCTTCGGTCCGCAAAGAAATCCGCCGTGGTCCGTCGGAATGCGACCGCAAGGCCATGGATTTGATGTTCAAGACGATGTCCGTGATATCCTCGCGGACGCCGGGTATCGACGAAAATTCGTGTAGCACGCCGTCAATTTGCACCGCCGTGACGGCAGCGCCCTGCAAACTGGACAGCAACACACGGCGCAGCGCGTTTCCGAGCGTCAGCCCAAAGCCGCGCTCCAGCGGTTCGGCGACGATCGTCGCCTGTCGGCGTGGATCGATGCCCGCCTCAACCACCAGTTTGTTAGGCTTGATCAGTTCTTTCCAGTTCTTCTGGATCACGTCATATACCTCGCAAGTTTGATCCGTTCGAGCGGCTCGAACGGATCGCGAATCGAAATTTTACGCTTCGGCCGCCGGGTCGATATAACCGGCGGGAATATTGTCACACCTAAACGCGACGCCGTTTCGGCGGCCGGCACCCGTTGTGCGGGATCGGCGTCACATCGCGGATGGTGGTGATCGAAAAGCCGACAGTCTGCAACGCCCTGAGAGCTGATTCACGCCCGGAGCCCGGACCCTTCACGTTCACTTCCAAGGTCTTGACACCATGCTCCTGCGCCTTGCGGCCGGCATCTTCGGCTGCCATCTGCGCCGCGTAAGGCGTCGATTTGCGCGATCCCTTGAAGCCCATGCCGCCGGCCGACGACCAGGAAATGGCATTACCCTGGACATCGGTGATGGTGATCATGGTGTTGTTGAACGTTGCGCTCACATGGGCGATGGCCGATGTGATGTTTTTGCGCTCACGCCGGCGAACGCGCGCTTTATCTTTTGCCATGGGTTACCTTCAAAATAAGACCGGTCACTTCTTCCTGCCGGCGATGGGCCGCGCCTTGCCCTTGCGGGTGCGCGCGTTGGTATGAGTTCGCTGGCCACGAACCGGCAGGCCGCGCCGGTGGCGCAGTCCGCGGTAGCAGCCAAGATCCATCAAGCGTTTGATATTCATGGCGACATCCCGTCGGAGATCGCCCTCCACCATGTAATCCTGGTCGATCACTTCGCGAATCTGGATGACTTCCGCATCCGTCAATTCGTTGACGCGGCGGTGCGATTCAATGCCGACCTTGCCGCAGATTTCCTTGGCCCTGGAGAAGCCAATACCAAAGATACCGGTGAGACCGATCTCCACGCGCTTGCTCGTGGGAATGTTTACCCCTGCAATTCGTGCCACCTTTTGCACTCCTTTTTTACGACCCGTCCCAGGGTCGATGCCGCCGTAATCGCCGCGCCCGGTCAGGGTCGCGGGATTATAAGAATTTCACTATGCCAGTCAACCGCTTACCCGAGCCCGAGCGCGGTACCGATTTGGCTCCCTACTTCATCCATCTCGGCCATGCCGTCGACTTGCACCAGCACACCGCGGCCACCGTAGTAGGGCAGCAACGGCGCGGTTTGCGCATGGTAGGCGACGAGCCGTGATTTGACCGTCTCTTCATTGTCGTCGGCGCGGCGGTCGAATTCCGCTTCGCCGCAGACGTCACAAACACAGGCCTTGGCCGGCATTTTGTAAAATTCATTGTAGCCAGCGCCACAATTAGCACAGGTGAACCGTCCGGTGATTCGCCTGGTCAGTGCCGCATCGTCGACCGCTATCTCGATTACGCAATCAAGCTTGAGCCCCTTGTCCGCCAACATCTCGTCCAGCGCCTCGGCCTGTGCCAGAGTACGCGGAAACCCGTCCAAGATGAACCCGCTCGCACAATCCGGCTGGCTTATTCGATCGGCGATTATGCCGACGACAATGTCATCGGGAACAAGATTACCGGCTTTCATGATGACATCCGCTTTTTTGCCGATGTCAGAGCCTTCCGCAACGGCCGCACGCAGCATGTCGCCCGTCGACAATTGGACAAATCCGTGGCGCGCTTCGATACGCGTGGCCTGTGTCCCTTTGCCGGCGCCCGGCGGGCCGAGCAGAATCAAATTCATCGCCGGCTCCCGCGAAGTTTCGACTTCTTGATCAAGCCTTCGTACTGATGCGCCAACAAATGGCTCTGGATCTGCGCCACGGTATCCATCGTCACACTGACGCAAATCAACAGCGACGTTCCGCCAAAATAAAACGGCACGGCAAACTGGCTAATCAGCAACTCCGGCAGCAAGCAAACAATGGCGAGATAACCGGCCCCCGCCACGGTCAGTCGGGTAAGCACGTAGTCGATGTATTCGGCGGTTCGCTTGCCAGGTCTGATGCCCGGGATGAAGCCGCCGTATTTCTTCAAGTTGTCCGCGGTGTCCTCGGGATTGAAGACGATGGCGGTGTAGAAGAAACAGAAGAAAACGATGCCGCCGATATACAACAAGAGATAAAGCGGCTGGCCGCGCCCAAGCAAGGCCGTGATCGTGGTCATCCATTCCGGGCCTTGGCCGGCGGAAAGCTGGGCAACCGTGATCGGCATCAGCAACAGCGACGAGGCAAAGATCGGCGGGATGACGCCCGCCGTGTTGAGCTTCAACGGCAGATGCGTGTTTTCGCCACCGGTCATACGTTTGCCGCCGACCTGGCGCTTTGGATATTGCACCAGTAGCCGCCGCTGCGCCCGTTCCATGAAAACGATAAAAGCGATGACCAAGCCGACCATGACGAGCAGAAAGATGATCAGGCTCATGGAAAGCGCGCCAGTCCGGCCAAGCTCCAGGGTACTGACCAAGGCGCTTGGCAGTTCGGCAACGATGCCGGAAAAAATAATCAACGATATGCCGTTGCCGACGCCGCGGGCGGTAATTTGCTCACCGAGCCACATCAGGAAGATGGTACCGCCGGTCAGCGTCACCAGGGTAGTGAACCGGAAAAACATGCCGGGATCGTTGACCGCCGAGCCGGTACTGCCCTGCAGTCCCTCCAGGCCGACGGCGATGCCGTAACCCTGTAGTGCCGCCAAAATGACCGTGCCGTAGCGGGTATATTGATTGATTTTCTTTCGGCCCTGCTCGCCTTCCTTCTTCCACTGCTCCAATGTCGGAGAAATGGTGGTCATCAACTGCATGATGATCGAAGCGGAAATGTAGGGCATAACGTTCAAGGCGAAGATCGTCATGCGGCCGAGCGCGCCGCCGGCGAACACGTCGAACATGCCGAGGATGCCGCCGGCGTTCTGCTCGAAGATATCCTGCATCACGATCGGGTCGATGCCGGGAATCGGAATGTAGGTGCCGATCCGATAGACGATCAGCGCACCGAGCGTGAACCACAGGCGCTTCTTCAGCTCCGTCGCCTTGGCAAAGGCGCCGAAGTTGATATTTCCGGCCATTTGTTCTGCGGCTGACGCCATTAATCTACTCCGGACCCGCGGCTCACCGCGCGGTCAGTTTTCGCCTTCGCTCGCGGTATTGCTCGGCAACGCAACGCTGCCGCCCGCCTTCTCGACCGCGGCGATCGCGGCTTTCGATGCCCCGGCGACCTCGATCGAAATCTTCGCCGAAATCTCGCCTTTGCCCAGCAATCGAACGCCGTCCAGCACCCGCCGAATGATGCCCGCGGCCTTCAGCGACTCGGCATTGATTTCACTTTTCGCATCCAATTTCCCGCTATCGATAGCGGTCTGCAATCGACCGACATTAACCGCATTTAGGCGCTTGCGGAAAATGTTCTTGAACCCGCGCTTCGGCAACCGCCGATCGAGCGGCATCTGGCCGCCTTCAAAGCCCTTGATCGAGACACCCGCCCGCGACTTTTGGCCCTTTTGGCCCCGGCCCGACGTCTTGCCCTTACCCGAGCCGATGCCACGGCCGACCCGCGTCGGCGCCTTGCGGGCGCCTGGATTGTCGGAAATTTCATTTAGACGCATGACAATGGTCCTTCGATTGTCGCGATCGCCGTTAGGCGTTTTCTTCAACCCGCACCAGGTGATGCACCCGGCGGATCATACCGCGCACCGCGGCGGTATCTTCCAGTTCCGAGGTGCGGTGCATCTTGTTCAACCCAAGCCCGATCAAGGTCGCCCGCTGATATTTCGGCCGGCCGATGGGGCTGCCGATCTGGGTCACCCGCACCGTCGACTTGGCGTCGTCTTTCGATTTAGCCATTGGCCGCCTCCTGGACGGCCGACTGATCGCGCCGTCCGACGATTTCGCTGACTTTCTTGCCGCGCTTGGCGGCAACCTGCCGCGGTGAGGCGCAATTACGTAGCGCTTCCATGGTCGCCTTGACCATGTTGTGCGGATTGGACGAGCCAATCGACTTGGTCACCACGTCTTGCACGCCCAAGGTCTCGAACACCGCCCGCATCGGTCCGCCGGCGATGATGCCGGTCCCGGCCGGTGCGGCCCGCAGCAACACCTTGCCGGCGCCATGCTGGCCGTGCACGTCGTGGTGCAACGTCCGGCCTTCGCGCAGCGGCACCCGAATCATCGACCGCTTGGCCGATTCCGTCGCCTTGCGAATGGCCTCCGGCACCTCGCGCGCCTTGCCCTTGCCGGCACCGACGCGGCCTTTTTGGTCACCAACCACGACCAGGGCGGAAAAACCGAAACGCCGGCCACCCTTGACCACCTTGGCCACGCGATTGATGTGAACCAGCTTGTCGACAAGCTCGCCTTCGGAGCGGTCAAAATCCGGACGCAACATGTTTTCGCCTCACTTCCTAGAAGGACAGGCCGCCCTCACGGGCGGCTTCTGCCAAGGCCTTGATCCGGCCATGATAACGGTATCCGCCACGATCAAAAATAACAGTGTCGATACCGGCCGCCGTCGCCCGTTCGGCAATCAACTTACCGACCGCCTGCGCCGCGTCGATATCGGCACCGGTCTTCAATGCCACCCGCAGATCCTTATCCAACGTCGAGGCCGCGGCTTTCGTCGCCCCTTCGGCATCGTCGATGATCTGGGCATAGATATGCTTTGACGACCGAAATACCGACAGCCTGGGCCGTCCGCCGCTGGCTTTCCTGAGCTGGTTCCGGTTGCGGCGCTGACGCCGGAGATGGAGTTTCCGTAATTGAATAGCCATGGTGAAACCGCCCTACTTCTTCTTGCCTTCTTTGCGGCTGATGATCTCATCCGCGTATTTGATGCCCTTGCCCTTATAAGGCTCCGGCGGCCGATAGGCACGAATCTTCGCGGCCACCTGGCCAACGACCTGCTTGTCTGCGCCGAACACGGAAATTAGTGTCGGGCGCTCGCACTTGATCTCGATGCCGTCCGGGATCGGAAAGGCCACGTCATGACTATAACCAAGTTGCAAATTGAGGTTATTGCCGTCGACCGCCGCCCGGTAACCAACGCCGTTGATCTCTAGATTGACGCGGAAGCCCTCGGACACACCAACCACCAGATTGCTGGCGAGCGTGCGTTGCATACCCCACATGGTGCGCGCCCGTTTGCTGTCGCCGCGCGGCTTGACGGTGATTTCCCCATCGGCGAATGCGGCTTCCACATCGTCGACGAACCGCATGCTGAGCATGCCGAGCTTGCCTTTGACGCTGAGCGCGGCGCCATCAAGGGTAACGTCGACGCCGGCCGGCACCTTGACTGGATGTTTGCCAATTCGTGACATGGCTTAGAATACCTCGCAAAGAACTTCGCCGCCGACATGCTGCGCGCGGGCTTCCGAATCCGACAACACGCCGCGTGGCGTCGACAGGATCGAAATGCCGAGCCCGTTCTGCACCTTCGGCAGATCGCTGACACTCGAATAGACCCGCCGGCCAGGGCGGGATATCCGTTTGATCCGCCGGATCACCGGGTCGCCTTCGAAGTATTTAAGCTCGATGGTCAGTTCTTGAAGACCCGTGCGCACCTCGTGCTGACTATATCCGCGGATATAGCCTTCACGATGCAACACTTCTAGGACATTGCTGCGCAGCTTCGACGCCGGCGAAAGCACCGACGATTTCCGCCGCTGCTGACCATTGCGGATCCGAGTTAGCATATCCGCCAATGGGTCGGTCATGGACATTGCTACCCTCCTACCAGCTCGACTTAACCATGCCGGGAATTTGGCCGCGTGAAGCGAGTTCACGAAGTGAAATTCGGGACATTTTGAATTTGCGGTAGACCGCGCGCGGCCGACCGGTTATCTCGCAGCGATTGCGGACCCGGGCCGTGGCCGAATTGCGTGGCATCTCGGAAAATTTCAGCTGCGCTTCGAACCGCTCTTCGATCGGCAAAGACCGATCGCCGATGATCGCCTTCAAGCGTCGCCGCTTTTCGGTATGACGCTTGACCAGCTTCGCCCGCCGCTTGTTCTTTTCAACTGCGCTTTTCTTCGCCATTCGAACTCTCCGCTAGGCGTCTTTTTTCTGGAACGGCAGGTCGAAGCCGGCGAGCAAGGCTCGCGCCTCTTCGTCGGTCCGTGCCGTCGTGCAAATCACGACATTCAATCCGCGGATCGAATCGACCCGGTCGTAGTTGATTTCCGGAAAAACAATCTGCTCCTTCAGCCCCAAGGCAAAATTGCCGCGGCCATCGAAGCTATCGGGTGACACGCCTCTGAAATCCCGAACGCGCGGCAGCGCGATGGTCACCAGACGGTCGATAAACTCATACATTTGTTGGCGTCGCAGGGTTACTTTGGCGCCGATCGCCATGCCCTCGCGCAGCTTGAAGTTGGCGATCGAGTTGCGCGCTCGGGTGACTACCGCCTTCTGGCCGGCGATCGCTGAGATTTCACTCGCTGCCGCTTCGACTTTCTTGGATTCGGCAACCGCTTCGCCGACACCCATATTGATGACGATCTTTTCCAGATGCGGCACTTGCATAATGTTATCGTAGCCGAACTGCTCCATCAGCGCTGGACGCAGTTCTTTTTCGTAGCGTTCTTTCATCCGAGGTACGGACATTTAACAATTCCTCACAAATCGATGACTTCGCCGGATCGCTTGGCAAAGCGCACCTTGCGGCCGTCTTCGAGCGTCTTGAAACCGACCCGTGTCGGCTGGCTGTCCTTGGGATCTTCGACCGCCAGGTTCGACAGATGGACCGGTGCTTCCTTTTCGATGATACCGCCGGCCTGACCGGTGGTTTGCCGGGTATGCCGCTTGATCATGTTGACGCCGCTAACCAAGGCCCGGCGTTCGCCACGGCGTACCACCAGCACTTCGCCGTGCTTGCCCTTGTCCTTGCCAGCGGTGACGACGACTTTGTCGCCCTTCTTGATCTTGAATTTGTCGGCCATCCCTAAAGCACCTCCGGCGCCAGCGAAATGATTTTCATATGACCGCGGCCACGCAATTCACGGGTTACCGGCCCAAAAATGCGGGTGCCAATGGGCTCGCCCGCCAAGCTTATCAAGACCGCTGCGTTGCGATCGAAGCGAATTGCGGTGCCGTCGGGCCGGCGGACTTCCTTGGCCGTCCGCACGATTACCGCCCGATGGATATCGCCCTTCTTCACGCGACCGCGCGGAATGGCTTCCTTCACTGTCACAATGATGACATCACCGATGCCCGCGGAGCGGCGCTTGCTGCCCCCGAGCACCTTGATGCACTGCACCCGGCGCGCGCCTGAATTGTCGGCTACATCCAGGTTGGTTTGCATCTGGATCATCGATACCTACCCCTAATCTCAGCTATCCGTTGCGCGCTCTGGATCAATCGTAAAGCGCTTCCCAGCGCTTCAGCTTGGACAACGGTCGACATTCTTGAATTCGCACCTGATCACCGACCTTGAAGCGATTTTCAGCGTCATGGGCGTGAAACCGGTTCGACCGGCGTATGAACTTCTTGTACAGTGGATGCATCACGCGGCGTTCGACACGCACGACGACGGTCTTGTCGCTGTTGTCGCCGACGACCACCCCTTGCATTACCCGTTTCGGCATCGCGCTTACTCCTTGCTCGCCAGTTGATGGCGGATCGTCTTGACACGCGCGATGTCGCGCCGCACTTCGCGCGCCCGGGTCGTGTTCTCGAGTTGACCGGTCGCTGCCTGAAAACGCAGATTGAACTGCTCGCGTTTCAGCTTCTCCAAATCATCATTCAGTTCATCCGCGGTCTTGCCGCGCAGATCCTGTGCGTTCATGCCATCAGCCCTCGTCGCCAAATCGGGTTACGAACCGTGTATGAATCGGTAACTTTGCGGCCGCGCGTTCAAACGCTCCGCGCGCCAAATCTGCCGGCACGCCATCGAGCTCGAACATGATCCGGCCCGGTTTCACCCGGCAAACCCAGAATTCCGGCGAACCCTTGCCCTTGCCCATGCGCACTTCGGTCGGCTTCTTCGACACCGGCACGTCCGGAAAGATGCGGATCCAAACGCGGCCTGTACGCTTGATATGCCGAGTAATGGCACGACGCGCCGCTTCGATCTGCCGAGCCGTGATCCGCGCAGGCTCAATCGCCTTCAATCCGTAGGCGCCAAAATTAAGGCTGTGGCCGCCCTTGGCGTTGCCGTGGATCCGCCCTTTATGCGCCTTGCGGAATTTCGTTCGCTTTGGCTGTAACATTGCCTGCCTCTTAACCCTGACGTGGCGCCGCTATCTGCGGCCGCCGCCACCTTGTTGTTGCTGCTCGCTCATGCGTTTGTCTTGCGCCATCGGATCATGCGCCAGAATCTCGCCCTTGAAGATCCACACCTTGATGCCGCAGGCGCCGTACGCTGTCTTCGCCGTCGCCATGCCGTAATCGATGTCCGCGCGCAGGGTATGCAACGGCACCCGGCCCTCGCGATACCATTCCGTGCGGGCGATTTCGGCGCCGCCCAGCCGGCCGGCGCAATTGATCCGGATGCCGAGCGCACCGAGCCGCATCGCCGACTGAACCGACCGTTTCATGGCCCGGCGAAAGGCGACGCGACGCTCGAGTTGCTGGCCAATGTTTTCGGCGACCAGCCGCGCGTCGATTTCCGGCTTACGAATTTCGACAATATTCAAATGCACGTCCGACCGGGTCATGCGGGCGATATCCCGGCGCAGCTTCTCGATATCGGCGCCCTTCTTGCCAATGACAACGCCCGGCCGGGCCGAATGGATGGTGATCCGCGCCTTCTTGGCAGGGCGTTCGATGACCACCCGGCTGACGCCGGCATTGGCGAGCTTGTTTTCCAAAAATTCGCGGATCTGCAAATCCTCGTGCAACAGCCCGCCGTATTCGTCCCGATCCGCGAACCAGCGCGAATCCCAAGTCCGGTTGATGCCGAGCCTGAGGCCAATCGGATTGACTTTTTGACCCATCAGATCAACTCCTCGCGTTCCGCCACGACGACGGTCATCTGGCTGAACGGTTTCTTGATGCGGCCGATACGGCCACGGGCACGCGGCCGCCAGCGTTTCAACACCATGCCTTTGCCGACATGCGCTTCGGTGACCACCAGTGTGTCGACATCCAGTTGATGGTTGTTCTCGGCATTGGCAATGGCCGATTCCAACAGCTTCTTCACATCCACGGAGATGCGCTTCTTTGAGAACGTCAGCGCGGTGAGCGCCGCTTCCACGGGCTTGCCGCGAATGGTTTCGGCCACCAAATTCAGTTTTTGCGGGCTGATACGCAGGTTGCGCACCGTCGCCGCAGCTTGGTTGTCCTCTAGCCGTCTTTCGGCGGAAGGCTTACCCATAACTACCTCCTTCTCGCCTTCTTGTCGGCGGCATGACCGTAAAACGTACGGCTCGGCGCAAATTCACCGAATTTATGCCCGACCATATCCTCGGTAATCAGCACCGGCACAAACTTCTGACCGTTATGCACACCGAAATTCAAGCCGACGAACTGCGGCATGATGGTCGACCGCCGCGACCAGGTCCTGATTACGTCCTTACGCCCCGAATCCCGTACCGCATCCGCTTTTTTCAGCAGATAGCCGTCGACAAACGGTCCTTTCCACACTGAACGAGCCACACTCGCGCTCCCTCGTTATCAATCCGCCCGGCGCTAACGCTTCCGCGTGCGTCGGCGCATGATGTATTTATCGGTCGACTTGTTGCGCCGAGTTCTGGCGCCTTTGGTCGGTTTGCCCCAAGGCGTCACCGGATGGCGGCCGCCCGACGTCCGGCCTTCGCCGCCGCCATGAGGATGATCGACCGGATTCATGGCAACGCCGCGCACGGTCGGCCGTTTGCCGAGCCAGCGGTTGCGCCCGGCCTTGCCAAGTTTCTGGTTCGAATTGTCCGGATTCGACACCGCACCGATCGTGGCCATGCATTCGGCCCTGACCATGCGCTGTTCGCCCGACGACAGCCGCAACTGGGCGTAGCCGGAATCCTTGCCGATCAGTTGTGCATAGGTGCCCGCCGATCGTGCAATCTGTCCGCCCTTGCCCGGCTTCATCTCAATGTTGTGGATGATCGTGCCGACCGGCATGTTGGCCATTGGCAGAGCATTGCCCGGCTTGATGTCGACGCGTTCGCCGGACACCACCTTGTCACCGACGGCGACCCGCTGCGGCGCCAGGATATAAGCCTGCTCGCCATCGTCATATTCGATCAGCGCAATAAAGGCGGAGCGGTTCGGGTCATGCTCCAAGCGCACGATCACGGCCGGAACGTCGAACCGCCGGCGCTTGAAATCAATCACCCGGTAGCGCCGCTTATGACCGCCGCCGCGCTTCCACATGGTGGTGCGGCCCTGATTGTTGCGGCCACCCTTCGACGGCAATCCGCGGGTCAATTTCTTGACCGGCTTGCCTTTGTGCAAGCCCGATTTGTCGACCAAGACGAGGCCGCGCAGCGACGGCGTCATCGGTTTAAAATGTTTCAACGCCATGGTACTAGAGCCCCGTTGTCACGTCGATCGATTGCCCTTCGGAAAGGGTCACGACCGCTTTTTTCCAATCCGAGCGACGCCCCAGCTGGCCCCGGAAACGCTTGACCTTGCCTTTGACCCGCATGGTGTTGACTTTGTCGACCTTGACCTTGAACAAGGCCTCGACCGCCGATTTGATTTGCGGCTTGGTCGCACCGATCGCGACTTTGAACGTCACTTGATTGAATTCCGACGTCCGCGTCGATTTCTCGGTTATCACCGGTGACAGGATAGTGTCGAAATGCCGTTCCGCGGTCATTTGAGCCGGCCCTCCAATTGTTCGACGGCCGTCTTGGTCAAGACAAGAATGTCGCGGCGCAAGATGTCGTAGACATTGGCACCTTGTTGCGGCAGCACGTCGACCAACGGCAAGTTTCGCGCCGCCACAGCAAAGTTGTGATCGACCTCGGCGCCGTCGATCACCAAGACCGAATCCCAGCCGAGATCGCGCAGTTTACCGGCCAGTGCCGCCGTCTTCGCTTCCGTGAGCTTGGCATCGTCCAGCACCACCAGCTTGCCGTCGGCCTGCTTGACCGAGAGCGCGGTTTTCAGCGCCAAGCGCCGGACTTTCTTCGGCAGGCTGTGGCCGTGATCGCGCACCACCGGCCCAAACACCGTGCCGCCGCCGCGGAACTGCGGCGCGCGCCGGGTGCCTGCCCGGGCGCTGCCCGTGCCTTTTTGTTTGAACGGCTTGCGGGTGCTGCCGCGCACCTCGCCCATGGTTTTGGTCTTGTGGGTTCCGGCCCGCCGTTTAGCGAGTTGGTAGCGCACCATGCGATGCAACAGATCCTGGCGCGCCGGCAAGCCAAACACGTCGTCAGCCAGCTCGATCTCGCCGGCGCTTTTGTTGTCGAGATTGATGACGTTGGTCTTCATGTCGCTCAATCCTCTTCCTCGGCGGTCTCGACGGCGGCCTCGGCGGCCGCTTCTTCGGCGCCATCGGACGCTGCCTCTTCAGTCGAAGCCTCTGCCGCCGTGCCCTTGAGTGCTGCCGGATACGGCACGCCATCGGCCGGTATCTTTTTCTTGGCGTCGCGCACCATGACCCAGCCGCCCGCGGCCCCCGGTACGGCACCTTGGATCAGCAACAAGCCGCGATCACCATCGGCGCGAACGACTTGCAAATTCTGTTGTGTCACCCGGACGTCGCCCATATGTCCGGCCATCTTCTTGCCCTTGAATACTTTTCCGGGATCTTGGCACTGCCCCGTGGAACCGTGCGAGCGATGCGAGATCGAGACGCCGTGACTGGCCCGCAGGCCGGAAAAATTATGGCGCTTCATGGCGCCGGCAAAGCCCTTACCGATCGAGGTGCCGATCACATCGACATACTGCCCGGAAACGAAATGTTCCGCGCTCAACTCCGCGCCGACGTCGACCAAGGCGTCTTCCGACACCCGGAATTCCGCCAACTTGCGCTTCGGTTCGACCTTTGCCTTAGCGAAATGGCCGCGCAGGGGTTGGCGCACATTCTTCACTTTGGCGGCACCCGCGCCAAGTTGCAGGGCGGTATAGCCGTCGGTCTCGGCCGATCGCTGAGCCACCACCTGGCAGTCGTCGATTTGCAGCACGGTGACCGGCACATGGTTGCCGGCGTCGTTGAAGACGCGGGTCATGCCGAGCTTTTTGGCGATGAGTCCGGTACGCATCTGATCCACCTCTAAAGCTTGATCTCGACGTCGACACCCGCCGCAAGGTCGAGCTTCATCAGCGCGTCCACGGTCTGCGGCGTCGGGTCAACGATATCCAGAACCCGCTTATGGGTGCGAATTTCGAACTGTTCACGCGACTTCTTGTCGATATGAGGCGAGCGTAGCACAGTGAATTTCTCAATCCGCGTCGGCAGCGGTATCGGGCCCCGCACGCGCGCGCCCGTGCGCTTGGCGGTGCCGACGATCTCGCTCGTCGATTGATCCAAGACCCGATGGTCAAATGCCTTCAAGCGGATCCGGATATTTTGGCTATCCATGCCTCTATCCCGTCATAAACAGAGCCCCGCCGATTTGGCGGGGCGGAAAGTTCAAATCCAATGCTACTCGACGATGCCCGAGACGACGCCGGCACCGACGGTGCGGCCGCCTTCGCGGATCGCGAAACGCAAGCCCTCGTCCATGGCGATCGGCGCAATCAGTTCGATCTCCATCGCCACATTGTCGCCCGGCATTACCATTTCCGTGCCTTCCGGCAATTGCACCACGCCGGTCACGTCCGTCGTCCGGAAGTAGAACTGCGGCCGGTAATTGGTGAAAAACGGCGTATGCCGACCGCCCTCTTCCTTGGTCAGGATGTAGGCCTCCGCCGTGAATTTCGTGTGCGGCGTGATCGATCCCGGCTTCGCCAGAACCTGGCCGCGCTCGACCTCCTCGCGGCCGACACCGCGCAGCAGCACGCCGACATTGTCCCCGGCCTCACCCTGATCGAGCAGCTTACGGAACATCTCAACGCCCGTGCAGGTCGTCTTGCGTGTATCCTTGATGCCGATGATCTCGACTTCCTCGCCGACCTTGATCACGCCACGCTCGACACGGCCCGTCACCACAGTGCCACGGCCTGAGATCGAGAACACGTCCTCGATCGGCATCAGGAACGCCAGATCCTTCGGCCGCTCCGGCTGCGGGATGTAATCATCCACCGCCGCCATCAATTCAATCATTGTCGCCCGGCCGATGCCCTCGGCCTCGCGGTCCTCGAGCGCCGCCAGCGCCGAGCCCGTAACCACCGGAATGTCGTCGCCCGGAAACTCATACGACGACAACAGCTCGCGAACCTCCAGCTCGACCAGCTCCAACAACTCCTCGTCGTCGACCTGATCGGCCTTATTCAGATAAACCACGATCGCCGGAACGCCGACCTGCCGCGCCAAAAGGATATGCTCCCGCGTCTGCGGCATCGGCCCGTCCGCCGCCGACACCACCAGGATCGCCCCGTCCATCTGCGCCGCGCCGGTGATCATGTTCTTCACATAATCCGCGTGACCCGGGCAATCCACATGCGCGTAGTGACGGTTCTCCGTCTCATATTCCACATGCGCCGTCGATATCGTGATACCGCGCGCCTTCTCTTCCGGTGCCTTGTCGATCTGGTCGTAAGCCGTGAATTCGGCGCCGCCCGATTCCGCCAGCACCTTCGTGATCGCTGCCGTCAACGTCGTCTTGCCGTGATCAACGTGGCCGATCGTGCCGATGTTGCAATGCGGCTTCGTCCGCTCAAATTTCTGCTTGGCCATTTTCTGTTCTCCGTAATCTCGATGCCGGTCGTCGCCGACTAGGCCATTTTGGCTACGACTTCGTCCGACACCGTCCGCGGTACCTGGGCATAGTGGTCGAAGTGCATGGTGTATTGCGCCCGCCCCTGGGTCGCCGACCGCAGATTGTTGACGTAACCGAACATGTTAGCGAGCGGCACTTCCGCCTTGATGACGGCGGCATTGCCTCGGGTTTCTGTACCGGTCACCTGACCGCGCCGGCTGTTCAGATCGCCCATCACGTCACCGACGAAATCCTCCGGCGTCACCACCTCGACCCGCATGATCGGCTCGAGCAGCTTGACACCCGCCTTCGGCGCCGCCTCCCGGAACGCGGCGCGGGCCGCGATTTCAAAGGCCATGACCGAGGAATCCACGTCATGGCTCGCACCGTCGATCAAGCTCACCTTGAAGTCGATGACCGGAAAGCCTGCCAACACGCCGGTCTCGGCCGACGCGAAGATGCCTTTTTGCACGCCCGGTATAAATTCACGCGGCACGGCGCCGCCGACGATCGCGCTTTCGAATTGCACGCCGGAGCCCGGCTCGAGTGGTTCGAACACCAGCTTGATGCGTGCGAACTGACCGGAGCCGCCGGTCTGCTTCTTGTGGGTGTAATCGAGCTCGGCACGCTTGGTGAAGGTTTCGCGATAGGCGACTTGCGGGGCGCCGACGCTGGCGTCGATCTTGAATTCGCGGCGCATGCGGTCGACCAAAATCTCGAGATGCAACTCGCCCATGCCCTTGATCACGGTTTGGCCGCTTTCCGGATCGGAGGCAACCCGGAACGACGGGTCTTCGGCCGCCAACCGGTTCAAGGCGATCGACATCTTGTCGTGATCGGCCTTGGTCCGGGGTTCGACCGCCACTTCGATCACCGGATCCGGAAAATCCATGCTCTCAAGGATCACCGGGTTGCTCGGGTCGCTCAGGGTATCGCCTGTGGTGGTCAATTTAAGGCCCGCGAGAGCGATGATGTCGCCGGCGCGGGCCTCTTTAAGGTCTTCCCGGTGGTTGGAATGCATCTGCAACATGCGCCCAACACGCTCGCGTTTGCCTTTTACCGAATTGAATACGGCCTTGCCGCTTTCAATCGTGCCCGAATAGATGCGACAGAAGGTGAGCGAACCGACATACGGGTCGGTCATGACCTTGAAAGCCAGCGCCGAGAACGGCGCCGAATCATCACTCGCCCGTTCGATTTCTACGGTGTGGTCGTCGACCTTGGTGCCGCGCACCGATTCAACGTCCGCCGGCGACGGCAGGAAATCAATTACTGCGTCAAGAAGCGGCTGTACGCCTTTGTTTTTAAAAGCAGATCCGTTTAACACTGGCACGAAGATACCTTCGACCGTGCCCTTGCGAATGCAGCGTTTCAGGGTCTCAATGTCCGGTTCTGTGCCATCGAGATAAGCCTCAAGCGCCGCTTCATCGATCTCGACGGCGGCCTCGATCATCTTTTCGCGCCAGGTCGCGGCAATGTCGACCATGTCGTCCGGAATATCGACGGTTTCGAATTCGGCGCCGAGGGTCTCTTCTTTCCACAGGACCGCTTTGTTGGCGATCAGATCGACCACGCCCTTGTAGTCGCTTTCGGTGCCGACCGGGAGCTGCAGCACCAGCGGCGCCGCCCCCAATCGATCGATGATCATGTCGACACAGCGGTAAAAATCAGCACCGGTGCGGTCCATCTTATTGACGAAGCAAACCCGCGGCACGCCGTACCGGTCGGCCTGGCGCCAAACCGTTTCCGATTGCGGCTCGACGCCGGCCACGGAATCGAATACCGCGACGGCACCGTCAAGCACGCGCAACGATCGCTCGACCTCGATGGTGAAGTCGACATGGCCTGGCGTATCGATGATATTGATGCGGTGATCGTTCCAAAAGCAGGTCGTCGCGGCGGAGGTTATGGTAATTCCGCGCTCTTGCTCCTGCTCCATCCAGTCCATGGTCGCGGCACCGTCATGGACTTCGCCGATCTTATGGGACTTGCCGGTGTAATAGAGAACGCGCTCCGTCGTTGTCGTCTTGCCGGCATCGATATGGGCCATAATGCCAATATTGCGGTACTGGTCGAGAGGCGTGGTGCGTGACATGGTCTTAACTCTTTCCTGTGCTCGGTGTCACCAGCGGTAATGCGAGAAGGCTTTGTTGGCTTCCGCCATACGATGGGTATCCTCCCGCTTCTTCACCGCCGCCCCGCGACCGTTGCTAGCGTCCAGCAATTCACCGGACAGCCGATCGACCATGGTGTCTTCCGACCTGCTGCGCGCGCAATCGATCATCCAGCGGATGGCGAGCGCCTGCGCCCGTTCGGTACGCACTTCGACCGGCACCTGATACGTGGCACCGCCGACGCGCCGCGAACGCACCTCAAGCTGCGGCCGAACATTGTCGAGCGCTTCATGAAACATGCCGAGTGGTTCTTTCCCGGTCTTTTCCTGCACCTTGTCGAACGCGCCATAGACAATCCGCTCTGCGACGGATTTCTTGCCTTGCAACATAAGATTGTTGATGAACTTCGTGACCACCCGATCGCCATAGGCTGGATCCGGGATCACTTCGCGTTTTTCCGCCGAGCGACGACGTGCCATCTATTCTTACCTCAACCCTACGATTGAACTTACTTCGGACGCTTGGCGCCGTATTTGGACCGGCGCCGCCGCCTGTCGGATACGCCTTGCGTGTCAAGCACGCCCCGCACGATGTGATAGCGCACGCCCGGCAAGTCCTTGACCCGACCGCCGCGGATCAAAACCACTGAATGTTCTTGCAAATTGTGGCCTTCACCAGGGATGTAGCTGATGACCTCGAAACCGTTGGTCAACCGCACGCGGGCGACCTTGCGCAACGCTGAGTTCGGCTTTTTCGGTGTCGTCGTGTAGACCCGGGTGCACACGCCGCGCTTCTGCGGGCAGGCTTCCAGCGCCGGCACCTTATTCCGCTTTACCGGTGCCTGTCGTGGTTTGCGGATCAGTTGGTTGATCGTTGGCATCGCGCCATCCTGTTCATCTAAAGCAACACTAGCGGCAGCAAAGAACGGCAGCAGAACCCATGGCTCTCTGCCGTCGAGCTTTCCTGCCCGCCCAATTAACCGATATGTTTAACGCCTTTTACCTCAGCGCCGCGTCTAGAACGATCGTCTACCACCGGCGCCCAAGATGAGGTTGCGCACTATATGGAGGGGCCACCCGGTCGTCAAGCCAAAATAGCCCAAGTTTTCCGCCGGTTTGGCCATTATTTTTGCACTGCAGCATCGATCGTCATAAAGCCGCCTGTGAAAGCCAGATCGCGGCGCCGCCGGCAAAGCAAAACGGGGTGTCGTTTACGGTAAACGACACCCCGTTCGCCTCATTCGTGGCACCGGCTCAGACGACGGCGTCGCTTTCTTCGAGCAGCGCCGGCTCCTCGACGGCTTGCGCGGCCTGGATCGCCCGGTCGCGTTCCGCCGCGACGCGCTTGACGCGGTTCACTTGGGCGCCGGTGCCGGCCGGAATCAACCGCCCGACAATGACGTTTTCCTTCAAACCGACCAACGCGTCGGCTTTGCCGATGACCGCTGCTTCGGTCAGTACCCGGGTGGTTTCCTGGAAAGATGCCGCCGAAATGAACGACCGCGTTTGCAGGCTCGCCTTGGTGATGCCGAGCAACACCGGCTCGCCTGTGGCGATCTGCCGGCCATCGGCAGCGGTCTTCTCGTTGACCTCATCGAACTCCTCGCGGTCGACTTGCTCGCCGATCAGGTAGGTTGATTCGCCCGGATCGGTGATCTCGACCTTTTGCAGCATTTGCCGGACGATGACTTCGATGTGCTTGTCGTTGATCTTCACGCCTTGCAAGCGATAGACCTCCTGGATCTCGTTGACCAGGAATTCCGCCAGCGCCTCGACGCCCATGATCCGGAGAATGTCATGCGGTGCCGGGTTTCCGTCGACCAGCGCATCGCCCTTGCGAAGGAAATCACTTTCCTGAATGGCAATGTGGCGGCCCTTCGGGATCATATACTCAACCGGATCGAGCGCTTTGTCCTCGGGTTGGATGACGACGCGGCGCTTGGTCTTGTAGTCCTTGCCGAACTCGACGTAACCGTCGCATTCGGCCAACACCGCACAATCCTTCGGCCGCCGCGCCTCGAACAATTCCGCCACCCGCGGCAAGCCACCGGTGATGTCTCTGGTCTTTGAGCCTTCACGCGGGATACGCGCCAAGACATCGCCGGCATGCACGGGCTGACCGTCTTCGACCGACAAAATCGCGTCAACGGACAGGAAGTACCGCGCTTCGTTGCCGTTGGCCAAGGTCAGCACCTCGCCATCGTCATCACGCAGCGTGATCCGCGGGCGCAATTCTTGACCCTTTGGCTGTTGCTTCCAATCGATGACCACGCGCGAGGCAATGCCGGTCGATTCATCGACTTGGTCACGCATGGAAACCCCTTCCACAAGGTCGCGGAAATTGGTGATGCCGTTACGTTCGGTAATGATCGGAACGGTATAGGGATCCCACTCGGCAAGCTTGTCGCCTTTTTTCACGGTCTTGCCGTCGTCGATCAGCAGCCGGGCACCGTAATTGAGGCGATGGCGCGCCCGCTCTCGGTTGTTCTCATCGCGCAGGATGACCTCTGTGTTGCGGCCCATGACCACCAGGCGGCCGCTGCTATCCTCGACCACATTACGATTGTCGACGGTGATCGACCCGTCATAAGCCGCTTCGTGGCTCGATTGTTCGCCGACCTGCGCGGTGCCGCCGATGTGGAAGGTACGCATGGTCAACTGCGTGCCGGGTTCGCCGATCGATTGCGCCGCGATCACGCCAACCGCCTCGCCCGGATTAACTCGCGTGCCCCGGGCCAAGTCGCGGCCATAACAGGCACCGCAGGTGCCACCCCGGGTCTCGCACGTCAACACCGACCGAATCTTGACCGATTCGACGCCGCTCCGTTCAATCAGCGCGACTTCTTCTTCCTGGATCAGTTGGCCACGCGGCACAACGGTCTCGCCGCTCAGCGGATCGACGATATCGACCGCCCCCGTACGCCCCAAGATCCGCTCACCCAACTCGGCGATGACTTCCGCGCCCTCGACCACTTCGCGAACGGTCAATCCAGCCTCGGTACCGCAATCGGCTTGGACGATCACGCAGTCCTGGGCAACATCGACCAGGCGCCGCGTGAGATAGCCGCTGTTCGCGGTCTTCAAGGCGGTGTCGGCCAAGCCCTTGCGCGCACCATGGGTCGAATTGAAGTATTCGAGCACGCTTAGGCCTTCACGGAAGTTCGAAATGATCGGCGTTTCGATGATTTCGCCCGACGGCTTGGCCATCAAGCCGCGCATACCGGCAAGCTGCTTCATTTGCGCCGGCGAACCACGAGCCCCGGAATGGGCCATCATGTAGATGGAATTCGGCAATTCCGTGCGGCCGGTGGCCTTGTCGATACTCTCTGAGGAGATCACTTTCATCATTTCATCGGCCACTCGGTCGGTGCATTGCGACCAGGCGTCGACGACCTTGTTGTATTTCTCACCCTTGGTGATCAGGCCGTCGAGCCATTGCTGTTCATATTCTTTGACCAGCTGACGGGTTTCCTCGACCAGCGCCTCCTTGGCGTCCGGCACGATCATGTCGTCCTTGCCAAAGGAAATTCCGGCATAGCAGGCATTGCGGAATCCCAGTCCCATGAGACGGTCGCAGAAAAGTACCGTCTCCTTCTGACCGCAATGCCGGTAGATTACATCGATGACCGTGGTGATCTCTTTTTTGGTCAACGTCTGATTGATCATCGAGAACGGCACATTAGGATGGCGCGGGAAGATCTCCGACAACAACATCCGACCCGGCGTCGATTGCACCCGCATAGTAACCGGATTGCCCTCTTCATCGACCGTGTGGAAGCGCGATGAAATCTTGGCATGCAGGCTAACGGCGCCACTGTCCATGGCCAACTGCATCTCGTCGACACCGGTGAAGACCATGCCTTCGCCGACGTCACGTTCCCGCTCCAAGGTCATGTAATAGAGCCCGAGCACAATATCCTGGCTCGGTACGATGATCGGCTTGCCGTTGGCCGGGCTTAGGATGTTGTTGGTCGACATCATCAAGACACGTGCCTCGAGCTGCGCTTCCAATGACAGGGGCACATGCACGGCCATCTGATCGCCGTCGAAGTCGGCATTGAATGCGGCACAAACCAACGGATGCAGTTGGATCGCCTTGCCTTCGATCAGCACCGGCTCGAACGCCTGGATGCCGAGGCGATGCAGCGTCGGCGCCCGGTTCAGCATGACCGGATGCTCGCGGATCACGTCTTCCAGAATATCCCAGACTTCCGGCCGTTCCCGTTCGACCAGCTTCTTGGCCATCTTGACCGTCGCCGCCTGGCCCTTGAGCTCGAGCTTCGAATAGATGAACGGCTTGAACAGCTCGAGCGCCATCTTCTTCGGCAGGCCGCACTGGTGAAGCTTCAATTCCGGGCCGACGACGATGACCGAACGGCCGGAATAATCGACGCGCTTGCCGAGCAGATTTTGCCGGAACCGGCCCTGCTTGCCTTTCAGCATGTCCGACAAGGATTTCAAGGGCCGCTTGTTGGCACCGGTGATGACCCGGCCGCGCCGGCCGTTGTCGAACAGCGCGTCGACCGATTCCTGTAGCATCCGTTTTTCGTTGCGGATGATGATGTCCGGCGCGCGCAACTCGATCAGCCGCTTCAAGCGGTTGTTGCGGTTGATCACCCGGCGGTAAAGGTCATTGAGGTCGGAGGTCGCGAAACGGCCGCCGTCCAACGGCACCAAGGGGCGCAATTCCGGCGGAATAACCGGCACCACGGTCAGGATCATCCATTCCGGCCGGTTGCCCGATTCCAAGAAGGCGTCGATGATCTTCAGCCGCTTGACGATTTTCTTCGGTTTTACTTCCGAGGTGGTTTCGGCCAACTCGACCCGCAGAACGTCCCGTTCTTGCTCGAGATCCAGGGTCGACAGCATTTCGCGGATCGCCTCGGCGCCGATACCGGCGGTGAAGGCGTCTTCGCCAAATTCTTCCTGGGCGTCGAGATATTGGTCTTCGTTCAACAGCTGTTGGCGCTTAAGCGGCGTCAGGCCCGGTTCGATCACCACATAGTTCTCGAAGTACAAAACCCGTTCGAGTTCCTTGAGCGTCATGTCAAGGAGCAGGCCGATGCGGCTCGGCAGGGATTTCAAAAACCAGATGTGCGCGACTGGCGACGCCAGCTCGATATGGCCCATGCGGTCGCGTCGAACCTTCGAGAGGGTCACTTCGACACCGCATTTTTCGCAGGTGATGCCGCGATATTTCATCCGCTTGTACTTGCCGCACAAGCATTCGTAGTCCTTGATCGGTCCGAAAATTCGGGCACAGAACAGGCCGTCCCTTTCCGGCTTGAAAGTCCGGTAGTTGATGGTCTCGGGCTTCTTGATCTCGCCAAACGACCAACTCCGGATCCGCTCCGGGCTGGCCAGCGCAATCTTGATTTGATCAAAGCTTTGGGTTCCGGCGGGGTGTTGCCCGAATACCTGCATCAACTCATTCATGGACTATTCTCCTTGTCGCTATGTCTGTCAGCCGGTCACCGTCTTAAGCGACAGCGGACAAGCGCAGGGTGAAACGTGCTCGTCACCGGGCACGGGGTTTAGTGCGACTGGTTCTGCAGCTCAACGTTCAGCCCAAGGGAGCGCATTTCCTTGACCAGAACGTTAAAGCTTTCAGGAATTCCAGCCTCGAACGTATCGTCACCGCGGACGATTGCTTCATAGACCTTGGTGCGGCCGGCAACATCGTCGGATTTCACCGTCAACATCTCCTGTAGCGTGTAAGCGGCGCCGTAAGCTTCGAGCGCCCACACCTCCATCTCACCGAAGCGCTGGCCGCCGAACTGAGCCTTGCCGCCCAATGGTTGTTGGGTCACCAGACTGTACGGACCGATCGAACGGGCATGGATCTTGTCATCGACCAGGTGATGCAGCTTCAGCATGTAGATGTAGCCAACGGTCACCTTGCGATCGAACGATTCACCGGTGCGACCATCATACAATGTCACCTGGCCGGAGCTATCCAAGCCCGCCTGATCCAGCATGCCTAAGATGTCCGGCTCGCTGGCGCCGTCGAACACCGGTGTCGCCATCGGCACGCCGCCGGTGAGATTGGAGCCCAACTCAACGAGTTGATCGCCGTTGAGCTTCGAAATATCGGCAAACTCGTCGTCACGATAGATTTTCTTCAACAGCGCCTTGAAGGCTTTGTTGTCGCCGCTGGTCTGTAATTGTCCGACCATTTCGCCGATCTGCAGACCGATGCCGCGCGCCGCCCAACCAAGATGTGTCTCCAGGATCTGGCCGACGTTCATGCGTGACGGCACGCCCAGCGGATTGAGCACGATGTCGACGGATTGGCCATCCGCCAAATAGGGCATGTCCTCTTCCGGCACGATGCGCGAAATCACGCCCTTATTACCGTGGCGGCCGGCCATCTTGTCGCCGGGCTGCAATTTGCGTTTCACGGCGACGAAGACCTTGACCATTTTCATCACGCCAGGCGGTAACTCGTCGCCGCGCTGCAGTTTCTCGACCTTGTTGTCGAACCAAGCCTGCAGCCGCCGGGTGGCCTCGTCATATTGCTTGCGCAATTGCTCGATATCGGCGATCGCCTTCTCGCTCTTGAGAACGATTTGCCACCAGTGAGCGCGCGGCAGCTCCGCCAACAACGCTTCGGTTACTTTGCCGCCTTCCTTGATCCCGTCCGGCCCGCCTTCGGCGACCTTGCCGATCAGGAGATCGTGCAGCCGGACATAGATGTTGCGTTCGTAGATCGCGCGCTCGTCATCCATGTCCTTGCGCAGTTGATCGATTTCCTCGCGCTCGATGGCCAAGGCGCGCTCGTCTTTCTCGACGCCATGGCGCGAAAACACCCGGACGTCGACGACCGTGCCGGAGACCCCGGGCGGCACCTTCAGTGAAGTGTCGCGGACATCGGAGGCTTTCTCGCCGAAAATCGCACGCAAAAGCTTCTCTTCCGGCGTCATCGGGCTTTCGCCCTTCGGCGTAATCTTGCCGACCAGGATATCGGTGGCCTCGACTTCGGCGCCGATATAGACGATGCCGGCTTCGTCGAGATTCTTCAGCGCTTCTTCACCGACATTCGGGATATCGCGGGTGATCTCTTCCGGCCCGAGTTTGGTGTCACGCGCCATCACTTCGAATTCCTCGATGTGAATGGAGGTGAAGACGTCGTCGCGCACCACGCGTTCGGAAATTAGGATGGAATCCTCAAAGTTGTAGCCCATCCAAGGCATAAAGGCGACCAGCACATTGCGGCCGAGAGCCAATTCGCCGAGGTCCGTCGACGGACCGTCGGCAATGATGTCGCCGGCGCCAACTTCGTCGCCAACGGTCACCAAAGGTCGCTGGGTAATGCAGGTGTTCTGGTTGGAGCGTTGGAACTTGAGCAGCTTATAGATATCGACGCCGGAACGCGTCAGATCATCTTCGTCCGTAGCCCGCACGACGATGCGTTCGGCGTCGACCTGCTCGACCACCCCGGATCGCCGGGCGACGATGGTAACGCCGGAATCCCGGGCCACCACTTCTTCCATACCGGTACCGACCAGCGGCGCCTCCGGCTGCAACAACGGCACCGCCTGACGCTGCATGTTCGATCCCATCAACGCACGGTTGGCGTCGTCGTTCTCCAGGAACGGAATCAGCGCCGCGGCAACGGAGACCAATTGTTTCGGCGAAACGTCGATAAACTCGACATCGGCCGGCCGCACCATGACGAAGTCGCCGGCTTGCCGGCAGCTGACGAAATCGTCGCTGAGCTTACCCTTGCCGTCGGTTTCCGCGTTGGCCTGGGCGATCGTATAGCGGCCTTCTTCCATGGCCGATTGATACACCACATCGCCGCTCACCTTGCCGTCGACCACGCGTCGATAGGGGCTTTCTATGAAGCCATACTGGTTCACCCGCGCGTAGGTCGCGAGCGAGTTGATTAGGCCGATGTTCGGGCCTTCCGGCGTTTCAATCGGACAAATCCGCCCGTAATGGGTCGGATGCACATCGCGCACCTCGAAGCCGGCGCGTTCGCGCGTTAGGCCGCCCGGCCCGAGCGCCGACAGCCGCCGCTTGTGGGTAATTTCGCTCAGCGGGTTGGTCTGGTCCATGAACTGGCTGAGCTGCGACGATCCGAAGAATTCGCGCACCGCCGCCGCCGCCGGCTTCGCGTTGATCAGATCATGCGGCATCACGGTATCGATCTCGACCGAGCTCATGCGCTCGCGGATCGCCCGCTCCATGCGCAACAAGCCGATGCGGTATTGATTTTCCATCAGTTCGCCGACCGAGCGGACCCGGCGATTGCCGAGATGATCGATATCGTCGATCTCGCCGCGACCATCCTTCAACTCGACCAGATATTTGATCACCGCCAGAATATCGTTCTTGGCCAGGACCCGCATATCGACGGCTTCTTCCAAATCCAGGCGGGCATTCAATTTGACCCGGCCAACGGCGGAAAGGTCGTAGCGTTCGGAATCGAAAAACAGGCCGTTGAACAACCCTTCGGCGGTCTCCTGGGTCGGCGGTTCGCCGGGTCGCATGACACGATAGATGTCGACCAGCGCTTGGTCGCGGGTCGAGTTCTTGTCGGCCGTCAAAGTGTTGCGAATAAAGGCGCCGATGGTCACGTGATCGACATCCAACGTCGGAATGGTCTTCACTTTGGCGTCGGCCAAGGCTTCGATGTCTTCTTCCGTCAACTCTTGTCCGGCCTCGGCTAGAACCAAGCCGTTCGATTCGTCAACGATATCGAACGCGACATAACGGCCGGCCATTTCCGAGGGCTGCACCAATAATTCAGTAAGGCCTTCATTCTCAAGCTTGCGCGCCAACCGCGGCGTCATCTTGGTGCCGGACTCAACCACGATCTCGCCGTTTTTGGCGTTGATCAGCTCGACGCCCAAGCGCAGCCCGCGCATGCGGTCGCCCTGGAACGGCACGCGCCAGCCATTCTTGGCCCGCTTATAGGTCACGGTGTTGTAGAAATACTCTAAAATGTCGTCGGCGGTCATGCCGAGCCCGTGCAGCAGCGTCGTTACCGGCAGTTTGCGCCGGCGGTCGATGCGCACATGCACGATATCCTTGGCATCGAACTCGAAATCCAGCCACGAACCACGGTAGGGGATGATCCGCGCCGCGAACAAGAACTTGCCCGATGAGTGGGTCTTGCCCTTGTCGTGATCGAAAAACACGCCCGGGCTGCGATGCATCTGGCTGACGATCACCCGTTCGGTACCGTTGACGATGAACGTGCCCTTGCCTGTCATCAGCGGCATGTCGCCCATATAAACGTCCTGCTCCTTGATATCGAGCACGGACTTGGCACCGGTCTCCTCATCGACTTCGAAGACGATAAGCCGAAGCTTGACCTTCAACGGCGCCGCATAGGTCATGCCGCGCTGTTGGCACTCGTCGGTGTCATATTTCGGCGGTTCGAACTCGTAGCTGACGAATTCCAGGCTGGCGGTTTCCGAGAAATCTTTGATCGGAAACACCGATTTGAAGACGCCATGCAATCCTTGATCGATGCGCTCCTCATGCGCTTCATGCATTTGCAGGAATCCGTCATAGGAATTGCGCTGCACTTCGATCAAATTCGGCATGGTGGCAACTTCCGGAATACGACCGAAATGCCGACGAACGCGCTTACGACCAGTGAATGACAGGGACATACGGGCTCCTCACGTCATAGTCGCCACCCGCACCAACGCGACCCTATGGCCACGCGCCGGATGGAACCAAAATTTAAAGTCGGCAAGGCCCAGCCGAAATCGACTCGGCCCGCCGTAATTTGGTGCCGAAATCCATCGACACCAACTGAAGACAAGCCGACCGGTTGGCGCCAAGGCCGTGGCCTTGGCACTCCGGTCGGTCCTGTCCCGGACAGGTATGTTTCTACTTAATCTCGACGGTCGCACCGGCACCTTCGAGTTGCTCTTTGATCTTCTCCGCTTCATCCTTGGGAATGTCGGATTTGACTTCCTTCGGCGCGGATTCGACCATTTCCTTGGCTTCCTTCAGCCCAAGGCCGGTCAGGGCCCGGACCTCCTTAATAACGTTAATCTTCTTCTCGCCAAACGAGGCGAGAATAACGGTGAATTCGGTTTGCTCCTCGGCCTCCGCGGCGTCGCCGGCCGCCCCGGGCATGGCCGCCATGGCCACCGGCGCCGCCGCCGAAACGCCCCATTTCTCTTCCAAAAGCTTGGCGAGGTCCGCCGCTTCCAGCACGGTCAAGGACGACAAGTCCTCGGCGATTTGTTCTAGGTCTGCCATATCTGTTCAATCTCCTCGAATCGGATCGTTTGTCTGTGATGACTTTGGCTTACGCCGCATCTGTTTGGTCGGCCCGCGCTTGCATAACCCGCGCGAGCTGTCCGGCCGGTGCCTGCACCACAGCCGCGACCTTGGTCGCCGGTGCCTGCACGAGCCCGATAAGCTTGCCCCGCAACGCGTCCAGGGATGGCAGCGCCGCAAGCGCCTTCACCCCGTCGGTGTCGAGTTGGGTTTCACCCATGGCGCCGCCAAGAACAACGAGCTTGTCGTTCTTCTTGGCGTAATTCACCGCCACCCTGGCTGCCGCCACTGGATCCACGGAAAAAGCGATCGCCGTGGGGCCAACGAATAAATCAGCCAAGCTAGCGTAGGTACCGCCATCGATTGCGCGGCGTACCAACCGGTTTTTAGTCACCTTGAAACTGGCGCCGGCTTCGCGCATTTGCCCCCGCAATTCGGACATTTCGGCCACCGACATGCCACTGTAATGGGCGACCACGACCAAATTGGTTTCGGCAAATACCGATTTGAAACCGTCTACCTGTTCCTCTTTCTGAGCTCGGTTCACGCTTTGCGTCTCCGTTGCCCGGGCCGCCGCCTGACATTGTCGTACGGCTCAACCCTGTTTACCCTAGGACCCGAACACATGATTTCGGATCCGGTTCGCCTGTCCCAGGGCTCCGACCGAGGAGAATGGGCACCGAGGCGCCTATTCGTCCGGTCCTTCCCCGTCTATGCAGGCCTTGCGCTTAAGCTGCAACCGAAAACGGCTGCAACACCTGCGGTCTCGGACAGGTTGCGGGGTCGACCGAGGCCGGCCCCTGCGCCACCGCCTAACGGCGGCGGAATTCGTTTAGTCTCAACCGTCGCCGGTCACACTTTCGACATCGACGCGGATGCCCGGCCCCATGGTCGAGCTGAGCGCCACCCGTTTGAGGTATTGCCCTTTGGCGCCCGACGGTTTGGCCTGAAGCACCGCACCAATCAGCGTCTTGACGTTCTCCTTCAAGGCGTCCTCGCTAAAACTCGCCTTGCCGACGCCGGCATGGATGATGCCGGCTTTTTCGACGCGATATTCGACCTGACCGCCCTTTGCCGCTTGCACCGCCGAGGTGACGTCCGGCGTCACCGTGCCGAGTTTCGGGTTCGGCATCAGGCCGCGCGGCCCGAGAATTTTGCCGAGACGGCCGACCACCGGCATCATGTCCGGAGTTGCGATGCAGCGGTCAAATTCGATGACGCCTTTTTGAACCTGTTCAGCCAAATCTTCGGCGCCGACCACGTCGGCGCCTGCCGCCGTCGCCTCTTCCGCCTTGTCGCCCTTGGCGAATACGCCGACCCGGACCGATTTCCCGGTGCCATTGGGCAATTGCACGACGCCGCGCACCATTTGGTCCGAATGCCGCGGATCGACGCCCAGATTGAGCGAGAGTTCGACGGTCTCATCGAATTTTGCCGAGGCTTTCGTTTTGATCATTTTGATAGCGTCATCAACGCCATAGTGCGTCGTCGGATCGATGTCTTCACGCGCCTTGCCTAGCCGTTTTCCCATGCCAGCCATGTCGTCAATCCCTCACTTCCAGGCCCATCGAGCGTGCCGAGCCGGCGATCATCTGTGCCGCCTGATCAAGATCGTAGGCGTTGAGATCGACCATCTTGGTCTCGGCGATTTCGCGCACCTGCGCCATGGTCACATGACCTGCCAACTCGCGGCCCGGCGTGCTGCCGCCTTTATCGAGACCTGCCGCCTTTTTCAAGAAATGCGACGCCGGCGGCGTCTTCGTGGTAAACGCAAAGCTGCGATCGGCGTACACCGTGATCACGGTCGGTATAGGCGTCCCGGCCTCGATATTCTGAGACTGAGCATTGAACGCCTTGCAAAACTCCATGATGTTGAGGCCGCGTTGACCGAGCGCCGGCCCGATCGGCGGTGACGGATTGGCCTGCCCGGCCGGCACCGTCAACTTCAAGTAGCCGCTAATTTTCTTTGCCATTCTTCTAACCCTTCCTTCCCGCCTTTCGGCACTTCAAGGGATGCGTGGTACGGTTATGGCGAACCTCCCACGCGTGCTTTAAGTACAGCGCCCGCCGATTTTAAGACTTTTCGACTTGCGTGAATTCCAATTCCACCGGCGTTGCTCGTCCGAAAATGGAGACCGCGACCTTAAGCCGCGAGCGCTCCTCGTCGACATCCTCGACAAATCCGTTGAACGAGGTGAACGGCCCGTCGCAGACCCGAACCTGTTCGCCGATCTCGAAAGTGATCAGCGGTTTCGGCCGCTCGACGCCTTCCTGCACCTGGTGGCGGATGCGGTCGGCCTCGCGGTCGGTGATCGGCGACGGCTTGTTGTCGGTGCCGAGAAAGCCGGAGACTTTCGGCACGTTCTTGATCAAATGGTAGGTTTCCTCGTTCAGCTCCATATTGACCAGCACGTAGCCCGGGAAAAACTTACGTTCCGAACTGACCTTCTGGCCGCGCCGCACTTCGACCACCTCTTCGGTTGGCACCAGCACTTCGTCGATCAGATCGCTCATGCTCTTTTGCAGCGCCTGTTCATTAATCGACTGGGCGACTTTCTTCTCGAAGCCGGAATAGGCCTGAACAATGTACCAGCGCTTGGTCATGTCATCCCCCGAGCGCAAAAATGAACCGGATGCCGAGCTGGATCAGCTGATCGACAAGCAGAAAAAACAAGGCGACGAGTGTCACCATGACGAACACCATGCCGGTGGTCACGCCGGTTTCCTTGCGCGTGGGCCAAGTGACTTTCGATGCCTCTTGGCGCACTTGCCGAATGAATTCGCCTGGTGACGTTCTGGCCATCTTACCGAAATATTCCTAGCAACCGCCCGGCGCTGGCAGGAGTGGAGGGACTCGAACCCACAACCCCCGGTTTTGGAGACCGGTGCTCTGCCAATTGAGCTACACTCCTATGCACGATCGGCGACAATCCGGGAGCCCTTGCTACTCGACGATGCCCGAGACGACGCCGGCACCGACGGTGCGGCCGCCTTCGCGGATCGCGAAACGCAAGCCCTCGTCCATGGCGATCGGCGCAATCAGTTCGATCTCCATCGCCACATTGTCGCCCGGCATTACCATTTCCGTGCCTTCCGGCAATTGCACCACGCCGGTCACGTCCGTCGTCCGGAAGTAGAACTGCGGCCGGTAATTGGTGAAAAACGGCGTATGCCGACCGCCCTCTTCCTTGGTCAGGATGTAGGCCTCCGCCGTGAATTTCGTGTGCGGCGTGATCGATCCCGGCTTCGCCAGAACCTGGCCGCGCTCGACCTCCTCGCGGCCGACACCGCGCAGCAGCACGCCGACATTGTCCCCGGCCTCACCCTGATCGAGCAGCTTACGGAACATCTCAACGCCCGTGCAGGTCGTCTTGCGTGTATCCTTGATGCCGATGATCTCGACTTCCTCGCCGACCTTGATCACGCCACGCTCGACACGGCCCGTCACCACAGTGCCACGGCCTGAGATCGAGAACACGTCCTCGATCGGCATCAGGAACGCCAGATCCTTCGGCCGCTCCGGCTGCGGGATGTAATCATCCACCGCCGCCATCAATTCAATCATTGTCGCCCGGCCGATGCCCTCGGCCTCGCGGTCCTCGAGCGCCGCCAGCGCCGAGCCCGTAACCACCGGAATGTCGTCGCCCGGAAACTCATACGACGACAACAGCTCGCGAACCTCCAGCTCGACCAGCTCCAACAACTCCTCGTCGTCGACCTGATCGGCCTTATTCAGATAAACCACGATCGCCGGAACGCCGACCTGCCGCGCCAAAAGGATATGCTCCCGCGTCTGCGGCATCGGCCCGTCCGCCGCCGACACCACCAGGATCGCCCCGTCCATCTGCGCCGCGCCGGTGATCATGTTCTTCACATAATCCGCGTGACCCGGGCAATCCACATGCGCGTAGTGACGGTTCTCCGTCTCATATTCCACATGCGCCGTCGATATCGTGATACCGCGCGCCTTCTCTTCCGGTGCCTTGTCGATCTGGTCGTAAGCCGTGAATTCGGCGCCGCCCGATTCCGCCAGCACCTTCGTGATCGCTGCCGTCAACGTCGTCTTGCCGTGATCAACGTGGCCGATCGTGCCGATGTTGCAATGCGGCTTCGTCCGCTCAAATTTCTGCTTGGCCATTCTTTTTGTCCCGTCGTTCCCCAGGTTGATCTTTCCAGTTCCGCCGCAACCGGTCGCCCCGCCGATGGCGTTTCTTCAGCCTTAGTCGATCCGCAAATGTCGCGGACGGCAGCCATTGTCCAGCCGCCGTAGTTCTGGAGCGGGTGATGGGGATCGAACCCACATAACCAGCTTGGAAGGCTGGGGCTCTACCATTGAGCTACACCCGCGTTCATCCGAGTTTGACTCGTACAGATTGATAGGTGGTGCCAACTATGTCGAAAGAATCCGCCGCCAATCCCGAATCCTTGTCTTGCCGAAACGCCAACCGCCTGCGCCATCCCGTAAGTCTTAACCGTCCTCGACAATCCGGCACCATGATCGATGGTGGAGGGAGTTGGATTCGAACCAACGTAGGCATAGCCAACGGGTTTACAGCCCGTCCCCTTTAACCACTCGGGCACCCCTCCGGAATAGATACCGCGCCGGAAAGCGCGTGCCGCACTATCGATATTTGTCAGGATCTGTCAACTCAAAAAAAATGCGCAAACGCCCATCCCGAACGCCGGCTCGGCTTGAACGAACCCAGCATCAGGTCAGCACGGTTGTTTTCCCATTTCGCGGCGGACTATAAATCGATTCATGGTGGTGCGCAAGCAGGCAGAAAAACGTCGACAGCGGCGCGGCTCGAAGGCGCCGACGACGTCGGCCGCGCCGACGCCGACCTTGCTCTATGGACGACATGCCGTCGTCGCAGCGCTTGCCAATCCGGCCCGCCAGTGCCGCTGTCTCTGGGCCACGGCGGACGTCATGCAAACACTGGAACCGACCCTGTTGCAGGCCGCGGCCGAGCGACGCCCGGCAACCAGGGAAGACCTGGACGCCCTGGTCGCCGACGGCAGCCACCAGGGCCTGGCGCTCGATGCCGCGCCGCTGCCGGCGCGCGAGTTGGGTCAAGTCTGTCGGCAGGTACCCGGCACGAAGAACCTGGTATTGGTGTTGGATCAGGTCACCGATCCCCGCAATATCGGCGCGATCGTTCGATCGGCGGCGGCGTTTGGCGCCCGCGCCGTGGTCATGACCGACCGCCACGCGCCGGCCGCCGTCACCGGCGCCTTGGCCAAAACTGCGTGCGGCGGGATCGAGCATGTGGCGCTGGTCCGCGTCGTCAATCTGGCGCGCGCCCTCGACCAGCTGGCCGACCTCGGCTACTGGCGGCTCGGCCTCGATGCGACGGCGCCGGGCAGCCTCGAACAGGCCGCCGTCGCCGGCTTCGACAATCTGGCATTGGTGCTTGGTGCCGAAGGCAGCGGATTGCGCCGACTGACCGCCGGGCGTTGCGACCTGACCGCCCACATCCCTTTGGCCGGCGCCGCCCAAGTCGCCAGCCTTAATGTCGCGGTCGCGGCCGCCATCGCGCTCTACGCCCTGGTCAAATAGCGAGGATTTATCCGGCTCCGGCCGCGGTGGTTGCCGATGGCGCGTTCAGCGTCGCTGCCTTCGTGGCCGGCGTCACGGCTATCACGTCGACCTGGATCATCAAGCACGGCCGGTCACGCGACACCGGTAGGCGGCACTTTATACCAACCTGCTGTGATAGGCAGCGATCGATCAGCGCTGCGCCGCCGCCGGCTCGGCAGCCTCCGCGATCATCTGTTCGCGCATGATGAATTTCTGTGGCTTGCCGGTCACGGTCATCGGGAATTCGTCGACGAAGCGGATGGTGCGCGGCACTTTATAGTGGGCGATCTGGCCGCGGCAGAAAGCGCGCAGCTCTTCCTCGTCCGGAGCCATGCCTTCCTTGAGGATGACCCAGGCGCAAATCTCCTCGCCATATTTCTCGTCCGGCACGCCGAACACTTGGACGTCTTGAACCATAGGATGGCGATAGAGATATTCCTCGATCTCCCGGGGATAGACGTTCTCGCCGCCGCGGATCACCATGTCCTTGACCCGGCCGACGATCATGCAATAGCCGTCTTCGTCGAGGACCGCGAGGTCGCCGGTATGCATCCAGCCTTCCGCGTCGATCGACGCCGTCGTCGCCGCCTCATCCCCCCAATAGCCCTGCATCACCGAATAGCCGCGGGTCAGCAGCTCGCCCTGGACGCTAGGCGCCACGGTTTGGCCGGCCTCGTCGACGACCTTTACCTCGACATGGGGCTGGATGCGGCCGACGGTGGACACGCGCTTGTCCAACGGGTCGTCGACGGCGCTTTGGAAGGAAACCGGGCTGGTCTCGGTCATGCCGTAGGCGATGGTGACCTGGTCGAGCCCCATGTCGCTGATCACTCGTTTCATGACCTCAATCGGACAGGGCGCGCCGGCCATGATGCCGGTCCGGAGCGAGCCCAAATCGAAGCCCGAGAATTCCGGGTGATCGAGCTCGGCGATGAACATGGTCGGCACGCCATGCAGCGCGGTGCAGCGCTCGGCGGCCACGGTCTCAAGCACGGTCAGTGGATCGAAAGCCTCGTCGGGGAAGATCATGGCGGCGCCATGGGTGATACAGGCGAGGTTGCCCAGCACCATGCCGAAGCAATGGTAAAGCGGCACCGGGATGCAGAGCCGGTCCTGCTCGGTGAAACGCATCGCCTCGCCGGTGAAGTAGCCGTTGTTCAAGATGTTGCGGTGGGTCAGGGTGGCACCCTTCGGCAAACCGGTGGTGCCGCTGGTGAATTGAATGTTGATGGCATCGTTGGCCTGAAGGCCGGCGGTCACGGCTTTGAGCCGCTCGCGGGAGTCCGCCGTCGCCTGCCCCGCCAGATCGGCAAAATTCAGCATGCCCGGCGATTTTTCCTCGCCCATGCGGATCACCAGCCGCAGGTCCGGCAGCGCCTTGGCGGCGAGCCGGCCGGGCTCGGCCGCATCGATTTCCGGCACCAACTGGCGCAGCATGCCGAGATAGTCGCTGGTCTTGAAGCGCACCGCGGTGATCAGCGCCGTGCAGCCGGAGTGGCCGAGCGCATGCTCCAACTCGCCCGTCCGGTAGGCCGGGTTGATGTTGACCAGGATCAGCCCGGCGGCGGCGGTGGCAAACTGGGTGATCACCCACTCGACGCAGTTCGGCGCCCAAATGCCGATGCGCTCACCCGGCTCCAGGCCAAGCGCCACCAGCCCGGCCGCCGTCGCCTCGACCTGGCGGCCAAGCTCTGTATAACTCCAACGCACATCCTGATGGCACACCACCAAGGCCTCGCGGTCGCCGTGCGCGGCAATGCAGCGGCCTAAGGCGGCCGGAATGGTCTCTTCCATCAAGGCCGGCGCCGTCACGCCGGCAACCCGGCTTTCAACCAATGTGGCCATGGCCAAACTCTCCTGTCGTGGTCCTGGTGGCCCATACTACACCACAGAGCGCCACCGACCGACAATTCCACGATTGATTTCCGCCGCCAATTTCGGCTAAACCTCGGCCCAGGAACAGGCGCCAGCGCCAGCCCTTAGCCCCTGTAGCTCAGCTGGTAGAGCAACTGATTTGTAATCAGTAGGTCGGCGGTTCGACTCCGTCCGGGGGCACCAATGAAAAGCGGTCCATAGGACTAAGCCGCTCCGCGGCAGTAGGTAGCAGCTTCGAAGTTCGTAAAGCAGGCTTTCCAATATGCCCCGACCTTCGTTTGATATAATACCCGGCATAGCAGCCGGTGATGAATCGACCCATTTTTCGAGCACCTAGGGTGTTTGGCAGTCGCGATCTTTCAACAGACCAACAAGCACTCTCAAAGCATCAGAAGATTTGGCCGGGCAAGATTCCTTATATTCCACGATTGTTATCAAGGCTTTCCATACAGCCCATCCACGTGCTCTTACCCAGGCGCCTTGATCTACATTCATCGCCCTTTGAAACGCACGACGACCCTCGCCGCAAAGAAACGTCCAGGCAATGACGAGATCACAGGCCGGGTCGCCAACTCCTAGGCATCCAAAATCGATGACTGCGCAAAGTTTGCTTTCTTTAACGAGCAGATTACCTGTAGCCACATCCCCATGAACCCAAACTGGAGGGCCTGACCAGGCCGGGGTGACCGCATCGCTCCAAAGAGACATCACTGCGTCACTGTCAATATCGCCTTTCAGTATACCTATAGAGCGCTGCGTTTCTTCGTCGTAGACTTCCAATGATCCGCCCCGAAAAAAGTTGTGCGCGCCCGCTACCGGGCCCCCAGAACTATCTATGCTATGTAACTGATTTAAGAACTGAGCCAATTCCTCAGCAAATTTTTCGGTATTGGTAACCTTGTCGCTTGAAAGCGTCTCACCATCCAACCAACGATATATAGACCATTTCCATGGATATCCTTCAGCAGGATTGCCCTTCCCAACCGGAACGGGAACCGGCAGCGGCAAGTGGGGTGCCAATTTCGGCAACCACTCTTGTTCTTTCTCAACCTGTCCTGCGTATCGGGCGGCGCTGGGTAATCGAACTAGTAGCGCTTGACCCAAACGGAACGAATGATTGTCCCATCCGCTCTCTTTAACAGGAATAACTTGAAGGCCCACCCATTCTGGAAATTCCTTTGCGATAAGCCGCGCGACCAAATTTGCATCGATATTCATGAGCTTTGGGCTCTCAGTTAAATCGTCATCGCTCTCAGAATATCATATTCCCACGCCCATAAACTCCCGTCTCGTGATTTCATCTCCTGATCATCACCGAATGATCGAGGAGGAGAGAGATGAGCCCGTTACGCCAGCAAATGATCGAGGATATGACTGCACGCGGCTTGGCTAAGTGCACCCGCCAGACCTACCTGCATGCGGTATCTGAATTTGGATTACGGTGACAGGATTACGGTGGGATTACGGTGACAGGATTACGGTGACAGTCCACTTAATTGCCATGCGATGGACTGCTTTGATAGTATCTTCATACTAGGCCAATAGAGTGCACTGTCACCGCAATGACCGTGATGCCCACCGTAATGCCACCACCGTAATCCCCGCCGTAATACCGTCACCGTAATCCCTGAAATCGCTTAGTGCGATTGCCTGTTGCGATCGCCCATTTCGGTAACCTCCGAAATTCTGGTATGATTTCCTCATAACTGATAGGTATCTGGCAAACGCCGGGTTAGTGGCGTACATGCAAGGATTGCTTGGCAGCTGTTTGCAACAGATTAAGAACGATCGACGGCTCCGCGCCGTGGTTGCGGTCGCGACGCTGGGCATACTGTCGTTTTTTGCGTTGCATACTGCACACGTTCTCGCGGGCGGGCGCTTCGACCCCGGTCTTGTTCTCTTCAATACGGGGCTCAAGGCACGGAAATTCTCGGTATTGGCCGACGACAGTTACGCCGAGATGTTCGAATATCTCATGCTGTCCGTCATTGTAGTGACCCTCGCGCGGCTCGCACTCACCTTTCGCCGACCGGTGTATGTCGCTCTGTTGATCGTCTTCGCATTTTCGCTGGCCGACAATGCCCTGCGGATCCACGAAGATTTCGGTGCCTTTCTGACCCAATGGTCGGATCTAGCGCCCGCTTTCGGCCTGCGCGCGCAGGATTTCGGTGAAATCTACACCTGGGTGTTGTTTGGTGTCCCGATGGTGGGGTTTCTCTTGTTCGCTCTCTGGCGAAGTGCTGGCCGTCACCGATCCGTCGGTTTGAGCCTCAGTGGATGGTTCTTGGTGCTCTCGTTCTTCGGCGTCGTCATCGACATGATATCCAGTGGTGTGCGCGACCAAAGAATCCCGCATCTCATCATCAGCTTTGTCGAAGACGGCGGCGAGATGGTGGTGATCGCCGTGATTTTGATCTTGACCCTGTCGATCTCTGGGTACCTGCGCGCGGAAAGGGCCGCAGACGTTGGTGTGCCCTAACGTCTCGTCGAGGCTGGGCGAACGCCGCCCGGCGCCCGCTCACCCCGCCGCCGGCTCCGGATAGCGTTCGCCCGCCTCCGGGGCCTGGCCGGGCAGCCAGGTTTCGTGGACGTGGGTCCACATGACGCCGTTCGGCGCGGCCTGACGGCGTTGGAACAACGCTGTCGTCTGGCGGGCGGACGTGTCGTCGCCGAGGCCGTGCCATTCCTCGTAGAGCACCAGGGCGCGGTCGCCCATGGTGCGCAGGCAGCGGTAATTCTCGATCCAGATGCGGAAATCGGCGGCTCGGTCGGCCAGCACGCCATGGCTCGCCTCGAACTCGGGCAACAGGGCGGCGCGATCTGTGATGGTGCCGAGCGGGCTGATAACCAAAAAGCCGTCACCGATCACGCTCTCGAACCGGTCGAAGGCGGCGGTATTGCGCGGCAGTTTGCCGGTGAGCCAATCCTGGAGGAAGACGTGTAGGTCGGTCACTTCACGGTCGCAGGCGGCGTCCATTCGCGCTCCCTCCCTTAGGTGCCATGGCATTTACACATCCACCGCGGCGCAATTGCAAGCGCGTGGGGACGAAATGAGCTTGTCATTGTAACCGCGTAACCCGAACAATACCGGCCGAATAGGTTCCGGAGGCTACCGCCGACAATGTTACGTTCGTTTTGGGATCGCCTGTGCTTAAGCCATGTGTTGATCATCGTCATCGGTGCTGTGCCCGGTTCCGCATGGCCCGACACGGCGGCGACGCCGGTTCCCGATTCCATGGTTGAGCGGTTACACGCCGTCTGGAACGCGCCCAAGCTTTATCACGATCCCGACAATCCGGTGGTCCAATCCTTTGCTCTGGTCGGCCGCTATCATGGCCAATACTGGTCCGTCGATGCGGACCAGGGCAAAGCCGACGACTGGGAGCACCGGCGCATTTATTTTGGATTTCAAGCTGCGCTGTTTCGGGATCTCCTGGTCGAAGTGCAAATGAAGATCAATGACGATTTGTCGCCGATCTACGACGAACTCTATGCGGCATTTGTAAATTGGCGTCCCGACGGCGCCGATTTCTCGGCCAGCCTGGGCCGCCTCGACTACCTATTTACAGGCATGGAACGCAGCGTTTCCTCGAAACGGATCGCAACCTTCGAGCGCGCTTTGCTGGTCAACCAACTGATGCCGGACGAAGTCGTCGGGCTACTCCTTCAAACCACGAACGACGGCCTCACCTTCCATGCGGGTTTGTACAGCGGCAGTATCGAAAGGGAGTTCAGCGACTTCGAAGGCGGTGTCGCCGCGGATTTCGGATTGGCCTACGACATCCCGCTTTTCTATGAAACGGGTACCCTGCATGTCGACTTTCTGGTTCATGACGGCGATCGCGACAACGATGCCTTCGAGCCGTACAAACGCGTGGTCTCGGTTTGGCATAGGGGAAAGGCCAATCCTTTCGGTCTGGGGTTGGATGTCACCGTCGGCGGCGCCGGCCAAGACGGCCGAGCAACCGTTTACGGCATTACGCTGCTGCCGACTTACGACATTATAAAAAATCTCTTGCTGAGCGGCGACAAGCTGCAATTGGCACTGCGCTATCATTTTGCCGAAAGCGACGGCGACAATGGCCTGCAATTGCCCGAGCGCTACGAACAAGAAGTCACCGCTGGAGACGGCAACCGCTTCCACGGGTTCTATGCCGGCCTCAACTATTTCTTGCACGGCGACAGACTAAAGCTGATGGCCGCGGTCGAATATGCGTCGATGGATGATTCCGCCGATGATGGCGGCGACTACCAGGGATGGACTTATCTGGCCGGTCTGAGATTGTATTTTTGACGCGACGGGACGGACAGACCACACCTGCCGTTACTGCAAACTTATCAAATGGTGCGATTCATGAAGATCACCGACCCCAAAATGATTGAAGCCATTCTCAAGCGCACGCTGCCATCCGTCGATCAGCACGGCTATCGCGTCATTGCCGTCGGCGACGATTTTCTCGACCTGTCGCTACCGTTCCGTGAGGAATTCGCAGCGCCCGCGCCGGATGGATCGGCACTCATCTATTCCGGACCCATCGCGCTCGGCACCGCCGATACTGCGCTTTACGCCTGCCTGGTTGCGGCGGTTGGTGAAACCGCCGTTCCAATTTTCGTTACCATGTCAACGACATTCTATCGCCCGTTGGATCCTGTTGATCTTATTGTTCGTGCGCGCATCGTTCGGCTGACCCGCCGGTTGGGTTTTGTCGAGGCCACGTTGTGTTCGGACGGCGCGGCCGACACCGCGGCGCAAGTCTCAGCGACATATGCTATCCGTCACCAGTCGACCGGCTCCTAGGGCAAAACTTTGGAAGACACGATCACGAAACCTGTTTCATGACCGCGGCCAAATTGTCCACGGTACGCTCAACATTCTGCAATTTGTCGAGACCGAACAAGCCCAGGCGGAAGCTCATGAAATCTTCCGGCTCGTCGCATTGCAGCGGCACGCCGGCGGCGATCTGCAGGCCGTGGGCGGCGAACTTGCTGCCGTTCTGCAGGCCAGGATCGTCGGTGTAGAACACCGTGACACCGGGCGCCTCGAAGCCGGGGGCGGCGACCGAACGGATTTGGTGCGATGCCATCAAGGCGCGCACCCGGTTGCCCAAGTCCCACTGGGCGTCGCGTAGGGTCTCGAGGCCCGCGGCGACGGTTTCCTGCATGGTGTCGCGGAATTTTGCGATCGCGTCGGTCGGCATGGTGGCGTGATAGGCATGGCCGCCGCCTTCGTAGGCCGCCATAATGTCGAGCCATTTCTTCAGGTCTGCGGCGAAACTGGAGCTGCTGGTTTGGCCGATCCGCTCCAAGGCAAGGGGCCCGAGCATCACCAGGCCGCCGAAGGGCGATGCGCTCCAGCCTTTCTGCGGCGCGCTGATCAGGATGTCGACGCCGATCGCCGCCATATCCACCCAAATCGCCCCCGATGCCACGCAATCGAGCACGAACATGCCGCCGACGTCATGCACGGCCGCCGCCACGACCCGGAGATAATCGTCGGGCAGAATGATACCGGACGCGGTTTCCACATGGGCGGCGAAGACGAGATCCGGCTTTTCCCGGGCGATGGCGGCAACCACCTCCTCGACCGGCGCCGGCTGGAACGGCGCCTGATGCCCGCCCGACAAGGCCCGAGCCTTCAGCACGGTCGATTTCGCCGGGATCTTGCCGGCGTCGAAGATCTGGGTCCATCGATAGCTGAACCAGCCGTTGCGAATAACCAGGCAGGTGCGATCGCCGGCAAACTGACGAGCGACGGCCTCCATGGCATAGCTGCCACCACCGGGCACCACGGCCACCGCTTCGGCGCCGTAAACCGTCTTCAGCGTGCTCGAAACATCGTTCATGACACCTTGAAAGGATGCCGACATGTGGTTTAGGGATCGGTCGCTGAAAACGACTGAGTATTCCAGCAATCCTTCCGGATCTACCTTGGAAATCGGATTCGACATGGCATTCTCCGGCTCTTGGATTTAGCCCTTTGGCGTCCACGATTGTTTTCGGGACATGAGCAAAAGTGTAAAAGGTTCAACAGGCGTTGGCGCTGATTGTTCCATCATAGCGGCAAACCGGCGGCACGCGAACAGGGTCCGACCGTAAGATTTGAGAAACCGACAGCTCATGATTAAGCAGCTCGCCCATTACATGATCACGAAGGCGTTCGGTCCAACCTACGAGTTTCATTCCCATCATTATATGCGCCATAATGCCCGCAGGCTCGAGCATTTGGCCAGTCTGCGGATCCCGGTCGACGGTCGGACGGTGCTCGAGGTGGGTGCCGGCATCGGCGACCTTTCCGATTTCTATCTGGACCGCAATTGCCGTGTGACAATCACCGAACAGAGAGCGGTGAACCTGCGATATTTGCGCCGACGATACCCAGATCAGGACGTTCGACCCTTGGATCTAGAGCGGCCGACGGCGCTTGAGCCATTCGAGATCGTCCATTGTTATGGGCTGCTCTACCATCTGAGCGATCCGGCGGCGGCCTTGGCATTTCTGAGCGCTCACTGCACGGGGATGTTGTTTCTCGAGACCTGCGTCGGCTTCGGCGACGCTCACGACATTAATCCGGTCAAGGAAAATAGCGCCAAGCCCAGCCAGGCGGTTTCCGGGATCGGCTGCCGCCCGACCCGGCCTTGGCTGTTTGCGGAACTGAAGACATTGTTCGACTACGTCTATGTCCCGGCCACGCAGCCCAATGACCCGGAATTCCCCTTGGACTGGGACGCGCCGGAAGAGCACCGGGCGCCATTGAGCCGGTCGGTGTTCATTGCGTCACGCGAAGCGATCAAAAACGATGGGCTGCGTTCGTCCCTCGTCACACGTCAAACCCGTCACCCCTAGGTCTGCTTCGATTGTCATCGAATCAGATTTTTGTCGCGCTCACGCCGATGCGCCTGTGGCGCATTCAGCTACGATGATCCGCGGCGGGCCGTGTCCGATTAAACAATCTCCGGTGCGCCAAGGATTAGGAGTGCAAGGTTTGCCGATCCGGCATGTTCGGCTATTCTCGCCGCGGTAATCGGGGTCATCCGGCGCGGTGGCGACACGTTCTCGTTTAGCGGACAATAAGTGTCGAGCCATAGGCATTGCGCCGAAACAATCGATTGCGCATTTCGTTCGGTAACAATCCGTGTTTAGGCCATCATGAGACGTGTCGTTCTGGTAATTTTGGTGATCGCCGCCGCCGGCTTGGCAGGCCTTTGGTTTCATCAGAATGCCGACGGCGGCGCCTCTTACAAGTTTGTGACAGCCCCCGCCGAACTTGGCCGGTTGCGCGATACGGTGACCGCGACGGGGACGGTGAATGCCGTTGTGACCGTCAATGTCGGCTCGCAACTCTCGGGGCTCATCAACCGGCTTTATGTCGACTTCAACAGCCCGGTGGAGAAAAATCAGCCGTTAGCCCGGCTCGATCAAAATACCTTTAAAGCAAAACTTTCAGAGGCTGAAGCTGCCCTTGAAATGGCCCGAGCGCAAATCAAGATTCAACAAGCCGCCGTCGAGACCGCCGAGAAAAATACCCTTGAATCAAAAGCCCAATTCCCTGTGTTGGAAGCGCAGCTGGAAAGTGCTCAAGCCCGCTTTGGCATTGCCAAATCCAACTTCGACAGGAAAGGGGCGCTGCGCGGTCGGGGTGCGGTATCGACCAGAGATTTTGAACAGGCAATGGCTGAGCGCGCGGCGGCGTCGGCTGGGATTAGTGAGGTCAAGGCCGTCTTGGCGGCGCATCAACAGAAAGTCGCTGCTACCGAAGCTGGGGTGACACGTGCCAAGGCGGAACTTGGCAACGCCATTGCCAAAGTCCGACAACAGGAAGCCGTGCTTAGGGTCGCCCAGATTGATCTCGAGCGCACCGTCATACGCTCGCCGGTGAAGGGCGTGGTGATCAAGCGAGACGTTGAACAGGGCCAGACGGTCGCGGCCAGCCTCGAGGCCCCGACGCTGTTTACCATCGCCCAGGATCTTCGAGAGATGCAGGTCAATGCCTTCATCGACGAAACCGATATCGGCAAGATTAGGGTCGGCCAATCGGCAATTTTCTCGGTCGACGCCTTTCGCGCACGGCAATTTCACGGCGAGGTCATACAGATCCGCAAGGCGCCGGAAGTCAAACAAAACGTCGTGACCTACACCGTCGTTATTGCCACCCAGAACCCCGATCTTTCGCTGCTTCCCGGCATGACCGCGTTGATCAAAATCGTCGTGATGGAGACCGACGCGCTTTTGAAAGTTCCGAGAGCCGCTCTGGCATTCAAGCCGACCGGCGCCACCCCGATCGCTGAACCCAACCAAACCACAGCGGGCCGCCAGGGCGTGGTCTGGAGGCTCGGCACCAACGGCACGCCGGTCCCGGTTCACGTACAGCTCGGTAAATCGGACCGAAACAGCATCGAACTGCTCGACCCTGCGATCAAAAAGGACGAGCAATTGATCGTAAGCGAGATTCCGACCTCTACCGGCACCCGTTTCTTTGGCATTCGCGTTGGCTTTTAGGGGTCAATGACGATGTTGGTCTCGGCGTCGAACTTAAGCAGAAATTATCTATCGGGTTCTGGTCCCGTCGTGGCGCTCAATCAAGTGTCGTTTGACGTCGATGATGGCGAATTCGTCGCAATCATGGGGCCTTCGGGCTCGGGAAAAACCACGCTCATGAACCTGATCGGCCTATTGGATCAACCCTCCAATGGCAGCCTGATATTCGCCGGACAGGACGTTACCGCGCTCTCTTTCGACGAAAAGGCGGCCATTCGGAGCCGCAAAATTGGCTTTGTTTTTCAAACGTTTAATCTTTTGGCCCGTAACACGGCGCTTGAAAACGTCGAATTGCCCCTCCTCTATGCCGGCGTGCCGAAGGCTGAACGCGTCAAGCGCGCGATGAACGCCTTGCAGAGCGTTCGGCTTGGCCATCGCGACAATCATTGGCCAACCCAATTATCCGGCGGTGAACAACAACGGGTTGCCATCGCCAGGGCGATCGTAACCGACCCTGCCCTCATTCTGGCGGATGAGCCAACCGGCGCCCTCGACAGCAATACCGGTCAGGTCATTCTGGCGCATTTTCAAGCGCTCAACAGATCCGGTCGCAGCGTAATAATGGTTACGCATGACGCAGAAGTCGCCCACCATGCCGACCGAATAGTGGAGATGCGTGACGGCATCATCCTCAAAGACGGTAGGGTCCATGAACGGTTGGACGCGAGCCCGGCGTTGAACCACGATGCGTTGGCCCAACAGCTCCGCGAAGCGATAGAGCGCGGCATGAGCGTCGGAGCACCGCCGACGAAACGGCGGCTGTCGCGGGACGCCAAGCCATGAATGTGTGGGAATGCTTCCGGGCAGCCTTCCGTGCCCTGCAAACCAACATGTTGCGCAGCTTTCTCACCATGTTAGGGATCATTATTGGCGTCTCATCGGTCATAACGATGGTCGCGGTCGGCTCCGGCGCACAGACCCGCGTCATCGAACAGATCCAAACCCTTGGCGCAAACCTGTTGATGGTGATGCCGGGCGTCGCCCGGGAGGGCGGTGCGCGCCTTAAATCCGGGTCGCGCCATACGCTGACCGAAGAAGACGCCGAAGCCATTGCGCAAAACGTACCGCTGGTGTCCGTCGCCGCGCCGTCGATCCGAAACTACGTCCAGGTCGTCAGCGGCAATAAGAACTGGAACACAACGGTCAATGGAACGACGGCGGCTTATTTCGTGGCACGGGAATGGCCGCTTGCGGCAGGCCGGTATTTTTTGTCGGGCGAACAAACCTCGGCCGCCAAAGTTGCCTTGTTGGGGCAGACGATTGCCAAGGAACTGTTCGCCGGTACCGACCCTGTCGGCCAAAACATCCGCATTCAGAACACGCCTTTTGAGGTTATCGGCACTTTGGCGGAGAAGGGTACGTCCGGCATGGGAAGAGATCAGGACGACATTGTGTTCGTACCGATCGCCGCAGCCAAAACGCGCCTGATCGGCAGCGCCCATGCGATCAATCGGCAATCGGTCAACTACGTGCTGGTAAAGGCGACGTCGAGCGAAGCGATCAACACGATTGCAAAACAAATTACGACGCTATTGCGAGTGCGCCACCGCATAACGCGCAGCGAGCCAAGTGATTTTCGCGTTACCAATCCCGCCGCGGCAATGTCGGCGCAAAAAAAGGCAGCAAACACAATTGCCATGCTGTTGGCCGCAATTGCCTCGATATCTCTTGTTGTGGGCGGGATCAGCATCATGAACATCATGCTGGTTTCGGTGACGGAGCGGACGCGGGAGATCGGGCTTCGCCTTGCCGTCGGCGCAAGACGCCGGGACGTGCGCAATCAATTCTTGATTGAAGCTGTTACCCTGTCGCTATCCGGCGGTGTCGTCGGCATTATTGTTGGTGTGGCCGCGTCTCTTGTTGTCGCGGATGTTTTCGGCTGGCCGATCTTCTTAGGACCGGAATCTCTGATATTTGCAATTGGTTTCGCCGCCGCCGTGGGGATATTTTTTGGTTATTATCCGGCACTGAAAGCGTCCAGGCTGAATCCGATAGAAGCGCTACGGTTTGAATAGTGGCGTTGGTTTGCGAACACGCGCGAGCCCCACGATCGACCAAAGAAAACGCCGACCCTTTAGAAAGGGCCGGCGTCGTTCTTAGAGATCGGAAAATTTAGCCAGTAAATCGGTTACTGATGCTAGCTTGGCGGACAGCCCGCTTGAATGGCACCACCGATCGAGGTACCGGTACCCGGCCCACCGCCGCCGTTGATTTGCGGACCGGGAGAAATCGACGGCGTCACGCCGTGCCCGTTGGCCGGTGCGTCAACGTCGATGCCGGCGTTGGACGAGTTGCCGTAAAATCCACCGGCAATCGCCCCGCCGAGGGTGGTGACGGAACCAGCTGGTGTCGGCGACCCGGTCGGCTCGCCACCGCCCAAACCGTAATGGGCTATTAGCACCTCCGCGTTTTGTCCGGGAGCGCAAGCGCTTTTGCCGCCGCCGGCAAAGGCCACGCCACTAATGAGTAACGTTGCGCATACTGTTGCACCACAAGCTAATGTTGCTAATTTCATACTCTCAACCTCCAGTTGGATTACTATAGAAAATCCCGTGCAAGGGCCAATTTGACGCTTTAAAGTAAACATCCAGGGTTCTGAGAGCAATACCGAGCATCGTGATGGCCGGCTAAGTTCAACCGAAGTCTGCATGAATTACACTTCTTATTGTGATTTAAATTTTAAACTACATTATTTTATAGTGAAATGGAATTTCTTCCATCTCTCGTTGAGGAGAATATCGCGGATCCGAGCGAACCGACCGACAAGGGCCTGTCATCGGTGACATGGCACCCAGGCCGGACGAGCAATCCGGAGAGCTGTTTGGACTTGCCAAGGCAACTCAGAACAGCTAGCACAGACAACCTGGCCTTTGTAGGGTCAACATATTTGCGAGCGAGAGACCATGATACGCGCACTGTCGACGGCAACATTCCTGAGCCTGGTGTTGATCGCGGGCGGCACGACTTCAGTCGTTGCCGGCGGTCTTTATATCAACGAGTTCGCGACGCCGAGCATGGGCGTTGCCGGTGCCGGGGCTGAGGCCGTCGCCGACGATGCGTCGACCAATTTCGCCTTCCACAACCCCGCCGGCATGACCCGGCTGGACGGGCACCAAGTGTCGCTCGGCGCCGGCTACATGAAGATCGACACCAAGTTCAATTCCGATTCCGACACGCCGTTCAACGGCGGCGACGGTGGCGATCAGGCGAGTTGGGCACCGCTGGTGGGCAGTCACTTCGTCTACAGCGCGAGCGACAAACTGAAAGTTGGCATGAGCGTGTTCTCGATCTCCGGCGCCTCGCTCGATCCCGACAATTCGTGGACCGGACGCTATTCGCTGCAAAGCATCGATCTGCTGACCGTGAGCTTCAATCCCAACATCGCCTACCAGGTGACCGACTGGCTGTCGCTCAGCGTCGGCGCCGTCGCCATGTATGCCGATATCGACTACCGGCTGGCGGCGCCACCGATCGCCGCGCCTGTCGGCGGCGCCGGAAAGGTCAAGGTCGATGGCACCGATTGGGCCTACGGCTATAACTTCGGCGCGCTGGTCGAACTGAGCCCCGAGACCCGGATCGGCGTTGTCTACGCCTCGAAAATCGAACCGGATTTTTCGGGCGATCTCAGCGTCCAGACCGGCGGCGGCGCGGCATTCAACACCAGCACGAATCTTGAATTCACGTTTCCCCAGATGGCCCGGGTCGGCGCCTATCATGAATTCAACGACCAATGGGCATTGCTTGGCACCGTCGGTTGGGAGGACTGGAGCAATTTCGATGATTTGCTGGTCTCGACGCAAGGCGGCGGCGCCGGCAGCATCCCGACGGAATGGAAGGATACCTATCACTTCAGCGGCGGCGTCCATTATCGCCCGACGGCGGACTGGCTGCTGCAGGTCGGCGTTACCTACGACACCTCGCCGGTCACGGACGCCAACAGAACCGCCTATCTGCCGATGGACCGGCAAATCCGCTACGCGATCGGTGCGCAACATCAATGGTCCGATCGATTGAAAGTCGGCGGAGCGTTTGAATATATCGACTTGGGCGAGGCGAAAATCGACGACCCGACATTGTTGACGGGCGAATATCAGGACAATCGCATTCTCGCGTTTACGCTCAACATGAATTACGTGTTTTGAACTGACCTGTGAAGCCGGCTTGGCGCCTTACACGGCCGAGGGCGCCCCGGATTGATCTCGGTCAAGGCCGGCAGTTTCGGCTAGTCCTATACTGGACGGCACCATTCGAGGAGATATCCGTCGAACCGGAGGCCGAACCATGACCGCGACCGCTCTCGACACCTTGCGCGCCGACCATCGCAATCTTTGGCAATTGCTCGACATCTTGGAACGCCAGATCAACGTTTTCAAAGACGGCAAGACACCGGACTACGAAGTGATTCAGTGCATCCTCGACTACTGTCTGGATTATCCCGCCGAAGTCCACCATCCCCGCGAAGACTTGATCTATGACCGCCTAAAAACCAAGGATAGGGCGGCAACGGCCGAAATACTGGATCTGCGAGCCGACCATGAAGATCTGGCGGCGCGAACCCGGGGCGTCGCCAACGCCGTCAATTTGGTGCTCCAGGAGGCCGCATATTCCCGTGATTGGATAGGTACAGCGACGCGCAATTTCCTCGACGCCTACCGCCAGCACATCCGGCGAGAGGAAAACGAGGTTTTCCCACTGGCCGAACGCGGTTTGGACGATTCCGACTGGCAAGCCATCAACCTGCGCTTCAGCGACGCCAAAGATCCGCTGAACGATCTCGCCACCGAACAACGCTTCGAAATCCTACGCAAATACATTTTGGATTTCAACGCCCTTGGCCAGCCGACCGGCGCGGCCGAGCCGGCCGAAAACCGCCCTCTATGTTGATGCCGGCGCCACCGGGCGCCGGTCACGCGACCCGGGACTGCGGCGATCCTTGTGCCGCGGCCGCGACGGCTTGGCCTTCGCCCGCTTCGGCGCGACGCGTCAGCGCGGCTGCATAGCGCGGCTGCATTTTGCGGATCGCCCAGACTTGCCACAGCGTGCTGCGCGGGTGGGTATGCTCGAAGACCGCGGTATAGTCGAACGTGGCGATACACAGCCGTTCGGCGACGAGCCCGATCCGCTGCAGCGCCCGCCCCCACCAGTATTTGCGCAGCCGATTGATGTTTTTCAGGCGCTTGATGAGATAGAACGAGCGCGAGCCGCGTTGCCAGCGCCGGACGCGGGCTTGATAGCGATTCGCCGCCGCCGGGCTCAACGGATGGTCACGGCGAAACGCCTCGATATCATCGCGCGTCGCTTTCGAAAGCGAGGCCTTGTCATCGAAATAGACGATCGATACGGCGCGTTTTTCCGAGCCGAAGTCGGCGCGTTTCACGCCCGCGCTTTCGACGATACGGCGTGGAATGGGCTTATCGTAGGCGCCGCCCACGGAATAGTCGCGCATCTCGTCGGAGGCGGTTATGCGCGCGACGTCCTGGAAGCGCTGGGCGCCGATGAACGGCACGACCAAATGGATGAAATCCCGCTGCAAGCGGAATTCGCCGAGGCTGCCGCCGCTCAGGTCCGTCTTGGCGATGGTGCCGTCGTTAGGCGGCAATTTGTTGCGGCGTCCGGTTTCCCAATTGGTGCCCATGAAGCCGGTGAGCAAGACGCTGCCGCCGACGGCGTCGGCAAAGGCGCCGTACACCGAATCCTCGCCTTGCAGGCCGACACAGAGAAATTCCGCTTCGCCCTGGCTCTGGTCAAGCGCGTTATCGTCGAGCATCGCTTCATAGTTCGGCCGCTCATAGGCTTTGAATTCCAAGCCAAGTGCGGCGGCAACATTGGCCCCTGAATCGGTCAATCCGCGCTGCGACGTGACGATGCCGACCGCTCGCTTGCAGCCGTTCTTGGCCGCCAACGTCGCGCATGTCGCCGAATCATAGCCCGAAGACAACGTCGTTAGCGGTTCATAGCGTGAATATCGAGCCGGATGTTGGGCGTTATCAAACACGGCACCGACGGTTGTTTCCAAATAGCCCGCGTAATCGTGAAAATCGCCAAACCGCGGCGGTAAGGCCTTGGGCTGGATCTCGACCGCGCCCGACGCGTCAAAAGCCAAATTATGGTGATAGAGCACGTTCAGCTGGCCACGGTTAAGCGGGATCTGCAGCGGGCTTTCAGACGTTCCGCGAGCGATGGCGGCAAATCGGCCGCCGTAGGACCAATCATCGTGCCGCAGTTCCCGCCCGGAATAAGTCAGAATGAAAACCAGCGAGTTCGACACCACAACGGAGCGTCCTTCGGCCACGTAATAGAGTGCCTCGAGCGTGTGCGACGGCGTCACGAACCGCACCGTCCCGTCACGCCATTTTGCACCCGATCCATAGACGTTGACTGCTGAGTCATAGTCGCGTTCGGCAAAGTTGCCGTCCCAGGCACCCTCAAAGAAGCCGTCGCCGAACAGGAATACGCGCGATCCATGCAGCAATGTGCCGTCGCCCGCACTGCTATCCCACAACCAAGCCAAAGGCGGGATATCGGCCACCGATTCCGCTTTATAGGCGCGATCGAGGACCGGCGGTGCCTGTTCGCCGTCGTCAACTGGCGGTGCGTGATTTTCCATGAGACCGTCTTCCAAATTCGATTACTATTGAAATCAGTAGGGCCGATATGACGGAATTATCGTTAAATTAGGTTTACAGCCGATCGTTTATGGACTGTTAGAGAAGGTTTATCGGCGTTAACGTTTTGCGAAGGATTGTCGCGCTAGATCATTATTGGCGTGCAAAACGTGATCGACCGGACAGGATCGGTCGCCATGGCTAACGGTCCATGACGGCGCATCGATGTCCGAAGCTGGGACAGGGAGGGACTTTGAATAGAGGTCCCGAATGAGCGATACCGTCGAGCGTGATGCCTATGGTCCGAACAATCTGCGGCCTGCGGTCACCGGCATCTCTGGTCTGATCAAACACCGCCTGTTCCTGCGATTCCTGTCGATCAACGCCGCCGGTACGGCGCTTCTTGGCGCCGCTTGGCTGCACGGTTGGATCGATCCCATCATTGCCGGCGACAGTACGGGCCTGACGTCGTTGATCACCGCGGTCTTTCTGGCCGGCCTGATCCTCTGCGGGAAAAAAGTCTGGCGCGTCAGCACGGAGCTTGACCGATTGACGTGGTCAGAGCCGCCAAGTTCTTCGTGGGTTGGCACCTATCGCGCACAAGTGAAAGGCGCCGGCGGCGCCACGCGGCAGATCGCCGCCGCCAGCCTGCGCCTCGGCATGGCAAGCTACATCTCGCCAATCCGCCATATCGCCAACAGCCTGGTTCTGCTTGGCCTGATCGGCACGGTGGTCGGCTTCATTATCGCACTGTCGGGCGTCGACCCCGATACGGTCAGCGATGTCAGCGCGATTTCGCCGATGGTCTCCACGTTGTTGTCCGGCATGGCGGTCGCCTTGTACACGACCTTGGTGGGCGCGGCGCTCAGCCTTTGGCTGACCGTAAACCACCACCTCCTGTCTGCAGAAACCGCGCAATTCACCATCAAGTTGACGGCCGCCGGAGAAGTCAATGCAGGGCCTTGATCCGATCGACGGCGACGGTGGCGACGGCACGGTTTTCCGCGATGTGATCATGCTGGCGCTGCTCGGTTTCGTCACCATCGTCATTCTGTTGTTGCCGCACCTCAACCCGCCAACCAAACAGGACGCTGCCGCCGATCCGCCCGGCAACGTGGTGGTGGAAATTCGTTGGCCCGACAAGGATGACGCCGACATCGATCTCTGGGTACAGGCGCCCGGGGACGCACCGGTCGGTTATTCGAACAAAGACGGCGGCGTGTTCAACCTGCTGCGCGATGACCTCGGCCATATCCAAGATCTCAGTTCGCTCAATTACGAAATGGCCTACAGCCGCGGCACGCCGCAAGGCGAATACACCGTCAACCTGCATCTCTACCGATCGCGGACGACGCCGCTGCCGATCCCGGTCGAAGTAAACATCGGCATCCGCAAATCCAACAGTGAATCGCTGGTCACCGTGGCGTCCAATCGTGTCCAGTTGTCCCACGAAGGCGAAGAATTGACGGTCGTCCGCTTCCGCCTCAGTCAACTCGGACGCCTGGTGAAGGGCAGCATTCACGATCTCCCCCGCATCCTGCGAAACCCGGGAGGCTAAGGCCATCGCTGCGATCGATCTTCTCACCGTATTGTATGCCGTGACCATCGCCGCCACCCTGGGTCTCTGCCTTATCGCGGTTGGTGCCCGTCATGGCGTCGTGCTGAGAACCGGTGGCCTGTTGCTGGCGGTAATCATTTTCTTGACCGGCTACGCGGCGTTCGCCGAGTTGCTGGGGCGGGTCAAGCCGGCCAGCCTCGAATGGGCGCGGCGGGCGGTGCCGGAAGCAACTGTCGTTGCCCATCAGATGCGCGAAAACACGGCGATTTATTTGTGGATCGTGCTGGACGATGAAACAGAACCGCGATCCTACGTATTGCCTTGGGACGAGGATCAGGCGCGGCAATTGCACGAAGCCAGCACCAGCGCCAAAGCCAAGGGCACGCGGGTTCGCATGCGCGGTCCCTTCATGAAGCGGCAGAGCGACGAAAGTCGCGTGTTTCACGCCGAACCGCAGCCGCAATTACCGCCGAAGCGCGGCGAGACCTCCTAACTAAAATATGCCCCGCTCAAATTCGTTCTACGCGTCAGCGATTTCGTGTTGGCGAATCCAGTCGATGCAGTCGCGAAGACAGTCTTCGAGAGAAATCGCGGGCCGCCAGCCGAGCTCCCGTTCTGCCTTTTCGGTACTGTAGGCGTAGCGCCGTCCTTTCATGGAATTGAGTAATTCTTTGGTCAGCGAACGCGGCGTCCCTTTGATCAAGTGCTGCAGCTGATCAACCATCGGTAGCAGCCAATAGAAGGATTCCGGAATTTCACGGCCGGGCACCTTGATCGTCGGATCAACATTGTTGACGTCGGCGCAGAGCGCCAACAAGGACCTCGTATAGGCGTTGACGATGTAGCGGCCCTGAGCTTGGTCGTTTTCATAAGCCAGGATATGGGCGGCGGCGACGTCACGCGCATCGACGGCGGCGATTGAGATCGGCAACGCCACGGGCATATTGCCGGCCATTACGGTGGCGATCATTCGCGTCGACGGCGTATGCCGATAGAATCCGGGTCCGATGACCGCCGAGGGGTTGATGGTGACGAGATTGAGGCCAGATTCCTCGGCGAACTGCCAAACATTGCGTTCGGCCACGGTCTTGGCGTGGGAATAAGGCTCAATCACCTGATCGTTCCAGTCGGCCTCCGTCCGGGCCGGCTCGTCGCGACCGGCTTTGCCGACGGCAACAACCGAGGAGGTAAACACGACCTTCTTGACGCCGGCCCGGTGCGCCGCTTTCACCACGTTCATGCCGCCGACAACGCTTGGATCCATAACTTCATTGGCCTTGGCAGCGCCAACCAATTTGAAGGCCGCGGCCACTTGAAAAACCCCATCGATCCCTTCCATAACGGCGCGAACCGAGACGTCGTTCATGATATTGACTTCGGCCAAGGTGACGCCGAGGGCCTGCAGATGGCCGACCCGCACCGGATCGGTGAGATCGCGAACCGTCGCGGTCACCGAATAGCCCTTTTGCAACAGACATTGCACGAGATTGAAACCGACATGACCGTTGGCCCCGGTCACCAGTACCCTATCCGCCATTGCCTTCCCTTTTTCTGTTCGGTCCGCGTCCAACCCGATTGATCGGGTGTCGCCCTAAAGTTCAATCATGCGCCGATCATAGGCGCGCTGCCACTTGCCCTGATGGTCCGGGTCGAACACAAAGTCGAAATCCGCCGAAGCGACGACCCAGGCACCCGCGGCCAACTCCGATTCTAACTGCCCGGCCGCCCAACCGGCATAACCGAACATCACCATGAACCGGTCCGGCCCGCTGCCTTGGGCGATGGCCAACAGCATGTCGACGCTGTTATTGATCGCGATGCCGTCGAACTGGGCGATGGTCCCATCGGCTACGCGTTCGTCGCTGTGGATGATAAAGCCGGTTCTCGGCGACACCGGGCCGCCGTAATGCACTGTCACGCTGGCCGAAGGCTCGGTTGCTTTGCCGCCGTAGCGTTTGGCGATCACATCCGGGTCAAGTGTTCCAACCACGCGATTAATGACAAGCCCTAACGCACCGCCGTCGTCGTGTCGCGCCATGAAGATGACGGTTCGGGCAAAGCGCGGATCCCCCATGTCCGGCGTCGCGACAAGCAAGCGCCCGGCGAGGCTGGTGCCGTCACTGGCCGCCGACCGACGGGCCTGCATCAACGCGGTATCGGCTCGCGCCGACAAATCGATCAGCGCCAACACACCGACGACCAAGGCCAAAATCAGGTTTCGCAACGGTATTTGTCTCATCGATCGGACCTCCGTCCCGCCTAAACCTGCTCACTGGCACCATGATGGCATCCATCAACCCTTCGATCCCACCCAAATCGGTCCATTCGTCGCTCATAGCCGTCGGAAAAATTGACATTGCGCCACGGCCAATTCGGCTCGAATCCACTAACGTGTTGATAATTAAGAATAATAGTGGTTAGCACAGGTTTTGCAACAAACCACGCAAGAACTGCAATGGCGCGCGGCGGCACCTAGACATAGGGCCGCCCTGTTTTTCTGGAGGCTGCAAGAACATGAAAGATCGGGATATTTTTGACGTGGCGTTTGCGATGTTTGACCGATATGGCGTTGCCGGTGCCATCATTGCCGCCCATCGGGCCGCTCTTTTGATGCAGGAAGAGCCCGCCGTGCAAGAGAGCGGCGCCAACGAATGGCGTCGAATTTCCCGTGCGGTCGAAATGGTTTCTCGGCGTCGTCCCCGCGACGATGAAACGGTTCACTGAGGATCCGAGACATTCTTCTAGATTAGGGCGTCAACACGACTCTGCCGATGACGCTGCGATTGCTCAAATGAGCCATGGCATCAAGAAAATCTTCTAACGGATGCACCGCATGCACCCGCGGCGTCAGTCGGCCGGCTTCGGCCAACGCCAGCAAAGCCTGAGAATCCGCCAACGCGGCAGCCGGCGACCGGCGACGGTGTTCGCCGGCCCGGACGCCGATCAAGCGGGCTTCCTTGAGCAACAGTAAATTGGCCCTGACCGTCGGCAATCGGCCGTCTGCAAAGCCGACCACCAATACGCGCCCACCCGGCGCCGCCAACCGAACCGAGGCCTCCAACCGATCGCCGCCGACAGGATCGTAAACCACGTCGACGCCGCGACCGTTGGTCAATTCCTTCACGCGTTCCCGCCAGCCGCCGTTATCGGTTAGGACGACGTCGGCAGCGCCGGCTTCACGAACTGCGTCAACCTTGTGCTTCGAACCGACTATGGCAATCACCCGGGCGCCCAGCACCGCGCCGAGTTCGACCGCCGCCAAACCAACGCCGCCGCCGGCGCCGTGCACCAACAGCGTGTCACCGGCTTGGATCTCGCCGCGCCGGGCCAATGAAACATAAGCGGTGTTGTAGGCGACAAGAAAGGCCGCGCCCTTGATGAAGTCGAACGGCTGAGGCAGAGGCCACACCGCCGTCGCCGGCGCCACGACCTGGTCGGCGTAGCCGCCGGTGCGAACACTGGCCATGACCCGGTCGCCAACGGCAAACCCGGTGACCGCGGGGCCGATCTCGGCTATTTCACCGGCGACCTCGAGGCCCGGAATGAACGGCAGCGGCGGCTTGTGCTGGTGGCCGCCTGCGACCATCAGAATATCGGGGAAGTTGACGCCGGCCGCCTTGACCGCGATCCGCAATTGACCGTCACCGACCGGCGCTTCGGGGATCGTTTCGGTTCGCAGAACCGTCGGCGGACCCAAGGTTCTGCATATTACTGCTTTCGCCGACACTGTTGTCTCCTCCAATTTCCACTCAAAGATAATCGGTTTGGGCCGGTGGAGACAAAGGACTGACGAACTTTTGAGTGGCAAAGTGCGATGCCAGCGCTTATTCCAATGTCATGGCTGTTGTCGATATCACCTATGTTGCCGCCGCCGGCGGCGGCTTGCTTAGCTTCTTGAGCCCATGCGTGTTGCCATTGGTGCCGGCTTATCTTTCGTTTCTCGCCGGCACGTCATTTGATGAGCTGACGGCCAACGCTAAAGACGAGGCAAAACAAAACCATAGCCGCCGCGCCCTGTTGATGGCCGGAGGCTTTGTTGCGGGCTTTACGACAGTGTTTGTGGCGCTCGGCGCGTCGGCAACGGCGGTTAATCACCTGTTGATCGAAAATCTTGACGTCCTGGCAAAAATCGCAGCCGTTGCGATCGTCATTTTCGGCTTGCACTTCACCGGACTGGTCACAATTCCGTTGCTTTATCGGGAAGCCCGGGTTCATGTCGGGATGCGGCCGGCCAATTGGTTCGGCGCTTATGGGATCGGCGCGGCGTTTGCGTTTGGCTGGACCCCCTGCGTCGGCCCGATACTGGCGACCATCCTGGCGCTCGCGGCAAGCGACAGTTCCGTCACCTACGGCATCAGCCTGCTCACTGTTTATTCGCTCGGCCTGGGTATTCCGTTTTTGCTCGCGGCGCTCGCAATCAATCCGTTTTTGCTATTTTTCCGCCGCTTTCGGCGGCATCTCCGCAAGGTGGAGATCGCCACCGGAGCCCTGATGATCGCAACGGGCCTGCTGATCTTTTTCGACGGCCTACAGGTCCTGAGCTATTGGCTGCTCGACCTGTTTCCGGCACTTGCCACTATTGGGTGACAGTCCCTTCGCCGGCGACCCGAACGGTGCCGCGCAGGTAGACCACATACCGACCGCTGGCATCTTGATGCATGGTCGTGGCGTTCCGGTAGGCATAGGTCACGGAGTCCGGACTGGCCGTGGTGTGAGCACAATCGGCCGAGGCCGCGGTAATAACCGAAACCAATCCCAAAAGCGTGATGGCGCCGACGGCTATGATCCAACTTGTTGCAATCTCGTTCTTCATGTTCTCCTCCCGCAGGATACGGGTGTATGATAATGGATTATATAATTCTACATTATTGCTGTTCAAGATATATCAAATCGATATATGTACGTTTTTTTCTATTGACGGCCGAGGGTGATTGAATAGGCTCGCGGCGATAGAGTGTTGACCGTGATTCCGCAGACCATGAGTTCACCCCCGATTATCGAGTTGGAACCGTTCCGGCCACGCTGGCCGTTTATCGGCGGCGATTTGCAGACCTTGCGCAGTCATATTCTGCCCGGCGGGCGGCGACCGCCGGAACCGGACTATGAACGCGTCGACCTGCCGCTCGCCGACGGCACCGGCGACCGCTTGGTCGGTTCGCTGAGCGGCCTCGATACCGCGGCATCGAATGCGCCTTTGGTGGTGTTGATCCATGGCCTGTCCGGCAGCCAGGACAGCCCCTACATGCGCACCACGGCGCTTGAGCTCAGTCGCCGCGGTTTTCCGGTCCTGCGCCTTAATTTGCGCGGCGCCGGCCTGTCCGGCGCCACCTGCAGGCGGGAGTACAATGCCGGCCTGACTGCCGATCTGGCACAAGCGATCGCGGCCTTGCCGGACAGGTTGAAAGATCGCCCGACCGCGGCCCTGGCGTTCTCGTTGGGCGCCAATATGCTGTTGAAATGGCTCGGCGAATGCGGCTCGAACGCGCCGCTGATCGCGGCCGGATCGGTTTCGGCACCGATCGATCTGGCGGCCACCAGCCGGTCCATGCGGCGGCGCCGCAACCGGCCCTATCAAAACGCCCTGCTGCGCGATTTTTCACGCCAATGCGCCCGCCCGGGCGCCGCCATCACGGAGCGTGAGCGCGCGGCCATTCAGAGCGCCCGAGATTTCTACGAAATTGACACCGATTTCATCGCCCCCCGGCACGGCTTCGACAGTGCCGACCACTACTACCAAGTCTGCATGGCGCTGCCGTATCTGGCTGCGATCCGAATCCCGACGATGGTGATTCACGCGCTCAACGATCCAATCGTACCGAGTGAGGCCTATCGGCACTACCCGTGGTCGGACAATCCGTGGCTGGTACCGGGATTGTGCCGTGACGGCGGCCATGTTGGTTTCCATGATGTGTCAGGGCGCTGGTTTATCCGCCAGATCGAACGCTTGCTCACGACCATTGTCGGGCCGGTCGCGCCGCGGCATTGACGGTTCCGAACACTTGACCAACACTGGCCTTGCTCCAGCGACAGGGGATATTCATGAGCGCGCTATCCAGAGAAGAAATCGATCGGTTTTGGCGTGATGGCTTTCTGGTGGTCGAAAATTCCGTGACGCCTGCCGAATTGGCCGCGTTGCGCCACGATTTCGCCGGTTGGGTCGCTGATTGCACCGACCATGCCGACAGCTGGGGCGAAATCATGGACGGCCGAGCCCGCTTCGATGTGGCGCTTGACCGATCCGGGACGTCGGCAACATTACGCCGCGTCAATGCCCCGATCGAGGTTTCCGATGCCTATTTCAAGGTTATGCGCGACAGCCGCGTGACGGCGTGCGTGGCGGCGCTCATCGGGCCGAACGTCAAATTCCACCACAGCAAGATCAATTCCAAGCTGCCGGGCTCCGACACCGAGGTTAAATGGCATCAAGATTTCCCGTTCACGCCCCATAGCAATGACGACGTCATCACCGCGTTGCTGATGGTCGATGAGGTCACCGACGAGAACGGCCCCCTGGAAGTTGTGCCAGGCAGCCATCGCAGCGCCATCGAACCGCTTTGGCACAATGGCCATTTTACCGGCGCGGCATCGGACCAGGCCGCCGCGGCTTGGCAACGCCAGGCGGTGCGATGCACCGGCCAGGCCGGTTCCGTCTGCCTCATGCACACCCGCCTCGCCCATGGTTCCGCGCCCAACCGGTCGGCGCGACCGCGAACGCTGTTCATCATGGTGTATGCGGCCGACGATGCCGTCGCGTTGACCCCGAATCCCGTACCGAACCGCCATGACGGCCTGCTTGTCAGCGGCACCCGGTCCGGCCAGATTCGCTCTCAATCCTTTGATGTCGCGATCCCCGAATTTCCCGCCGGCGCCTCGTTTTTCCTGCAACAGCTGGAAGACTAATCGATGTGCGGGCGCTATAGCCTGACCACGCCGCCGGAAGCGATGCGTGACCTGTTCGGCGTCGAAACTTTGCTCAACATGCCGGCGCGCTACAACATCGCGCCGACGCAAACCGCGCCCGTGGTCCGGCGCCGGGCCGACGACGGCGACCGTGAGATGGCGACGATGCGGTGGGGACTGATCCCGTCTTGGGCGAAGGACATGACCATGGCGGCGCGCATGATCAATGCACGCAGCGAAACCGTGGCAGAGAAGCCATCCTTCCGCCGCGCCTATCGCCAGCGCCGGTGTTTGGTGCCAAGTGACGGCTTCTATGAATGGCAGAAAACCGACGATGGCAAGCAACCGTGGCGAATCTGCATGCGGGATCGCGGCTTGTTCGCGTTCGCCGGCCTCTATGAGACCTGGACGGGACCGGACGGCAGTGTGGACAGCTACACCATCCTCACGACCGTGGCCAACCGGACCCTGATTCCCGTCCACCCACGCATGCCGGTGATCTTGCAGCCCACGGCTTACGCGGCCTGGCTTGGTGAAGAAGACACAGACCTATCAGCCTTGCTCACGCCCTATCCGGACGCCGAACTGGATGCCTACCGCATTGGCAAACGGGTCGGCAACGTGCGCAACGACGATGCTGGCGTGCTGGAACCCATGGAAGAAGTCGCCCGGCTTCTGTGACGCCGAAACCGTCAGACTGCGGCGACGCCGGCCGCCTCTGCGCGTTTGACAACCGCCGCGGAGAGTTTTTCGATGGCTTTGTGTTCGATCTGGCGGACCCGTTCCTTGGTGATGCCAAGGCGGCCGCCGAGCTCTTCCAACGTCACCCGGTCTTCATTCAAGCGCCGTTCGGTGATGATCATTTTCTCGCGATCGCTCAACTCATTCAGTGACGCGGTCAGCCACGAGACCCGTTTATCGTTGTCCAAGAGTTTGATCGTCACGTCCTCGGGCGACGGTGTATCGTCGACCAAAAAAGCGCCCCATTCCTCATTGCCTTCGGCGCTGACCGGGACGTTGAGCGATTGATCCTGGCCTTGCAGGCGGACCGCCATTTGCTCCACGTCTCGTTCCTTTACTTTGAGGCGCTCGGCAAGCTGGCGCTGAACTTCAACCGACATGAGGCTGTCGCCGCTGCGTTCGATCTGGGCACGCATCCACCGCAAGTTGAAGAACAGCGACTTCTGGGCCGCCGACGTGCCACTCCGGACGATGGACCAGTTTCGAAGGATATATTCCTGCATCGAAGAGCGGATCCACCACGTCGCATAGGTCGAAAAGCGAATGCCCCGCTCCGGTTCGAACCGCGCCGCCGCCTGCATGAGCCCGACACTGCCTTCCTGGACGAGCTCTGCGACCGGCAAGCCATAATTCTTAAATCTTGTCGCCACCGACACGACAAGGCGCACATAAGCGAAGACCAAACGGTGCAGCGCTGCTTCATCGTCATGTTCGCGCCAACGCCGCGCCAGTTTCTGCTCTTCCTCGGCGGTCAGGAGCGGGGCGTTCATGGCCCGGGAAATGAAGCGCCGGCTGTGGCGAATGGTCTCACTTGGTAGCTCGACGGTCATGGCACTGTGGAACCCTAGACAAAAACCTGATAGGTTCGACTCGTTAGGATCGAAATTAGCTATCGAGTCGCTACCATATCGGCTGACACACCATGCTGCAATATTAATTTCGAGTCGCTACGAGTTTTTCATGAATGAAATGCATGCCAAGTTTTCGGGACAGGTCGCCGAACTGATAGACCGGCTGAGCCGCCTAACCCGCGAACTTCAGTATGTCGACAACTTGAATCCCGCCCAATGGGAAGCGCTTCGCTTTATCTGCCGTGCCAACAAATATTCCCGCACGCCCGGTGCACTGGCGGAATTCCTGGGCACGACCAAAGGAACCACCTCACAAACGCTGATCTCGCTTGAGAGCAAAGGCTTTATCCGCAAAGTCCGTAGCCAAACCGACCGTCGCGTCATCCAACTGGAGCTATCGGAGGCGGGCGAGGATATGGTCTTGCGGGATCCAATCCTGAAGATTCAGCGCATGGCGGATGCTTTGGATCCCCGGACAGGCGCCCAGATCGTGCAAGGCTTAAGCCGCCTGTTGCGGGACATGCAGACCGAAGTCGGCGCCAAGGAATTTGGCTTTTGTGCCGCCTGCGACCAATATCAAGGCACGTCGTGCGGCAGCGACCCCGAACTCAGCCATTGTGGTCTGACGGGAGAACCGATCGATCCGTCGGACTTGGAACGGATTTGTGTCAATTTCCTGCCCACTCGTCCGGCCGACACCGATGAGGATGCCGAGCCGGCGGCGGGCCAACCATCTCCCGGCATCTAGAGCAAATCTTGGACGCGGGCCACCCGGTCGATGGTGCAATCCCATCGCGCGCCGATAAACACCGGTTCGCGCAGTTCTATACCCGCCTTGCGGCGCCTGGCAATCTTTAATCCCCTGTACGAGAGTTCAACAACAAGCCCTTGTTTCAACTGACGGATCGGCCCGAATCGATCGGTCACGTTGGCATCGATCCAAGATTCTATCTCGGCCATGTCCGAATGCTTGTCGGCGACGGTGATCCGACCGACTGCCGGAAATCCATCGGCGCCCCCGAGGCCGACGGTTAAGGCGAGATCACCCTCGCCGTCGCGTTCGGCATACAGAACCAGCGCCAAGTCGGTCAGGGCAGGACGGCGCCAATGCCGGCATTCCGACCCCATTGCCGCGCGATAGCTACCGCTTCTCGATCTTACCAGGATACCGTCCCGGCCGGCCTCGTTAGACTGCCGCAAGGGGTCGAGCGTCGCCCAATCGTCGAAGGCCAAGCGCGGCGCGAGGCTGATGGTGTCTGCCGTACCATCGGCGAACAGCCGCGCAAGTCGCACAAGCCGCGTTTCGAGCGGGTGGTCGCGCAGGTCCTCGTCGTCGAGAAGCAAAACATCATAAACTATTGCTTTTAAATTATTTTCTCTACCGACAGATCGTTTCGACATGTCCGGATATACAAGCTCGTTGTTGCCCAGGTCGGTCATCAAAACGGCATCGAAGACGCCGTCGACGCCGCTCGTGGATGTCAAGCTTGGACAGCGAGCGCTGATGTCCGCACCGGTCGCGTCGAAGATCCGAAGGCGACGCCGGTCTCCGGCCAGCACCACCCGAATGCCATCCCAAGCCGGCGCCGCTGAATAATCCGCGGGCCGCAGGGACGCCCGCATCGCCTCGTCGAATAACGCCCAAGGGATCAGCGGCCGGAACGCCAAGCGGCCGGCCCCACGCGGCCGGGCGGCGCCGTCCATCAACCAGGCGAGCAAGGCGGCATAGGGCGGCTCGGCGGCGTGCCAGGCTTCGGCGACCGCGTCCACCGGCTGCCGCCCGGTCTGCGCCAACAGGTCGATGATCGACGGGCTGTCGATAACGCCGCGCAAGCGCCCGCCGGCGATGCGCAACACCAAATGCCGACCGGCCGGCGTCAAACGGCCCAGCAATCCAGCTACTGCGCCGGGGAGCGCGGTCTTGTCCCCGGTCAATGCATCCGCCACTTCGCCGAGCGTCGGAGCCACGGCGACCAGCGGATCGGCCGGCCAAAGCAACGCCACCGTCTCGTTGAAGTCGCCGACATGGTCTGCCGACAATTGAATAAGCTTTTGGTCGATACGCGCATCGATCATCGCTTTGATCGCCGGCTTGAGCAGGCGCCCCTGGCCCGGCAGCCGTCCGCTGGTGAGCAATGTCAACGCCAGGCCCCGATCCGCCGGTGCCAGCTGAGCGAGATAATGTCGAACCAACAAGCGGCAATCGGCGGCGACTGTTGCCAACGTCAATTGATCCCATAGGCTGGCGAACCGGTTCATGACAGCGCTATGGCCGCCGGCAGTGCCTGGCCGTCCAGGCCGGCGGTCCGGCCGAAATGCACCAGCGCCGCCGCGTCGCCATGCATCACCCAGAAACGCTCCCGCGACACCTCTTTGATGGTTTCGGTCAGTTCCAGCCAATCGGCATGATCGGAAATCGCCAACGGCAGGCCGGCACCGCCGCGGCGCCAATGGCGGCGAACCCCCATCCAACCCGACGCGGAGACCCGAACAGGCCGCCGACGCATCAGCGGAGCCAGCAGCCGGTCGCCCGCCGACGGCGGCGCCAGCACGACGCAGGCCGTCGGCCCCGGATCACTTTCATCGAGCCTACGGAGGTCACCAAAATCCAGACCGGTAGCCCGATAGAGATTGGTGACTTGCCAGAGCGTCGGATGCAGCCAGATCGGTGCGTCATAGCCAGCGGCGCGCAGCAGCGCGAGCAGGCGTTGTGCCTTGCCGAAAGAATAGGCGCCGACCAGATGCGGCCGATCGACGAACAGCGCCACGGACTCGAGCAGCCGTCGAATTTCATCGTCCGCCGGCGGGTGGCGATAAACCGGTAACCCGAAGGTCGCTTCGGTCACGAACAGATCGCAAGTGACCGGCTCGAATGACGGGCAAGTCGGATCCGGCCGCCGTTTGTAGTCGCCGGTGACCACCGCGCGTTCGCCGCGATAGTCCATGACCACCTGCGCCGAGCCGAAAACGTGACCGGCCGGCGCCAAGCGGACGTCGACCGCGCTGATCCGGAGCGGTTCGCCAAGCGCCAGTGCCTGACTTTCCCGCACCGCCTTGGGCCCAAGCCGGGCGCGCATTACGCCCAAGGTCTCGGCGGTTGCCAGCACCGCCTGGTGGCCGCGCCGGGCATGGTCGGCATGACCATGGGTGATGACCGCGCGCGGCACCACCCGGGTCGGGTCGATAAAAAAATCGCCGGGCTCGCAATAAAGACCCTTTTTGGTCGGGATCAGCCATTCCTGTCGCTGCATGGCCCAATGATAATCCGATCAACGCGGATCCGGCAGCGCTTTCCACTGCCCGTCTCGTTCACCTTCCAGGCGCCGGGGTTGCCAATGACATGGCCTTGGATTCCCTTGTCAGGGTACTTAAACCGAAGTCGTCGAGGATCGCGTAGATTGCCGGGACCACGAACAGCACAAGAACCGTGGAAAACATCAGACCGAAGGCCAGGCTGGTAACCAGCGGGATCAGGATCTGCGCCTGAAGGCTGGTTTCCAACAGGATCGGCAAGAGGCCAACGATCGTCGTCATCGAGGTCAGGAAGATGGCGCGAAAACGGGCCCGGGCAGCTTTCGGCGCTGCTTCCGCCACCGTGGCACCGGACTGGTGATGGTCCTTGATGAAGTTGACGAGCAGGATAGAATCGTTGACGAGAACACCGGCCAGCGCAGCGAAGCCGAGCATACTTGGCATCGTAAAATCGAGCCCCATAACGATGTGTCCGGCGACCGCACCGATGAAGACAAAGGGTATGACGATCATGACGACAACCGGCTCGACATAACTGCGAAACTGAAAACTCAAGATCAGGAACAGACCGACCAAACCGAGCACGAAACCGCTGATCATGGAAACCTGTGTCGTTTGCGCCTCCTTGTCCTGCCCTTCCACGCTCAGACTGACGCCGGGATGTCGCTTCAGGAAGTCAGCTAAAAATCGGCTCCGAGTGTCTCGAACAATCTCGTTGGCGTTGGCCACGCGCACGTCCACGTCGCCTTGAACTGTGACAGTGCGGCTCCCGTCGACGCGGTTGATTCGAGCAACGCCTCGCGATTCCTCCAGTTTCGCAACGGCCGTGATCGGCACCCTGTCGCCGTCGGGGGTAGATATCGTGAAATTGTCGAGGTCGGACATGCTGTCTCGGTTGGTAACGGCCAACCGGACATCGATTTCGTATGCTTCCGAACCGACTTGAATTTCATTGACCGTCGTGCCGAAAAACGCGGTCCGCAATTGATCAGCGACGCTTTGCGCGTCGAGGCCAATACTCTTCGCCCCTTCCTTCAGGCGGACGCTGACTTCCGGTTTGCCGGGCCGAAGATCATCTGTGATGTCGTGGACGCCCACGTAACGGCGCAGCCAGTCCTGCAAATCGAGCGACGCCTTTTTTAAGGACAGCAAATCAGCGCCCTTCAGTCGCAAATCGATCGCGCGGCCCGCCGGGCCGACCGACGGCTCGGTGAATTTGATGGCAATCACGTCGGAAATGTCGCCGATTTCGTCGCGCCAACGCGCCAGTATCTCGTCACTTGACGTCGACCGGACGTCGGCGCTCAACAGGTCAGCACCAACCGTCGCCACATGGGTCCCGTTCTCATAGGCATCTTCGTTCTTGTTGAAGCTGATGATGACGTTCCTGACCAGGGACTGACCGTCGGGCTGGTCTGGTGTCAAGGTCTGGTCGACGCGTGCGAGCGCGTCTGCAATCTGATCCACGACCGCTTCAGTGCGGTGTAGCGGCGTGCCCTGAGGCAGCAAAATTCTTGCCTCCAGCGTATCGCCGTCAAGGTCGGGAAAGGCGGAAAATTTCAGCACACCCCCGGCGACGGCGGCGACCGATAAAAGCAGACAGGCGATGGCGCAGCCAAAGGTCAAATAGCGCCATTTCACCGTCGCATCGACGGCGCGGCCTAAATGATTATCACGAACTCGGGAAACCAGGCGATCGATCCAAGCCTGGACGGACGATTGCTTCGTTTTCGCTTGGTGGAGCGAGTGGCTGAGGTGGTTGGGCAGAATCAAGAACGCCTCAACCAGAGAGACAGACAGAACGCACAGCATGACGACCGGGATGACCTTCAAAATGGCGCCGATATCGCCTTTGAGGAATGCCAGGGAGCCGAAGATGCATATGGTCGTGGCAAACGATGAGAGGACGCCAGGCAATACTTCGCGCGTGCCGTCGACAGCCGCATCCAGTGGCGATTTGCCCTTGTGGCGGTGGGTCGCGATATTTTCGGAAATGACGATCGCATCGTCCATCAAGAGACCGACCACGATCAGCAGACCGACCATGGTCAGCATGTTGATCGAATAGCCAAACAAGATCATCAGGGCAATCGCTCCCATAAAGGAGACCGGTAGCCCCATGGCGATCCAAAATGAATACCGTAGGCCAAAAAACAGCCACATACAGAGAAATACCAATGCCAACCCTTGCGCGCCGTTCGTCAGTAAAAGATTAAGCCGGTCGCGAACGATCGATGACACATCATTGGTGACGACAAGGTCGACACCCGTCGGCACGGTATGTTTTTCGTGGGCGATAAACGCGTCAATGGCGTCAATCACCTTGAGTGTGTCTTCATTCTCGGTCTTGGTCACGCGCAGCAATGCGGCCGGGCTGCCGTTGAACAGGATTTTTTCCTCATCGAGATCGAAGCGGTCGGTAATGGTCGCGATATCGCCAAGCCGGATCTGACCGCCTTGCGATCCCGACACCACGATCAGGTCGGTGAATTCGTGCACCTTCCGGCGCTCATCGGCAAAGCGCACAAGGACCTGGCCCTCGGCGGTATCGATATTGCCGGCCGGCAAATCGACACTCTGGCGGCCGATCGCGTCGGCGATGTCGGTGATGCTCAAACCGAACTGACGCAGGGTCGCATCTTCAAGTTCGATACGGATTTGGTGATCGGAGAACCCGGTGATTTCGACTTTTGGGATACCGCCCCATTGCAGCATCCTTTCCTTGACTTCCTCGGCGTAAGCCTTGAGGTCGGGGCGCCACTCCGGTCCGGTGATGGCGATGGAGGCGACGAAATCGGTGCGCCCCAACTGTTTGACCACGGGCTCCTCGACTTCATCGGGAAAATCGTCGATGGCATCGATTTCGGTTTTCACATCGGCGAAAAAGCGGTCGAGATTGCCGCCCTCGGTCATTTCGATGACGGCCTTGGCCGTGTTCTCACGGGCCTCGCATTCAACTTCGGTCACATTGTCGACGCCGTCGACCGCATCCTCTACACGGCGGCAAATTGCCTCCTCGACGTCTTCGGGCCTGGCGCCCGGATAGGCGATGGTGATTTCGACCCGCCGCGGCTCGACCCGCGGAAAGGTTTCGCGTTGCAATTGCGGCAGCGCATAAAACCCGGCCGCCAAAAAGCCGATCATCAACAGATTTGCGATTGTCGGGTGGGCTGCAAAAAACCGGATCACCGGACCGCCCGCTGCGCTGTCGCCTCGCCGGCCATCCGCTTGGCCAAACCGGTATCGGTCGTCGTCTTGAGGGCCATGCCGGGAATGGCCGGGCTGAGATCGCTCACGACCACCTTTTCGCCGGGCCTCAAACCGTTTGAGACAACCGTCAAATTGCCTTGCACGAGACTTGTTGTGACGGGCCTGACCTCAAGCCGGCCGTCGCCGTCGACGATGTATAGGCGCCCGGCGTGCAACGCAGATCGCGGAACGACAATTTTTCCCGACAGCGGCCTGGTCCTGAGCTCAACCTCTACGAACATGCCCTTGACCAGCGGTGGGCGGCGGCCCGGCACGGCCGAGGCATAGGCGTTGTCGACCGCGGCTATTGCGCCGACCGTCCGGGTTTTGGGATCCACGGTATCGCTGATCCGGACGACGCGGCCTTGCCATTCGACGGTCCTGTCGCCAAATCGCAGGCGGACGATGGCGTGTAGGCCGAACTGTTCGAAAAACTGCGAGATGGTCTCGCGGGTCACGCCCCCGCGTATGCCCTTTCCAACCATCGCGTCGATCAGTTTGCCGAAACGCGTTTGTGGGACCTGCGCATCGATCTCGGCGGTCTGTATGCCGTCCAACGATCCGAGAACCGTACCAATTCCAACATACTGCGTGATCTCAACGTTCGTTTCGGCAATACGCCCATCAAAGGGCAATTTGATGCTGGTGCGCCGCAGGTCGAGCTTCGCGGTGTCCAGCTGCGTCCGGTATACGGCGATCTGTTCTTCCTGCGCCGCGCGCTGGACCGGCAACACGTCGAGCGTATTGTCAAGATTCTGAACCTTCAGCGTTTGTGCCAGAAGATCGCTCTGTTCCTGGTCGACGGTGGCCTGCGCCGCCGTACCACGCAGAAGCAATTTGCGCGCCCGCTCGAGCTCTTGTTCCTTTATTTTCAAAGACCGTTGCTCGATCTTGAGCGTGTTGCGCGCGTTCTCTTGCGTAACCCGCAACTCTTCGAGTTTAGCCTCGCCCAGTCGAATATTGGCGTTCGCCTGCTTGATCGCAATTTCATAGTCGATCGGTGAAATACGGATGATTTCCGTACCGGCCTCGAGGATCGCGCCTTTCTTGAATTCGGGATGAACATAGTCGACCCGACCGCTAACCTGGGCGACGGCATCCCAAACCCGCCCCGGCTTCACCAAACCATAGCCCACCGCCTTGGGAACAATCTCCGTTTCAGCCGCTTCGATCACCCGGACATGGCGCACCATCTCCGCCGGCGGTTTTTGTTCTGGCGGTTGCTTGAGGGCAACCTGATAGCCCAGGACGGCCGCCCCCAAAACGATCGGCGGAATTATCAACAATTTGCGTTTCAGCGCGGCTTCCATGCCCGATGGCCTAACCAGTGATATTCAGCAACAAACACCCGCTCTCGTTCTCGGTTCAAGACCGGTTATAGTCGTAGCATGAACGACTTGAACCCGGCACGCGACACTTATCCTCCGGTGATCCTGCCCGCGACATTTCACGATTGGTTCCAATCGCGCGGCTGGCAGCCGCATCGCCATCAGCTCGACCTGATTGACACCGCCGGCGCCGGCCAATCCGCGCTGTTGATCGCGCCGACCGGCGGCGGCAAGACATTGGCCGGATTCCTGCCGAGCCTGATCGATCTGACCGAACGGCCGCGGGGGCGTGGGCTGCATACGCTCTATCTGTCACCGCTCAAGGCGCTCGCCGTCGATATCGCCCGCAACCTCGAAGCACCGATCCGGGAGATGGCGCTGCCGGTGACCTTGGAGACGCGGACAGGTGACACGCCGCCGGCGAAACGCCGCCGTCAACACACGTCGCCGCCCGACATGCTGCTGACCACGCCTGAACAGCTGGCGTTGATGATCGCCTACCGCGACAGTGCTCGTTTCTTCAGCCCGCTCAAAGCCGTCATCATCGATGAGTTGCATGCATTGTCCGGCGCCAAGCGCGGCGACCTCTTGAGCCTCGGCCTGGCGCGGCTCAGAAAACTGGCGCCGGGCCTGCGCATGGTTGGGCTCTCGGCGACGGTCGCCGAGCCCGACCGCCTGAAGCCCTTTCTTGATCCGGACGGCCAATGCCGGGTCATCCTCGGCCGGGCCGGCGCGCCGCCCAAGGTCGGCATCACTTATTCTGAGGCCCGCATGCCCTGGTCCGGCCATTCCGCCCGCCATGCCATGCCCGACGTCTATAACGCCATCCAGGGCGCCAAGACCGCGTTGGTGTTCGTCAACACCCGCTCCCAAGCGGAGGCCGTGTTCCAGGAACTCTGGCGCCTCAACGACGCTAACCTCGCCATCGCCCTGCACCACGGCAGCCTCGACGTCAGCCAACGCCGCAAGGTCGAGGGCGCCATGACGCGCGGCGATCTGCGCGCCGTAGTCTGCACCTCGACCCTAGACCTCGGCATCGATTGGGGCGCAGTTGATCTGGTGATACAGGTCGGCGCGCCGAAAGGCGTGAGCCGCACGTTGCAGCGCGTCGGTCGCGCCAATCACCAATTGGATCAGCCGAGCCGAGCCTTGTTGGTGCCGGCCAACCGCTTCGAGATGATGGAATGCATCGCCGCCGCGGAGGCCATCGACGACGGCGAACTCGACGGCGACCCGCCGCGGGTCGGCGGCCTCGACGTGCTGGCCCAGCATGTGCTCGGCATGGCCTGTGCGGCGCCGTTCGACGAAGAAGCGCTCTATGACGAGGTCAAGAGCGCGGCCGCTTATACCGGTCTGAGCCGGGAAGCCTTCGCCAAGGTCGTCGATTTCGTCGCCACCGGCGGCTACGCGCTGCGCCGGTATGAGCGCTATCACCGGATGCGGCTGAAAGACGGCCGTTTCACCGTCGCCTCGCCGACTGTAGCACGGCAATACCGGTTGAACGTCGGCACCATCATCGAGGCACCGATGCTGAAAGTGCGGCTCCGCGGCGGTCGCACGCTCGGCAAGATCGAAGAATGGTTCATCGAGCAGTTGGTACAGGGCGACAGCTTCATCTTCGCCGGGGAAATCCTGCGCTTCGAGACCTTGCGCGAGATGACCGCCATCGTCACCCGATCCAAGGACGACGCCCCGACCATCCCCAGCTATCAGGGCGGCAAGTTCCCGCTCTCGACCTATTTGGCCGACCGGGTGCGCCGCATCCTGGCCAATCCGGCGGCGCATCCGGCCATGCCGCGCCAGGTCCTGGAATGGCTGCGGCTGCAGAAATGGCGGTCGGTGCTGCCGCGCGCCAATCAGTTGCTGGTCGAGACCTTCCCACGTGCCGGCAAGTATTATCTCGTCGCCTATCCGTTCGAAGGCCGGCTGGCGCACCAGACCCTTGGCATGCTGGTGACCCGGCGCATGGAACGGATGGGCTTCGGGCCGCTCGGCTTCGTCGCCTCGGAATATGCCATCGCGGTCTGGTCGCTGCGCGAAGCCGAACAGATCGACGAACTATTCGCCGAAGACATGCTGGGCGACGATCTGGAGAGCTGGATCGGCGATTCCAACATGCTGAAACGCACCTTCCGCAACGTCGCCATCATCTCCGGCCTAATCGAACGGCGCTATCCGGGCCAGGAGAAGTCCGGCCGCCAGGTCACCTTCTCTTCCGACCTGATCTACGACGTGTTACGCGCCCACGAGCCCGACCACGTGCTGATGAAAGCGACCTGGGCCGATGCTGCTGTCGGTCTGCTGGACGTTCGCCGATTGGGCGATATGCTGCAGCGGGCAAAAGGCCACATCGTGCATCGCCGGCTCGACCGCATCTCGCCGTTGGCGGTGCCGGTGATGTTGGAGATCGGCCGAGAATCCGTGGCCCAAGGCGCGTTGGAGGATCTGTTGAAAGAATCGGCCGACGACATGATGGCGGAAGCGGCGAGGCTTATCTGATGCTGACGGTAAACGGCGCCGAGTTGATCGCCGATCCGAGCGGCGCGCTTTATTGGCCGGCCGAGAATTTGCTGGCCGTGGCCGATCTGCACTTCGAAAAAGGCACCGGGCTCGCCGCGGCCGGCGCCGGCCTCCTGCCGCCTTACGATACCCGTACGACCCTGCAACGGCTCGGCGATGCCATCCGCCGCCTTAGCCCCGCGCAGGTGATTTGCCTCGGCGACAGTTTCCACGACGCCCATGCCGAACACCGCCTCGGCGCGACCGAGACCGCGCTGATCCGTGCCCTCACAGAGGGTCGCGACTGGATCTGGATTACCGGCAACCACGACCCGGAACCGCCGCGTGCGCTCGGCGGACGCGCCGAAGCAACCCACACCATTGGCGGCCTCACCTTCCGCCATGAGCCCTTGGCCGGCCCCCGCCCCGGCGAGGTCGCCGGCCACCTTCACCCGAAAGCATCGATCCGCCGCCGCGGCCGCCGCATCACCCGTCGCTGTTTCGTGTCCAACGGCCTGCGCCTGCTGTTGCCCGCCTTCGGCGCCTATGCCGGCGGCCTCGACGTACTCGACCCGGCCTTCCAACCCCTGTTCGGCAGCGGCTTCCACGCCTGGCTGTTGGGTCGCGATGAAGTCTATCCGGTGCAATCGGGCCGATTGGTGCCGATATAGCCGGCAGCTCTTTGGCAGCGCTACCTCCTTCAAGGTGAAATGAAAAGCTGGGCAGTGGATATTTCATTCGGCGTCAAACCACTGCATCTTGATTTTGTATTTCGATTTTCCGACGGCACGGAATCCAAGGCGTTCATAGAGACTGCGGGCTGCGTTGTTGATCATGATGTCCAGGGTAAAGCGTTTGCCTTGACGACGTGCTCGGTCGCAAAGTTGTCGCACGATAACGGTACCGATGCCTTGGTTCTGGCTTTCCGTTTGGATGTAAAGTTGGGCCAGATAGATATCACCGGCCGTTTCGCGCACCTGCAGCCAGCCGACGGCAATCTCCTCGATCGTAATGACTGATGTGCCGGCAGCATGGAGTGCTTCCTTCACAATGTTCATTTGATTTGGCTCATCCCAGTCCATAAGCGCCACGGTTAAGGGCTTCATCAAGGTGCGATAAAGCGACCAAGCGAATTCTAAGTCCTCATCGCCCGCATCGCGCAGCCGGATCTTCGGGGGATCGGTCATGGCGATGATAATGCCTGATTGACCGCGCCCTGCGCAATTTTGCAATCCATTGGCTGTGCCGAGGGGGTCGACGCTACGATGAACCGGCGAGACCGGGTCTATCCGGTGCAGTCGGGTCGATTGGTGCCGATATAGGGTCGCATTTTTGCGGCGTTGGCGGCCGATCACGGTTTCTCTATGATCGCGCGTTCCAACGGCCACCACTTACACCATCACGCCAACCGGACCCTTTGGCCATGAAGGCTCAACCGATTTGGCGCCGCCGGCCGCTTCGTGCCGGCGGCGCCGCTCATTTTCTGCACGACGGCCTGACCGACTCGCTTTATCTGTTTTTGCCGATCTGGGCGGAGGTCTTCGGCCTCAACCATTCGGGAGTCGGCCTGCTGAAGATGACGTTTTCGGCCGCCTTCGGCGCCTGCCAAGTGCCGGTCGGAATTTTGGCGGAACGCTGGGGCGAGCGGCGCTTGCTGGCGGTCGGCACGGTGCTGGCCGGCATCGCCTTTGTCGCCATGACCGTGGTCGGCAACGTTTGGACGTTGGGGCTTTGCGCGCTCGGCGTCGGTATCGGCACCTCGGTTCAGCATCCGTTGTCGTCGACCATCATTTCCCGGGGTTTCAGCGCCGGCGAACGGCGGCAGGCGCTCAGCATCTATAATTTCATCGGCGACCTCGGCAAGGTCGCCGTCCCCGCCACCGTGGCCGCGGCCATCGGCTGGGCCGGCTGGCGCGCCGGCGCCGGGCTGTTGGGCGGCGCGGCCATGGCCGGCGGCGTGATTATCTTCATCGTGCTGTTGCGCGCGCAACTCGGCGCGCCGCCGCAGCAGGCCGCGCGCCACGATCGTACCCAGCCCACCGGCTGGCGCTTCCGCGACCGCCGCGGTTTTCAATTGCTTTCGGCGATCGCCGTGATCGATAGCGCCGTTCGCACAGGCTTTCTGACCTTCGCCCCGTTTCTGCTGATCGAAAAAGGCGCCGCGGTGGAAACCATCGGTTTTGCCCTGGCACTGGTCTTTGCCGGCGGCGCCGCCGGTAAACTCGGCTGCGGGCTGATGGCGGCACGGATCGGCATCCGCCGCTCGGTGATCCTGACAGAGGGCCTGACGGCGCTGACCATCGTCGCCCTGGTGGCGAGCCCGCTTTGGGCGGCGCTCGCCATCCTGCCGCTGCTCGGCGCCGCGTTGAACGGCACCTCGTCGGTGCTCTACGGCACGGTCGGTGATTTCGTCGAAGCGGAGCGGCAATCGCGCGCCTTCGGCTTGTTCTATGCGGTAGGCGCCGCCGCTGGCGTTGTTGCACCGCCGTTCTACGGGTTTGTCAGCGACATGACCTCGGTCTCCCTTGCCCTTTTGGTGATGGCAACTAGTCTGGTCGTGATTATACCCCTGTGCCAGATGATGCGGCCGAGCCTGGTCGCCGCCGGCGCCGAGGCCCCGTGAACCACGTCCAGATAAACTCCGAGAAAGGCAGATCATGGCGGAACCGAACCTGAAGCGATTGATTCGATCCAAGGGATTGAAAGTCTCCCATTCGATTTTCGAGTTCGATTCCCCCGGCATCGGCCAAATAATTGCCAGCGCCAATGTCGATTTCGCGTTCCTGGACATGGAACATTCCGGATTTGGCATCTCTGACGCCAAACGTATCATTGCATCACTGCATGGCGCCGGCTTGGCCGTGCTGGTGCGGCCACCGTCCGATGCCTACCACCATATCGCCCGGGTGTTGGATGTTGGTGCCGACGGCCTGATGATGCCGATGGTGAGTTCCAAGGCCCAGGCCGAAGCCATCGTCAGCCGCATGAAGTATCCGCCGCAGGGCGGTCGCGGCGTAGCGCTCGGCATCGCCCACGACGGCTACCGGCCCGGCCCGACCGACAAGAAACTAGCCGCCGCCAATCGACGGACGGCGTTTGCCGCCCTGATTGAGACCGCCGAAGGCATCGAAAACGTCGACGCGATTGCCTCGGTCAAGGACGTCGATTGCCTCTGGATCGGCCATTTCGATCTCTCGACCTCCCTCGGCATTCCCGGCGCCTTCGATCATCCGACCTTCGCACAAGCGATCGGCAAAGTCCGCCGCGCCGCCAACAAGCACGGCAAGGCGCTCGGCCGCTTGGTGGCCGACGCGGCGGACGGCAAAGCCCGCTACCGCGAAGGTTTCGAGGTGCTGTGCTATGCCGGCGACATTTGGGTCTACCAAGATGCCTTGACCGCCGGTGTCGATGCCTTGCGGACCGCCTGTAGCGGCCCGAAACGCGGCCGGGGGAAATGAAGCCATGAGCAAATTCCGCGTCGCCCTATCGTCGGACTTCAAGAAACCGGACGGCACACCCGCCTATCCCGTGGTCGACCTCGCCCCATTGGCGGACGATCCGGATATCGAGCTCGTCTTCATTGACGCCGTCGATGGCCAAATGTCGGCCGCTGCCTTGGCCGGTTTCGATGCCCTCATACTGCTGGTGCCGCGCTTTGACCGAACCAGCATTCCGGCCAATGACAGTCTCGCGGTGGTCGCCCGCTTCGGTGTCGGCTTCGACAGCGTCGACGTTGCCGCCTGTAGCGACACCGGCATCGCCGTCGCCAACACCCCGGACGGCGTCCGCCGGCCGGTCGCCGCGTCGATCCTGACTTTGGTCTTGGCGTTGGCCGGCAAATTGTTCGTAAAAGACCAGCTGACCCGCACCGGCCCCGCCGGTTTCGCCGCGATGCCCGACCATATGGGGCTCGGCCTGATCGGCCGGACGCTCGGGTCCGTCGGCGTGGGCAATATCGGCGCCGAGATGTTCCGGCTGTTCAAGCCGCTGGACATGCGTTTCATCGCCCATGATCCGTATGTGAGTGCCGAACAGGCGGCAGAACTCGGCGTCACCCTGGTCGACCGCGACACAGTTTTTCGCGACAGCGACTTCCTGGCCATGAACACACCGTTGACCCCAGAGACGCGGAAGCTAGTCAACAGAGAGCGGCTGGCGCGGATGAAACCGACGGCCTATCTGATCAACACCTCGCGCGGCCCGGTGGTCGACCAACCGGCCCTGGTCGAGGCCTTGACGTCCGGAATCATCGCCGGTGCCGGTATCGACGTCTTCGACCCGGAACCGCCGGCCGCCGACGAGCCGTTGTTGGCGCTCGACAACGTCATCGTCACGCCGCACGCGCTCTGCTGGACCGACCAGTGTTTCGCCGGCATCGGCGCCTCCGCGGTTAATGCCGTCATGGACGTGAAACGCGGCACGGCACCGACCCACTTGGTCGACCGGGCGGTTGCCGACAGTACCCGTTTCCAGGCCCGTCTCGACGCCTATCGCACCGCATTCGGCGGTTCATAGGCTGTTCACGGGCCGCCGTGGGTGTCAGAATTCGAGCATTTCTATTCTTATTAAATACATATAAAACAATGTATTATGGGTATTTTTCGATAATGTAGAAGAACTGTGTAAAGGCCCGCTAAGCGGGTGGGCTTGATCCTGCGCCGCGCCGCGCATAGGTTGCTGGCTGTTAAACAGGCCAAGTTATTGAGGATGACGGGACAAATGAGATTCGAAGGTACCGATACCTACGTGGCGACCGAAGACTTGATGGTGGCGGTCAATGCGTCGATCACGCTGCAGCGCCCCTTGCTGATCAAGGGCGAGCCGGGCACCGGCAAGACCATCCTGGCCCACGAAGTCGCCAAGGCGCTTGACCGGCCGCTGATCGAATGGCACATCAAATCGACCACCAAGGCGCAACAGGGCCTTTATGAATATGACGCGGTTTCCCGGCTCCGGGACTCGCAGCTCGGCGACGAGCGGGTCCACGACATCCGCAACTACATCAAGCGCGGCAAGCTCTGGGACGCCTTCACCGCGGACACCACGCCGGTGTTGCTGATCGACGAAGTCGACAAGGCCGATATCGAATTCCCCAACGACTTGCTGCTCGAACTCGATCGCATGGAGTTCCATATCTATGAACTGAACGAAACCATCAAGGCCAGCACCCGGCCGATCATCATCATCACGTCCAACAATGAAAAAGAACTGCCCGACGCGTTCCTGCGGCGCTGCTTCTTCCATTACATCCGCTTCCCCGATACCGAGACCATGCACCAGATCGTCGACGTGCATTATCCGGACATCCAAAAGACGCTGGCCCGCGAAGCGATGACCCGCTTCTATGAAGTCCGCGACGTGCCGGGCCTGAAGAAGAAGCCGTCCACGTCGGAACTGCTCGACTGGCTGAAGCTGCTGATGGCCGAGGACCTGCCGCTCGAGGTGTTGAAGTCGAAGGATCCGAAGAAGCTCATTCCGCCGCTGCACGGCGCCTTGTTGAAGAACGAGCAGGACGTGCATTTGTTCGAGCGCTTGGCGTTCCTGGCGCGCCGGGAGCAGAATTAGGCCGAGGAGGCGCCACGTGTTCGTCAATTTTTTCCTGGAACTCCGTCAGGCCAAGGTTCCCGCGACGCTCAGGGAATATCTCGTGCTGATGGAAGGCATGGAGCGGGGCTGCGCCGATTATTCGGTCGAGCACTTCTATTATCTGGCGCGGACCACTTTGGTGAAGGACGAATCCAACCTGGACAAATTCGACCGGGTATTCGGCAAATGCTTCAACGGCATCGAATTCCTCGGCGAGGAGCAGACCGCGGAGATCCCCGAGGAATGGCTCAGGCTGATTGCCGAAAAGGTGCTGACGCCGGAGGAAATGGCCGAGATCGAGGCGCTCGGCGGCTGGGAAAAACTGATGGAGGAGTTGCAGAAGCGCCTCGAGGAGCAGGAGAAGCGCCACCAGGGCGGCAACAAATGGATCGGCACCGGCGGCACCTCGCCGTTTGGCGCCTTCGGCTACAATCCGGAAGGCGTGCGCATCGGCCAACCGAAGTCGCGCCACCGCAAGGCGGTCAAGGTCTGGGACAAGCGCGAATACAAGAACCTGGATGACGCCGTCGAGCTCGGTACCCGCAACATCAAGATGGCGCTGCGCCGGCTCCGGCGCTTTGCCCGCGACGGCGCGGATCTGGAACTCGATTTGCCCGACACCATCAAATCCACGGCGCACCGCGGCTATCTCGACATCAAAATGATCCCCGAGCGGCGCAACGCCGTGAAAGTGTTGCTGCTGTTCGACATCGGCGGCTCCATGGACGACCACATCCGGACCTGCGAGGAACTGTTCTCGGCGGCGCGCCTAGAATTCAAGAACATGGAGTACTACTACTTCCACAATTGCCTCTACGAGAAGCTGTGGAAGGACAACCGCCGCCGCCACAGCGATTTCCTGCAGACCTGGGAGGTCATGCACACCTTTCCGGCAGACTACAAGCTGGTCTTCGTCGGCGACGCCACCATGTCGCCCTACGAGATCGCCTATCCCGGCGGCTCGGTCGAGCATTGGAACGAGGAAGCCGGCGAGGTCTGGATGCAGCGCATCCTCGACATCTATTCCAAGGCGATCTGGCTCAACCCGGTGCCGGAAAAGTACTGGGACTTCACGCCGTCGATCCAACTGCTCCACCAGCTCATGCAAGGCCGTATGTTCCCGCTCACCCTGGACGGCATCGAACGCGGCATGAAGGAATTGACGCGGTGACCCAAACCCAAGCATTAGCAGACACCGACATTAGCGGACTGCCGCTGGATAAAATCGATGTCAGCGATCCGGCGCTTTACCAAAACGACAACTGGTATGGCTATTTCCAGCGCCTGCGCCGCGAAGATCCGGTGCATTACTGCGCCGACAGCCCCTATGGCCCCTATTGGTCGGTCACCAAATATGACGACATCATGAAGGTGGAACTGGATCATGCGGCCTATTCGTCGGCCTCACATTTGGGCGGTATCACGATCCGGGACAATCCGTTTGGTCAGGAAATGGCAAGCTTCATCGCCATGGATCCGCCAGACCACACGGGGCAACGAAAGGCCGTCGCGCCAATAGTCGCGCCGACCAATCTGCGCAATTTGGAAGCGACAATTCGCGAACGCACGGAACTGGTGCTGGACTCCCTTCCCCGCAATGAAACCTTCGACTGGGTCGATAAGGTATCCATCGAACTGACCACGATGATGTTGGCGACGCTGTTCGATTTCCCGTTCGAAGACCGGCGCTTGCTGACCTATTGGTCGGACGTCGCCACCGCCGACTTCGACGCCCCGGGTGCGTTGGTCCGGTCCGATGAAGAGCGCATGGAAGTGCTGAAGGAAATGGGCCAGTACATGGGCGCCTTGTGGCAAGAACGCGCCAAGGGAGAACCCGGCTTCGACATGATTTCCATGATGGCGCAAAGTGACGCCACCAAAGATATGAACCTGAAGGATATGATCGCCAACTTCGTCCTGCTCATCGTTGGCGGCAACGACACCACGCGTAACTCGATGAGCGGCGGGCTCTTGGCGCTTGGCGACAACCCCGATCAGTTTGCGGCGCTCAGGGCCGACCCTGGCCTGATCAAGACCCTGGTGCCGGAGATCATTCGCTATCAATCGGCCATCATCCATATGCGCCGCACCGCGCTCAAGGACACCGAGCTCGGCGGCAAGGCCATTGCTGAGGGTTCGCGGGTGGTGATGTGGTATGTCTCGGGGAATTGGGATGAAGACGCCATCGAGGCGCCGGCCGCGTTCAACATCCAGCGATCCAAGGCGCGCCGCCATTTGGCCTTCGGCGCCGGCATTCATCGCTGCGTCGGCGACCGCCTGGCGGAATTGCAGCTGCAGATCCTTTGGCAAGAGATTTTAAAACGCGATCTGCGTTTCGAGATCATGGGCCCGCCGGAACGGATTTATTCCAACTTCATCCGCGGCATCAAATCCCTATCGGTGCGTATTGTTTGATTGAGATGCCTTGTTTCGAATGTAGGCTTTGCGTTCGAAATGCGGTCCCCATCAAAAACTTAGTTTCTCAATGCTTCATAAGGTTGCCGCTCATTTTCTGATCGCTTTCGCATTGATTCTGGCCGCAAGCGCGTGCACCACAGAATCGTTGCGTTTGAGCGATGTACCGATCTTTCACAGTTTTCCTAACGGCGCGGAATCCAGAATGCTGGACACCGCTTTGCGGCTGGAGGGGAAACCCGTCCGTCTGCAATTCATTGTTTGGAAGCCGAATGGTGAGGGTCCCTTTCCGGTCCTGCTGTTCAACCACGGCTCCACCGGCCGCGGAACCGAGCCCACGATGTTTCGAAAACCCTATTTCCACGAACCGATCGGTCGCTATTTCACCGAACGCGGTTGGATGGTGGTGACGCCGATGAGACGCGGTCGCGGCTGGTCGGATGGCTTGTATGATGAAGGTTTCGGCGTGCCTCGTGCCGGCGGCTATACCTGCATTACGGACTGGTCTTTGGCCGGTTCGGAACGGGCTTTGGCGGACCTCACGGCCGCGTTCAACGTCTTGTCGACCTGGCCCGAAGTCGACGCTTCCAGAATTGTCGTCGGCGGCCAATCCAGAGGCGGCATTCTTGCCGTCACCTTCGCCGGCCGCAATCTAGATCGCGTGGGAGGTGTTATCAACTTTGTTGGCGGATGGATGGCCGAAATCTGCCCCAATGCCGGCGTCATAAATGGAACACTTGTGACCAAGCATGTTTCCGCCAAGCCGCCAATGCTATGGCTCTATGGTGATCGCGACCCCTACTATTCGCTCGATCACAGTCGGTGGTTTTTTGACCGCTTCACCGAGGCAGGTGGCAAGGCAACCTACCACGCCATCGAGCCAAATCCTGGCGCCAGTGGACACGGCATTAGTTATACTCCCGAGCTTTGGCAAGCCCATGTCAACAAGTACATGACAGACTTGGGATTCACGGCATTTGGAAATTAGTTCCTGGAGCTGAATTTACTTGATCACCGAAAATTCCGCCCGTTCGGCATCGCCGTCCTTGGGTCCGAGGGCGGGTGTTTGATGACGTCGGCGCGGGCGATGACGGCTTCCATGGGCGCCAGGTTGAGCGGCGTCCTATCTTTGTCGACCAGGCGGTTGAGGTAATGGGAAAAATCGATCAGGTCTTCGGCGACGATATGGATGACCTCGCCCTCGCGCTGCAGCCGGCCTTGCACGGCGAGCAGGCGGGCGCCGAGCAGGATGCGGCGGTGGCGTTCGAAGACGTCTTTCCAGATCACGCAATTGGCGACCCCGGTCTCGTCTTCCAGGGTGGCGAAGATGACGCCTTTGGCGCTGCCCGGGCGCTGGCGCACCAGCACCAGGCCGGCGACGGTCAGCCGGCGGTCGTTGGGCAGCTTGGCGAGGCGCGCCGCCGGGGTCACCCGCAGCACGGAGAATTCGTTGCGCAGCAGCGCGCAGGGGTGCGCCTTCAAGGACAGCCTGAGGCTGGTGTAGTCCTCGATGACATGTTCGCCGAGGGACATCGCCGGCAGCTCGACCGCCGGCTCTCCCGCCACCTCCGGCGCCGGCAGGTTGGCGCCGGTCGGCAGCGCCGCCTCGGCATGGGCAAAGAGCGGCAGCACATCGTCGGCAAGGCCACGCACCGCCCAGAGCGCGGCGCGCCGGTCGAGGCCGACCGAGCGGAAGCCGTCGGCCTGGGCGAGCCGTTCCAGCACCGCCCGCTTTAGGCCACTCCGGCGCCAGAGGTCGCGCACTGTCTGATAGCCGTCGCCACGCGCCGCGACCAGACGCATGGCATCCTCCTCGGCCAGGCCCTTGACCTGACGGAAGCCGATCCGTACCGCCTTTTGCTGGTCGGCCGGACCGGGCCGCGCTTCGAGCAGATAATCCCAGTCGCTGTAGTTGATATCGAGCGGCCGGACCTCGACGCCATGGTCGCGGGCATCGCGCACCAATTGCGCCGGCGCGTAGAAGCCCATCGGCTGGCTGTTCAGGATCGCCGCGGCGAAGACGTCCGGGTAGTGGCATTTCATCCAGGCCGAGACATAGACCAGCAAGGCAAAGCTCGCCGCGTGGCTTTCCGGGAAGCCGTATTCGCCGAAGCCTTCGATCTGATTGAAGCAGCGTTCGGCGAAGGCCTCGTCATAATTCCGTTCGACCATGCCGCGGACCAGCTTTTCCCGGAAGGTGTGGATGGTGCCGGTCTTGCGGAAGGTCGCCATGGCGCGGCGCAGCTGATCGGCCTCCGATGGCGTGAAGCCGGCGGCGACAATGGCGATGCGCATCGCCTGTTCCTGGAAAAGCGGCACGCCCAAGGTCTTGCCCAACACCTGGCGCAGCTCCTCGGAGGGGAAGTCGACCGTCTCCTCGCCGGCGCGTCGACGCAAATAGGGATGCACCATGTCGCCTTGGATCGGCCCCGGCCGGACGATCGCCACCTCGATCACCAGATCATAGAAGTCGCGGGGTTTAAGCCGGGGCAGCATCGACATCTGGGCGCGGCTTTCGACCTGGAAGACGCCGACGGAATCGGCCCGGCAGAGCATGTCGTAGACGCTCGGCTCCTCCGCCGGCACCGTCGCCAGATCGAAGCGCCGGCCGTAATGGCGCGCCAACAGATCGAAACCCTTATGGATGCACGTCAGCATGCCGAGCGCCAGCACGTCGACCTTCAGCATGCCGAGCGCGTCGAGATCGTCCTTGTCCCATTCGATGACCGTACGATCGGCCATCGCCGCGTTCTCGATCGGCACCATTTCACAGAGCGGCCCGCGGCTGATGACGAAGCCGCCGACATGCTGGGAGAGATGCCTGGGGAAGCCGATCAACTCGAGTGACAGGGCAATCGCCATGGCTAAATTCGGATCCTCCGGGTCGAGGCCGATTTCCCGGATATGCTCGATGCCGACGCCGTCCCGGCTCCAGCCCCAGATGGTCTTCGACAAGGCGCCGACCACGTCGAGCGAGAGCCCCATCGCCTTGCCGACCTCGCGCACCGCGCTTTTGCCGCGATAGCTGATCACTGTGGCGGTCAGCCCGGCCCGGTCGCGGCCATATTTTTGGTAGATATATTGGATCACCTCCTCGCGCCGCTCATGCTCGAAATCGACGTCGATGTCCGGCGGCTCGTTGCGCTCGGCACTGACGAAGCGCTCGAACAGCAGGTCGGCACGGGCCGGATCGACAGCGGTGATGCCGAGGCAGTAACAGACCGCCGAATTGGCCGCCGAGCCGCGGCCCTGACAGAGAATGTCGCGCTCGCGGGCGAAACGGACGATGTCGTGGACGGTCAGAAAATAGGGCGCGTAATCAAGCTCGCCGATCAGCGTAAGCTCATGCTCCAATTGCGCACGCACTTTATCGCTCAGCGCGCCGCCATAGCGCTCGGCGGCACCAATCCAGGTGAGCCGTGCCAGTTCCTCCTGCGGCGTCCGGCCTTCAGCGCTGACCTCCGTCGGATATTCATAGCGTAATTCGTCTAAGGAAAACCGGCAGGCCGCCGCGACCTCGACGGTGCGCGCGACCGCTTCCGGATAGGCGGCGAAAAGCCGGACCATCTCCGCCGGCGCCTTCAGGTGGCGCTCGGCATTGGCGAACAGCAGGCTGCCGGCCTCGGCGATGGTGCAGCCAGCGCGGATACAGCTCAGCACATCCTGCAACGGCCGCCGCGCCGGGCTGTGGGCATGGACGTCGTTGGCGGCGACAAGCGGCGTGCCGGCCGCCGCCGCCAGCTCGGCCAGCCGCACCAGGCGACGGGCGTCATCGCCGCGATAGAGCATGTTGGCCGCCAAATAGGCGTGGCTTGGAAAGCGTTCCGCCAACAGCGCCAGCAGCGCACCGAAATCGCTGCCTGGATCGGCCGGCGCCAAGGCGATGACGATTTGCCCGTCGCCATGCTCGAACAGATCTTCGAGAGTTAGATCGCACTGCCCCTTCTTGGTTCGCCGCTTACCCGTGGTGAGCAGCTGGCAGAGCCGGCCATAGGCGGCCCGGTCGGTCGGGTAGCAAAGCAGGCTTGGCCCATCGATCAGATCGAGCCGGACGCCGACCACCAGCCGGATGCCGGCTTGCTTGGCCGCCACATGTGCCCGCACCACGCCGGCCAGGCTGTTGCGGTCGGTGATGGCGATCGCCTCGAACCCGAGTGCGGCCGCGGTGATGGCCAGCTCGTCAGGGTGCGAGGCGCCGCGCAAGAAGCTGAAATTGCTGGTGACCTGCAGTTCGGCATAGGCGGTCATGAAAACACTCCATGCATATACCAAACCGGTGCGTCATCCGTATTGCCAGCCTGGTAGAGGCCGTCGCGATAGACCCAGAAGCGCCGGCCGCCTTCATCCTCCAAGCGGTAATAATCCCGCACCCGGGGAGCGGCGCTCTCTGACAGATGGCGCCACCATTCCGGCGCGATCCGTTCCGGCCCTTCCGCCCGGACGATGCGATGCGCCAGCCGGCGCCAGCGGAACCAGACAGGCGGGTCGTCGGGCACCGGCGCCATCGCCTCGATCGGCTCGGGGCTCGGCAATATGCGGATCGGCCGTGGTTGGTTTGCCGAAAAGCCGCCCTCGACCGTCGGCATCACGGCACCGGCGGCAACGAAGCGCACGGCGCGTTCCGGGATATGGCTGTCGACCGGATCGAGCGCCACCACATTGCGGCGACCCAACCGGTTCTGCAGGCGGTCGACCAGTCGGCCGACCGCGTCCCGCTCGGTCGCCGCGGTGCCGCTGCCGAGCGCCAGCTGGCCGGCGTCGAGGCGATCGGTGGCGCGGGCCGACAGGATCATCGCCTCGATGCCGAAGCCGGGATCGACAGTATCGAGCCGGTCGCCGAAAAGCCGCATCAAGTGGCGGGGATCGCGCGCCGCTCGCGCCGTGCCGATGGCGACGCGAGCGACGGAGCCATCGACCCGATGCAGCGCCAGCTCGAGCCGGCGGGCGCCTTGATGCGCCTCCTCCAGCAAGCGCCCGAGCCGCGCCAGCAAGGTTTTCGTCGCCGCGGTGATGGCGTCGCGCTCGCCGATCGCCTCGGCCCAGCGCAAGGAGACCTGAAACGCCGGCACCGGCCGCGGCGGCGAGATCGGCTCTTCCTCCCGGCCGAGCGCCTGATCGAGCCGCCAGGCAACCTGGCCGCCGAAGCGGGCGGCGAGCGGCGCCCGCGGCATGCGGTAGAGATCGCCGATCCGGTAGAGCCCGAGGCGGCGCAGGCCGTCGACCGGCTCAGCGGTCAGGCGTAGCGCGGCGATCGGCAAGGCGCCAAGAGCGGCCGCCGCGGTGCCCGGCGCCAGGATGCCGTCCGCGCCCACCTCACCGAGCTTGCCGTAATGGCTCCAGGCCCAGGCGGCGCCGGGGCTGTCGGCGATGGCGATCCGGGCGCTTAGCCCCATGCGCCGGAGGCGGCCGGCGAGATCGTCGACCAGGGCGGCCTCGCCGCCAAACAGATGGGCAGAGCCGGTGATGTCGATGCGCACGCCATCCTCGCCGTCGGCCGCCGCCCAGGGGCTGTAGCGTTCGCACCATTCGGCGAGGCCGGCCAGACCTTTGGCATCGGCGGCGGGATCGGCGGGATGGACCTTGAGGCCGGGATAGAGCGCCCGGGCATCGCTCACACTCTGGCCCGGCCCGATGCCTTCGGTCGCCGCCGCCGCATTGACGGCGGCCACGCGCAAGGTGCCGCGCTCCGACAGCACCAACGCCAACGGCTGGGACGGATCCGGCAGCGGCTCGACACGCCCCGCCGGACCGCCGCCGTCCTCACGCCGAGACTGCCGCCAGCGCCGGCTCAACCGATCGGTCGGCCAACGGGGTAGCCACAACGAAACGTAACGCCTGTTCATCCCATTCCACGGTCCAGTTTTGCGGCATGCCGCCGCGACAACGCCAGAGATCGGCCGCCCAGCGGCTGTTGCCGATGCCGATCGGCCGCGCCTCGGCAGCGGCCAGCATGCGCACCCGCCAGCGCGTCAGCGCAGCACTCGGCACCGGCGCCGCGTCGTCCATGCGGACCAGCAGCGCCGTTGTGCCGGTGCTCTCGGCGGCGAGTTGCAAGCGGCGGCTGGCGCGCAGGTCGACGGCGCCGACCTCGGCGAAGACGACGCCGACGCCGGGGCAACGCAAGGCCTCCTCCATCGCCCACAACAGATCGATCTGACGCCGGGCGCGCACCATCAACAGGCGACGCCAATCGAGGCCGAGGGCGGCCAGGCCCGGGCCATAGGGCAGGCCGCTTTCCCGTGCTTCGTGCGCGGTTTGGCACCAGACGACACGGCGGTCGCGGCCAAGCCCGGCCAGCAACCGGCTGGCCAAGGCAAGCGCGAAGCCGGTCGCGGCGCCGTCGCGGGCGCCGGCCACCTCATGCAAGGCGCCGCGCGGCAGGCCGCCCCACGGCAGACCGCCATCGAGCAACGGATCGCCGAGGCCAGCGACCCCGGCACCGTCATCGGCCGCCGGGCCGCCGGCAATGCCGCCTAAGCGCTCGATCGCCCGCAGCCGGGCCCGCAAATCGCTAAGCCCGGCCTGCCCTTCAAGATCTCGGCACGCCACCATGACGGCCTCCGCCTCCTGTTGCAAAAGCCAAATGTTCTTGATTTGTTCTATTCGGAATCGACAGGCGAGTCAAGCGGATGGCGAGAGACGGTAATGGCCGCCAACACCCTTGCAAAACAGCGCTTGCACCATCAAAACGGCGACCGTTACAATCATCGCCCGGACTGGCCAGACCCTCCGAAATTCTAAACTCTCTGCTATTCGATTTCATATGACGATGGACATCCAGTCCTCGGGAGACCGCCTCTGCCGCGCAAGACTAGACGGAGCATAGAGAATGACCGAAGAGATAATTGAACAGTTCGTTATGCTCGCCGTTGTCATCGATCCGATTGGAACCATCCCTGTCTTCATCGCCGTTACCAAGGGTATGAAACCTTCGGAACGACCGCGGATCGCGCTTATTGCGGCGGCGACCGCCGCTCTTGTATTGGCATTCTTCCTCGTCGCGGGGCAGTTCCTTTTCCACGCTTTGGGAGTCAGTCTTCCCGCGTTCCAGATCGCCGGCAGCCTGATTCTATTCCTGTTCGCGCTCACAATGATATTCGGGGATTCGAAGCCGAAGGCGGAAACCGAAAGCGTAAATGAGCCTTCAAAAGAAGCTTCGCCGGCGATATTTCCATTGGCCGTTCCGTCACTCGCCTCTCCCGGCGCAATGCTGGCGGTCGTACTGTTGACGGACAACAATCGGTTCAGCATACCCGAGCAATCCATAACGGCCGGCATAATGCTGTCCGTCGTGGCCGTTGCCTATTTACTAATGCTTGCCGCCGGACCCATTATTAAGGTCATAAAAGTGAGCGGCGCGGAAATCGTTAGCCGTGTCATGGGCATGATCCTGGCGGCAGTCGCCGTTGAAAACATTATTGAAGCCATCCTCGAACTGATCAGAACCACCGCACTCTAATAAGGACGGGGAGTCGCGGCGACGCTGCCGCCGCAATAGCAGGCCACGCCACCATGACGGCCTCAGCCTCCTATCGCAGGCTATCCAGCAGCGCTTTGGCATCGACAAGGTCGGGGCGATCGAAGCCTTCGGTAAACCAGGCATAGATCGGTTCCAACAGCGCCCGCGTTTCGCCGCCCCGGCCGCGTTCCAGCCGATACCTGACCAAGTCCACCGTCGCTCGGAGTTCGAACAGCTTGGCGTTCTGCGATCGTGCAATCTGCACGGCGCGCTCGAAGGCGCCATCGATTTCATAATTGTCACGGCCGACGGCCTTAAGCAGGTTGGCGAACTTGCGATGCAGCTCCGCCTCCGCCCAGCGATCGCTATTCCGCGCCGCCAGGGCAAAGGCCTGGTCGAAGGCCGCGAAGGCCTCGTCCGGCCGCTCCAAAACCCTGTAGGCGTCGGCAATACCGCTTAGCCAAAGCGGACCGGACACATGAGCGCCGACATCGTTCCATTGCCGCCAACCGGTTTCCATCAACGCCAGGCCCTGCTCGGCGTCGCCCAATTCCATAGTCAAATGCCCCCTCGCCCACGTATCGATGGCGATCCAGGAGACCAACTCGTGCTCATGCGCGATCGCTAGCGCGTCGGCCAAGCCTTCCTCGAACTTCGCGTGCTCGCGGCACATCAAATGGACGAAACCAGCGATGGTTCCAACAAAAGCTTGCAGCAAAGGACTGTCGTTGTCTTGCACCGCGCGCCTCGCTTCCGCCGCGGCCATCCCCCCTTGTTCCGGGTAGCCGAGTACGGTCAGGGCCCAGCCGAGATACATGCCACTAACCGGGCGCGGATCCTCGCCTACCATAGCCAAATCGACGTCGCCCTGATGGTCATCGCGGGCCTCGAGGCTCCGTTCCAGCGCGACACGCGCCTCGTCCCACCGCCCAATGTGAAGCAACGTTGTTCCCGATGCCCGAAACGCCAACGCGGTATTGATCGGACTCTCAAGTTGGTCGGCCAGGCCAATCAATTGTTCGGCAAATTCATAGGAGCGTTCGAGCTGTCCGCGTTCCAGATAGCAGTTCCAAAGACCGCGCAAAATTGTGAACAAGCTCTCCTGCTCGCCAAGCTGTTCGGCGAGATCGCGCGCCCGCAGATAAACCCGCTCGACATCGTCCGACCCGTAGCCTTTGGCCGCGATTACGGGCACGCCTAAAGCCAATAGCAGCGGCAATTCCTGCTGGTCTCGCGCCAAACCCGGCGGCTCCGACAATAACAGCGTCAATGATTTTTCAAGATGCGCAACGGCCTCGGCCGAGGCCGAGCGGGCAAGTGCGGATTGCGCCGCCCGTTGCCACTGTTCGATCGCCTGGGTGCCAAGCCCGGCTTCGGTATAGTGATGGGCAAGATATTCGGGCTCGGTGCCGCCGCGTTCGGCGAGAACCGTGGCAACGCGTGCATGCAGCTGAAGGCGGCTACTCCGCAAGAGGCTTTCATAGGCCGCATCCTGGACCAGTGCATGCTTGAACGTGTAATGCGCGGCCGGCGCCTTGCCGCGGGCATGCACGATGTCAAACGCCTCAAGCGCCGCCAACGCCTGGTCGAGCTGATCGGTCGTCAACGGCGACAAGGCGGCCAGCACCGCATAATCGAAGCGCCGACCAATGACGGCACCGATCTGAGCCACATCCTTGGCCGTGGCCGACCGATCGAGGCGGGCCATGAGAGAATCTTGCAATGTTGCGGGAACGGTCATCGGCTCTACACGACCCGCCGCCAAGCCTGAGTCCAGAACCGTTTTGGTCAACTCCTCGACAAACAGCGGCACACCGTCGGTCTTGTCGATGATCTGTGCCAAGACATCCGGCGGCAGGGCCTGGTCGGCGGCCACGGCATCGACCATCGCCGTGACTTGGGCGCGACTTAGGCGATTCAAAAAAAGGCGCGTCACATTGCCCAAATGATCCCACGGCGCCTCATAGTCGGGACGATGGGTAACGACCACCAATACGCGGTCGGCGGTAATTGCCGCCGCCATCTGGCTGACCAACTCTTGCGTCGTCGGATCGATCCAATTGGCATCTTCAAATAAGAAAAGCACCGGCCGGCGCGCCGCCAAGGCGAGCAGTTGTTGCACCAGCGCCGTCAAGGTTCGCGACATCTGCTGCTGCGGCGTCAACGAGAGCGTGCCATAACGGGCTTCGTAGGGGACCGACAGAAGTGCCGCGAACAATTGCAGCGTTTCATTTCGATCGGCGGGCGTCGGCAGCACGAGACGCTCCAGCTTCGCCAAACGATCCGCCGGCTCGTCCTCAGGCGCAAACCTGGCGGCATGGCCGAGCTGGACAATCACCGGATATAGCGCGCTGTTGGAAAAGTACGGCGAGCATTGATAGCGAATTTGGAAAAGCAATTCTGCCGAGAGCTGCTGGCGCACGGCGTCAAGGACGCGTGACTTGCCGATGCCGGCTTCGCCGCCGAGCACGACGAGATGGCCGGCGCCGCTGCAGGCCCGGCGCCAGTGATCCAGCAATAGGTCCACTTCTTTGTCGCGGCCGACGATGGCGGTCAGTTTGCCCGACGCACGCGCTTCAAATCGGCTTTCAATGTGGCGCTCGCCGTCGACACGCCAGACCGCAACGTCATCGGCAAGCCCCTAGAACGACAGCTTTCCCATATCGCTGCAGGTGAAGGCGGACCCGGCCAATTCGTACGTCTCAGCGGCAATCAGAAGCGCGTTCGGTGACGCCGCTTCCTGCAATCGGGCGGCAAGATTAGGCGTCGGGCCGACCACCACCTCTTCCTGGGCCGCGCCCTCGCCGATCAAATCGCCAACCACCACCGAACCCGTTGCAATGCCCAAACGCACTTGCAGAACATCGCCGGTATCAGGCGTCTGTGTCGACACTTCCGCGATGATCGACAAGCCGGCGCGCACCGCGCGCTCCGCATCGTCTTCATGGGCACGCGGATAACCGAAATAGGCGAGCACGCCATCGCCCATGAACTTCGCCACATGACCGTCGAACCGCAGGATCTCACGGCTGACGATGTCTTGATAGCCGCGCATGACGTCCCGCATATCCTCGGGATCCAGTCGGCTAGCCAGCGCCGTTGAGCCAACGAGATCGCAGAACATGATCGTCAAGTGACGCCGCTCGGCCACACCGCGCTCGGGGGACCGTATGTCGTTGGGCTCGGCAATTTGGCCATCACGGATGGCGGCCAACAGAACCCGGCGCGCCCCGAGAGCGACACCGATTTCCTTTAAATCTTGATCGGTAATGTGAGGCAATGCGGCCAACGTGATTTCGTTTTCGGCGAACAGGCCGGCGTATCGACCGAGCTCAAGACCTGCCAGCCATTCTGCAATGTCGCGCGCCATGGCGCCCCCAAAACACATTCAGCGGACACATAGCTTAGAGGTTTCAGGTAATTCCGTCCAACTAACGCCTGCTTTATTGGAGTTTTTGTGTTCTAGATTTTAACTCATCAAGAACCCAAGTCGCGAAGATTTCATGAGTAAGGCCGTTCATATGTCCGTCGGCCAGTGAACGTGGAGTATTGCTTATTTAAAACACAACAGTCAGCCCACCGCCATCGGCAGGCTCGGGTCGGCGGCCCATTCCTGCAAAGAGGCATCATAGACGGCGACATCGTCGCGCCCCAACAGCGCCAGGACGAAGGCATCCATGGTCGCGGCGATGCCGCCGCCGCAATAGCAGATCACGTCACCACCGGATTGCGCGCCGATTGCCTCCCCGACCGCCCGTTCGAGCGCGTCGGCCGGCAAATAGGCCCAAGTCTCCGTATCGACCAGGGCCAGGGCCGACAGATTGAGGCTTCCGGCGATCCGCCCGGGCCGGCCGTAACCGAGATCGCTGTGGCCGGAAAACAATTGCGGCGACAACGCATTGACGACCCGCGCGTCGGTATCGGCCAGAGCCGCCAACACGGTGTCTTTGGTGGCCACGAGGTCCGGCCGATAGCGCGGCGTGAACGTTGCCGGCGCCGGGCTCGGGACTTTGTCCGTCAGCGACCTGTCCTCGGCCTGCCATTTCTGCAGGCCGCCGTTCAATACGGTGACGTTGTCGTGGCCGTAGGCGCGCAGCATCCACCAAAACCGTGTTGCCCACCATGGCACCGCCGAGGCATAAACTACCACTCTGTTGTCATTGCCGATGCCAAGCGCCGCCATGGCCGCAGCGAAGTCATCGGCCGGTGGCAGCATCAGCGTAAATTGGCTGTTTGTGTCCTGCAGCCCGGTCAACAAATCAACAAATTGCGCTTGCGGAATGTGGGCCTTGTCGTACGCCCCGCGGCCGCTTGATGGCTTCCAGGCACCCGTCGAATCCTTGCGCATCACCACTGTCGCATCGATTATCCGAACGTCCGGATCCGCCAAATGATCCGCCAGCCAATCGGTTTCAATCAAAACTTCATTGTTCGGATAGGATTTGCCGGTATCGGCCATGGCCGTGCCTTTCGTTGACGTCATCGGGAGCGCCGCATCAAGGAGTCCGAAATGTTAAAAAGTCGACGATCGAGGGTCAAGGTGCACCACGTCTACAGCCGTTTGCTGCACCATCACTTGAGCGCGCCGCGCCCGGTGAAGGCCTCGTATTTCTGTTGATTGACGGCCTGGGTCTGGCGCTGGCGTTGGTCGACTGCCTGTTGGCGATGGCGTTGGGCACCGGCGCCGTCGCCGGTGAGATCCAGCGCTTTGGCCAACTGGTTGTGATGGGCGATCACCAGGCCGCGGATACTGAAACCGCCCTTACGGGTGCCCGGCATGTCGGTCGTTTTGATTTCGTCATCCCATTGCTTGCCCGGCACCCGGCCGGCGATCGTCAACGCTTCGCGGCCAAGGGTAACCGTGTGGCCTGGCGCCGACGGTACTAACGCCTGGCCCGCCTGCAGCCGGGCGAGCAATGTCAGGCCGGCGTCGCCGGCGGAAATCGGCCCTTGATCGGCCGGCAGCAGCGATCGGCCGGCGACCTTGGCCTTGGCGCCCTCCAAGGTCATCGTCAACAATGCCGCGCGCACGACCGCGGCCCGATCTTTAAGACCGGCGGCGGCGACGGCGCGATAGGCCGGTATCAGGGATGCGCCAGGATCGACGGCCTCTGCCTTGTCGAGCTGCTGCCAGGCACTGCGGTACTTGGTCTGTTTGATCAACTGAAAAACCGGTCGCAATTGGATCCGGGCCGATGTCCCGACCCAGCCGTCCAACAGCCCTTGCCATTTGTCGCGCAGGGCGGCGGTGTGGGTACCGGTCGTCAGATCGATCATGAAGTCGAGCGCGTCGAGATAGGTCGGATCAATCTTCAATGCGGAATTGACCGCGCCCGCGGCGGTTTCCAATTTCCCGATCCAGTAATAGTAGATGGCGTTGGCCAGGTCGTATTTTTGTTTTTGCGCCCGATTGCCTTTCAAGGCGCCGCCGAGGCGTTGCAAGGGCTGTACCGCCTGGCGTCGGTTTGCCTGTGCCTGGGCATCGAGTTGGGCGGCCCGGGCCTTGTCGGCGGCGGATGGATAGGTGGTGATGCGATAGCGGCCGTCGACACGATTCTCATAGCTCACTCTTGGTTCCCGCAACGCCGCCGCCTGGCGGTTCAGGTTGGCCGCGGCGGTGGTGTGGAAATCCAAGTAAAGCCGGGCCATGTCCAGATCCAAGGGATCGGCGGCCAAGGCGCGGCGGACATAGGGCTGCATGGCGTCCAGGTTCTGGTGCATGCGGAACCGCATGGCGGTTTGGCGAATCGCGCCCAAATGGTTGGAATTGAGTTTCAGCGCTTTGTCCAAATAAGGCTTGGCCGCGACCGGATCGCCGCGGAACACCCAAGGCGCCGCAAGGACCGTCTTGCCGCCGAATTCACGCCATGGATCGCGGAGCGGCAGCATCGCCCGGTGCAGCCGGCCGTCGGGTGTGCGGATGTCGCGCGGCCCGAGCGGCCGCAAGTAGAAGGCGCCGAGCGCCACCAACGGGTCCGGATCACCGGGTCGTGCCGCGATCGCCCGCTTCAGCTCGCCCACGCGATCGGCATAGACCTCGTCGCGGTTCCAATTGGCCGCCAACCGGGCCCGCACCAACGGCACCGCCTGGGCAATGGTGTCCTGTAGCGCGGCGCCTTTGGCGATGGCCGCCTTGACCGCCGCCAACAGCTTCTGCGGCGCGACCGGCTTGGCATCGGCCTGATGCTTGCGCAACACAGAGAAAACGCTCTTGGCATAGGCTTTGGCTTTCTTAGGCGCGATTTTTTCAGCAGTCGCATAATCGCGCCGGGCGCGGTCCGCGTCGCCCATCAGGGCGGCCGCACGCGCCCGTCCGAGCAAGGCATAGGCATGGTTCGGCCGCTGTATCAGCAGCTCGGTATAGTCTTTGCGCGCCGCGGAATAGTTCTTTCGAAACAGGTAGCACGAGCCCGACAAATAGAGAAAGTTGGAATCCTGCGGCCGGCCGGCGCGGATCCCATCGACCAGCGGACAGGCCTCAGCGAATTTGCGGTTGCGGAACAGCACCGTCGCCCGTTGCAGCAGCCGCGGCCACACCGCGGGTCGGACCATCTGCTGCTCGACGAACGCAACGGCGAGCGCCGGGTAATTCCGCCGGGCTTCGTCGCGCCGATTGGGGCGTTCCAGAGTGCCGAACAAAGACATGGTCTCGATCAATGCGCGCGTGTAGGGGACGCGCACTTCATACGGTGGATTGGTGCTGTGGCTGCCGGCCGGCTTGAACATCTGGTTGGCGGCGTAGCGCCAAAGTTTGATCTGATCGAATCGCGGCGCGAGCTTCTGCGCCCGCGTAAGCGCTGCATCGACATCAGGCTTTTCCTGCAGAATGCGGCTAACCGCCAAGGCGAGATGAAAATCAGCGGTTTCGTCGGCGCCGGCAATCGCGCGCACGAAATGACCCTCCGCCTCCGCATACCGCGCCGCATGGAGCGCCGACAAGCCCTTCAAGTAAACGTCGACGGCATCCGCCGCGGTCACGTTTAGCGGCAACAGGCCCATGCACAGTACTATGAGAACCGTCCATACCTTAGACATCTCATCAAGACATCCCGAGGTCTCTGCCGCTGTCAGAATACCACGGTGCATCGTCACGGTCATGTAGAGACGGCGGCCGTATCGATCCCAAGTTCGTGATCCGCCGGTGCAATTTGGCAAGCCCGCGGATCCCACTATACTGAGCCGGAATCCGACTTCCGCCAAGTCCCTCGCACCCCCTGCATCGCCCCGGAGAACAACCCCTGAATCCGCTCATCCTTGCGATTTTCGCGATGCTGTTGCAACAGGCGCTGGCCTCCATGGCCGGCCTGGTCTTACCTGTGGTCGCGCCGGAGATGAGTGCCGATTTAGGCATCCCGGCTTCGCTCATCGGCGTCTATTCGATTTGCCTTTACGGCATCTCGTTTTTCATCTCGTTGGGCTGCGGCGGCTACATCCAGCGCTATGGTCCGTTACGCATGAGCCAGGTGGCGCTGTTCTGTCTCGGCGCCGGCCTGGTAATCAGCGCGTTGGGCATGATTTGGCTAGTGCCGCTCGGCGCCATGTTTCTCGGTGTCGGCGCGGCCGTGTCAACACCCTGTTCGACCGACATTTTGGCCCGATTCTCGCCGCCGAAGCAGGCGCCGCTGGTATTTTCCATCAAACAAACCGGCGTTCCTGTGGGCGGTATCATGGCCGGATTGCTGGTGCCGTATCTGGCGCTGCAATTCGGTTGGCAAGGGGCCTTCCTCGGCACCGGCCTGTTGTGTTGGGCGTTTGCCGTGATTCTGCAGCCGTTGCGCGCCACCTACGACACCGAAAGACGCGCTGGCTACGGTTTCAGCCTGCGAGCGGTCTGGCAAATGTTTCGCCGGGTTCTCGGCGAACCGAAATACCGCGAACTGGCCATGACGCTGTGGGCGTTCGTCGGCGTGCAGGCCTTGTTCGGCGCGTTCTTCGTGACCTTCCTGGTGCAGGGCCTGGACTACGACCTGGCCGTCGCCGGCCAGATCTTCGCCGGCGCCCAGGCGGTGTCGATCGTCGCCCGAGTGTTCTGGGGATGGCTCTCCAGCCGCTTGGTCACGCCGCGCACCATGCTGATCGCATTCGGCCTGGTGATCGCCGGATCATCCGTCGCCACCGGGCTGTTTACCAAGGATTGGAGCGCCGCCGCGGTCGCCGCCGTCGCCACTGTCTACGCCGCCAGTGCCATCAGTTTCCACGGCGTTCTGATTTCGGAAATTGCGCGATTGGCACCGAGCCACGAAATCGGCCCGATTTCCGGCGGCGTATTGTCGTTCGCCATGATGGGGATGATGACCTATCCGGCGGTATTCGGGTTGCTGCTGCAGGCAACGGAGTCTTATTTACCGGGCTTTCTGCTCGCTGCGTTGCCAGCCATACTGGTCAGCATCAACCTCTATCGGCGACGCTAAACGGCGTTAGCTTTGCGCCTCGAGAAACGTCAACATATCTTCGGTCGTGGTGAATTTGCGCCGTGGGGTCGGCGCCTCCGCGGCCGCCGTCTCGGCCGCGTCGATGCGCTCCCATTCGGCGAAATTGACCGGGCGAAGACCCTGCTGGGCCAAGTAGTCGAGGAACCCTGCCCGCCCCGGTTTGCCGCTCGGCGCCGGAAAATCCTCGCCGATATGGCCGGCGACGGCGACACCGTCCGGCCGGTTGGTTGCGATCACGCCGGTCGGCCCGCGCTTGATCCAGCCGACCGCATAGAGGCCCGGCTCGACCCGGCCATCGTCGTTGGGCACGATGCCTTGCCTTTCGTCGAAAGGCGCCCCTTCGACCGGCAAAGACAAATAGCCGATCGCCGGCAACACCATGTCACAAGGCACGTCGAAAAATTCACCGGTCCCGACGGCGCGGCCGTCTTCCAGCCGCGTGCGCTCGAGCCGCAATCCCTCAACCTTGTCACCGCCGAGAATTTCCACCGGCGAGGCATAAAACACGAAATGCACCCGGCGTTGTTCGTCCGCAGGTTCCTTTTCGGTGAAGCTGCGCAAAGTCGCCAGGTTGCGCTCCTTCAGGCGCCGATCGCGATCGGACATCTCTAGGTCCGGGTCGACGCCGTCCGGCAGCACCGCTGGATCGACGACCGAGCGGCAAATTTCGAGATTGCCCATTTCCCTGAGTTCGACATTGGTGAATTTGGCCTCGACCGGGCCACGCCGGCCGAACATATAAACGTCCTCTATCGACCCGGCTTCGATCGCGTCGGCCGCGTAGTCGGGCAAATCCGACGTCAGCATTTCGGTCCGCGTCTTGACCAGGACGCGGGCGATATCGATCGCCACATTGCCGACGCCGACGACGGCGACGGCCTTGCCAGAGAGGTCCGGATTCAAGTCGAGAAAATCGGGATGGGCGTTGTACCAACCGACGAACGCAGCCGAGCCGTAGACGCCGATTTTGTCTTCGCCGGGAATACCGAGCTTGCGGTCCGTCGGCGCGCCGACCGCCAACACTACCGCGTCATACATCTCGCGCAACGCGTCGAGGCTGATATCCGGCCCGATATCGATATTGCCGAAGAACCGCACATTTTCATGCTTCGCGGTCTTGGCGTAGCTTTGCGCCACCTTCTTGGTGGTCTGATGGTCCGGCGCGACGCCGAACCTGATGAGGCCGTAGGGCGTCGGCAATCGATCGATAATGTCGATCTCGACATCTTCGATCGCCTTTACTATCGCTTCCGCGGTGTAGAATCCGGCCGGACCCGATCCAACAATGGCAACACTTATCGGCATCGGAGATTTCGTCAGTTGTTTATGGGGATGTCGTCAACGCGCTTCAATCGCCAACCGTCCAAGTGTGGCCGCCACGCATCATTTCGTTCAAATCGGCGCTGGCACCCTTCGACTTGGCCGCCGCAATCTGGTCCATCACCGAGTTCTCGTAAGTCGGCGCCGGATCGCAATAAAGCACACCCAAGGCTACCGGGAAGTCCGGGCCGTCCATACCGGCCAGCATCATGGCTTGCATGCGGTTGGTCTCGTCGTGAACCAGGACGTCCGCCTCGTTCACGCCGTCTTCGCCAACGGTTACGACTTCCAACTCCAAGGCGCCGTCTTTCATGCGCAGGCCCGAGGTTCCGTCTTCGCCGAACAGCAGCGGCTCGCCATGCTCCGCATGCAACTGGCGTTCCGACGCGACCGAGCGATCGGTGAAATCGTCGAACACGCCGTCATTATAGACAATGCAGTTTTGGAAGATTTCGACAAACGACATGCCGCGGTGGGCATGGGCGCGCGCCAGCACGCCGGGCAGTATTTTTTGCTGTGTATCGATGCCCCGGGCGACGAAGCGCGCACCGGCACCGAGCGCAAACATGGTCGCCGAGACCGGCCGATCGACCGAGCCCATGGGCGTCGACGGCGAACGCGTGCCGACTTTCGAGGTTGGTGAATATTGGCCTTTGGTCAGCCCATAGATCTCGTTGTTGAACAGCAGGAACTGGACGTCGAGATTGCGCCGGATCACGTGTAGCACGTGATTGCCGCCGATCGACATGGCGTCGCCGTCGCCCGACACGATCCAGACGTCGAGTTCGGGATTGGCGAGCTTTACGCCGCTGGCAACCGCCGGCGCGCGGCCATGGATTGTATGAAAGCCGTAAGTCGACATGTAGTAGGGAAAGCGCGCGGCGCAGCCGATGCCGGAAATGAAGACCGTGTTCTCTTTGCTGGCGCCGACATCGGCCAGCGTCTTGTGAACTGCCTTGAGGATCGCGTAGTCGCCGCAGCCCGGGCACCAGCGAACTTCCTGATCGGAGGCAAAATCCTTCGGCTTTAGTGCCGCAATTGCGGTCGGTGCGTTCATCGTCACCCCTCCATCCGTTCGTTGATCGCCTGCTCGATTTCGGTGATCATGAACGGTTTACCGTTGACCTTGTTCAGCCCTTCGGCGTCGACCAGAAATTCTGCGCGCAACACTTTGAAAAGCTGCCCGGTGTTCATCTCCGGCACCAACACCTGGTCATATTGCCGAAGCAAATCGCCGAGATTCGGTGGGAACGGCCAAATATGGCGGATATGAACATGGGCCACATCCATGCCCCGGTCCCGGCAATTGCCAACGGCGCGGCTGATCGGCCCATAGGTCGAGCCCCAGCCGACCACGACCAGGCGGCCGCTTTCGGCGCCTTGATCGACTTCCTGTTTGGGGATATCGCTGGCGATGCCCGCGATCTTGTTCATGCGCACATCGGTCATTTTTTGGTGGTTCGGGGCATCATAGGAAATGTTGCCGGTGTCGTAGTCCTTCTCGATGCCGCCGATACGGTGTTCAAGGCCCGGCGTGCCCGGGATCGCCCAGACCCGCGACAATGTCTTGTCGTCGCGAAGCGACGGGCTGAAGCCTTCCGGATCCTGGTGGAAAGCCGCCGGGAAACCATCGTAGGAGGACGTATCCGGAATGAGCCAGGGTTCGGAGGCGTTCGCAAGATATCCGTCAGTCAAGACGATGACCGGTGTCATGTATTTCGTCGCCAGCCTGACTGCTTCGATGCCAACCTCGAAGCAATCGCCGGGCGAACACGAGGCGATGACGGCGAGCGGGCTATCGGCGTTGCGGCCATAGACCGATTGGAAGAGATCCGATTGTTCGGTCTTGGTCGGCAGGCCGGTCGATGGCCCGGCGCGCTGCGAATTCACCACGATCAAGGGCAATTCAACGGAGATCGCCAGGCCGAGCGCCTCGGTTTTCAGCGAGACGCCGGGTCCCGAGCTGGAGGTCATGCCGATCATGCCGGCATAGGAGGCGCCGATGGCGGCGCATACCGCGGCAATCTCGTCTTCCGCCTGGAAGGTGACAACGTCCAGGCCCTTCATGTTGGCCAACAGATGCAACAGGTTCGACGCCGGCGTGATCGGATAGGACCCAAGAAACAATTTGAGACCGGCAAGCTGCGAGCCCGCCGCCAAACCCCACGCCATCGCCTCGGAACCGGTGACATTGCGGTAAAGGCCCGGCGCGATCTCCGCCTGTTCGACGGTGAACGAGACGCTGCCGTCCTCCATCTCGACGGTTTCGCCGTAGGCGTGGCCGGCATTGAGCGCGGCGACGTTGGCCTTGGCCGCATCCTCGCGATTGGCGAACTTCGTGTTCAGCCAATCGACGGTAACCTGGCGCGTGCGGTCGTACATCCAATAAACCAGGCCCAGGGTCCAAAAGTTCTTGCAGCGCAGGCCTTCTTTTTTAGTCAACCCGAACGGCTTGACCGCCTCCAAGGTCATCTTGGAGATATCGATGGCGACGACGCGGTATTTGTCGAGCGTACCATCTTCCAGCGGGCTCTGGTCATAGCCGGCCTTGGTGAGGTTGCGCGGCGAATAGGCCGAGGCATCCGTCAGCACCAGGCCGCCGGGCTTCAGATCCGGCAAATTCACCTTCAGTGCCGCCGGGTTGAAGGCCACCAGAACGTCCGGCACGTCGCCGGATGTCAGGATTGCCCGTGCGCCGAAATTGATCTGAAACGCCGAAACGCCAAACGTGGTACCGATCGGCGCCCGAATTTCCGCCGGGAAGTCGGGGAAGGTCGCCAAATCATTGCCGGCCAAAGCCGTCGCTTGGGTGAATTGGCCGCCGGTTAGTTGGATACCATCACCGGAATCTCCGGCAAAGCGAACCACGACAGACTCGACCTCGGTTCGCGGAGGCTTGACAGGGTCAAGCCGCACTGCGGTGTTGCTGGACATGATTTCTCAACAGGTTGACATACTCATTAACTCGCCTTCCTACATCGCCGTGAACGACAAGGCAATCAGGCCGACAGACGTTCGCACGCATAATAGCAATATCGCGCAAGACTGCGAGTAATCAAACGGCGCAAATACTAATTTTTAGGTCGCAATGGGACAATCAGTGACACGATTTTGTGTCTCGGCCGATGCTGCACTGCAGCAATGGCGCTTAACCGCTAAGCTCATGCAAGCCTCGCTCGTGTGCGTATTGCGCCATGTCCGTGAAAAGTGCAATGACGTCGAAGGCCATCCGCTCGCCCGAGAATTCCCTCGTAGAGCGCCTTCACGGTGACGCAGATTCGTTCGGCATCGGACCAGTCGGCATAGGCATCGAGCGCGATGTCTCGGGCCGCCTCATCCGCCGGCAGATGTATCAACACATCACCTTCGGTGCGCGCCTGCCCGACATCGTTCTGCTCCCCCATAGTTGGCCCTAATCCATGATGGCGACGGCCCGCGTCCAGCCGGCGGATGCGCCGCGGATCTTCACCGGGAAACAAGCGATGGTGAAGCCGTCGCCGGGCAGCGCCTCCAAATTGTGCAGCTTCTCGAGATGACAATAGCCGATGTCCCGGCCCGCCTTGTGGCCTTCCCAGATGAGGTCGGCATCGCCGCTTTCGCGATAGCGTTCCGCCGTGTAGCTGAACGGCGCGTCCCACGACCAGGCGTCAGTGCCGGTCAGGCGGACGCCACGCTCCAGTAAATAAAGCGTCGCCTCGCGGCCCATGCCGCAGCCGGAATCAACATAATCGTCGCTGCCGTAGGCCGATCCGGCTCGCGTATTGACGACGACAATATCCAAGGGTTGCAGCGCATGACCGATGCGCGCGAACTCGCTCTCGACTTCTTCCGCACTCACCACATGGCCGTCCGGCAGCGCCCGAAAATCCAACTTCACACCCGGCCGGAAGCACCAATCGAGCGGCACTTCATCAATGGTGATAGCGCGCTCACCCTTGTTCATGGTCGAGGCGAAATGATAGGGCGCGTCGAGATGGGTGCCGTTATGGGTAATCAGCTCAACCCGCTCGATCGCCCACCCCTCGCCGTCGGGCAAGTCCGCCTTACCCAGGCCGGGAAAGAAGCTACGCACCTGATCCACCGACATCTGATGGTCGATATAAGTAATCTTCGGCGAAAACGGCTGCGGATCGGAAATCACGTCGTTTTCGAGCGGCAAGGAAATGTCGATGATCTCGCGGGTCATGGCGTTCCGCTCCATTGTGAGACGTCCGCCAGCAGCTTAATCGCCCAACCCGGACGGCGATAGGCTCGGCTTTCGCAGGCGCGATATTCGGACCAAACCGCTCTAGCCGTCAACGCATGTGAGCGTCGGGCCGCCTATAGGACTTCGGTATCCATTTCGCCGCCGAGTGTGACCAGACGCAAGCCGCCGCCGGCCACTTCCAATCTCGTGACCGAGCAATGGTCGGGACGAAAGACCTTGACCAGATCATTGCCCGTCGCCGCGCCGACGGCGACGTTGATGGCGACGAAATGACTGAAAATCACGGTATCCGCCTTGACCGAGACCAACGCGTCGATCACCCGTTGACGCCAGGCTTGGCGCTCCCCGTCCTGGGCGCTCCAGCGCCCGGCCATCACCGCATCGAGCCAGCACTGCCGTTCCGCCAAGTCCTGGGTCGGCGCTTGGATTTCGGCAATGCGCGGCTCGACGACCGGGTCGGCGTGCCAGCGCTCGACAAGCGGCGCCGCGGTTTCCAGTGTGCGCTTGAGCGGGCTCACCACGACCGGCAAGGGCCCATCACCTGCGAGCCGGTTGGCCACGTCCTCGGCCTGGGCCAAGCCCAATGAGTCGAGTCCCGGATCCGGATCTTGATCCCATGCCGCCGCAGCGCGGCCGTGGCGGACCAAATAGAGTTTTACAGCCGATATAGCGGCCTCCTGCTTATCGCGTTGATGCTCTAGCGCGTTCATCGGTAAAAAGTCCTTCGGCTCCGCCTCAGTGTACTTTTCACCGGGTAGTAATGCCAAATCAGGCCTTGGGACGGCCCGGCGGCCTGATTTGATCATTTCTCTTACTGATCATGACCTTCGGTCATGATCAGAGACCGCAACAAATTGCGCCGGAAATGCGCAATTTGTTGCAAACAAAAAAACTGTTTGCGAATCGCTGAGCCGCCTCAAGATGCGCTAACACATTATTTAAACTGAAGAAAAGTACACTGAGCGTAGCGAAGGACTTTTCTTCACAGTCAACTAGCGCGCGCGCCAGGCCTGGGTACGCCGCGCCAGCCCGCGGGTCAACAGCCAGTGCAACAAACGCATCACCGCCGAGGTATAAACGATCATCATCGCCATGGCCGCGGCCGGCGCGATGTCGCCCGCGTCATCCATGTTCAGCACCGCGACGGAAGCGAGCGTGGTATCCGGCGAATACAAGAATACTACGGCCGACACGGTGGTCATGGCATTGACGAAGAGATAGATCGAGATATCCAACACGGCGGGCAGACAGACCGGCACGGTGACGCGGACAAAGGTCTTGTAGAACGGCACTTTCAAGGACTGCGACACCGATTCAAACTCAGGGTCCATCTGCTTGAGCGCAGTGACCGCCGTCAAATGGCTGACCGTGTAGAAATGCGCGACGGTCGCCAGCACTAGTATGGCCATCGTGCCGTAAATCGTGCCGAGGGGATTCCACGGCGCGTTGAAAAAGAAAATGTACGAGAGGCCGAGCACCATGCCCGGCACGGCGAGCGGCAGGATCGCCAGGAATTGAAAGAAACTCCTGATGCCGTGGAAGCCCCTTCCTTTCTCGACGAGGTAGGCACCGGAAAATACGATAATCGTGCCGAACACGGCCGTGTAACACGCCATGCGGATGGAGTTCCAGTAGGCCTCCCAGCCGCCGCCGTCCATCAGATCGAACTGATAATTGGTGAAGCCGAGGGTTAAATTGTACGGCCAGAAGGTCACCAAGGACGCATAGAGCGCGGTACCGACCATACCCAGAATGCAAAACCCCAACACCGAACAAAATGCCAGGCTGAGCCCGTCCTTGAGCGGTTGCGGCTTCGGTTGGTAGGGCACCGCCCGCGCCGTCAACAGCGCCACTTGCTTGCGTTGCACCAGCCGATCGACCACGAAGGCAACAACGGCGGGAATTAGCAACACGACGCTGACGACCGCGCCCATTTCGAAATTTTGCTGGCCGATGACTTGTTTATAGATGTCTGTGGCCAACACGTTGTATTGGCCGCCGATCACCTTGGGCACACCGAAATCGGTGATCACCAAGGTAAAGACCACGAAACCGGCGCTGATCAGTCCGTATTTCACGCCCGGCAGGGTCACCGTGAAGAACGTTCTGATCGGCCCTGTGCGCAGCGCCGTCGCCGCCTCGTAGAGCCGGGCATCGGACAACGACAGCGACGTGATGACGATCATCATGGCATGGGGAAATACCCAAAAACACGACCCGATGACGATACCGATCGGCCCATAAATCGTCTCGCCGAGCAACGCGCCCTTGATCATGCCCTGATTGCCGAACAGATAGATCAGACTGATCGCCGGCAGCAGCGACGGCGCCAGGATCGGCACCAAGGCGATGGCCTTGAAGACTGCCTTGAACCGCATGCAGGTGCGCGTCAGCGCATAGGCGTAGGTGAACGCCAGCAGCATAACGATACAGGTCGAAATTACGGCAATCGTCAACGAATTCTGCACCGAGAAAAACAGCGACGGCGTCGTCACATAGACCGCGTAATTGGCCAGGCCGACAAAGTCACCGTCGTGGTTCTCGACGCTTTTCGACAGCATCGAATAGAGCGGCAGGACAACGGCAATAAACAGGAACAGGCACGCCAGCGCCAAGGCGGCGCGCATGATCCAATCGTCGCGGCTGAGCTTTAGCTTGATCGCCGGCGCGGCGGGTTGGGCCGCTTGGTAGGCGGTGTCGGCCATTAGCTGGTAAACACACGCAGCCGATCGGCCGGCAACGCAATACGCAACGCTCGGCTGGCATCAATCGCCAGATCGTGAACGGCATTGACGGAAAGGTCGGCGGTGATGCCGTCGCCGCCAAGATCGTCGTGCGACAGGGCGGCGCGGAAGAACGAGCCCAGGAATTCCATGGACTCGATTTGCATGTCGATTTGATTGCCGCCGGCGCCATTCAAACGGACCGTCACATCCTCCGGCCTGACAGCGACCGTCACCGCCTGACCCGGCACCGCGTTGGCGAGCGGCGGACAGTCAAGCACCACCGAACCGACCCGCACGCGATCCGTGGCGACAATCTCACCGGCCAGGAAATTCATGGTGCCGACGAAATCAGCAACAAACGCGCTCGCCGGTTCGCGATAGATTTGCTCCGGCGTCCCGACTTGTTCGATCACGCCATGGTTCATGACGACGATACGGTCGGCCATGGTCAGCGCTTCTTCCTGGTCATGGGTCACCATGATCGTGGTGACCCCGAGCTGGCGCTGCAAATCCTTGACCTCGTGCCGGAGATGGGTCCGGACCTTGGCATCCAGCGCGCTCAACGGTTCGTCCAACAGCAGCAGACCCGGCGACGGCGCGAGCGCCCGCGCCAATGCAACGCGTTGCTGCTGCCCGCCGGACAGCTGGGCCGGGTATTTGACCTCCTGCCCCTCCAAGCCAACGAGTTCGACAAGTTCCCGAACCCGATCAGCGACCGCCGCACGCGCCATCTTCCTGTTTTCCAGGCCGTAGGCGATATTTTTCGCAACCGTCAAATTGGGAAACAAGGCATAGGACTGAAAAACGATGCCGAAATCCCGTTCCGATGGCGGCAGCGCTGAAATGTCTTGTCCCGATTGCTCGATGGTGCCGGCGGTCTGAATGTCGAGCCCGGCGACGGCCCGCAGCAACGTCGTCTTGCCGCAGCCCGACGGCCCGAGAAAACAGACGAATTCTCCGTCCTGCACCGTCAAGGATATATCTTGGAGCGCGGAAAAATCACCGAACATCTTCGACAGATGGGTAATTTTCAGATACGGCGCCGCCTGGTGCGCATCCGTCTCCGCCCGCTGATTTTCCACGCCGCCCTCCAACGCCTTTCGAAAATCCTGACACACCCGCCGGCGGCGCGACACCGCGCCGCCGAACGAATGCGATCAGTGTGTGGCGTCCCGACTGCTACTTCTTCGGTTCCGACTTCGAATCGTAGCGTTTTTGCCACTCCGCCAAAATCCGCTTGCGGTTGCTGGCGGCCCATTCGAAGTCGTTGTCGATCATGGCTTCGAGAATGCCGTCCGGAAAGAATTTGACCGGCTTGGCGAGCGCCGGCATGCCGATGACCGCATAGCCTTCGTTGTACATCTTGTTGGCGGTCTCGTTGATCGACCAATCCACCAAGGTCTTTGCCGCGGCCAAGTTCTTGGTGCCCTTCATGATCGACGTCGCTTCCATGTCCCAACCGATGCCCTCGGAAGGAACAACAATCTCCAGGGGCGCGCCTTTGGCCTTGGACTTGGCGCCGCGAAAGGCAAACGACACGCCGATCGCCACCTCGCCACGTGCCGCCTGTTTGCACGGCTTCGATCCGGAATGCGTGTAGTGGCTGATGTTCTGATGCAGCCCATCCATGAACTTCCAGCCGCCTTCCTCGCCAAACATCTGCAGCCAGCTAGAAACGTCGAGGAAACCGGTGCCCGAGGAATTCGGGTTCGGCATCGCCACATGGCCTTTGTATACCGGTTTGGTCAAATCCTTCCACGACGTCGGCAGCGGCAAGTTGGCCTTGCCGGCTTCGACAGTGTTGTAGCAGACCGAGGCGACCCAGGCGTCCATGCCGACCCAGCTCGGTGGATCGGATTTATCGCGAAACTTGGGATCGAGTTTGTCCAAGCCCTTCGGCGCGTAGGCCTCAAGCATGCCTTCCGATTTCAGAAGCAGCAGACTGGTTGCCGCCAAGCCCCAGACCACGTCGGCCCGCGTGTTGGCTTTTTCAGCCAGCAATTTGGCGGTGACGATGCCGGTAGAATCGCGCACCCACTTGATCTTGATGTCGGGGTGATCCTTGTTGAAGCGGGCGGCGTACTTCTTGAGGTCTTCGGCCTCGACCGCGGTGTAGACTGTAAGCTCGGTCGCTGCCGACGCCATACCGGCCGCGAGAAAGCTCGCCGCGGCAATCCCCGTCATGGTCAAACATAGTGTCGCTTTTTGCATGATTTTCCTCTCCCCGTTGCGTTTACGAATTTTGGCGAGGCTCTGACCCGCCTTTCCTTATTTTGCGCCAAAGATCAAGGCTCAACCGCCCATAGCCGACGCTCTGATGGTAGAATGCCCATCATTGTCCTGATATGCCAAGCTTTTCTGTCTCTACCGGCCTGAGCCGGGTCGGGCGCAGCTCGCCGGCGGATTCCAGAATGGGATAGGCGACGGCGGCGATGTGCGAATGCACACGCTTCAGATCGCGCAAGATATCGAGATGCAGGGAACTCGTCTCAATGGTTTCCGGTTGGCCGGAGCGCAGGCGCGCATGATGATTGTCGGCGGCGGCTCTTTCCAAATCGCGAAACTCCGACTTCTCTCGGATGAGCCGCCGGGCGATATCCAAATCGCCGTCGAGAAAGACACTGAAACTGAGCCGCACATGGTCCAACACCCGGTCATAGAGGACGTCGATTTCTTCCTGGCCCTGTTCGGAAAAGTTGAGCTTGTTCTTGATCTTCTTGGCCGCCAGCTCCATCAGGTTCTTGTCGATGATGTCGCCGGCATGCTCCAGATTGGTTGCGAAATTCAGAATTTGCACGCAGCGGTCACTCAACTCACCATCCAATTCCGACCGGCTTACCGCGGTCAAAAAGAATTTCAGCTTCTCAAACAGCTGATCGACGATATCGTCCATCTCTTCGACTTCGCGGCGCAATTTTCGGTCGTTCGTCCGAATAACCTGGCCGCTCTTAGCCAACATCGATTCGACGACGTCACCCATACGCAACGCCTCGCGCGCCGCCGCCGCCAAGGCCACCGCCGGCTCCTCCAACATGGTATTGTCGAGATAGCGCGGTTCCGCCGGATTGGCCGCCTCCGGGCGGCGCGGCAACAGCCGCCGACAGAGCGCCGCGATCGGATCGATCAAGCCGATAAACGCCACAGCCAACGCTAGATTGAACAAGGTATGGAAATCGACGACCTGCCGCGTGGGGTCCGCCTCGAAACTCGTAATGTAAGGCGCAATCAAATCAACGAACGGCACCACGGCCACGACCCCGATGGCGCGCATGATGCAGTTGCCGAGCGGCACGCGCCGCGCCATGGCGGTTTCGCCGCTTGCCGCCATCATCGGCGGAATGGTGCCGCCGAGGTTGGCACCGAGGACAAGGACGAAGGCAAGCCCGACCGGAACCGCCCCGGTGGCCGCCAAGGACATGACCAACAAGACGATGGCGAGGCTCGAATGCGCCAGCCATGTCAACAAGGCCGCGATCGTTACCGCAAGGATCGGCTCGTCGGCGAGCGCGGCGATCACGACCTGCAACGCTGGCGACTCGCGGACCGGCGCACTCGCCGAGATGATCAACTTGATGGCTAGCAACAACAGACCGAGGCCAATCCCGACCCGGCCGAGATCGCGCCAGCGGGTCCGCTTCGACGACATGAACATGACGACCCCGGCCAGAATGAACACCGGCGAAAGAAAGCCGATCTTCAGGCTGAGGACCTGGGCGACCAACGAGGTGCCGACGTCGGCGCCGAGCATGACCGCTAACGCGGCCGCTGGTGCGATGAGTTCGCGCGAGGCAAAGCTCGCAGTCATCAAGGCCGTCGCCGTCGAACTTTGCACCAAACCGGTGACCCCGAGACCTGCCAAAAATGCGAGAAATCGGTTGCGGGTGCCGGATCGGATAATCTGCCGGAGATCGGCGCCATAGGCACGTTGAAAGCCGGTTCTCACCATTCGCGTCGCCCATAACAGCAACGCTACACCGCCAATGACATGAACCAGCATTTCCGTGGCCGGTATGATCGCCTCCTACAAGAGCAAGTTTCGATCATACGGAATCATTTGATGGGTGCAAATCGGCTTTTCGGGCAGGCGCGGTGCGCTGCGCGATGTGGGGCATCGGGCAAGCATCGCAACGCACCCGAAAAGCCGATTTGCCCCACCGAAGGCCGGGTTCTTTTGCGTCGTGGCGGCGTCGCGCGTCTTATGAGATGCCCCACATCGCATGGCGACGCGCTTCTTGCCACGGCGCAAAATAATCCCGGTCAAATGTTTCCGTATGATCGAAACTTGCTCTGGATCGATTAAACACCCATCCGTATGTTCGCCAAAGTCGAAAAACGGAAGGTGCGCGGGACCGACTTGTCTATGGCGCCGGGATTCGCAAAGATCATCCGCTGTTGCGGACAAACTACGAGCGATCGAGACATGTCGAAGCCCACGGCCCGCCAACGCGCTGCGCGTTTAGCATTCTGGCACGGCGCCGTCGACCCCGAACCAGTTGATGGCGGCATTACGAACACCAATTTTCTGGTCCGCCAGGCCGGCCAACGGTATTTCGTCCGCATCGGCGACGATATCCCCCATCATGGCGTCTTCCGTTTTAACGAGTTGGCCGCGAGCCGTGCCGCCGCCGCTTGCGGCCTGTCGCCCGAGGTTCTGTACACCGAACCAGGCGTTATCGTGCTGGCCTTTATCGATGGCCGCACCCTGACCGAAGCCGACTTCCAAGATCCCGAGACCGTCGCCGCGGCGCTGGCGCTGATCGGCAGGGTGCACCAGGACGTTGCCGCGGCGTTCTCAGGCCCGGCTGTACTGTTCTGGCCGCCGAAGGTTTGCGCCGATTATGTGGCCATTGCGCGGTCCGGCAACAAACCCAATACCTTGCGGGACGCGCTGCCGCGGCTCGAAACCATTGCCGACGCGCTCACCCGACAGATCGGTCCGATGCAGCCGACGCTCTGCCACAACGATTTGCTGGCCGGCAACTTCATCGATGACGGCAGCCGGCTATGGCTGATCGACTGGGACTATGCGGGCTTCAACGATGCGTTGTTCGATCTGGCTAATTTTGCCTCCAACAACCAACTCCGTGACGATCAGGTCGTGGCGTTGCTAAGCGCCTATTACGGCATTGCGCCCGACAGCGATCAACGGCGCCGGTTTGCGGCCATGGCATGTTTTTCGCTTTTGCGTGAGACCTTGTGGGCCGCGGCGTCGGAGATCCATGCCACCCTGGACATCGATTTTGCCGCCTACGGACAGGAAAACCTCGATCGGCTGGAACGCGCCTACGAGAGGCTGCAGGACGTCAACTGAGCCCAGGACATCAAAACCCGCATTTCCCTTTCGATCGTGATTTCCAAAGCTATTTGACCACGGCTCTGGCACAAGTATCGGGTGGACAGTCATGCTTGAACTGCAATTAAGGGTAGAGTATTATGGTGAATCGATATTGGTTATGTTGTGATTCGAATTCGACTGTCGTTTCAAGATCGAAATCCGCGGTATCAAGTTCATTTCCGACACCGTAAAACCAGCCCACCAAGAAATTGATAGGGCGATTGGCCCGACCAAGGCGACCGTACAGTTTCCTCAGTGCACTCTGATCAAGACATTTATCGAGTTGTCAAACGGAACGCTACAGTAGTTGCATACTAAATCAATCTAACGTTGTCATATTGCGATGAATTTGGGACGGTGTTGAATTTTGCCAAACGCCTGATAGCATATGTTGACATACAAACGTACTGCATATATTTTTTTGACGAGAATAAAAAGGATGAAAAACAAGGTAGTGGTTAGTCTCCTAAAGCGAATCGAAATCCGACAAATTGCGTGTAATTCTCTGTCGCGTATTAGGCAACAACGGATTGGGTTGAAATCTATCTACGGTGTCTTCTTTTTGATTCTTACGGTCGGCTGCACACAAATCGACAGTTTCGAATCTAGCCATATTTCGGGACTGAAATCTGGCGAAGTTCGAAAAATTTTGCTCATGCCGGTCGATGTTGAATTGTACGAAGTTGGTATTTCCGGTATTCCCAAGCCGAAACCGACGTGGACACAACAAGCAACGCATAACCTCGAAGCGACTCTGGACGAGGCATTTGAAAAGCGCAAAATTCAAATGGAATTTTACGGTGTCGGGGCAAATCCGGCTTATGTCTATTCACCTGATCATTTGCAACTCGTCAAATTGCACGAAGCCGTAGGCCGCAGCATTCTTTTGCACAAAAACACCCGTGCCTTCGAATTGCCGACAAAGACAGATCGTTTTGACTGGACTTTGGGCTACGGTGTACGGATTTTGCAAAAAATTACCGATGCCGATTATGCGCTGTTCCTCCTTGCACGCGACAGCAAAATCAATGATAGCCGGGCCGGCATGATGCTCGCGACTATACTGCTTGGTGGCCACGGTCAAAGAGGTCGTGCTCAGACAATTTTATTGTCTCTGGTTGACCTGAACAGCGGAGATATTGTGTGGTTCAATCTTTTGGTGAACCCAGTCGAAGATCTTCGAAATAAGAAATGGGTCCGCGTCGCCGTAGACAAACTTTTGCAAGGCGCACCGCTATGAAAAGGCTCAGAAGCTTCGTCGCGCGGTTGGCAATTTGCTTATTCGCAGCAGCTTGTGCTGCGCCAAACCCCGACCAGAACCGAAACCCAATGCCCAGGGCCAACACCACCGAAGGCGCCCTTTGGATGGCAATGAAGAACGCGGAACAAAGGCTCGCGACTTCGGGCCGAGTGGTTCCCGATCCAGCGCTGCAACAGTACATTCAGAAAATCGTTTGCGAGATTACCGAGACATACTGCGACGACATTCGAGTCTATGTCGTGCGCGAACCCGGTTTCGGAATGTACATGGCCGCCAACGGCTTCTTGTCCATCTCTTCCGGCCTATTGCTCAGAATCGCGAATGAAGCCCAGCTCGCAACGATACTTGGTCTACAAGTTGGCCACTACATGCGTCGCCACACCTTGAGGCACTGGCAGGAAATATTTGGGCCTAATGAGGGATTTCTTGCGGTTCTCGTCACTGCACCATTTTCGGTTGGATATTATCGCAGATTGTCGCAAAGCCAGACCTACGAAGCCGATCATATTGGTCTCGATTTGATGATGAAAGCCGGCTACTCGCCGGCCGAGGCGAGCAAGATTTGGCATAATCAAATTACCGAACGCAAAACCGCAGGCGAGCCGCAACCATCCTACCTATTGTCGGAACAGCCGTCGTTCGAGGATCGCATGCAGACACTGCAACGGTTGATTGCGCAAGCTGGTAACAAATCCGGCAAACTGAACAAGCAACGCTATCTCAACCATGTCGTGTCGCATTGGCCGCAATGGCTAGAAGACGAACTCGATCGTGCCGACTTCGCCAAAACTCAGGCATTGCTGGATCGCCTCAAGCAATCTCCCGGCGGACCCGGCGTGGTCTGGTATTATCAGGGTGAACTTTACCGCCGCCGTGGCGGCGAAGGTGATCTGCTCGCCGCGGTCAAGGCCCTGCTGCAGGCGGAAACTTATATGGATGCACCGCCCGACACTCACCGGAGCCTAGGTTTGGTGCATTGGAAGCTGGCACAAAATCAGGACGCTCTGGCGTCGTTTCAGCGCTATCTCAATGAGGCGCCTTTGGCCGACGATACCGCTATGATTAGGCATTACCTTAAGGTGCTGGGGACAAATTCGTGATTCGCGCGTTGTCTGTTGTTGTTCTTTGGTCCGTTGGCCTATTGTTCGTATCAAGTTGTACGCAATACAAAAGCGTGAAACCCACAGCAACCCGCGAAATCTCAGGCGCCCTACGTGTCAAGTCCTTCAGACACTGGAGTGGCCTTGTGAAAAATGGTGAGAACAGCGCGATCGACGACACAACCTCTGTGCCTCGCGGTTTGCAATGGAGCGGGTTCTCGAAAGAAAATAGCGAAATCTGGACCGTCGACGGCGTGCCGCTGGAATTCTTGACTTTCGTAACAAATGTCGAGGATGGTCAAACGATTCTGGCCGAAGGTATCTCTAACGATCCGCCGACCTTCCGCCAAGGCATGCAGGCGGGCGACGTTGTCGACTTATTCGAGGCTTCATTGAGGGCTTTGCAGTATTCTCAGGTGAAAGCCAGCGGCCTACGCCCAGCGAAAGCGTCGACACAGCCAGCATTTCGTTTCGACTATTCGGCATTTGATGGCCACGGCCTTGCCAAACGAGGTACAGTACTAGGTATCGTTGACAATGGCGGGCGGCTTAACTTGGTGATCTATGAAGGCGCCAAACAACACTATTTTGATTTGTATATCAAGAGCGTTGAGGCAATTCTGGCTTCTGTTGAGTTGATCTGATCAGCCCCAACTTGCCTGTCCTTAACCTCGGCCACGTTCGGCAAATTTCGGGCGGTACCTGTTAAAAGCCAAAGACATGAACATACGACTGGCTATTCCAAGCGACTTGGCGGCGATTACCGAATGCGCCGCCCAAGCCTATCACCCCTACGTCGTGCGCATGGGCAAGAATCCGGCGCCGATGGTCGCGGATTTCGCCTCGCAGATCGCCGCCGGCATCGTTCACGTAGCAACCGATGACGATGGTTTGGCCGGGTTCATCGTTTTCTATCCGCGTGGCGATCACCTGCATTTGGAGAACGTCGCGGTCTTGCCCGATCGCCACGGCCAAGGTATCGGCGCCAAACTAATCGCCTTCGTGGAATCTACTGCAAAGCGCGACGGATGTGCCGCCGTCGAGCTCTACACCAACGAAAAAATGACCGAGAACCTGGCTTACTACCCGCGCCTCGGCTACCGCGAGATCAGTCGCGGCGAACAGGACGGATTCAACCGGGTCTTCTATCGCAAGGAGGTCTAGTTTTCGGATCTCAGGAGGTTGTTCACTTAACGAAACAAATACCGAGATGACGTCCGTCAAGCGTCAAGTACATTAGCAGGCCGTAGACGAACCCGTAGCATCCGGCGAGCTCGAGAATTTCCTCGATCGTCACCGAGACCATGTAGTCGAAGCTTTGTTTTCCGTGCGCTTCGGCAATCACGTCGCCGAAAGTTTCCAAGCCAATCGCGCCAAAAACAAAAACCGCGCCGGACAAAGTAAAAATCAGCCCGATGCGCCCGGGCAGTGAAAGCAGGAAACGAAAGTAGGTTAGCCCGATAATTATGACAAAGGCGCCATAGGGAATGATCCACGCGGATGCGAACACGCCGTCGGTGGCGAAAACCATGCGTACCAACGTTTGCACGCCCTCGTGGATCAGTGCCGCCTCATCGATGGACAGAATAACGAATATCACCGCAAGGCCGACCCAATGGTTGGCGTACGGCCGTCGGTTCGATTTGCATTCGGCCGCACAAATGCTCAGCAAGACTGCGGCGAACAAAAGCTGCAAAGCCGAAAAATAAGTGGGAAGATTGCCCTCGGCACCGAGATCGAGGCGCCAGATGATGCCCATGAGATAGTCTTCGCCGAATCCAAACCGCGATACCATTGTCATCATGTGGAGGGCGATAAGGGCCAAGATGCAGCCGGCAAGTGTTTTCAAAACGATGCCGGTTCGAAGCCCAAATCCAGGTTCGGGCGGCGGGCTTGTGGGCGCTTCCGGATCTCGGTTTCCGTGAGGTTCCCCGGCGCCAGGTGGGTTGTCACTGTGCGTCATCTATTCGCCTATCGGCCGGTCGACGCTGCCAGGGTGCCGCCGCATCTCACTGTTATGCAACACGGACCCCGACCATCAGACTCACGATGCCAAATCGGTCGCCAGATGGTACAGGCAATCGCCGCGCATCACGCGTCCGGGAATGCGCTTACAGATAATCATGCCGGTGCAATTGAACTGCACCGGAGAGGGCTCGAGCCACGGCGTTTCAAGAAAATGGACGATTCCGGCCGCCGACTCTGCCGCGACCTCGTCACCGAGGTCGGCCATGGGCTCGAACACACCGTCGTCGGGCGCGTAGACGTAGTAGTCCATGCCCGTCGCCTCCATGAGGCGGGTTGCCCCAGACGCCGGTTCGGCATCCTCGGCCGACAGCATGCCGCAATGAACCAGCACCCGGCGGACGCCTTGCTCGGCGTAAGCCAGCATGGCCGGCGAAACCGTGCCGACGCCGCCCAGTTCGGTACCCATGGCAATGACGTTGTTGCGTCTGGCGGCGCCGGTGGTCGTGCGGAAGGAACCCATGCCGCCGGGAAAGACAAAACAATAGGGTGTGCCGAAACTGAGCGCCAATGCCCGAATTTTCGCCTCCTGCACGGGGTCGTCATGACGCGCCGCCAGCGCTGTCGGCAGGTAGTTGAGAGAGCTGCCGCCGGAATGAATATCGACGGCGTAATCGCAACGCGGCATCAGTTCGGTTTCGATGTAATGGGCAATCATCTGCGTCGGCCCGCCGACCGGATCGCCGGGGAAAGACCGGTTGAGGTTGCCGTCGTCGATCGGCGAGGTGCGGAGCCCGGCTCGCGCCGCCGGAAAATTCGCCATCGGCAGAATTACGACGCGGCCTTGAATACGGTCCGACTGCAGCGTCCGGCAGAGTTTGGAGAGCGCGACTTGCCCCTCATATTCGTCGCCATGATTGCCGGACATCAGGAGAATGGTCGGGCCCTCGCCGTTCTTGATCGAAACGATCGGTATGGGAATCCAGCCATAGGCCGAGCGATGAACCGAATGTGGCAATCTTAAGAATCCGGTCTGACGGCCATCCTTGTCGAAGTCCACTTCACTGGTGATCAGTGACCGTTCCGTTGTCATGCCGAGTACCCTCTGATTGTTTGGCCAGGGTGATCATCTTATTCGAATGGTCCTTCAGTTGACAGCCGAGCGGCCTCGGGACTAGAGCATGAGCGACCGATTGAGCTGCTTCGGTGAAGGCGAAGACCTTCAGCTTGATTCCGGGACGCGCGCCGGGCCGAGCAAGATCGGGGCATAGATGAGCAGAAATAGGACAAAACCCGCGGTCCAGCTGGCGCCCGACAATGCCATCAACGTTGCATAGTGGTCGCCCGGCCCGATGTCGGCGCCGAGCCTAAGAACGACGGCGAAGCTCGGCGCAAGGTAGGCGAGCCAGAGCGCAGACGGCGCCTTGAGCGGCCGGCCAGTGTGGCCGAGCGCGGCCCGGCTCATCACCGCCAGGGTCATGGTGCCGATCGCGCCAATCGTCAGACCATGCATGGCGGCTGTCGCCGATAGATCCCCGACCATCGGCGCCAGGCCGCGAATCATCAGCCCGGCCGCCAGCCAGCCATAACCGAGATGCAGCACCCAAACGATTGGCTGGCCGATCGTCCGGTGCCCTTGCCATCCGAACAGGCGCCAAAAATGCAATGCGCCCGCGATCAACGCGATATGCGCCGTAAGCTCCTCGACGCCGCCCCACCAATCCAGCGGCAGGAGCACGGCCGTCAACACCAGCGCGCCGATGTCGACCGGCGGCCGCAACCGGACCTCGGCTTCAGAGCCTCGGGCGCGCAGCATGTTTGCCGTGAAGCTCGGCACGATGCGGCCGCCGATCACGGCAATCAGCAAAACAACGGCATCCACCGCGGCCAAGAGTGTGCGGCCCGGATCACCGTCGATCAGGTCGGCGACTTGAAGATGAAAAACGACATTGGATGCCGCCAGAAACAGCAGAACGACCAACAGCGGCGCCTGGCGAAAATTCCGTTTGGCAAGAATGAACCACGCCGCGGTTACCAACAGCAACGGCAGGAAGGCACCGTCCAAAGCCATGACACCGAGATCCGGCAGCCTATCGCCGCTCCAAATCGCCAACCGGCCGGCAAGCCACGCGGCGACCAAGACCATCAAGAATCCGCCCTGGACCCGTGGCAGACCGGTCCAGTTGGGTACCGCCGTCAGAAAAAAGCCGGCGACAACCGCCATGGCAAAACCGAAGAGCATTTCATGGCCATGCCACAGCGATCCGCCGAGGCGGCCGTCCGGCGACCAGATCGCCGTCACTGTAAGCAACCACGCGACAATGCCGAACCCGGCGTAGAGGCCCGCCGCGAAGAAAAACGGCCGAAACCCCCATGAAAACAGAACCCCCAATGCGGATTGCCCCTCTCTCGCCATCATCATGCTCCTAACTGGTTCCCGGGCGAGCCGGCCGCGCCCGCGATCGATCAGTCTTCAGGCATTTACCATATTTCCGCGCGGCGCACTTTGATAACGGTCAATCCGAAATAGGACATTTCGTAGATGGACTTTTGGCCCTGGCCCGTTCATAAACATGCCGTCCGCGCGCCGGCTCAGGGCTTGCGCGACGGTTTAAGAAGATCTTCAGGGATGTAGACGGAGTGTGAAATGAGGGTTCGGGATTTAGTCGGTATCGGTGTGGCCTGCACGATCGCCCTGGCCAGCAGTGTGGCGCTGGCCGAAGGCGACGTTAAGAAAGGCAAGAAAGTATTCAATAAATGCAAAGCTTGCCATCTGATCAAGGACGGTAAGAAAAGCCGGGGCACGGGACCCAATCTTTTTGGCGTCATTGGCCGCAAAGCAGCGGCGCTTGACGATTTCAAATATTCGTCGGCGATGAAAGAATCCGGCCTGACCTGGGACGAAGCGACGCTCGACAAATATCTCACCAAGCCGAAGAAGCTGGTTCCCAAGACAAAAATGGCCTTCGTCGGTCTGAAAAAAGAAGCCGACCGAGTCAACGTCATCGCCTACATAATGGACATGTCGAAGTAGTCGACGGGTTTCACCGGCGGCCGGACGTGAGTGGAAATCTGGCCGCCGTCCATAATTTTAGGACTGAAGCAAGACGGCGAGGTCCTCCCAGGAGCTCAACCAACCGCCGCGGTGGCCGTCCAGTTGCGCTTCGCTCGGCAACAGGTCGTGGGTCAGGCGCACTTCGGTACTGGCGCCGAGATCGATGAAATCGATGGCGACTTCCGTGCGGAATCCCGCCATGTCGCTGTCGCCGCCCCAGGTCCAGCTGTAGGCAAGCCGTTTGGGCGGATCGACGTCGCGGAACGCGCCGCTCAACGGATAGATGGCACCCTCAGGCGAGGTCATTTCCACGCTGTAGTTGCCGCCGGGCCGGCAATCGAATTCCAAAACCTTGCAGGCAAAGCCTTGCGGCCCAAACCAGCGGGCGACGTCGCCGGCGTCGGCGAACGCTTTATAGACCCGCTCGATACCCGCTTCGAACGTGCGATTGAGCTCCAGACAATAGCCGGCTTCGCCGCCGTGCGCCTCATGCGTCCCCGCATCGCTCATATCAATGCTCCTTGTCATTGCGCTCCGCCGCCAGATGATCGGCCAGGCGGCCAAAGGCGTCGTCCCAGAACCGCTTGTGATCCTCGATCCACGAGCTGGCCTTGACCATCGGCCCGGTCTGCAAATGGCACCAATGCTCCCGGCCACGGCGTTCGCGCAGCAACAGGCCGGCCCCTTCCAGCACCTTCAGGTGTTTGGAAATCGCCGGCAACGACATAGCAAAGGGGGCCGCGATTTCGCCAACCGGGGCGCTGCCGAGCGCCAGCTTGGCCAGAATGCGCCGCCGCGTCGGATCGGACAGCGCCGCGAAAGTCCGGTCGAGTTCGACTTCTTGATAGTTTACCATACAGTTAAATATCAAGAAGGGCTTAAGGCGTCAAGGGTCGCGCCGATTATGCGTCATTGGCCGACAACACGGCCCGGCCGTTATCTGTCAGGCGACAAACCAGCCAGTTCGGTTTGATCGGGTTGTCGAACCAGGGTTCGGCCCAGCCATGGCGGACACAACTGCGGATCGTTGCCGCCGTGATCTGCTGGCCGTTTCGGTCAAACAACGGCAATTTGCCACCGGGCTGTTTCAAGCCGAGCAACAAATAACGCCGTTGTGCTTCCGTGGGCTGCGCATGCGCCATGGCTCAAGTCTGGCGAAAAGGCGCCGGACACGCAAGCAATGGCGATTTCAAGCCCGTTATGTGCGCGATCAGGGCGCCGGCCAGTGAAACGAGCGGCGGAAATTGATGGGAGAACGACCTGGGCTGCGGATACACGCCCGATGGCGTTTAGTGCCACTGAACTCAAACGCTGCCGAGGTAGAACGCCGCGTTCTGCCCTGATCTGATCGCTTACGATCCCTGATTGGTCTCCCGGATAGGCACAGAACCAGAACGGGGTTGCCCCTGGGCAACATCTCCCCGGGGAATCGCGGTCGGCATGTTTTTCCGACTGCCCCTTAAGTCACATTCAGATACGAAATCATATCTGGAGGAGCCCCGGCCCGCACTTCTTACGCGGTTGGCTGCCGATCAATGGAGCGCAATATGGAACCAAATGGCGAAATTCCCTCGGCATCCGCACCCGATTTGGCAAATGAGATTGACTTTGCTCAGCTAAATTCGGATCGACTGGATCGCCTCCAAGCCGTGATGCGCGAAGAGGCGGTTCCCGCCTGCCTGTTCTTTCATCCGTCGAATATTCGCTACGCAACCGGAACTGCCGTGATGGATGTCCATACACTTGGCGCCTCAGAGCGGTACTGCCTCGTCCCAGCTGAAGGTGATCCGGTTCTCTTTGAGTGGGATATGGCCATCGGCCAGTCAAGAAAGCTCGTTAGAGACGTTCGACCCGCACTGTGGTGGCAGTATCAGGGCAAGCGTGGTGACGTTCTGATCGCTCAATTCGCGTCGGAAATTAGAGCGGCTTTAAACGAGCTGGATGTGGCAAGCGGCGATCCCGTTGGGATTGATCGTGCAGACACACTGGCTGTGCTCGCACTACAAAACGCAGGTGTAAACTTGATCAGCGCGAGCAAAGTGACCGACCTTGCGCGGGAGATTAAGACGCCGTGGGAGGTCGCCCTCATGCGCCTCAACGGCAGGATCGGATGCGAGGTGCTGGCGGAATTCGAGAACGCAATCAGACCAGGTATTCGCGAGTTCGAGCTATTGGCCGTGCTCTCAGATGCCCTTCTTCGCCGTCGTGGAGTGGTTGTGTTCACCCGCTTGGTATCATCCGGACAGAATACAAACCCTTGGGGAGCGGAAGCGTCAGACAAAATTGTGCAAGACGGTGACTTGGTAGCACTCGACACTGATGCCAACGGATATGAGGGCTATGTGATTGACGTATCGCGAACTTTCCTATGTGGTAGCAAGCCCACGATAGAGCAAAAAGAGCTATACCGTGTCGCACACGACCACATTACGGCTATGCGGCAAGCCGTTAAGCCGGGAATATCCTATGCGGAATTTGCCCGCTCGGTGCCGCCGCTGCCAGATGAGTATGCGGAACAGAGTTATGGCTGCATGGTTCACGGTGCGGGTTTGCAGAATGAGGGACCTGTACTTCATAACCCGGGAGACGGTGACAATCCTGAGGATGAGTATCTCCAAGAGAATATGGTCATGTGTCTCGAAACATATGTTGGACGCGTCGGCGGAACCTGTGGTGTCAAACTTGAGGATCAGGTCTTGGTAGGCAAGTTTGAAGCGGAAATCCTTGTCGACTATCCGTACGACAAGCACCTACTCGGATCATGATGCATTTCCGCCTCAATTTGCTGTGCCGACCACGGATTCCACCCCGCTGTGCTGATTATAGACTTCTGCAGGAGAACCAGTAACTGCATCGTCGTTCGCTGAGGTCATGACATTTCCCTTGTATTAGGGGAAGTTAAACGTCCCGATTCGGGCACGCCAAGTATTTTGCCCTGCATGCCGGACCGAAAATACGATTCCGTATGGTCGAGAACTGCTCTAAACTTCGACCATGTCCGAGAACACTGAACGGAGACTGGTTGCGATCGTCTCGGCCGATGTCGCTGGGTACTCCCGGCTCATCGGCGCGGACGAAGCGGCCACGCTTGCTGCCATGCGTGCCCATCGCGCCGAGCTGATTGATCCGCTGATCGCCCGGCATGGTGGCCGTATCGTCAAGACCATGGGCGATGGCTTGCTGCTGGAGTTCCCGTCTGTGGTCAATGCGGTCAAATGTTCCATCGACGTGCAGAATGGCATGGTCGCCCGAAACAGCACGGTTGCCGAGGACAAGCGCATCGCGTTCCGCATCGGCGTCCATCTTGGCGACATCGTCGTTGACGGCGACGATATCCATGGCGACGGGGTGAATGTCGCGGCTCGGCTCCAGGAAGCCGGCGAAACCGGGGGAATTATACTTTCCGGTATCGCCCACGAAAGCTTGGGCAGCCTGATCGACGCCGATTTCGAAGACGGCGGCCAGCATCAGTTCAAGAACATTGCCCGTCAAATCCGGACATGGCGATGGATGCCCCATAAGCCGTCAGCGACGACCGCGCCGGACTTTGCGGATGAGCCTCCGACCGAGCCGGACACGCCGTCGATCGCCGTGCTGCCTTTCGACAACATGTCGAACGATCCAGAACAGGAGTACTTTTCCGACGGTATCACCGAAGACATCATCACCGAGATCTCCAGGATCCCCGAGGTGATGGTGATCTCGCGCAACTCGACCTTCACGTATAAAGGCAAGGCCGCCAAGGTCCAGGATGTGTGCCGAGATCTCGGTGTGCGCTATGTCCTGGAAGGAAGCGTGCGAAAGGCCGGCGACCGGGTGCGGATAACCGCGCAGCTGATCGACGGCCACTCGGGCGGGCATCTCTGGGCCGAGCGCTACGACCGTCGCCTCGAGGATATCTTCGCCGTGCAGGACGACGTCACGGAAAAGATCGTAAGCGCACTCGAAGTCAAACTCGTTGGCGGCGCGGCGGCGCCCGGAAGGCGCGAACAAACCCACAACCCCGAGGCCTATGACTGCGTCTTGCGGGGTCGTGAGCAGTACCGCTTGTTTACAACAGATAGCAACGCCGCCGCCCGCGACCTCTATGAGCGGGCGCGCGCACTCGACCCGGACTATGCCGAGCCCTATGCCGGCCTGGCCGAGACCCATGTACAGGATTGGTTCATGGGCTCGGAACCGACGCTCGACCGGGCGTTCGACTTGGCGCAGCAGGCGGCGGCGCGGGATCCGATACTACCCCTCGTGCAAGAGGCGCTGAGCACCGTTCACCTGTTCAAAGGGCAGCACGCGGAAGCCATCGCGACCGCGCGTCGTTGGATCGAGTTAGAGCCCGGCAACGCCGATGCCTACGCCACGCTGGCCGGGTCTATGCACTTCTCGGGGGAAAACCAGGACGTTGTCGCATTGATCGAAAAAGCGATGCGCCTCAATCCGTTTTATCCGTTTTTCTATCCCCACTATATCGGCCTGGCCAATCTGATGATGCGCCGCTTCGATGCGGCGGTCGTGGCGTTCAAGCGCGCCGTTGTTCGCAACCCCGAGGTTTTGTGGCCACACGTCTTTCTCGCGGCGAGCCATGGCCATTTGGCTGAGGAGACCCAGGCCGGCGCCCAGTTGGCCGAGGTAAGGCGGATCAATCCGGAATTTTCGACCGCGTCACTATTGAAGCTTCTGCCTTACAAAAACAGCGCCGACGTTGTTGTTCTGGTCGACGGCCTGCGCAAGGCTGGCCTGGCGACCTGAGTCTAACGCGCGTTAGAGAACACGTCCCGATTTGAGGCCCGCAATGAACGCGATCATGGCTCCGAGTGTCGCGTCCGCTGCCTCGCGATGGGGGGAGTGGCCGCAATCCGGCAGCAGCATGCTTTTCGCCGGTCCGCCGGATTTCATCTCGATCGCCTGCACTTGCGCGAGCGTGCCGTATTGATCGTCGGCGCCCTGCAGAACCAGCAACGGCACCGTCACCGCCGGCAGATAGTCCTCGATATTCCAGTGCATGAAATCCGGATCGAGCCAGGCGTCGCACCAGCCGTTAAAGGCGCAATCGGTGTTGTCGCCGTGGTGGCGCTGCAACCGCCGGCGCAGGTCGCCCTCGTCAAAGGAAATACGTATATCGCCGATCGATTTCACGTTGATTTCTTCCGTAAAGACATGCGCCGCCATCAATGCCATGCCGCGCAGCCCCGGCCGGGCGGCGGCGCCGGCATAGATCACGGCGATCGAGCCGCCGTCGGAATGGCCGATCAGCACATGATCTTTAATGCCGGCGGCGGTAATCAATTCCGGCAGATGCACCAGGCCTTCGTCATGCATATAGCTAAGCGGCCGCGGCAGGCGGCACGGCGACGACGCGCCGTATCCGAATCGGCTGTAAACCAGTGCGGCGCAGCCTGTCGCGTCGGCGAGGCGCGCCGGGAAATCCCGCCACATGGAAACCGAGCCAAGGCCTTCATGCAGGAACACCAGGGTCGTTGCGCTGGCGGGATCAGGGCCGTGCCACTCAACCTCCACGTCGCCGCCGGACAGCGTCACCGTGTCGGCGCGCGGCTTCATGGGGTATTGCTCGGAGCCGTGTTTAACCCAGCAGCGGCAGCCATGCTCTGATCCAGTCCGCGCCTTGATCCTCGGGAATATTGGCGCCACTGGCATCGTGGCGATCGCGATCACCGATGCGCGTGGCACCCAGTTCGGTCAACAGATCGTCAAACCGTTGGCCGCCGAAGTTGTAAGTGTCGTCGTAGGTGCTGTCGCCCAAGCCAAAGATACCATAGCGGATGGCCGACATGTCCGGCCGCTTCTTGGCTAGGTCATTGTACAAATTCATGGCGTTGTCCGGGACATCGCCTTGGCCATAGGTGGATGTACAAATCAGAAAGATACCGTCCTGCTCGAACACGGAAGCATTCAGTCCGTCCATTGCGGTAACCGTGACGTCGTGATCGGAATCGGATTCGATCACCTCCTGCATTTCCTCGGCCACCAATTCCGCCGTTCCCGTCATCGTCCCAACGAGAATTCGTATTACTTCCGCCACCATCAGGCTCCCACCATGAATTTCGTCCGACGCCGCACGCCGCGGCCCTTGAGACACCATGCCGCATGATCCTGGGAAGATATACTGTGCCCGAACCTCGATTTCCACGACAAATGCACTATAATGCATGTTTTGACAAGAAAGGATCCTTGCCATCGTTGATCAAGTGCCAGCGCGCCAAGAAGATTACCTGCGCCAGCTTGGTGAACGGGTCCGTGCGCTGCGTGCCCGACGCGGCATGACGCGCAAGCAATTATCTCACGAATCCGGCGTGTCGGAACGCTATTTGGCGCAACTCGAAGCGGGCAAGGGTAATATGTCGATCGGTTTGCTGCGCCAAGTCGCCAATGCCATGGGCTTCGGCCTGCCCGACATGCTGCAGGAAGGCCCGGATCGGCCGGTCGAGTTTTCCTTGCTGGTGGAATATCTCGGACGGCTTAATCCCAACCAAATGCCGGAGGCCCAGCAGATCCTGCTCGATCGGTTCGGCACCGATCGCGGACGCCGGCGGCGGCTTGCCTTGATCGGCCTGCGCGGCGCCGGCAAGTCGACGGTGGCGGTAGCGCTCGCGGCACGCCTTGGCGTGGCGCATATAGAGCTGGCGCGGGAAATCGAGGTCGACGCCGGCATGGAATTGGACAAGATATTTTCGCTTTCCGGCCAGGCAGCGTTTCGCCGCTACGAACGCCGCAGCCTCGAGCGGGTGATCGAACGCCACGACGCGGCGGTAATCGCTACCGGCGGCGGCCTGGTCTCGGAACCGGCCACGTACGAGCTGCTGCTGAACAGCTGCTTCACCATATGGCTCAAGGCCGCGCCGGAGGAACACATGCGCCGTGTGGTGGCCCAGGGCGACAGCCGGCCAATGGCCGACAACGACGAGGCGATGGACGATCTTCGACGCATTCTCGACAACCGCGCAGCGCTTTATGCCAAGGCGGATTTGGCTGTGGACAGCACCGGCCGCAGCGTGGCCGACGTGACAGACGAGATATTCGGTACCGTCAGATCAGCATTCCACCAGAATCCATGATGGTCACCGGGCGGCTCGTGCTATCGTAATTCCTTCGTGCGTGACTAGAGCAAGTTCACGGTGATCGGAGTGGATTTCTATCATGGTTATTGGATACCCACCCGGGCCGCGCCGGGCACCAACAGGCAGCGCTTACGGCGCTTGGTTTGTCTTCCTGATCGCCGTCTTTTTCAGCGTGCCGGCGAGTGCAGCGTCCTTCACCGTCAACGGTGTCGAATTCAGCGACGAATACGGCGGTTTTCGATTGCTTTCGGTGACCGGCATGGGCACCACAAAACAGCCGTTCGTTGTGGTCGAAGAAATCATCGGCGACGAACCGGCGATCCTGGTCATCCGCGGCATGGCCGGCAGCGGAACCCTGCAAGAAGGCCATAGCGCCTTCAGCGCGTTTGTGATGACCAAGATCGTCTTCAACAATTCGCGCCGCGGCTGGTCCGGCTTCGACCATGAGCTACGCGAAGTGATCGATACGCCGAGTTCGTACATGGACGGATTGTCATTCGACCAACCGGGTATCGCGCCCCGACCCTTCCAATCCGATCGCTTCCGAATCGCCCATGAAATTCGCGAACCCTACGACAGCCTGCGCTATCGTAACGGCAAGGTCGACCCGGGCCAGAAGGTCCGCTTCGACGTGACCGTGACCGACCCGACGCCGACGCCGGAGTTCTTTTTGATCCAGCGGCCGTTCTGGCCGGTCGCGATGGTCAAATGATGTTCGTGAGCGCCCAACATTGAGGCGTTCGGGGACAAGTCGGCAAGGATGCAAAATTGTGCTTGCCAATTCGATAACATGAATTATAATGCATAAAATTCAAAACAGAAAGCGCGTCATATCATGACTGAAATCATCGATTTTCGGACCCATCCGGATCGATACCGCCACTGGAAAATCGAAATCGACGGCGATGTCGCCAACATCGTCATGGATGTCGACGAAGACGGCGGTCTCAGGCCGGGATACGAACTGAAACTGAATTCCTACGACCTCGGCGTCGACATCGAACTTTACGACGCCATTCAGCGACTGCGCTTCGAACATCCGGAGGTCGGCGCGGTGATCATGAAATCCGGCAAGGACAATGTGTTCTGCGCCGGCGCCAACATCCGCATGCTGTCCGCGTCGACGCATTCTCATAAGGTCAATTTCTGTAAATTCACCAACGAGACCCGGCTGTCGATCGAGGACGCGACGGAAAACTCCCACCAGCACTATCTCTGCGCCGTGCGCGGTTCGTGCACGGGCGGCGGCTACGAGTTGGCGCTGGCCTGCGATCAAATCATCATGGCGGACGACCGGACCACCGCGGTCGGCCTGCCCGAAGTGCCGCTGTTGGCGGTGTTGCCGGGCACCGGCGGCCTGACCCGGTTGACCGACAAACGCAAAGTCCGGCGCGACCGCGCCGATGTGTTTTGCACTTTGCAGGAAGGCATCAAGGGCAACCGTGCCGTCGACTGGCGGCTGGTCGACGAAATCGTGTCGCGTTCCGAGTTGGAAGACGTCGCCCTGCGTCGCGCCAAGGAATTGGCCGCACAAACCGATCGCCCCGGGGATGCCAAAGGCATTGCGCTCACCGCAATCGACCGGCAGATCGACGGCGATCACCTTCGCTACGACCATGTCCGCATCGCCATCGACCGTGCGGTCAATGCCGCCGAGATCACTGTCTTGGCGCCAGACACGCCGCCGCCGAGCGATGTCGCCGCCATCGAAGCCGAGGGCGACAAATATTGGCCGCTGGCTGTTGCCCGCCAACTCGATGACGCGATCTTGCATCTGCGGTCGAATGAAGAGGAAATCGGTACCTGGATCTTGCGCACCGAAGGCGACGCGGCCGCCGTGCTCGCCGCCGATCAGGCCCTGATCGACCACGCCGACCATTGGTTGGTCCGCGAAATCACGCTCTATCTAAAACGCGTGTTGAAACGCGTCGACATGTCCGCGCGCTCGATTTTCGCGTTGATCGAGCCCGGCAGCTGTTATGTCGGCACCCTGCTTGAACTGGTGCTGGCCGCGGATCGCAGCTTCATGCTGGACGGCCAGTTCGAAGGCGACAACCGGCCGCCGGCGACGCTGCAGCTGAGCGGCCTCAACTTTGGTGCCTATCGAATGGGGACGGGGCTCACCCGTCTGGAAAGCCGCTGGCTCGACGAGGCCGACCGGATCGACGCCTTGCGCCAGGAAATCGGCAATGAGATCGATGCCGCGCAGGCCGACGAACTGGGCCTGGTGACCTTCATTCCCGACGACATCGATTGGGAAGACGAGATTCGCTTGGCCGTCGAGGAGCGCGCGGCGTTTTCACCGGATTCCCTAACCGGCATGGAAGCGTCGCTCAGGTTCGGCGGACCCGAAACCATGGAAACCAAGATCTTTGGCCGGCTCACCGCCTGGCAAAACTGGATCTTTCAACGCCCCAACGCCGTTGGCGAGCAGGGCGCGTTACGCGTCTATGGCAGCGGCCGGCGCAGTGACTTCGATAAAAGGAGAGTGTGAGCGATGGCGATCGATTATTTGGAGCGCATCCCCAACAACGTGGATCTGTCCGACAACCGCCGCCTGCAGCGGGCGTTGGAAAGCTGGCAACCGAACTTCCTGGATTGGTGGCGCGACACCGGGCCTGATCAAGACCTCGATACGGATGTGTATCTGCGCACTGCCGTGTCCGTCGACGCCAAGGGTTGGGCGCAATTCGGCCATGTGAAAATGCCGGACTATCGCTGGGGCATATTCCTGGCAGAACCGGATGACGACCGCAAGATCGCGTTTGGCGATCACAAGGGCGATGCCGCCTGGCAAGACGTGCCCGGCGAATATCGCGGCGTCCTGCGCCGGCTGATCGTCACCCAAGGCGACACCGAGCCGGCCTCGGTCGAGCAGCAGCGTTTGCTCAACGCCACCTGCCCCTCGCTTTATGACCTTCGCAACCTGTTCCAGGTCAACGTCGAGGAAGGCCGGCATCTGTGGGCCATGGTTTATCTGTTGCACGCTTATTTCGGCCGCGACGGCCGCGAGGAAGCCGACGAGCTGTTGGAGCGCCGCTCCGGCGATCCGGACAAGCCGCGCATTCTCGGTGCCTTCAACGAAAAGACGCCGGACTGGCTGTCGTTTTATATGTTCACCTACTTCACCGATCGGGACGGCAAGTATCAGTTGGCGTCGCTAGCGGAATCCGGTTTCGATCCGTTGTCGCGGACCTGCCGCTTCATGCTGACCGAGGAAGCCCATCACATGTTCGTCGGCGAGACCGGCGTCGGCCGCATCATCCAGCGTACCTGCGAGTTGATGAAGGAACACGACACCGACGAGGTCCGGCCCTATGGCGGCATCGATTTGGCGACGCTGCAGCGCTACCTCAACTTCCATTTCTCGGTTTCCGTCGATCTGTTCGGTTCGGAATTGTCCACCAACGCCGCCAACTACTATACGATGGGCATAAAGGGTCGCTTCCAAGAAGAAAAGATCGACGACGATCATAAATTGAGCGATGCCGTCTATCAGGTAACCCGGGCGGCCGAAGACCGGGTCGAAACCCACGATGAACCGGCTTTGCTGGCGATCAACGAGCGGCTGCGCGACGACTACGTGGAAGATTGCCAGCGCGGCGTCACCCGCTGGAACCGCGCCATACAGCGGGCCGGCATCGACTTCGAGCTGAAACTGCCGCACCGCGGCTTCCACCGCGCCATCGGCGATTTCAACGATGCCCGGGTGTCGCCGGACGGCCAGGTCATCAGCGAGAAGGAATGGCGCGAGCGCCACCATGAATGGCTGCCGACGGCGGAAGACAATGTTTTCGTGCAATCGCTCATGCAGCGCGTCGTCGAGCCCGGCAAATTCGCCGGCTGGATCGCGCCGCCGGCCCGCGGCATCAACAACCAGCCGGCCGACTTCGAGTATGTGAAACTGAATTAGATCGAGCGTCTCGGCAACACAGAAAATAACAGGGGGCTCGCGCCCCCTGTTCGTTTATCAGGCGTCAGTCCGATCAGAATCCCTCTATCGTTGAACGCTGGCTTCGGTATCATGACCGGATGCTCGAACTGCCGCTCAACGATCCCGTCGTGGTCTCACACGTTCCCTACGTTATTCGGCGGACTGTCCGCTGGGGTGATTGCGACCCGTCCGGCATCGTGCATGTGTCCCGTTACGTCGATTACGCTACCGATTGCTGCGAGGCCTGGTTCAAGGAAGTGACCGGCTATCACTGGAACGCGTTGCGCCGCGAGTTCGGCATGGCGTCAGCCGCGGTTAATCTGCGGCTCGACTTCGCGCACGCGTTGATGCCGGAAGACCAAATCGACGTGACCATCGATCTGGACGAGCTCTCGCGCTCGACCTACCGCCTTAGCGTCGGCGGCTGCAACAGCGACGGCACGCTGTGTTTCGGCGGCACTTATATCGGCGCCTTGGTCAATATCGAGTCCATGAAATCCATCGCCATTCCGGCGGACTTCCGCGACCGAATGAATGCCTATCTCGAGGCCTGCGACAAAGCACGACTGGAAATGTGAACTGCCATGAGCACCCCCTACACCAAGACGTTCCCGGTCTCCTGGGAAGAGCTTCACCGCAACGGCCGTGCCTTGGCCTGGCGCCTGGTCGACGGCAAACCCTACCGCGGCATCATCGCCATCACCCGCGGCGGGTTGGTGCCGGCCGCCATCGTCGCGCGTGAGTTAGACATTCGCGTGATCGACACGATCTGCGTCGCCACCTACCGAGGCAGGAACACCGGCCAGACCGAAGTGCTGAAAAATGCCATGGCCGACGACGGTGACGGCTGGATCCTGGTCGACGATTTGGTCGACACCGGCACCACCGCAAAAGTCGTCCGCGACCTGGTGCCCAAGGCGCATTTCGCAACGATCTACGCCAAACCGGCCGGCCGTCCCTTGGTCGACAGCTTCATCACCGAGGTCAGTCAGGATACCTGGATCCTGTTCCCCTGGGACACCGAACCGAAATACGTCGATCCGGTGGTCGACATCGGATCCTGACGGCGGTGTCGGCCACCGCGAAGACTTAAGAAAATTGGTGCGGTTGAGAGGACTCGAACCTCCACCGGGTTGCCCCGACATGGACCTGAACCATGCGCGTCTACCAGTTCCGCCACAACCGCATAAGCGCGTCCTTATACACAACTCGCCGCGTGCTGCCAATGGCCTGATCGATGCCGTGTCGCCAATAGTTCACGAGGGCGTTGGGGTTCAGGTCTCTGGTGCCGTCAGGGCCCAATAAACCAGATTTTTCAGCACCCGGCCCAAGGCGTCGTCAAACGCCGCGATGATCGACGCCATGTTGGCATCGGCGGCGGGCAACCGGGACGTAAAAGTCTTCGAAGCGACAATCATCTGCCGCGGCTGACGAACGATCTTGGCATTGATCCGCACATGAATCACCGGCACGCCGTCATTGTTGAAATATTCGGCTTGAAACTCGCGCAGCTCCGTCTTCAGGTTGAAATTCGACCGAAGACCGATCGCCTGGCGGCCGACCCCGACGATCTTGCCGGAGTTTTCAAAACTTTCGATCAGCAGCGTCTGCACCATCTTCGGTGCGCGCTCGGTCCAGCGCGCATCGGCAAAGTACTTAAGCTGCGTCTGCTTCGGCCGCAGCGCGATCCGATTGTTGTCCAATCCGCCGGACGCCAAAGGCTCTTCGACCACCAATTGCCAATCCACCGGCTCGATGCTCGCCGTGAAGGTGCTTTTTGGCGTCAAATTATAGAGGTCCGGCGCCTTGCCGATGCCCGGCAGCGCCGTGCAGCCGGCCATCAACAAGGCTAAACAAAGCACGCTGAGGGCACCGGCATTCGTTTTGATGTGTCCGGTCATGGTCACTCCGCTTTGAACTCTGATTCCCGCTCGCCGAGCAGGAAGCGCGCGCCATCGGATTCAAGCCGTTCCGAAACGCGCAACAAGCTGGCGATCAGCAGTCTTGTCTCGGTGACGAGCTGCTGGATATCACCAATACCGTCGGAGGCGAATACGCTGAGCTCTTCGCGATTGTCCGTGAAAATCGTGTTGGCGCCCTCGACCAATTCGTTTGCCGATTTTGCGGTCTTTCGAAGGTCGACTAGCAAGCCGCGGACATCGACCGCGACGACGTCGTCGAATTCCATCAAGCTGCTGCGCGCCACGGCCAACACCGTTGTCGCTTCGTCGACCAGCCCTTGCGATTTGGTGACCAGGACCTGCACGTCATGGGAGGCGCGTTTGACGTCCTTGCTGGTCTCGACCCAGGTATCCACCAAGGCTTCGACTTGACCGGAGCGCCCGGCCAAGCTCGAGGTCAAGATCCGGATATCGGCGATAATGCCGGACAAATTCCGGCGATTGTCTTCCGACAACAATTCGTTCGCATGCACCAGCAACAGGTTCGCCTGGTCAAGCAATTGCGGTGCGCCGGCAAACAGCTTTTCGAACTCAGAGGGTTGTGAGGGAATGACCGGCACGCCGTCGTCCGGCGCTTGGATCGGCTCGGCCCCTTTCGACGCGCCGTCGATATTGATGAAGGACAATCCGGTGATCCCCTGCAGTTGCAATCGTGCCATGTCGCCCTCGCGGATCGGCGTCGCTTGATCCACCTCGACCTGCACTTTCACGCGGGATGGATCATCGGCATCGACATTGATCTCTTGAACCGCGCCTATCTTGATACCGTGGTAGCGAACGTCGCCGCCAACGCCGAGCCCGGCCACGGAGCCTTCAAAATAAATGTCGTAGACAGTCGCCTTACCGGCGATTTCGACCCGCGCCAGCCAAATCACAAACCCGAACAGCGCAATCATGGAGACCAACACGAAGCCGCCGATCAAGATATGGCTGGCCCGGGTTTCCACGGCTACGTCGCCGCCCGTGCGCGGCTGGCGCCGGCTGCCCGTGCCCGGGGTCCGTGGAAATACTCTCGGATCCAGGGGTGGTCCTGTTCCAGCATGTGATCCAGCGGGCCGGCCAACAAAACCCGTTGATCCGCCAACACGGCGATCCGGTCGCAAATCGCAAACAGACTATCCAGGTCATGGGTGACCATGACCACGGTCAAATGCAGGCTCTGTTGCAGGCGCCTGATCAACTGATCGAACTGCGCCGCGCCGATCGGGTCCAAGCCGGCGGTCGGTTCGTCCAAGAACAGGATTTCCGGGTCGAGCGCCAAGGCCCGCGCCAGTCCGGCGCGCTTGCGCATACCGCCGCTAAGCTCGGAAGGATATTTACACCCGGCCTCGGGCGGCAGCCCGACGGCACCGATTTTTACGGCCGTTAACTCGTTCATCAGGCGCTCCGGCATATCCAGCGATTCAAGCATCGGCACTTGGATGTTTTGCGCCACCGTCAAAGATCCAAACAAAGCGCCGTCTTGGAACAACACGCCCCATCGACGCTCAAACTGGCGCCGCGCCGCCGGCCGCAACCGACGCAGGTCATTGCCAAACACTTCGACGTGGCCGGCAACCGGTTTGTTCAGGCCGATAATAGTGCGCAGCAACACCGATTTTCCGGTGCCGGAGCCGCCGACGATCGCCAGCACTTCGCCCGAACGCACCACCAGATCCAGTCCGTCATGGATGACTTGTTTGCCGAACGCGGTCTTCAAGCCGGTCACCTTGATCACCGCATCCTCGCCGCCCGCATGCCCGCCATTGAGCGCCAATTCAGACCCCCACGATCCCGAAGAAAACACTGAAAAACGCATCGCATATAATGACCAAAAAGATCGCCTCCACAACCGAACGCGTCGTTCTGCGCCCAACGGATTCCGCACTGCCCGAGACCTGAAGGCCCTCATAACAGCCAATCATCGAGATCAATATAGCAAAAAACGGCGCCTTGATAAGGCCGACCCAAAACGACCACATGCCGATTGCCAAGTTCAGCCGGTCCAGGAATATCGCCGGCGCAATATCCAGCGCCACCCAACTCATGATACCGCCGCCCAGCAAACCCAGCATATCGGCGAAGAATACCAAAATCGGCAGGGCCACGGTCAACGCCACGACGCGGGGCACAACCAGCACCTCGATAGGATCGAGACCAAGGGTTCGCATCGCGTCGACTTCCTCGTTCAACTTCATGGAACCAATTTGGGCGGTAAAGGCACTGCCAGAACGGCCGGCGATGACAATCGCCGTCAGCAGCACCGCGATTTCTCGCAACACCGAGATGGCCAAGAGATCGACGACGAATATCTCTGCGCCGAACCGCGTCAGCTGCTGCGCGCCTTGATAGGCCAATACCACGCCGATCAGTACCGAGATCAGGCAGACGATCGGCAAGGCGTTGATGCCGACTTCTTCGATATGGTAAACGACGGAGGTAAAGCGTAGCCGCGTCGGCTTGATCACGACTTTGACTAGGGCGAGGACGGTTTCACCGAAAAACGAAACAAACCCGCCACAGGTCTCAACAACCCCGGCCGTTGCCATTCCGAGATGGCCGAGGAACCGCACCACCGGGTTCATCGGCGGCGGCTCTATGTCGCAGGGTTCATAACTGTCGGCGACTTGCTGCAACAGCGCATTGTGCTCCGGACGGACGCCCTGCAACTCGGCCTCGACGCCACCATCCCTGAGACCCTTCACCAATCGGTGCAGCAGCCACGCACCGGCGGTATCAAGAAAATCCAACGCACTGGCGTCAACGCGGACCCGGCCACGACCATCGACGGCAATGCGCTGCAAGTCGGCATCCAAGCGGCCGGCGTTGTCGATATCCCACCGGCCACCGACAACGAACACCACGTCGTCATCGGACACTCGTTCGGTCAGCCAACCGGCATCGGCCATCCGCGATTGTCCCCGTTGCCCTTGATCGGCCACCTTTGCATGGCCCCCGGAGAGGATCAAGGCAGACGGCGGAATGACAAAAAACGGCGTTAACTACCGGCGCCGATGCCGTCCCAGTAGCGTTTGTTCAAGGTATCCAGCATGCCGTCATGCACGGCTTCGAGGCAGTCGCGCATGGAGGTTGCCGAATGACTGCTGAGCGGGCTTTTGAAGCCGGCGATGAACCGACAATTGGTAAAACCCTGCTTCACCTTGCGTTGATCCACGGGGCGCAAGGCGGCAACCTTCTCGGCCGCCTCGGAGCGCCGCCAAAGGCTGGCCTGGGTCTGCTTCGACACTTGCCGGCCCATCGGCAATAAATTGATCATCCGGGCCATGAGACGCACGGCCTTGCCTTCAGACGGGTCTTGGTCGACAAGACGGTGCCCCAACATCCGCAACGGCCCCGTGGCGAGCGCAACATCGGCCTCGGTTTGCGGCCGGTCATCGCCGGCAACCGGCTGCGGCAGCAAGGTCACGCGTTCGCCGATGTGAAGACGGGCTCTGGCTATGCCGAGCACCATCAATTTTTCTTGCTGCACGGTAAATCTCACCATTTTGTGATGCCGTGCCGAAGCAACAGTCAGCAAATTGGCCGGCGACAGCGTTCGGGTTCGGCCCTCGGCGTCGATTCCGACGAGCTGCAGCCCGTCATCGGCGGCCGCTTGGTACGGCGTACCGGGCGCCGGCGATTGGCGATCCGGCTGCAGGCAATAGGCGGTAACGTCAACGCTGCATTGACCGTCCTGGCAATTGAGCGACAGGCCTTCGTCCATCGCCATGACCGCCAACGCCTGAGGCGCGGCGTCGGCGCTTGCGGCAACGGCGAAAGAGGCGAAAAGCAGGCCGAGCGGCCCAACGGTGGATAGCAGATTGCGCATATCGATCCCCCATTTCATGCATGTGATCGAGAATCAGCGTTCGGGGCATCCGGCATGCAACGGGCGACCATCGAATCCACAATGCCTAATGAGCCCCGTCGACAAAAAACTGTCACGCGATTCGAGGACGGTCAAGAATATTCATGCCGTATGGATCCCACAGTTCCTATAGGTCATACGCGCGACAATGGTTCGGAATACTCAAATAAGACGGGCCCACCGGATAGGTCGGCGAAAGAGAACGCGCCGCTTTTGCGCCAGATAATTCCCGCGTTCAACAAGCAAAGTGCGCCCGGTGCGCCGGTCGTTGGTTGCGCCGACTTGGGCACTTTGGTCTTGTTTCCCAATATTCTGTAAACTAGGGTACACGGGTCGTCGCCTAGGCGGGACCACATGGAAAGCGAACGAAACCTGTACCAAATGGCTCGCACCGCTTGCCAGGGAGGGGTCTACCCCATTGAAGCGGGGAAACGACCGAGACAACGACATAGGGTAGACACGATAACGGGAATCCCCAGGGAGACATAATGATGAGAGCATCCACGATCTTGAAAACGCTAGGCGTGGCCGGTGTGGCCTCCGCCATGCTTTTGGGGCTCGGCACGACCGCCGACGCCGCGGAGCGCATAAAATGGAAAATGCAAAGCACGTTCGGCAGCACGCTGACCCATTTGGGTCCGGGCGGCCTGCGGTTTGTCAAATCCATCAAGGACATGACGGACGGCAATTTCGATATCAAGTTCTTCGAGCCCAACGCGCTGATCCCGTCGTTGGAATGCTTTGACGCGGTCGGCAAGGGCTCGATCGATTCTTGCTGGACGACGCCTGGCTATCACGCCGGCAAGGTCCCGGCGCTGCAGTTTTACACCACGGTTCCTTTCGGACCGCAGCTCGGCGAATTCCTGGCTTGGAGATGGCACGGCGGCGGCGACGTCATGATGGATGAGATCTACGCCAAATATGGTCTGGTCGCCAAAACAGCGCTGTGTATCGGACCGGAGACGTCGGGTTGGTTTAAGAAGCCGATTGCGTCCCTTGCCGAACTCAAAGGCTTGAAAATGCGCTTTTTCGGCCTCGGCGCGCAAGTCATGCAAAAGCTTGGCGTCAGCACGCAATTGCTGGCGGCGGCGGAGATCTATCCGGCGTTGGAACGTGGCGTCATCGACGCCACGGAATTCTCCATGCCGAACATGGACATCAAGCTTGGCTTCTACCAGATCGCCAAAAACAACTACTATCCCGGCTGGCACCAACAAGTCTCGTGCGGCGAGTTCCTGATGAACAAGGCAAAGTTCGACGCCTTGTCCACAGCCAACCGGACGATCATCGAAGTCGCGGCAAGAAGCCAGGCCATCTGGACCTACGCCGAAACCGAAGCCCAGAACTTCGGCGCCATGAATACGATGAAGTCGAAGTACGGCGTCACCAATCACCGCTGGAAGGACGATCAGCTCGCCGTATTTGAAAAGGCCTGGCTGGAAGTGCTCCAAGAGAGGTCGGCCAAAGACGCGTTGTTCAAGAAGGTCGCGGACCACTATTTGGCCTTCCGCCAGGAATACAAAGTGTGGGGCGACGCGCAATACCTGGCGCCGACTTATCAATAATGATCGGCGACAACATCGCCTCGCGTTTGCATACGTGAGGACAATCTGATTAGCTGGGGCTCGCAAAAGTCGGGTCCCAGCCTTTTTTCATTTATTTCGATGAATGGGTAAACGTCATGGAGCAATTGCTTAAACTCGGCGGTCGTTTGACCACCAAGACCGGAATTTTGATCATCGGTCTTGTGATCATCGCCGCGGTGGTGCTCTCGATCTCGGGCCTTTCGCCGGATCAACAGCAATCGTTGCTTTATACCGCTCAGGATTACCTGCCGATCCTCATGTTCCTGACCCTGGCAACCCTGCTGTTCTCGGGTTTTCCGGTGGCTTTCATTCTCGGCGGCATCGCACTGACGTTCGGCCTGATCGGGTATTTCATTGATTCCTTCTCCTTAGTCGAATTCTTCAATTTCCTGCCTCGGGCTTGGGGTCAAGCGGCGGAGAATCTGGTGCTGGTGGCGGTCCCGGCGTTCGTCTTCATGGGCATCATGATGGAACGGAGCGGCATCGCCCAGGACTTGCTTTACTGTGTTCAGGTGTTGTTGAAGCGGGTGCCTGGCGCGCTGGCGCTTGGCGTCACCATCATGGGCACCATCCTGGCGGCCATGACGGGGATCATCGGTGCGTCGGTTACCATGATGACGGCGCTGGCCCTACCGACCATGCTGAGGCAAAAATACAGCAAGGAGCTGTCGACAGGCGTCATCGCCGCGTCCGGCACCCTCGGCATTCTCATCCCTCCCAGCATCATGCTGATCATTATGGCCGATTTGATGAGCGTATCGGTCGGCAACGTCTTCATGGCGGCGTTGTTGCCGGGATTGGTCCTGGCGGTGTTCTATCTCGGCTATGTCATCATACGGTGCACGATCACGCCGTCGATGGCGCCGCCATTGCCGCCGGACATGCTGTCGGTTCCCAAGAGCGAGATGCGATCGTTGCTTCTCAGGGCCTTTATCCCGCCGGTGTTCCTGATCGGCCTGATCAAGGGCGGCATCCTGACCGGTTTTGTCACGCCGAGCGAGGCGGGCTCGCTTGGCGCATTCGGGGCGCTTGTGCTCGCCATTGCCAACCGCAGGCTGGGTAACGGCGTCCTGGCATCGGTCTGCCATTCTGCGGCACGTACCGTCGCTATGATCTTTTACATACTAATTTGCGCGACCTGTTTTGCCTACGTCTACCGTTCGCTGGGTGGCGACGATATCGTCGAGCACTTGATCTTGAACGCCGGTCTGGATTCGTGGGGCCTGCTGTTCCTGATCCTGGCAATTGTTTTCTTCCTCGGCTTCTTCTTGGACTGGATCGAGATCACGTTGATCGTGTTGCCGGTCTTCGCGCCGCTCGTCGTCGCCCTGGATTTCGGCGATCATGTGCCTAAGGAAGACATCACCTTCTGGTTCATTACCCTGATGGCGATCAACCTGCAGACGTCGTTCCTGACGCCGCCGTTTGGGTTTGCGTTGTTTTATCTCAAAGGCATCGCGCCGAAGGAAATTAAGATCCAGCATATCTACAAAGGCATCATCCCGTTCGTCATATTGCAGCTGGCGGCCCTGATCGTGGTTATCGCGTATCCCCAGTTCGCCTTGTGGATGATGCACGCGGCGTACGGCTAAGAGTTCGAAGAGAGAATGACAATGCAGCAAGATCTCGCCAACCATCCCGATGCCGCGCTTTGGATGCGCCTAGCCATTAGCGTCAGCGAGAAGCTGCGCGGGTTCGTCGATGTCGTCGGCCGCGGCGCTTCGTGGCTGATCCTGCCCGTGGTGCTTATCACGGTCATGGATGCCACATCCCGCAAAATGTCGCACATACAGGTCTGGCTGGTCGACAATGTCAGCATGGTCTTCGGGTCAACCATTCTCCAGGAGCTCGAGTGGCACTTCCATACCGGCCTGTTTGCCTTGGTCCTTGGCTACGGATTTATCTACAACGCCCATGTGCGGGTCGACCTCGTCCGTGAAAATTTGGCATTCCGCAGCAAGGCCAAGCTCGAGTTTTGGGGCATTACGGTATTCATGATCCCGTTCTGCGCGATCATTATCTATTTCGCCCTCGAATGGATCTACACCTCCTGGGTCCTGGGCGAGATATCCGCCTCTCAAGTCGGCATCCCCTATCGCTGGGCCATCAAGTCCGTCTTGCTGGCTGGACTGGTTGTCGCGCTCATTTCCGGTGTCGCGGTCTGGCTGGAGGTCCTCGTCGTCCTATGGGGCCCTCAGGATGCACGGTTTAAGCTATCGACCCTTGAATGGCCCGAAGAAGACGTCAAGATCGAGGGCAAAGAGCGGCTGCAAATCGATTACGGCCTGACAGACGACGTCATGGAAGAAATTTCCGACGACGAGCAAAAAGCCGGCGCCGGCGCTTCATCGCCGTAACAGGCATGCCGATCCGGCGGACCCTGAGCGGTCTTCATGAAGCCTCGAGCTATCGGGGATAGGCGAGCGATGGACTGGGAATCTTTCATCAAGAAGTACATCTGGGACGACGACAAGACGCCCTATTTCGTGTCTGTGCATGCGTTGACCAAGTACCAGGCGAGCCACGAGCTGTTTGCTTACACCCTGTTCATCGGCGTCATATTTTCCATGATTGCGATTTTTTCGCTGACCGAGAACGCCCCGCACGGCGTATCCCGAATCATGGCGTTTTATGCGTTTACCGTCGCGTCGAGCGCGGTCGTGTTCGGCGTCACCAAGCATGTCCTTGCCGCGTGTTATTTTGCCCTGGCACCGTTGGCGACACTGGGATATTTCTTGTTTTGGGGATTCCCGCCCAATCTCGCGACCATCGACAAGGCCTTCCTGGTCGCCATCACCTTGGGCCTGCAAGTCTATTCATTGCGGGTTGTGGCCATCGCTAAGGCCTATCCAACCATGCCGGACAAGGCGAAGGATCAATAAGCGGCGATCGCAGAACGCATTCGCCACGGCAACGGGACGACCCTTCATGGACGACATGCCCTCTGCCGGTAAGCAATCCCTCGAACCCGGTACCGCGACTCGAGCCTTGCGTCCTCATATCTGGGCCTATGTCCTGGCCAACGGCGCCTTGTTCCTGATCAACCTGTTCACCGGCGGCAGCTGGTGGGTGTTTTGGCCGATTCTTGGATGGGGCATTGCCTTGTCTGCCCATTGGTTTTACGTGAAAAGCATCAATGTCGACGAGCAGTGGGTCGAAGAAAGGACCATCGACATTCGCCACGGCGCCTATGACCTGGGACACATCGAAGACATTGAGAAGCGGCATGAGAAAGCGGGCGGGAAAGATCGCCCGCCTAACCGACAAGATGACCGAACAACCAATCGCAATTAGGCGGTTCACCGTGAAGATAAAGTCCTTCGCTACGCTCAGTGTACTTTTCTTCAGTCGAAATAATGCGTTAGCGCATCTTGAGGCGGCTCGGCGATGCGCTAACAAGATTTTTTTTTGCAGCAAATTGCGCCTGAAGGGCGCAATTTGTTGCGGCCTCTGATCATGACCAAAGGTCATGATCACTGACAAATATGATCAAATCAGACCGCCGGGCCGTCCCAAGGCCTGATTTGTCCTTGTTTTCCCGGTAAAAAAAGTACACTGAGGCGGAGCCGAAGGACTGTTTAACGATCGACTAGGCGGCTTCGGTATATTCCGCGTTCAGGCGATTGATCAAATAGTCCAAATTCTCGGTATCGACGTCGTCTTCGAAGCTGGTCAGAACCCGTTCGATCATTTTCGCCCGATAGCGTTCGCGGTCGTTTGGACCACCGTCATAATCGGTCTCTTTCATCAATTCCGCCGCCGCGCGCACGATCGGAAAACTCTTTGCCGGCAGCCCACATTTATCGTAGAGCGCCCGCAAACCGAGATCCCCGCGATCGAAGATCAGCATATGCGCGTTGACGACCGGAATGCCGGCCAGCCGGGCCATGGCGGATTCGAAGAAATCCAAGTCACCGAGGCAAAGCGACCGCAAGATGATGGTCGCGGTAAGGCGGCCGTTTTCGTGCAGTTGACGGACCAACGCTTCGGCATTGGCACCGGCGTGGTCACGGCCGACCAAGCTCAATGTCGCCCTCTCGCGACTTTGCAAAATGAGGTCGGTGGCGACGTTGGCCGACATCGCGTGATGGGTGACCAGATGTTGCTTCAGCTCGTCGGAGACCAAGGTCACCAGGCGTTCGGAAACCGCTACCGGCAATTCCGTGCGCAGCGCCATCGGCGCGCTCACCTTTTCGCTGTCGCCAAAATCGTCCAGCACCCGCTGAAAGGTGTTTTCGGAGATATCGGCGGCGTCATTGCCGAGCAACGTCGCCACCACGGTCTCGTTTTGCGTCGACGCCAAGGCGTCGGACACTTGCTCGGACACGGTCACCCGTTCGGCGATGGCGATTTGATGGTCGGTCGACTGCGACGCGACGATCTCGATCAGGTCTTGATCGGTCAGCACATCGGAAAATCTCAACATCGGTTCGGCAACGGCGCTGACGTCCTGGGCCAATCCGACAGCCACATCCTTGGGAACTTCCGGATTTTCCTTGAGCCCTTCGGACAAGGCTTGCCGAACGCGCACTTCGGCGTCCTGCAGCATCAGGCGAAAGATCTCTTCGGCAAGATCCCGCTCTTGCTCGGTCATCTCGCCGTGGGAGAATTCGCCGGCGACTTTCCGCGCCGTTGTCGCCCGCATGTTGGCGGAGGGATCGCGCAGCAGATCGAGAACATCTTCGTTTGATAGCTTCACATCATCCGTCACAATGTGCGTCCCTTCTGTTCGCCAAAGAGAGGATTGCCCGCCCCATCGGCGCCTTTCTCGCGCCATGTGAAATTATCGTCGAAAGACCGTTAACCGACCTTTAATAGGTCGCTGGCCACGGCTTAGGATCTCTTAACCGTGAACTGTATTTCTGTGTGATTGGCGATAAGATCCGCCATCGCCCCGACATTTCGGTGACTGTGCCATGATAGTGACGATCGCCCGCCTGTTTTGCGCCCTGTTTTTTGCTGTTGCGCTGCTGCCTTCACCGACCATGGCTGAAGCGTTGACGGGAGATCAATTAAGTGCGCCGGAGGCTTGGAATCGGGCCGAAAAACGGGAAATCACGCTGCTTGACGTTCGGACCCCGGGCGAATGGCGTCATACCGGAATGCCGGCCACGTCGGCGGGCAACGATTGGTGGCAAAAAGCCGGCAAGGCCGGATTTCTCGAGCGCGTCTTGGCTTTGACCGGCGGCAAGCGGGATCAGCCGATCGCGGTTATCTGTGCCCGCGGCAACCGCTCGCGGGCCGCCCGACAATTCCTGTCCGATTCCGGCTTCACCAACGTCTATGATATCGGCGAAGGCATGCTCGGCAGCCGCAAGGGTCCGGGCTGGCTGTCACGCGAACTGCCACTTGATGCATGCCGAGACTGCTGACACGTCAGACGTATCTCGACGCAGGGTGGCGAGCTAGAGCAGGTATTTATTATACGAACGTCTTGGTTTGATCGATGCGGACGGCGTCACACCGTGTTCAAATCCTCTCGCCTTCCGTAATTCGTTCACATACTATACGATCACAGTGTTTGAAACAGCTTCGGTTAGGGAGGATAATCTCAATGAATAAGCTCGTAATAGGAACCGTTGCGGCTTGCGGCCTGTTGGCATTAGGAGCCGGCACGGCGACCGCGCAACAGCAATTCATTTCAATTGGCACCGGCGGCGTGACCGGCGTCTACTATCCGACCGGCGGCGCGATCTGCCGCTTGGTCAACAAGGGCCGGAAGAAACACGGCATCCGGTGTTCGGCGGAATCCACCGGCGGCTCGATCTACAACATCAACACCATCCGCGCCAACGAACTTGAATTTGGTGTGGCCCAGTCCGATTGGCAGTATCACGCCTACAACGGCACGTCGAAGTTCAAGGACAAGGGCAAGTTTGAAAAACTTCGCGCGGTGTTCTCCGTTCATCCGGAACCGGTCACGGTCATTGCCCGCGACGATTCAGGCGTCAAAAACATCTCCGATGTTAAGGGCAAGCGTTTGAATATCGGCAACCCGGGCTCCGGCACGCGGGGCACGTGGGAGGTGCTTGAAAAAGCCCTTGGCTGGCAGCGTTCTGACCTCAAGCTCGCGGCGGAAATGAAATCTGCCGAGACCGGGCAAGCGGTTTGCGACGGCAAGATCGACGCCTACTTCTGGCTGGTCGGCCATCCGTCGGCGTTGACCCAGGAATCCCTGGCAAGTTGTGCCGCGCATCTTGTGAACGTCACCGGTCCGGCGATCGACAAGCTGGTTGCCGACCGCCCGTATTATCGCACGGCGACCATACCGGCGGGAATGTACAACAATAAGGCTGACGTCACGACGTTTGGCGTCGGTGCGACGTTCGTAACAAGCACCGATGTTTCCGATGAAGTCGTCTACGTGGTCGTCAAGGCGGTGTTCGACAACTTTGATCAATTCAAGAAGCTCCATCCGGCTTTCGCGAATTTGGATCCTAAGGAAATGATCAAAGACGGTCTGTCCGCACCGCTGCATGCCGGCGCCGTCAAGTACTACAAAGAAAAAGGCTGGATGTAATTCTCGCCGACTAAAGTTGCGGGCCGGTCTATGACCGGCCCGCAATTCGTACAACCGGGGCGCTTCGTTGATCCCGCACTCAAATAAATTGTCTGCCGCGGGAGGGGGAGCAGCGCATGGTACAAGAAGCAACAAAGCCTAATCAGGCTGATGACCTTGTTGCCCAAATTGATTCCGGCGCGCGAAATCCGAAGGGCTGGCAAAGGAACCTCATTCCCATAGTCGCCTTTGTCTGGGCTGTGTTTCAGCTCTACACCGCCTCTCAGATTCCGTTCCTGTTGACCGAGATCACCGGCGTTCAGTTTTTCATACTGATTGCCGATCTCTCCAGCTCCCGCATCATCCATCTGTCATTTGCCATTCTGCTCGCCGCGCTGGCTTATCCTCTATTCGCCAAAAGCAGGCGCGATATCATCCCGTGGTACGACTGGGTGCTCGCCGCTCTTGGCATTGCCGCGTGTCTGTATTTGGTGGTATTCCGCACGGCGATCGCGGAACGGGCCGGCGACTTTACGCATGCCAGCATCGGCTACGACATGACGGCGTCCGCCATCGGCATGATCGTTTTGGCGGTCTGCGTCTACCGGTCACTCGGCCTGCCGTTGGTGATCATCGCCGGTGTTTTTATCGCCTACGTCTTTTTCGGTGACGCCGATTGGCTGCCCTATGTGGTGCAATGGAAGGGCGCGTCGTTCACAAAGGCGCTTTGGCACTACTGGATGCAAGAAGAAGGCGTCTTTGGCGCACCGGTCAAGATTTCCGCCCAGATGATCTTCCTGTTCGTCTTGTTCGGCGCCATTCTCGAAAAAGCTGGGGCTGGCAATTATTTTATCAAGATCGCGTTCGCTTTGCTCGGCCACTTCCGGGGTGGCCCGGCCAAAGCCGCGGTCGTCGCCTCGGCCTTGAGCGGTCTTTATTCAGGCTCGTCGATCGCCAACACCGTCACCACCGGTACGTTTACCATACCATTGATGAAAAAAACCGGTTTTTCCGCCGAAAAAGCCGGGGCAGTTGAAGTTGCATCTTCCACCAACGGCCAGCTTACGCCGCCTGTCATGGGGGCGGCGGCATTTCTGATTTCGGAGTTTACCGGCGTTCCCTATACGACTTTGCTTATGCATGCGCTGGTGCCGGCGCTGGTGTCATACATTGCCCTCGTCTACATCGTCCATCTTGAGGCGATGAAGCTTGATCTCCAGGGATTGCCCAAGCCGGAAGACCTTCGAAAGCTGACGCTTGCGGCGAAGATCATGCGCTTCTTGGCCGGATTTATTGTTGTCGCTGCGATATTCCTCGCCGTCTATCACGTATTGGCTTGGGTCAAGGCCGCCATGCCGGACCTGACATTCTCTGCGGTTATGGTGATTGTTGCTGTCACCTATCTTATTTTGGCATGGTTCTCGGCGCGCTTTCCGGACCTCGAAGTGGATGACCCCGATGCGCCCATTACCGTGTTGCCGCATGCCGGCGCGACGGCGGTTACGGGTTTGTATTTCATTTTGCCGATCGTAGTGCTGATCTGGTGCATTCTGCCGACACCGGATCGATTGTCGCCGGCGCTGGCGGCGTTGTGGGCGGTGGTGGCCATGTCGATCATCGCGCTGACCCATCATCCGTTGAAGGCCGCGTTCAGAGGCGCCGGCGATTTTGCCGCCACCTTCCGCCGCGGCGTTGGCCAATGGGTTGACGGCATGATTGCCGGTTCACGCAATATGATCTCGATCGGTATCGCCACGGGCGCTGCCGGCATCATCATTGGCTCCATTTCCTTGACCGGCGCGCATCAAGTCATCGGCGAATTCGTCGAACTGCTGTCCGGCGGCAGCCTGATCGTGATGCTTATCTTGGTGGCGATCATGAGCCTGATCTTAGGGATGGGGTTGCCGACCACAGCAAACTACATCGTGGTTTCATCGCTGATGGCGCCGGTCATTGTTTTGCTTGGCGCGAAAAGCGGCTTGATCGTGCCGCTGGTTGCCGTCCACATGTTCGTGTTCTATTTCGGCATCTTGGCTGACGACACGCCCCCGGTTGGCTTGGCGGCATTCGCGGCCGCGGCGATTTCCGGCGGCGACCCGATCAAGACCGGACTTCAAGGCTTTGCTTATGACATTCGTACCGCATTGCTGCCATTCCTGTTCATTTTCAACACCGAGCTGTTGCTGATCAATGTCTCACCGGGCAAAGCCGTGTTCGTCTTCATAATCGCGACCATAGCAATGATGCTGTTTGCCGCGGCTACACAGAACTGGTTTTTCACCCGCAACAGGATCTGGGAGACGGTGGCGCTTTTGCTTATCGCCTTTAGTTTGTTCAGGCCGGGATTCTGGCTAGATCAGATTGATCCGCCATACCACATCGAACCGGGCGCCAAGATCTTTGACGTCACCGGCGCCCAGGCCGACGGCAGCGGCATACGCCTGATTGTTTCCGGCCCGGATTTCATTGATCCGGAGGACACCAACAAAACCACCATCCTCTTGACCTTGGCAAAGGCGGCCGACGGCGCGGCCAGGATCGACAAAGCCGGACTCATGGTCACCGTGGAAGAGGGCTTGGCCAAGCTTGAAGAACCGTTGCCGGGCACGCCTTATGAAAGCCTCGGAAAACAGTTCGACTTCTACGGCGACGATCCGGTGACGATCACCGAGGTTCAGGTGCCAAAGGAACGGATGGCGAAAGAGATTTTTTACATTCCGGCGCTGTTGCTCCTCGCATTGATCATATTTCTGCAACGGCGGCGGGCGGTATCTAACGTGAGGCCGAGGCAGACCGAGCCGGAAGCCGCGGGCTGACGCCGAAAGGACACTATCGAATGTACAAATCGATCATTCTGCCCGTCGATCTCGGTGAGGATTCGTCTTGGACCAGAGCGCTGCCGGTCGCGGCCAAAATAGCCGAAGACTACGGTGCGACACTCCATATCGTGAATGTCGTGCCGGATTACGGCATGCCCGTCGTCGGCAGTTTTTTCCCCGAAGACTTCGAGAAAAAGGCGCTGGCCGCGGCCAAGCAGAAGCTGAAGGAACTAACGGAAAAGCACGCTCCCGCCGGCGTCAAGATCGTGCCCCATGTCTCCCACGGCTCCATCTACAAGGAAATCATGCGCGCTGCCGACAAGCTTGGCTGTGATCTGATCGTGCTCTCGTCCCATCGCCCGGAGATGAAGGATTACATGTTGGGGCCGAACGCGGCACGCGTGGCCCGTCACGCCCGGCAATCGGTCATGATCGTGCGCAATTGACGAATTGCCTAAGATTTGATCTCCGCCAAAGCGCCATCCACTGCGGTGCCGAGCTTGTCGACGATTTCTGAAATTTGTTCCGTACTGATGATATAGGGCGGCGCCAGCAGCACGTGATCGCCGCGCTGGCCATCCAACGTGCCGCCGCCCGGGTAACACATCAACCCTTCCGCCATGGCCAGCTTCTTGATTCGGCCGTTGAGTTTCTCGGCCGGGTCGAACGGTGTTTTCTCGGCGCGGTCTGCGACCAGTTCGATCCCCCAAAACAGGCCGCGCCCGCGGATATTCCCGACATGGGGATGGTTGCCGAAACGCTCGATCAATCCGGCCTCGAGATCTCGGCCGCGGGCCACGACATTGTCGAGCAATCCGGCTTGTTCGATTTTGCGTTGAACCGCCAGCGCCGCCGCCGACGCGGTCGCGTGGCCCATGTAGGTGTGGCCGTGCAAGAAGGCGCCGCTGCCGTTAGCCAAGGCGTCGAAGATCTGGCCCGACATCAGCATGGCGCCGATCGGCTGATAGCCGGCGCCCAGGCCTTTGGCGGTAAACAGGATATCAGGCACGATGCCGTCCTGGTCGCAGGCAAACAGGCTGCCGGTCCGGCCCATTCCGCACATCACCTCGTCGAGGATCAGCAACACGCCATGGCGGTCGCAGATTTCGCGAACGCGTTTGAAATAACCCGGCACCGGCGGCACCGCACCAAGGGTCGCACCGACCACCGGCTCGGCCAGAAACCCGCATACTGTCTCCGGGCCAAGGTCGATGATCATCGCCTCCAACTCGTCGGCGACGCGCTCGCCGTACGTTTCGTCGGTTTCGCCAGCCGCCCGACCGCGATAGGCATAGCACGGCGAAATATGCGACGACGGCATCAGAATGGGGTCATAGGGTTGGCGCCGCCACATGTTGCCACCAACGGACAATGCGCCCAGCGTATTGCCGTGATAACTCTGGCGCCGCGCGATAAAGCGGTGTCGCTCGGGTTGGCCGATTTCCAAATAATACTGCCGCGCGAGTTTCATCGCCGCCTCGGCCGCTTCCGAGCCGCCGGACACGAAATAGACATGGCCAAGGCCACCCGGCGCCCGGTCGACAATGAAATCGGCGAGTTCTTCCATGACGGCTGTTGTGAAGAAGCCGCTATGGGCATACGCCAATTGATCGACCTGAGATTTGATCGCGGCAATGACATCCGCATCGCTGTGGCCGAGGCAGGACACCGCGGCACCGCCGGATGCGTCCAAATAGCGTTTGCCGTCGCGGTCGACGATATAGACACCGTCGCCTTTCACCGCTTCCGGCAACTGCGCGTTGATTTGACGATGCATCACGTTACTCATTCGGCGTTCCCTTCGAGGCAGACAATTGCCGCCATCGGGCGGCGCCGACACGGTAATCCGCAGAAAATCCGCCCGCAACAGATGATTCGGATTTGGTCAAATTTTGCTCTAGCCTAAGGCCATGCGATTCCTTTGGCGCCGCGTTCATTACATCGTGCCGATCATCATCCTCGGCTTGGCGCTCGGTATGCAAACCCGGTTTGGCCACCTGGTTGAACCGTTTCAGCTGCAGGTCTTCGACGCCATGCAGCGGCTCAACCCGCGGCTTTATCAGGATGCGCCTATCCGGATCATCGACATCGATGAGGAAAGCATTGCGCGTTTCGGTCAATGGCCGTGGCCGCGCACGGAACTGGCGAATTTGCTCAATCAAGCCTTTTCCCTAGGTGCTGCCGCCCTCGCCTTCGACGTGGTGTTTGCCGACCCCGACAGAACTTCGCCCGGTCGCATTGTCGATTCCTGGCCGGACACTGCGGCGCTCGCCGATATGCGCGACCGCATCAAGGCTTTACCGGACCATGACGGCGTGTTCCGCGACATGATCGCACAGACCAACGTGGTCACCGGATTCGTGCTGACCCAAGAGGCGACGGAGCGCAAGCCGCTGACCAAATGGGGCATTGCCGAAGCAGGCGACGATCCGCGACCGTTTTTGCATCCCTTTGAAGGCGCGGTGCTGAACTTGCCCGCCATCGAACAGGTCTCCGCCGGCAATGGCAGTTTCAATTTGGTGCCCGAACAAGACAACGTGATCCGCCGGGTCAATATGTTTTTTCGCATCAACGACCAAATCTACCCATCGCTGTCGGCGGAGCTACTACGCGTGGCACAGGGTGCCAGCACCTTTGTACTCAAGGCGTCTGGCGCCAACCTGGAACCGGGCTTCGGCGCCCATACCGGATTGAACAACGCCAAAATCGGCGCCTTAGAAATTCCGACCGATGGCTTTGGCCGGCTTTGGCTTCACTACACCCGAAATGTACCGTCCCGCTACATCCCGGCCTGGCGCCTGTTGGAGGGCCGGATGGCCAGCAGCGAAATAGAAGGCCGGCTGTTGCTGGTCGGAACCAGCGCCGAGGGATTGCGCGACATTAGGGCGACGCCTCTGGATCCGGCGACGCCCGGTGTCGAAATTCACGCCAACATCATCGAACAGATCCTGCTCAGCCACTATTTGTCGCGACCCGATTGGGCGGCCGGCGCCGAGACCGCCTATTTGTTGGTGCTTGGGCTGTTGCTGATCTTGTTGGTCAATTGGTTCGGCGCGACGTGGGCGGCGGCGGTTGGAACGGTCTTTTTAGTCGGCGCGCTCAGCGCGAGTTGGTACGCGTTTTCGGAACATCTATGGCTGCTCGATCCGGTCATGCCGTCGCTGGCGATCGTCGCCACCTATCTGGCGACATCGTCGATCAATCTGGTCAAGACCGAAGCCGAACGCCGGCAGATCCGCGGCGCCTTTGGCCAGTATCTGTCGCCGGCCCTGGTCGAGCAGCTCGCCGACAACCCGTCGCGCCTGCGCTTGGGCGGCGAGACCCGGAAGATGACCTTTCTGTTCTGCGATATCCGCGGCTTTACGCCGATCTCCGAACAGTTCAAAAGCAACCCTCAGGGCCTGACGCTCTTGATCAATCGGTTTTTGACGCCGATGACCGACGTTATCATGGCCAACGGCGGTACCATCGACAAATACATGGGCGATTGCATCATGGCGTTTTGGAACGCACCGCTGGACGTTCCCGATCACGCCGAGCGCGCCTGCACCACCGCCTTGCAGATGATTGATGATCTGGCCGTGCTGAACGCCGAACTCAAGACCGAGGCCGAAGCCGATGGCCGCCCGTTCATTCCGATCAATGTCGGCATCGGCCTAAATACCGGCGAATGCGTGGTCGGCAACATGGGATCGCTGCAGCGCTTCGACTATTCGGTTCTCGGCGACGCCGTCAATTTGGCGGCCCGCCTGGAGGGGCAATCCAAAACCTATGGCGTCACCACGGTCATCGGCGAGGAAACCCACGCCCTCGCCAAAGCCTTTCCGACCCTGGAACTCGACCTTGTCGCCGTCAAAGGCAAAAGCGAGGCGGTTCGCATATACACCCTGCTGGGTCAGCCCGATCAAGTGGGCGAGCAGGCCTTAGCCTGCCTGCAAGAAACCACCGACCAGCTGATCGTCAGCTATAGAAACCAAGATTGGGCGGCGGCGCGGCGGAATCTGGCGGCCGGCCGGGCGAGCCATCCCGATGTCGGCGACTTATGGGATTTGTACGAAGAACGAATCGACATTTATGAAGGGGATCCGCCGGGTCCGGACTGGGACGGCGTGTTCGTCGCCACCACCAAATAGCAGTCTTGTCAGCACCGAATCAATCCGGTGATTCGCCGTCGACAACTTTCTTAATAAGAGAGATAAGACAAGTTTTTACAGCTTTTTTGAGAAAATTTTCTCCAGAATCAGCCAATTCCCAACAAATTTAACGTTTTTCGGCCACGCCGTTTGGTCCGGACTTGTCAGCCAGGGGGCGCTTTGTTACACAACCGCTCAGAAATAAAGAGGGCGTCAGGTGCATGAGTCGGGCTCTCATGCATCGTCTCCGAAAAGACATCCTGACGCCCCAGGAGCTGGTCTCGCCCCTGACACCCGGTCCCATCGGGTCGAAGGGGCTTCCTTTTTCCAACCGGCAAGACAGGCCTGCCGGCCTTCGAAAGAAAGTGTGCTCGCTCGTCTCTGGCAACAATCGCGCTTTCGCCGATCCCGCTTCCGATTCAACCACACCCAAAAGATGCCGTCGTTTCAAAAACTTTCCGGCGCCCGGCCGGTTGCCAACCAATGACCCGTCCCGTTTGCGGTATTCGGATACGGCGCCCCCAAAGAACCGCCTGTTCCATCACCCGCTCCGGACCCTCAACTCGGCGCCACGCCGTTCCGCATCCGTGCCGGCCGTTTGCGGACCGGCCACGCGCCGTGTCTTAGATCCCCTTCCAACCGACCGCCACCATGCCGAAGCATGACCACGACCACCGGAAGTCGGGCCGGGGGAACAATCCGTCCGCATTGCCTGCCCACCACAGTGATCCGAAGACCGCCGGATGATACCGGACCGCGGCTGAACCGCCCCGACGCTGCCTGCCCAACGCTTCCGTGTCGTCGCACCACCGCCGAAACGGCACCGCGCGCCCACATCGTCGCCTAACGAACAGGCTTTTGGAACTCTTGGTGCGTCAGACTTCCGCCTCCCAAAGGACGCTGTCGTCCTGCACCGATCGCTCCATTCGACCCAATCACCCACGAAAGCAGCCAGACCACAGGGAAAGGCGGCGCTTCGTCAAACGATTCGGGCCAAAATGCGAGCCCTCCGTCTCCCGGAGCCCGAGTTCGCCGAGCTGACGCTCGTCACTCCAGGAAGGTTTCGCGCCGTTTCGAAAAACTCTCCATCAGGAAAATCAGTCTATTCGGTTTGAAACACCAACGTTCTCACGTGTCATTGCAAGTATTGCGTAAAGTAAACATAAGACTCAACAAAAATATCTCGGATTTGGCAAGAAAACTGTGCAAAACAGTTCTTATGGATCACAATATATCAACTGGTTATCCACAGATTTATTCACAGGTCATGTATAATCAATTGCTTATGCTTGATATCTTCATTCGCCGGTCAACGTACGCATTTAACTCTGTCTGCGACCGCCCGACCAGCCCTGGCCAGGGGGATCAGCAGGGTTTGAAAACCATCGCCGCTCATGACAGCATAGCCGGTAAATCAATCCCGTGAACGGTGGAGGCAACTGAAAATTGGCACTGTTGGCTTGGCAAAATCCGCAATGGCGCAAATCTGCCCTTGTCGCCACCGTGGCAAGCATGTTGATGCTTTGTGCCGCGCCCGCCGCCGCAACGACAATTGAGAAATCCAGGCAGCTGATCATCTGGCTCAGCGATCAAGCCATTGACGTTCTCCGCGACCCCGACGCGACCTTAGAAAAACGTGAGGGCACGTTCCATGACCTGCTGCGGGATGGCTTCGGCCTCGACTATATCGGTCAATTTGTGCTTGGGCGCAGTTGGCGCAAGGCGTCCAAGGCGCAGCGGGCTGATTTTCTCGCCCTGTTCGATGCGTTCGTGATCAAGACCTACGCCAGACGCCTCGGCGAATATTCGGGCGAAACCTTTGTCGTGAAAGGGGCGCGAACGGTTGGCAAAAAGGGAGATGTCGTCGTTCAGACACAGATCAACCGCCCGGAAAAACCAGCTTTAGCCGTCGATTGGCGTGTGCGCGACATCAAGGGCGAACACAAAATCATCGACGTTGTAGTCGAAGGCATCAGCATGGCCATAACCCAAAGGCAGGATTTCGCTGCCGTTACCCGTAAAAGCGGCGTCGATGGGTTGATCAAGGTCCTGCGCACGCGTGTCGAAAACGGCGAGCCCTGAGGAGCGCCTTTCGTGAACATTTATGGACCAGACGTGGCGCTTCGCAATCCGGCTTTCGTGCATCCGAGCGCGCAGATTCACGGCCAGGTGATAGTCGATGAAGGCGCATCTTTTTGGACCAACGCCGTTGTGCGCGCAGAAAGTCACGAAATCGTCGTCGGCGCCTATACCAATATCCAAGATTTCGTGATGCTGCATGTCGGCGGCGGCCCGACCCGCATCGGCCGTTATTGTTCAATCACCCACCACGCCACTGTTCATGGCTGCATCATCGGCGACAATTGCCTGATCGGCATCAACGCGACGGTCATGGATGATTGCGTGATCGGCGACAACTGCATCATCGGCGGCAACAGCCTATTGCGCGAAGGAACAAAAATTCCTGACAATTCCGTGGTCATGGGGGTGCCCGCCAAGATACGGGCCGAACGCAACAACTTTGTCGCTAATCGCCTAAACGCGATAGCCTATTATGAAAATGCGAAAGCCTATGCCGCCGGCAATTATCGGCGTTGGAGCGAACCGAGCTTTCAGCAACTGTTCGCCGCGGAACGGGAGCGGCTGACGGAATTGTTGCGAAACGGCGACGCGGCGGCGGATTAATCAGTAGGGGAATAGAACCATGGACCATCCCTACCTCATGTTCTTGGGCGACGTCGCCGACCAACTGGCGGCCAAGACCGCGGACGGCATTGTCCATTGGCGGGAACATTGGTGCGTCGGCCAATTCCGTTTGCCCGGCTGCGCCGCCGACGTCCGTTTGCCGGATATGTCGCTCGAGGCCGGCGTCGAACGGGGCGCCAAGACCATGATCGTCGGCGTCGTCAATTCCGGCGGATTCTTGCCCGAGCATTGGATCCACTCGATCGGCCAGGCCATGGAACTCGGCATGGACATCGCCGCCGGGCTTCACGTTAAGCTTAAAGAAATTCCAGAACTCTCTGATATTGCAACAAAAACAGGGCGTTCAATATTTGACGTCAGACACCCGACACAGAGCTTCGACACAGGCAACGGCACCAAGCGCCCGGGCAAGCGCATGCTCGCGGTCGGCACCGACTGCTCCGTCGGCAAGATGTACACCGCGTTGGCGTTCGAGAAAGAAATGACCAAGCGCGGCCTGACCGCACAATTTTGTGCCACCGGTCAAACCGGCATCTTCATCGCCGGCGACGGCGTTTCGATCGATGCCGTGGTCTCGGATTTCGTCTCCGGTGCCGTCGAATGGCTGTCACCGGCGACCGCACCCGATCATTGGTCGTTGATCGAAGGCCAGGGGTCGTTGTTTCATCCCTCCTACGCCGGCGTCTCCTTAGGATTGCTGCATGGCGCCCAACCCGACGTGTTGGTGCTCTGCCACGAACCGACCCGGACACACATGCGTGGCTTGCCGGAACAACCGCTGCCCGGCCTGCAGGAATGCATCGATCTCAACGTGACGACAGCACGGCTCACCAACCCGGCCGCCCACTGTATCGGGCTCAGCATCAATACCGCGGCGCTGTCGGCCGACGAGGCGGTCGCTTATCTCGCCAAAACCGAAGACGCCCTCGGCCTGCCCTGTGCTGATCCGTTCCGCACCGGTGTCGGCGCCTTGGTTGACCTCCTGCCATGACCCTGACTTGGCGTCGGGAAACCTGGCCGATCAGGGGCAGCTTCACGATTTCCCGCGGCTCGCGGACCGCTACCGAGGTAATCGTCGTCGAAATTACGGCCGAGGGTCATCGTGGCTGGGCGGAATGCGTGCCTTACGCCCGCTACGGCGAGACGCTCACGTCGGTCGGCCAACAAATCGATGACACCAAGGCGGCAATCGAAGCCGGCGCCGACCGCCAAGCCTTGGCTGACCTGCTGCCGGCCGGCGCGGCGCGCAACGCCGTCGATTGTGCGCTCTGGGACTTGGCGGCTAAACAAGCCGGCGTCGGCGCCCACGTGCTGGCAGGCGTCCCGCCGGCGGTGCCGGTCACCACGGCATTTACCCTGAGCCTCAACACACCGGAGGCCATGGCGGCCGCCGCCGCCGAGGCCCGTAACCGGCCGTTGCTCAAGGTTAAACTGGGCGGCACCGGCGACATCGAACGCATACAGGCAGTGCGCCACGGCGCGCCGGAAAGCCGATTGATCGTCGACGCCAACGAGGGCTGGACGCCAGACATGCTGCCGACATATTTGCCGGCGATGGCAGCGCTGGGTGTCGAAATGATCGAACAGCCCCTGCCCGCCGACGATGATCAGGCCTTGGCCGAGTTGGCCCGCGACGTGGCGATCTGCGCCGATGAATCCTTCCACGTCAGCGACGACCTGGACGGCATTGTCAACCGCTACGACATGGTCAACATCAAGCTCGACAAGACCGGCGGCCTGACCGAGGCGTTGGCGGCGCTGCAGGCCGCAACCGACCGCGGCCTCGGCGTGATGATCGGCTGCATGATCGGCACCAGCCTGGCCATGGCACCGGCGGTGCTGTTGACGGCGAAGGCCCAGTTCGTCGATTTGGATGGTCCCCTGTTGCTGGCCGAAGACCGCGATCCGGGCATCCGGTTCGACGGTTCGACCTTGCGCCCGCCATCGTCGGCAGTTTGGGGATAGAATCGGTTTCAGCCGCCAGGCAGCACCAGCACCCGCCGGTGCGGCAGTTTGAGCCGGGAGAGCGTCACCGTCGCCGATCCGGCGAACGACGCCTGGTAGTGTTGATCGATCAACCGCAGAAAGCGCGCCAGGTTGACGTCGCTGAAATAATGCATCGGCACCACCAGGGGCGCGGCGATTTGGCCGATGACCTGCACCATCAATTCCTGTGACATGGTATAGGCGCCGTCGACCGGCACCAGCAGGACGTGGATTTTGCCGAGCGCAATCAGTTGGTCGTCCGACAACAGCTGATGCAAGTGGCCGAGATGGGCGATGCACAGGCCGGCCGCCTCGAACACAAAGATCGAATTGCCGGCGAGTTCGATGCCGAGCGACGATGCGTTGGTCGGCACGTTCCAGACCCGCATATCCCGGAAGAACAGATCATGACGGGCGGCCTGGTCGCCATCGTCCCAACCCTTCAGCGTGAACTTTATTTTCGGATCCACGGCAACGGAATAGTGGGTTTCGTGGGCGTTGTTCATGGTGACGATATCGGGCAACTCGGGCGCTGCCACAAAATCGTTGAAGTCGGTGACGGCGCGCGCGCCGGCCGCCGTTTCGATCAGAAAACTGGAATGGCCGAGATAGGTGAGACGCACCGATCCCGCAGTCGGCAGCGCCGCCAAGTGGACACGCGGCGGCGTTTGAGCGATCGGCAAACATTTGGCCACCGCGCGATCGGCGACGAGGCAGGCCGCCACGCCCAAGAACCAAATAGCAAGGCGTCGGCTGATCATGACACCCACCCAAGATTGGTCGCCTATTGCAGCATCTATTGCGAGAATTTTCTACCGCGTTCGGTCCACGCCATGACCAAAAGCGCGGCCACGCCCAGAACGGCGAAGCCGCCAATCAGCGGCAGCACGGTGCCGTCGTAGGCCTGACCAATCATCAAGCCGAACACCAGCGATAAGAACGTCGTCAACGATCCGACGACGGCGGCACCGGTGCCGGCGATATGCCCGAGCGGCTCCATCGCCAAGGCATTGAAATTTCCGAACAGAATGCCAAGGCAGAAAAACGACAGCAGGCAATAGCCCATCAACGTCCAAAGCGGCGGATGCCCCGCCTGCCAAACCGCGGCAACCAAAAACACCACCGAAAGGATACTCAAAGCTTGCAATGCCCAGCGTGACAAAACCCGCATGCCGTGGCGCATGACCAACCGGGCGTTCAGAAAAGAAGCGCAACCGATCGACAACGCGAGCACGGCAAAATAGAACGGGAATGCGGCACCTAGGCCGTATTGAACCTGGAAGATCTGCTGCACGGAATTGAGGTAGCCGACAAAGGCGCCGAATATCAGTCCGGCCGCCAGCATATAACCGAAGGCGGTTCGGTTTGTGCCCGTCTCTACGATGGCCGACGCGGTTTGCTTGAACGAAAAGCCGACGCGCTTGTCCGGCGCCAACGTCTCCGGTTGCCTGATCGCGAACCAAGTCGACGCGAACACCGCCAATGCCAAAAAGCACACGAAAATGCCGCGCCAATGGGCAACCATCAAGATGCCCTGACCAAGTATCGGCGCCAGGGCCGGCACCAAGATGAAGACCGCCATCACAAACGACATGATGCGGGCCATCGCCTGGCCTTCATAGCCGTCCCGAACCAGCGCCACGGTGACAATACGCGGCCCGGCCGCGCCAATACCCTGCAACACCCGGCCGGCCAGCATCACCGTAAAATTGGTCGCGAAAATCGACAACAGACAGCCGACGACAAAGACAGCCATGCCCAAATAGATCGCCGGCTTGCGGCCGATCGAATCCGACAACGGACCGTACAACAGCTGCGCCACGGCCAACCCGAGAAACAGCGCCGTCACAACCCATTGGGTATCGTTGTCGCGGGCAACGCCGAGGTCGGTTCCAATCTCGCCCAATGCCGGCAGCATGGCATCAATCGACAACGCCACCAGCGACACCATCAATGCCATCAGTACGATGAACTCAATCGGTCCGGGATTTGCGCGTCCGGCGCCTTCAGTCACTTGCCAATCCTCTCGATCACAGCATACCGCATTCGGACATTTTGACGCCGCCTAAGGGTACCACTTTCATTATTGGCGCTTTACGATGGGCGCGGCCGCCACCAAGGGAGGAATACGCCATGTCTGAAGACAAAAAAGACTATCGCAGCCGCGCCTGGTTCGGTGCCATGGGCAAAGACGGCTTCGCCCATCGCTCTTGGTTGAAGAACCAGGGTCCGCCCTTGGATGCCTTCGACGGCCGACCGGTGATCGGCATCTGCAACAGCTGGTCGGAACTCACCCCTTGCAATGCCCATCTAAAGGATGTCGCCGAGCGGGTCAAACGCGGCGTCTGGGAGGCCGGCGGCTACCCCTTCGAGTTTCCGGTCATGTCCCTCGGCGAGACCTTGATGCGGCCGACCACGATGCTGTTTCGCAACCTGATGAGCATGGACGTGGAAGAATCCATCCGCGCCAATCCGCTTGACGGCGTGGTGCTGCTGTCGGGCTGCGACAAGACCCAGCCGGCGATGATGATGGGCGCCGCGTCCTGCGACTTGCCGACCGTCGTGCTGACCGGCGGACCGATGCTGAACGGCAAATTCCGCGGCCAGGACATCGGCTCCGGTACCGATGTCTGGCGCTTCTCCGAGGAAGTCCGCGCCGGCACCATGACCTTGAAGGACTTCGTCGACGCCGAGGCCGGCATGTCACGCTCCGCCGGCCATTGCATGTCCATGGGCACGGCCTCGACCATGGCGAACCTGACCGAGGCGCTTGGCCTCACCCTGGCCGGCGCCGCCTCGGTGCCGGCGGTCGATGCCAACCGCTATCGCTTCGCGCATTTGGTCGGCCGCCGGGTCGTCGACATGGTCAAGGAAGACCTGCGCATGTCCAAGGTGGTGACCCGCCAGGCCTTCGAGAACGCCATTCGCACGAACGCGGCGATCGGCGGTTCGACCAACGCCATCATCCATCTAATCGCCTTGGCCGGCCGCCTCGGCGTGCCCTTGGAAATTGAGGATTTCGATGAACTGGGCCGCGGCGTGCCGCTGCTGGTCAATCTCATGCCGAACGGCAAATATCTGATGGAAGACTTTTATTATGCCGGCGGCCTGCCCGTGGTAACTGCTGAGTTGATCAAACACGGCTTGCTGCATGGCGACGCGCTCACCATCAGCGGTAAATCCGTCGCTGAAAATATAGGCGAGGTGAAGAACTTCAACGAGGACGTCATTACGCCCTTCGACCGGCCCTACAACAGCGACGTCGGCCTCGCCGTGCTGCGCGGCAACCTCTGCCCGAACGGCGCCGTTATCAAGCCGTCGGCGGCGACACCGGCATTGATGAAACATCGCGGCCGCGCGGTGGTGTTCGAATCCGTCGAGGAATTAAACCAACAAGTCAACGACGATGCCCTCGACATCGACGAAAACTGCATCATGGTGCTGAAAGGCGCCGGCCCCAGGGGTTATCCGGGCATGGCCGAGGTCGGCAATTTCCCGCTGCCGCGCAAGATCCTGAAACGCGGCATCACCGACATGGTACGGATATCGGATGCCCGCATGAGCGGCACGGCCTATGGCACGGTGATCCTGCATGTCGCGCCGGAATCGGCGGCCGGCGGCCCCCTCGCCCTGGTCCGGACCGGCGACATGATCGAACTCGACGTCGAGGCGCGCCGGCTCCATCTCGATGTCAGCGACGAAGACCTCGAGGCCCGTCGCGCCGATTGGCGGGCACCGCCGCCGGCCTTGGAACGCGGCTATGTCAGCCTCTACGGCCAGCATGTGCTGCAGGCCGACCGCGGCTGCGACCTCGACTTCCTGGTCGGCGCCTCCGGCGCGCCGGTGCCGCGCGAAAATCACTGAGTTAAGGGTAAAGGGAGCCAATAACGATGCGTGTGGTGATCACCGGCGGCGCCGGTTTCATAGGCCAAAAACTGGCCCGACGGTTGCTCGATCAAGGCACTTTGATGGGGCCGAGCGGCGCCCAGGAAACCATCGAGGAATTGGTCTTGTTCGACCAAATGGCGGCGACAGGCTTCGACGGTCCACGCCTCAAATCGGTGGTCGGCGACATTGCCGATGCCGAACAGGTCGCCGCGGTGATCGGCGAGCACACGGACTCGATCTATCACCTGGCCGCCATCGTCAGCGCCCAGGCCGAGGCCGATTTCGAGGTTGGCTATCGGATCAATCTGGACGGCACCCGCAATGTGTTGGAGGCGGCACGCAAGATGCCGGGAACGCCGCGCGTGGTGTTCGCCAGCTCGATCGCGGTCTATGGCGGCGCCGGCTTGGCCGAGGTGGTCAACGACGTGACGCCGCTGACGCCGCAGACCTCCTACGGCATCGCCAAGTCGGCGGGCGAAGGACTGATCAATGACTATAGCCGCAAAGGCTTCGTCGACGGCCGCGCTTTAAGGCTGCCGACCATCTGTGTCCGGCCAGGCAAGCCCAATCGGGCCGCCTCGACGTGGGTCAGTTCGATGATCCGGGAGCCGTTGAGCGGCGTCGACGTGGTCTGCCCGGTGCGGCCGGATTCCGCCATGGCTTGCCTGAGCCCGCGCCGCATTGTCGACATCATGGTCCGCTGCCACGACTTGCCGGCCGATGCGTTGGGCGATTGGCGGGGCCTGTTGTTGAGCGGCATTACCGTCACCGCCGGCGAAATCGCCGAGGCCGTCGAACGGCGCGGCAACGAAATGAAACTCGGCGCGATCAGCTTCGTGCTCGACCCGGAAACCCAGGCGATCGTCGACGGCTGGCCGAAAGGCAGTCATTCCGACCGGGCGAGCGCGCTAGGTTTCGAAGCCGATCGCTCGATCGATGAAATCATCGATTGTTTCATCGAGGACGATTTGGCGGCGCAAATCGCCAGTTTGGGAGAACCGTCATGAGCGGACGCTTGGCCGGCAAGACGGCCCTGATCACCGGCGCCGCGCAAGGCATCGGCCGGGCGACGGCTTTGGCCTGGGCCGGGGAAGGCGCCCGGGTCATCGCGACGGACCGCAACCCCGATGCCTTTGCCGGACTCGATCAGGCCGACGGCATCGAACTCGCCACCCTCGATGTCACCGACGGCGATGCCATCGACGCCGCCGCCGCCGAACACGGCGCCTTGGACATCCTGTTCAATTGCGCCGGCTGGGTCGCCCACGGTTCGATCCTGGAGGCCTCGCGCCAGGACTGGGATCAGTCTTTCGCCATCAACGTGACCTCGATGTTTCAGATGATCCGCGCGTTCTTGCCGGCGATGCGTGAACAGGGCCATGGCGTCATCGTCAACATGGCGTCGATCGCCTCCTCGGAAATGGGCGTGCCGGTCCGATGTGCCTATGGCGCCAGCAAGGCAGCGGTGATCGGCCTCACCAAATCCGTCGCCGCGGACTATGTCGGCGACGGCATCCGCTGCAACGCGATCTGCCCAGCGACGGTCGAGACGCCGTCTTTGGCCGACCGCATCAACGCCACCGACGATCCCGCACAGGCGCGCCGCGATTTCATCGCCCGGCAAAAAATGGGCCGCCTGGCCGAACCGGAAGAAATCGCCGAGCTCGCCACGTACTTGGCCTCCGATGGCGCGTCCTACGTCACCGGCCAGACCTTCCTGATCGACGGCGGCATGCGAATTTAAGAGGGGCGCGCCGCCCTATTCGGCGGCGTCTTCCTGCTGCTGGAGGGCAAAGATCGAGGTGTAGCCCTTCGACCAGTCGGGCGGGATCAGGCAAGGCTCTTCGTCGAACTGTATCCATTTCGCCGGTTCGCCGCGGACAATTGAATTGGCGAGCGGCACGTTGTCGACGATGCTGCCGGTGAAGGTGAGCGCGTCGGCGGACGCATAGGTGTGCAACAGCAACGGCCGGCTGCGTTGTGAACTGTTGGTCATCGAGCCGTGCACCATGCGGCAATTGTGGATGGTGACCGAGCCTTTCGGGCCCTTGAGCCAGGCGACCTCGTCGAGCGCCACGCGGCCGAGTTCGCGATCCTTGATGGCGCCGACCCAGGCGCCATCTTCGCCATAGAGGTCGAAGATCTCGCGGCGATGGCTGCCTGGGATCACCCCCATCGGCCCCATCTCGTCGTCGACATCGTCCAGGTACAGCCCGATGGTGAGCGGCGAGTAATTGCTGTGCGGCCAGAACTGGATGTCCTGGTGCCACTTCACCTCTTCGCCGCCTTCCGCCCATTTGAAGTTCAGTTTGGAGTGATGGTATTTCACGTTCGGCCCGACCAGATCCGCCGCCAGATCGACAATGGGCCCCCGCAGGCCGAACTCTTCATAGACCGGATCGAGCGCCACCGGCTGACTGATGCGCCTGAGCCGCGGGCTGTCGGCCTGGTGATTGGGTTCCAGATCGAACACGGCATTGGACTTGGCCAACGCCCGGCTCTGATCGATGAAGCCGTTGGTCACGGCCCAAAGCCGGTCCAGCCATTCATCGTCGATGAAGTTCTCCAGCAGCAGATAGCCGTTCTCGAAATAGAACGCGCGTTGCGCCTCGGTGAGCACCGTCGGCGGATGTTTCAAGACTTCTTCGGGTTTCATGATGTTCCTCGTCGGGCTGAGGGGATTTGCATCTAATACGTCGCGCGGCCGCCGGAAATGTCGAACACGCCGGCGGTGGTGAAGGAGCAGTCTTCCGAGGACAGCCAGGCGACCAGGTTGGCGATCTCCTCGACCTTCACGAACCGGCCCATGGGAATTTTCGACAACATGTAATTGACGAATTCTTCGGTGACCTGATCGAAGATCCGGGTCTTTGCCGCGGCCGGGGTCACGCAATTGACGATCACCCCGTCTTGGGCCAACTCCTTGCCGAGCGCCTTGGTCAAGCCGATCACGCCGGCCTTGGCGGCGGCATAGGCCGAGGCGGCCGGGTTGCCTTCCTTGCCGGCAATCGAGGCGATGTTGACGATGCGGCCATAGCCCGCCTCGCGCATGACCGGCACCACAGCCCGGCAACAGAAAAACACCGCGTTCAGATCCAAATCGATGACCTGTTGCCAGGCGTCGGTCGGATATTCCCAGAGCATATGCGTCGGTCCGGCGATGCCGGCGTTGTTGACCAGGATATCGATCTTGCCGAAGCCGCCCTGGGTTTCCGCCGCCGCCGCCTGAACCGCGTCCGGATCGGTGATGTCGAGGGCCACGGTCATTACCTCGCCCTGGGCGGCAAGGTCGGCGGCGGTTTGATCCATCACGGCCTGATCCAGGTCCCAAATCGCCACTCGCGCGCCGGACGCCAGCAGCTTTTCGGTGATGGCGCGGCCAATGCCTTGCGCGCCGCCGGTCACCACGGCGCTACGACCGTCGAGATCGATTTTGTTCATGTTGGCCCTCTCCGTTTCCAGTCAACACGCATCATGGCCAAGGCGACCCAAGCCCGCAAGCCTGGCTCCGCCGGGGTTTCGAAAATTCGAGCCACCAGCGACACAACATGCTAGAAAGTCTTGTTAATGATTTGATTTTATTATATTAAATTGTTATAGCTTACCGACGATCCAGCTGCCTTGCTTCGCGCCGTTGAATGGCTATACTCCGCGCCCCACCGAACACCTGAAAGCGCGTACCCAGCATGGAACTTCGTAACATCGCCATCATCGCCCATGTCGATCATGGCAAGACCACTTTGATCGATTCCATGTTGCGCCAGACCGGCCTCATTCGAACCAATCAGCAGGTTGCCGAACGGGCCATGGATAGCGGCGATTTGGAGCGCGAGCGTGGCATCACGATCTTGTCGAAATGCACCTCGATTGTCTGGCGCGGCAAACGCATCAATGTGGTCGACACGCCGGGCCACGCGGATTTCGGCGGCGAGGTTGAGCGCATTCTGTCGATGGTCGACGGCGTGCTGCTATTGGTCGACGCCGCCGAAGGGCCGATGCCGCAAACCAAGTTCGTGACGGCCAAGGCCTTGGAGTTGGGTCTCGCGCCGATCGTCATCGTCAATAAGGTCGACCGCGGCGACGCCCGCCCGCATGAAGTCCACGACGAAGTTTTCGATTTGTTCGACGCTTTGGAAGCGAGCGAACGCCAACTCGATTTTCCAACCTTGTTCGCCTCCGGCCGCAGCGGCTGGGCGAGCACTGACCCGGACGCCCGAGGCGACGACCTGACGCCGCTCTTGGATCTCATCCTCGGTCACGTCGCACCGCCCAAGGTCGACCCAGGCGCGCCGTTCGCCATGTTGGCGTCGTTGCTGGAGTACGATCCTTTCCTCGGCCGCATTCTGACCGGCCGCATCGACGCCGGGGAGATCCGGGTCAACGATCCCCTGAAGGCCCTGCATCACGACGGCCATACCGTCGAACAGATGCGGGCGACGAAGCTTCTGGCCTTCCGCGGTCTCGAGCGGGTGCCGGTGGAAAGCGCCACCGCCGGCGACATCATTGCCGTCGCCGGCCTCACCCGTGCCTCGGTCGCCGATACCTTGGCGGCGCCCGACCGTGACGTGCCACTGACCGCCCGGCCGGTCGACCCGCCGACGCTCGCCGTCACCTTCCGGATCAACGATTCTCCCCTCGCCGGCCGTGATGGGTCGAAAGTCCAGAGCCGGGTCATTCGCGAACGGCTGATGCGGGAGGCTGAAGGCAACGTCGCCATCCGCGTCACCGAAAGCACCGAGACCGATTCTTTCGAGGTCGCCGGGCGCGGCGAATTGCAGCTCGGCGTGTTGATCGAAACCATGCGCCGCGAGGGCTACGAGCTTTCGATCTCGCGGCCGCGCGTGCTGTTCCAATCTCATCCGGAGACCGGACAACGACTGGAGCCCATCGAGGACGTCCAGATCGACGTCGATGATGCTTATACCGGCGTCGTGGTCGAGCGCATGGCCGAACGCAAGGCGGAGCTGACCGACATGCGCCCGTCCGGCGGCGGCAAGACCCGGCTGCGCTTCCTCGGGCCGTCGCGTGGGCTGATCGGCTACCATGGCGACTTCCTGTCAGACACCCGCGGCACCGGCATCATGCATCGGGTGTTCAACAGCTATCAGCCCTACAAGGGGACCATCGACGGGCGCCGCACCGGGGTGTTGATTTCGCTCGGCCAAGGCAAGGCAGTGGCCTATGCGCTCTGGAACCTGGAGGAGCGCGGTGCCATGTTCATCACGCCGGGCACCGAGGTCTATTCCGGCATGATCATCGGCGCCCACGCAAAGGGCCGCGACCTGGAAGTCAATCCGCTGAAGGCCAAACAACTCACCAATATTCGTGCCTCCGGAAAGGACGACGCCGTCGCCCTGACGCCGCCGAGAAAGCTTTCCTTGGAACAGGCGATCGCCTATATCGAGGACGACGAACTGGTCGAGGTCACGCCGAACCATGTCCGCTTGCGCAAGCGCCACCTCGACCCCCACGAAAGAAAACGCCAGTCCCGCCAGGCCGCCAACAGCGCCTGAAGGCCGCTTTGACAGGCTCTCGTCACGCCTATAATACAGGATGGCGGCCCGCTGTACTGTTGGCGGGCCGGCCATCTTGTTTGATAACGTGGGGAGACGCCGGAATGGCGACAATCGAAGTGAAGTCGGAGATCGCGGGACGGGTCTGGCGCTTGGATGCAGAAGTCGGCGAGCAGCTGGAAGAAGACGATCCGGTCATGACGCTCGAAAGCATGAAAATGGAAATTCCGGTCGCCGCCCCACAAGAAGGCCGAGTGGCCGAACTCTTAGTCGGCGAAGGCGAGGCCGTGGCCGAGGGCCAGTTGGTCGCGCGCCTGGAAGTTTAATCAAAGGGCGGAGCCCGTCATGGAATTCGAAACCCTTCTCTATGAGCGCCAGGGCCGCCTGCTGCGGCTGACGCTCAATCGTCCAAAGGCCCTGAACGCACTCAACAACCAACTGATCGACGATCTCACCGCCGGGCTCGACGCGGCGGAGGCCGATGCCGACATATCCGTGGTTGTCTTGACCGGCGCCGGGCGCGCCTTTTGCGCCGGCGCCGACCTCAAACAGGTGCTCGGCGACGTGAAGAATGCCACCAGTGACGGCCTCAGGCCGTTCATGACGCGGGCGCGGATCGCCTTCAACCGGGTCGCAGCGTTTGAAAAGCCCTTGATCGCCGCGGTCAATGGCGTGACCGCAGCCGGCGGGCTCGAGCTGTTGCTCGGCTGCGATCTGGCTGTCGCCGCGGAAAGCGCCAAGATCGGCGACGCCCATGCCAATTACGGCCTGATACCGGGCGGCGGCGGATCGATCCGCCTGCCGCGCAAGATCGGCCCGACCCGCGCCAAGCAGCTGCTTTATAGTGGCGAATTCTTAGCCGCGGCAACTTTGGCCGATTGGGGCCTGTTGAACGCCGTGGTGCCCGGCGACCAATTGATGGCCGAAGTCGAGCGCATGGCCGCCGCCATGACCGCCAAAAGCCCCTTGGTGCTGCGGCGCATGAAGCAATTGGTCGACGAAGGCTTGAATGCGCCCGATGAAACCGCGCTGAAGCTCGAAGGCATGCTTTGGGAAGCCCACGGTGAAACCCAGGACCTCAAGGAAGGCCTGAGCGCTTTCTCGGAAAAACGCCAACCCAACTACACTGGCACTTAAGATAGAGGCTCGCCGACGTGTCCGAAATAATTTTTCGCGACCCCCTGCACCTGACCGAGGACCTCAGGATCCTGCGCGATCAATTGCACCGCTTCGTTGACAACGAAGTGGTCCCGGTCGGCGATGCCTGGGAAGAACAGGGCTACGTGCCGCGTCCGGTGCTCAGACAAATGGGCGACTTGGGCTTCCTCGGCCTGCGTCACCCGGTCGATTATGGCGGCGGCGACCTCGACGCCCTGGCGACCGTGGTGTTGGGCGAGGAAATGGGCCGCTCGTCGTACGGCGGCTTTGCCGCTTGCGTGACGGTGCATACCGACATGGCGTCGCCGCACCTGGTGCGTTACGGCACCAAGGCGCAAAAGGACAAATACCTGCCGGCCGTCATTGCCGGCGAGAAAATCACCGCGGTCGGCGTCACAGAACCGGGCGCCGGCTCCGATGTCGCCAACATGCGAACCCGGGCGGTTCGCGACGGCGACCACTACGTGCTGAACGGCGCCAAGATGTACATCACCAACGGCGTCTACGGCGACCTCTTCTTCATCGCCGCGCGCACCGACGCCGAGGTTAAGCCGAGCCGCGGCATTTCAATGTTCATCGTCGAGAAGGGCACGCCCGGATTCTCGGTCGGCCGCGAGCTGAAGAAACATGGCTGGCTGAGTTCCGATACCGCCGAGCTGGTGTTCGAGGATTGCCGCGTGCCGGCGGAAAATCTGTTGGGCGAGGAGAATCGTGGATTCTATTCGATCATGGGCAACTTCCAGACCGAGCGCTTGTCGCTGGCCGGCCAGGCGCTCGGCGCCTCGATGCGGGCGATCGAGATAACCCTGGACTGGCTGAAGGCGCGCAAGGCCTTCGGCGGCGCGCTTTGGGACAACCCGGCGATCCGCCAGCGCATGGCAATGGCCGCCGCCAAGGTCGAGGCGGCGCGGCAGATGACCTATCATGCGGCCTGGCTGGATGCCAACGGCGAAGACGCGGTCCGCGAAATTTCCATGGTCAAGGCCTATTCCGCCGAGACCTGCAGCCAGGTCATGTATGACTGCCTGCAGTTTCACGGCGGCATGGGCATTATGCGCGAATGCGCAATCGAACGCATGACCCGCGATTCCCGGGTCAATCCGATCGGCGGCGGCGCCACCGAAGTGATGCTGGAGGAAGTCGCCAAACGGCTCTGACGGCATCCGGATCAAATTAACCTGTCAGGAGAATCCCATGGCCGAGATGATCGGTTCGGAAATTTTAGCCCGCGCCCTCAAACTGGCGGGCGTTGAAGAGATTTTCTACCTGATGGGCGGGCCGATGCTGGCCGCCGAAAAGGCTTGCGAAGACGAGGACATCCGCATGATCGATGTCCGCCACGAGCAGGCCGCCGCCATGATGGCAAATGCCTACGCCCGATTACGCAATCGTCCTGGCATCTGCATGGCCGCCAGCGGTCCCGGAGTGATCAATTTGACCACCGGCATGGCCAACGCCCTGGTCGACGGCGCCCCGGTTGTCGCGTTCGGCGGCTCGAGCCCGATTAGCGCCTATGGCCGTCAGGCCTTTCAGGAAATCGATCAGATGGCGATCATGGAGCCCTGCGTCAAGCATGCGATCCGGGCCCATCACGCTGAGCGCATCCCCGAACTGGTGAAAGACGCGCTGCAGACCGCGGTCGCCGGCAAGCCCGGCCCGGTCTATGTCGACCTGCCAGGCGATGTGCTCTACAAGCCGGTCGATGAAGCAACGATCGATTGGAGTTTCGCCAAGCGCCCGCTGCTGCGGCCCCGCCCCGCCGGTGATCCCGCTGACGTCGCCCGCCTCGCCGACGCCCTGATGGCCGCCGAACGGCCGGTGATTGTTTCCGGCACCGGCGTGCTTTGGTCCGAGGCTTGGCCAGAGCTGCATCAGCTGGTCGATAGGCTCGGCATCCCGTTTTACACGACACCACAGGGCCGCGGCGTCATCCCGGAAGACCATCCCTGTTGCTATCCGTCGGCGCGATCGATGGCGTTCCGGGAGGCCGACCTCATCTTGGTGGTCGGCACGCGGCTCAATTACGTGGTCAACCACCTGGCGCCGCCGCGCTTTGCAGCGGACGCCACCGTCGCCCGCATCGACATCGACCCGGCCGAGATCGCGACCTCGCCGCGGCCCCTCGATATCGGCATCGTTGGCGACGCCAAACAAGTCCTTGCAACGCTGAACGCAGTATTGGAGGGCCGCGGTGATCCCGAACGGTCTGTGCCCTGGCGCAGCAAGCTGGCGGCGCGGGTGGAAGAGAAACGCGGGCAGCCTGGTGACAACAGCCGCTCCGACGCGCAGCCGATCCATCCTTTGCGGCTATGCCAGGAAGTCACGGACTTCATGGACCGTGACGCCGTCCTGGTCGTCGATGGCCAGGAAATCCTCAATTACGGCCGCCAGGCCATGCCGACCCACACGCCGGGCCACCGTATGAATTCCGGGCCATTTGGAACCATGGGCGTCGGCCTGCCGCTCGGCCTCGGCGCCAAGGTCGCCAAGCCGGACACCCAAGTGATCGTGGTGCATGGCGACGGCTCCTTCGGCCTCAACGCCATGGAACTCGATACCGCGGTGCGCCACGGGATTCCGGTGTTGGTGGTGATCAGCCTAAACGGCGGCTGGACCGCTGCCGATCCGCCCGGCAAGCCGGGCCGCAATCTCGGCTTCACGCGCTACGACCAAATGGCCGCGGCGCTCGGCTGCTACAGCGATTACGTCGAAGATCCGAAGGATCTTGGGGCCGCACTCCGGCGTGCCCAGGACGCCGTCGATTCCGGCCAGGTCGCCGTGGTCAACGTCAAGACCGACGAAATGGCGCGCGCCACAACCCAGGCTTTTACGCAATATGTGACGTGAGAATTACTTAGACCGCGTTCGATATTGAAATAGGCGGTCAGGGCTGCGACTGCGGCCCCGGCGCGGTTAGCGCCGCCCTCGCGGAGCTATGCGCTGCAGGCGCATTGGCGTGAGCGCGACAAATGAGAGACCTGATTCGATAAAAAACTAAACAGGTCTAGTCGCGAAACCAGCGCGGATTGTCGACGGCGAGGTCGGCCGCGACCGTCGCTTTGACGTGGGCCAGCAGCGCGGGATCGTGCCAGCCGATGCTGCCCTCTCGGAGGGCTTTTTTTAGCGCGCCGTTGAGGGCGTCGAGGTCGTCGGCATCAGTCTGCAATAAAGTCTGCAATCGTTGCCGTTCGGCGTCGCGGCGATCGACCAAGCCCGAGGCGTCGCGGCGGACCAGGTCAACCATGGCGATGGCGACGCGGACGTGGAAGCGCTCGAATCCCTCGAAGGCCGGCAAGACTTCTTCCTTCAAAGTCCGGCTGACGCCGGCCAGAAGGTCTTCGGTACTCGGCGGATAGCTCGGCATCGATCAATCCTCCCTGTCTTCGATCAACCGGATCAGATCGTAGAGCGGCTCGCTGACCCGCCGGCCGACGGCACCGAACTCCAAACCGGGCCGCACGCCGCGCACGAATTGCGCGCCTTGGTAAAGGCAGATGACGGCCCAGCGGATCGTGCCCAGCACTTCCCAAAAATGGATCTCTTCGCGGCTGATCGGCCGGCCGCCGGCTGCGTGATAGGCGTCATAGAGGGCCGGCCGCTCGGCCACGCCGGCAACCGCCAAGTCGGGACGCGAAAACCGCCAGGACCGCAAGCACACCCAGGCCAGATCTTCGGCCGGATTGCCGACATGGGCGAGTTCCCAATCGATGACCCCGGTGAGCCCGTCTTTGTCGGCCATGAAATTCGCCAGTCGAAAATCCCCATGCACCAGCTTCGGCGTGGCAAGTACTGTCGGCATATGATCCATCAACCAGGCAAAACCAAGTTCGATACCCGGATGGGCAATGTCGAAGCCGTCCACCACTTGTTTGAGGTCGGCAACCATGGCCGGCCCGTCCTGGCAACGGAGCGTCGGCAGCGCTGCGGTATCGATGCTGTCGAGGCCGGCGCGAAAACCGCCGAGTTGCCCGGCCAAGCGCCGCCGGGCGGCTTCATAGTCCGGGTCTTTCAAGACCTTGGTGGTATCGGTCAGGCCGGCCAACCGGTCCATGACGAAGCCTTCGCCGAGGCCGTCTTCGGCGTCCAATTCAAAATGAATTTTGGCGACTGCAAGACCGGCGGCATAGACCGCGCGCAGAACAGCCACTTCGTGATCACGGCCAGGCGAAAAAATGGCGGCCAAATCCGCGTTGACCGTGGTCTTCGGCGGCGGCAGGCGCAGGATCATCGGCAGGCAGGCAGCGCCATCGACCAGGTCGAAACGCCAGGTTTCCGCCGAGGCGCCGTAGGTCAGACGCTCGAGGTCGCTGATTTCGGCGCTTTCGCCGAATCGACGCCTCGCCGCAGCCTCGATTCGCTCTTGGACGGCCGTCGTCACTGGGCCGGCCCCCGGTCGGCGACGCCTTCGGCGTCTTTCTCGAAAGCCATTGACCGCTCCCTCCAACGCCCCTAAAAATTGCTCCTCGGAGTTACCCACACTGACATTTGTGCGTCAACCGCGACGGCCATCGCCGAACCGGGCGGCGCATGATGTGTGACCAATTCCCTACATTTTGAATTTTATTTTCGGACAACCACTACATATAGTGATTTTTCGTTGACGCCGTCGGACCAGCCGGTAGGATGCTCGATCTCTGCAGCAGACTGGCAGTACGCGTAGTATCCAATCGTGGCAGTCGCGTATGTAGAGGGAACCCAATAAACGACGATCCAAAAGAAACTGGGGGAATCGGGCGTGCTCAATACATTGCAGACTCAAGATGGGGTCCGGGTAGAAGTTGACCGTAGTCGCGACCGCCTGCTGACCGAATTTGGCAAGGCGGTCATGACCGACCGCTATTTGATGCCGGACGAATCGTTTCAGGATTTGTTCGGCCGGGTCGCCAGTCACTACGCCGACGATACAGCCCATGGGCAACGGCTGTATGGCTATATCAGCAAGCACTGGCTGATGCCGGCAACACCGGTTTTGAGCAATGGCGGCACCCGGCGTGGCCTGCCGATTTCCTGTTTCCTGAATGAGGCGAGCGACAGCCTGGAAGGCATCGTCGATCTGTGGAATGAAAACGTCTGGTTGGCGGCGCGCGGCGGCGGCATCGGCAGCTACTGGGGCAATCTCCGTTCGATCGGCGAGCGCGTCGGCGCCAACGGCAAAACCTCGGGTGTCATCCCGTTCATTCGCGTCATGGACAGCCTGACGCTTGCCATCAGCCAAGGCTCGCTCCGCCGCGGCAGTGCCGCGGTCTACCTTCCCGTCGATCACCCGGAAATCGAAGAATTCGTCGAAATCCGCCGGCCGACCGGCGGCGACCCGAACCGCAAAGCGCTGAACCTGCATCACGGCCTCTTGGTCAGCGACGCCTTCATGCGGGCGGTCGAGCAAGACGACGAATGGGCCTTGCTGAGCCCGGTCGACCGCACCGTCGTCCGGCGCATTTCCGCGCGCGCGCTTTGGATCCGTATCCTGACCGCCCGGGTCGAAACCGGCGAGCCTTATCTGATCTTTGTCGACCAGGTGAACCGACAGATGCCCGAGCATCACAAACTGGCCGGCCTGACGGTAAAAACCTCCAATCTCTGCAGCGAGATCACCCTGCCAACCGGCAAGGACCATCTCGGCGAAGAACGCACGGCCGTTTGCTGCCTATCCTCGCTCAATCTGGAGCGCTTCCTTGAATGGCGCGACCATCCCTTGTTCATCGACGATGTCATGCGCTTCCTCGACAACGTGCTCCAGGACTTCATCGACAAGGCGCCGGACAGCATGGCGAACGCGCGCTACGCGGCGTCGCGAGAACGCAGTGTCGGCCTTGGCGTCATGGGCCTGCATTCTTTCCTGCAAGCCAACGGCGTGCCATTCGAATCGGTCATGGCCAAGGTCTGGAACACTAAGATTTTCAAGCATATCAAGCAGGGCGTCGATGCCGCGTCGGTGGCGCTGGCGGAGGAGCGCGGCGCCTGTCCCGATGCCGAGCAGTACGGCATCATGGAGCGCTTCTCCAATAAGACGGCAATCGCACCGACCGCATCGATTTCGATCATCTGCGGCGGCGCCAGCCCCGGTATCGAGCCGATCGCGGCCAACTCCTTCAATCACAAGACTTTGTCAGGATCATTCAATGTACGTAATAAATACCTGACTAAGCTGCTGGAGGAGAAAGGCGAAAACACCGACGCGACTTGGTCGTCGATCACCTTGAACGGCGGCTCGGTACAGCATCTCGATTGCCTCGACGATGACGAAAAGGCGGTCTTCAAAACGGCGTTCGAACTGGATCAGCGCTGGATCATCGAACTCGCAGGCGATCGCGCCCCCTTGGTCGATCAGGCCCAGTCGGTCAATGTTTTCCTGCCTGCCGACATCCATAAAAAGGACCTGCATCAAATTCATTTCCAAGCCTGGAAGCAGGGCTTGAAGAGCCTCTATTATTGCCGCTCGCTGTCGATACAGCGTGCCGATAAGGTCTCGGAAAAAGCGTCGAGTGCGGCCTTTGCGATTCCCCATCATGGTCAGGTCAACATCCAAGACGGCCCGGCCATACGCGCTCTGGAACCGAGCGCCCCGGCCAACCCGGCCGAAGATACACGCTACGATGAATGCCTGAGTTGTCAGTAGCCGCGTTAATTTAGAGCAAATTCGATCGACAGAGAGGAGCGCAATGTCGCTGTTGCAAGACCGCCCGATTTACAAGCCCTTCCAATATCCCTGGGCCTATGACGCCTGGTTGACGCAACAGCGAATCCATTGGTTGCCGGAAGAAGTCCCGCTCGCCGACGACGTCAAGGATTGGCATGACCGGCTGTCGGAAGGCGAACGCAACTTGCTGACGCAGATTTTCCGCTTCTTCGTGCAGTCCGACGTCGAAGTCAACAACTGCTACATGAAGCATTACGCCCGCATCTTCAAGCCGACGGAAGTGCAGATGATGCTGGCCGCTTTTTCCAACATGGAAACCATCCATATCGCCGCCTATTCCCATCTTCTCGATACGATAGGAATACCGGAGTCGGAATACTCCGCCTTCCTCCGCTACAAGGAAATGAAGGACAAATACGACTACATGCAGCAGTTCGGTGTCGACACGCCGCGCGACATTGCCTTGACCCTGGCGGTGTTCGGCGCCTTCACCGAAGGCCTGCAACTGTTCGCCAGCTTTGCGATTTTGTTGAACTTCCCGCGCTTCAACAAAATGAAAGGCATGGGGCAAATCATCTCCTGGTCGGTGCGCGACGAAAGCCTGCACACGGATTCGACGATCAAGCTGTTCCACACCTTCCTCGCCGAGAACCCGGAAATCTTAGACGACGATCTGCGCCACGAGATCTACCGCGCCTGCCACACCATCGTTGCCCACGAAGATGCTTTCATCGAACTGGCCTTCGAGCAAGGCGGCGTCGAGGGCCTGGAAGCGGACGCGATCAAGGCCTATATCCGCTTCATCGCCGACCGCCGGCTGACCCAATTGGGGCTGATGCCGATCCACAAGATCGAACAAAACCCGCTGCCCTGGCTCGACGAAATGCTGAACGCCGTCGAACACGCCAACTTCTTTGAAAACCGAGCTACGGAATATTCCCGCGCCGCCACACAAGGCACCTGGGACGAAGCCTTCGATTAAGGCATATTGGGGCGGCCCGGCGGCCTCAAGATGCGCTAACGCATTATTACAACTGAAGAAAAGTACACTGAGCGTAGCGAGTTCTCTGTGAAAAACCCGCAAGCCGTTGATTTGTCGAATGTAGTCGGAGATCCCAAGTAATAGATTTTGCAAGAAATGGGCATTTTTGAGCTTGTTTTCTTGCGATTTGGGATTCATTTATCGGTCGAATTGTGATACCCTAAAGGTATTGGTTTTGGGGGGTCTGATGCGACCGAAACAGCCTGAGAAAGCGCGCCACGACG
>Ga0315336_1000226_pt1 | contig 215380 bp, 204 predicted proteins | sample ASW5metaG_FD_204512 | JGI IMG/M metagenome (GOLD analysis project Ga0315336, IMG submission 204512) | Ammonia-oxidizing marine archaeal communities from Monterey Bay, California, United States - ASW #5 | ecosystem: Environmental > Aquatic > Marine > Intertidal zone | place: USA: California...
AAAATCAGCCCGCAATGCAACCGCTCTGCTCACGACGAACCTCCAAAGATGTTCGCCGCATTGATTCAGACTTTTTCCGCCTTGGGAACCCCTCAAACGAGTCTCACTTAATGCTCGCTGGTATAAGTTCTAAAGTGAGCGACCGTCGTTCGCATCGGCTCGGAGAAATGCGTGATTTTGTGGTCGGTGATACGGCTGAGCACATCGGTGAGTCAGGCTTGCGGGTCAACGCCGTTGAGTTTCGCCGTTTCGATCAAGGTGTAGGCGATAGCAGCTGACTTGCCGCTTGAAGCCTACGGTGCACACTTCCCCGTCAAGTCATAATTAGACGGTCCGTTTAGTGCCTCTACCGGTTGAAATCACGCACTCACATGTCGTGAATCTGTGATCATCGAGAAAATGGCCGCCTCGTCATAGTTGGAGCCGCATAGCAAGACCACACTGACTTGATCTTCGATTTGCCGCGAGACCTTCCGGAAACCGGCCAAAGCCAGGGCTGCGGCCCCTTCGACAAGTTGGTGTTCCTTCGACGCCAGCATTAGCAGGCTGTCAGCGATTTCGTCCTCGTTGCAGGTGACGACCTGATCGACGACTTCCATGCCCAGTGGCAAAGTAAGGCTGCCCTCGTCGACCCCACCGGCTACCCCGTCTGCCAATGTTGCCAGATGTTCCGTCTCGACAATCCGGCCCGCATCCAACGAGGCGGCAAATGCGGCGGAGTTTTCCGCGGCGATGCCGAATATTTTGGTGTGAGGGCTGAAGCTCTTCAGTACCGCACCTATACCGCCGATCAAGCCGCCGCCACCCATCGAAATGAAGACGTTGTCGATCCGCTCCGCTTGTTCGAGCAGTTCGAGGCCAATCGTCCCTTGGCCCGCCACCACGTCCCAGTCGTTGTACGGAGAGACATAGATCAAGTCGTCGCGTTCAGCGGCGAGACGTTGCGCATGCCGCTCGGCGAGCCCCGGCTCCGCCCCGTTGAGGATAACGTCAACGCCATAGGCGCGAATGTGATCAAGCTTGGTTTGCGCCACTGTCTCGGGGAGCACAACGGTCAGTGCCCGGTCGAGTGTCGTTGCCGCCAGCGCACAGGCGATGCCATGGTTGCCGGAACTCGCGGTGATCATTTCCGGTGGATTTTCAAGCGCGGTCATTTTGCTGACCGCACCCCGTATTTTGAATGACCCGGTGCGTTGGAAGTTCTCGGCCTTGAAATAGAGATCGCCGCCAGTTTCCGCCCCGACACGTTTGGAAGGGATTAGAGGCGTCTCATAAATATGTTTGCGGATACGCCGCCGCGCGTTTACGGCCTGTGCCGCGACCATTGTGATATCGCTCATTCCCGATATTCCTGCAGAACCCTTCGCTAACAGCGCGTTGTCGCATGCACCCGATTTTTTCGCGTCAATTGCCTGCCAAATGGGTAAAGGCCTCGCCCGGCACGATGACGAAATCCGCTGCTTTAGGCGGCTGCCAATAGAGTTCGAGGGCGGCACTGCCGCCTTTTTGGAAATACAGCATATCCAGTTTGTACCAACCGGCGGTTTTAATCGTCAGGCTGGTCGTCCGGGAGAAGCGGGCCGCATGAACGGTCGGATCCTCGATCGCCTTGATGCCGTTGATCGACAGGCGAACGCCGTCGTTGGAACGGATCTTGAGCACGTAGGTGCCGGTTTCCGAAAACCGGATGAAACCGGTGATCTGTGCCGAAACCTGCGTCGCGCGGCCGCTGGTCATCATCGGCGTGTCCGATGCCTGCCAGTTCAGATGCGGCAAAGGTTTGCCGGGCTTGCCACGGCCGGCGATTACCACGTCGGCAATGCTGTTGGCGCTGATACTGGAATAGGAAACCGCCAAGCCCGGCTTCAATGCCGCCGCATCGGGCGCGGGGTTGGCCGGCGCGATCGTATCAATTTTGCCCTGTGGCGGCGCGTTGGAGGTCGACTGACACCCGGTAACGGCCAATAACAGAATCACACCAAACACGGCAATGCCAAGCAAGCTCGGTTCAGTTAGTCTGTTAATGAACGACACTGCGATTCTCCTGTTATTACAATGCGCTGGCATGCTAGCCTCGGCCTTATCCACATGCAACGAACTTCGGCACCATCTCGCTATCGTTCGAACGCCGTTGGAAGTCTCGTCCGACCCACGTTGGCACGTAGATTTGCCGACCTTCGGGCGCTAAACTCAAGCCATGACAGCGGGCACGAAACGAAGATTGGCCGCCATTGTGTGCGCCGACGTCGTTGGGTTTTCACGGCTGATGGGCCGGGATGAGGTCGGCACGCTACAGCGCCTGAAAGCGCATCGTGCGGAACTGATCGACGGGCTGATCGATCGTCATGGCGGTCGTATCGTCAATTCCACGGGCGACGGCCTGCTGCTGGAATTTGCCAGCGTCGTCGCCGCCGTCGACTGTACCATCGCTATGCAAACCGGCATGGCCGCCCGCCTCGACGGCGTCCCGGAAGAGCAAGCCATCCGCTTCCGCGTCGGCGTGCATCTCGGCGACATTATGGTCGACGGCGACGATATTTTCGGCGATGGCGTCAATATAGCCGCACGGCTAGAGGAAATCGGCACGCCGGGCGGCGTTACGCTATCGGCCAGCGCCCATGACCATGTCGCCGGGCGGGTGCAAGCGGATTTGGTCGACCTTGGCAACCGCAGTCTGAAGAACATCGAAAAGCCGGTCCATGTTTGGGCCTGGTCGGATGGCAGCGACCAACCGGCCGCACCAGCGGCGTTGCCCGACAAACCCACAATCGCCGTATTGCCTTTCGACAACATGTCCGGTGATCCGGCACAGGACGTTTTATCCGACGGCATGACCGAAGACATCATCACAGCGTTGTCGCGGTTTTCCGACCTCTTCGTGATTGCCCGGAATTCGGTGTTTACCTACAAAGGCCGTGCCGCGAAAATTCAGGACGTTGGCCAGGATTTGGGCGTCCACTACATCCTCGAAGGCAGCATTCGCAAAGCCGGGGAGCGCGTGCGGGTAACCGCGCAGTTGATCGCGGCGGAGACCGGCGCACACCTTTGGGCGGAGAAATATGATCGCAACTATGTCGACATATTCGACCTCCAAGACGATCTAACGCAGGCGATTGTCGGCATCCTACCGGGGCGCTTGAGGAAGGCCGAAACGGAACGTCATCGGCGCAAGCCGCCGAGCGATATGGCGGCATTCGACTATTTGCTGGCCGGAAAAATTCACCACCATCGCGTCACCAAAGACGACAATGCCGCTGCACTGCAGTTTCTCGACAAAGCCATCGAACTCGATCCAAGGTTCTCCGAAGCCCATGCCTGGAAAGCCTGCACGCTTGGCCAAGCGATCGAGCATGGCTTCTCCGACGACCCCGGCGCCACGGAAGAACAGGCAATCTCAGCGGTCGGCGCGGCCCTGTCTATCGACGAAAACAATGTTGAATGCCATCGCCTGTTGTGTGAAGTCTCAATGGAACGCCACCAATTGGAGCAGGCGCAAGTGCATGGTGACCGCGCCTTGGCGTTAAACCCGAACGATCCCCGCATCGTCGCCCAACGCGGTGAAATCCTGACTTGGCTCGGTCGACCGGACGAAGGCGTCGCGTGGATCGAGAAGGCACTCCGGCTCGACCCCCTCGATATCGACGCAAGAGCCCATCTGTTGGGCCGCGCTTTGTATGGTTGCCGCCGTTATGGCGAAGCCGTAGACGCCTACAAGCAGAAGACCTCGCCGCATTACGGCCATTTCGCGGAGTTGGCCGCCTGCTACGCCCGGATCGGCAAGCAGGCCGAGGCCACCGATCAAACGGCCGCCGTGCTTCGGCTGCGCCCGGATTTTTCGAATGATCGCTATCTGAAGCTACTGTCGTTTAGCGAACCGGCTGATCGCAGTCATCTAAGAGAAGGCCTGCTCATGGCCGGACTTCCTGAATGACCGGTGTTCGAACTGGCTCAAGCCGCGAACAGCGCCTCGATCACCGGACACGCCGGCGCGCGCATACCGACGCATTGCGCCGCATGGGCGGCGAGCACGTCTCGCATCCGCTCCAGATCAGCGATCCTTATTTCGACATCGGCCAAGTGGTCTAAGGTTAGCGCCTTGACCTTGGCACAGGCGTCGTCGCTGCCCTCGGCCAGATCAATCAAAGCACGCACCTGGTCCAGGGTGAAGCCCAACTCACGCCCGCGGCGTATAAACGTGAGGCGTTTGATGTGGTCGTAGTCATATTGGCGATGACCACCCGCCGAACGCGGCGGCATCGGCGCGACGCCGATACGTTCGTAATAACGAATGGTTTCGATGTTCACGCCGGTTTTCCTGGAGATGGTCCCGATCGACAGTCCCTGCGCCCGTGCGTTCGTTGTTGCCATCTTGTCGGTCTCTCTTAAATCTGTAGTTACTATAGATGTTAACTGGAACGCGGAGCGGTGTCGAGGGTCGCTTTGCCTCACGTCAACGTGAATTCCTTGGCACATTGCCGCTTGAATCTGTAGTTGCTCCAGATTGCATACTCGCGACGAAACGGCATGTGTAATGACGAGGCCATCATGAAAAACCGCACACTATTCCGGACCGGGATTGGCGGCGGCATTATTGCCGCCATCTGCTGCTTCACGCCGGCGTTGGTAATATTGCTTGGCGCCGTTGGCTTATCGGCTTGGCTTGCTTGGCTTGATTTTGTTTTGTTGCCCGCGCTTGCGCTTTTCCTCGGCATCGCGGTTTTTGCCGGCGTTCGCATGGCGCGGAATCCGTCATGAACGCCAATAACGACGGCACCGATCCCAGCGGCCGGTACGACTTGGCCGTCGTCGGTGCCGGCTCGGCCGGGTTCTCCGCCGCCATCACTGCCGCCGAACAGGGCGCGGCGGTGGCGTTGGTCGGCGCTGGGACCATCGGCGGCACCTGCGTCAACGTCGGATGCGTGCCGTCGAAAACCATGATCCGAGCGATGGAAACCGTCCATCAGGGGCGCGTCGCATCTCGCTTTGCCGGCCTTGCCGGTGGCGTCCGCATCGATGACTGGGCTGCATTGGTTGCGCAAAAGGACGCCCTGGTCGACGATCTGCGACAGGCCAAATACATCGACCTGCTATCGTCCTACGACACCATCACCTATAGACCGGGCCTTGCCCGGTTCACCGAGCAAGGCCTGCAAGTCGACGGCGTTGACCTGCCGGCCGACCGTATCATCATCGCGACCGGATCAAGGGCGCGGATTGCGGACATCGATGGCATCAACGACATCGATTTCCTGACCAGCACGACGGCGCTTGAACTCGACAAAGTACCGGCATCGATGCTGATCGTCGGCGGCGGTTATATCGGCTGCGAACTGGCTCAGCTCTTTCTGCGCGCCGGCAGCGATGTCACGTTGACCTGCCGGCGGCGCTTGCTGCCTGAAAGCGAGCCGGAGATCAGCGACACCCTCGCCCATGCGTTTCGCGCAGAAGGCATGACCGTCCTCACCGGCGTAACCTATCGGGGCGTTGCACTGAGCGGCGGGCACACCGTGCTTTCCCTCGAACAAGACGGCCGCGCGCAAGACCTCGCCGCCGACAAACTGATGATGGCGACGGGGCGGACCGCCAATGTCGAACGGCTCGACCTTGATGCGGCCGGGATCGCGCTCAATGGCCAAAGCGGCATCAAGATCGACGATCGCATGCGCACGTCGCGCGCCGGAGTCTATGCCGCCGGCGACGTCACTGGCGACGACCAGTTCGTCTACATGGCCGCCTATGGCGGCAGAATTGCAGCCGAGAACGCGTTGAACGGCGACAGCCTGATCTACGACAACCGCGCGATGCCCGCGGTGACCTTCACGGACCCGCAGGTCGCCACGGTCGGCTTGACCGAAGCCGCAGCACGGGCGCGCGGCATCGATGTAAAAACCTCCCTGCTGCCGCTCGACACTGTGCCAAGGGCGTTGGCGGCGCGGGATACACGAGGCTTGATCAAGCTGGTGGCCGACGCGCAAACCGACCAGCTCATTGGCGCGCACATCATGGCCCCTGAAGGCGCCGACAGCATTCAAACGGCAGCGCTCGCGATTGCCCAAGGCATGACCACAAAGGCACTGGCCGGGATGATCTTTCCCTACCTGACAACGGTCGAAGGCCTGAAACTTGCCGCACAGGCCTTCGACAAAGACATTGCCAAACTTTCTTGCTGCGCCGGTTAGATCAAAGTGTTAGAGCAACTTATCTGCGTTCGAAGAACGCAGGTTGCTCTAGTCAGCCGAGGCCAAGCAATGGTGCCACGTCGGTGTTTTTCCAACAGGGCAGTTCCTCGACCCGCGCAATCCAACTGCGGATGTTGCCATGCGGCTCGAGCGGTAGTTTCTGGTGGCTGTGCAGATGCATCGGCGCCGCCATGGCGATATCGGCGATGGTCGGCTCGGACGTACAGATAAAGGATTTACCGGCCAACTGAGCGTCCAGTATGCCGGCGAGCTTGTGGAATCTTTCCGCTTCGCCGTCCAACACCGACTGATCGGGTTCAGCGCCCAACAGCGGCTTGACCACGTTCTCGACCAAATAAACATAACAACTCGGGAACCAGGCGCTGGCTTCCCACAACAGCCAGCGATTGATGTCGGCCCGCACCTTCAGGTCCTGGGGATAGGCCGAGGATGCATCAACCTTATCTGCCGCGTACTGCAGAATGGCATTGGATTCCCAGAGTTTGAGATCGCCGTCGACCAGCGCCGGCAGTGCCGCGTTCGGATTGATCGCGACATATTCGGGCGCCTGCTGGCCTTGCGTAAAGTAATCAATGTTCTCGGATTCAAAATCCGCGCCCATGAGTTGAAAGCCGGCAACGACCTTGCGGCAATTCACGGTTCTTGGATCGTAGTAGAGTTTCATCGGTCACTCCCTAATTGGATTCATTCGTTTTTTGTTGGGTTATCCGGTCCGTTCGCGGACAAGATCGCTGGTAACGCGCGGACGCCGTCGAAGTCCTGTTAAACCCTACGCAAATCCCAAATCTATTGGAAGCGTTATCGGCTCAACGAATCTTGTTTAAGAAGCTGCCGCGGAATGTGAAGCCGCCGGAGTGGCTAAGCTCGCTTTGGACATCCAAATGAATCTCGCCGCCGGCGGTGTCCCGCCAACGTCGGCAGAACGCATAGTCTTCACTGAGATAGCGGCCGGTCTCGGGTTCGATCGTGGTGTCAAAGAACAGCCAGAAATTGCCGCGCGTGCGGTCGTTTTCGTAGCCTTCAACATTGTTCTGATAGCGCAGATCGGGCCAGGCCTGACACATCTGTTCGATGGCGGTGCGCTGGATCAGCATGACACCTGTCCCCGCCGCGTTGACTTTGATGAAACCATTGACGACGTCGGATTGTTGCCCGACGCCCAAGTCAACCGCGTAATGCATGGCGCGCGACCGGAGCGTTTCGGCCGAATCCGCCTGTTTCGCGAGTTCGAAGATTTCATCCCAATAGATGTTCTTCATAGGACAGGCGGCGGCAACGATCGGCTTGTCGTGCCGGATCATGCGAATGATCGTCTCCGGGCGAAAGCCGATATCGGCATCGATGAATAAGAGATGCGTGCAGTCCGGTCGTCCCAGAAATTCGGCAACGATGGCGTTGCGTGCGCGCGTGATCAGGCTTTCGTTGCCAATGGTGTGAATTTGATGAACGAAGCCAAGCTCTTCGAAAGCTTTCTCCAGGCGCAGAATAGAATGGAAATAGCGCGTTGTGATATTACCGCCGTAACAAGGCGTGCCGATCAGGATGTTCGTGGATGCCAAAGACGGTGCGGCCATCGTCACCTTCTCGTCCGGGAATTCCTTGTCAAATACCTGTCATCAGATAACAGATTCGAGTGACATTGGCAGCCCATGGGCCGGATTGAATCAGATTTTGCCTAATGGCCGTGTGATTGCCTTGTTCGACGCGCCCATCACCAGGCCAATAGCAGTAAGCACGAGGATGACGCTGGTAATTGCCAGCGATACGGAAAATCCGCCGGTAAGTTCATAAAGCGCGCTGGCCAGCAGCGGGCCGATGATTTGTCCGGTAGCAAACGCCGCGGTCAAAATCGCAATATGGCGCATGACGTCATGCGGTGGCACCAGACGGTGCATCTCTTTCATGCCGGTCATGGTGATGATCATGAAGGTGCCGCCGACGCAGACACCGGCGACCAGAATTGCCAGGATATGCGGAAAGATGATCGGCAGCAGCAAGCCGACCGCCATGACGACCTGGCTGCCCGCCCAAATCTGCCGGTTCGTGAAATGCCGGTCCAACCGCGCGGCAAGCGGCGTCGATAGGAACGCGGCGGCGCCGAAAACCGGCCAGCTCCACCCGAAAACCAGGGGCGATTGGACAATCTCACGAGCCATGACGGGCAGATAGGTGGCCGGGATGATATAGCCAAGGCCGGCCGCGCCATAGGCGATCACGGCAGCCCAAATGAGCGGGCTCGGTTGAGACTTTTGGTTTTGGGCCGCGCGATGGGTTTGCGGAATCTCCAGGCCCATCCGCGTGCAGACCGCAAGGGCGGCGATAAGTGTCACGGCGCCGAAAATCTGCCAACTCAACACACTGCCGGCCTGGCTCACCATGATCGCCAGTGCCCCAAGTCCTGCCACAGCGATTCCCGCACCGACGCCGGAAAACACCCAGCCCTGCTTTTCCGCCCGACCCGCGTCGGCCAGGTGTTTGATGTAAAAATTGCTGACCAACACCAGCGCTACGGCACTAAACACGCCACACAGAAACCGAAAGATCAGCCAAAGCGCGAAACTGTCCGTCAGGCCCATACCAAGGGTGCAAATACCAATAGCGAGCAGCGAGAGCCGCAACATGGTTTTCGGCGACGTGCCGAGTCTGGCGGAAAAAACGGCGCCCAGCCAATAACCAACAAAATGGACGGCGGCGAGAACCCCGCCGTCGCCGATCGTGGCCAGTCCATCGTCCTGCATCAGCGGCAGCAGCGGGGTAAAGGCAAAGCGGCCGACACCCATGGCAATGGCCAGCGAAACCAGTCCGACCAAGGTTATTCGCGTGATGCTGGTCTTTGGTGACATATCGTGCTCTGAAACGGCGTTACTGCGGAACTTGCTTGCATCCTAGCTCTCGCGATGTATTAATAATAGTGAATTATTTGGATAGTTAGTTTCTCAATTGGAGATATCTATGCACAGCTTAGATCTTCGGGCTCTCGAGATTTTCCGCACGGTCGCGACCGAAGGCAGCGTCTCCAAAGCGGCCGTCAAACTGAATAGGGTGCAGTCCAATATCAGTACCCGGATCAAGCAGTTGGAACAGAAATTGGAAAAAAACCTGTTCCTGCGCCGAAACCGCGGCCTGGTGCTGACACCGGACGGTGAGTTGCTGTTGTCGTACACCGATCGTTTGCTGCAATTATCGCTCGAAGCGACAGACGCACTGAAAGCCGGCAAACCGGGCGGCATCTTTCGGATTGGGACGATGGAAAGTACAGCGGCTTCACGCCTGCCGGAAATTCTTTCGCGTTACCATGAGCGCCATCCGGCGGTGCAAATCGAGCTGGAAACAGACACCGCCGGCGGCCTGATCGACCGCCTTCTAAACTTTGATATCGAAGTCGCTTTTCTTGCCGAACCGGTTTCGTTCGAGCAGCTTTCGACGCAGCCGGTGTTCGAAGAACGACTGATCCTCATCGCGCCGAACTCCTTCCCGCCGCTTGAGAACACCGGCGAAATCAGTGGCAAGACGGTGATCGCATTCGAGGCCGGCTGCGCCTACCGGCGCTATCTCGAAGACTGGATTTTGGAAGCCGGCATTGTTCCGGGCACCATCATGGCGGTCAGTTCATATCTCGCCATTTTGGCCTGCGTCTCGGCCGGTACCGGCTATGCCGTGGTGCCTCAATCGGTGCTGGATATGGTCGCGACGAAGGGGCAGTTCCGGCGCTATTCCCTGCCCGACGGCATGTCTCATATCAAAACGATGCTGGCGTGGCGGTCCGACTACAAGTCGGCGAAACTGGATGCCCTAAAAGACCTCCTGCCCGGTTGATCGCAACGCGAACTCCGTTCAAGCCGGTTTCATTGCGGTTTCCGGCCCCACGCCTGGAACACCACGGATGTGGTCGAGATGGTGTTGGGGTCGGCCAGATGGTCGCGGCAGGCCGCAATATCGGCATCGATCTCATCGCCATCCATCAGGCCAAATTTAAGCATCGCCTCACGCACCGACAGCACGGTTTGCGGTAGATACTCGACCAGATCGTCGTGGGCGCGCGCCCGCGCCGTGCAGCAGCGAAAATCGACGTCTTGCAAACCAGCCTCTCGCAGCAACCGGTATAGGTGCTGGCCGGCATAGGGATCGGCATCGATTTCGACGAACACGGACTTCAAAGCCTCGGTCAGCCGGCTGAATGCGGGATTTTCTGGGTAGCAACGGATGCCGCTGGCGTCGGCCTCCTCAATGGCCAGAAGACCGCCTTTGCGAACCAGTCGCGACGCGGCGGCAACCGCGTCCTTATGCCGGCCGACCGTGGTGATCACATAGCGCATATGAACCAGGTCGAAGCTCTCGTCCGGCAAGTCGTTGCTAAATATGTCACCGGACCTGAACCTCACGTTGCCGAGGCCGAGATCGTCGGCCCAGGCCCGGGCCGCGGCAAGGCTGTAGTTCTCCACGTCGAGCCCGAGAACCGAGCCCGACGGACCGACTTTGGCTGACAGCAAATCGACAATGCCGCCAGCACCGCAACCGAGGTCGAGGCACGCCATGCCCGGCTCGACACCCATACGATCGAGCAGAATGGCAGCCTCGTCAGATAAGGATTCGGCTTGAACGCGAAGGCGTTTGATTTCATCGGGGCTGGAAGCCAGAGGGTAGTCGTCGTCGCGCATCGGCACGGCTCACTTTGTTCAATTCACGTTGATTTTTCAGATCCACGGCCTGAAATCAACCGCGAGTCGTCGACAAAAGTGCATCAGCTTTCGCCAAATAGGAAAGCCAACAATCCAAACCGACGCCCGCCTTCAACCTCAAGCACCTCGTGCAGTAAAGAAGAGGAAAATACAATGGCCGCGCCGCTTGGCGGTCGATAACGCTGGTCACCGAATTCGGGAAACCTGATGGCGCCGCCCTGGTAATTCTCGCTATTGAGATTGATGGTCATGGCGAACCGACGATGGGCGACCAATTCCTCTGAATTGTCGCGGTGGCCGTGAGGTTCGCCGCGACGCTCGCCGGTATAGGTGGCGATCCGATAATGCTCGCGTCTGGTCACATTGTACTGAAAGGCGCGTCGAATTTCCGGAAACAGGCGCCCGGCTAGCCGTTTGTCTAAAAGCTGATTGGTATCCTGTTCAATCACCCAATGGTCAACCCGGTCTTCGCGCCCGTAATCATCCACGTACATTTTGCAATCGGTGGTCCGGCCCTCTAACGCCATGTGTCCGGGCGGCACGAATTCATTGCCTCTCATCGTGTAAATGCTCATTAAATTCCGGCAATCGGCCGGGCTCAGAACATCGGGCACCAACAATACCGGCGGGTGTATGTCCATGTCCGCTGTCCGCCGGCTCGGCGCTCGGCGTGTCAAGATCTCCTCGACCTGATCCAACAGATCGCCGTCCGTCGAATTCAACACGGCAATCAAATGCTGATTCGGACCAATGACCACTGCTTTTGCAGCGCCAACAGCCGGCGCCGCCCCAAACAGACGATCGAGCGCGCCCTGTTGGTCCACTAAGACCGTCAATCCTGCCACGGGCTTAAGCCGCGAAGACGGCGAACGCACTAGCCAAGTCCGGCCGTCAAGTTCCGCAAATTCGGCCAAACGGTCAGCAAACGGCCGCACCAAATCAGCTGAGCCATCCGCTGCAAACAATAGGATCTGGAAGTGACCGGCAATATCGTCGCTGTTTAGATCAATCTTGTGGCCGCTTGCATCGGCAAACTCGATGGCGGGGACAATGTCGCCGGCAGTGAGTTTGTCGTCGGGCAATCGGCCGCCAGTTACTCCCGGTGCAGACAAGGCCTTCCCCTCCGTCCAGAACAATATTCATGCCGCCCATCCTTGAGCATGAACGGCAGCGCTTCCAACCGGGTCATCTAAATCGAGGCTCTCCAGACAACCCCTTTCGGTTATCGGTAGCGTAGCAATTTTGTCGACCGAAGCAACGACATACGAAGCCCGCCGCCGCGTATCGTGCTCTCCTATTTCAAGCTGGGGACGACCTGGATTCACCTAAAGTGACAGCGATCACGGTTCAGCAGAACGTGTTGCGTTCGCGCGCCAATGTGATCAACCGCGCTGGCGGTCCATGCCTACGCGCCATGCCCGGCGGCGATCATAGCCGCCGTCTATCGAATAAATAGGCAATCAATATTTCAACGCGCCGGTCCCGGTCCCCACTTCAACTTCATCGAAACCCACGATGACCCGAATGGAGACCAAACCAATGACTCTCACATACGCACAACGGTGGCCCAATGGCGCCATCACCAGCAAACTCCGGACGATCGCGGTTGCGGCAATGGTCGGCTTCGCTGCCGCCTTTTCTCTGGGCGTCAACGCTCAGGCCGCCACGGAGATAAACGTCCAAGAAGGCTACGCCGTCCATGGTTATGACGTCGTCGCCTATTTCACTGTCGGTCAGCCGACGCCTGGTTCCGATCAATTCACCGCTGTCCACGACAACGTCACCTACCGTTTCTCCAGCAGCAAGAACCGCGACACGTTCACGGCCGATCCGGCTGCTTATGCGCCCCAGTATGGCGGATATTGCGCATTCGGCACATCCGTCGGCCGGAAGTTTGACGGCGATCCCCATGCCTGGCGTATCATCGATGGCAAGCTCTACCTCAATCTGAACAAGAAAGTCCAAGCCACGTGGTTGAAGGACGTACCCGGATACATCCGCGGCGCCGACAACAATTGGCCGATCATCGTCAGCCTGACCGACGCCGTGCTCGAAACGAACCCGCCGGCCGGCCTGACCCAGGGCGCGATCTAACTGCGTTCCGTCCAACCAACAACGCTTACCGAAGGAGCCAAGACCATGAACAAGAGCGCCATGATTTTGACCACCGCCCTGTTGGCCGCGACGACAGTAGCCTCCGCGAACATCGCCCTGGCCGCCAAGTCAGCTAAAGAAAAGTGTTACGGCATTTCTCTGGCCGGCGGCAACGACTGCGCCGCCGGCCCGGGCACCAGCTGCGCGGCCACGTCGACCGTGGACTATCAGGGTAATGCCTGGAAGCTGGTCCCGGCCGGCACTTGCGAGACCATCAGCATCGAAGCCGCTGGCGGCCGCGTCGTCCAGGGCAGCTTAAAGGCCTTGGACCGCGATCTGCCCGGCTAACCGACAGACGACCCCTGCCCCGGCGCGTTGCGCCGGGGCACTGGGCTCTCCCATCACGAAAGCCGCCGAGATGATCAACACCGCCACAAACCGCATCGCCAATGACATTCCGGACCAAGCCGGTATCAGCCTGAAAGCGGCACATGTCGACACGATCATTCGGCAACAGCCCGATCTTGGTTGGGTCGAGGTCCATCCGGAAAACTACATGGTCGCCGGTGGCCCGCGCCATGCGATGCTCGAAGCCATACGGGAAAACTATCCTTTGTCGATGCATGGCGTGGCACTTTCGTTGGGCGGCGCCGAACGGCTGGACCGGGATCATTTGAACGCCCTACGCCAGCTCGTCGATCGATATCAACCGGACTTGGTTTCAGAGCATTTGGCCTGGTCGGCTCGCGACGGCGTCTACTTTGCCGATTTGCTGCCGTTACCATTGAACGCTGAAACGCTGACAGAGTTCAGCGCGAATATCGACGAGGCACAGGAAGCGCTGAAACGACCGATCCTAATCGAGAATCCGTCGCATTATTTCCCCCTACCCCAATCCGATATCCCGGAGCCGGCATTCCTCAGTGAAATCGCGGAACGAACCGGCTGCAGCTTGCTGGTCGACGTGAACAATATCTATGTGAGCGCCGTCAATCTCGGCAGTGACGCAGAGGCTTATGTCGACGCCCTGCCCGTCGATTTGATCGGCGAAATTCACCTCGCCGGCCACGTCCGCGACCAGGCCGACGCACGCTTGCTCATCGACAACCATGGCGCCCCGGTTGCCGACGATGTTTGGGCATTGTTCGAGCGCCTCATTGCCCGTACCGGGCCACGCCCGACCCTCATCGAATGGGATAGCGATATCCCCCCTTTGCCCGTCCTGCAGGCTGAGGCGCAAAAGGCGCAGGGCCGTTTGTCGCTCCTTGATCCGGTACAAGGAATATCGCAATGAACGCGCCAGGTCTTACGGCGTTCCAGTCCGACTTCGCGGCGGCATTGACGGCCCCCGGCGCCCCAGAACGCCCGGCCGGTATCGCCGGCGAAACGGCCCGGCGGTTCCGCATCCACCGCAATAACTACGTCCGGGGTTTAAGCGAACAGCTCGCCGAGGCTTATCCAGTGGTTCGACGGCTTGTCGGCGACCAATTTTTCTTCGCCATGGCCCGCGAATTCCTTTCCGACAATGCCCCGCAATCACGATCGCTGGCGCTATTCGGCGAAGGCCTGTCCCGCTTCCTGCGGCAATTTCCACCGGCGGCGTCGGTGCCTTATTTGCCCGACATAGCAGAACTGGAACGCGCCAGGCTGGAGGCTCTGCATGCCGCCGATGCGACCGCACTCGCGCCCATGTGGCTCGCCCAGTTTGCCGACGCTATCGCGGAAGTTCATTTCGTAGGCCATCCGGCAACGCGCATTCTGACATCCGACTATCCCGTTCTCGAGATCTGGCAAGCCCATCAGCCCGGAGCGGCAACAACGGATCGGAATTACCGCGCCGGCGGGCAAAACCTGTTGGTCACCCGGCCGGATCTCGACGTCACGGTGAGCCCCTTGTCGTCGGCTGAGGCCGCTTTCGGCCGCAACCTATTGTCCGGCGACGACGTCGTCACTGCCGTCGACCGGGTTCAGGGAAATGACGACATATTTGATCTGACCAAAGCATTCGGCGCGCTGCTGGCGGCCGGTGCATTCGCTGAAATTAAGACCACACCTTGACCCAATCTTGCATTTAAGGGAGCAACCCATGTTGGCGAAAACAACCGAACCACACCAAATCGCACCCACCGCGTCGCCGTTCGACGCGATCGCGGAACTGGCCGAGCAGGCGCAAAGCAAAATCACCGACCTGTTAAGCCCGTTGGCATTGCTGGCGCTCCGCTTGCCGGTCGCCGCGGTGTTTTGGAATTCGGGCCAGACCCGCGTCGAGGGCTGGAACATATTCGCGATCACCGACAGCCAATCATACCTGTTCGAGCACGAATTCGGCCTGCCGTTTCCGGTGCTTGCGGCCCATGTCACGGCAATTGCCGAACATGTGCTGCCGGTGCTGTTGATGCTCGGTCTTTTCACCCGGCTCGGCGCATTCGGCATGCTGATCATGACTATGGTCATTCAGCTGTTCGTGTTCCCGGACGCCTGGTACAACGTGCATATGTTTTGGGCGACGATACTGTTTGCCGTGCTCGCGCTTGGGCCTGGCAAGATCTCAGTCGATGAACTGATCAATCGTTGGTATCTCGGTCGGCGATCATTAGGCAAATAGGCTGCCAACGGCGACCAACGCAATGATTGCCATGGCGACGCGGCGATAGGTTTGCTCGCTGGCCTTGCCGAACAGGCGCGTGCCGATAAACAGCGACAAGGCATAGGCCGGCGCTACGATCACCGCCAACACCAGGACCTTGGCGGTCAGCAGATCCCTGAGCCAATAGGTGGTGATGGCGATAACCGCGCTTAGGCCGAAATAGGCGATGATGTTGGCGCGTGCCTGTGCCGCATTGTTCTGGCCGGCGAGCCAGAACAGCACGATGATCGGCCCGGACATGCCCAACGAGCCCGAGCAGAACCCGGCGGCGGCACCAATACCGGCCGTCGCCGGCATCGGCGCGCGCCGGCGGTAGCGCCAGCCGCTGATCAGGACGGCGACACCGGCCAGCACGAACAGCGACATCGCCCAACGCAGCACAAGCGGATCGGCAATCGATAACACGTGAATGCCGATCGGCAGCAAGAAAATGGCACCGGCAGCCAGCGGCAACACCTCCCGCCAGGTACAGCGGCGCATGGCGGAGGCGACCATCGGCGCCGTGACAAAGCTGTCGGCGAGGCCCATCAGCGGCACAGCGACCAGCGGCCCGAACGCGGCGCTATAGACCGGCATCAAGATCATCGCCGCGCCAAAGCCGGAAAAGCCGCGAACCACGCCGGCCAGCACCACCGCGGCCATGACGGGCACGATTTCCATCGGCGTGACGCCGACTGCCGACACATACTCAAGCAGACGGTCCAAATTCTTTCCCGATGATTGAAGGCGTCATGTCGGTAGCCGGTAATCGCGAAACTGTTCACGCAAGCCGAGTTTGTAGGTCTTGCCGGTGCCGGTCAGTGGGATCGAGTCGACAATTTCGACCGCGTCGGGCAGCCACCAGCGCGCCACCTTGTCGCGCAGATAGTCGATGACGGCACCGGCATCAATCGTGCTGTCCTGGCCGCGGACGCAAATCAACAAGGGCCGCTCCTGCCAGCGCGGATGGGGTACGCCGATCACCGCGGCCTGCAGGATTTCCGGATGGCCGAGGGCCAGGTTCTCGATTTCGATGGAGCTGATCCACTCGCCGCCCGACTTGATCACGTCCTTGGAGCGGTCCTGCAGGGTCAGGTAGCCTTCTTCATCGATGACCGCAACATCGCCGGTGTTGAGCCAGCCGTTTTCGTCGAGCGGCGAGCCACCCTCTTCCTTGAAATAGCCCGACGAGACCCACGGCGCCTTGATCTGGAGATTGCCGGCGCTTTGACCGTTTTGCGGCACCTCGCGGCCGTCGTCATCGACCAGCCGGTGGCGGACACCGTAGAGCCCGCGCCCGGAGCGCATCAGCCGGTCGAAGCGGTCCGCCTCCGGCAGATCGCCGTCGCCAGGCTTCAAGGAGCCCTTGGAGCCCATCAGGGCCTCGGTCATGCCCCAGGTGTTGAACAATTCAACGCCATAATCGTTGGCTAAGGTTTCGACCATCCATCGCGGCGGCGCGCCACCGGACGACAAGGTGGCGCGCAAGTCGGGCAGCTTGGTGCCGGTTTTTTGCAGGTGGTCGAGCAAGATCAGCCAGAACGTCGGCACCCCGCAGGTCACCGTCACGCGCTCCTCAACCAACAGCTCGACCAGGCTTGCGGCATCGTAGGAGCGCCCGGGCAGCACCAGTTTCATGCCGTTGTAGGGCGCAAGATATGGATACTGCCAGGCATTGCCGTGGAACATCGGCGCCATCGCCATGCCGATTTCCTGGGCACCATGGTGGTAGCCGCCGGTCATGTCGGCTGATGACGCCAGCATTGTCGTCAACACCGCACTGCGGTTGGAATAAACCACGCCTTTCGGATTGCCGGTGGTACCGGAGGTATAGCAAATGGTGGAGGCGGTGTTCTCGTCAAAGCTCGGCCACGCGTAATCGCCGTCCTCGGCGGCCAGCAAATCCTCGTAGCAAACTAGGTCGGGCAATTTGGTTTCGGCCGGCATGTCGGCAGCCGCGGCCATCAGGCAATAACCTTTGACGGTGTCGAGATCGCCGGCCAGATCCTCGACCAACGCCAGGGTTTCCAAGTCGAAGAACAGCCAGCTGTCTTCGCAATGGTTGATGATGTAGACCAGCTGCTTGCGGAACAGACGCGGATTGACGGTGTGCAACACGGCACCGAAGCCGGAGACGCCATAGAACATTTCGAAATGCCGGTGGGTGTTCCACGCCAGTGTCGCAACGCGCTCACCCGATTTGACCCCGCGCCGGATCAAGCCTTGCGCCAGTTTTTTCGCCCGCAGCGCGGCATCGCCGTAACCGTATCGGTGGATCGAGCCGTCAATCTCCCGGGCAACAATTTCCGTCGTTGGGTGGTAGCGCGCCGCATAGTCGATGAAGCCGGACACCAGCAACGGCATATCCATCATCAATCCGCGCATGGGCTCGGCCCCTCACCTTACATTTCAGTCAAACAGGCGGCTGATCTCCGCCTCATCGGGCACGTACCAGTACGACCCGGTCACCGCCTCGGAATACTCGATCAAACGGTCGTGCAGGCCGTCGCCGGAGACACCATACATGCGCTCGAGCTGCACCTGAACCCGTACCAGATCACAGGCGAAGGCGACAAAATAGAGGCCATGTTCACCGACCGTGCCATACGGCGTGCTGCGCCGATAAATCTTTAGCGCTACGCCGTCCAGGCTGGCGTCGGTGCGGCTCACATGGGAATCGGCCGGCATGGCCTCGCCCTCGAGCTCGATATCATCGACCTTGGTGCGCCCGACGACGGCTTCCTGCTGCTTGACCGCCAACGCGTTGAAAGCATCGAGGTCGTGCACCCATTTCTGGGTGAAGGCGAAGGCGCCGCCACGGCCCGGTACAAGGGCCGCCGCCTGTTTCGCTTCCCGGTCCTTGGGGTTGGCGGTGCCGTCGACGAAGCCGATCAGGTCGCGGTTGCCGTGGTAGCTGAAGCCGGTCACTTCAACCGCCAATTCGGCGATCGGGCGCAGGTGGCGGTCGGCGCGCCGCGCTACGTCGAGGAGTACGTCCGGCCCCGGCCCCTGCAGCCAGATCCAGACGTCGTTCTGGGTCGCCCGCGCGTAGGCACCATCGGCGGGGCCGACCGGTTCGAACGACCTGAGGCCGGCCGGCGCGCCGGCGGCATCGAGCTGCCGCCAGACCTCGGCACCAAAGCCAATCAGCACCACCACCGCGTCGTCGCCGGTAGCATTCCGAAAGGCCGTGATCGCCGACGTTAAATCCGCAGCCGCACCCGTCAATCGATATTCGAGGTGATGATGGAACGAATGCTCTTCCGAAAAGATTGCCGCCTGAGGTGACGCCACACGTGCCTCCTTATTTGCTGTCCGGTGTTGTATGATCGATAACCGCCCTGATCTCGCTGTAAACGCCCGGTGTACCCGATCTTGCGCTCACTTGCACATGTCCTGAAGTCTTGGCAGCGCTCCAGTATGGTGTCGCGGGCAAAGCAGATTATGTATACGGGGCAACGCCATTACGTCAATTGTCGGGCTGCCCGCTGCTTCAACACCCGCTCGAAACACACCGACCGACGCATCCTGTTCGCTCGCGCGAAGAACGAAGGGTACTTCTACAATGCGCTGCTCGATTGGATTCCACGACACTGGCCACAGGCCGCCAAATTCATAGAGCTTCAACCGCTGCCTTGCACCGACGTGGACTGGCGCCGGATCGGTGCCTTCCACGCTTGGGTCCATGACCCGGTTCGTGAGAGAAGCCCGACGACCTACGCGGAAGCGTGCCAAGCCGAGGCGCGCTGCAGGCAGGTCGGAATCCCAGTCACCAATCCGGCCGATGTCCTATCCAATGCAGTACGTTCGCGCATGCTGCAGTTGATTTCAGGCCCGGGCATCCGCGTGCCGCGTCTGGTCGAAATCGACGATTGGGATGAATTTACAAACGGAATGGGCGGCCTAACACTTCCCATTCTCGTGCGGCCCGCCTGGGGACACGGCGATGCGATGTTCCTGATCCGCCATCGGCGCGATCTCACCAACCAAGTCCGAACCGCATTCGAAGAGCCGATTGCCGTCGAATTCGTCGATGTGAGGAACGATGACAAGCTGTATCGCAAATACCGGTACGTGATGTTCGGAAGCACAGGGGTTCCATACCATTTGCTGGCTTCCCACGATCCGAACACCCGAATTGAGACCTATGTCGAATCACCCATTGTCCGCGCCGAGGAGAACATCTACCTCGGCAATCCCGACCCGCACCACGCGGTGCTGGATGCCGCGCGTCGGCGCCTCGGCTTTGACATTGTGGCGTTCGACTATGGTCTCGACCGCAACGGCGCCCTTGTGGTTTGGGAAGCCAACCCATTGCCCGACATGCCGTACCCCACAGGCCTGCTACCATACAAGCGCGAGATGGTAGAGCGCGTGTACCACGCGATGCTCGAGTACTATTTCGGGTGCGCCGGTATTCCCCTACCGGAACGCGTCCGCCGGCCTAAGGTCTAGCCGGCCTTGTTGACCTTTTCCGGAAACACGGTGGCGAATTGCTGGCCGAGCCGAGCGATTTTCTCTTCAATCGAGAGCTTGGGATCGGGCACCAGTTCATCAATCCGTGCCGCGACGCGCTCCAGCTTGATGATGTCAGGTTCCATGATCTGCATGTTCGGCGTAGCACCTTCGACGGCATGGGCAAGGCGTTCGACCCGTTCTTCGGTCGAAAATGTCGGGTATGGGACCAAGCCCTCAAGCGCCTTGCAGACCTGGGTGTACCGAACGGTCGCGCGGGCATTCTCCGCGACGCTACGCGACTGGTCGGTAATTTGTAATTCAAGGCGTTGGGTCAGACGGTTGACTTTGTTGGCGAGCAGTTTCTGGGTTTCGTTCATCGGTTTGATACTCCGCTAAATATCTATTGGCGAACGCAACGGTCAATGTGAAACCAGTTAGCGATCCGACCAGAGTAGGAACCCGAGAGTGCTAGGTCAAGGTTGTGCCAGATGTCTGTGCAAGGCCGTTTGCATCGCCCAACGGAATTAGTAGATTCGCCCATTGCTCCGACTTTTATGCCACTGTTCGGTAATGTCAATTTTGCGTTCATTCACCCATAACGAGACCGGTCGATCGCCGTGAAGCGTCTCCTGGCACCAAATGCCGTGCTCTCTGGCGCAAAACAGCTCGGGTATGCGTGGCAACGCCACGCTTTCAATTGGCGCGCGGCCCGTTACTTCAACAACCGCTCCAAACGCTCTGACCAACGGGTTCTGTTCGCCCGCGCGCCGGAGGACCGATACTTCTACGACACGCTGCTCGATTGGATACCGCGGCATTGGCCTGAGGCCGCCAAATACATTGAACTCCAGCCGTTACCTTGCACCGGCGTGGATTGGCGCCGGATCGGCGCCTTTTACGCCTGGATCCACGACCCGGTGCGTGAGCGAAGCCCGGAGACCTACGCACTTGTCCACCGTGTCGAGGACCAGTGCCGGCAATTCGGTATCCCGGTCACCAGTCCGGCCGATGTCCTGTCGAATTCCGTTCGCTCACGCATGTTGGATTTGATCGCGGGACCCGGCATCCGCGTGCCGCGGTTGGTTGAAATCGATGATTGGGACGCATTTTCCGAGGATTTCGGCGGCTTGTCCCTGCCGCTGATCATCCGGCCGGCGTGGGGACACGGCAAGGCAATGCATCTGATCCGCGATCGCCGTGACTTGACCGATGAGATCCGCACCGCCTTCGCGCAAGCGGTCGCCGTCGAGTTCATCGATTTGAAAGACGAAGACGGCCTTTACCGCAAATACCGCTACGTGATGATCGGCGATACCGGAATTCCGCGCCATATGCTGGCGTCCCAGGACTGGAAGACCGACGGCGAGTCTTATGTCGAACGGCCGGCGATCCGCGCCGAGGAGAGAACCTATATCGAGGCACCCGACCCGCATCACACAGCGCTCGATGCTGCGCGCAGGCGACTTGGCTTCGATATCGTCGCCTTCGATTACGGCCTCGACCGGAACAGCGGACTGGTGGTGTGGGAAGCCAATCCTTTCCCCGATCTGTCGTACGCGGAAAATCCAATCTTTCCCTACAAGCGGCCAATGGCGGATCGTATATGCCGCACGCTGTTCGCATTTCATTTCGATCGTGCCGGAATCCCGTTGCCGGATGGGTAAACGGTCAGGCCTGGCGACAAATCTCGTTCAACAATGCACGGCCATCATCGGTGAAATACCGCGCATGCTTCGGCACCGCGTCGCGGAGGAAGGCCATGGCGTCCTGCGCCTCGGGCAACGCCTGCTCGACGTGCCGGCGGTCCTGTTCGGAGAGCACCGATCCTTGCAACGCCTCGCGGCGCAGACGAACAACACCACTGTAGACATGCAGCGCGTGCACGGCGCGATCAAGGGTCCATGTCTCGTCACGCCAATAGATCTTTATCCGCGGCCCGGAGACCGCATCGTAGTCGTCAGTGAACACGTCGTGCTCGATTATTGTTGCCGACAATTGCTGGTGCAGGGCTTCGTGGACCAGATCCTCTGCAAGCGCCCATATGGAATCCGATCCGGTCAGTGTGTTCGGCAACAAAATCCGCATCACATGATCCGTAATCAACGACAGATGCGGCAGTTGCGGGAACGACGAAGACGTCAGCCCATCCGGTCTGTCGGACGCGACCCACAACAGCATACCGGTGAAATCCGAGACGATGTCGATGGAAAGCGAGCTGTCTCCTACCGCCGCCAACTGGTTCAATGCTCGGCTGAGCGCATCTATGCGATGCGGCGTAAGAGCGGCGGCGCGGTGACCGTCGATGGGCAGGATTTCGAACAGTCTGGGTGAAATACCGCTTGAACAGCAGTGAAGTCGATGGCCGCCCGCGTCAATCGTTTCAACGGCCGATTGCGCATTGCCGGCCATTGCCTCGGCCCAATCACAGTCGAGGCCGATTACGGGATCACCGAAAGCGAGACGACGGCAAAGAAATGGCGGCAAAGGGTTGCCGCCGCGCAAGTACAGCGGTACCTCCGCGTCGGATTCGAGGCGCCACAAACCTTGATAAAATTGTCGCGTGCTGGAAGACGTCGCCAGCATTTCCATACGCCGTGTCCCGTTAGTCGGTTAGCCTGCTTTGTTCACGGTTTCGGGATAGGCGGCTGCAAACATACGGCCGAGCCGCTCGAGTTTCTCTTCCGCCGAGAGTCCGGACACCGGCATGAGTTCGTCGACGCGGGCCAACAGGCGTTCCAATTTGACGATTTCCGGCTCCATAAATCGCGGATTAGGCGTCGCGCCATCGACGACGCGCGCAAGCCGTTCCACCCGTTCTTCGGGCGAAAACGTCGGATGTGGGACGACACGTTCCAGCACCTTGGTCAGGGCCGCGAGTTGAGCGCCGGCCATTGCATTTTCACCATCGGATCGAGACGGGTCTTTTATCGGAAATTCAAGACGTTGGGTAAGTTTATTAACTTTATTGATGAGCGCTTTTTGGGTTTCGTTCATCGGACTTCATACTCCTGGGAATGCTAACAATTGAACGCACCTATTAGGCTAGGAGCAGGAGAAATAGTGGTCAAGGCTGTTCTGCCGGACGCCCTTCCCTCACGGGCCGCCGCTACGATAGCGGTTGGCCCGGGCGCGTTCGGTCGCATAGGCCCGGTCGACGCATTCCTTGAAGGCCGGCGTGCCTTTGGCGTGGCCGGCTTCCTCGCACTTCTTCGCAGCAAATCCGCCCTGCCCCGACTGACAGGCAACGAGAAACCCGGCCAGTGCGAAAAGGATAACGATTCGGGTTGCGCTCACTGTTTTCTCCCTTCGATTCCCAATGCCACAACCTGCCTCGCGCCGAAACGCCAATCAACGGTTCAAGGGCCCGCAGCCGGTAATATTCTCGTGCGCGAACCAAGGCCTGAGAAACCCGACGACGGCGGCGTCCTCCTCACGCCAAGCCTGGTCGCATAGAAAAGAGTGCACTGGCAACGTGCTCCGCATAGTGGCAACCAGTGGCGAATTCGGAGGCGCTTCTCATGAAAGATCAGGCACGTGTGGTCATCGTCGGCGGCGGCATATTCGGCGTCAGCTTGCTCTATCACTTGACCAAGGAAGGCTGGTCGGACGTCGTTCTGGTGGAGAAAGGCGAACTCACCTCGGGCTCGACCTGGCACGCCGCAGGGCAATGTCCCAACTTCATCGGCGGCCTGTCGATCGGCCATATTCATCACTACGGCACCCAGCTTTATCCGGCCCTGGAGGCGGAGACCGGCCAGGCCGCCGGCTGGCACGGCTGTGGCGGCATCCGCCTGGCCTCGACATCGGACGAACTGGACTGGTTCAAGCATATCGAAGGCCAGTCGAAGCTGATCGGCTACGAGATGCACATCATCGGACCCGATGAAATCGCCCCGTTGCACCCGTTCCTCGAAACCTTCGGCGTCATCGCCGGCGCCTACACGGTCAGCGACGGCCATGTCGACCCGTCAAGTGCCACCCAGGCCATGGCGATCGGCGCGCGCGCCGGCGGCGCGGAGATCTACCGCAACAATCAGGTAACGGATATCCGCCAGCGGCCGTCGGGCGACTGGGACGTTATCACCGAAAACGGCACGATCACCGCCGACCATGTGGTCAATGCCGGCGGCAGCTTCGCCGACCGGGTCGCCGCGATGGTCGGATTGCGGGTGCCGATCGTGAACATGCGCCACCAATATGTGGTAACCGAGACGATCGAAGCGCTCAAGGAACGCGACATCGAGCTGCCGGTGATTCGTGACCCCTACAGCTCGGCCTATCTGCGCCAGGAACAGAACGGGCTGCTAATAGGGCCATACGAAACCACGGGCTCGAAAGCCTGTTTCCTGGACGGCGTACATTGGTCATTCGACAGGGAATTGTTGCCGCCGGAAATGGATCCGATCATGCCGTGGCTGGAAAAGGCGACCGAACGGCTGCCGCTGTTCGGCAGCGCCGGCATCCGCCAAGTCATCTCCGGCCTTATCACCCACACGCCAGATAGCACGTTTCTGCTCGGTCCAGCGCCCGGCTTGCGCAATTTCTGGATGGCCTGCGGCGCCTCCATCGGCATTTCTCAAGGTGCCGGCGCCGGCAAATATCTGGCGCAATGGATGGTCCAGGGTCAGGCGGAAATCAACATGGCGCCTTTTGATCCGCGGCGTTTCGGCGATTGGTCGGTCGGCGATTATGCCTTGGCGACGTCGCATGATGAATATGAAGAAATGTATGCCTTGCGCCAGCCCGGCGAATATCGCGATGCCGGCCGGCCCGTGCGCACCAGTCCGCTATACGAACAACTCAAGGCCAAAGGCGCGCTTTATGCCGCTGTCGCCGGTTGGGAACGGCCGAAATGTTTCGCGCCGGACGGCGCGGCTGAGCAATATGGCCACCGCCGCACCAACGTGTTTCAGTGGGTGGCAGCGGAATGCCGCACGGTGCGCGAACGGGTTGGTGTCGCCGATATCTCGAGCTTCGCCAAGTTCGACGTCCGCGGCCCAGACGCGGCCGCCATGCTGGATACCTTGCTGGCCAATAAGCTGCCGCGGCGGCAAGGCGGGATCGGGCTCGCCCATATTCTGACCGCGAACGGCATGATCGAAGGCGAAGTAACGATCACCCGCTTTGCCGACGATCATTTCTACCTGGCCTCGGCCGCAGTCGCGGAACTGCGCGATAAGGATTTTCTGATTCATGGCGTCGGCGCCGGGCAGCAAGTATACGTCGATAACGTGAGCGATGATTTCGGTATCCTGCTCGTAACAGGGCCGAATGCCCGAGCGCTTTTGTCGAAGGTAACCGATGCCGACCTCGACAACGCCGCCTTTCCCTGGATGACCGCGCGGGAAATCATCGTCGCCGGCCAAAAGCTGCGGGCTTTAAGAGTGTCCTATGTCGGCGAGCTCGGCTGGGAGCTGCATTGCCCGATGGCTGGCATGGCCGCGCTCTATGACGCTGTTATGGCCGCCGGTGCCGACTTTGGCGTCGGCGACTTTGGCGCCTATGCCATGAACAGCCTACGTATGGAAAAAGCCTATCGCGGCTGGGGTACCGAACTGACCAATGAGGTCACGCCGTTCGAAGCCGCCATGGACCGTTTCGTCGTCCTGGACAAGGGCGAATTCGTCGGTCGCGATGCCCTGAGCGCGGTTCACAACGAGGGCCCGAGAACGAAATTGGTATATCTCACCGTCAATGCCACCGACGGTGATTGTATTGGGAATGAACCGGTGTACCACGACGGTCGCCTGGTAGGCGTCACCACGTCCGGCGCCTTCGGTCACGCGGTCGGCCATAGTCTAGCCTTTGCCTATGTGGAGCCGGAGCTGGCGGATGAGGACTCACACTTGTCGATCAAAATATTGGGTGAGACCAGAGACGCCAAAATAGTCACCAGGGCGGTCTACGACCCCGAAAATCTACGGCTACGCGTGTAAAAAATTGATATGGTCTGTAGCCAGTACCGCGGAAATCAGCCGATTGAAGTATTGACCAGAGCTTTTTTTTTCGAAACCGGTTGGAACATTCGAACGGCATGCTATCATCCCTTCAACAAAAATAAGATTACGATCAAAACTGAGGGGGGACTGGTATCACGATGCAACCCGCATCGCAGACGGGCGACATTACGCTCAACATTCAAAGCGTCGCCAAAAGCTTCGGCGGCGTTCGTGCTGTAATCGACGCTTCTACAAGCGTTCGAAAAGGCGAAGTCTTCTCGGTCATCGGGCCTAATGGCGCTGGTAAGACCACGCTGTTGAACATGATCAGCGGGTTCTACCACCCGGACGGCGGCACAATAACGTTCGAAGGCCGGGACATCACGAATACGCCACCGGCGGATCGTGCCCAAATGGGGATCGCCCGGACCTTCCAGAACATTGCACTGTTTCGCGGCCTCACCGTTCTCGATAATTTGATGCTCGGCCGTCACGTTCGGATGAAAGCCGGTGTCATTTCCTCATTCATTTATTGGGGCATGGCGCAACGTGAAGAAATTAGACACCGTGAGCGGGTCGAAGAAATCATCGATTTCTTGAAACTAACCGATCTGCGTAAAACGCCAGCCGGCGCATTGGCGTACGGATTGCAAAAGCGTGTCGAGCTCGGTAGGGCCCTGGCCTTGGATCCGACGCTTCTGCTGTTGGACGAACCGATGGCCGGCATGAACCAGGAAGAAAAAGAGGACATGGTCCGCTACGTCCTCGATGTGAACCTGGAGTGGGGCAACACGATTGTCTTAATTGAACACGACATGGGCGTGGTCATGGATATTTCAGACCGGGTCGCGGTGCTTGACCACGGCGCCAAGATATCCGAAGGCACACCAGACGAGGTCCGCGCCGATCCACACGTCATCGAAGCTTACTTAGGATCCAGTCACTAGGAGCGGGCTGTCATGGCAGAGCCAAACACCATTCCCGGCTATCTTTTGCGCAACGAATCCGACGCCGCTTTTTCGTCACACCCGGCGATGCGCAACAAGGACCTCGGAATCTGGCAAACATATAGCTGGGCTGACTACACCGAAAACACGCGCCGGTTCGCCCTTGGCTTGGCCGCACTCGGTTTCACGCGCGGCGACAAATTGTCAGTCATCGGCAACAACCGACCCCGGCTCTATTGGGCGCAGCTTGCGGCGATGTGCCTAGGCGGACAATCGGTGCCGGTCTATCAGGATGCCATTGCGACGGAGTTGGCGTTTGTTTTCGAACATTCGGAAACGACGGTGATCGTGGCCGAAGATCAGGAACAGGTCGACAAGGTCCTGTCGATCAAAGACCAACTGCCGGCCCTGAAATGGCTGATCTACTGCGACCGGCGCGGCATGGTCGGCTACGACGATGATATCGTCAAATCCTTCGTCGAGGTTCAGGAACTCGGCGACGAATTCAAAACCAAGTCACCGAACTATTTTGAAGATGAAGTGGCCAAGGTAACCGGCGACGACATCGCCTTGATGGCCTACACCTCCGGCACGACGGGGCAACCGAAGGGCGTGATGCTGAGCCACGACAATCTCGTCAAAACGACCAGGATTTACCTGGATCACGAAGACGTCCGCCAAGGCGACGATTTCTTGTCGTACCTGCCGATGGCTTGGGTTGGTGACGGCCTCTACGGTTTGTGCGTCAGTTTAATGGTTGGCAGCGCCTGTAATTGCCCGGAAAGTCCACAAACCCTGATGCAGGATTTGCGCGACCTCGGCCCGACGGGCATCATCGCTCCGCCGCGGGTGTGGGAAGGCATGCTGTCGACGCTGCTGCTCAAAGGCTCGGATGCGTCACCGCTGAAACGTAAAGTGTTTTCCTACTTCCAAGATCTGGCGGACAGAATCGAAAACCTGAAGTTCGAAGGCAAGCCGGTTTCCGGTGGATTAACGCTGATGCATCGGATCGGCGAGTTCCTTGTCTACGGCCCGATCCGGGATCAGCTCGGTTTGCGCCGTGCCCGATGGTGCTACACCGGCGGCGCGCCATTGGGTCCGGACGTGTTCCGCTTCTTCCGAGGCTTTGGCATTAATTTGAAGCAAGTCTATGGCTCGACGGAATTGAGCGGCCTAGCCACCCTACAGCCGAACGGCGAGGCCAATCCGGATACGGTCGGTCCGCCATGCAAGGGTGTCGACATTCGCATCGAAGGAGACAACAGCGAAATCTTGGTTCGGTGCGCCGGCGTATTCAGCGGCTATTTCAAACAGGACGACAAAACCGCGGAAGCGATCGATTCCGACGGCTGGTTCCACACCGGCGACGCCGGCCTTATCAATGAAAATGGCCACCTCGTGGTCATCGACCGCGCAAAAGATGTTGGCAAACTGTCGGACGGCACGCCATTCGCGCCGCAGTTCATCGAATTGAAGCTGAAGTTCAGCCCCTATATTAACGAGGCCGTGGCCTTCGGTGACGGTCATCCGTTTGTCGCCTCGATGATCGCGATCGACTTCGATAACGTCGGCAAATGGGCGGAACGCCTGGCCTTGCCCTACACCAACTACATGGATCTGGCACAAAAAGACGAAGTCAGAAAATTGATCGCCGATGAAATCCGCAAGATCAACCTTAGACTACCGGAAGTCTCCCGCATCAAACGGTTCTTGCTGTTGACCAAGGATCTCGACGCCGACGACAACGAAATCACCAGAACTCGGAAACTGCGCCGCGGCGTCATTGCCGAGAAGTACGCCCCGGTTATCGAAGCGATTTACGGCGGCCGGCAGGACGTACAGCTGGCCCTCGACGTGACCTTTGAAGACGGAAGCAAGTCACAAGTCGACTCACACATGACCATCGACGAAGCGGCATAGGGAGCATAGAGATGGAACTTCAGTTTCTTGTTGAGCTGATGAGCAATGGCCTCCTGACCGGCTTGATGTATTCGCTTGTCGCCGTCGGCTTTGTGCTGATTTACAAATCAACGGACGCCATCAATTTCGCCCAAGGCGAGTTCTGTATGATCGCGGCGATTATCGTCGCCTCTATGATGACATTGTACGGATTCCCGCTTTGGGCCGCCATCGGCGTGGCATTTTTGTTCATGCTGGGCTTCAACTGGTCGCTGGAGCGGGTCGTGCTACGGCGCATGATCGGCCGTGACGTGGTTGCGATCATCATGGCGACGATCGGCCTGGCCCTGATGTTCCGCGGGCTTGGGCCACTGATATTTGGCGCCGAAACCCGGCCAATCAACCTGCCGATAGAACAAGCGCCGGTGATCTGGGGGCCCTTCTTCATGTCACAAATCGACATTCTCGGGGCCGTTATCTCGATCGCGTTTTTGGCGGTGTTCGGATGGTTCTTCCTGAAAAGCCGCAAAGGCGTCGCCATGCGCGCAGTTGCCGACAGCCACCAGGTTTCGATGGCCATGGGCATCAATGTCGAGCGCTATTTCGCGCTCGCCTGGATGTTGGCCGGTGTCGTCGCTTTGTTGGGTGGCATCGTCTGGGGTAATGCCATCGGTGTTGATACCCAGTTGGCCCAGCTCGGCCTCAAAGTGTTCCCGGTCGTCATTTTGGGCGGCTTGGATTCCATCGTCGGCGTCATTGTCGGCGGCCTGATCGTTGGCTTGGTGGAAGCATTGGCCGCTGGTTACCTCGATCCATTCGTAGGCGGTGGTACCAAGGACTTTACGCCTTACGTTCTAATGATCCTGGTGCTGATGATTCGGCCCTACGGGATCTTTGGCAAACCGATTATCGAACGCATCTAAGCGACGGAGAGATTTAGAGCATGTTCCATCGCGAGAGCGGTTACTACAAGACGACCTATCGGGCCGATATGGCGCTGTTCCCGCTGCCGATCGGCAAGGCGGCCGTCATCGGTTTTGCCATTCTGTTCTTCCTAATTTGTCCGCTTATACTCGGTGAGTATTATTTGTCGGTTATCAATCTGGCGGCAATCGCTATCGTCGGCGCGCTGGGCCTGAATATTTTGATCGGCTATACTGGCCAGATTTCTATCGGCCACGCGGCGTTCATGTCGGTCGGTGCCTACACCGCGGCAAATTTGGCTACGAAGCTGGACGCACCGTTTTGGATTACCGTGCCTGCCGGCGGCCTTATGGCGGCCTTCATCGGGCTGATCGTCGGCTTGCCGTCCTTGCGGGTCAAGGGGCTTTATCTTGCGATCGCGACTTTGGCTGCGCAGTTTATTATCGAATGGGTGTTGAACCATACGCCGGCCATTTCTGGCGGCGTGCAGGCGTCTATTGAAATGCCTAGGCCGGAGTTTTTCGGCCGTGTGTTGCAAACCCAGGCCGAGCTCTATTTCTTCATCCTGCCGTTCACGGCGATTGCGATCGTGGCGACACTCAATCTGGTGCGCAGCCGCATTGGCCGGGCGTTCATCGCGATCCGCGACCAGGACATCGCCGCTGAAATCATCGGCATAAATGTCTATCGCTACAAATTGCTTGCGTTCGCTATTTCTTCCTTTTACGCCGGTGTCTGCGGTGTGCTGTACACTTACTACTTTGGGATCGCCAACTACGAAGCGTTCCAGCTACCAATTTCTATCGACTTCCTGGCAATGGTGATAATTGGCGGCCTGGGTTCCGTACTGGGCACGATTTATGGCGTCGTGTTCGTTACCCTTCTGCCGATCGCTATCCGGATCTTCATGGAAAATGTCGGCGTGTTTTTCGTTGACGGCGTTTATTTGGCGCAAGTTATCGCGCAAATGCGCCTAATCCTGTTCGGCGGTTTAATCATCTTTTTCCTGGTTGTCGAACCTGAGGGATTGAATAGACTGTGGCAGAACATAAGAAACTATTTTCGCGTGTGGCCGTTTTCTTACTAACATGTACTATCGGTCGCACACCTTTGTGGGAGCGCTAAACTAAAACAGGGAGATTTAGTATGCGACACCTAAGATTTGGCTTACTGGCCGCGGCCGTTGTTTCGGTCGCTGCGTTTCAGGCCAGCATCGCAACCTCTGGCGAAATCATCGTCGGATTGCAGTGCGACCGAACAGGGCCGACGCAGACCGTGGGTACATTCCTCTGCCCTGGTTACCACGATTATGTCAAGCTGAAGAATTCCCAGGGTGGCATTGGCGGCCACATGATTAAAGTCATGGAAATCGACCATGAGTATAAAGTGCCGCCGGGCATGGAAGCCTATCAGCGCTTCAAGCAAGCCGGTGCGGTTGTCGTCGGCATCTATGGCACGCCGCACACCCAGGCACTGACTCCGCTTCTGCACGAAGACAAGATCCCGGGCACCAGCCCCGGATTCGGTTCAGCAGCCGCGGCCAATGGCGAAAAGTATCCGTATCTGTTCCCGATCGCGGCCACCTACTGGTCCCAGGGCGCAGCGGCGGTGGCGTTTGCCAAACAACAGCTTGGCGGCGTCCTCAAGGGTAAGAAAATCGCCTACATCTATTTCGACAACCCTGCCGGACGTGAACCCTTGCCAATTCTGCACAAGCTGCAGGAAATGGAAGGCTTCCAATTGAAGGAATTTGCCATCCCGCCGCCGGGTGTCGAAATGAAGGTTCAGGTCCAAGACATTGCCCGCCGCTACCGGGCGGACTTCGTCATCAACCATACGTTCGGCAAGGCGCCGTCGGTTGCCTTGAACGAATTCAGCCGTAACGGCTACCCGCTCAACAAGATGGTTGCCTTCGTATGGGCCGCAGGCGAATCCAACATCATGGGTGCCGGTGGCTGGGACAAAGCCCAGGGCTACTACGTCATGCAGTTCGCCGGTGCTGGTTCCGACTATGATGTGCTGCGCGACATCAAGGCGATGTACAAAGCCGAAGGCAAGTCAGCGCCAAAGGAAATGGATTCTACTGTGTACTATAACCGCGGCCTGTTGATTGCGGCCCTGCATCTCAAAGCCATTGAAAATGCCGTCAAGGCAAAGGGTGGCAGCGCCGATATCACCGGTGCCGATGCCGCCAAGGGATTTGAAGGAATCAGGGACTTCACCCTGGGTGGCATGTTGCCGCCGCTGGACATAACGGCCGTCGATCATGAAGGCGGCGGTTGGGTCCGCATCTTCCAAGTCGAAGGCAATGGCTTCAAGCCGGTCACCGACTGGATGCATGGCTACCGCGAAGTGGTCATGGAAATGGTTGCGAAGGGCGAATAGACCACGATCAATTTGGCCGGTTCGGGTTCCCCGGACCGGCCGCCTTTTTTTGTCATTTTTCCTGGTGTATGAGCCCTGCCATGCTGGTTCTTAACAATATCGAAGTCGTCTACAACAACGTCATCCTGGTCTTGCGGGGTGTTTCCATCGAAGCCAAGATAGGCAAGATCACCACCGTGCTGGGGGCCAACGGTGCCGGCAAGACGACCACGTTGAAGGCAATTTCCGGGCTATTACGCCCGGAACGCGGCGAGGTCACGCGCGGCACCATTGAATTCAACGGCGAACGCATTGATCGAAAATTCGCCCATGAAATCGTCAAGGTCGGCATTGTTCAGGTTTTCGAAGGCCGGCGGGTGTTCGAGCACCTCTCCGGCGAAGAAAATCTCATTGCCGGCGGCCATATCTTGGGGTCGGCTGCAAAAATGCGCGACAACATCGATCGCGTCTACACCTATTACCCGATCCTGAAGGAACGCCGTACCGTCCAGGCCGGCTATCTGTCGGGCGGCGAACAGCAGATGTTGGCGGTCGGTCGCGCGCTGATGTCCGATCCGGACGTGATCCTACTGGACGAACCCTCGCTCGGCCTGGCGCCGATGATTCTCGACGATATTTTCGGCCGCATCAAAATTTTGGTCGAACAGGAAAACGTCACCTTCCTGATCGTCGAGCAGAACGCCAACTTGGCACTAAGCATCGCCGACTACGGCTATGTCATGGAAAACGGCGCCATCGTGCTGGAAGGCGACGCGGACAACCTGCGCGAAAACGCCGACATCAAGGAATTCTATCTCGGCATCGCCAGCGGCGAAAAGAAAAGCTTCCGCGACGTCAAACACTACCGCCGCCGCAAGCGTTGGTTGGGTTAAGCGGCCGTGAAGCAAAGTCCTTCGCTACGCTCAGTGTACTTTTCTTCAGTTTCAATATCGCGTTAGCGCATCTTGAGGCGGCTCGGCGAAGCGCTAACAGCATTTTATCGCAACCCAAAGGGTTGCGGGCTCTGATCATGACCATTGGTCATGATCAGCAACAGATATGGTCAAATCAGACCGCCGGGCCGCCCCAAGGTCTGATTTGGCATTGTTGATCCGGAAAAAAGTACACCGAGGCGAAGCCGAGGGACTTTTTGCCGATACCTACCCATAACTTTTCGAAATACTGTCGAGCGGCGACTTTTGGAGGCCGTGGTTGGGAATCGGGTAGCGTAGGCCGTTGCGGCTAAGCGCTGCCAACCCCTCGACCACACCGGGTAGGAAGCTCGGCGGCAGCGCCACCAGCATTTCATCGTCCTGCACGCCGCCGAATTTGCGTTCGGCATAGCACGGGATCGACACCGACGGCTCGCCGGAAGCGAGCGCGTTGCCCCATGAATCGGCGCAGGCGCTTTCGCCGACGCAGGTGAATTCGTACTTCTTGTAATTCTTGTATTGCAGGCCATTGATGAAGGTAATCATCTGGCCTGGCGTCATGTAGATCAGGCAAATGTCCGGATTATCCAGCCGGCCGGACACCAGCGGCGAGGTTGCGATCGCCTCATAATCGCCATAGGAGGCACAAGTCATGGACGATTGATGCGCCGCACTGTCTTCCAAGGTGCCGTACCAGACGCCGTGCATGCGGTCACCCGACAGCCATTCCTCGTCGGGTGGATGCAGGCCGACCACGGCACCGCACTGCGCCCCCATCAAATTGTCCATGGTGACGCCGATGGTATAGCCGATCCAGCGGCTTTGGCCGACGATCTGATCCATGGCGAGTTTCTCGGCCGGGTCCGGCCGGCGAATGCGCGGTACGGCTTCCATCTCGGCCACGGTCTTGAACCGCTTCATGCCGATCGGTGTTGCTTTTAAGCGCAGATAGCGGTTGAGCTCGTCGAGAATGGCGGCGTAGTCATAGGTCTCCGCGTCGCCGAAACAATTGGCCGTGGTCATGGTGTCTCCCAAACTATCTAGTGTTCTCCGCCCGCGCGCTTAAGCCACTTTCGGCATCACGTCGCGGCCAAATCTTTCGAGTTGTTCGAGCATGACCGCTTCCGGCGTGCCCATGGAGGATTGCACGTTCACCTCCTCCAGGCCCGGGAATTTTTCGCCAAGTTCCTGTAGGAACTCCACAAAGCCTTCCGCCGGGCCGCAATACCAGGCGCCTGTCTTGCAGGACTGCTCAAGCGTCGGCAGCCGTGCGTCGGCCATGCCGCCGCGCCGCGCAAGGCTCTCGACTTGGTCTTTCTCCAATTTACCGAGGAAACCCAAAGGCGCAAACATCTTGGCATGCTCCTCGAAATAGGGCGTCGCCTCGCGGATCGCCTGCTCTCGCGTCGGCGCCAGGTGGAAGGAAATGCCGAAGCAGAGATTCTCACCGAGCTTGGTGTCGATGCCGGCGCGGCTATGGGCGTCTTGAAAGGCGCTAACAGAACTCTGTGCCATCAGCGCCGAACCGCCGCCGATCACTCCCTTGATGCCGTGCCTGATCATGAAATCGAGTCCGCGCTCGGTGGCGCTGACCACCGGTTGCCAGCATTCGACCGGCAGCCGATACGGCCGCGGCACCAGGGTCAGCTCCTTCAACTGATAGCCGCGGTATGGCACCTCTTCCGGCAAGGTGTAATGTTTGCCCTTATGGGAAAACGATTCCTCGTTGAAGGCCTTAAACAGGATTTCGACCTGTTCTTCGAAGATTTCGCGATTGGCTTCCTTATCCATCATCGGGCCGCCCAGGGATTCGACCTCGCGGGTGTGGTAGCCACGGCCGACGCCGAACACGACCCGGCCCTTGGTCAAATAATCGGCAACGGCATAATCCTCAGCCAGACGTAGCGGATGCCACATCGGCGTGATGTTGAAACCGCAGCCGATCCGGAGTTTCTTCGTCACATGCGCCAAGTGGACGCCGAACATCAGGATATTGGGGATGCATTCATAGCCTTCGTGCTGAAAATGATGCTCGGCAAACCAAAGTTTGTCGTAGCCCCATTCGTCCATGCATCGGGCCATTGCCTCCGACTTATCGAAAACCGTCAACAATTCTTCATTGGAATAGCGGCGCTCGTTTACCGGTGTCGCATCCTGGCCCAAGTCGCCAAGATCGATGTGACCGGCAAAGAGCGACGAAAATCGTTTGATCATCCTATCTTCCTTCCTCGGCTATGGGCCGATCTTAGCCCGCAGCCAGGGCAACACCAAATTCAAGCCCGGCGTCTTCCAGCCACAGCCAAAGATATTCCGCAAACGACCGGCGAACATAAAGGTCGAAGCCCTTGTCATCGATCTGATGCAGGATCACATCCGCACGACCGATCAACGTCTGTGCCGCTTCGCCAACATGAAACTTGGTCGGATAAAGATCTAACGGGCAACCCTTCGCCAACAGGTCGCGAACATTCACACCCTCTACGCCGATCACCGCATAAGAATCGGAAACGTCCGTGACCGCCGTGCCCGCTCCGGTCAACCCGGTGCGCAAAGCAATCACCAACTGTTCGGCAACGGTGCCATCCGCATCGTCGACAACCAGCAGCCATTCGTCGGGTCCGAGCGATAGTACCGTAATACGATCGCCGCTGACCGACTGAAGCGGCTGGACCGGCAACGGCAAGCCGATGACCGATTCCAGTTCTTCAAGTCGATCGACGGCGCCGCGTATATTGATCGCGGCGCGAAACGGTCGCTCCGACAACGTAACCCCCGCGGCGGCACTGTCGACGGATGGTCGGACGGCCAATCCAAGGTGGGCTAACGGTCCTTGGCGCCAGAAACGATCAGCCATTCATCCGCCTCCCGTCCGGGTCGAAAAATACCGGATCGACAATCGTCGCTTGAACGGCCCTGTCAGGAAGGGCTGCTTTGATCTTGCGGCCCTTCCGCTCGAAGCCGCCCTTGACCACCGCGAGGGCAATGGAACGATTAAGATTGGGACTCCAGTAACTCGACGTGACATGACCGACATGGGTCATCGGCGGCTGTTTCAGATAATGGTCAACCAGATGAGTGCCCTCTTCAAGCACCAGATTAGGATCGTCGGTCAACAGGCCAACCAACTGTTTGCGGTCGGGACGTTGCATGTCGGGCCGTGACAACGAACGGCGGCCGAGGAAGTCCTTCTTAGTCGAGGCCATCCGCCCCATGCCGACATCGGCCGGCGTCATGGTGCCGTCAGTGTCCTGTCCGATCATCAGATAGCCTTTTTCCGCACGCAGCACATGCAACGCTTCGGTGCCGAACGGCGTGATGTCGTATTTCTCGCCGGCGGTCATCAACGCGTTCCAGAGCGCCAACCCGAAAGAAGATGCCACATTGATTTCATAAGACAGTTCGCCGGTGAAACTGACCCGGAAGACCCGCGCCGGGATGCCGGCGGCGGTGCCGTGGCGGACACTCATATGCGGGAATGCCTCCGGCGCCAAGTCGATGTCGTCCGCCAGTTCCGCCAGCAACCGCCGGGCATTTGGGCCCGCAATATTTGCGACAGCGTATTGTTCGGTGACCGAGGTCAAATACACATTGAGATGAGGCCATTCGGTCTGCAGCCATTCCTCCATCCAGGCCAGGACTGGCGCGGCGTTCGACGTCGTGGTATGCATCAGATAGTGATTGTCTCCGAGGCAAGCGGTAACACCATCGTCCCATATCATACCGTCCTCGTGCAGCATCAGCCCGTAGCGGCAGCGGCCGGCCTTCAATGTCTTCCAGCCGTTGATGTAGATCCAGTTCAGGAACTCGGCGGCGTCCGGACCCTGGATATCGATCTTGCCGAGTGTGGTCGCATCCAATATGCCGATGCTGGTGCGCACCGCTCTAGTCTCCCGGGCGACCGCATCATGTATATTTTCGGCGCTGCGCGGATAATAAAAGGGCCGCTTCCACTGGCCGACATCCTCGAACACCGCGCCCGCTTTGACATGCCACTGGTGCATCGGCGTCATGCGCACCGGATCGGCGAGCGCGCCGACATCCCGCCCGGCAATGGCGCCGGTCGTGACCGGCGTGTAGGGCATGCGGAAAGTCGTCGTGCCCACATCGGCGATCGGGATGCCGCGTACATCGGCCAGGATCGCCAAGGCATTGACGTTGGACGTTTTGCCCTGGTCGGTACCCATGCCTGTTGTCGTGTAGCGTTTCAGATGTTCAACGGACAAATAGGATTCCCGTTCCGCAAGTTGCACGTCGGCGGCGGTCGCGTCGTTTTGAAAATCGACGAAATGCTTGGCCCCTTGACCGACCGGACGCAATCCGGGAACCAGCCAGATCGGCGCCGTATCGGCGTCGCCGGTATCTTCGTCGTCGGTCGCAAACCGCGGCTTTCGGCCGACTTTGCCGAAGCCGGCCGCTTTGGCCGCGGCAGCACCCTTGCGCCAACCATCGTTCAGGCAGTCCGCCAATCCGTCCTGCCCGTCGACGCAGCCGGCCAACCGTACGCCGTCCGGTCCGGTGTCGGCCAGAAACTGGCTCCGGCCGGCGTCATAGCGCAAGCGGCCGGTGGCCTGTGAAAACAGGTGCACCGCCGGGTTCCAGCCGCCGGACATGGCGACGAGATCGCATTCCAAACGCAATGGCTTACCGCCCACGGATTTACCGTCGTCCGACAAGCGCGCGACCTTGACCGCGTTGACGCGTTTGTGCCCCTGGGTCTCGACAATGGCGTGACCGGCCAAAATCTCGATGCCTTGACCGAATGCGGCCAGCGGTAACGCCCGTTCCGTCGGATCCGACCGGGTATCGACCACGGTCACCTGCACCCCGGCCTGGCGCAGATCGATAGCTGTCCGATAGGCGCCGTCATTGTTGGTGAACACGACCGCCCGGTTGCCGGTGGTGACGGCGTAGCGATTGAGATAGGTTCGGGCGGCACCCGCCAGCATGATCCCCGGCCGGTCATTGTCGGCAAACACCAGCGGCCGCTCGAAAGCTCCGGTCGCCAAGACAATCTCCGTCGCGCGCACTTTCCAAAGCCGCTGGCGCGGCAGTGCGCTGGCCCCAGCGCGCTCGGCGGCCGACAGGTGATCGGTTACCCGCTCCAGCAAACAGACGTAATTGTGGTCGTAGTAGGCGAATGCCGTGGTCCTGGGTAGCAGCCTCACGTCGTCCTGGGCCGCCATGGCGGCCGTAATCTCAGCTAGCCACTGCCCCGCCGGTACGCCATCGATGGCGCCGCCGCCGGACAGGATGGTGCCACCCAACTCACTTTGTTCATCGGCCAGGATGACGCGCGCGCCCGCTGACGCCGCTGCTCGCGCCGCCGCGAGCCCGGCCGGCCCGGCGCCGATAACCAACACGTCACAATGGGCATGGCGATGGTCATAGCGATCTGGATCGGGCAGTTCCGGCGCCCGCCCGAGGCCGGCGGTTCGCCGGATCACATGCTCGTAAAGCTTCCAGCCCGGCGCCGGCCACATGAACGTCTTGTAATAGAATCCCGCCGGAAACAGCCGGCCGAGCAGATTGTTGAGTTCACCGACGTCCGCGCGTAACGACGGCCAGGCATTTTGGCTGCGGGCACTCAAACCCTCATAAAGCTCGGTGACAGTCGCCCGGACGTTGGGTTCCGTGCGGCCGCCCATTTCAAGCTGTACCAACGCGTTCGGTTCTTCCGACCCGGCGCTTAAGATGCCCCGCGGCCGATGGTACTTGAAACTCCGGCCGACCAAGTGCACGCCGTTGGCCAGCAAGGCCGACGCCAAGCTATCGCCTGAATAACCCCGATAGTGCCGGCCGTCGAAGCGAAAGCCGATCGACCGGCTGCGGTCGATGCGACCACCGTCCCGTAACCGTTGGCGCCCGCTCATTGCCGCTTGCCCGCCGCGACTTGCGATGGCGCCGGTAAATCCGGTCGCGGATCGCCGATCTTGTAAACAGCCAGAATTTCATTTGTCAACGTGTCGCGCAGCATGTTGAACCAACGCCTGCAGCCATGGGCATGAACCCAGCGCTCGTAATGCGGGCCTTTGGTATTGGTGCGCATGAACAGATAGTCGGCCCATTCGGCGTCGCTCAACTGGTTCGTTGCCGTCGGGCGGGCAATGTGGGCTTCGCCGCCATAGGCGAATTCTTGTTCCGACCGAGGTCCGCAGTGGGGGCAATCAATCCGTAGCATTCCGAACCCTCAAGACTTTAATGCGCGACCGCGGCGGCAAGGTTTTCATCGACAAGGTCACCGCCGACGAACCGCTCCAGTCGAAACGGCGCCGCCAGGGCGTGAGGCTCGTCCTTGGCCACAGTGTGGGCGAATACGTGGGCCGAACCTGGCGTCGACTTGAACCCGCCGGTGCCCCAGCCGCAATTGAAATAGAGGCCCTTGACCGGTGTCTTGGTGATCAGCGGGCTGGCGTCCGGGCAGATATCGACGATGCCGCCCCAATTCCGCATCAGGCGCAGCCGCGAGAAAATCGGATAGAGTTCCATGGCGGCGGCCAGCAAATGCTCAATCGGCATGATCGAGCCGCGCTGGCCATAGCCGTTGTAGGCATCGATGCCCGCGCCCATCACCAGCTCGCCCTTATCGGACTGGCTGACATAGACGTGCACGGTGTTGGACATGATGACCGTGTCCAAGATCGGTTTGATCGGTTCGCTGACCAAGGCCTGCAGCGGATGGCATTCGATCGGCAGACGCATGCCCGCCATCGCCGCCAGGGCCGAGGAATGACCGGCCGCGACGCAACCGACCTTGGGCGCCCCGATAAAGCCTCGATTGGTCTCGACGCCGCGCATTTGGCCGGCTTCGATCCGAAACCCGGTGACTTCGCAGTTTTGAATGATATCGACGCCAAGGGCGTCGGCGGCGCGCGCATAGCCCCAGGCGACAGCGTCATGGCGGGCGATGCCGGCGCGCCGCTGCAGGCTGCCGCCGAGGATTGGATAGCGTAAATCAGGCGAAATATTGATGATCGGCACGAAGGCTTTGATCTGCTCCGGATTCATGAAGACCAGATCGTTGTCCATCATGCGGTTGGCGTTATGGCGGCGGCCCAGTTCCTTCAGATCATGTTGATTGTGCGCCAGGTGCAGCACGCCGCGTTTCGAATACATGACATTGAAATTCAGCTCCTGGCTCAAACCGTCCCAGAGATCGAGAGCGTGTTTGTAGATCCCTGTGCTTTCGTCCTGAAGGTAATTGGCGCGGATGATCGTTGTATTGCGGCCCGTGTTACCGCCGCCGAGCCAACCCTTTTCGAGCACGGCAATGTTGCGAAGGCCGCATTCCTTGGCCAGATAATAGGCGGTGCCGAGACCATGGCCGCCGCCGCCGACGATAACGGCGTCATAGGACGGTTTTGGGTCGGGGCTGCGCCACGCCTTTTGCCAGTTTCGGTGATAGTCCAACGCATTACGCGCCAAACTGAAGATTGAGTAGCGCTTCATTAGCCCCCCTCGCCGTTCGGCCATCGCCGCCCGTCGCTGCTATCGTTATAATCGAAGCCTGTTCACTCAGACAATGCCGTGCGCGCCGCCTGTTGGCGCGAACGCGACGTCGCAGGCCTCAGCCGGCACTGCTCAACAACGATGAGCGAAACCGGTCCTTCAAATGAGCGCCGTCTTTCGGCGGCAGGACAAACGGCAAATTCTCGGCGCGGACCTTGATGACCGAGAAAATAGGTCCGTTACCGCGACGGAGGCTTGGCAAGGCCGCTTCGAGTGCCACGTCGTCGGCAATTGTCGATACCTGGGTCAAGCCGCAGCCGGTGGCGACCGCGGCCAAGTCGACGCCGTGGGCGGTGTGTGTTGCCTGCATCCCGGTCTCGCCATAGCGTTCGTTATCGAGCACCACGACCGTGAGGTTGCCCGGCATTTTAGTCGCGATGGTCGCCAGACTGCCGAGCCCCATCAACATGTCACCGTCGCCGGTGATCACCATGACGCGCCGCTGCGGCTGCGCCATGGCGAGGCCGAGGCCCATGATCGCGGCGCCACCCATGGCCCCCCACAATGGAAAATTCAACGGGCTGTCACCAACAGCCGTGACGTCCCAAGCGCAGGCACCGAGACCGGCAACCACCAGCATATCGCCGCGATCCTCGAGCAGGCGGGAGACCACGGCGCGGCGGCGCAGCGGATAGGCTTCGCTTCGTTTCAAATCCGTCATCGTCATCTCCCGAACGACTTGGTGCCGATCAATTGCTGGCCGATCAGCATCGCCGTCATCGCCGGCCCCTCGTAGGCCATTTTCAGTGTGGTGTCCGTCGTATCCGCGATGTCGGGCGCGCGGTCGACTTCGAACACTAGGGACCCGGCGAGCCGTAACATATCGGCGGTGGCTTGGCCGACCGGCACTTGCCAGGGATTGAACTCGCCCCATTGGCCGCGCATGGTGATCAGCATCGGCAGCGGGAAGCGGCAGGTCTTGGCCAGCGACAGCATGTTCATGCAATTGCCGAGGCCGCTCGACTGCATCAGCAGCACACCGCGCTGACCGCCGAGCCAGGCGCCGCCGAGCAATGCCACGCCTTCCTCTTCCGTGGTCAGCGAAACCGCCTCGATCGTCGGATCGGCGATGCAGGCATCGATCAATGCCGTGTGGCCGGCGTCCGGCACATAGGCGACTTGGCCGACATCGTAGGCCTTGATCACGCTGAATATCGCCGCCGGCCAGGCGTCGGCATCTGTCTCTACCATGCGGGTTCCTTCGTTTTCCGAAGCGGGCAGGTCAAACTTAAGGATTCACCCGTGGCGGTCAACGGCAGCTTCCGCTATGACCACCGATCAACGGCCTATTGAGACAGGATTTCCGGCACCATGACCGATCGCCCGTTCGACCTTGCCGACCCCGCCATCTACGATTTCTGGATGACCGACCGGATACGGTTTTCCGACCAGGACGGCAGCGGCCACATCAACAACGTCGCCATCGCCGCCTATGTGGAGACCGGCCGGGTATCCTACATGCATGACGTCGTGCTACCGGAGCTCCGTGACGAGACCCGGTTGATCATCGCGCGCGTTGTTATCGATTACCTGAAGGAAGCGCATTGGCCCGGCGAGGTCCGCGTCGGCACGCGCATGATCGGGCTCGGTACCCGCTCCTGCACCGTCGGCAGCGGCATTTTCAAGGACAATCATTGCATTGCCACGGCCGAAAGTGTCGCGGTTTATTTGAAGGGCCAGCAGAGCGTCGCCATCGCCGGCGCGATGCGCGACCGGGTCGCCGCCCTGGTCGCGGCATAAAAAAACCGGGGGCGGCTGTAATTAGCCGCCCCCGGACCCTGTCGCCATCCATGATCCTGAACCCCGATGCCGGCCGACGGTCGGCAAATCGCTTCACGAAGCGGGTTCTCGTGATGGGTTTAAGCCTAGCATCCAGGTTCCGAAGAAAGTTTAACTCGATGTGGCAATGTCGTGGCATTGCCGCCGGCCGACCAAAAGAAAAAGGGCCCCCGAGCGATTTCGCCCAGGAGCCCCGATTTCAACAAACCGTCTTAGACGGTTGTAATTAATACAAAATCACGCTTCTAATTGATTCGCCCTCATGCATCAGGTGGAACGCGTCGTTAATCTTCTCGAGCGGCATGGTGTGGGTAATCAGGTCGTCGATGTTGATCTTGCCGTCCATGTACCAATCGACGATTTTCGGCACGTCCCGCCGGCTTTTGGCGCCGCCGAACGCAGTGCCGCGCCAGACCCGGCCGGTGACCAGTTGGAACGGCCGGGTCGTGATCTCCTGGCCGGCGCCGGCGACACCGATGATGATGCTTTCGCCCCAGCCCCGGTGGCAGCATTCCAGCGCCTGGCGCATGACATTGACGTTGCCGATGCATTCGAAGCTGAAATCGGCGCCGCCCTTGGTCAGGTTGACCAGGTAAGGCGCCACCTCATCGTCTTTCATGTCGGACGGGTCGAGGAAATGGGTCATGCCAAAGGCTTCGCCCAAGGCTTTTCGCTTCGGATTGATGTCGACGCCGACGATCATGTCGGCACCGGCCAAGCGGGCACCTTGAATGACATTGAGGCCGATACCGCCCAAGCCAAACACCACCACGTTATCGCCAGGCTTCACCTTGGCGGTATTGATCACCGCGCCGATGCCGGTGGTGACGCCACAGCCGATGTAGCAGATCTTGTCGAACGGCGCGTCTTCGCGCACTTTCGCCAAGGCGATTTCCGGCACGACGGTGTAATTGGCAAACGTCGAGGTGCCCATGTAGTGAAAGACCTTGTCGCTGCCGAGGCTAAACCGGCTGGTGCCGTCCGGCATCACGCCTTGGCCCTGGGTATCGCGGATCGCGGTGCAGAGATTGGTCTTGCCCGACATGCAAGACGGGCATTGCCGGCATTCCGGGATATACAGCGGAATGACGTGATCGCCGGGCTTCAGGCCGGTCACCCCGGCGCCCACCTCGGCGACGATGCCAGCACCTTCATGGCCCATGATGGCCGGAAATAGGCCTTCCGGATCTTCGCCCGACAACGTGAAGGCGTCGGTATGGCAGACGCCGGTCGCCTTGATTTCAACCAGCACCTCGCCTTCCCGCGGCCCCTCCAACTGCACGGTTTCGATCGTCAGCGGATCGCCCGCCTTATGCGCTACCGCGGCACGTACATCCATTCCCTAGACCTCCGATTGCTGCTTGGGTTTCGCAGCATAGTCGGACGTCATGGGACGGGATGCAAGTCCGGCCCTCGCGGCTCGGCCGCGTGCATCGGCACGAGCATGGTCACTTCCGCCACTGCCATCATGCCGTCGCCGCAGATGAAGGCCGGAAAACGGATTGCGCCGAGCATGCGGGCAATATTGACGGGGCATATCCGCTCTAAGACTGATTGGCGACAACGCCAACGATCCCGACCACAACAAAAACGGAAATGGCAACGTTCACCAGTCGGAGGACCGTCTCCAACGGCCGGAATTTGACAAGAAACAGGGCCAACGCCGCGGCCGCGCAGGTCGCAATAATGCCTATGTCGTAGACTATATAAGCCGCTTCGGACCGATAAGACCATCCTGCACAGTCGGAGCCGATGGCGTAGCCTTTGCCATCCGTTGCCACGAACGTGTAGAGGTCTTCGGAAATCAGGACCATCAAAAATAGCGCCCCGCTCGAGAGAAAAGTGTCGATCAACGGCTTTCCAATTTTCCTCACGACAGACTCCGACCACCGGCTCGACAGCACCATTCGGTGTGCCACAGCGAAAGAATATTTAGCAATAAGTGATAATCTTGTCCCGATAGTGGCGAAGGCACGCTTGGCCAAAACTTTAGCGGCGGTCGCGTTATGGCGACCGCTGAAACGATTTAAGATCGTTCCGCGTTCTCCGACTTCAAATAGTAAATGACCCGAGCCGGCTTATCGCCCGGTGGCTGTGTTACTATGCTGCAGATACGTCCCTTGGATTCAGTAAACACTGGCCTTTTGTGCTGGCCACGGGCCAATGCTTTTTGCTTCCGGCGCATTTTACGATTGCCTTGCACGGGCGGGGCGTAGGACGGGTCGGTAAAGTACTTGATATATTGTTCTTGCGTTAATTTGACGGCACCCCCGGAAGGTAGCCGGAACCATTCATCGGTAACCGGACGGTTGGTCCTTGCGCGTATCAAGGTGCCGTCCGCCGACACCACCGTACCGTTCCGGCGGATGATGTCGTCCAACCTCTCGAAACCCCCTTCGCCGGTTTGAAACACATGGCCGGGCGTCACCAGTAGTCCATGAAAGTTGATCATCGGACCGGGACCACCCGCATGGGTCTGGGAGACCTGCCCGGGGATGAGCGGCCCACCCACTACATCGCCGTCGAAGCTCATGACCCAATCGCCGACCTTAACCTCCTCGATCGGCTTCTCCGTGCCATCGGCCATCAGTATAGGCGTGCCAGCGGCAAAACAGCCTCCTTCGTCGTCAAACTCATAGATTTGGTATTTGAACTCCTCATCATAATTAAATTCACCGAGTATAAAACCAATGTTGATGTTAAAGTCAGTACCGATGCTAATACCCTTTTCATCGACAAATAATCCGGCTTTGGCGGTTCCTTTAAGAGCAAGCGCTACACCATGAATCTTACCGCCAGCACCCAAGATAATCTGCCCGCCCCCAAAAACATCGTTGGATATTATTTTGCCATCATTATCCAAGACAATATTCGCACCAAATCCAATTCCGAAAATTGTAACCGACAAATTTATTGTTGTTGTTCCCGTGGAAGGGCTATTGGTGATCTCAACGCTTCCGCCAATAAGACCGATACCAGCAGCAATACTGCCCTCAAAATCAACATTTGGCGGAACACCATTGATAACAGATTTTGCAAACTCCAGAAAAGGGGAAGACGTATATTTTATCTCTTTTCTAATTGTTAACTCACCAATTTTTCTTTCGAATGTTTTGGTCGGGCTTTCTTCCTTTTTATTCGATGTTATTATCTTCCCGCGTGCGAATTCCATTTCCGATTCTCCAAAATCAGTGGCGTAGGTGATAAGCGAATACCGCCACAACAAGGATTTGGCGATCTCCGGTGAGTGGACATTGCATGCAACATTTGTTGAAAGCCCGAACAATATAATGATGCGTTCGAACACTCTGCAGGCCAGACTGAAGAGTGCTAATGTCTCGGCTTATCTGCGGAGACCCACGCTGCTTACGATGTTCAAGTTCCGGCGGTTTAACTGACGATGCTCACGAGCGTAAAACTAGCGTCACTAGGCCGTTTCGACGGACTGTCGTGCAACGAAATCAATTGGATCGACTATTTCAAGAAAAGCTATCAGAATCGAGATTTCACAGCGGACCAAATCGGATGCAATACACATCGGCCAACTTTCGACCACATAGCCAAAATCCACGCGGCCTGTTTGCCTTGCTAATGCACCACAAACTCTCAGGAAGGAAGCGCTCTGTACTATCTTTGCAAACTTGGCCGTATAACTACAAGATTCGTTTAATATTGTGAGTATCGAAACCGTATCTCTAAAAAAGAACATTCATTTCGGCACAATCATTTCAAAAGCGCCAAATATCTGGAAATAAATATGCCGCTTTCTTTATAATAAAGCCGAAAAAAAGTGGTGCAATAAGAAAGAAAGTCACAACGACAGTAAAATGAATCGGTATCAGCGGTTCGAGTAGATATGGGCACCTAATTAGTATAAAATACAAGGCGATGGTATATGAAATGGAGTTTATCACCGGATGTTTATTGTGTTTATCACAAAAGAAGCTTGACCATTTATCATAAAAATTGAATGTCAAAATTACGAAGAAGTACATTTTCCGATTTCTCGCTGCTCATTACCCCTCACTACCATGGGCAACTGATAGTACAGCCTTCCATATTTTTATTGCGCTATAACTCACAGAACATGCTTGCAACGAAGCGTGCTGCAAATCCTTAGAAACGTCCGACGGAACTCAGACACCACCCTGCGTCCGCGTCAATAGCCCTGCACGGCTTCCGCCGGTCCGCGTTCAGGCTCTTGCTACCACCGGTTCCCCTATGCCGTCGGCGAATTGCACCAATGTTCACGAAATGTACTACAATCTGAGCTGTTTAATCAAGAACAATATTCTGCAATAAGGTGAATGTTTAGGCTTTGGAGACCGGACGACGGCCGGAACCCGGCTCACCGCCCGCCGGGCGGTTTCATGAAGGAATAGCGGTCGGCGGTCTGTACGGGCAAGTCGACGGCATCGTCGTCGCGCAGGATGGTGATGTGGATTTGGATTCCGGCCGGGCCGACGGTCCAAAGATACATGTAGAAGTCGGCCATATCGTCGATGGTGCGGCCGTTCAGGCTGACGATGACGTCGCCGGTCTGAAAGCCGGCGCGGTCGGCCGGTCCGTCCGGCGCGACGCCGGCCACCACCAGATGATCCATCACTTCCATGGTGAACAGCCCGAGCCAGGGCCTGGGCGTGCGCCGGCTGTGGCCCAGGCTCAAAAGATCGTCGTAAATCGGTTCCAACTCGTCGACCGGCACGAACATGTTGCCCTGCCGGCGGACGCCGTGCTCGCCGGCGTCTTCGACATAGAGCGAGCCGACGCCGCGCAAGGTGCCGTCTTGGCCGATCAGGGCAGCACCGCCCCAACTCGGGTGGGCCGGCGCGGTGAAGATGGCCTCGTTCAGCATATATTCCCAATAGCCGACGAAGGCACGCTTGGCCGACACCGTGGCGGCGATCGCATTGTTGCGGCCGCCCTGGCCGGCGACGATGACCGGATCGCCAACGTCAAGGTCTTGCGCCGATCGTCGGATTAGCGGCTGGCCGCTAACCGGGGCCACCGCCCGAACCAGGCCGAAGCCGGTTTCGTAGTCGTAAGCCACCACCTCCGCCGTGCGTTCGACGCCATCCGCCAACGTCAAGGTCACATCGGCGGCTTCCGCGACCAAGTAGCCGATGGTGATGAACAAGTCCGGCTCGGCGATGAAAATTCCGTGGCCTTCCCGTTCCGTCCCGAGAAACGGCGCGGTAAAGGCGTCGGAAGGGATAAGCGTCCGAACCCCGACCACAGAGGTAAGCACGGCATCCAAATCGAAGGCGAGTTCATCGTTGCCAGGTGCCGCCGGTCCCGCCGAAAAGCCAAGGAATTGGGACAGGCCCGGCGGCTTGTGGCCGTTCATCTTGCCGTTGCCGGAGATGGCAATGCCTCCTTGAATTTCGACGCCTTTAAGAAGCGCCTTCGCCGTCACACAGGCGGTTCATGATATTGGCGAATGCCTCGTCCGCCAGGCTCTGCATTTCGCCGTCCGTGCGGTCTTGGATGGGATGCTGCACGAAGATCATTGCCGCATCGAAGCCGAGCGAGCGTGCTTGCGCTTCAGCGGCACCGACGAATTCACTTGAGGCAACACCGACGCTCGGGATCCCCCGCCGTTCCAGGTCCGTCAGGTCATGCATACAGCACGACGTGCAGGAACCTCAATCGGCCAGGCCTTCGACGACCAAGTCGCAATCGCCGACAATCTCCTGCATCAAGCCAGGTGGTGCGGTGCGGGTGAAGGTCGGTTTGCGAAACCGTTTGACCGCCACGCCCTGCGCGTTCAGCTTTTCTTGCAGGCGATCGAGGAAAATGTCGCCTCGCGGCTTAGAAATATCGAGCAGCCCGACGGTCAGCCCGTCAAGGTCCGATGGGCGCGGCAACAATGCCCGCTCCGGCGGCGCGCGTTCGGCCGTCGGGTCGAGCACGACCCGTTGGTTGGTCATGAAGCTATCTCCTTCGTCACTGAAATGGAGCCGGTCTCGCCGCTCGCGGCCCAGCCGGCGATGATGGCTGAGAACATGCCCGCGGCACCGCCGGCAGCGGCGATATTGAGGCCGCCGGGGCGGAATTTCGGGATCGTTTTGTCCTTAAACTTTTCCGGCAGGCCCTCGGCAATGCCGCCGGCACCGGCGACCATTTCGGCGCCGGGCAGCTGCAGCAAGACCTCGAGCCGGTCGTGAAACTGGGCCTTGGACCAGCCGCCGTTGCGGATGACACGGCGGTGCTCAGGCCCGATCAATAGGAACGCATCGCCGGCCATGGCCAGCTTTGGATGATCGACGGCCCGCAGACTGGCGGCAAACGACCGCGCCAACGATTCCGGATCCCGGGACTTTTGATCGACCACGCCCTGCATGCCGTCGGCGGCAAACAGGCTGACGGTCGAGACGCCTCGGTCATATCCACGGTCCTCGGCCAGGCTCGGCCAATTGGGCTCGCTTTCGTCCTCGGCGAAGCAGAACGTGTACTTGCCGGGGTTGCCGAAGGCCGAGCGGTCGATCTCGCCAGGGCGGCCGCCGCCAACGTTACGGATGATTAATTGCAGTGCTCTGCCGATGGTCGCGTTGGCCCGATTGCCTTGACCCAGGACGTTCATGCCGGAATTCATGCCGATTGACTTGGTGACCGGCCCGTTCACGATCACCATCGGCCCCGAGAACATGGTCGTACAAAGCAGGCCATGCATGCAGAATTCGTTGATTAACGCCGCCTCGACCGCGGCGATCACCACCGGCAGGTAGTCGGGCCGACAGCCGGCCATGACCGCATTGACCGCGACCTTCTCTATGGTGCACGGCGCCATATCCGGCGGCACGATGCCGATCACGTCGTCGGCGGCACGCGCCGTGCCGCGCAGCATGCGCAATACCCGTTCCTCGGTCGGCGGCACCAGCGGCAGGCCATCGGACCAGCCGCGATCGAAACAGGCCTCTATTTCGTCTTCGGCCGGCGCCAGAACCACGCGTCGGGATTTGAGGCCGGCATCACCGAATTGCGCCGCCAAGGCCTCCGCCGTCCCCGGTTCAATGCTCAACGACCCGCATCCCGGCCGGCTTTCCGGCAAATCGCCGCCAAGATCGGCAATGCCTGCGATTTGCCGCCAGTCGCCTTGGTGCCAGCCATAGGCACGCGCGGTTTCCGTGCCGTCAACCACACGAATTACGGTCGGTACGATCTCGATCTCCAGACCATAGGAATGACTGAGCCCGCGATCATCGACAACGCCCTCGAAACCGGAAGGAAATTCGGGATCGTCCTGACAATAAATCGTCAAGACAACGTCCTGCGCAGCGATCGCGGCGAGCACCGGCTCGATCAGCCGGCAGGTTGGGCAATCGCGCTTGACAATAACATGCAAACCGTCGGCCAATTCGGCCATGGAACGCTCCCGATTCCGTTCATGCCCAGTATAACCGCACGTGCCGCGTTGTCGCCATAGCCGGCGACGCCAATGGCGCGAATAGGAGGATGCCGTGGCCTTCAGTGAATATTAACCTTGTGGCAAGGTGGCGTTCGTACTTTGCAAATTGCGCGATGTTGGCATAGTGGTTCATGCCGTATGGCGGCTAAGCGGCTTTGCCAAATCGATCGATCCAGCAATAGAGAGGCCATAAATGTTTGGAAAACGGTACCGAGGCATCGATATGCGCCCGCGTGCCCTGTTGGACCGGTCTCAAAAAAAGGTACTCGAGGGAAAATATCTTGCAAACCGTTACTACAAGTATCTCTCGGCCCCTCAGAAGACGCCGTGTATTCTCTATGGCCTGCAGCGGAGCGGTACAAATTATGTAGAGCACTTGTTAGGCTCTGATTTTCCCGGCGTCAGAATTCGAAACTCCACCAAGCGCTCCCATCATAGACACAAGCATTGGCGTCTTTATGCCGACAAATCGCTGATGCCGACACCGGAGTACTTGTCTCGACGATCTGTTGAAGATGCCAGGGGTCTTTGGGACCTTTTTCGGGACGACGGTGTCCGCATTGAAGCCGTGGTGGTGGTCGTGCGTGAGCCGCTGCATTGGTATCGAAGCTACCAGAACTGGGCAGTCCGGCTTAAATGGCCAGAGGTCGATTATCACTACTTACAAGAGTGGAATGCCTACTACCGTATTTGGCACGCACTCGCCGCAGAGGATCCGGACCGGATTGTACTGCTCCGCTATGAAGACTTGCTCGGTTCCGAAGAAACGGCTCTTTCCAGTCTCGCAAACGTGCTTAAGATGCCACTGGTCGACGCCGCACAAGACTTCAAGCACGTGCCTCATTCTCAAGGCTTCGATACGAAAAAGCGCGAAGAGAATCTTTCTCCTTTGGCGCTCGACAAATTTCCGCCAAGTGATCGCGATGCAATCCTTGCCAACTTAGACCCGTTGCTCAATGAAGCGTTGGGTTATCCAGCGATGTCTAACGTCGACACCTAGGTTGATTGCGGTTCACCGACAACGCCGGCCGCCGAACCATAGGGCATTCCAAAGGGCGCGGACCGATAAAAGCCTGCGTTTTCTATCCTTCCGCGTTCTTGGCAAGATAAGAAACGGCGAATGTGCAGAGCACACCCCAGGCGATCAGCACCTCTTCGGGCATCTGCAAACCCGTCGCTTCCTGCAAAGCCCAATGGCTGAGTAGCGCGACTGCCCCGCCGACGCCGGCGCCGACGCCTACTTTTCTGTCTGGCATCATGGTGATGGTCCTTTCTTCCGATCGTCCTCACATGAAAATCTTATCGATGATACGGTTGACGCCGGCGCCACCGAGGCCGGCCAAAACCAGGACGGCGGCAAGTACACCCCAACCGCGATTGAGCTTTGCATCCATGCTGGCGACATTGTCGTCCAAATGCTGAATTCGTGTTTCCTGACGCTCGATCAACGCCCGCAAGGCCTTCACTTCGGCAGTCAATGCACCGAGCATCATGGCGTCTCGCGGACTTAGTTGGTCCGGCATCTAAGCGCCCTCTTCCACCGCCGGATTGTCGGTCAAGGCTTCCCATGCCTGACCGGCGGCGACCACGCAGCTGACGCCGCCGGGTGTGGTTACGAAGATCGTCCAGCTCTTGCCGCCGGGTTCCACAAGCAGTTCGAGCACGCCGCCGCCGCCGGTCAGCCCAATTCCGACCGGCCGTTCGCCGTACTTGTCCTGCAAGTGTCTCAAGAAGTCAGCACGTGGCCCGCAAACGGGTTGGGCTAGCACTGCCGCCGGCCACAAAAAAACCGCCAGAACGGCGGCGGTGAAAAACCAAATTGCAAGACGTCTCATTGTCCCGGTTCCCTCATGTCACAGCACCCGCACCACGCCGAAATGGTATCCCTCTACCGTAATCACCCGGGCTACGCCATAGACTGCGGCTTCCACTTCTAGCGTATCGCCCAAATTCAGCGGGTGCATTTCGCAGATGTTGGCCATTATTGACTCCGTCCCGTTCGTGTCGCGAGTATTGTAGGCGTGCGCCCGTGACGCCGCATGCGGACGAACCCCATTGATCCCGAAAGCGACATGATACTGATCATGTGATGCTGTCCACATAGCGGAATAAAATCTAACGGTTGCCGTCGCCAGATACACCCCCGTCGCCGGCGCGGTGTACGTCGTGCCGTTGGCCATATTGCCACCGACATCTTTCTGTTCCGACCCAAAAACGCAGACATATTCCGTCTCGTCCCCCGTCGCCTCAGGGACGGCGGTGCCTTTGCCGAGAATCGCCATCGCCGACGACAGGGTGTATTCCTCGGACGTCGAGACCAGAACGACATCCTTGGAACCGGCCGCAAAGTTGACTAACGAGCCGCTGTTCGACGAGTTGACGACCCGGTCGCGGGTTAGTGTTTTCGCCGAGTCCGTATAGACACCCTCCGAGATTTCCCAATTGCCGCCGCCATCATCGATCAGGAACTTGGCAGAATTGCCGTCGCCGATCGCTGCGAAGTCGCGAAAGCCTGACGGTGGCGTCTCGTCAAGGGTGATCGTGCCCGTCCCCGTGGTTTGGCTGGTGTCGTGGACTCTGTCTTCGAATACTAAGGCCATCTATAGGCGCTCCTCTATGCGATAACGTTTTCGGACTCGGCCGGGCGCCCAATGCTGTAGTGATGTGGCCCGCATCAACGGCCCCCAGATCGAAAGCTCTTGGACGTAAGTAATGGGATCGAGCATGACCAAAATATCGCCGCCCGTACCGCGTAGGCGGTCGACCTCGAAAGCATTGGTCATCATTTCTGTCTCGGTATTGTGATCGACCTGGAACTCGGCGATGCGATAACGCGCGCCGTCGGTCGACAGCACCTGTCCGCCGATGGTCCGTAAATGCGCCGAGGCATCTTCCCACCAAATCCCGCGGCCATAGGATTCGCCAAAGGTCGGGCGCCAGACCGGCCCGGCGAACACCCGGCCAATGTCAATCCAAGCCAGGTTAGAGTCGGATACCGTGATGCGGCCGTAACGCGCGGTGAGTGCCGCCGCCATAACATGGTAGACCTGGGCGTACCCAGGCTTGACACCGGCCGAAACCATCTCCGTGTCGTAGACATCACCGTTACCCGGCGCGACAGCGGACAAGGTTATTCGAACCGTCGCCGTCGGCGTTAGATTGGTACCCAGCAGCGCGAAAGCCGCCCAAACCGTGGCGGCGCCATAATCGAAATCGATGTTGAGGGTCGATCCGGTGACCCGGTAAGGCCGGGCAATCGGATTGCCTTGGATGTTGGCCGCCGGCAAGCCGGAGGAACCGGCTGCCGAGCCGATGAGAATACAGGCGTCGATGCGGTTTACGTAACCAATGATCATGCAAATATCTCCATGACCGTTTCGCCCTCAGAGAGGTCTACTTCGATCGCTATGACGGTGCCGAGTTTTTTGCTTAAGCGGAAACGCGGATAGGAAAGCTCGACGGTGTCGCCGATGTCGAGTAAGGGCGATACACCCCGCGACTCGACCCGCCAGATGTTTCGATCGACACTGTAGAGCGCGAGCAAGCGTTCGGCTTCGGCCCTGGCATCGTCTTCCGAAACGAAGAGCGAGCCCAGAAACACCGGCTTTGAGCCTCTATGCTTGAGCTTCACCGATTGATCCTGAACCATGACCTCGCGGTATTCCGCGGCCATGAAGGCGCGTTGCGCCTCTGTCGCTCCGGCCGGCGCGTCCTTGAACACCGAATGATTGCGCCGCCAGCCGACGCGAACGCGATGCGTCGGCGGGTTGATTACATCTGGCGGCTCCAGCCGTTCCAAGGACACGATGTTGGTGCGATCGAAGCGGGCGAGGATCGCGCCCGACGGCGGTCGAAGGATTTTCGGCGCGAACCGGCCCTGCCGGTTGAAACCGCCATAGGCGGTGCTGGCGCTCAACACACGATCGACAGCGGCCCGCGTTGCGGTCGCCTCGGCGCCGATCCACAGGCCGGCAGTCCGGCCGCGTGTCTCGGTGGCCAGCCGGTCGAACGCGACTACGTCCAATTCATCGAGCCCGGCGAAGTCGACCAGCAATGACCTTAAGATGCCGGCGATGGTCGGATCGTAAACGCCGCCCGGCGCATAGCCTTGAATGTCGGCCGTGATCAGACCGGTCGGCGCGCCGCCATGCTGCAGAATGCCGGTCGCCGTGTTGACCGACCATTCGCCGACCGACGGCGTGCCCGCCACCTTGGTCACCCTGACACCGCGGTCGTAGAACGCTATGACATCGCTAATGTTTTCACCGACATGGTAGCTGTGACGGCCTTCGACGATGCCGAGATAGGGCGGTGCCACGCCATAGACTTCGCCCAAGGCAATCGGCTTGGGCTTGCTGGCAAGATCCGTGCCGCCCTCCGCGCCGCCTTCACCGGTGAACGTGGCCGGCTGCACGGGCTCGTCTAACAATGAATCCTTGGTCCGTAGACTGATGGCGATCGCCTGATTGTTGAACGAAGTGGTCAATGCGGCACCATCGATGACCAGTTCGGCGCTTCGATAGGGCGCGCCGGGCTGAACCGCGAGCACACGCACGCGCCGCCCGGAGACGGAATAGGCAGTTCCAAGTCCGTCGAGATAGCCGTCGGCGTTGCGGATCTCCATCCTTGCCGTCGCCGCGCTAGTGCCGGCGGCAACAAATCCACCCCGACGAACCGATCGACTCATGAACAACGGATTGCCAAGCCGCGGGTCGTAGTAAACCGATGCCGGCGCGTCGCTCGGCAGAGTGACGTAAGGCGCGGTCGACAAAGCAAACAACGCCTCGCCGGCTATGGCCGACTCCGCCCCGCGGATCGCGGATACCGCGACCCGTCCGACTGCATAATGTCCAATCATGGCTCACCCCAATGTTATGTGGAGGCCCGACATGTTGCCGTCGCCGTATGTCGGGCGCACGGTGACGTTCGGGTGCTTGTTCAAGACCAGCACGTTGCCGCTGATCTCCGACGTCCAGCCCGAGCCAGCGACAAAATGTGCGATTGTAATACGGCCGCTAGTCATGCCGGCCAGGTCGACAGTCATGTCCTTGACCGTCATTTCGCCATGTCTAGCGCCAGTAAAAATGGTCAAATTCATATTTGCCATGACGCGGACAAGATCCTCAGTCGATGTCCAGCGCAATCGGTTGGGCAACAAATCCGGGCGATATACATGCTGAGAATTGATGATGTCTTCGCCGGCATCGCAGTTCCAAAGCATCGGCTCCTTTGCGTTGTGGAAAGTCGAATAGGTGTGGTTGTTTATTTCCGGCGTCGCCGTGATTTGGAATTCTCTGCGTATTGTATGGTATGGGCCGATGCATGCTTGATTCGGCGTATTAGCCGTAATGCGACGGCCTGTTACGTTAATGATCGCGGTGCCGTCACGATATATCGAATCCCAGCCGGAAACGTTGCGACCGCCCCAGCCCGCCGACGCATTGCTGCCGCCGAACATATTAACATTGGCCGGCGTGTAATCCGCCCGAGATTCGTAATTCTCGATGATTGACATATGGCCACGGCCTTGCGCGCACCGTACAAAAACCCATGACGTCACGCCCGCGCTTTTTACCTCGGTGGTGAATTCAAACGAGTGAGCCCACATTGCGACAGTTGCCTCATGGCCACTGAATCCGGAGCCGATTTTTCGGCCTGCCGTCAAGTCCTTGTGGCCGGTTTCATAGTCAGACCCAGCACGTTCAGCGTAGTAATAATCAGATTGGCCGGTATTGTAGCCCCAACTGCCCGAAGCACCGTCGATGAAATCTCGGCAACATTCGGCATTGACGGGTTGCCCACCGGCTGGGCCGTCCTCGTTGACAACAGCAACTGTACGTCGACCGCAAAACAACGACGATATTACGATCTGTTTCAGTTGCGGAAGATCAGCCGGGCTGGTGTACGACGGATTATACAGCTTGGTTTCAAAGCAATTATCGGGCTGGATCTTCGGTAAAAAGTCCCCGTCATGGCTCGATTCAATTCGCGGCCTCAACAGGTGCGATCGCTCCAACGTCCAAAGCCACAACGCCCGCTGATCGGTGCCATCGCGCTGCCAATAATCAACCAAATATAAACTATCGGGCCGCACTTCATAGCGGCGCGCCTTCATTAAGCCTTTCTTAGCCACCTGATCGAAATAATTCTCGGCCGGATCGTCGTAAAATATCCCGTCTGTTTTGCACTTAACCGAATTCGCAAGATGCTCGATTTCCAGCACACGAAACGCTATCCCGATTTTGCGCTTATTCGATTTGCGCGCCCAGTATTCACAACCGAGGGTCGGGTCATATGTATCAGATGTATGTGGAACATATATTTTTATGATCGATCCGGTTGGGTAAGGCCCGGCGACAGTGCCGGTAGGCAGCGCGTCAAATTCGACGATTGCATTGTCACCCCACGATGCCGTGCCGAATTCATATTCGACACCAAGCACGTTGACGCTGTCGCCCATGGTGCCCTTGAAGACCGGACAGAGTTCATTTCCGTTACCGTCCAGCCAAAAATTGTTACCGTTGTAAATGACCGTTGCGCCGTCTTGAATAGTGAACGTCTTTCGCCAACCCGTCTCGCCGCCAGTGATGTCTTGGCCAAGCTTAACTTCGGTAACCTTGCCGACCGCGGCGCACGCCGTGTTCAGATGTGTTTCGAGTTCCCCCAAATCGTTCGCCGTCAAGATGTCTTCGGGCTCCGTCGGCGTCGGCAGCACCGGATTGGCGTTGTCGAATAGGAAGTCCCGCGCCTGTTGCGACCATTGCGGCGTGGTGTCGAGCGGCACGGTCGCGTTTTCATCAATTACGTTTATGGCCGACGAACCTTTGACAATCTGAATGTTGTTCGGGTTGTTGATGACGACCGTCCCGCTTGCCGCGCTTGCCGGCGCCCCATCGGCCGCGCCTTCGACTGAACAAACAGTGAATGTCCCGCTCGTAACGTGCTGCAAATCAATCCGATAATGGTCGAAAACGATCTCGGCGCCGTTCTTGACCCTGGCGGCCTGCCGGCACGTCGACCCCGGCATGATAATCAGGCCGCCGTCTTCGCGCCCGCTGGCCGTGTAGCCGGCTAGTTTGCCGGATGGATAGACCTCGCCGGTATGGTCTCCGTAGGCAACGCCGGGCGAAAAGTCGAGCGGAATGGACGACCCGTAGTGGTGGATCGTATTGTTGTCGTGCTGGAACGGCCCGTACCAGCCATCGTCTATCGAGAACAGCGACTTGCCGGACGGCACGACGAACAGATTGTTTCGGAAATGAATATCGAACAGTGAATTACTGGTCCCGAACCACGGCGAATCACCTTGGCCGGTCGATCCGAATTCAAACAGCGATTCCGACGCCTCGTTGAACCCCTGGAAAATTGCGTTGTAGGGCGTATTTGTCGGGTTCGTGACCATGTCCATATTCTCAACGATATGGTTCACGCCGCGCATGGCGATTAGGTAATCGGTCGTGTTCGTGCCGAGATTTTGCAACGCGCCGCGCCAGCGACAAGCGTTGGCGTTTTGATGCATGGCGAATGGGTTGTTGTCGTTTCCGCTGCCCATGTCGCCGGTCTTGCAGTCGGTAACACCGAATTCGTGCGTCTGGCCGGCGCGCATCAGGTCAGTTTGGTCGTTATTGGAGTTTGGCTTGCTGTCGCCGCAATCGGTAAAATGCCTAAGCCGCGCAGCGTTATAGGCAAGGTTCGAATTCCGCGTTCGCACGACGTTGCCGCGCTTCATCGCGTTGCCCCGAATGCCATAGGCTTTCGTGCTGATGACGGCCAGCTCATCGGGCCGATCGATGTAGGGGTCGAAGACCCGCCACTCGACGCAGCCGATGAAGAGCATGAAGTCGGAAAAATCGACTGAAGAACCGAGGCCGGTTTTCCAGGTCAGCCACGGCTTAATGACGCGCGGCGCGTTGAGCCGCTCGAACCTGAACGTATTTCCCTTGTTGTTCACGACTTTGGGCTGAACGAGCCATAGGGACTCAAACTTGTTCTTGATCTTCCCGCCGTATATCGGCGCCGTGATGTTGTCCCAGCGATCGGAGAAATAGAGCTTGGTGCCGAACGTCAACGCGTTGCCGATGATCTCTTCGATCTGCACCTCCTCGCCATGCCGATGGCTGTCCGGCGTGCGTGCATGTGGATAAGACCCGTCAGCCTCAGCCGTCGAGCGGGTCCTGGCGAAGCAGCCGAGCTTTATCCAGTCGCCAACATTGCAGTTGGCGGGCAGCGTGTTGAACGTAGCGGTCGTCTTGCCGTTCGGCGCGGTGCCGGCGGTGTGCGAAAGCGTGGAAACCGTGTTGACGTTTTTGTTGAACGCGTAGCTGTCGGCCAAAACCCACTGCAGCCGATAATAACTCGATCCATTCTTGCACTGGATCTGATGGCCGTTGAAATCGATGACGACTTGGCCGCCTTTGCCGTTGAAATTGTATGTTGTTATCCAGTCTGAGGACAGCGTGATCGACGACGTCAAGCGGATTACGGTGCGGCCCGAACCGTCGAATGCAGCAACCATGGCGTTGTGCAAATCCGGACGATTGCCGACTGAAACCGGCTCCTGGTGTGTCGGCGCGGCCGGCGGGCCTGCCAAGCCGTCCGTCTCTTGAAACCAGGCGTCGGTCGAGTTCTGAATTGGTGTCGGATCGGGCGGCGGCGGCGGCGGGATGACAACGACATCCTCGCCGGTCACGCCGTCATAGGTGCCGGACAGGGGTTCGGCACCGTCTCCACTTACCGAGAAGAACCCGGCCGGATCGGATTGATTGAAAAATTCGGTTTTGATCCAGCCCGCCGAACGGGTCTTGGCCGTGATCCTGAGTTCGTCGATCAAGCCGTTCCACGGCGCCTCGCCGTCGCCGAAACCCGCCTCCTCCCAGCTCGGACCGACCATGAATTTGTAACCCGCCGGGATCGACCAGGGCGACGTCAGAGCATTGCCGTTGGTCGGATCATGGGTTGCCGCCCATGCCACCGGGTCGCCGTTGACGTACAGCGTGGGTGCCGAGCCGGCGGCTTTCGCGATGGCGATATAGGTCGCGTCGGTAGATTGTAGGTTAAGCGGCGATTCCCATTCGGCACCGTTATGGCCGAACTTGAAACAGTTGCCTGTATTGCCTTGCAGGAAAGCCCGCTTATCGAAACGGAAGTAGTTGCGCGCGTTGTCTCGACTGGCCGGCGCGTCGCTGATCACGTAGACCGCCGCGTCGGTGTCGATCGCATCCGCCTTGATCCAAAACGACATCGTCCACGACGTCAGGCCGTTCAAGAATGCAGCGTCGATCTCCATCCGGTCATTTGCGAAGTCCCCAGCCGAGCCGATCAGCGACCCCGCCGCCGGCGCCGAGACGACCGACAGGTCATGGCCGTTGCCAGTCCGGTCGGTTCCGTCGAGCGTATCCCAAACCGCGATGTAGTCTCTCCAAACGGCGACTGCCGTTTGTTCCGATGCGGCCAGATCCTTCTTGCCGGTGTATTGGTAAATCGCCGTGTCCGCACCGTTGGAAAGCCGTGGGATCGACACCCAGGCGACTGCGTCGCCGGCGGCACCGTCATAATCACTGGCCTTGATCTCGTGGCTCAGACGGACGTTTGTCTTGGTGCCATAGCGCAAATCGAGCGGCGCTGTGCCCTCGATTTCACCGCCGGCAGAGACTGGTTTCAGGTAATCGGCCCCGCCGACCTTCACCAGAAAAGGGAAATTGAGATGCGGCATCGGCGCCTCCGGTTATGCTGGATGCTGTGAGAATTCGGAGAGTTGGGTGTATTCGTCGCTAGGCGCCTGTGCTGCGCTTACTCAAACACCACTTTGTTCAAGTTCGATTCGCCTCGCCAGGCGCCAATTGCCGTAAATAATTTTTTCGGTCTCCGGCGGCCCGCTGTCGTAAATGACGGCCCACCCTCTGTCGTCACCGGGCGCCTAAATCTCAACCACGCAGCAATCGGCCTTAACGCCATCAAGGAAGATGTCAAAATTTTGTTTGTGTACGTCTTGCGGCAGACCGAGGCGAGCACTTGCAAATACCCTTTCGGCCGCCATCTTTGCGAGCGTCGTGACCTCAGTTAGTGTCACAATCTCGTGCATCGTTCCTTCCTCGCTATTCGTTGATAATGGTCCCGGTCCAACTGCCGCCGCCAGTTTTATCAGTGATATCAATATTGTTTGGATTATATACGTTAATCGTACCAAACGCCGAACAGGCCGGATGCGTGTTCGGTTCTTCAGTTTCCGCGCCCTCTAAAGACATGATCGTGAACGACCCTGACGAATAGGCGGAAACATCAATGCGAAAATGATCAAACTCAACGATAGCGCCGTTGCCAATCGTGAAGGCCTTTCGGCACGTTGAGCCTGATTGGATAACCAAGCCGCCGCCCTCTTTGCCACGGAATCTCCAAGTCCCAAGCCCGCCGCCCTCGCGTTCGCCGGAATGATAGCCGTTGGCCACGCCGGGCGTAATCGTGAATGCAGTGTTAGAACCATATTTGTTCCACGTATTGTTGTCAAAATACATGGGCCCGTAGTAGCCGGGGAAGATCCCGAGAAACACCACGTCGAAGCCATTATTCTTGTCGACCAAGACCGAATCGCGCAACGTGTGACCGAAGCAAGCGTTATGGTAGCCGCCAGAATTGCTGCCAACCGCGCCGAATTCGAAATACTTTGCCGAACTTTCGTTGTAAGGCTGAAATATGTGATCAAAGTAACCAGCCGCCGGCGGATTGGCCACCATATCGATACCTTCAACGACCATATGCGTCCCGCGCCATGCTTGAATTCGCCGCGGGATAATGTTGTTGTTGGTGCCGATCGTTTGAATATCGCCGCGGACGCGTTGCCCGACTTGCTGGCTATGTGATGACACTGGGTTCTGCCCGGCGGCGTCTCCCATCTTGCCATTGGAAATGCCGGGCTCTATCTGACCGCCGGCCTTTAGAAGCTTTTCGGTATCGGTCCCGATCGTGGTCCAAGCCTCGCCGCCATCCAACATGGATTTGAGGCCGCGCGCGTTTTCGGTGAACGGGCATGCCGGCGTTCGGATCAGATGCAGCCGCTTGCACGATGCCGGATTGAAGCCATACGACACATTGCCTGCAATCGACAGGCCGCTAGGTGTGCCCATAAACCAGTCGAACATCTTGAATTGGACGGCGCCGCGTGCGGTGCAAAGTCTCCCGTCGCCAATATTAACGTTCGCATCCCATCCCATGTAAGGTCGGATGACACGGGCGTCGACCAAGGCGCCAAAGTTGAAATATTGCCGGGAATTGCGGATGGCTTTGAAGTCGACCAACCAAAATGATTCGGGTTTGTTCTTGTAACGGCCGCCATAAATCGGTTCGGTCACTTGATCCCAATATTTGGCATGATAGAGCTTCGTCGTAAATGTAACGGTGTTGCTCGAAATGCTTTCGACCTGCATAGCTTCGCCCAAAGTATGCCTATGCGGCCACCGGGTGAAAAGCGCTTGGCCTGCCTCTTTGAACTCCGTTTCTTTGCCGAGATACGCCTCCGCGTTCGCCCAAATCTTGCTGAAAGTGCCGAGCTTAATCCAGTCACCAATCGACAGATTGGCCGGCAACGTCGCGAATGTGACCGTAGTCTTGCCGTCCGGCGCTTCACCGGCCGTATGCGACATGGCGGTGACACGGTTCGTCACCGCGTTGAAATCCATATTGTCGGTGATGGTCCAGCCGAACTCGTGGGAGCCGCAGTCGATCTGCCGGCCGTTGAAATCGATGACCAGCCGGCCGCCATGGCCGCTGAAGCTGTAGGTCGTGACCCAATTCGACGTCAAGGTGATGTCGGCAGTCAGCCTGATGACCGTAAGATTTCCAGCGTTGCCGCTGTTCAACGCCGTGGTAATGGCCGAATCCAGCGCCCCACGCGTTGATACCTTCTTTACCTCCGGCTCCGGCACCGTCGGCGCTGTTGGAATTGCCTCGTCGGCGAACCATTCGTCTGTGGTATTCATCGATGTCGGCGGTGGTGGCGGCGGTGGCACCACGACGTTGTCCTCGCCGCTCAAGCCGTCATAAGCATCGGCCGGGACCGGCTCGGCGTCGGCGCCAACGGAAAAGAACGATGCCGGGAACGCCTGGTTGACGTATTCGGTCTTGATCCAACCAGGTGACCGCACCAGCGGGGTAATTCGAAACTCATCGAACAGACCGTGCAGCGGCGCGTCGACCGACGTTATCTCGGTCGGCCCGAATAAAAGTTCTTCGCCAGGTGCCACGGCAAAAGGATCGGATACGACCCCGCTTGTGTCTTGCTTCCAATAATGCACCCAACTCACGAACTCGCCGTTCACGTACAGCTTCGGTACTTCACCGACGCGCCATGTAATGCAGACGAAAGTGGCCGAAGAGGTAAGCGCACCGCCTTCAGACCAGTAGTGGAATGAGTTGAGGCCATACTTCAATACGTCGGTCGCACCCGATCCCGACCCACTGGAATTGAATCGAAAATAGTGCCGGTTGGCGCCGGCAGTGTTCCCGGCAGGGCCGATCGCCCAAATATTTCCTTCTGTCGGCAGGCTATCCGGTTTGCACCAGAACGAAATCGTGACGCTCTCTAAGCCATTTAGAAACAACGCATCGCCGGACATCAACGAATTGTTGTATTGGCCGGCCCGGCCGATCAACGTGCCGCTTGATGGCGCCGAAAGTACCGTCAAATCGTGGCCATTGCCTGATCGGTCGCGGCCATCGCGGGTGTCCCAGACGCCGAGATAGTCACGCCAGAGGCCGGCCGCCGATTGCTCCGTCGCGGCAAGCCCGGCTTTACCGGTGTATTGATAAATCGCGGTATCGGCGCCGGTCGCGAGATGCGGGATGCGGACCCATGAAAGCGCGTCGCCGGCCGTGCCGTCGTAGTCGGCCGCTGCGATCTCATGATCGAGCCGCTGGTCGCCGGCAGTGGCGAACCGTAGGTCGAGCGGACTGGCTCCCTCGATTTCACCGCCCGCCGACCTGGCTTTCAAATAGTCCTGGCCAGCGATTTTGACCAGGAACGGGAAATTTGTGTGTGGCATCAGATCGAGACCTTGGAATGATCGATCAGCACATAGCGACGATGTGCGTATGGGCTCGGCAGCGGCATTTGTCCGGCCTCTAGGCTGTCGAGGCGCCGGCGGATCTGCCGCAGCGCCCTGTCGATTTCTTCGGTGGTATACAAGGTCACGGTCATAGGAACACCTGACTGTCGGAATCGATTAAGATGACGCGGCGATGCTTATAGCCATTGACGTAGTCGCCGGTGTCGATGGCGATCTGGACCGCCTCGGTCGGTGTCACCCGCAGGTCGATATAGGCGGCAAGCTCGACCAAGTAGATCACGTCCGGCGCCGGCGGCGGCAGCAGACGTGCATAGGGCGCTGGCGAGGCCAACGCCAAGACGTCGGGCACCGATGCAACGGCACCGGTGCCGGGTGTTGTTGTACCAATCATTTCGGCCTCATCTGTAACGACAGCAATGTTCGCTTAGTGGTTAGTGGTTAGTGGTTAGTGGTTAGTGGTTAGTGCTTAGTGCCGACTGCTCATCCCCATGACTCTCCGCCGCTGGCGTTGCCAGGGCCAGTGCTGCCGCCGGTGCTGCCGCCGGTGCTGCCGCTGGTGCTGCCGCCGGTTCCAGGACCTGGGCCTGGTTCGCCGCCGCCCAAATGACCTTCCCGACGTTTCAAGACCCTAATGATCTCCGAGCGTTGCCGTGCCGCCAGTATCGCCGCGTCCGCTGCCTCCTGGCGCGCTTCCTCCTCCAGGATCTGGCGGCGCCTTTCCTCTTCTTCGCGCTTCGCCTCGTCGCGCATGTCTTCTAGATCCGCGTCGGTCGGCTTGACCGTTTCAAATTTCTCGACCGCCTCGCGCAGTTTTTGGATTTCCTCGATCTGGGCTTCCTGCAAGGTTTTGAGGGTCTCCGTCTGGTCTTTGGTGGCGTCAAGATGCAGGGAGGCGAGATCGCCAAGGACGGCGCTTTCGCTTGCGTCAACGTCGCCGATCACGCCGCTCAAAACTTTGTTGACTTCCTTGAAGACGTCACCGAACTGGGCGCCGGAGGCAAAATTCTCTTGCGCCAGTTGGATCAGGCTTTGGCCCGAGCCGACCAGGCCTTGAATGGCCTCGACCTCGCCGCGGCCGGCGCGCTTGGCCAGGGAGCGGAAGTCCGACCGCGCCTCGGCGAACTGCTCTGCCGGCGACAACTGACCGGAATCGATCCGCAGTCTCCGCTGGAACGCCGTCAACGGATCGCGTAACGCGTCAAACCTGTCGCTCGTGCTGTCAAATATGACCCGTCCGGCCTGCTCAAACTGCGTTTCCATATTATCCCGGCCTTTGGCCAGGAAATCGGCCATCAGATCTTTGTCGATTTCGAAACGATCGGCGGCGCGCTTTAGTTTCTGTTGCTCTGCCTCGTATTTTTCGACCATCTCGACAAAGGGATTAACCAGCGATCCGGCGACGACATTGTCGATTTCGTCCAGAAACGCGTTGCGCGTTTTGACAAATTCCAAGCCCTTCGACCCGCCCAGCTCTTCGATTTTCTTGGCCGCGAATTCGTCGATGTTTTCGATGAACCCTTGCTCTACAGCGGTTTCGATCAGGTAGTTGACGGCTTTGTCGTAGTCTCTGATTTGATTGAGCTTGAATTGCGTCTCACGATCACGCTCCTCGCCCGGCCGTGTAATCGGCTGATGATTTTCGTCGAAGTCGATCGGGACCGGTTGCAAGTCCTTTAGCTTGGGGACATAGCCGACTTCGTATCGTATGCCGCCACTCTCTGTCGTCGAAGAGCCGACGGATAGGTCTACAAGGTTCTTGAAATTCCCGCCAACGACGTCCTGCAAAAAGTACAACTCATCGATGAACTGATTCGAGGCTGCTATGGCGTCGCCGACAGTGGCATCACGTTTGCGATTGATTTTCGAATGGCCGATAACGCCGTCGCCGCGCGCCTCAAGCCTTGCGGTGCCCCGACTTGTTTCGTTGCCGCCGTCGCCGGCATAAAGGCCGCCGACAATGTTCCCGATACTGGCGCCGATAGCGGGTTGACCAAAATACGCGCCAATGACACCGCCACCGACAGTGGCGAGTTTCTGGCTGCGCGGCTGATCCGACAACAGGCTGCCGGCGACGATCATTCCGGCGCCGGCATAGCTTGCACCGGTTCCGCCGAACGGTTCAAACCCTGATCCCGCCTGCGCGTTCGGCCCGCCCGCCAGCCCGCCTTGCGCTTGCGTGTAAGCGTCGATTTGGGAGGTTCCCGGCGATGACGCGCCGTAATACGTGTCACCGACCCAACCCGTAGCCCCGCCCGTTGGCTGCGCGGAAAACACATTGCCAATGGTCACCCCTTTACCGGCTTTGGTTTCGGTCGTGACTGATTCCGATATCGCCCTAAACACCAGTGCCGACGCGATTTCCGCCACCGCGTCTTCCATGATGTCCACAATCGTCTCGGCGAAATCCCGAAAGCTTGTAATATTGCCGTCCAACGCGTCGCGGAAGCTGTTGGCCAGCGTGTTTTGGATGTTCTCGCCGGCCCGGCGCCAGATCTCCTCCGTCCTGCGGGCCGCTTGATTCTCGCGCTCGACCTGCGCGCGTTTCACCGCGTTCTGTTCGCGTAGGCGTAATATCGCCGCCGCCTGCTCCGTGGTGATATCCTTGTCGTTGGCGCGTAAACGGGCCTCCAACATCAACAGCTCGGCCAATTCCTTGCGGCCGGCCAGCTCGTGGTCCAGCATCTTGCCTTGGAACTCGAGCTCGGCTTTCGTCCGTTCAAACTGCTGCAGCTCCGGGCGGTCCACCAGGGCGGTATTGATCCTGCCGTGCGTATCGGACTGGGCATTCAAAATGTCGAGGATCGACTGGGCGGAATCGGCAAGGTCGATGGCCTGTTCCGTGCCGCGCGCCCTTAGGTCGTCGATTTTTTGTTGTGCCTCTCCAATCGAGAGCTCGCGCTCGTGCGCCTCGGTCAGGCCATTCAGCTGCGCCTGCTTCTCCGCCGTGCGCTTGACCTCGGCCTCCACCGTTCCCTGCAGCGTATCGCGGCTTTGCCGCGCCTTTTCGGTGCTCTCGCCCGCGGTCTTCAATTGCTCCCGTTGGATCTCGAGGGTCGATTGTTCGAGCGCATTCTTCTCAGTGGCGCACGGGTCGCACGCCTTGGCCGCGTTGTTGGTGCTGGGTCTGGTTCGTTCGTGTTCTTGGCAACGCTCGAAAGCGGATTTTCCGTCGAACCCACCATCAACCGATCCCGCCGCATCGGCCCGGATCCCGCGCCAACGCCCCGCCGATCCGGTACCGCCAGCGTCCGGCGCCAAATCGCCAAAGCCGCCGAATTGGCCATATCCATCAACGGTCGCCAAGCTGCCGTTCAACCCATGCACCGCAAACTCAAACTGATGCAGCGCGTCAGCCGTTTGGTAGAGATCCTGCGCCAGATGGCTCGTGCCCGCGCCACCGCCGTCGCCGGCCGCCGCCAACGCCCCGGCGAGGTTGCCGATCGGCATCCCCATTCCCCCGCCGGCGAGCCGCCGCGGGCCACCCGTATTGTCGCCGGGTTTGTTGAAGCCTTTCGGAGAAACATTGTGCACGCGGCGCTCCTTGGAAACATAAGATTCAAGGTTACTAACGGTCAGGTTGTAGTACGGATCGGGTGAAACCGAAGCCAGCAGCGCCGCCGCGTCCCCGGGCACCCGGTTGGCCGGCTCCTCCGCCACCGGTTGGTTGGTGCGCGCCCGGACCAAAGACCCGTCGGCGGCGACCACGGTGCCGTCGCGGCGGATGATCTCGTCCAGGCACTCGAAGCCGCCCTCGCCCGACAGAAACTGATGCCCCGGCGTCACCCACATGCCGTGGAAATCGAACAGCGGCGTGCCTTGGCCGGTATGGGTCTCGGTCACCGTCTCGGGCCGCAATGGACCCCGGCCCGCATCCACCGCGCCGTCGAAGGCCATGACCCTGTCGCCGACGCGGACCTCCTCGATCGGCCTCTCCGTGCCGTCGGCCATCAGGATCGGGGTGCCGGCGCCAAAGCAAAAACTGTGTCTCGGCCGCGGCGCGGCGGCACGGATGGCCGCGGCCGCCCGCGCGGGATCGGCGCCGGTATTGGTGCGGCTTGCCTCCTCCGCCGTGTCGCCAATTTCCGCTTCGGCGATATCCTTAAGAAATGCAAGCATTTCATCGAACGTCACCGATCTGATGCCGTCGACCGTGATCCGGGTGTCGGAAATGATATGGGTGATGCCATGAAGCTTGGTTGTAAAGTAGTGCTGGCCGATCAGGCCGCCGCTTGGATCGTAGGCCACCAAAACCATCTTAGTTGCCTTGCCCAACTCCGGTTTTCTGGCGGCCAGGACAAATTTCTCTCTATAGGTCCCGAGCTTAGTCAGCAACTTGTCGATCGGCACGGTTTGGTTGTCCAGAAAATGACCGAAAACAGCGCGCCGATTGTAGTCGACCCTCTGTTCCTGCTCGTCCGTCCAATAATCCGGCGTCTCGACCCGGTCGAAATCGGCGACGCGAAACACCGTGCCCTGGCTGCGGCCCACGCTTGTCACAATGTCCGCGCCAAAGTGGATCTCGACGATTCTGGCATGCCTTTGCGGGCCGGACTTGGTTTGCCGGATGCTGCCGAGGATGCCGCCGGCGCCCGGCGACGATATGGCGACGACCTGGTCGACCAGCTCTTCATGTCGGATGGTCAGCCACTTGGCCAGAATGCCGCCGGCGGAATGCCCGGCCACGACGACTTTGGTGAAACCGCGCGCTTTGTCGCTTTTCTTTGCCTTCACGACAAAGTCGTGCAGCGCTTTAAGCTTCTCTTCCGCCCGCTTCGCAACCACGCCGCCCACCACATTGAATAGCATGGCAAGGCTATCGACGGTATTCCAGTCCGATTCGTACTCCAGGCCATCGACGTGGATCGACAGTATCTTGTTGTCCGGGTCAAATACGGCAAGCATGCCGACGTTCAATTTGTCGGCGGCGTCGACGAACTCGAACTCGTTTCGCAGACGGTCGGCCAATTCGGTGCGCGGTGCATCGTTGGGGCCTAGGACTGTGTCCTTGACGGCATTGTGAAAATCGTCCTCTGTTTTTACATTTTTGAATTTTTTACCGGCACTGACCTGAACCAGCGCATGCCATCTGGCAAGGTCTTCTACGTCTATCGTAGCGACATCTCGCCCGTTGATTCGTGCCATGTGTCGGTTCTCCTACTGTGCCGGCGCGCCCTTTGGCACCAGCAAAATCTCACGGAAATTGATTTCTGGTTTCGCGCCCACGCGGCAATACCATATGTGTGGGCCAAGGCGATCAGCGGAAATGGAAAAGACCAGTGACTGTGAGAAGGCGATGATCTCACCGGTATTGCGGTCGGTCACTTTGCGAACATGCCGGGATAAGGTCGAGCCATTGGTTCTTGTTCTCGTCGACTCGTTATCGTAGCGATAGCGGGCGGTAAACGCCTTGATTGGCGTGGTCGCGATGCAGGTGTGCTGAAATCTACTATACCCGGGGCTGCGGGTTCCCAACGGCCGGTTCGAACGCCACGCTTTTCTTTCCTCAAACAGGGCACAATTGGGGTGGCCGATCGGCTTTTCCTCGAACCGATAAAGCCCGGGGCCCGGCACGATCGAAAGCAAGTACGCGGTGTAGTCCGCTTCTTTCATCTCCACTTCGACGAAATCATAGCCATCGTATTTGATCGCCGATCGACAAATTCCTGAACAGCCCTCCCCACTGCCGTAAACAAATCCCCGCACGTTCTGGACGGTTCGCTTCACGTAATACTGCGATTCCTTTTCGCAGACTTCGTCGAACCAGGCCTGCGGGTAGAACAGCGCCGAGCAGCCGGCCAGGGAGAACGCCGCCGGCAATACGGCCACCTTCAACAACCGCCCCGCGCCCGCCGCGGTGCCGGTCGCCAAGCGCTTCATCTTCCAAATTATCAGTCTCATAAGCCTCTCACCGCGCGCCAATCATCCATAGACAGCCCACGTGCAAGCCGGCCCGATCAATGCGCCAACCCAGGGACTGCTGCGACCGACGATAACGGTTTACATATTCATATGCAATTTTAAGGCGGTGCTTCGGCCACACGCGTAAGTTGGCGACGCGAAACACCGTGCCCTGGCCGCGGCCCATGCTTGTCACAATGTCCGCGCCAAAGTGGATCTCGACAATTCTGGCATGCCTTTGCGGGCCGGACTTGGTTTGCCGGATGCTGCCGAGGATGCCGCCGGCGCCCGGCGACGATATGGCGACGACCTGGTCGACCAGCTCTTCATGTCGGATAGTCAGCCACTTGGCCAGAATGCCGCCGGCGGAATGCCCGGCCACGACGACTTTGGTGAAACCGCTTGCTTTGTCGCTTTTCTTTGCCTTCACGACAAAGTCGTGCAGCACTTTAAGCTTCTCTTCCGCCCGCTTCGCAACCACGCCGCCCACCGCATTGATGAGCATGGCAAGGCTATCGACGGTATTCCAGTCCGATTCGTATTCCAGCCCATCGACGTGGATCGACAGTATCTTAGTCTCCCGTTCAAAGACGGCAAGCATGCCGACGTTCAATTTGTCGGCGGCGTCGACGAACTCGAACTCCTCTCGCAGACGTTTAGCCACGCCGGGGCGCGGTGCTTTACTTGGGCCTAGGACCGTCTTGTCGAGGGATTCGAGATATTCTTCCTCTGTTTTCACATTTTTGAATTTTTTACCAGCACTGACCTGAACCAGGGCATGCCATCTGGCGAGGTCTTCTACGTCTACTGTAGCAACTTCCCGCCCGTTGATTCGCGTCATGTGTCGGTTCTCCTACGGTGCTGGTGCGCCCCTCGGCGGCAGCAAGATCTCAAGAAAACTAATTGATGGTTTCACGCCCCCACGGCAATAAATTGTGTCTGGACCAAGGCGATCGCCGGATATGGAAAAGACCGGTTCCTGTGAGAACGCAATGATCTCACCGGTTTTGCGGTCGGTGATTTTGTCAATATGCCGAATCAACATTGAGCTTCCGGAATCCGTATAAGTCGTCTCGTTATCGAATCTGTATCGGGCGGTAAACGCCTTGATCGGCGTGGTCGCAATGCAGGTGTGCTGAAATCTATCATACCCGGGACTGCGGGTTCCCAACGGTAACCCCGAACCGCTCGCCAAATACTCCTCGAACACCCTGCAATTCGGATGGCCGATCGGCTTTTCCTCGAACCGATAGAGCCCCGGACCCGGCACATACAAACGTTCGTACTCTGTGTAACTGGCTTTTTTCATCTCCGCTTCGACGAAATCATAGCCTTCGTATTTGATCGCCGATCGACAAATCGCTGAACAGCCCCGTCCCTCGCCGTGAACGAATCCCCGTACGTTCTCGACGGTCCGCTTCACGTAGTATTGCGATTCCTTTTCGCATACCTCGTCGAACCAGGCCGGCGGGTAGAACAACGCCGAGCAGCCGGCCAGGGAGAACGCCGCCGGCAGTACGGCCACCTTCAGCAACCGCGCCGCGCCCGCCGCCGTGCCGGCCGCCAAGCGCTTCATCTTCCAAATTATCAGTCTCATAAGCCTCTCACCGCGCGCCAATCATCCATAGACAGCCCACGTGCAAGCCGGCCCGTTCGATGCGCCAACCCAGGGACTGCTGCGACCGACGATAACGGTTTACATATTCATATGCAATTTTAGGAGGTGCTTCTATCACACGCGTAAGTTGGCGATGGGAGCCGCCGCGCCCGTGCGGACAGGCCCGGATCTTGGATGGCCAGCCACTTGGCCAGAATGCCGCTGCGTTGCCCATACACAAGCGAGGGCGGATGCGATTGCATCCGCCCCTAACACCGTCCTGTCGTCACCCAGCCTTAGTACGGCAGGCGCAGGTAAGCGACGTCGCCGTGCTCGGCGATAAAGTGGGTCTTTTCCTCGACCGACATGCGCGAGCGCCGGGTCGCGCCGGCCGCGGCCTGGCCCGCCGGGCCGACGCCGGAACCGGAGCCTTGCTGGCCGCTGCCGTCGAAGGCCCGGCCAAAGTCTTCGCTGGCCCGCATCTCCGCCACCAGTTCGGCCACGGTCATGAACGCGCCGTCATCGGTGCTGCGCGCGTTGCCGTCCTGGTCGATCACCCGGACGACGAAGGCGCCGTCTTCCTCGACCGCTTTTGACTGGACTTCAACATGGGGCATCAACAGGGTCGGCAAGCCGCCTTGGCCGGCGATCGCCGCGGTCGCCTCGCTGGCGACCAGTTGCTTGGCAATCATCGCGTCCTTGGCCGCCAGCAAACCGTCCTTGGTGGCGAGCGCCTTGGCGTGTTCGGCTTTCTGACGTTCCAGGATTTTGTCGAACTCGCCGCGTTCGCGGGCGCGGCGCTCGGCGCGCTCCGTCGATTCCTGGCGCAGGCGCTTGTGCTCTTCGGGATCGATATCGCCGAACCGTTCGGCCTGTTGCTTGGCGGCGCGGGCGGCACGGCGTGCTTCCTCACGCTCCCGCTTGGCGTGTTCGAGGGAGCGTTTCAAGCCACCGACGTCTTCGACGCCATCGACATCGAGGCGCCAGTCGCCGTCCTCATGCTGCTTGTAATAGGCGCGCAAGGGTTCGGCGACGCCGTCCAGGTCCTGCAGCGTCATGTGTAGTTGGGGCATATCAGTTGGTCTCCTTCAAAGAGTGCCTTCCGGCGGGATTGGCCTCTTGGGCCGGTTCAGCCGGCAGGCCGGCATCGGGTTCGGCGCGGCGCACCGCATCCAGGGCCACGTCGAAATCATCGGACAGGACACCGAGCCGCTTGAGCTCACCGAGATAGGCGGCGCGGCTGATTTCGCCGTTGGCGCGGGCGCTGGTCAGGATGTCGGCCACGTGTTTACGGTCGCCGATCCAGTCGGGCTGGCAGTCGACGATGATGGTGCCGACCGTGGCCGGGTCGAGCCCTTGCCAGCGGGCAAACAGGCCGAACATGTCCTCCAGCGCAACCTTCAAGGCGCCTGCCCAGGCCAAGAGCGGCGCCATCCCCTCGCCTGCATCGATCGCCCGACCCGTCGCCGTTTCCTTGGACCCGGCGCGGGTCTCGAACTGCAGCCCGAACTGGCGCATCTGGCGCTCCAAGGCCTCGATCTCGTCGCGGCCGGCGGCGAGATGGGCGCCGCTCGATTCGACGTAATAGAACTTGCCGTTGTCGCTCGACATGGTGAGCAGCTTGTTGGGGCCGAATTCGATTTCGCCATCGTCCTCCTCGCGCCAACCCGACGCGGCAAGGATGGGAAAACTGGCGACGTTCAACGCATTACGCTGGTCGGAACGGAGCTGCCAATGTTCGAGCTGCATCCAGGCCAGCGCCTCCAATGGCGGCCGCGCCTCGAAGAAGCCGACTGGCGCGGTTTGCAAGGCAACGACCGGTACGGCGCCGAGGGAATTGCGGCCGTCGGCGGCCAGGCTCCAAGCGCCCTCGACCAAGCGATAGCGGCGCCATAGATCAGGCTCCAGCACCAGGATTTCCTCGACGCTTTGCTCACCGAAGGCGTCGGCCGGCTCGGTCAGGGCACGGCGGATACGGACCTGGGTCAGTACCTGGTGGCCGCCGATCATTTCCGCCCGCGCGCCGATTACTTCGGCTGCCGACAAGCCAACCGCATAGGGCCGGGCGCCGAGGGCGCGTTCCTGGGCCAGGTTGAGCGCCGCCGACACCGCCGGAAAATCCACCAACACATAGGCGATGCCGTCGATCAAGGCGTCACGAAACAAGGTGCGGGCGAAGGCGTCGAGGCCGTGGCCGGCGAGGTCGACATTGGCGGCATAGGCGCGGAGTGCGGCGGGCATGTCGTCGCCGAGGCAGAGCGGCTTGGCGAAGACCTTGCCGATCAAGCTGTCGATGGTGCGGGCAAAGAAGTTGCGCAGCACCGTGCGTTTTAGACGCGCCTCATAGTGGCGTCTGTTTTCCGCCGGATGGCGCGGCAAATAGGTCTCGCCCGCCGCCCGCATGGCGGCATTGCCGCCCATCAGGCTGCGTGGCAGGTGATAGCGCTCAGCCATCCGCCGATAGGCGGCCGAGGGCTCGGACGGATCCGGATCCGGGTCGTTCATGGCTCGGGTCTCCTGGATGGACGGAATGGGATGGCGGATGGGAACGTGGGGGGCGGTACGTAGATCGAACGCGTCTGGGCTCTAATGGTGCTTCTTGGCCCCTCTTCCCCGATCCTTGTCCTTCTCCCTCTGCCAGGCCAGATACTCCTCGTCGATCGCCGCGACCATATCGAGCATATCCCGGCAGGCCTCCGGACCGTCGATTTCATGGATCCGGCAATAGTCGATCACCGCGTCGATCGGGATCGGGCCGAGGCCGCCGAAATGCACCACGCGATAGCGGTTCAGGAAGTGGAACGCCGTCATATAGGGCCTGAGCCGGTGGTCGACGTCGGGGCGGTCTTGCATCGCCTTGACCTTATGGCCGCCGGCGGCCAGGCGTTCGAACCAGGCCGCTTGCTCACCCCAGGTCAGGTCCCAGCGGAGCGCGGCTTTGACTTTTTTGCCGCCTTGGCGTCGTCCTCCGCCTTGAACGTCTCCATGCTGACCGACAGGCTGAATATCTGTTCGCGCAAATCAGAATAGCTGCCCAGCACCCGGACCGCAGTGTCGACACTGTAATCCAAGGGCTCGCCGCCCTCCTCGATACCGCCCCAATCGACGATCACGCCCTCGGCAATCTGTCGGGTCAGGATGTCTTCCATGACCTTTTCCGGGATCTTGGCGAGCTTGCCGTAGGGGCGCTCCAGGCGTTCGCGGACGCGCCGGCAGGCTTTCGAGGAGAACCGTCTCACCACGATCCACGTACCGTCGCCGAGGTCGATCCGCTTGCCTTCTTCCTCGGCATCCCGATCCGTGCCGAATTCCTTCTTCAAATCCAATGCCATCGCTTTCTCTCCATCGCTAGCCCTGTTTCGATCGAAACAGGGCATCTAGGTTGCGCTTACGCCAATGCGCTGTTGGCACATGGCTCCACGGGGGCGGCGTTTACCGCGCCGGGGCCACAGTCGCGGCCCTGACCGCGTCATTCACAATCGAACGCGGTCTATCAAAGGGTGCGGGCCGGGCAGCGACGAAACCCGGCCCGCGAGGCCCACGTGAGCCATCAGGGCGCCGTGCTGAGGGGACAGGCACGGCCGTCGCTAAACGTCGTTGTGTTTAAGAGTTATCGATCTTGATGTCGGTCGCGTCGGTCGCGTCGTAGATCGCCTGGAACGCGCATTCCGCCATCAAATCGTTGTTCTGACCGGTTGCGGTCACCTGGCCCGACGTCAACTTAATGCGCGGGAAAGTGACCGCATAATTGTTGGTGCCGTCGGTCAGCGTCAGGGTCAGATCGGTCTCCGTGCCGGCAACGAACCGGTCATAGAGCTCGGTGTTTTCGAAATAAGCGTTGACCGTTCCGGTGACGCTACGGGTGCCGTAGCCAATGGCGATCGAATCCGTATTGCCGATGGCCGAAAGTGCTCGCAGGTTGTTGGTCACAGTAAACGACAGATCCTGGTAGAATATCGGGCTCGAGACACCGGTGACAGCAATAGAGCCGACATCGGCGGACGACATCACCGCGTTGGAATTGGCCGCGCCGTAGGTCGCGCCGGTTATGATCGCTGTGCCAACCGAATGACCCATGCCCATAACGGCGGCCGTTCCGGTAACGATTTCCGCGGCACGGACGTTGAGCGTGAGCGTGTTGATCCGGCAGCCGGTGAAGCGAAAGTAGCGATCGGTAGCCCCGGTCTCGTGCAAAACCTCGAAAGTGAGGCTGTCCTGGTCGGATCCGGCCTTCAGAACGTTGCTGGCAAAGGTGCCGCGCAGTGCTGCTTCGAGAAGCTTGTCGGTGTCGCTCGCGCCGAACGACAGCTCGAAGCCAATTTCACCGGAGACGGTCCCGCCGTTGTCTATCAGGTCACGGACCGCCGGGTTGGCGTTTAGTTCCGTGGAGGCGATCAATGTCTTATCCCGGGTCAGGCTCTCACTGGTAACACGTAGGTTTTGAAATGCGGGGGTTGCCGGCGTCGTGCCGGCCGTTGCTTCGGCGATGAAGGCGATTGTGGTTTCAGACGCATTGCCGATCGACATGGTGCGGCTCTCCTAAGGGTGAAAAGGCCGCGACATCGCGGCGGTCGGGGTTGACGTCGCTATTTGATTTCGTCAAACCGAAAGTCGGCGGTAATATGGATTGTGAACCAACCGCTCTCGTCGTTGCTTACCTCGCCGGGCGAGACCTTGGCGAACCGAACACCGGCCGGTTGCACGACTAAGCCTTCGAAAATGGCCATGACGGCGTCCGCGTGCTGCGTCGCCGCGGTCGGTCCGGTGTTCTCTTGTACGTAGACATCCGCAACGACTTTACCGGTGCGGCGAAACAGCCGATTGGCCGAGCCGATAGAAATCTGCTCACCTTCGCCGTGTTCGATATGAAAGCGCACATAATCGGTGCCGACGGTTGGAGTATAGTCCACGTTGTCCCAGGCAATCTGCGTTCTGGCGGCCCATGCCGTGTCGAAATGGGATTCGATCGCCAGTCGAGCCTCGCTAAGCGTCGTCATTGGCGCACCTGCAGCTTATGGAGTACGGCAGTGCCGATCGGCGGCACCGTTTCGACGCGGGCCACTTCGTAGGTGGCGCCGTCAATGATAACCCGCCAATCCGCAGTCGGTACGGCGTCGAGGCTGTTGGCGGCGACGATCAACTCGAAGTCCGTTGCTTGGATGAGGCCGCCGGCCCGCTCAAGCGCGGCGAAATCGCTGCCAACCGCGTCGACGACGTAGTCAGTCAGGGTCTCTGCCTTCGTGCCGGTCGCGGGATCGTAGCTGCTATCGACCTTCCTCAAGGTCACCTGGTCTTGGCTGTAGCGGCCGAGCAGGTCCTGTGCCCGGGCGCCCATCCGCTCATAAATTCCGGTCATCACTGCTGGACCACGGTGAATTTGACCGTTCGCTCATAGGTTCGGCCGGCGGTATCGGTCATGGTGATCTTGATGGTGAACGCGGTACCGGTCGGTGCATCGAACCCAGCGTCGGACTGGTTTGCGCCGTTGACTTTGAGCCAAACCGTCGACGTATTGGTGTCATTGGTCTGTTGATCGATTTCAACACCCGCAGCACTTGCCGCCGAACTCAAGGCCCAAGAATCGGACGCGATCGACGCGCCAGTGGCGCTCAGCTCATTGGCCCAACTGAATGTGAACGACATCAGTTCCATGGGGTCAAGCGCGGTGGTCCATTCGTAGATCGCGTCGGTGGCTGAAATCGGCATTGCGTAGCTCCTACGGCACGACTACCCGAGCAACGCGCCCGGTGCTTAGGCCTTCGACAGTGACGGTGCGGCCCGTCGACTGGGTCGCCATGGTGACGGCACGACCGCCGGCCTGTCCGGCAATCGCCTGATCCCGACCCGCGGCCTGTTCAGGCAAAAGAATGAAGCGGCCGCCAGGCGCGATGACATGCGGCGTCTGCGTAACCGACGGGTCGCCGATCACAGTCCCGGCGAGACCCGGTGGCTTGATCGGTTCGAGGATCGTCGTTGGTGAACCAATCGCGGTTCCCGTCACCGCCGGTGGCGACACGGTAATCGCGCCGGGTACAAGCAGAGGCACGCCAATCTCCAGATCGGATGCGAATCCAACCGCAGCAAGCGTCGATAGAAAGGCCACGGTAGGGCTGCCGAATTGCACGCCCGACACGGGGCCGGCCGGCTCGAGCGGGGCTATCCCGGCATCAACAGCGGCGTTGCCGAACCGTGTGACGTTGCCGTGGCTCGGCACTTCGATCCACTGGGTCAGGTCGATGGTGTTCCAAGTCCCGCCGTTGAACGTGTCGCCGACATGATCGGACCACAAAATGGCCGCTGAGCCCTCATCGTCGAAGTCATCGGCGCCGGACACCCAGACCTGGTAATCCTCCATCGAGCTTGGCGTGTTCTGCTGCCTGTAGCGCAACTGAACCGGATGGATACCGTTGCCGGAACCAAGATCGATCTGCAGGTATTCAAGCGCGTGATAGCCGCCGCCGGAGGTCGGGTTAGTCGTCGGGTTCGTCTCGTAATCCTTGGTGCCGCTACCGAAATCGTCGTCGAAGGCTCGCCATGCGCCGCTGTTGGCGTTAAGTTCGGCCGGCGCCGAGGCGACGTAGGGTGCCGGTGTCACATTGTCAGTCATCGCGACCGGCGGCCAGAAACCGCCAAATTCGTCGACCCATTCCAACTGACGGATGGCATGGTTGTCGGTCGCCGTATCGCCGGTGTTGTGGGTCTTCTTCACTTGCAGCCGGATGTAACGAAAGCGCCGCCGCGCGTTCTGCAAAACCGGTTGGCCGAACAGAGCGCCCGTGAGCATCTCGGTCGGCAGCAGGGACTGATTGCCGCCGGAGACCACCGCCGCGCCCGCGGTGAAGGCGCCGGCGACGCCAGGTGCCGTCAAACCGTGATTGAGCTGAGGCACGCCATAAACCGCGCCGGAGGCTAAGCCGGCTGGCAGCAGTCCCTGCCCGGTACTCGCGACCTCCGGCGCACCGAACGCGGCGCCGGAAGCCAGACCGGTCACCGTGATGTTCTGGCCTACCGTCGCCGTAGACAAATCGGTGTCCAGGTCGATCAGGTTTGCCAGCTCGGAATCGCTGGCGCGCAGTTCCCACCGCGCCGCCATGCGGAAGAAGGTCGGCGGGACGACGGTGCCGTTGAGTTGGCCAAGGCCCTCCCAATCGATGCCGGTCGGTGTGGCTTTGGTCCAGGTTTTGTCGACAGCCGATCCGACAGACACATCGATCCGGCCGTCTGATTCATCCCAGGTGATGCCGACGCGGTACGCCGTATTTTCGGAAATATCGCTTAGGTGATCGCCCTGATCCGAGCCGGCGGCAACGCTGCGCACGACTGACAGGCGCGGCGTGCCGGAAACGTCACGGAACTTGATGCGGACATAGTTCGACGCTGCGGAATCGTCCCAAGCCGACCACAGTGTGGCCCCCTCGTAATCGCCGCCATGCGCTTGGCGTAACTTGAATTCGACGACGACGGTGCCGCGTTCATTGATCCGGCCGAATGTCGCCGGTGCATCGTTCTCGACAAGATCGGCATTGTGCGTGATATGGCTCGCGCCGGTGTTTTTGATCGGATAGCGCCAAATATGGCCGTCGTCATTGAGAAATTGCGCGTCGGAAAACGAAAAGTCCCAGGTGTCGGAGACGCCGAAGTTTGTCGGACAGAATTGAGCTTTGAAATCGCTTTCAGCAACCGTGGCGTTCATCGCCCAGAACATGAAGCGGTTATCGCCCAGATACCGATAGCCCTTATCGGTCGCGTCGTCCGTCGTGAAGCCGACGGCCAAAGTCTCGCAATTGAAGGTTACATGATAGTCGTCGGCGCCAGAGACATCATCGTTGCAAACCATCGAGACGATATCTGGATTGGCGATGTCGTTCCATCGATACACGCCAGATTGCACAACAGGAGCAGAGGTCGTCAAAGTCCCGGTGTTCAAGTTCCAGTCTGCTCGCGTCGCATAAGCGGACGCATTCAACAGCCGATCGGCGATCGTGGCGCCAAAGGCGTCGTCGGCGTAGTTGCGGGTTTCGGAGCCTTGGCCGGTTTGATTGCCGCCCCACTCGGAACCGTCATCAAGCTCGGAATTGAGCGATATAAGCTGTGTATAGGCGTTCTGGATCAGCAGCCCTTCGATGTTGACACCGTTGCCGTCTTCGTAGCAGCATTCGAACACATCGGTGCCGAGCGTCTTCAAGTCGCCTTCATCGCCTGTGACTTTGGAACCGGTCGTCTCAACGAAGGGCTGCACCGTGCCGTGGGTCAGTTGGCACGCGCCACAATAAACATAATTCGAAGTCGACCCGGCATATTCCCAGTCCTCGCTGGTCGCGCCTAAGCCAAAATGCCACCGATAATTAATGTGCGGCCTGATTGTCAGCCAAATTCGGTAGGCCGATTGCCCGGCATCGATCAGTTCGATCCCAGCGTCGATCCACTCGCCATTTGGGAAGTTTATTAAGCCATCGGTATTGCCAACACTACCGGTGTCAAGGTTAAACCACTGCCTATCGTTCGCCGCGGCCATGCCGAGACAAACATCGTTGATCCCATTCCCCTGGACAACAACCGCGCTCATTGTGACGACGTCGTAGAGCGCGAACTCCGCACTTGATACTTCGTTCACGATGATATGCCGCGCATTTGTGGTCGTTTCTTCGGTGCGGCAAAGTGTGGAGGAAACCCCATCGACCGTGACCGTTTTCGTATCGCCATTGTCGACAGTCACGTTGGTGTGCGCCCCCCACGACGCACCGTCGACTTTGGAATGATCTAGTAGATTTTCCGCCGAGCCAGCGCCCTTGACGACCCGCGAGCTGGACCGTGTTGAATCCGGCCAGTCGTTGGTCATCGCAGACGACAGGCCGGATGTCGTCATGAGATTGGCGTGATAAACCGCCGTCAACGCCGCCATTAGCCTACCCCCACGAAAGTCTGAGGCCAGACGCGGCGAGGATGCCCGTCAAGATTTTTGTCGGCCACATAGAATCGCACGCCACGATAGGTAAGAAATCGATAGCGCCGGCCATCAAGCTTTGGTCGTGCGGCCTTGACGGCGAGCATGATTTTTGATCCGACACCGATCCGTTCGACGCCGGGAACGCTGTTGTCGACCAGGAACCGCATCACCCTATCGTAGTGAATCTCGTCTGTGCGAATGAATAGCCACGGCCCAGCGGCAACACTCTCACGCACCAATACTGGCCGTCGGCCACCGACAAACCGCCCATTACTGCCGTTGATCGCCGGCTTGACCATGACAATGTCGACCACTTCGCTGGCATCGTCATCCGGATAGCGCGGCACCCGTCGATAGACCGCAGGCACTGTAAACTTCGTTGCCGGGTCAAATTCAATTGGCGGGAATCGCCATTTTTCGCCGAGGATCTGGATATGCCGGAAGATTCTCGCTTCGGCCGGCATACCATCCGATCGTGCGGTAGGCTTGCCGTCACCAAACGTCGGAAACTTTAGCGACGTCATGATCCCGTTTACATCGGCTAAATCGGCCCGCCGCGCCAAGGCAGCAATCAGCGTCCGGTTGAGCCTCGCGGACTTGACCAGCTGCGCCACGCCCCATTCTCCTACAATGCGAAGATCTTGTTGGCGCCAGCATCCCAGGTCACGCTGATATCGCCGCCATTCGGCGTGACAGGCAGGCCAGTTACGCCGGTGTCAAGAAACAGAATCAACCGACTGGTCGCCTCGGTGCCGGTGTCGATATAGATTACAATTGCCTCGGATTGATCACCTGATACACTCGACCAGGTGATATCGGCCGCATCGAACACACCGCCAGTGACGGTTTTCGACGCCAGCGCGCCGGATGTCGCGACCCGGCCCGCCGACGCAACGTCAGCTAAATCCTCATGCGCCGCGGAGAATGTGTAATCCGCCAAATCGACCAGAACGGCCTTGATCGTAACGGACGTTAAGTCATTGGTGGCGGTCAGGCATTCCTCTTTGAATTTGTCGTAGAGGGCGTTGGCCATGAGCAGACTCCTTTCTTGGCAGCGCGAAGCTCGCGCGGACATTCATTTACGGTGATTTGTGGGTTGACGTTTCGCTGACGACGCCGTCTGCCAGTTTTTCAAGACGGTAACCGCGGCCCGCATAAGTTGCGATGCAATAGCCCGCCGCTTTGAGGTGCGGTCGCAAATTTCGAATGCGTTGGCAGAGAACATTGGCACTGTCAGTAGGTCCACCATCCGGTAAAGCGCCATACATTCGTTCTGCCAAAGCCCTCAATGAGATCGGGGCGATCTCGCTGCACAATACGTTCAGCAGGTGGCGCTGCGAGCGGCGGGTCAAGCGCGGTCGCGCGACTTCGGCTATCCGCAAAAGGTCACGGTAATCAAGTTGGTTGTGCGCCATCAGCTTCGGCCGCATCTTCAATGCGGGCCTCACGGCAGCGTGCTGAATCACAGAGATAACGCCGGACGACGACTCTTTCCCAATTATCCAAAGTACCGATTGGAAAAACTTTGCGACCGTCGACATAGCCCGTACCGCGGCACTGAGGGCATGGTATTGCATCCGCCATCAACCTCTCACAAGGTTGGGTCGGTCCGGCTTTAGCAATGGCGCCAGTGTCCGTTCGACCGCGGGATATCTGGGTCCAGTCGGCGCGCCGTCCTCGTAACTGACGGCAATCACATCGACCTTCTCGGATTTGATGCGCCCTCCTCGGGGTAAATCCGGTGCCAACGACCCACCCAATGCTCGTACGGCCAATTCAGCAGTCGTGGTCTTGACCTCCTGCGGCACCACATTGCTGCCGAGTTCTTCGCCCAGGGCATCAGCCAGGTCTTCGACGATTACGCCGGATCGCGGCCAATCGAGGGTCTGGACCGAACTCACGGGTATGCCCTTCCAACGCTGTCGATAGTATTGCCGCAAATAATCCGTGGCCTTGCGTAACGCCGCTTCCTTCACGGCGTCCGTACCGGTCCACAAGGAATTGTCACGATCGCTGTGATGGCTATTCGCATCGGCGAGAGAAAGATAGCTTTCGGCACCGGCGACCACTGTCCCGTCTTCGACGATCAGGCTCATGGGTAATTCTCCGAACGGTTAGCGACTGCATTCGGATCGGCGTGCAGGCGGGCGATAATGCGGTCGCGCCGGCGCAAATTGGCGCGCAACTTAATGCCCCTCGTCGCCGCCAAAGCCCGCAATTCATCGACACTCATTGTGTCAAGCCGTGGTGACGCGGACGTTGTATCACCGTCGTCGACGTCGACGGTGATGCCGGCCTTTCGATAGGCGGCCGCGACGGCATCGTCGGGCTGTAGAAGGCGGACGCGATCGCAATGCTCGATCCGGTCGCGACGAAAGTGACGAGGGTCTCGCGTCTGTGCGATCCAACCGGCTTCTCGATAGGTGCGCGCCGCAGATATAAGGCGGCTTGGATCCGTTCCATAGACCAGCACGAAACTCTTGGCCATTCGCGGGACTCCCTTAGCCGGTGCGGCCGACGGTAGAAAAAAATGTGGGCGGGACCAGGTCCCGCCCACGCTGACGTTAGGTTGTTTTGATCCGGACACCAGGGCCATCCTTGTGGCTCGCGACCTGCTTGTCCCAGTTGGTCGTGGTGGCCAGTGCGGTGTCGTTGGGATTGGCACCGCCGTTGGTCACATCCCACTGATAACCTTTCACGGCGACATTGTAGGCAAATTCGCCTTGCAGACGCGCGACCAGATTGTCCAAGCCCGTCACCACTTCCTGGACCACGTCGATCTGTTCGGAATTGGTGGCGACGACCGCACCCTCCGACAGGCCAAGGGTCAGGTAATTGTCTGGCGAGCCTGTGATCACTAAGGCATCGGAATCGCTGACGATGACCGGGCGGCCAAGTGTGACCGGGGCGGATTCGCGGATGACCGTCCCTGCTACTTCATAGGTGTTTGCGGATATTTGCGCGGCGACCAAGTCGAAATAGACTTTTGAGTGCATGACCCAGGCAACGACCTGATCGGCGGCATCGCCCATTTTGGCAAGACCTTGAACCAGGGCGCTGGTCGACAAATCACCGGTGCCGGAATAATCAAACTCGACATTGGCGGCGTCAGCCCCGATCGCGGCGGCACTGGAGCGAACGCAGGCGTTGAGCTGATCCAACTCAATGCCCTTGGCGACTTGCGTGCCGAGCAAAAACGACATCTGCTCCGGGCCCGCTTCGGATGCGATCTTTCGAAACGAGTCATAGGTCTGGTCGATCGGACCGACCGCGCGATTGAGTTTGACCGAGACGAATTCACCCTGTTCCAACTTGAGCGCGGTGGCCGCGGCAGTGCTTGCGGTGTCGCGCCGGGAAATCAGACTGGAAATGCTCTTGAAGTAGGATTCGTAGCGGTATTGCCCGGCCAACGATTCCGTGGTCATGGCGATCGCACCGCGTGACGCTTCGTTAAACGCGCGCGATGCCTGGGTCAGTTGTTCGATATACGCGCCGCGGATCTGCGGTTCGTAAAGTTTAAAATCACTAAGCGTACCGGTGGCCATTGCAGGTGGCTCCTATGAGTAGAGATTGACCGTAACGGCATGCATGCGGCACTGAGGCCAAAATATACGTTGCATGCCGACGCGAAAGGCATAGGCACCGCCGACGCCATAGGGTTTGGAGTACCACTCCGGTGTGAGTTCTTTGCCGCTCTGTTACCAAAGCGCCCGTTGGGTGTTGTGGGACCGCGGCGTCACCATCAACTCGGTTAGTGCCCAGACCAGCGCATCAAGCCGATCCGGCGACCCGGACGAACCTGGCTCCCAACCGGTCATCTGATCCTCCAGTTCGGGAAAACCGCCGACATGGTGTACGCGGCCTTGCTCGTAGAGCGCGGCAATCGGTTCAGCGCGCAGCCATTTGCCACGGGTTGCCCGGACCGCTCGATACGGCACGCGTCGGTCTTCGACGCGAAGATTGCGCTCAACCAAATCGCCGCCTTGATTTGCCTCGCCAATGATGCGGTCGGCGCCGTAGCGATGGAACGCGCGCACCGCGCATCGTGCCCATTCGGCCGGCGAATGGCGTCCGGACAAATCTTCAAGGATGTAGGCATGACCGTCGTCGCATTGACCGGCAACGATGATCCCAGTTTCGTCCGCGGTCTCACCGCTCGTCACCGCCGGATCGATAGCGACAACGATACGCTGCAGTGACGGCGTTTCCCCGCACCGACCGGCATCAATCCTGTTGAGCGTCCACAACGCACCCGCTGCTTGTTCGAGCATCGCCGCTTCGATCTCCTGACGACCGATCCGGGTTCCGGCGTAAGTCCGTTCCAGCCGGCCAAGATAAGTCGCGGGCAGGTTTGCACTATTGTCGTAAGTGGACCCGGTCGTCACGTGTGTGGTGCGGCCATCTTCATTCAACAAGTCACGGATCAGCGGAATGGGCCGCGGTGTTGTCGTGACGATCGCGCGCGGACGGTGTCCCAAACGAAGTCCGAATCTTAAATTTTCCCAAACGCTACTGGCGTGGCGCCAGGCGGCAAGTTCGTCACACCAGGCAAGATCGTGCTCCGGTCCGCGCAATTGATCGGGTTTGTCACCGGTATAGGCAATGGCAACGGCACCGGTATGAAAGGTAATTCGCCGCTTAGACGGTTCATAGATCGGCCTCGTGGCCGCCGGAAACACGTCTAGAATTCCGGACGGACCCTCGACCATAACGTCGCGAACATCCGCCGAAGTGCGGCCGACCAACGCAATCCGTCGCGCCCGGCCTTTCTCAACCATAAGACGGATGGACTCCGCGCCGGTACGGGTCTTGCCCCAACCCCGGCCCGCCAGGATAAGCCAGGTGTCCCAGTGATTGCCCTTTGGCCATAATTGTTCTGGCCGGGCGATCCGCTGCCAGTCGTAGCTCTGCCGCTTCCGGTCCGCCAGACTGCGCAGCCCATGGCTAATCCGGTGGATCGTCAAGCTGTTCGATCTCGTCGGCCAACCGTTCGAGCTGCTCAGGCGTCAACTCGGAAAGGGCACGGGCATCTATGGTAAGTTCTTTGCGATCGACGAACAGGCCGTAGTGGCGGGCCAAACTGTCGAGGGCGGCGCGTTTGTCATGCAGTTTGAGCTTGACGGAAACGCCGCTGGAATTGCGCACTTCGTGGACTTCCGCGATCGCCCGTGCGGCGACCTCATCGAGATCTTCCGACGACACGACCCGTACGCCATCAGCACCGAAGCTCAAATAATCTCGAATATCGGCGAAGGCGATGCTCGCATATTCCTCGAGAATACGGGTGATGCTGGTCCGGGAGCGTGACACCGGTTTGCCGCCAGCGTTTGCCGGTTGTTTCGTATCGCGCGCGGCCAATTCGCCGACGATTGCCGGTTTGCGGAGCAACCGCCGCGCTGTGGATTGAGCCCGTCCCGGTGCATAACCGGCAGAAACGGCCGCCGTTCGACCATCACGGGTCTCAGCGAAGGCCGACACAAAGGCCATTTCCTTGTCGGTCAACCCGTCCACGCTTTCCTCTCCCAAGCCAAAGCCGAACTCGCGTCGGACCAAAGGCCGTCGAGAAATCGGTTGCTGAAGACATACGGTTTTGGAAAAGTCGCGCGGCTCTCGTCGCGAGCCCATTTGTGCAGTATGGGAGAATGATAGACCATGAGCCGTCGGCTGTCAAGGAAATAATTCCTATATTTCGACGACACCAATCAACCAATTATTAGGGTTAGCAATTTATCCGACTGCCATGGCAACACGGCACCGATACATCAAAGGCTGGGATCGGCGGCAGGACAAACGCCGAATAGACCCGCAACTCCGGGTGACCATCGGCACGCGCTCTTTCACCACCGGCGATTGGAGCCTCGGCGGAATGAGTTTGCAATCGTTCGCTGAACCGATTGAACCGGGCGACGAACAGGACGTCAGAATCACGTGTACGTTTCGGGGGCGGTCCGTCCGCCTGACTGCAAAAATCAAGTATGTGCGCTGGGATCCGGTCAACCATATCGCCGCAGTACGCTTCGTCGCGTTCCGGGCCAATGCGTTCGATCGGCTACAGGATATTTCCATAAACCGGCGATAAAAGGCGTGCCAGGACCTGACAATAGGGCGCGACTTTGCCAAGCCCTGGCACTTTTGTGGCGCCGCGACGCCACCATAGAAGTATTCGTTTGAAGCGGCCATTCGTCTACTACCAGAAATCATAGGCAACGCTCGTAGCGACCATTAACAAGCGAGCCTAGAGCAGTTCTCGTTAGCGGTGTTGCCCTTTGAGGCCAATTGGGTACATTTATGGCGAAATTCGAGGAGTCCCCGCATGCCGCTCGATTCATATCGTTCGCGCCGTTCCCGCCAACGGCGGCGAAAATTTTGGCTCGGTCTCTTGATTGCCATCGCCGTCCTCGGCGGACTGTTTGGTATTGGCTATCAGGCTCATGAAACCGGATCGCAATTCGCCCGACGCGACGTCGAACGCTTAGAAAATGAGTTGGTTGGAGCGAAGGCGAGCATCGAAGAGCTGAAACGCGAGAATACCGAAATGATCGCTGAATTGGCGGATGCGCGACAACGGGAGCAGCAGTGGCGGTCGAAGTATGACACGGACGTGCCAAAGCCGCCGCTGTCGGACCTGCTCACCCAATTGGAACAGAAGCTCAAACAGGACATCGACCCAGCCCGATTGTCCTTCGTCATTGAAGCAGCGGAAAACCGTCAGTCCTGCGACGAGGAACCGGAAACCAAACGTTTTCTGGTGCGGACGCCTCTGTACCAAGGCGCCAACGATTCCGTTACTTTCGCAAAGAGCCAATTAACGGTCCTTGCTTCCGGTGCTTCCGCCACCAACGAAAGCGGCAATATCGAGGCTTGGTTCGATCCCGCCAAACCAGTGACGGTGCAGTTCATGTCGCTCGGCGGTAAGACGACGCAAACGACCGGCCTGTTGCCGTTGCACCATTCCATCGTCCTAAACGATAGCGAATACCGTTTCTCCATTACTCTGGGTCGGCGCGGCTTTGCCACGGTGACCGGCGCGCATTGCGCCTATCCGTGAGGGCCGATGATGCGTGTAGGGGTTGAAGTCGGCGGCACTTTCACAGATCTGGTGGCCATCGAAGATGGCGCCGTCCACATTGCCAAGGTGCCAAGCGTGCCCGCCAGACCCGATGAAGGTGCGCGGGCCGTGCTGGCGGCTGCGGATACCGACCTGGAAGCCGTTGTCGATTTGGTGCATGGCTCTACGGTTGCGACCAACGCCATTCTGGAACGCAAAGGCGCGCCGATCGCGTTTCTCGTAACGCGTGGGTTCCGTGACCTATTGTTGCTGCAACGCCATAACCGCAGCCGCATTTACGACCTGTTTTATCGCAAGCCGAAGCCGATTGTCAGCCGGGCCGACAGCTTCGAGGTTGATGAACGCGTCGACGGGGACGGCAGCATCGTCACGGCGTTGGATCCGGAACCGGTGTTGCGCCATTTGGCAGCCGCCCATGCCGCCCGACACTACCGCGCGGTTGCCATATGCCTGTTGAACGCCTATGCCGCGCCCGAGCACGAAGAGCAACTGGCCGACTTGGTTCGCGAGCGTTTTCCCGAGCTCACCGTGACGACCTCGACTTCGGTGACACGGGAATTCCGCGAATACGAAAGGGCATCCACGACAACGCTTGCCGCTTATGTGCAGCCAGTCATCGATCAATACTTAAAACGCTTTGAAAGCGGCCTGGCCGCCGATGGCTTCTCCGGCAGGTTCAGCGTCATGCAATCGAACGGCGGCCGGATGCCAGCCGCGGGGATGGCCGAAAACGCCATCACCTCGCTGTTTTCCGGACCGGCTGCCGGCGTCATTGGTGCCGTGCGACAGGCCGAGCAATCCGGCTATCGCGACCTCATCACCTTCGATATGGGCGGTACCAGCACTGATGTTTGCCTAGTATCCCAAGGCCAGCCGCAAATCACCGCGGAAACGGAAGTCGACGGGTTACCGATCCGCACGCCGGTGCTCGACATTACCACCGTCGGTGCCGGCGGCGGCTCAATCGTCTGGCGCGACGATGGCGGTATGTTACGCGTCGGGCCGCAATCGTCCGGCGCCGATCCCGGGCCGGCCTGCTATAACCGGGGCGGCGAACTGCCGACGATAACGGATGCCCATGTCATCCGCGGCACTGTCCGGGCGGACAATTTCCTCGGTGGCAAGATGGCGATCGACCCCGACAAGGCCCATGCGGCGTTTAGCGCCCTCGCCGATCAGTTTGACATGAGCTTGGAGGCTATTTCCGACAGCGCCTTGCGCGTCGCCGAAGCCAACATCATCCGTGCGGTGCAGGTGGTGTCGACGGAACGTGGCCAAGACCCGAGGGACTACACTTTGGTGCCGTTCGGCGGGGCCGGCCCGCTCCACGCCGCGCGCATCGCCGAGGAACTCGGCATCGCTACCATTCTGATTCCGCCAAATGCCGGTGTGCTATCAGCTTTCGGGTTGCTGGCGGCGGATTTTCTTCACTTCGATTCACGTACCGTTCTGATGGCGCTCGATCAAGACGCACCACAGCAATTGCGCACCGTTTTTGCCGAAATGGAAGCGTCCGCACGCGCGGACTTCGCCGCCGTCGGGCTACACGACGACCTTACGTTCACCCATTCGCTCGACATGCGCTATGTGGGTCAGGCCTTCGAAGTACCGGTCGCCGTGGCAGATGTCGGAGCGATCGACGCCGTCGCCCTTGCCGAACTGTTCGCTGCGGCCCACCAGCAATTGTTTTCCTTTGGCGACGCCGACAAACTCAAGGCCGAAATCGTGTCGTTCCGGCTCGGCACGGCGGCGCCACCCGGCACCATTCCCTCACTTTCGACCGGCAGTTATGGGCAGGTCGAAACCGGTGAAATAACATCCCGGATTTTCGACCAGGGCGCGCATCGCGATTGCCGGATCTTAGCCCGACAGGCGGCCGCGGGCCGACGGGATTTGGCCGGACCGATACTGCTGGAAGACGGCACGTCGACCATATTTGTGCCCGATGGCTGGCGCGGAGCGATCGACGCCGCCGACAATCTGATCCTGACCGTTGATTCCACTTAGCCCCGGCCGGCTTCGGCTTGCATAGAGTCGAGGTTCCGGCTAAGCAACACCATGGCTTCAGACCCGCTGCATGTTCTGCGCACGATCTTCGGATTCGATCAGTTCCGCGGTCAACAACAGGCAATAATAGAGCATGTGACGGCTGGCGGGGATGCGCTGGTCCTGGCCCCGACCGGCGGCGGCAAATCGCTTTGCTATCAAATTCCGGCCCTAATCCGACCCGGACTCGCGGTGGTGGTGTCGCCCCTGATCGCCTTGATGCATGATCAGGTCCAGCGCTTGCGGCAATTGGGCGTTCGCGCCGCGGCATTCAATTCAACCTTGGCGCCCAATGAACTAAGAGCGGCGGAAGAGGCGTTTCGCACCGGCCAATTGGACCTGATCTACGTCGCGCCGGAACGTTTGCTCCGCGGCGGTTTCATTCATCGCCTAACCGAGGCGAACCTAGCTCTGTTCGCTATAGACGAAGCCCATTGCGTCTCCCAATGGGGTCATGATTTCCGTCCGGAGTATCTTGAGCTCGCCAGGCTGCGACAGCATTTTCCCTCCGTGCCGCTGATTGCGCTTACCGCGACCGCCGATGAGGCGACGCGCCAAGACATCGTCGAGCGTCTCGATCTGACGAACGCGTCGAAATTTGTAGCCGGATTCGACCGACCCAACATCCGCTATCGCATTCGGCCACGTGAAAACAGCCGCCGCCAACTGTTGCGCTTCATCAAGGAAGAGCATCCCGGCGCACCCGGCATTGTCTATTGCATGAGCCGGGCGAAGGTTGAAGAAACAGCGGCATGGCTTGTCGAATCCGGAATTCGCGCATTTCCCTATCACGCCGGCATGGACGCCGACACCCGCGCCCGCCACCAGGAGAAATTCCTGTTCGAGCCGGACGTGGTCATCGTTGCAACGATCGCGTTCGGCATGGGTATCGACAAGCCTGACGTGCGCTTCGTTGCCCACCTTGATTTGCCCAAGAATTTGGAAGCCTATTATCAGGAGACGGGCCGCGCCGGCCGCGACGACTTGCCGTCCGACGCCTGGATGATCTACGGCATGCAGGACGTGATAAAGCTCCGCAATCTGGCGGAATCCTCCGCAGCGGAGGAAGAAATAAAGCGGGTCGAGCACCGAAAAATCGACGCACTTTTGGGATTTTGCGAAACCATCGGCTGCCGCCGTCAGGTGCTGTTGGCGTATTTCGGCGAAGAGCGGACCGAGCCGTGCGGCAATTGCGACAGCTGCCTCGATCCGGTGGATTCCTATGATGGCTCGGTATTGGCGCAGAAGGCGTTGTCGTGTGTGTACAGAACCGGTCAACGGTTTGGCGCCGGTCATTTGATCGACGTTCTGGTCGGTGCCGAAACCGATCGCATTGGACGGCTAAGCCATGATCAGCTTTCGACCTATGGTATCGGTAAGGAGCTCGACAAACAGGCTTGGCGTTCGGTGTTTCGGCAACTGCTCGCGCTCGGCCTGTTGGCGGTTGATCTCGCCGGCCACGGCGGTTTGCGGCTGACCGATCGCAGCCGCCCGGTGCTGCGCGGAGAGCAAGCCGTAACCCTGCGCCGCGATCTCGCCGGCCCCAAAGTCCGATCCCGTCGAAAGTCCAATGATCGCGATGTCGGCGCGACCATAACCGATGCCGCCGACCAGATCCTGTTCGAGCGCCTGCGCCGTTACCGGCGAAGCCAGGCCGAGGCGGAAGGCATACCGCCCTATCGCATCCTACACGACGCCACCTTGGTTGAGATCGTTGGGATGAAGCCGGCGACCTTGGATCATTTGGCCGACGTCAACGGCATCGGCGCCCAAAAGCTGGAAAATTACGGTCCGGATATTCTCGAAGAAGTTCGCGCCCATCTGGCGTCGTAATCGCAGCCGACGACAAGGACTGTTCTAGCCGCAGTCGCTGTATGATTTTTCTTCGATGATCTCCGACCCTTGAAGCCGGTTGATTTCCCGCTTCAGCGCCGACCGTTTGTCGTTGGTGCGATAGACTGACCGCGCACATTCGATGAAAACTTCGCCGAACGACTTTTTGCGTTCCAAATCGCGGAGCGCATCTTCGATGTCCCACAATTTTTCGTTCAAGGACTTCAACGAATTGTAAAGCCGTCCCAAGTCCCGTGACTCCGGTACCGACTTCGCCCTCACCTCTTGCAGTAACTGCAGTTCGTGCAGCACGTTATTACGCTTGCCCGCATCCGTTATGCGCTCACTTTTGATTTCGAGAATGGAAATCTTATCAAGCAGTTCGCCAGGAGAGCCGGGTATAAGCAACATAGGCCGCAATCCGTTGTTAAGAGATCTTTAAATGGCCAGGCAGCCCTGGCTCAACCGACTGAATCGCCTTCATTTCTTTTTCAGAATGACGCAATAGTGTTTAACACCGTCTTTCGTTGCATGCAGGTTTAGGAATCTTCGAATAATTCATGCCCAGTTCCACCGCCATGCGTTCCGCCAATCGACTGTACCGTGAATCACGCTTTATCGAAGCGGCAAAGGTCTATGGCGAATTGGTTGATGCCGAACCTGACAATGTGCAACTGCACCGAAGCCACGGCCGCGCGCTCTATGCCGGTCGTGATCTGGAACGAGCGGCTGAGGCCTTTGCGACGGTCACAACGCTCAACCCCGATAACTACGAAGCTTGGCTTGATCTCGGATCATGCCTATTGGCCATCGGCGAAATCAGGAAAGCGGGATCAGCACTGCATACGGCCTGTCGTCTGGCCGGCCCGCGCATACCAAATCACGGGGCCGTTACGCGATCGTCGGAAATGCCTGAAGGGACGCGCGACGTGCCGCTGTGGCGGGGCGAGTCGCTGCAAGGCAAATCCCTGCTTGTTTATTCCAATCAAGGCGTCGGCGACACGATCGAATGGGTGCGATATCTGGCGCCACTGCGTGCGGCCGGGGCCAAGATCGTGCTGCAATGCCAGGCGACACTGATTGCTTTGCTGCGTTCCTGCGGCGTCGCCGATGAGATACTGGCGCGCCGGTTACCGGCGCCGACCTGCGACTTTGTCGTGTCGGCATCGTCTCTGTTTCACATTTTGCGGCGCCACAGCGGACTCTCAGTCGAGACATCGATCCCGTATCTCAAGGCCGATCCCGCCCTCGTTGCCCATTGGCGTTCGGCCATACTGAAAGACGATCGATTGAATGTCGGACTGGTTTGGTCGGGAAGTCCTGGCCATCCGGGCGACACGGAACGATCTGTTCCGTCGGTCAATTTCGAGCCCCTACTCGCTATGGGCGACGTCCAAATTTATTGCCTGCAAAAAGGTGTCGCGGCGAACGACCCCCTATTGCACGACCCGCGGTGCATCGTGCTGCCGGAAGAAGTCGAAGGCTTCGACCGTGCCGCGGCGGCAATTGAAGCACTCGACCTGGTGATATCCGTTGACACGTCTTTGATCCATTTGGCCGGCGCGTTGGCCCGACCGGCCTGGCTCCTGCTTAACAGAGCGCGACCCGACCCACGGTGGTCGCCGCCACAGGCCGAACCCGCGCTCTATCCAACGGTCGAGATTTTTTTCCAAGGCCCTGCCAAGAATTGGCACGGCACCATCGCGGTCATGGCGAAGAAACTTCAGGCGCAGGCTCAACAGCATCTGCTTGATCGCGCGCCAAATGCCGGCGCCATAGAGCGATCAGCCCCACCGACGACCGTCCCCGTCGTGGCAACGGGTCACATCCGAACCAAACGGTGCCGTTACGGCCTAGTGTCCTATTTTGCGACGGACCAGTATATTGGTCGGTCTTTCGATCTCTACGGCGAATTCTCGGAAAGCGAAGTTACGCTCTTCCGCCAAGTCGTCCGACCCGGACAAACCGTCTTGGACGTCGGGGCTAATATTGGCGCCCATTCGATGTTTTTCGCACACGCCACCGGCCGGCATGGAAAAGTGTTGGCATTCGAGCCGCAACGCGTTGTTTTCGGTCTGCTCTGCGCCAACGCCACCCTAAACAATCTGCAACAGATCCGGCCGATCCATGGCGCCCTGGGAGGCCAGGCCGGCTCTATTCTGGTGCCTCAACTAAATTTTGCTGAAAGCGGCAATTTCGGTGGCCTTGCGTTGACCGGCACGACCGCCGGCGAACGCGTTAAACAGCTGACCTTGGACGGTCTGGGACTCACGTCATGCGATTTTATCAAAATTGACGCCGAAGGGATGGAAACCGAAGTCTTGAAGGGCGCCACCGCAACGATCAGCCGGCACCGGCCGTGGCTGTATGTGGAAAACGATCGAAAGGATCGTTCCTCGGCATTGATAGGTATGATCCAGAGGCTCGGCTATCGCCTTTATTGGCACCTGTCACCTTACTTCAATAGCGCCAACTATTTCCGCAACACCAACAACGTCTTCGGCGGTACCGTTTCCTGCAACCTGTTGTGCCTGCCGAATCATGTGCCTCAGAACGTCGCCGGTTTACGCGAAGTCGCGTCGACCGACGACTGGCAATTGAGTTCATAATGACCGCGTGGATCTTCCGGCGCGGCATTTCGAAGTTTTGACAAGCCATGTCAAATACCACCAGCAAAAGCGATTTGGTCGCCCTTTATGATGAAGCCTTTTATTTCTATGGCGACGCCCGTTTTTCCGAAGCGGCGGTGAAATTCGAGACCCTGTGCCACCTCGATTCCGGTAATGCGCGGCGCTTCATGGACCTTGGACGCTGCCATTACGCCAACAGAGATTATGATCAAGCGGCATCGACGTTACGTACCGCCATAGATCTCTATCCCGCCTACTTCGACGCGTGGCACAATCTCAGCGCCGCTTTGTTGGGAATGGGTGAAATTGAGCAGGCACAACATGCGTTGCGTAAAGCCTGCGAACATGGCGGCGATAGAATTCCCAATCACGATGACTATTGTCGTTCCGCCGAGATACCGGAGGCGGCCCAAAACCTGAAACCCTGGCGCGGCGAACGGTTGGCCGGAAGGCGGCTGCTTGTTTACGCGAACCAAGGCATTGGCGATACCATTCAGAACGCTCGCCATTTTCGTATGCTGCGCATCGAAGGTGCCGAAGTACATTTTATTTGCCAGCCGGTACTATTCGACCTGTTTCGGTTCAACAATCTCGTAGCCGGACTATACTCGGCCAAACAACCTGTGCCGGCTTGTGATTTTACCGTTCCGGTCTCCGCCCTCACCCACATCGTCGCCAAGCGCGGTCTGTCAATCGATACGATCGGCGATGCCTATCTGACGGCCGACCCAACTTTGGTTTCCCATTGGCGACAGACCATAATCGATGCAAGTCGCTTCAATGTCGGTTTGGTTTGGTCCGGCAACCCGAAGCACCCGGGCGATCATCAACGATCAATCGCATCTGTTTTTCTCGAACCCTTCCTCAGTATCAAAGAGATACAGTTTTATTGTTTGAAGAAGGACACCGCACCAAACGACCCACTGTTGCATGATCCGAGATGCAAGACATTGCCCGACGATGTTGATGGCTTTGAAAAGATCGCCGCCGCGATGACGGCACTCGATTTGACGATTACTGTAGATACCGCCCCGGTCCATCTGGCCGGCGCGATGGCGGTGCCGACTTGGCTTCTGATGCCCCGCGGCGGCGCCGATTTCCGGTGGATTCCGCGAGCCGGAGAAGCGCCGCTTTATCCGACGGTCGAAGTCCATCGCTTGGCCAAAACGGATGATTGGTTCTCACTGGCAAAGAAGCTTGCCCCTGCGCTCAAGGCACGCGCCGGCGCCAAGTCGAAAAATACTCAAAAACAAGTCTCGAACGTGCAACCTGCGCCGCCGCAATCAGCCTATGCACCAATATTTACGACGGGCGCCATGCGCACCAGGCGGTGCCGGTATGGTATAATGTCCTACTACGCCACAGACACTTATATCGGACGGTCATTCGATCTTTACGGCGAGTTTTCCGAGGGCGAAGTTGATCTTTTTCGGCACATCGTAAGGCCTGGACAAACCGTATTGGATGTTGGCGCTAACATTGGCGCTCACGCCGTTTTTTTTGCTCACGCCGTCGGCCGGCGCGGCAAAGTGCTGGCGTTCGAGCCACAACGTCGGATCTTCGGCCTGTTAAGTGCTAATGCGTCCCTCAATGACTTGCCACAAATTTATGCGACCCACGGCGCTCTTGGCCGAGAACGTGGCACCATTACCGTCCCGCAGCCCGACTATACGGTGACGGGAAACTTCGGTGCATTGTCGCTCACTGATACTGCCCCGGGCGAGTCCGTCGATTTGTTCGCTTTGGACGACCTTGCACTTCCAGCCTGCCATTTCATCAAAGTCGACGCCGAGGGCATGGAAGGGGACGTATTGGCCGGCGCCGAAGAGACGATCCGGCGTTTGCATCCCTGGCTGTATGTGGAAAATGATCGGCGGAATCGATCCCCTGCGTTGATCGATCTGATCATGTCATTCGGATACAGGCTGTATTGGCATTTGCCGCCCTACTACAACCCCGTCAACAATTTTGCTAATACTGAGAATGTCTTCGGCCGGACCGTTTCCTACAACTTGCTGTGTTTGCCGGAAGAAGTGAACCAAGACGTCTCCGGCCTTCGCGAGGTTACCTCGACCGACGACTGGCCGGTGGATGGCTAATGAAAGCACCGTCCAACCGATTTGGATGACCTATGTCACGCGATGCAATAAAGAACCAGGCGCTCCGTCTTTATCGGCAAACCCACTTTAGGGAGGCAGCCGCGCTTTACCAGGATCTCGCCAATGCCGAGCCGAGTGTCGCGGAACATCGCCTCAATGTCGGGCGGTGTCTCATGCAGGCTCGGGATTTCGATGCCGCTCGAAGCCACTTGGAGGAGGCCGCGTCCATGAACCCGGATGACCTGAAAGGGTTGTTCGATTTCAGCAATTGTCTGTTGATGATGGGAGAAATTCGCGAAGCCGAGCGCGTTCGCCGCCTGTCCTGCGGCACCGACGCTAACCGAATGCCGCAACATGAAGCCTCAATGGGCGCGACGATCCTGCCGGAAGGCGCCCGCGACTTGCCGCTGTGGCAAGGCCAGGACTTGGCCGGGAAGCGCTTGGCCGTGGTTGCCAACCAAGGCATCGGCGACACCATAGACTGGGCCCGCCACCTTACGGCGCTAACCGCGCAAGGCTGCCATATTGTACTGCAGTGCCAGGAATCACTGGTCGAGTTGTTCAGCCAGTGCCGGATAGCCGATGAAATTCTGTCGTTGACAATGCCAACGCCGCCCTGCGATTTGGTCGCTCCGATGTCTGGCTTGGATTATCGGATAAGCAAGAGCGATTGGCCGATCGAGCCGATTACCGGCCCCTATCTCGAAGCCGATCCCATCCTCGTCGACCACTGGCGAACAGAGGTCTTGAGCGATACTACGCTGAATGTCGGGCTGGTCTGGAGCGGAAACCCCAACCATCTCCGAGATAGCGAACGCTCGATTCCGTCTGTGTATCTGGAACCTTTGTTGGCTGTCGCGGGCGTACAATTCTACTGTTTGCAGACGGAGATCGCGGCAAACGACCCGTTGTGGCATGATCCGCGATGCATTGTACTCGAAGATGCAGTCACCGGTTTTCATCGCGCCGCCGCTGCGATCTCGGCGCTCGACCTGGTCATCACGGTCGATACTTCGCTGGTCCATCTCGCCGGTGCCCTGGGCGCGCCAACATGGGCTCTGCTTGCCCTTCGGCCGGATTTTCGCTGGCTCGGTGCCGCGGACGAACCGCCGCACTACCCAACGGTAGATGCCTATAGACAAAACAGCGCCAACGACTGGTCGCCGCTAATCACCGCGCGGGCGGCGGACCTAAACGCCCTCGTCGCATCCTATTTTTCCGGCAAACCCAAAACCCGACCGCACGAACCCGCTGACGCCGGCACATTGGTGGAAACGGGTCCCGTCCGCACCAAACGCTGCCGCTATGGACTCGTCTCCTATTTCTCGGGAGACACCTATATCGGCGGATCGTTTGACCGCTACGGCGAGTTTTGCGAGGCCGAGATCGACTTGTTTCGCCAAGTCGTGCGCCCCGGTCAAACCATTCTTGACGTCGGTGCCAATATTGGCGCTCACACGCTGTTTCTCGGTCATGCCGTCGGTCGCCGGGGCCGCGTTTATGCATTTGAGCCGCAGCGGCTTATCCATGGCTTGCTATGTACCAACGCCACATTGAACGACATGAACAACATCTATCCGATGCATGCAGCAGTCGGTCGAGAAAACGGCACGATCTCCGTGCCGATTATCAACTACGGCCTATCCGGAAACTTCGGCGGCCTGAGCCTGGCCGACCGTCCCGCCGGTGAAAGTGTGCCGCTCATTACAATCGACGGGTTAGAGCTTGCGGCCTGTCATTTCGTCAAAATCGACGTCGAGGGAATGGAGGCCGAAGTGTTGGAAGGCGCTAGGCGAACCGTGAGCCGGTTTCGGCCTTACCTATATGTGGAAAACAACCGCAAGGACAAATCACCGGCATTAATCAAAGCGCTGTTGGATCTCGACTATCGCCTTTATTGGCACCTGGCCCCCTACTACAAAGCCGACAATTTCTTCGGCAACCGAAGCAGTATTTTCGGCCAAACCGTCGCTTGCAATATGTTTTGCCTGTCGCGTCAAACGCAACAGAAGATATCCGGTATGCAAGAAGTTTTATCCCCCGACGACTGGATATTTCCGGAATGAACAGGATCGATCTGCTAGCGTCCTCGCATCCGGATCAACGAAAGGGTTAAAATGCCTCCTTTGGATATTAGCCAATTTCACGGCATGAACATCGCCGACGTCGTCCGGCAAGCCGGCGAGACGGTTAAGGCAGGCAAAGCCTCGCTGATAGAGGCCAAGGCAATTTACGAAGCCTGTCTAAAGCAAAATATCGAACCCTACACGCGCGGCCGCATTCGCCAAGATATTTGGCACATCGATCGGTGTCTCGGCGACTTTCCTTTGTATTACTCCCAAGGCGGTCAAGACCGCTTCGTGCACAAACAATTCTTTGCCGGCAAGAGAGACGGCACCTTCGTTGAGATCGGCGGCTGCAATGGCTGGGTCGGCAGCAATTGCTATTTCTTCGAAAAAACCCTGGGCTGGTCCGGTGTGATCGTCGAAGCGTCCGCAGCGCTAGCCAAGCAAATTGGCGGCATCCGCAGCGGCCCGGTCGTCCAAGCGGCGATTGCCGATCGCGACGGCACCATGGAATTCCGAGAAGTCTCCAGCGGCTATACCCAAATGGGCGGCTTGGTCGAGCACTACCGGGCCGATGCTTTGGAGATGATGCGGCGCCATCCTAAGCATCAGGAAAACACGACCATGGTAACAACGATGCGCCTCGAAACCCTCCTGCAATCCCACAGCCTCGATCGCGTCGATTATTGCTCAATCGACGTCGAGGGGGCCGAACGGGCCATTCTTTCCGGTTTCGACTTTGCCGCTTACGATATCTCCGTGCTGTCAGTCGAGAATGGCCATGGCAATACCGCCGGCTCCGTCCAGGACATCATGGAAGCCGCCGGCTATCAGTTGGTCGACATCATCGGCCCCGACGAAATCTATAAGAAGCTTTGACATCGGCAGCCAGAGCCCGTCATTCAAAGAGTCAGTCCGCCGCGTTGACCGCGAAAAGCAGCATTTCCACTTCAACATGTGCGCCCTTATTCTTTCACAGGTCCGCGTAAATGTGTGTCTCTTCTTTCGCACCGGGATGTACGACAGCGCCATAGCGTGCGCTGCCGACAGTTTGCGCGTAACGCCATATTGCCCCCGCTTCGTACTCCGTGTTCCTGGGCGTCCACTCGGCACGACGACGCGCAAGTTCCGCCTCGTCAACTTCGAGATCGATTACGCCACGCTCCAGATCGATAGTGATGGCGTCGCCGTCCATAACGAGAGCTATCGGACCACCCGCAGACGCCTCCGGGCCGACGTGACCAATACAGAATCCGCGGCTTGCGCCGGAGAAACGGCCATCGGTCACCAGCGCCACGTCCTCGCCCAAACCTTGGCCATAAAGCGCCGACGTCGTCGCGAGCATTTCACGCATTCCCGGACCGCCCCGGGGGCCTTCATACCTTATGACAAGGACATCGCCTTTCTTGCACTGCTGGGCGAGCACCGCTGCAAGACAGCTTTCTTCATCGTCGAACACTCGAGCCCGACCGGAGAAGGTCAAGTTCGGCAGACCCGCGACTTTGCAGATCGCACCATCCGGAGCAAGGCTACCTCTCAGCGTGGCAATTCCGCCTGTCACGGATATTGGTGTCGATGGCGAGTACAGAACATCTCCATCGAAATCGGCGACGATTTCCTTATGGTTCTCCGCAAGCGTCTTTCCGGTTACCGTTAGACAGTCGCCATGGAGAAGACCGGCATCGAGCAACAGTTTGATGATCGCCGGTGCTCCGCCAAGGGCGAACAGATCCTGCGCAAGGTATTTTCCACCTGGCCTCAGGTTCGCAATATGTGGCGTGCGTTTCGATATAACACCCAAGTCCTCGAGCTTAAAGTCGATGCCCGCTTCATGAGCCATTGCCGGAAGATGAAGGCCGGCGTTGGTCGAACCTCCCGTCGCGGCCACGAGCGTTGCAGCGTTCTCGAACGACTCCCGGGTTGCGATATCGCGTGGACGAATGTTTCTTTCGAGGAGCGTCATAACCATTCTGCCAGTGTGTTCGGCCAGCGCGCTGCGACGGCTGGCGACGGCTGGCATGTATGCACTGCCCGGTAGCGCCAAACCGATTACTTCGGAAACCGCGGCCATGGTGTTGGCCGTGAATTGGCCCGGACACGCGCCGGCTGTCGGGCAGGCATTGCGTTCCAAATCTCTTAGCTCACTTGCCTCTATCGTCCCAACAGTGAGCTTGCCGACGCCCTCGAACACATCTGACAGAGCAATGTCCCGCCCCTTGTATCGCCCGGCCAGCGTCGCGCCGCCATAGAGAAAGATGGCAGGCACATTTAGGCGAAGCATAGCCATCATCATCGCCGGTATGTTCTTGTCACACCCGCCCAAAGCCACGATCGCATCGTAGGAGTGTCCGCGCGTTGCCAATTCAACGGAGTCGGCGATGATCTCGCGTGAGATGAGAGAACTCTTCATGCCGGCATTGCCGTTGGCGATGCCGTCCGTCACGCTGACCGTACCAAATTCAAAAGGAATGCCACCCGCTGTCTTGACGCCTGCCTTTGCCGCCAGAGCCTGGTCTCTCAAGGTCATGTTGCAGGGCGAGGCGTCAGTCCATGTGTGGAAGACCCCTACGAGCGGCGCCGTAGCGCAGTCTTCGGCGTTTCCAGTACCGTACAGCATAGATCGCATCGGCGCCTTCTCAGAGCCGCACGTTACATGGCGACTCGGCAGTCGCGATTTGTTGAACCGATTTCTCATACTTTGGTAGCCTCCGGTTTTGGAATCACCGATATGTTCAGACGATCGTCGCACCTAGCGCAGCGGCCTGAAAAACTCTCGGATCTCTCGTACCAGCGCCTGAGGGTCTTCAAGTGCTGGAAAGTGTCCGCCGGTTTCCATTTTCGTCCAGCGGACGATGTTCCCGTACATCCGCTCGGCGAGCGAACGTGGCGGCGTCAAGATCTCAGAGGGATATTCGGCATAGCCTGTGGGCACGACGACATGTTCGCCTTTCGGCACAAACCACGGACCATGCAATCGTGCGAAGTAAGGCCAACACGAGGCGTTGATTGTCCCCGTAACCCAGTAGATCATAATATTCGTAAGGAGAACGTCACGCGTGAAGTGGGCATCGACATCACCGTTGCAGTCACTCCAAGTCCGAAACTTCTCCACGATCCATGCGGCCAGTCCGACCGGCGAGTCGGTGAGCCCATAAGACAGCGTTTGCGGCTTTGTCCCCATGATGAATGTGTAGGCCGCCTCTTCGCGGAGCCAGTGATCGAGTTGCGCGAAGAATGCTTTCTCGTCTTCGGTTGGATCGGACAATGGTTCCGGTTCTCGCGGTATTGCGAGCAGACTTATCTGAATGCCGGCGATAGTGTCTGGATAGGCATAGCCAAGACGAGTGCTCACGAAGGCACCCCAGTCTCCACCTTGGGAGCCATAACGGTCGTATCCCAGGACATCGGTCATCAACCCGTTGAAGACGTCGGCAATCTCCACCAATCCGAGACGGCGTTGCCCGGGTTGGAACGAAAAGCCATGGCCAGGGATCGATGGTGCGACGACCGTGAAGGCGTCCGCCGGGTCACCGCCGAAGCGGCCAGGATCCGTCAGCATTGGAAGGATCTTGTGAAAATCGAGAACCGAACTTGGCCAACCATGGGTCAGCAGGAGCGGCATGGGATTCGGTCCTATCCCCCGTTCGTGAATAAAGTGAAGGTCGATGCCGTCTCGGGAAATTTTGAATTGGCTGAATTGGTTCAGCGCTTTTTCTTGAGCGCGCCAGTCGTATTCGTCGCGCCAATAACCAACAAGCGACTTCAGATATCCCAGGTCGACGCCGTAGTCCCAGCCCCCGCCAGCCACTTCGTCTGGCCACTTCACGTTAGCTAGTCTCTGGCCTAAATCTTCCAGAACGCCATCGGGCACCGCGATCGAAAAGGGTGCGGGAGTGGAACTGTCTTCGCCAGAAAGGGGCATTGATATTGATCCCTGTATGACCTGATTACAGGAGGCAATATTGACTCAAGCCGGATTTGCAATCCAATATATTAATTACGTGTTATTAATATCGAAAAGCTATTATTAGAAATGCCTGAATTACGCCGACTTCGTCAATTTGTGGTGCTCGCGGAGGAACTGCACTTTGGCCGTGCCGCCAAGCGATTGAGCATGACCCAACCACCATTGAGTATGCAAATTCGAAACCTCGAGGAAGAGGTTGGCGCCCAACTATTCTTCCGAACCAAACGGCATGTCGCGCTGACAGGCGCCGGCGAGGTGCTATTAACCGAAGCCCGCCGAATTCTGGCCCTGATGGACAGGGCGTTTGCCATGACGGAAAGAGCAGGGCGAGGAGAGATCGGTAGCTTGCGGATCGGGTTTGTGAGTACAGCCGATTACAGCTTGTTGCCGCCTTTACTGCTGGAGTTTCGTAAGCGCTACCCGGAAATCAACCTTTCTTTGAGGGAGCTGACGACCGATGCGCAGCTTCGAGCGTTCGCCGATGGCGACCTCGACGTCGGGTTTGTTGTTGCCCCGATCGACGACGCCGATACGGATTATGAGACAATCTTTAGCGAGCCTCTCGTGGCTGCTCTGCCCGAGGCACACGCATTAGCCAGAAGTGAAGGTCCCGTTGCGGTTAGAGCCTTGGCCAATGAGGGCTTCATCTCCTCGCCTCGAGCCACGGCACCCTACCACTATGACAAAATTTTGGCGTTTACCGAGGCGGCAGGTTTCACCCCCCGCATCGAGCAGGTAGCGGTTCAAATGCAGACAATCGTCAGCTTGGTTTCCGCAGGCTTAGGCGTGGCAATCGTTCCGGCATGCATGCGAAATTTACAGCGATCAGGCGTGGTTTATCGCGATCTTCATCCCTCGACGCCGATCTTCCAGACGGCCATCGCGTGGCCGAAGAAAAATCGTTCTGTCATATTGGAACAATTCGTCGACGTAGCACGCGAACACAGCCATTTCGTTTCGCCATCGACTTTATCGGCACGCGGTGCCCGACTACAATCGGGCCAACCTACGCCATAATTTTCAACAACAGATTTTGAAGACGTGAGCAATGAGTAGTCCCCTACCCCTGTCCGGCATTCGCGTCCTTGATATCGGCACGCTAATCGCCGGTCCCTTCGGCGCCACCTTGCTTGGTGATTTTGGTGCCGAGGTCATAAAAGTGGAACAGCCCGGGTCCGGCGACGCGTTGCGCGGCAGCCCGCGCGACGGTCAGGCCGGACGGCCCTTGAACTGGCGCATCGACGCGCGCAATAAGAAATCCATCACCCTCAACTTGCGCCAAACCGAAGGCCAGGAGATTTTGCGTCGGCTGGTCGCGCAAGCGGACGTCCTGGTCGAGAATTTTACACCGGGTACTCTGGAGAAATGGCACCTCGGTTGGGACGACCTGCAGCCGATTAATCCACGGCTGATCATGGTTCGGGTCTCAGGCTACGGCCAATCCGGTCCCTATTCGAAGCGCGCCGGCTACGACCGGATCGCGCTCGGCTTCTCCGGTTATATGTACCCAACCGGCTTCCCGGATCGCTATCCCGTACGGCCGGCCTTTCCGACCGCCGACTACAACACCGGCACATTTGCCGCCTATGCGGCCATGCTGGCGTTGTTTCAGCGTGATGCCCGGGGTGGTGAAGGCCAAATGATCGATTTGGCGCTCTATGAGCCGATGTTTCGCATCACCTCCGATTTACTCGCCAAGTACAAGGATACCGGCGAAATTCGGGAGCGCATCGGCAACCGCAATCCGGGCTTCTCTCCAGCCGGAACGTTCAAGACCCGGGACGGCCGGTTTGTGCAAATCGCCGCCGGCGGCGACAAGGTCTGGCGTCGCTTAACCGAAGCCATGGAGCGGCCGGAGCTGGCAAACGACGACCGCTATCGACTGAGCCGCGATCGGATCACCCAGGCCGATGCCTTGGAGCAGTTGTTAAGCGATTGGATCGGCGAGCGGGATTTCGCCGAAATCGAAGACCGCCTGGTAACCGCCAACGTTCCTTTTGGCGGTATCTATACGCCGGCCGACATCGCCGATGATCCGCATTATCAAGCGCGCGCGAGCTACGTCATAATCGACGACGGCGACGACGGCCCGCTTGCCATGCCCGGTGTCATTCCGAAGCTTATGGGCACGCCAGGGCGCGTCGAGGCGACGGGGCCTGATATCGGCCAGCACAACGCAGAGATTTATGGCGACTTGTTGGATATGTCAGAACAGGAACGCGATCGACTGGCCGAGGCCGGTATCATTTAGCCGGATACCAATGTCGTGCGCTGGAGTGAATGACGCCTAATGGGCCATAAACACGGGCAAGTCCGCGTGGCTCAAGATATGCCGTGTCGCGCCGCCGAATATCATCTGGCGCAACCGATTGTGGGTATAGGCACCTTTGATCAGCAGGTCGGCGCCGATCATACGTGTTTCGTCCAATATGGCCTCACCGGTTTGTCGGCCGAGGGTTTCGACGGTCACCGGATAGGCGTCGACGTCGCTTCGCCTAAGATACTCGGCGACCGATTCACCGTTTGGCCCCGGTACGGTCTGACCGCGTACAGTCAGCACCACCACCCGTTCCGCGGCTCTTAGAAACGGCATCGCAAAGGCGATCGTGCGTGCCGTTTCTGTACTGCCGTTCCAGGCAATCACGACTTGCTTGCCAATGGATTCCGGCACTGTTTCCGCGGCAAGCAGAACCGGTCTGCCGCTCTCGAACAACGCCGCTTCACAGGTGAATTCCCAGCCGCCGGCACCATGCTTTAGGGTTCGCCCGACGACAATCAATTCGAACAATCGGCCCAACTCACCGACGATGTGGCTTTCTTGGCCGTCTTCCTCATGCCAACCACCGGTTACGCCGTCACCCGGACTGCCAAGGCCGGCGACCTTCGTGCCCTTGGCTTCGAGATAGGCCACGAAACGGCCGCGGGCATGGTTCGCGCGATGGCGACGCTCGCTTTCAAGTTGGGTCAAATATTCCGCCGGCAAGGAAATGCCTTCACCACCGATGACTTGGGGTATTTCCTCGACAAACAGGCCTTCAATGTGGCCATCAAATCGGGATGCGATCAAATGCGCCGTACCCAGCGCCGTTTGACTCGCCTCGTCATCAAAAAACGGTAGCAATATCGTTTTCATGGTTCCAAGCCTGCCGCTGTTATCCGCCACATCGTCGACCGTGAATACAATCGGATTATAGCGCAAAAACCCTTGCGCGGCCACAGGGTTACGACAATGTAGCCCGCGGCCACCCTATTTCGACGGCAGGATGAGGCCTGTCAGCTTGCCCGCAACTCGGACTTGTCCGAGCCTCCGTTGCTGCCTGCGGCGGCGTCGGCGGATTTGGCGGCCGGTTTGGCGGCTGGTTTAGGTGCCGGTGCCGGTTCACTTTCAATCCGCCGGTATTGGCCTTCCAGATAGGCACCGGCTTCGATTGCAACAGTTTCATGGATGATGTCGCCGACGACTTTGGCCGATTTCGTTATGTTGACCGTCTGGGCGCGCACCTGCCCTTTGATCGATCCGCTTATTTCGGCGGTTTCCGCTTGAATCGAACCTTCGATATGGGATCCCTGAATGACTGTCACGGTTTTTGAACGTACGTCACCGTAAATGGTACCTTGGATTTGGATGTCGCCGGCACTTTCAATATCGCCGGTAATCTTGATATCGGCGCTCAGAATGGATGGCGCACTGGCCGCTCCACCTGCCGCGGCCGATGCCGGCGCCGGCGCCGGCGATGGTGCGGAGCCGCCGGTCGAAACCTGCGCACTCGTCGCGTCCGTGGATGGGGTCGTTGGTTTGTCCGATTTTGAAAACATGATCCGCTGCCTCTGGGTAGGTCATTCCCGATTGGTACTGGTTTAAGTGGATGTCCCGATTGCCGCCCTCAGCAAGCCGCGCCGTTCCAATCGAAACGTTCTACGCTACGGATTGACAGTAACTACATAATGGCCGTGTTCGGCCGCTGCTGCCTTGACAAAGAAGCCTATCGTCGAGGTTTCAAATGGTCAAACATTTCAAACCGTACCTATGATATTTGCTACTTCCAGTAATTCGGCGGTCGCCACGGCCTAAGCCCTTCGATCACACTGCCATGCTCAATCGTTAGAGTCGCATGAGCAACGGTTCCGACGATATGGGCCGTGGCTCCAACCGCGATGTCGCGCGCTTCGATCAAGCCTTTGAGCGCACCGGCGACATAAGCGGTTTCGCCTGTTACCGTTCCTTCAACAAACGCCCCTTCATCTATTCTCACCAATACGCAATCGATCGTTCCGATGACCGTACCGCCGTCTGCGACGATGACGCCTCGGCCGCGAACCGTACCTTCCACGCGCCCGAATATCTCAAGGACTCCGGGGCAAAATATCTCGCCAACCGTTTCCGCTCCGGCGCCGAATGTGGCGGTCGGCTGGAGGTTGGCGACGGCGCCGGGTACGACCTGATTGGCCGTCTCACGGTTACTGGAGCGCAAAAACATTCGGAGCAATTCTCTGCCAAGAACTTAGTTGAGCGTGCGCCTGCAACCGGGTCAAGGCAAATCGGTATCAGATAACCGGAGCACGCCGCACCGATTATCGACTGTGGCATCGCTGCATCAGGCAGTAGCTTCTTTGGTGGCCTGAAAGTCGATGGTCGGCCAATTTTCCTGGGCGTGGTTAAGATGCCAGGCGTTGCGCGCCAGAAATACCGGTGCGCCATCATGATCGTCGGCGATCGCCGTTCGGTTGTCGTCAAGAAACCGCTTGAGATTGCTGCCGTCCTCGGCCTCGAGCCAGCGCGCGGTATGAAGTTCGGTCATTTCAAAATGGACCGGGATGTCATATTCCGTGCGAATACGGTCGGCCAACACGTCAAATTGCAGAGAGCCGACGACGCCAACGATCCAATCGGTGCCAAATCGTGGACGAAACACCCGCGCGGCCCCTTCTTCGGCCAATTGCCGGAGTGCCCGTTCCAAATGCTTTGCGCGCATCGGATCGTCCGGCCGGACCCGCTGCAACAATTCCGGGGCAAAGCTCGGAATGCCGGTAAAGCGGATTTTGTCGCCCTCGGTGAGGCTGTCTCCGATGCGGAGATTGCCGTGATTGGGCACGCCGATAATGTCGCCGGCCCAGGCTTCTTCGGCCAATTCACGGTCCTGGGCCAGAAACAGAACCGGATTATGCAACGTCATGTTCTTGCCGCTTCGAACATGCAGTAATTTCATGCCACGCCGAAAGTGGCCTGAACAGAGCCGAACGAACGCGATCCGGTCGCGGTGCTTGGGGTCCATGTTGGCTTGGACTTTGAATACAAATCCACTGACCGACTTGTCTGTCGGTTCAATCGCCCGGCCGGACGTAGCCTGGGGGCGCGGCGACGGTGCCAAGCGCGCCAGGCCGTCCAGCAGTTCTCCAACGCCGAAATTGTTTAGTGCCGAGCCGAAATAGACCGGCGTCATGTGTCCGGCCCGGTAACTTTCGAGGTCGAATGCCGGGCACAGGCCGCGGGCCATTTCGATCTCCTCGCGCAAGGTACCGGCCACGGCTGGAGTCAAAATGTCGTCCAGTTCGGCGCTGTCCAGTCCGTGGGCCGCCGCGGCCTCGCGAGCGGATTCGCCTTTTCCCATGAGCCGCAGTCGGTCGTCGAACAGGTCGTAGGCACCCCGAAATCGACGGCCCATGCCGACCGGCCAACTTGCTGGTGTAACATCGAGCGCCAAGGTTTGCTCGATCTCATCCAATAGATCGAATGGATCTCGGCCTTCGCGGTCCATTTTGTTGATGAATGTGATAATCGGCACGTCGCGAAGCCGGCATACTTCAAACAGCTTTCGGGTTTGCTCCTGAATGCCTCGTGCCGCGTCGATCACCATCACCGCGGAATCGACCGCGGTCAGCGTGCGATAGGTATCCTCGCTAAAATCCTCATGGCCCGGCGTGTCGAGTAGATTAAACGTGCAATCGTGATGATCGAAGGTCATGACCGACGCAGTCACCGATATGCCGCGTTCGCGCTCGACTTTCATCCAGTCGGATCGGGCTTTGCGGGTTTCGCGGCGCGACTTGACGGCGCCGGCGAGTTGGATCGCGCCGCCGAACAGCAACAATTTTTCCGTCAATGTGGTTTTACCGGCGTCCGGATGCGCGATAATCGCAAACGTTCGGCGCCGGCGGATCGCCGCTTGCAAGTCTGTCATGGTACCAAATACGAATGTTGCGGCCGCCTGTCAGCGCGGCCATCCTGGACCGTCCTCCACATAGTTGCGATAATCGACCCGGTCAATGCTCATTCCAACAGCCGTTCAAAGGAACAGGTCATGAAAATCGACCCGGTCGACCAAGCGGTCATCGCACAAGGCCTCATCTCCGCGGCCCGGGAAATGGGCGTCAAACTGATCCGCTCGGCCTATTCGCCGATCGTTCGCGAAGCCGCGGACTGCTCAGCCGCAATCCTCGACCGGTTCGGCAACGTCGTCTCCCAGGCCGAACTGATTCCCATGCAACTCGGGTCGATCGGCGCGACGTTTAAGCCGTGCACGGATTTGTTTCCGGTCGAAGAGCTGCAGGAAGGCGATTTCTACATCAACAACGATCCCTTCCATGGTGGCCAGCACGTACCCGACGTTTTTCTGTTTTCGCCGATCTTTTTCGACAATGTCCTGGTCGGCTTCAGCGCCACGGTCGCGCACCATTTGGACTTGGGTGGCGGCGCGCCAGGATTAAACCCGGATGCCACCGACGTTCACCAGGAAGGCATCATCTTCCCGCCAAGCAAATACAATCTCGAGCGCGATTGGAACGGCGGTCCCTTCGAACGGCTGGTGCGGGCAAACATTCGCGTCCCCGACCAGACAATCGGTGATTTCAACGCGCAATTCGCCGCCAATCACATCGGCGGCAGCCGCATGCGGGAACTGTGCGGGAAATTCGGCGCCGACACCGTGCAGGCCGCCATGACCGAATTGCTTGATTATTCCGAGCGGCGCATGCGGGCCGCCATTGCCCAGGCCCCGGACGGCGTCTACATCGGCAGCGACGCGCTCGACGATGACGGCACCGGCGATACGCCGCTGCCATTCAAGGCGACCGTCACCATTGCCGGCGATACCGTCAACGTCGATTTCGCCGGCACCCATGACCAGGTCACCAGCAACATCAATTGCCCGTTCGCTTCGACGGTGGCCGCGGCGCTCAGTTGCGTGAAATCCGTGCTGACCAGCCCGGACATCCCTTTCAACGAAGGCAGCGTACGTCCGATCGACGTCAAGGCGCCCTATGGTTCGCTTCTCAACCCGCGGCCGCCGGCACCGGTTCGTGCCCGCATGATCTCCGGCTATCGTGCTTTCAATGCGGTCATGAAGGCCTTGGCGCAGGCCGTGCCCGAAAATGTGATCGCCGCCGGATTCGACACCACGGAATCGGTTTGCCTGAGCCGGCTGGATACCGATGGCTATCAAATTCACCTGGAGATATTTGGTGGCGGCTTTGGCGCCGGCATCGACAATGACGGATGCGATGCGGTCGATGCACCGTTGTCCAATTGCTCAAACGTGCCCATCGAATCCATGGACATGGAGTTCGACTATTTCAGGGTCTTACACTATGGCTTGCACGAAGGATCCGGCGGGGCGGGTCGCCATCGCGGCGGCCTCGGTTTGATCCGCGCGTACGAGATTCTCAAGGATGGCGTGACCTTTGCTACCTATTCCGATCGTTTTCGCTTGGCCCCTGAAGGCCTGTTCGGCGGCGAACCGGGGGCCTGTGCCGAGACCTACATCATCCGAGACAACCAGAAAATGGCGGTGCCTTCCAAGATTCTGCAAACCTTGAAAAAGGGCGATGTTCTGGTGACCGCAACAGGCGGTGGTGCCGGCTATGGCGCGCCGGCGGAACGCGCCCAGCCGTTGGCGGACTGGGATCACGAACAGGGTTATGACCGCCCACCGCATATGGCCGAGGTCGCCGAATGAGCGGTTCCAATTCCGAAACGGCGATGACCGGCGGCTGTATGTGCGGTGCTGTTCGTTTTACCGCTGCAGGCGACCCCAATTGGGTTGCCCACTGCCATTGCACGGATTGCCGGCGCGCCACCGGCGCGGCCTTTTCGACCTATGCCGGATTCCCCAAGACGAAGGTACGGTTCGACGCCGAAACCCCGCCCGGCCGCCCGTCGTCATCGGGCGTCATGCGACGATTTTGCCCACAATGCGGCACACCGATCAGCTACGAAGGCGAGCGCTGGGCCGACGAAATCCATCTGTTCATCGGCACCCTCGATGATCCCGCCCAATTGGAGCCGACGGCCCACGTTTACACGTCGGAACAACTGCCTTGGGTGCAATTGGCCGACGGCTTGCCTAAATTTTCAAAGACATCCGACTCGCAGACGGTTTGTTGAGCGGCAAGGCCCGCAGGAATCCCGCAACCGTGACGCCGCAATCAAAGATTAGTCTCGGCGTGCTGTTCACAGTCTTGGCCGTCGGCTGCACGGCTGCCGTTGATTCCGTCTCCAAGTACTTTACCAAAGACCTCCACGCGGTCGTCCTCGTCTGGGGCTATTTCGTCGCTATATTTTTGCAGGTCGTGATCATCGGCTTGGCGACGCGTCAGCCGATGGCGACCCTGGCCACTAATCATCGCGGCCTGCATTTCGCCCGTGCGGGATTCCTGGTTTTAGCGATTGCCTTCCTATTTGTCGGCCTAACCACCATGCAGGTCGCCGATGCCGTGGCGATCAGCTTCACCACGTCGTCATTCGTCGTGGTATTGTCGGCGACAATCCTAGGCGAACGGGTCGGGCCACGGCGCTGGTTCGCCGTCGGAGCCGGATTGATCGGTGTTTTGGTGATCGTTCGCCCGGGCGGCGGGTTGTTTCAATGGGCCTCCCTCGCCGTCGTGCTATCGGCATTCTTTATGGGTTGTTTCCATATTGCCACGCGAAAATTGATTGCGACGAACTCGACCGCCACCATGCTGTTTTATACAGCAGCCTTTGGCCTGGTATGGAGTTCGCTGCTGGTGCCCTTCTTCTGGGCGACGCCGACGGTCCTGCATTGGAGCATTTTCCTATCGACCGGGTTTTTTGGAGTGGCGGCGCATTTTTGCTTCATAAAGGCTTCTGAAATGGCGGAGGCTTCCCTGCTGGCGCCATTCATCTACGCCAAGCTCATTTGGGGCATCCTGTTCGGCTTTCTGTTGTTCGGCCAACTGCCCAACTTCAACACGTTGGCAGGCTGCACATTGATTATTGCGGCAGGGCTTTACGTGTTCTATCGGGAACGACAGGCCGTTATGCCGACCTGACATCGCGCCGATGGCGCGGCGTTAAGGTTTCGTTAACCCGGAGTGTTTACCTTTGATTAAGACTCTGGGGATTGACCGATGAACAGCAGTGAGATTTGTGCCAAGGTGTTGCAGGATTCAGCCGAGCAAAAGCGCCGGCTCGCGCGATCCGCCGAACAACGCGGCGATTTCGCCCTGGCCGAACGGTCGGCGCGCGGCGCGCGACGGCTGGACATGGTAGCTGACGGCCTGCGGCGCGCGCACAGATCCGTGGATAAGTACGCCGACGCCGCTTAACCCGTCACCATTGCGCCGGTAGGCGCTGCAAACCGCGGAGCGTGAACGTCGGGCGCCATTGCGGATCGTCCAACCCCGTCAATGTCAATCCGGGCAATCTTTCCAAGAGTGTAGAAAGGGCAATTTCGGCTTCGATACGGGCAAGTTGCGCGCCCAAGCAATGGTGTATGCCGCCGCCGAAAGAGACGGATCGGACACCGGGTCGCGCAACATCCAAACCGTCCGGATCGCCGAACGCTTCCGGGTCGCGGTTCGCGGCGCCGAGCATCGCGATAATGATTTCGCCCTTCTTTATCGGCGTGTCGGCAAACTCCAAATCCTCATTGGCGACCCGCGTCGTCATTTGCACTGAAGAATCATAGCGCAACAATTCCTCGACCGCGTTCGGCATGAGCGAGGGGTCCTGCTTCAGCTTCTCAAGTTCATCCGGATGCAGATGCAGCGCCAACAGGCCATTGGAGATCAGGTTGACGGTGGTTTCGTGGCCGGCGCCAAACAGCAGAATGATGTTAGCTATTAGTTCTTCGTCAGACAGTTTGCCGTCCTCGTCGGTCGCTGTCACTAATACGGTTACCAAATCATTTTCCGGCGTTGCGCGGCGAGCGGCGATCAGGGCGTTGAAATAGTCATGCAGTGCCTCGAAATTGGCATTGGCCTCGTCCATTTCCTCACGTGATAACGGTGTCGGGTCGATCACCCGCCCCGCCCTGTTCGAGGTTTCGAGGAACTGCGCCCGATCGGTCTCCGGGATGCCCAACATGTCACAAATGACGGACGTCGGCAGCGGATGGGCAAAATCGGCAACCACGTCCATTTCACCTTTTTGCTCGACGGCATCAAGTAATTGATCGACCAGCAGCCGGATGCGCGGGCGCATGGCCTCCACGCGGCGGGCGGTAAAGGCCTTGGCGACTATCCCGCGCATGCGCGTGTGATCCGGCGGATTGGCCACCAACATTGTTTTCGACACGGTCGCGATCGCCAGTTCCTTCATGACGTCGGGCCCCATCCGGCGCGTCATCTGGCCTTCGTAGTCCTTGCCGAACCGACGGTCTTTCAACACCTCGGCCACGTCTTCATGGCGTGACGCCAGCCAGAACCCCATCGGATGGCGCGCCAACGGCTGCCGGCGGCGGAGCTCATGGTAAGCCGCGTATGGATTGCGATTGAATTCGGCAGAGAAAGGATTAAACAGCAGGGCCGGATCGTCGACTTTTGCCGCGTCACTCATGGATGATACTCCTTCGAAATCCATGGTTTGTGTCTTGCGGGCAGTCTAACGAAAATCGACGGTGGCTACTATCCTTTGTGACCGTGACAGCCGCCGGAATTCGGCGGACAGGCCTATTGCAGCTTTTTGCCGTTCTCCAGATTGGTCATTTCCAGGCGTTTCAACTCGGCGATGGCGCCGGCATACTCGGTGAAATCGCGGACACCGGTTTCGATCGCGCGGTTCAACGCGGCCTCCGCCGCGGCAACATCACCGCGCAGCAGATGATACTGACCTAAATAGAAATACAGTTCGCATTCCTGTTCCAGCCGCACATTCGGGTCGTCCGAACCAGCTGCCCGTTTCAATTCTGCGACTGACACATCGCCCAAAAACAGGCCGATCACTGCCCCTTGCCAGGTCGCCGGATCGATGGCGCCCGAAGTCTGCCGACGCAAATCGGCTTCGGCATCGGCTGCGCCGGCGCGATGGCGGGCCAGATAGTACCACAGCATCGTGAAGCCATTTGTCGAGCGCCGCTCGAGCGAGACTTTCAAATCCCTGGCGGCCGCGTCGAACTCGCCTTCATTGAACCGCGCATAACCGCGGTTGTTGTAGGCTTGGTAAAGATTGGGCTTGAGCTCAATGGCCCTGGTGTAATCGGCGATGGCAAACTGGTTGGCACCCAAATGGGTTCGCGCAATACCGCGATTGTTGAAGGCATCCGCATATTCTGGCCGAATTTTGATAGCCCGATCGAAATCGCTGAGCGCCAGGCGGTACTCGCCAAGTTCATTAAGCGCGTAACCGCGATTGTTAAAGGCCACGGCAAAATTTGGGTCGACCTGGATGGCGAGGCTATAATCCCGCAAAGCACGATCGCCGCGCCCCAATCGATCCTGCGAAAACCCCCGATTGTTATAGGCAATCGAAAGGGTTTTCGGTTTCAGTTCACCTGAATGAATGGCCAGGGATGAGAAATACACGGCTTCGTCGTAGTTGCCTGCCTGCGCCGCCGCGAAACCCCGCTTGGCATCGCTCAATCCATCAGCCAATGCAGCCGATGACGCCATCGTCAGAATTCCAAGAGTGAGTATTATCGTTTTCACCAGACGGTCTCCTCAGCCCGTACCCAAATTACGGGAGGATCTTTGCAATGACCATGCTAGTTTTTTCATTTCTTTAATATCAATGGGTTACCCTATGTTTCTTGTGAAAAATTTGGGGCGTGTAAAGACCACCGACAGGCCCATTGATCGTCGGCACGGCCGTCGCAATTGTCAGTCATCGGCCAATCGAACGGCATCAACCAGTGCTTGACCGCGGAAAAACCGGTCAATATTGGCGCAAACGTCTACCATTTTGGCCGCCATGCCTTCGCGGGTCCCGGGCGCCATGTGCGGCGTAAGCACCACATTATGAAAATCCGCGAACGGCGTCGGCTGCGCCGGCGGCTCGACTTCGAAGACATCAAGCCCGGCGCCGCCTAAATGGCCGCGCTTAAGCGCCGCAAGCAGCGCCGCCTCCTCGACCACGGGCCCGCGCGCGCAGTTAATCAGGATCGCCCCCGGTATCATGGCACTCAGCACGTCAGTGTTGACCATATGATGGGTATCCTCGGTCAACGGCACATGCAAAGTGATCAAGTCGGATCGGGCTATGAGATCGGCAAAATCCGTGCGTTCGACGCGAAGGCGTGCCTCAATGTCTGCCGGCATTTCCAGAATATCGTGATAGAGCGTTGTCGTCTCAAAGGCTGTCAGGCGCTGCGCGACCGCCTTGCCGATACGCCCAAGCCCAATAATGCCGACGGTCATGCCAGTTAGTTGGCGCGATTCCATGCGCAAATCATTGGAGCGCCAGCGCCCCTGCCTTAATTCGGAATCAAGATAGGGCAGTCGCTTACATGTCGCCAACATTAACAATATTGCGTGGTCGGCAACGCCGATCGCGGCACCGCCGGGCGCAATGGCAAGCGCTATTTGTCGATTTCGCAAGGCCTCGACAGGCACCGTGTCATGATAACCGACACCTTGGTGTTGGACGAAACGCAGGCGCCGGGCATGGTCAACGTGATGGCGTTCCAGTTTGTGGCCACCAACGATCACGGCGTCTGTTTCCGCCAATAACGCCATGCGCTCGCCTTCATCGCCGACGGTCAATGTCAGCAATTCGAATTCGTCCGCTAGTTTATCTCGAATTAGGGCATAGAGATCAGGTCCCGCGTGATTGAAATACAAGACTTTGGGCTTTGCGTCGGTCATCGTGCGATCCGCTTCATGTGACGTCGAAACACTAAGATTTAGCGGAATTTGAACCAACGACCAACAGCCCGACGCTGAATCCGCGGTTACAGTTTCTTATTCCTTGCCTGATCAAATGTTGGCGCCCGCCGTTGGGCGCTTTGGAGATTCCCGTCGCTATGCGCCACAGTCCTTTGGCACCAGATCCGGATTCGAGACGTTCGAGCGCCGATGCCGACCTTGATCCGTTCCTCGAGGATTTCTTCGGGCGCATTCCCGATCGCGTGGCGCGATCCTTTTCCCCCGACCAGATCGCCGCGATCCGGGTGGCGTTTGGGGCGAGAACCAGGGGCGCACATTCCGTCGACATTCGGCGCACGATGACGGTTTTCGGAAAGCCGTTCTATCTCGTCTTGCTGGCCGGTGCCGAACGGCGTCTTCCGAAACGCTTTCGGCTTCATTATCGCGAGCACCCGCTCTGGACAACGGCAAACGCATTTTTATTAAGCGGGTTGGCGCTCCTGGTTTTCCTGGCGTGCCTAGGAATCCTCTATACGACGAAAATCGTGCTTGGAGTCGACATCGTGCCCAATGTCGACATGTTACCCGACGCCCAGATCCAATCTTTTTTCCAGTCCATTTTCGACTGACTCTTTCATCGCTACTATCGTAACGGCACAAGCGGGACCTAATCTTTCCGCTTGAGCGTCATGATTGGAGGATGAAGGGCATGACCGATTGCGTCCACGACCACAGCCAATGGGGAGCAAACGATCAACTCGGAGCCGGCAACCTGTTGACGGCGGAAAAGCGCCTCGAGGCCCTTGGGCTGGTGAGCCAAGGTACGCTCTACGATCTAAGCCATGTGATTGAAGCCGGCGCCCCGCGCATCGCGCCGGCGCAAACGCCGTTCCTGTTGCTCGGTGCGCCGAACTGGCAAGGCTCGATCCGTCGGCGCCGCGCCATGGGCGCCACAAACGACGCAGGCGCAAATCTAGAGCGCATCGAAATGACCACGCATGTGGGCACGCATATCGACGCACTCGGTCACTTTACGGTCGGCGAGGAAATGTATAACGGCAACAATGCCGCCGAAATCGCCACCGACTTTGGCCTCGACCGGCTCGGCATCGAACAGGCTCCCGCAATCGTCACACGCGGATTGGCGGTTGATCTTGCCGGCCTGGACGGTGGTGACTATCTCGAAGCCGGTCGCGCCATCGACGCCAGCGATTTGGCCGCGGCATTTGACCGCTCCGGCAAAGCAATCCGGCCCGGCGATGTCATCGTGATCAGGACCGGCTGGGGTCGCTTCTTCATGACCGACAATGATCGCTACGTCGCCGGCGAGCCGGGTATCAACCTGGCCGCAGCACGATGGCTAACCGAGCGGCAAGTCGTTGCCATTGGTACCGATAGCATGGCGGTGGAAGTGTTGCCCGGTGAAAATCATCCGAGCGAGATGATGCCCGTTCACCAACATTGCTTGGTCGAGGCCGGTGTCTACTTGATCGAAAACATGGTGCTCGACACGCTCGCGGAAAATAACGTCGAGGAATTTTGCTTCATATTGCTGCCGGTCAAGTTCAAGGGCGCGACAGGGTCTCCGGCCCGTCCTATCGCCATGACCTGATCAAGAGGGAAAACACAATGTCAGCTACGATCAAGGATCTAGTCGAGGCGCGTTTCGGTCTTACGACCGAAGATGGTGCCGATCAAACAGCCGATGGCGCGGTCGCGCAAATATTAGGCCATCGCTCTCGCCGGCGCTTTCTCGATCGGCCGGTCGAGCCGGAATTGCTGCGCATCGTGCTTGCTTGCGGATTCTCGGCGCCGTCTAAATCGGACTTGCAACAGGCGTCAGTGGTCGTCGTCGAGGACGCCGACCTGCGGGCGGAAATCATCGGGCTGCTACCATCGATGCCTTGGATTGCACAAGCGCCGGTGTTCCTGGTCATGCTGGCGGATTCCCGCCGCGTCCGCCGGCTCTGCACGTTGCGCGACCGACCGTTCGCTAACGACCACATCGATTCTGTCATCAACGCCGCTGTCGATGCCGGGCTGGTTATGCAGAATATTATTACTGCCGCTGAATCTTTTGGTCTCGGCTGTTGCCCGATCAGCGTCATTCGAAACCACGCCGCGACGGTCAGTGACCTGTTCGCACTGCCCGATCACATCTTTCCGCTGGCCGGGCTTTGCCTGGGTTGGCCGGCTGACGATCCCGCGATCAGCCTTCGCCTTCCCCCCGCATTGACGATTCACTACAACCGCTACGACGACGGGGAATTTGCTAAGCACGTCGACGATTACGATCGCCGACGGAATGCCAGGCAGCCCATCGATCCATCGGCCCAACGCCGCGTACGCGCATTTGGCCGCAGCGACTTTTATGGTTGGTCGGAAGATAAGGCTCGCCAGGTCTCCCGGCCGGAAAGAGACGATTTCGGAGCGTTTCTGAAAAATCGTGGCCTGTCACTAGAATAACCTGCCGACTGTCCCGGTATGGGCGCCACTGCAGTCATTCATCCCAATCGAACGTTAACCAGACCTGATTATCATGGCATGCAGTATCGCTTATCCATCGATCCTGGATCGTTCAACGGGGGTAAACCCCAGTGATCAGATGCGTCGATACGGGGGACACCAAGATGCCGCAAAACGCCGCGACAGCTAAAATCGCTGCATGTGATGATTACGCGACGCTTTGTCGACAAGCCGCAGGAACGAACATCGATTCCAACACTTTGCTTGCAACAGACTACCTCAATCATTTCAATGAGGTAGTCATGTTACTTGAAATGGTTGTTGATGTGCCTGACTGCCTTGATATGGTCAGCGATTGGCGGCCGAAATCCTACCAGGAACATTTTCGCGACAGCGGATTCTCTGACAAGAATCTGGCGATCAGAGCCTACGATCATGTCCCGAGTTGTTTTTTGACGCCGTTCGAACAAACCGTTGAATGCCTCAACCATGAAATCCGATCCACCATCGCCCATGCCGCAAGCCACGCCGATACGGCCAAAGCCAACCGTTTTCGAGAAGAAATGACCGACAAATTGATGGCTTTGAAGAGCTTGATTGACGCCGCCGGTGCCATAATTCACGGCTCCGCCAGCGGTTTGGAACAGGACCAAGTCGACGCCTTGTTCGACGACTAGCCCGGATCCACGCGAGCGGCTGAATAAGCTCTACAGGTGTCTTGCCATTCACGACGAAACATGCTGAATCGCCCAGGAATTGTGCTAACCATGCCTGGAGAATACGGCGATGCGGCAATGGATGGTCATCGTGCTGGCCGCGGTTTTTGCGACGTCCTGTGTTTCAAGTAGCCAACAAAAAACAACACCGCCCCAACAACCGCCGTTCGTCTATCCGGCTAAGGGCCAGACTGCGGAAACGCAGGCCAGGGATGAATACGAGTGCTTCCAATGGGCTCGTGAGCAGACCGGCTATGATCCGGCGAGACCGGTCGCCGGACCGCAGGAAAAGAGCGAAGGAACGGTCGCCGGACGCGCCGCATTCGGTGGTGCGGCCGGTGCGATCGGCGGCGCTTTGGTCGGCGGGTTGTTCGGACGGCCGGGGCGCGGCGCCGCAATCGGCGCGGCGTCCGGTGCCTTGTTCGGTGGCGCCCGGCAAAACCAAACGCTCGAAAAGGAACGCCAGGCCGAGCAATCCGCGAAGAACCAAAACGTGGAAGCGCTCAACAAATATTACCGCGCATTCGGCACCTGCATGACCGGACGCGACTACACCGTCAGCTAAGGGAGTAGCGGCAATGCGCAAGCTAATTTTTATTACGACGACAAGTGCCGCCCTAATCTTTGGCGCCGGGGCAATGGCCGATGAGGTCAACACCAAAGCCACGTTCGAGTTACTGGACCGCAACGGCGACGGCGGCATCGACCAACATGAAATCGTCAATCATACAATCATCACCTTCGTTGGCTTGGATCTCAACGGAGATGGCCAGCTCGACGCGATTGAGCTCGAGGCCCAAGACGCGGCCGCCGTCGACGCAGCGGACGGTGACGGCAACGGCGCATTGACTGTCGAGGAAGCCGTCAACAATCGGCTGAAGGCGTTCAATGAGGCCGACACCAATTCCGACGGCCAAGTCACCATGGAAGAAGCGAAAGCGCACAAGAACTAGATTGCACTTGAAAGCGACGGCGGCGCCACTATCCTTAGTGCCATGGCACAGAATGAAAATGCTTTGATCGTTGGCGCCGGATCCGGCCTCAGCGCATCGCTCGCCCGCTTGTTCGCCAGCAACGGCATGGCCGTCGGCCTGGCGGCACGGCGCACCGACAAACTGGATGGTTTGCGCCAAGAAACGAATGCCCGCACGTATGAGTGTGACGCGTCCCGCGCTGAAGATGTCGATGCACTGTTTGCGGATTTCAATCGCGACATCGGTCCGCCGAATATCGTGGTCTTCAACCCGAGCGCACGGTCACGCGGTTCGATTGCCGAACTCGATCCCGAAGAAGTCCGCAAAGCCTTGATGATCAGTTGCTACGGCGGATTCCTGGTGGGTCAAAAAGCGGCTCAGGCGATGTTGGCCGACGGCAACGGCGGCAGCATCCTTTTTACCGGGGCGTCGGCCAGTACCAAGGGTTACGCGATGTCGGCGACGTTCGCCATGGGCAAGTTCGGTTTGCGCGGCCTTGCCCAAAGCATGGCGCGGGAATTGGCGCCCCGTAACGTTCATGTTGCTCATTTCGTCATCGATGGCGGCATTCGCGCCGCCGGCGGCGATGACCGCGCCGCGGATCGCGGTGACGACGGCATGCTCGACCCCGACGCAATTGCCACCACCTACCTGCATGTTCACCAGCAACACCGTAGCGCCTGGACCTGGGAAGTCGAACTTCGGCCCTGGCTCGAAAATTTCTGACCGGCATTCGACAGCGCGGTCCAACGTGTTTATCGACAAAAAAAGTGGGGTGAGGCTCAAAGCGCCCCACCCCATTTGGTTCCGGATTATCGGAAAAGCGACAGGATCGTCTGCGGCTGTTGGTTCGCGATCGACAGCGCCTGCACACCAAGTTGTTCCTTGATCTGCAAAGACTGCAGTCGGGCGCTTTCCTTGGCCAGATCCGCATCGACTAAGTTGCCGACACCGGCGGTCAAAGCATCCTGGAGTTTGCCGACAAAACCGTCGTGAATTTCCAGACTCTTTGCGTCGGTGCCAAGCGTAGCCAGCTTGGCATTTACGTTTTCGATCGCCGCGTTGACGGCGGCCAAAGCCACCGACGTGTTGGCGATACTGGTCAAGTCCATACCGGCGGTCAAACCAAGGCCGTTGGAAACGGTCATGTTTTGCGCCAATACGGTAATCAACGCACCCTCGTCGTTGGCCAATGCCGCCAGGTTATTGGTCCCGGTCAGCAAGTTCATGCCGTCGAATTCCGCGTTCGTTACGATCGTCGTAATCTGTTCGCGAAGTGCTGCGAAATCCGCGTCGAGGGCGGTTCGGCTTGCGGTATCCAAGCTGGCGTCACGGGCGGCAACGGTCTTTTCCTTCATCTCGATCAAGAGATCGGAAATGGCCTGACCCGCGGCGATTCCAACGTCGACGACCGAGACACCATGCGACAGACTGCCCCGCACGGCATTCAACCCGGCGATTTCAGCGCGCATATTCTGGGCGATGGCATAAGTCGCACCATCGTCCTTAGGGCCTGCAACTTCGAGGCCTGTGGTAATGCGGGACTGCACCTGGCTCAACTCCGATTGAGTGGACATTAGACTTTGCAAGGCGGCCATTGCGCCGACGTTTGTGTTTACCGAAAGCATGATTAAGTCTCCTTCTGGAGTTTTGCATTTTGCATTTAGGCGTTTTGCCTGCCGACAGCCTCGCAAACGGAATGCCAACTAATTCAACGACGCTATTCTGAAGTTTATCGTTTATTTTCAATGTGTTAAAAAATACGCTAGCAACCAGCTTGCGCTGTGTCGGTAATAATTTCCGGCGATACGTTTGAGTGGGGTGCCAAATTTGCCGAGCGTTGGGGTATCGCCGGTCATGGCCTTGCGATTGCGGGTCGCCGCGCTTCTACACTTGCGCTATGAATAGTCGATAAGATCCCGGGAGCAGCCGGAAATGCTTTTATGAAATGGACGTTGTTAAAATCGGCCCTAATCGCCTATTGGGACCGACATCGCGCGGATCAACCGGCGCCGAAGCGTTGCCACATCGATCCTGTCGATATTCCACGCTTGCTGCCCTACGTCGGCCTAATCGATGTCTTGGACGACGGCGCCTGTTTTCGATTTCGTTTGGTCGGCCAACATATTGTCGATGCCCATGGCCAAAATATCGCCGGCGATGTCTTAAGCCGCGACGGCGCCGCAGAGGACGGTGTCGACTGCCCACTCCACGGCCGGCTTTATCCAGTGTTTCTCGATGCCGTGCGAAAGCCCGGAATTCAGTCCCTCACCACCACCTACCAAAACGCGCTCGACAAGGAAACGCAGATTTCGCTGGTGGCTTTACCATTGATCACCGCTTCGGGCGAAATTGGCATGCTGTTCGGTGGGGCGTTGTTGGAGCTGCTCTAGCGATTTGGGTCGAATTTCGCCGACATTACCGCTGCTGGACCGTCCGTCACCATGCCGACGCAGAATTAAGCCATTCGGTAACGTCGGTGAGCCCTAACGGCTTCGACATCAAATAGCCCTGTCCGAAGTGGCAATCGAGATCACGGACCTGGCTAAGTTGGGTGTCTGTCTCGATGCCTTCGGCGACAATGTCCATGCTGAGCGCATGGGCCAGCCCGGCGATCGCTTTGGCGATTTCACGGCTGTCGGTGTCATCGATATTCATGACAAACGATCGGTCGATTTTTAGGCCATCCAAAGGAAAGCGGTGCAGGTAACTCAGGCTCGAATAGCCGGTGCCGAAGTCATCAATCATCAGACCCACACCAAGCGCCTTCAAACCGCCGAGAGTTTCCGCCGCGAGGTCTGGGTCTTCCATCAGCAGGGACTCGGTAATTTCAAACTTAATCAACGACGGATCAACGTCGATCGATGCCAGCACGTCGGCCACGGACTGGACGAACTCGGTGTCCGTGATGATCTGTTTGGCAGACACGTTGATGCTGACGAATGGCGGCGGGGCGAGGTCGAACCGGATCGCGTGCGCCTGCTGCAACCGCATTAGATCATTGCAGGCCTGACGTAGAACCCACTGGCCCAAGGGCACGATGAGCCCGGAACGCTCCGCGGTTCCGATGAATTCGTACGGCGAAACCATGCCCCGCTCCGGATGGCGCCATCGGATCAGCGCCTCAAAGCCCGCGGGCCGGCCGTTTCGCAAGCTAATGATGGGTTGGTAGAACAGTTCGAATTGGCCCTGACCGAGCGCGTCACGCAGTTCATGCTCGGCGCGCAACCGTTCTATGGCCACTTGCTGCTCGCCGAAAAACTGGGTCGAGCGCTGCGTGATCATATCGTCGGATAAATAGTGGTTCGACGCATCTAAAATTTGGCCGTCGTCACCCCTGTAACCGCTCAATAGTACCTTCATGAATAAGTGTAAAAGCGGATCAGCGCCGTCAATCTTGTCTCGGATTTGTTCCCGAAAGACGACGAATAGCGAGGTTTCCTCGGTGGCAACCGCTCGCGTTGTGCGACACCGTCCATCGATCAGCGCCATCTCGCCGATCAAGTCACCTTGAGAATAGGTACTCGACGACTTGTCTCCAGCACCATCGAAAATCTCGACACAGCCGCTTTCGACCACAAAAGCACAGTCGCCGGGGTCTCCGACGTCAAATATGATCGCGCCCCGACCGGCGCGGCGTCGGTTAAGATTTTGATGCAACAAGACCGGATTGCCTCAGTTTCGTGGACGATGCGCGCCTCTCGGAATGCCTGGAGTATTCTCCCGAATCGTGAATTTTCGGTTATGGGACTGTTGTGTCGTCGATTGGATTGCGCGCGGCGGACGAACCCATCACCAACTGTTTCTGAGTTCCCGCAGCTTCAGAAACACCGTGCGCGCGTCCACCACTTCCGGAAGGTCGGAGAAGGTTTCCCGCAATCGCGCAATCACACTCGGACTATGCAGACGGAAAAATGCGTTGACCTCTTTCTCAAGTCCCAAGGTGGTGACAAGAGCATTATCGGGGTCTTGGTTGCCGATGTCGTTCAGTAACGACTGCGCCCGCGTATTATCCGGTTCCCGATCCAGCGTAAATTCCAGGTTGTTCGTGATGTAGTCATGACCAGGATAGACCAGCGTGTCGTCCGGCAGGTTGGCCAGTTGGGCCGCAAAGGTATCATAGAGTTCGTTGGGATGGCCGCCGTTGTGGCAGTTGCCAGCGCCGGCGTTGAACAACGTGTCGCCACAAAACAGGCCGGGCTGGTCGGTTCGCGACAAAAGACAAACGTGACTCATGGTATGGCCCGGCGTGTCGAGTGATTCCAACTCTACCGATTTGCCGACTTTTATGATGTCGCCCGCAGCCAGGCCGCGGTCGATGCCGGGGATTTTGTCCTTGGCGTTTTGGTGCGCGAGCAATTTAGCGCCGGTTGCCTTCACCATGGCTTTGTTGCCGCCGGTGTGATCGCCATGTTCGTGGGTATTGAGGATTTGGCTGATCTGCCAGCCTTTGTCCGCCGCCCGGCCCAGGCATTTTTCATGATCGAGCGGATCGATGGCCAAAGCATCGCCGGTATCCGGGCAAACGATTAGGTAATTAAAATTTCGATAGGCGTTTCCGGTCCAAATCTGCTCGACGATCATTTTATTGCCCTCCACCTGTTGCATCGCGACCACCGGCAGAGTTTAAAGCCATGCCTGCACTCCGTCACCCTGCAACCGCAAACAAGTCTCGCCCGCAACGAACTACATGGCTCAATCGACCATGCCAACACCCAATCCTGCCGATCAGAGCGCCGAAGCGAGACGCGCCATACTGTACGGCATTCTGTTTATGTGCATGGCCGTCAGCCTGTTTCCATTTCTTAATGCCGGCGCCAAATATCTTGGCGCGCGCTACCCCATCTCGGAAGTCGTTTGGGCGCGATACGCGGGCCATTTGTTCTTTATGCTAATCGCATTCCTGCCGCGTCACGGGGTCCGACTGTTCCATACCAAACGCTTCGGCATGCACGTTTTTCGTTCCGTGTTGCTGTTCGTGTCCACGCTGTTTTACTTCACGGCGTTGACGTTTATTCCAATTCCGTCGGCCGCAGCCGTTTCCTTTACCGGACCGATTATCGTCACCGCTTTGTCGGTACCGCTGTTGGGGGAGGCTGTCGGAGCCAGGCGGTGGAGCGCGGTATTTGTCGGCTTCCTCGGCGCGCTCATCATCATCCGGCCGGGCATGGGAAACACCCATTGGGCGACCCTGCTGGTCGTCGCCAGTGCCTCTTCTTATGCGCTTTATCAAATCTTCACGCGCAAAATCGCCGCCGGCGAACACGCCGATACGTCGATCACCTATACCGCCGTCGTTGGCGCGGTCGTCGCAAGTTTCGGCGTCGCCTTTGAAGCGTGGGTGCTGCCGCGAGATTGGTTCGACTGGCTGGTTTTCTTCAGCCTCGGGCTGATCGGCGGTGTCGGGCATTACCTGGTTGTTCGATCTGTAGCATTGGCGCCGATGCCTATTTTGTCGCCATTCGGCTACGGCCAATTGGTTGGCGCCACCATCCTCGGCTATGTCCTGTTCGGCGAATTCCCCGATTCTATGACCTGGCTCGGCGCCGCGATCATTATCGCTAGTGGCCTTTATATTACCTATCGGGAATCGGTGCGCCGGCGCGGTCGGTCCTAGTTTTATTCCGGGTCACGCAGCAACCATCCGGAGCAAATAACGGAAATTAGCGTGATCGCCGCCGCCGCCAGTATCGGCAAGTCGTAGCTTTGATAGCGATCGAACGCCACACCGGCCAACGTCGGCCCCATCAACGTACCAATTCCGACCCCGCTATAAATGCATCCCAATATGCCGGAGATATGGCGACCGCCGAAATAATCCGCCGACAGTGCAGGTGCCAAGGCCACAAAGCCGCCGTACAAGGCGCCGAAAATCAACGCGAATACGACCAAGGACCAGATTTCGGTCGACCCCCACCACCAAAGCATCATCAATCCGATTCCGACAAATTGGGCGGTAAAAGCACGTCGCCGTCCGGTGCGATCGCCCAAAGCGCCAATCGCAAACCGGCCGACGATACTGCCGATGCCGATCATCCCCATCAGCCACAACCCCGTCGTTTCCGAATGGCCACGGTCAACGGCAAAGGGAAGCAAATGAACGAAAGGCACGAAGATGGCGAACGAATTTGCCATGCTGGCGATAAAGATCATCCAAAACGGCCGGCTTCCCAGGGCTTGCCGCAGGGTCATGCCGGCCAAAACCACACCTTCGGGTCCGGCGTTTCGTCTGCTGGAGCCCGGTCGTGACAGCAGATAACCGGCTATCGCACCGAAGAGCACGGTGGCCACACCGAGAATCTGGTAGGCGTGGCGCCAATCGAACTGTCCGATCAGCCAACCCGCCAACGGCGGTCCGGCCAACGTGCCGAAGCCGATGCCGGAGACGGCAATACCCGTTGCCATCGCCCGGCGCTGTAGAAACCATCGCTGCACCGCGCCGACCGACGGCACATACGAAAACCCGACGCCAACCCCAACGGCTATGCCGTAGCTGAGGTAAATTTGGTGCAAAGTGGTGGCAGTGCTTGCGGCGAGCAAGCCAACACCGATCAGAACCATGCCGAAGATCACAACCGGTCGTGGCCCAAAGCGATCGGCTAATGGGCCGCTGATGGCTCCAAGTACGAAATACAAAAATCCGCTGAGGGCGAATATCAACGAAATGTCGCCTCGATTGGCGTCGAATTCAACGATGAAAGTGCGGAAAAAGGCGGAAAACCCATAGGCGACGCCGAAACCGATGAACATGACTGTGAAGGCCGCTCCGACAACGACCCAGCTGTAATTGAAACGCTTTTCGGCCACCCGGCACTCCTGAACTCAAGACCACTCCCCGCCGGCAAAGCCAAGACGATTCGGCCCCATATAGTCCGGCCTTTACCATAGTTTAACCGGCCAAGCCCACGATGGGGTCGTCGACAAGTTCCCGGGTTGGGGCGCCCCCGGGTTCCGATAGGCACCCCTGGACCTCTTAGGACAGCCGCTCATGTTCTTGCGAAAATCCTCTACTGCCGCGGCCGGCAAATCCGATGGCGAACACACGGGCCAAAACACTTTGGGCGAGACGGCTCACGACAGTCCGTCACCGGCTCCCAGCCGGACCCGCGTATTGACTGCACCGCCGGCCCGCCCGTCCCGCCCCGGGATACCGACTATCCCGGGCGCCACGGCAAAAAGCGGAATAGATGCCGAACCCGATGGCGCTAAGCTCATCGTCGGCAGCGACATCCGCTTGAAAGGCGAAATAAGTCACTGTGATGTCCTGGTGATCGAAGGTGAAGTCGACGCCGAACATCGCGGAAAATACGTGCGAATTACAGAGCCAGGCCGGCTTCACGGAGATTGCGTGGTCGATGTAGCCGATATCGCCGGCACGTTCGAAGGCACCATGACGATTCGCCAACGACTTGTTCTACGCCCCACCGGGCGCGTAAGCGGGCATATTCGGTACCAGGAAATAGTCATCGAGCCCGGTGGCTCCCTATCGGGCGATGTCGGACAGATGGATGCGCCGGAATCGTCGGAGCCGAGCCGATCTCGGCAACTTCGCGAGGCCCTATCTTCCGACAACGAGGAAACGTCGAATTCGGCGCGCCGTCATTCCAAGTCGAGCGACGCTTAAGCGACCAGGCAAAGAAACCGTCCACGCGAACCGAATTCCCTTGTAACGCCGACAGGTTTCTACGGACAGTCGGCCGGTGATCCGAATCACCGCTAAATAGCCACCACATTTCGCTCGAGCCGTGGCATCGGTGAACCCGATTCCTGTGCTTCACCGGAGCTATTTCCCTGCAAAAACCACAATATCATGTGATTCTACTCATTCCATAGCACTATGACTTGACCACATTGACCAAAATTGGAATGTTGGTTTCGGACATTCTCAGGGTGCGCGGTGTGTGGGGACATCGTTGGTCGTTGGCAGACGATCGCACGTGGGTATCCCGCCATATGTGGGAGTACATTTGATCGGATTCGTTCCGTAGACGGCGCATGACGGCTTCTATAGTGAGTCGGCCTGCGGCGCGGTGGAATGTCTGAGCAGGTAGGGAGTTCGAGAGCAATGCATGTTGTAGCCTTGGCATCGCAAAAAGGTGGCTCCGGTAAAACAACGTTGGCTGGGCACATCGCCGTGCAAGCAGAACGCGCGGGCGAAGGGCCTGTTGCCGTCATCGACACAGATCCGCAAGGCAGCTTGGCGGATTGGTGGAACGAGCGTAAAGCGCCAACGCCGCACTTCGCCCAAACAACGGTCGAGAGGCTGGGCGAAGACATCGCCGCGCTGCGCGAAAGCAAGATGGGCCTCGTCGTCATCGATACGCCGCCGGCCATCACCGCGACCATCGGCGACGTGATCTCGTTCGCCGATTTGGTGTTGATCCCAACCAGACCGAGCCCCCATGACTTGCGATCTGTCGGTGCGACTGTTGAGATGGCTGAAACCTTGGGAAAGCAGTTCGTGTTTGTCGTCAACGGCGCTCATCCGCTGGCAAAAATTACTTCCGAAGCGGTTATTGCGCTGGCTCAACATGGGCCGCTGGCGCCCTCCGTTATCCACCAGCGCACGGATTTCGCGTCCAGCATGATCGACGGCCGAACGGTGATGGAAGTGAGCGGTTCCGGTCGGTCGGCCGCCGAAATCGGCGTATTGTGGGACTACCTCAGCAATCGATTGAATAAGCGCTACCGAGCCAGCACCATGGCGCTCGGTCGGGCCGCGTTTCATGGCTTTGCGACCAACAAATCCGACAAACAGGAAAGCCGAGGCGCACCGTGAATCATCGGCCGCCGGCGGCCCTGACAGCGTCTTTGTTGGTACGCAAAGGCGCGGCAAAGCCAATGGGCAGCATGGCCGAACCGGATGTCGTCGCCAACGAGGCCCTGGCGCGACGGCACAAGCGCTCGCTGCCTTTGCTTGAAATCGCCGAGCGTGCGCGCGTTGAAGCCGATACATCGACATCTGGACTAGATCCGGAATATTCAGGCGAACACGTGCAAACCGCGATGGACCTGAGCGCGTTGTGGGACAGCACCGCACCATTGGCGAATAGCAATGGGGCGCAACCCAAAGACGACGTGGAAGGCAACAACCCCAATGTTGCCGATGCCGACAGCGGTGAATTGGAGGCTGCGGCCGAACTGGTCAGCCGTGTGCCGCCGGTTGTTTTAGTCGACACGCCAGATGAACCGCAGCATCCCTTGCCCGTTGTGTTTCAGCCGCTGCCTTTGCCCGTGACATATTCTGACGTTGATGACTTTGCTGCGGATTCAGAGCTGGCCGACGCAGATTTGACGGCCCGGCCGGAACCGTCCAAGCGGCTTTGGTTTCGCAGCATGGCGGCCGCATTGTTGCTGTTGACCGCCGGCGGACTTGCCGGATTCTTGATGGTCAGAATGGTCGCCGACAGCCGGGGCATTCAGGTGAGCGCCGAGATGCCGGCCTACCAACCGACTGCAGGCGCCACGCCGCATCAAGCCGCGATGCCCCAATCATCACCAGCCGTGGTCGAACAAGGGCAAACCGGCTCGACACAATTGACAGCGATTATACAGGCTGCGGCCGACAAGGTTGCGAGCGCCGACGAAGCAGCAGCACCGACGCCATTGTTCCCAACACCGGCGCGAGCTCTGGCAAGCGATAGCGGACCGATCGCCGGCAATGACACGATCGCTTCGTCGAACCGCACGAACGGCGTACCGGCTCCAAGACGTCGGCGCGGCGTCAACGATGACGCGGCCGCCCAGCCGCCCGTGCCATTGCGGCGCCCGGACGCAGCACCGGCACAAGCCATTCGCCCGGGCAACGGTGACGGCGCTTATCGGGTACAAATCGGGACGGTTTACTCTGCCGCCGACTTGGAGCAGGAGATGGTACGCCTACGGAACCATTTCCCGGACCTGTTGGGCGACGCCGAAATCTTTGTCGAGACCCGCGCTGGCCGATATCGGCTGATGACCGGCCGATTTGCCGACGCCGGAAGTGCGGAAGCGACTTGCGACCTGCTCAAAGCCAACCGCCAAAATTGCCTGGTCGTGCGCCGCTAGCGGCTGTTGCTCAACATCACCAGGCGTGAAATGATCGCGCCGGTTCCGATCCCAATGATCAATTGTGCATAACAATACGCCGCGGGGAGAAGTATGAAAATTGATACGCAACTACGCGACATGGACCTTGCAAAAGTAGGGCAAGAAGCGCTGCGCTATGAACGCATGGGCTTTGACGCGATTTGGTCATTCGAAGCGGCACACAATCCGTTTTTGCCTTTGGCCGCGGCAGCGCTGGCCACGCAACGAATCGAAATCGGCACCAACATAACAGTGGCCTTTGCCCGCAGCCCTTTCGCCCTCGCCCAGGTCGCTTGGGACCTACAAAAGGCCAGCAACGGGCGGTTCCACCTTGGCATTGGCACACAAGTGCGAGCCCATGTGGAGCGCCGTTTCTCCATGCCATTCGACAAACCCGCCGATCGCATCGCCGACTATATTCGTTGCATGAAAGCCGTTTGGGAAAGCTTTCAGAATGATACCCGGCCCAACTATCAGGGTCCGTTTTATCAGTTCCGGTTGATTACGCCATTCTTCAGCGCCGGACCCATGGACTTTCCGGAACCGCCAATCTATTTGGCCGGTGTCAATCGTCGGATGTGTCTGGTTGCCGGTGAATTGGCCAATGGCTTTCATGTCCACCCCGTCCACTCGGTTAGCTATTTGCGCGATGTCGTGCGACCAACGATCGATGAAGGTGCGCGGGCAGCGGGCCGATCGATCGACGATCTTGACCTCTATGCGTCGGTGTTCTCCGTCACCGGTGAAACGGAAGCCGAACGCAGCGCTAATGAACAACAAATTCGTGAGCAGATCGCGTTTTATTCGTCGACACCGAATTATCGCGCGTTCCTCGAACACCATGGCTATCACGATCTCGGCAAAAAACTCAGCAATCACATGCGCCGCGGCGAGACCGCCGAGATGGCGAAACTGATCCCAGATGCGCTGATGGAAGAGGTCGTGGTCAACGTTCCGGCGGCGGATCTTGGTTCGACGCTCCGCCGTCGCTATGACGGTCTTTTGGCCCGCGTGTCGCTTTATACGCCATTACCCGTCGCCGCCCCGGAGCTCGCTTGGTCAGCATTCGTCAAGGATTTTCAATCCACGGCGTAACGCCAAACGATACCCGCTGGCAATCGATTGAACGACCGCCCGTAACGCCCTGTTAGGGTTAAGAAATATTTCATTCTGGTGAGTCATGTTTGGGGCCTAATTGATCCCTCGTGGACAGGACCCGACAATGGCTACGGCTCCCGCACCGTCCCCGCTTACGCATTTGGATCTCGACCGACTAAGTCGCGATTCTGGACCGAAGGCACGCGCCCTCACCGCCCGAAAAATCGCCCGATTTTTTGCCCAGAAACGCGTGCCGGATCGTGAACGGGCGCTTGCGGCGGACATCTTGCGCCGATTCAGTCTGGACCCGGAAGTGCAGGTCCGCCAGGTGTTGGCAACCGACTTAAAAGACTATGCGCTGTTGCCCCATGACATCGCCGCGAAACTGGCTGGCGACGTTGCCGAAGTTGCGACACCTGTTCTGAGTGCGTCACAAGCGCTCACCGAAGATGACCTCATGATGGCAATCGATCGGGGACCTCCGGCGTGTCATCAAGCCATAGCCAAGCGCCCGTCGATCACCGCGATCGTTGCCGACAAACTGGCTCGTCAATCTGACCGGCAATCCGTATTGCAGTTGCTGGCCAATCGACAGACGACACTCAACGCAGATACGGCAGGCGTGATGTGGCGGCGCTTCCCCGAAGACAGCGACGTCCTGCGCGGTCTCAGTCACCGGCCAGGGTTGCCGCCGACCATGGCGCTTGCGATTTTGCCGGACCTAGTCCCGGCCGACCGCGACCATGTTGTAACCTATCAAGCCATGCCGGACGGCCCGCCGACGCCAATTATCATGCAGTCGCGCCGGCGGCTTTGCCATAACTACGAGCCGGCCGGCAATGCCGACCGGGTGAGCTTGGCGCAAGGCTATCATCGCACTAAACGCCTTGGGCCGTTAATGGCCATGCGCGCGCTCTGTCTTGGCGACCACCGTTTCTTTGAGGCTGCCCTCGGTTTGTCGGTTGGATTGGCCGCGCGCAACGCCTCGATTCTGGTGCATGGAGGGGACGGTCAGGGCTTGCCGGAGATTTACGGTGCCGCGCGCATGCCCGACAAATGGCTGCCGGTTGCCCAGGCCGCTATCGCGGTCATTCGGCAGTTTGGCGGCCCTAATCGAGACTTCAGTCGCAATCAGTTTCGCGATCGTCTGATCGATTCCCTGTTGCCATCCATTCAAGCCCGTGTTGATGCCGATATCTTGAGTTTTTTGCTTTCACCCACCGACAAGCCCAACCCCCAAGAATGACTTTCACGCGGGCGATCCGAGATAAGCTGACGCAGATCGATCGACGGAAGTTTCCGCGCCGAACCAAAACGATCCGTTTTCGCATTGGCGGGAAAGGATACCGGGTCAGCGACCACTCGCCGGGCGGATTCGGACTGGCGGCCTATCACGAGACCTTGCGTGTCGGCGATATGGTCGAGGGCCGCGTCCTACAGCTTGGCCTGGGCCGCCACGGCAACTTCACTGCCCAGGTTATGCGCATCACCAAGGACGGCTACATCGGTTTCCGATTTATTGACCTGTCGAACATACTGTTTCGCGGGCTCAACCGGTTATAGTGCCGCGCAAGAGCCGAAGCCGACAAAGACCACGTCGTCGCCGGCCGCAGCCAGAGTCATCCGCCCGGTCAATTTGGAAATCGTTAGTGTCCAGCCGACACCGTCGTGGCGATCTTTGCTGCCATCCTCCGCCCCTTGGATGATGATCTTCTGATCGACTTCCTCCGTGTGATCTATGATGCTTTGAAACGCCGTACCATCGGCGCGACTGGCTGTCAGTGTTTTGTCGCCTAAATCGATACGGATGAGCCGCGGCGCATCGACATCTTCGGGGTTCACATCATGACACGGAGCCTTAGCGTCGCATTGACGCAATTCCAATGTGGCACACATGATCGACTGCACGGCCTCGTCTGCCGCCGCGCCGCCGGCCGACAGCGTCAGTCCGCCAAACAGCGCTGCCAAACAATAGTATTTTTTCATTGTCGCCTCTCTGTTCATCGAACCGTGTAGCCGCGGCCTTCCAGACAAGCCGCGTAAGCGCGGTTGTAGGAGTTCCGGGCTTGGGTGTATTGCGACACCTGTTGTTGTTCCCATTGGCTTTGCGCATGCGACTCTTGCCGGCGTTGCTGGCTGCGCCGCATGCCCCCGAAGGCACCACCGGACAAGGCGCCGATCGCGGCACCCTTTTTGCTGTCGCCGGCAATGGCGCCAACGCCCAGACCAAGCAGACCGCCTTTAACGGCGCCGCTCGCAACACCGCCCTTTGGTGCGCTTTTTTGCGGCGGCGGTGCTGTCGCGGTCGGCGGTGCCATGGGATCAAACCCTGATTGACCTTTGGCCCAGCCGTAACATTGGAACTGATCTTGTTCCTGTTGTTTTGCATCCTGACCTTTGTTTGGATAGATAATCAGCTCTTGAGCCGTAGCCGAGGCGGTCCAGGCCAAGACCACCGCGGCTGCCAAACCGAGGCGATATGCTCCCATAAAACTCTCCTGTTGAGGCAATAAGCAGGCACAATCAGTATGCGCATATCTTACGGTTTTGCATTCGCCAAAGGAAGCGTAAGAATGGCGACAGATGCCTGAAGTTCGCCTAACAACGGCGGATGAGCAGTGCAGAATTGGCCCGTTCAACGCCAGGAGTTTTCGATCACCCGGTCCAACGCATCGCGCTTCGATGACGCTGTCAAAGCTTATCTCAACGGGCGGCTCGGACGGGCCGAAAAGCTTTTTCGGCAGATCGTCAAGACAACCCCGGCGAACCCGGATGCCTTACATCTCTTGGGATTGATTGCGTTCCAAAAAGGTCACGCCAAAGACGCCGAGCGGCGCATTCGCCAGGCCATCAAGATCCGAGCGACAAACCCTGCATACCATAGCAATCTTGGCCTCGTTCTTCGCGACATGGGCCGGCTCGCGGAAGCGGCTGACGCATTCAATCAAGCCCTGGCGTTGGAGGCGGATTACATTACCGGCCTTGCCAACCTCGGCGTGACCCTGATCGACCTAAAGCGCTACGCCGATGCCGAAGCCATCTATGGTCGCCTCCTCACCCTTGAACCGACATCGATAGACGGCCTCTTCGGATCAGCCAACGCACTGCTCGGCCAGGACAAAATCAGCGACTCCATCGCCGCCTATGAGCGGGTCCTGGAAGTAGCGCCGACACATTTGGAAGCGCTAAGCAATCTCGCCAACGCGTACCGCCGGTCGGGCGACCTACAATCTGCAATCGCGTTGCTCGAGCGGGCCGAAGCTTTGGCGCCGGACAATGCCGACATATTGATCCAACACGGCAACGCTTTGTCCGACGCCCAAAAATTCACTGCTGCGGCCGCTGGTTACCGGCGCGCATTGGCAGCCGTTCCTGATCATCGTGCCGCGTTGCTCAACCTTGCCGGATTAGCCCGCCGCGAAGGTGACGGCGCGACGGCCGAAGCCTATTGCACCCGGCTGCTCGCCACCAATGCCGACGACAGCGATGCGCATGCTGAATTCGCCATGCAGCATGAGGACGGTCATCGTTTGGAGGCGGCCGCAGTGGCGGCCGAGCGTGCCTTGGCGCTCGATCCGTCGAATGGCAGCGCCATGCGCGTAATTGCACGCCTGGCTCGCCGCGGCGGTGATCTCGAACAGGCCGCCAACCGACTTACGCAGTTTCTACAGAAGCAGACCGATCACGAGGCGGATATCGAGCTCGGCCATATCCTCGACCGGTTGGATCGCCCGGCTGCCGCCTTCGCGGCATTTCTCCGCGGTAATCGCGGCCTGGCGGCCGACAAGACAGCAATGCGTTATGACGGATCGACCTACTTATTGGAAATTGCCCGCCTTCAGGCCTATTTTTCGACGGCGTCAGTTGCCGATTGGCCTTCGCAGCCGCCGCACGACAATCTGCCTGCGCCAATATTCTTCGTCGCGTTTCCGCGCTCCGGAACGACATTGATGGAACAAATTCTGGACGCCCATCCCGCTGTGACGACGACCGGTGAAGCATCTCTGCTGACGAATGTTACACAGCTGGTTAAGTCGATGAATTCTCAGGGCCTCGGCTATCCGGAAGGGTTGGCCGGTCTGGACGACGCGGACCTCAGCACCCTCCGCCAGGCCTACTGGCAAGCCGTGGAGGAATGGCATGGCGGACAGTTATCCGACCGGAACTTGGTCGACAAACTGCCGCTCAACCTCCTGCACTTGGGCCTGGTCAAGCGGCTGTTTCCCGATGCTAAAATATTGTTGGCGCTCCGCGACCCGCGCGATGTGGTGCTGAGTTGCTTCATGCAGACATTCGAACTCAATACCGCCATGGTGCATTTTCTCGATCTCGGCGATGCCGCACGACTGTATTGCGCGGTGATGGAACTCGCTTCCGTCTACCGGCAAAGGCTGGACCTCGACCTCATGGCCTACCGTTATGAGGATCTGGTTGCCGATCCGGAAGCGACGGCCCGCAAGGTCCTATCTCACCTCGGCCTTGCCTGGGATGATGGTGTGATGCGCTACTACGAACGCCTGCCAAGCCGAGCCGTGGCAACACCTAGCTATCAGGATGTCACCCAACCGGTCTACAACCGCGCGGTCGGACGCTGGCGAGCCTATCATGACGAAATGGCCGAGGTGCTGGATATATTGCTTCCCGTCACAACAGCGCTCGGATACGACGCAATTTAATTGCCCCGAACCCAGAACGGGAATGCAACAGTCGGTGCGAAGCCCAATCTAGAGTGTGCTCAAAACGCGGTGCAGTTTGGACCGGTGCAAGGTAAGCGCATCAGGGAGGGTTGGCGACCAACCATGGAAATTTGCTGATCGCAACTGTATGAGCCTGGTCTACTCCATCAGTACGAACCGGGCCACCCGATTGTCTCCCCCACCATCCAGTGGGCAATCGTTCTGGCCCGTTGACAAACAGAGTCAGTGTTTTATCGATCACGTCTTCGTTTGGGGTACGACCACCACATGTTAGATGAGAATTATCCCCTAAGAAATACGCTGACATCTGTATGTCAAAGTAAGTAGACGTTCCTTTCTCAGTATTGCATTTTTTCTGTGTATCCACTATCAGCCAATCCGATTTCACAAATAGATCTACAAAGGGGTGTTTGATCTTGCTCGACGACGTCGGATCGGCATGCGGCCAATCGAGAATCTCCTTTTTCCGGCCATCAGTGTCGGAATCGATACGGTCAAGCGCTTTCAGTCCAATACTGATCCAAGTTTCGTATTTTTTGTCTCGGGCTTTGCGATCGTTAGATTTATCAAATGCGTCTACTCTATTATAATCATTTTTGATGAAGGCTCGTTCCGAAGGGCATGGAAATTCTATTTGGTTCGTAAGATATTGAACTAGATTTGTTAGAAATTGAGATTTCTCTATGTCAATTGGTCGAAAGCAAAGCACAAAGTTTGTTATTTCGACATTACCCATACGATCGATCCGGCGACTTTTGGTTTCCCCCTTGACATCACTAATCGTTGTTTCCGCAACTGCTGCCAGAATACGGGACCCAGACTCCAAGGCATCTATTGGCACTTCAACCACAATAGCTAGAGCATTATAGTTCTTAAACGGATTAAAATCGGGTAGAATAAACATTGGGTTGCTATTACGCGGTCGCTTTTTTCGGACACGAAACACATCGCTAAAAAATGGATCGCGCACCAGTCCGGCAAAGACCCTGAGTTCCTTCGGTTTTATTTCGTTAGCGATGTCATCTACTGTCTCCTCTGAAGTAAGACATTTGGAGGGACAAGATCCCGCGTTGAGCGTGCACTTCATTTTATTCTTACCGCGATCGGGCACCAATGTCTTGCATTCGATGACATCTTCTTCATGCCCCGTCGACAGCTCAACCCGGCGCGTAGGGCCACGTCCTTTCGCATCGACTGTGCCTTTGCGGAGGCGAAAGCGATAGGATATGTTCGCTCCAAAATTGGGGTTGTCTTTGGCGTCAAATTTCAACGTCATTGCTAGAACTAGGCGCGCGCCGTCGGCAGTTGGAAATGCAAAAAAATCCAGAATATCGGCCGGTAGGTAATCTTTCTCTCCTACCATGGGGCCATCTTTATGGTCGGCTGCAAAAGCCTCGATGTTTATAAAAAGGAAGAAATTCACTAGAATTACTATCAGACATCCGGCAACTGTCATTACATTTCTCCAATGCTGACTGCCTAGTAGTTACGTTTGTAGTTTCTGCAGATCGTTTAGCCGATAACCGCAGAAGATTTAGTGATGATCAAATTATGCAATATTTTTCCCACTATGCAATCAAAAGTTCGCGTAAACACGAATTTACATAGTATATTAGAGAATAATTACAGGTGTATGTCCGTATGTATTGTGATGTCGCTGGACTCGAGAAGTAGCCTATCTCGGCGCATGTGCGTTGCATTTATCAGTAACCACGAATTGGCGCCATGGAACTGACCCTTTGATTGTCAATCGGATTTGACCGCCAGACGAGCCGGATTCGTGCGACCAGCTACCACGACGCGAATAATCGACATCATGACTGCCTAATGCTTTGACCTATCGCTATAAACTAGAAGCCGTTAGGCCGATCCTGCCAAGCCATTTGGGACAAACTGGCTAAAAACTCGAGTGAGGTTCCTCCAGGAAGGCTAGTTCCTCTGTGCTGCTGGTGCGGCGCAGGACCGCGTTGCGGTGCGGGAAGCGTCCGAAACGTTCGATTACTTCCAAATGACGGCGGGCATAAAAGTTGGGCATTTCATCGTCGGTCAACGCGACGATAAGGCGCGTAAAGAAACGCTGGTCCTCAAGGTCCTCGCTATGTTCGAACGGCAAGTAAAGAATGAGGCAATGGTCTTGGGTCATGCCGGCAGCGCGGTCATATCCCTGGTCGAAAGCGTGCCGGGCGACGGCGCGCGCGATCGGGTCGGTCGCATAGGCTTTCGGGCTCTGGCGAAACATATTTCGAGGAAATTGATCAAGCAGCACGATCAGCGCAAGCGCGCCCCGCGGCGTCGCCTTCCAATGCATTAACTCGCCGCCGGCAGCGGCGTCATAGGCATGGCGGAATCGATTTCGAATATCCTGATCGAACGCCGGTTCCTTTTTGAACCACGCTTCTCGATCGTGTTCATCAAACCAAAAACGCAACACCTCATCCATCATGACACAACACCTAATTCGAGCATATATAACCTCGCCGTCTCGTCACTAGACATAATCCTGCGCAATCGCCATAGTAAATACATTCTGGCGGAGAGAGATTGTTAAGTGGGACGCCCTCGCGAATTTGACACCGACTTCGCCCTGGAACGGGCAATGGACACATTTTGGAATTATGGTTTCGAGGCCGCTTCCCTTGATCGGCTATGCCTATCAATGGGTATAGCCAGATCAAGCTTGTATCAAGCCTTTGGTGACAAGCACGCGCTGCTGTTGGCAGCTATGGACCACTACGACGCGCGGGTTAAGGGAAAAATTGAGTTCGTGTTTGGCCAGGATCGGCCCTTTCGAGAGACTTTGCGCGAATTCCTCAATGCGCTCGTCGATGAATCCACCGGCGCCGATCGCCGAGGCTGCCTCCTTGGCAACGTCGCCGGAGAATTGTCGCCGCGTGACGCCATAGCAACGCGGCGCCTTCGTCAAAGTATGAGACGCTTGGAATCCACGTTCGCCAATATCCTGCGCGATGCACAATGCCGCGGAGAGTTGGACGCGGACCGCGACCCGATTGCCGCAGCGCGGTATTTGGTCAGCGCCATTCAAGGCCTGCGCATTGTCGCTAAGACCGCCCCCGAGCCCCCTGCACTGCAGGATGTGATCAACGAAATTGTGTTGAGCTTGCGTTGATTGTCTCGATTTTTGTTCGGTTTGTATCAATTGGCTCGGTACGCGGCCACAGCACAGTCGGATGCACGGCTATTCTTGACGCCGGCTTCGACGCGCACCAAGTCATGAACACGCCCTTCAACGCAGTCTTTGCCGGCCAATCGTGACAAGGCTAAGCAGCTGTAGATTGACGGGATCCGACTTAAAGCAAAACCTCAAGAAGGCAAATTTGGCGTATGATTGATTTATATTACTGGCCGACTCCCAATGGCCACAAAATCACAACGTTCCTCGAAGAGGCCAATGTTGATTACACCATCGTTCCCGTGAACATCGGCATCGGCGACCAATTCGATTCCGAATTCTTGAGCATCTCCCCGAACAATCGCATGCCCGCAATCACCGATCATGAACCGGCTGACGGCGGTCAGGCGTTGTCGGTTTTCGAATCCGGGGCCATTTTGCTTTATCTGGCAGAAAAGTACGGAAAATTCATCCCCGCCGATCTGCGCGGGCGGGCTGATGTCCTGCAGTGGCTAATGTGGCAGATGGGCGGCCTTGGGCCGATGGCTGGCCAGAACCACCATTTCAATGGCTATGCGCCCGAAGAGATCCCCTACGCGCAAAACCGGTACGTAAACGAGACCGGACGCCTGTACGGTGTTTTGAACAACGTATTGGCGGACAGGGAATATATATGCGGTGATTATTCCATCGCCGACATGGCCAGTTATCCCTGGACGGTGAGCCACGAGCGCCAGCGCCAGAACCTTGGCGATTTTCCCAATTTGAAACGCTGGCAAGAAACGATCGCAGCCCGGCCGGGTACCGTTGCCGCGTACGCCAAACGCGACGACGTCGACACGTCGGTAACGCTGTCCGACGAAGAACGTCATCGCTTGCTATTCCAGCAGTCAGCAGAAACGGTAGCACGAAAGTAATTATTACTTGTATTACTAATCATATATAATGGTAAATTTTAGAATTATTTGAAAACATAGTAGAATAAATTGTTGTGCACTTCAAAAGTGCTGGAAGTTATTTGCCTGAAGCACAGTCCTTCCTATACCATTGTATAATACACAGCGTAGTGTAAGAAAATGGGAGGCAGCCGTGAGGGCACGTAAGCGGCGTAGCCTGATCTTTGGGCTCACTACTACACTTGCATTTATTTCGTCGACGAACCTTTGGGCACCGTTGGCCTGGGCCGATGTGATTACTGACGGTTCTGTTGGCGAAGCCCGGACGATTGCCGGACCCACATTTAATATTCTTGCCGAGTTCGGCCGACGCGCCGGGCCGAATTTATTTCATTCGTTTGAGCAATTTGGACTAAGTCAGGGCGAACGCGCCGTATTCAGCGGCCCAACGGACATTGCGAATATTGTCAGCCGCGTGACCGGCGGGACGGTTTCAGAAATTGATGGGGTGATCCAATCCACCGTGGTCAATGCCGACTTCTTTCTGATCAATCCTGCGGGCATTGTCTTCGGGCCGAATGCCAATTTGGACGTACAAGGCGCGTTCGACGCCGGCGTCGCCGACTTTATCGCGTTTGACGATGGTAGCCGTTATTTCGCCGACCCCTCGAATGGCGGCAGTTTCTCCGTTGGCGCACCGACCAATTTTGGTTTTCTCGGAACTGCCGCCAATCGGCTGCGTGTCGTGGACTCGGCGCTGGCTGTGCCGCCAGGCCGATCCTTGTCGCTTACGGCCGGCGATATCAATATTGAAAACAGTGCCCTTCTGGCGCCTGGCGGGACGGCATCCCTGACGGTCCCGCAAAACGCCATTGACGGTGTGACCGCGGAAAGCCCGCCACCCGGTACGATCACCCTATTCGAAGGGTCGATCATCGATGTTCGCGGCGACAATGACGGGCCGGCGGGCGACATTCGGATTGTCGGTGGCCGCGTGACGGTGGATTTTTCACGGATCGCCGCCGGCGCACGAACCGGCGACGGCGGTCAAATAGATATCCAAAGCGATGCGCTCTCGCTGCAAAATAGAGGGTCAATTGATGTCGATTCTCTTAAATCAGGCCGCGGCGGGACAATCGCCATTGCAGCGAAGTCCGTCACACTCAACACCGGCATTATCAGCGCGCGCGCCTTTGACACGGGTGACGGTGGCGCGATCTCGGTCAACGCCACGGAGCGGATTGAGGTCGACGGAAATGGCATCACCAATCGCGCTCGGATCACCACGGCGAGCGAACGCAATGCGACCGGAAAAGGTGGCGACATCCGCTTGAATTCACCCACAACAGCGTTATTCGACAGAGGTATCATCGAAGCATCCGCCCGCGGCGACGGTGACGGTGGCTCTGTCCACATAAAATCCAGTGATCTGACGATCAGCGGCGGTGGCATCTTTGGCAATGCCGAGAAAGGCGCGACAGGAGCAGGCGGATCGATCCAACTCCTCGCCGACAACATTTTGCTACATCGAACCGGAAAGATTTCCGCCGATACATTTACCGATAAAGACGCCGGCGATATTTCCATAGAGGCCAAGTCCTTGACGATCGATGGCAGGAAAGAAGGCGTCAATTTCTTTGGATCGTTCTTTACCGGCATCGCCAGCAGCACGCTAGGCGGCCTAGGCGACGCTGGCGCGTTGTCGATACAGGCCGACGACGTCGTCGTTCGAAGCGGCGGCGTGTTGAGCAGCTCTACGTTCGGGCCCGGAAATGCAAAGTCGATCGCGATCAACGCCACAAACCGTGTCGTGGTGGGCGGTGGCCCGCCTTTGACCAACAAAAAGGGACAAATCAAGCCGACACGAATTAGCAGCCGGGTATTCTCGAATGCTTCCGGAGATGCCGGCACGGTCGCCATCGACGCCAATGACGTCTTGGTAACCGATGCCGGCGCCATTTCCGTCGCCGCCGAGGGGTTGGGAGCGGGCGGCAACATAACTGTACGCGCCAACAGCATCCGCATCGACGGAATTGCGGCACAAGATGCCCCCGCGGGATTCGAGGGCACCATATTGACCGGCATTTCATCCAGTACCACCAATCGCAACGGCGGTGATGCCGGCGACATTACTTTCAAGGCAGACCGCGTAGACGTCATGAGCGGCGATGTAACCAGCAGCACTGCCGGTCAAGGCAACGGCGGCGCCATCGTGATCGACGCCACTGGGCATATTCGCATTGACGGCAACGGCGACAGAGACCGGGCACGGGTGCAAAGCGAAACGGCGGTTGGCTCGACCGGTGCAGGCGGCCTAATTCGGTTAACCGCGCCGACGGTTGAAGTTGCCGAACGCGGCCTGCTAAGCGTAGCGGCAGATGGATCGGCCCCAGGTGGCGCCATAGAAATCGCCGCCGGTACGATTCTGATCGATGGCGGCGGTGTTTTCAGCGTCGTCGGCTCCAAAGGAACTGGCAATGGCGGTGCGTTGACCTTCGCAGCCGACGACATGTTCGTACGCCGGACAGGTAAGATTTCGGCAGACACGGAAGGTACCGGCGACGCGGGCGCGATCACCGCGACGGTAAATGACCTCACCGTTGACGGCCGCTTTGGTGGCGAGCTTAATTTCTTCGGCAACTTCTTTACCGGCATTGCCTCTTCAAGCACCAAAGGCGCGACCGGCGATGCCGGCTCGGTAGCCATCGTTGCCGACCGGATGACGGTGACGACAGGCGGCGTGATCTCAAGCTCGACGCTTGCCGCCGGTGACGGCAAATCCGTCATCATCAAAGCACACGAAAGATTGACGGTCGGCGTCGGGCCGCTGCTCAACCCCAAAGGGGATGAGGTTCTACTCGCGACCATTCGCAGCCGCGCCTTCCCCGGTTCGACGGGCAACGCGGGATCGGTGGAAATCGACACGGGCGCCCTCACGATCGGCCGGGGTGGCGCGATCACCGCGATCACGGAGGCTCCGGGCCGCGGCGGAAAGATCGCTATCACTGCCGAGTCAATCGAGATCAGCGGACCGGCCGCATCATCGGTCGACACATTTTTCCAAGGTGACGTGTTCGCCGGTATCTCCTCGAGCAGCGCGCTTCGCGACCGTGGCCCAGAACAATTCGTCAACAAAACAGGTGCCGCAGGCGACGCCGGCGCAGTGAATGTACAGGCCAATACGATCGTCATAGACGGTGGCGGCCGCATCCGCTCCAGCACCGCAACGGATGGCAATGCCGGGTCCGTAACAATCTCGGCGCAGCAGCTCGACTTGACGAATGGCGGACGCATAGAAGGCAGCACTCAGTCAATCGGCAATGGCGGGGTGGTCACCGTGGAAGCAGATGTTCTTACGATTTCCGGCAAGGACACGGCCGACAAAGCGGGCGGAATTTTTTCAAGCACCAACCTGGGCGGTAGCGGCGGTAGCATCGAATTGGGGGGCGGCCGAATACTGATCGCGGACAGTGCCTTGGTCAACGCCTCTTCGAATGGCGACGGCGACGCCGGCCGCATTGATATCCGCGCCGACGCTGTTCGCCTTGCGTCCGGCGCGGCGATTACGTCCAGCAGCAAGGGCACCGGCCGGGGTGGGTCGATCTCAATCGATGCCGGAGAGCAGTTCATCGCGGATCGCGGTACGGTGGCGACATCCACGACCCAATCCGACGGCGGCGATATCACGATCAATGCCGGAACTTTGTTGGTGTTGGACAACAGTGCGGTCACGACCAGTGTCGCCGGCGGCGATGGCAACGGCGGCAATATTCAGATCGACCCGGTTTTCGTTATTTTGTTCGACAGTCGGATAATCGCCAACGCAATTAGAGGTGCAGGCGGCAATATTTTGATCGTTGCCACCCATTTTCTTGCTGATGCCGACAGCTTGGTGCAGGCCTCGTCGAAGCTCGGCATCGATGGATCGGTCCAAATCGAATCGCCGGAAGGTGAAGTGGCATCCGATCTCGCGGTCTTGCCAAGCGAACTCCTGAATGCTGCCGAACAACTTGCGCAACAATGCGGCGACCGCGGCGGCCGCGCGCTGGCGCGCTTCGTAGGAACCGGCCGGGGCGCCCTGCCCGTCGGTCCGGATCGTCCAATGTCTGGTCAGGTCGCAACCATTGCTTTCGAAGAACCGCAATTGGCGAAGGCCGCCAAATCGGCGCCCGTCACTCTGTTGGCCGCCGATCAAAAGACGTTGGCCAAGTTCAATGTCGCGACAACCGCGACGCCTGCCCTTATTAGACTTTATTGCGGTGCCTGACGTCCCAGCTTTGTGCCGTCTTCGCTGTCCCTGGGGATGATCCAGGCGGCGACGTTCTGATCTCTACCGCGCAGGTCTTGTTCCGGCACGCCGTGCAAGCGCTCAAACACTGGCTCCGGGCGACCGGCGGCGGCCGCCTCTTGCTTGGCCTTGACAACCAAGTCATCACTTAACAGGGCAGCGGCGCCGAGCCGTCGGGTTTGCTCCTCAAGCCGGCTGGCCACATTCACCACATCGCCCAGGACCGCAAACTCAAGCCGCCTTTCCGAACCGATATTGCCGAGCACGATTGGCCCGTAGTGCGCACCGACGGATACCCGCACGGGCGCGGCGCCCGTCTGGCGCCGTTCCGCGTTCCAGGCCGCCGCAACGTCGAGGATTGCGGCGGCACATTTGACCGCGTCAAGCGCGTCTTCGGGCGCCGTAACCGGCGTGCCGAAAGTCGCCATGATGCCGTCGCCAAGGAACTTGTCCAAGGTGCCGCCGTGCTGGAAAACCGTTTCCTCCAAGCGGCCATGGTAGTCGCGAAGAAAGCCGATCATTTCGTACGCGGTCATTTGCTCCACCATGCCGGTGAATCCGACGATGTCCGTGAACAACACTGCACCCTGTTGCTCACGCGCCTGTTCGAGAGGCCGCTCCTGATTTGACAATTGCTCGACGATCCCAGGCGGGAAATAGCGCGCGAGGTTGGCGTGTTCCCGTGCCGTGGTTGCCTGCCGCAGGACCAGGCGCCTTGAACGCCAAACGATGCCGGCAAGGATGGTCGTGACCACCAACAGCACGAAACCACTTTGAAGGTGGACGTTGAGGTCGATGAATCCCTTCGATAACACAAGCTGAAGATAGGAATCGACGGTCGGCTCTATGCCCTGCGGCAGCGTAACGACACTGTCTGGAAACGAAGCCAGCCAAGCGACGCCGATGGCCCACGCCACGGCAAGTGTAAGCCCTGTCCAAAGCGTCAGCGGCGGCGAATAGGTCAAACCGCCCAACGCAACGACGATAAACAAATAGACTACGACGCCATTGCGAAGCTGCATTTGCGGCGGCCAACCGGCATCAATCATAGGATTGGGGTAGATCAACGAACAAACGATGACGACCGCGTCCACCACGGCGAAGACGTACCCCCACCAGAGACGTTCAGGCCGTCGCCGCACCGTCCAATAATGGACGACTCCCAACAACGCCACCAACGCGATAAAAAGCAACTCGAACCAATAAGCGTTGCCCGGCACCAAATAGATAACCAAAGGCGTGATCGCCACCATTGCCGCCGTGCGGCCGATCGTCGCCATCTTCAAGCCAGAAACCGATTCCTGCCGGAACGTTTTCTCGGCCAAAACCGATCCTCCGGTCCGTGGTAGCATCCATGCTTTCATGCCCGCGCTCCGTTCGTTCGCCGCTTAGGCGCTGGCCATGACCCGCGCTTCAGCTTAGATATGGTGTCAATACATTCATCCGGGAGACGCATCATGCCAATCATCAACCGAATTGCGGAATTTCGCGACGACATGCAGGTTTGGCGCCGCGACATCCATCGCCACCCGGAAACCGCCTACGAAGAGTTCCGCACCGCCAAGATAGTCGCCGAAAAGCTCGCCGAATGGGGCATCGAAGTCCATGATGGCATCGGTCAAACCGGCGTTGTTGGTGTCGTGCACGGGGCCAACGGACCCGGCGGCCCGGGCATTGGCTTGCGCGCCGACATGGACGCGTTGAACCTGATGGAACTCAACCAAGTCGATCACTGCTCGAGCCATGACGGCAAGATGCACGCCTGCGGCCATGATGGCCATACCGCAATGTTGCTTGGTGCTGCGCGTTACCTCGCCGAAACCCGAAATTTCGAAGGCACGGCTTATCTGATTTTCCAACCGGCCGAGGAAGGCTACGGTGGCGGCCTCGCCATGGTCGAAGACAAGATGTTTGAGCGCTTTCCCATGGATACGGTGTGGGGCATGCACAATTGGCCGGCCCTGGCCGCCGGGCAATTTGCGGTCCACAAGCGGGAAGTCATGGCGGCAGCCGACACGTTCCGCATCACCGTGAACGGCAAAGGCGCTCATGGCGCCATGCCCGACCAAGGCGTCGATCCGGTCCTGATCGGCGCGCACATCATCGTCGCATTACAGTCGCTAATCAGTCGCGGCACCAGCCCGCTGGACAGCGCCGTTGTTTCCGCGACCGTTTTCACCGGCTCCGACGCATTCAACGTCATCCCCGATACGGCTTTTCTGGGCGGTACCGTCCGCGCGTTCAAGGCCGAGGTCAGAGAGCGCATCGAACAGGGCGTCATCCGGATTGCGCGATCCATCGCCGAAGCCATGGGCGGCAGCGCCGATGTCAACTACAACCGCGGCTATCCGCCAACGGTCAATACCGAACCTGAAAGCGCGTTCGCCGCAGAAATCGCGACCGATGTGGCCGGTGATGGCAACGTCCGCCTGGATTGCGACCCGTCGGCAGCGTCGGAAGATTTCTCCTACATGTTGAACGAGCGCCCCGGCTGCTATCTCTGGATCGGTGGCGGCGATGGCGTTACGGAAAAATCCTTGCACAACCCCCACTACGACTTCAACGACGACGTCCTGACCCTCGGTGCCAGCTATTGGGCCCGGCTGGTCGAAACCGCGCTTCCCCGGGCGTCATAGACAGATCATTGGCGATCCGTTCGTCGAGAATGATTGATTGTTAACGCCATTATGAATAAACTAGATTATTCAACTAGTTTAAATGGGCTGGCATAATGATTGTTGTTGGAGCCTTCGAGGCCAAAACACACTTGTCGTCGCTACTTGATAAAGTTTCGCACGGTGAAGAAATCCTGATCACCAAGCGGGGTAAGGCGGTTGCACGACTGGTCCCGGTCGAGCAGACCAACCGATCGGAAATTCGGGCGACGATCGATGAAATTAAGACGCGCCGCAAAGGTCTGAAACTGGCCGGTCTAGACTGGAAATCCTTGCGCGACGAGGGTCGCCGGTGAGCGCATTTGTGTTGGATTGTTCCGTCGCGATTTCTTGGCTATTCGAAGACGAAGCGACATCCGATACGGATGCTTTGCTGGAGCGACTTCAAGAGGAACGTGCAATAGTACCCAATCTGTGGCGGCTGGAAATTGGCAATGTCCTGTCGCAGGCTGAACGAAAAAGCCGAATTCCATCTTCGGAGCTTGCCAGATTCCTCGATTTGATCAGCCGCTTACCAATCGATGTCGATGCAGAAACCGACAGCCGCGCCTTGCATGACATTCTGGCGCTTGCCCGCGCGGAGATATTGACCACGTATGACGCGGCCTATCTTGAACTCGCGATGCGGCGAGGGATACCTCTTGCCACGCATGACCGGGCGCTCATTCGCGCCGCTGATAGTGTCGCTGTGAGATGCTTGCCGGCCTAACCGCGGGCGTCATAGACCAGCGGGAATTCCGGCACATCCAGGCGATCGCCATCGTTCAGGTGGATGTCGGGAAAAGGCGGTGAAACCATGCCGCCGCGATCAGCATAGACCACGTCTTCGCCCATCCAACGCGCGGCAAACACCCGCCGTCGCCGGTCGCGGGCGCTATTGCCTGGCGCGCCGTGAACGGTTTTGAACGAAAAGGCAATGGCGTCACCCGGTTCCATTTCGAAACCGGCAATTTCATACTCGTCGCGACGACTGTCGATGTCGGGCATGTCGTCGAACTGTTGGTTTGGCCGCAGCGCCGAACCGTCGAAGCGCATGGGTGTGTAGGACTTGCCCCAACGATGCGAACCGGCCAAATATTCGATCGACACAGCACGCGATACCGGATCCAGCGGAATCCAAAAACTCGCCGTCTGCTCGCCGCGTACGCAGTAGTACGGCGCGTCCTGATGCCATGGCGTCAATGTCGTCGTGCCCGCCTCTTTAACAAGAACATGGTCATGGAAAAATCGTGCGGATTTCGATCGCATAAGTGTTGCGGCGGCCGATGCCGCCGGCGAGTTCATCACGAATTCATGAAATTCGGTAATGCGTTGCCAACAGCATAGATCCTGAAAGAACCGGGGCGAGCCGTCCGCTGGATCAACGCTTCTTTCGCGTTCGCTCGGGCTTGCCATATTACGCTCGATACCGGCGCGCAGTACGTCGACCCAATCGGAAAACAGCCCGGGGATTTTGACGACGCCCTTTTCTTGAAATTGACCAACGATGGCGTCGTCGATCCGGTCTTCGGCATTATGGTGCACTTTTGCCCCCTATTCGTAATATTGACGTGGTGTCGAAACCAAATTGACCGAAGTCGTATATACATGTATATCCAAATTTTACGAGACATCAAGTGTCATGGCTCGGCGCTACGGACCGGTCCATATTGCAAGGGAGGCAAGACATGATCAAAGGCAAACTATTGTTGACCGCCGCGTTCGCGGTCTTGTTTGCGGCGACGGTAAGCGCCGCCGAGACAGTCAAAATCGGCATGAATTTACCCCAGACCGGCATCGGTGCGGCCGACGGAAAATCCGTATTGACCGCCGCGCAAATTGCTGTCGATGAAATCAACGCCGATGGCGGGATCAACGGCAAATCGGTAGAGCTCGTGGTCTACGACGACCAAACGTCGCCAAAATTCTCGGTACCTGTCGCCACCAAGCTAATAGAGAAAGACCAGGTGCCGATCGGTATTTCCGGCAGTTATTCCGGTGCCACGCGGGCCGCGGCCGGTGTCTTTCAAGCCGCCGGTGTGCCCTATATCTCGGCCTACGCGGTCCATCCCGATATCACCCGCGCCGGGGATCTGGTGTTTCGCACCTCCTTTGTCGGCGAGGTCCTGGGTCGGGCCGGCGCCCATTTGGTTGGTAAGCAGCTTGGTAAGAAGCGTGCCGTGGTCACTGTGATGAAGAACGATTACGGCAAATCGTTGGCCAGAGGCTTCAAGGAAGTCGCCGCCAAATTCGGTATCGAGATCGTCAATGAGTATGAATACTCGCTGAAGGATCGCCAATTCGGCCCGATCGTTTCCAAAGTCAAAGCGGACAATCCGGACGTCATCTACGACACCGGCTATTGGTTCGTGGCGGCGCCACTGGTCAGCCAACTTCGCGGCGGCGGCGTCAACGCGCCGGTCGTCGGCCAGGAAGGCTATGACGGCCAAAAGTTTATCGAAATCGCGGGCGCCGCGTCCGACGGCGTCATGATCACCACGTCGCTGGACCGGGACTCGACAGTGCCCAAGATCAAAGCGTTTATGAGCGAATTCGAAAAGCGGGCCGGCTATAAAGCCGACATGGTCGGCGCCTCGGCCCACGTTGCCGTAAATGTCGCGGTCGCGGCACTCCGCAAAGCCGGCTCCATGGATGCCAAAGCGATCCAGGCGGCCCTGCAGCAGACCAACTATGAAGGCGTCACCGGCAAAATCCGCTTCAACGAAATAGGCGAAGCCTACAAGGTCGTTCAAGTGCAGGTGGTCCGTGACGGCGGTTGGCATCATCACTCGGTCATCACCGATACCGAGCTTTTGACGCCGCCGCTTAATTGATCGTATCGGCACCGCAAAAAATCGAAGCTGACGGGAGGATGAGTTCGCAATGATCTTTGTCGAACTCATCCTCCAAGGCCTCATCCAAGGCAGCATTTACGCGCTAATCGCCGTCGGGCTAACCCTGGTTTATGGGCTGTTGCGCATCTTGCACATCGCCCATGCGGCCCTGTTCACGCTTGGTGCTTACCTTGGCCTATTGATTACCAATGCCACCGGCAGTTTGGCTCTTGGTTTTTTGGTTGCCATGGTGGTCGTCGGCATCGCCGGGATCGCCATCTACCGGTTTTGTTATCATGACGTCTTGGACCAACCACCCCACGTCGCGTTGATCGCCTCGGTCGGCCTGTTCATTGCCATGGAGGAAGGCTTTCGCCTGATTTGGGGGCCGACCAGCATTTCCTTCACGGAACCGCCGTGGCAAGCCGCGGTGGTCCTCGGCGGAATTCAGGTAAAAACCGCAGACCTGGTCACCATTCCGTTGGCGATTGTGTTGATCGGCGGCCTTGCCGCCATCGTCGCCTTCACGCGGATTGGCCTGGCATGGCGGGCGACGGTTACCGATCCGGCGATGGCCGGGTCGTTCGGCATTGATGCGTTGAAGGTACGCTACCTCAATTTCTTTCTTGGCTCGGCGTTGGCGGCGGCGGCCGGTGTCATGTTTGCCATCCTGGCCAATTTCGTGGAGCCGACCATGGGTGGCGTGCCGAGCTATAAGGCGCTTGCCATCATCGTGCTTGGCGGCTTGGGCAATGTCCGCGGCACCTTGATTGCGGCGTTGATGCTTGGCGTCATCGAATCCTTCGGAACCATTTATCTCGGCTGGGCCATGGACCGCGACGCCATCGCCTTTGCGTTCCTAATCCTGGTCCTCATGGTTCGGCCGCAAGGCCTCTTTGCGCGGAGCTGAATGGCGTCATGCAATACGAAATTACACTCGCCGTGTTCATGGGCATCAACATCATTTTTGCTCAAAGCCTGAATATGATCACGGGATTCTGCGGCCAGATCAGCCTCGGGCACGCGGCGTTCTACGGCACCGGCGCCTATTGCTCCGCGTTGATGGCCAAGGCCGGCGTGCCGATCCCGGTTTGCATCCTGGCCGCTATGGCTGCGGCTGGCCTGTTCGGGTTGATCGTCGGCTTCGCCTCATTGCGGGTGCGCCATGACTTCCTGGCGATTACCACCATGGGTGTCGGCTTCCTGTTTATCGGCATCGTTCGGCAACAGGATTTCCTCGGTGGCGAGATGGGCGTCTTTGGAATTCCAGGCATTGTCGACGACAAGTTTCAATTCATGGTCGTGGTGTTGGTTCTGGCAGCGCTGGTCATTGCGCTTGCGGTCTATCTGAAGCATTCCTGGCTCGGCTTCGCTTTCGATGCAATCGCCCAGGACGAGGATACCGCCCGCACCGTCGGCATCGGTGTCGCCCGTTACAAGCTAACCGCCTTTGTCATCGGTACGGCATTGGCCGGCCTCGCCGGCGCGCTCTACGCTCACCATGTGAAGTTTATCGGCATCGACAGTTTTGGTTTCGTGGAATCGGTCACCGTGCTCTCGATGGTCATCGTCGGCGGCATCGGGTCGATTTGGGGGGTCACGATCACGGCCGCGGTGTTGAGTGTCTTGCCGCTTTGGCTGCAGTTCGTCTCCGACTACAAGTTGCTCCTTTACGGATTGTTGTTGTTCGTCGTCATGCGGTTCAGCCCGGACGGGTTGGATGGCTTGTTGCGCTGGATCCTGCGCCGCCTCATCGGCGGCATTGGCCGGCGGGTGATGGCGGATAAGGCATGACGGCCATGCCCCTCCTTGAAGCGCGCCAGGTAAGCGTTCATTTCGGTGGTGTCGCCGCATTGGACCGCGTCACCCTTGCGGTTCAACCGGGCGAGCTCATCGGCTTGATTGGCCCAAACGGCGCCGGCAAGACAACGCTGCTTCGTACCATCACCGGCGTCGTCAAGCCGGAGGTCGGCAGCATCCATTTGGACGGCGAGGATATCACCAAATTCGCCGTTCACGCACGGGTTCGACGGGGCCTCGGGCTGTCGCATCAGATCGTGCGGCCGTTCCGCGGCATGTCGAGCGTAGAGAACGTCATGATCGCCGCCGGTTCCCGCCACACCCGTCATCCGTTGGTGGCGCTTTGCCGCTGGTCGCGCAGAGCCGAGCGGCAAGCGGCCATGGCTTTGCTGGATATGGTTGGCATAGCCGATAGTGCCGACGCCGAAGTCGGGTCCCTGCCGCTCGGCGTGTTGAAGCGCCTGGAGATGGCCCGAGCCTTGGCGCTTCAACCAAAGGTTCTGATGCTGGACGAACCCTTGGCCGGCCTCAACCACGTCGAAGCCGCGGCGCTGGCCGACGCAATTGTTGAATTGAACGCCAATGGCCAGACCGTCATATTGATCGAACATAACCTGTCGGAAGTGATCCGCATTTGCTCCCACTTGGTGGTTCTGGACAACGGCCGCAACCTAGCTGAAGGCCCGCCCGACACGGTCATGGCCGATCCCGCGGTACGCGCGGCCTATGTCGGGGAAGCGGCGGCATGATGCTGCGGGCCAAGAAATTGACGGTCGGTTATGGCGCCTTCCAGGCAACCCACGACCTCGACTTCGTCATAGACAAAGGCTCCGTATTCGCGCTGATCGGCGCCAATGGCGCGGGCAAATCCTCAACCATCATGGCAATCGCCGGGCACGTCGCGGTGCTGAGCGGCCAGATCGAATTCGATGGCCGAGACATCACCGCCCTACCGCTCGCCGAACGCGTCCGCGTCGGCATCGGACTGGCGCCCGAAGGCCGCCGCCTGTTTCCGGATCTGACTGTCGACGAAAACCTGGCGGTCGGCGCTTACACGCAACCGAAAGCGGCCACATCCGAAAGCCGGGACCAAGTCCTGGCATTGTTCCCACGGTTGGGTGAGCGGCTCGGCCAGGCTGCCGGAACATTGTCAGGCGGCGAACAGCAAATGCTGGCGGTCGGCAGGGCGCTTATGGGACGGCCGCGCTTCCTGATGATCGACGAAGTCTCGCTCGGTCTGATGCCGTTGGCGGTCGACATATGCTATGGGGCGATCGAGCGGCTCAAGGCGTCAGGCATGACGATCCTGCTGGTCGAACAAAGCACCAGCCGGGCTCTATCGGTCGCCGACCGGGTCATGGTCTTGGAATCCGGCCGTATCGTCTGGCAGGGCAGCGGTGACGCGGCGCGCGCCGATCCGGTCCGCCTGGAGGCGCATATGGGTCTCCGGCCCCAAGCCGTGGAGAACTAAGGCGATGACGGTGCCCGCTTATCAACGCATCAAGCATCATGTGCTCGCCCGCATCGATTCCGGCGAATGGCGGCCCGGCGATCAGGTGCCGTCGGAAAATACGCTGGTTCGTGATCTGGGCTTAAGCCGCATGACCGTGCACCGGGCACTCCGGGAACTGACCATGGAGGGCCGGCTGATCCGCGTTCAAGGCAGCGGCACCTATGTCGCCGAACCGAAACCGCAGTCGGCTTTGCTGGAGATCAGGCCGATCGACGAGGAGATCGTTGACCGAGGCGGTGTCTATCGGGCAACCGTCGTCGAAGCCGCCATAGTGCCCGCCAACGAGGACACGGCCCGACTGCTGGACGTCGGTTACGGCGCCGACGTGTTCCACGTGGTTTTGGTGCACAGCGCGGACGAACTCCCGATTCAAGTCGAAGACCGCCACGTCAACCCGGCAGTCGTACCCAATTTCTTGAAGCAGGATTTCACCGCCGTGACACCGAGCCGCTATCTGGTGGATACGGTGCCGGTCAACGAGATCGAGCATGTGATCGAGGCCGTTCGCCCGTCGGCGCGCGAGGCCAAGCTGCTCGGCATTTCAAGCGACGAGCCGTGCTTGATGTTGTCGCGGCGAACCTGGTCCGGCGGCAAAGTCGTAACCCGGGTCCGCCTCACCTCACCCGGCGACCGCCGCCGCCTGGGCGGCCGCTTCGAACCCTTCGCCAAAGGGTGACGGTCGCTAGCCGTGGTCCGCGATTTCCTTCAATTTTCGGCCCATATGATCCGACCAAGTGTCGAGCAAATGACGAAAATCGTCAGCGGTCAGATGCTCGCCGTCTTGGTTGCGCCCAACCAGCCGAGCGGCGCGCTGGTCGATGGCCATCGCCGTCACCTGGTCGGTATCGCCGTCGACGAACTCGCCTTCGATGGTGAAGGCAAGCGCGTCGAAGAAATCGTCGCGGCCGACTTTTCGCACCTGCCCGGAAGCCTCAACCACAGCAAACGTGACCCCAGTCATGGCGATATGCATCGACAACGCGCCGGGCGCGGGTTTGTGCAGGACTTTCAGGCCATGGCGATTGAACGCGGCGACCACGGCCTCGTGGAAATAGGCGACGATCTTCGCCATCGCCTGTTGCCGCCGCGTATTTTCGCCGGCGATCGCCGGGTCGGCGATAATGGGCGCAACGTATAACCCGTTGTAGGCGCCGATGTTCTTAGCGTCTTCGCGAATATAGTAAAATACCGGGTAGCCGTCCGGCTGCACCCAATTGATGCCGCGATCATCACCGCCCTCGGATTGCAGTCCGGCACAGCCAGCAAGCCCGAGCCAGAGGGCCGCCAGCAGCGTTCTCATCCGTCCGATTGCCATTATCCGACCTCCCTCACATTCCGCCGCCGTCGGGATGGCGCATGTAGTCCTGGTCGCAGGGCCAGGTATCGGATCCCAGATCTTCACACATCGCAACGAACGCCGAATCGATTTGCGAAGTCGGGACAAAAATGCCGTTGCCGCGATGTACCTTGCCGTGGGCGTCTTCGTCCTTCGGTGGATCGCGCGTTATGGTGCCAAGCACAATGCCGACGGCATGCCCCTCCTCATTATAAATCGGTCCACCGGACATGCCGGACGTGAAGCCGTGGCGCGTGATGTAAATCTTATCGGGCAACTCCGACCAATACATGGTCTCGGTATCGGTCACCTTGGTCTCCAGCACACGATTGCGGCGCAAGACCGAATTGCCGTATGCGGTCACCGCGTCGCCAAGTTTCGCCTCGCGCCAATCAGGTGCCTCGCGGTCCAGCTTGAAAAAGGCGATGTCGTGGGTCGGATGCGACCAAATGCGGTTGCGGATGACGATCCTGTTGTGGGCGACGGTGACACCGACGCCATCCCGGTACTGCACCCCCGAACCGGACGCGCCGAGCAGAACCGGCACACCGAGATTGAGCTGCTTGTATCCAACCGGCTCCGGCCCGTCATAAGCCTCGTCGTCGCCGGAGACATAGCAGGCCGACAGCAGGCCAAGCAGCACGACGGCGCCAAGCAATTTAAACATCGTATTCAATCGAAAAGAAAACAGCTCACGCATCGCACAGACTCTCAACGACACCCGGGTTGATCACAAGTGATTTTGCCATTGATCCAACGTTTCGCCATTGCGTTCATGAAGCTTGTCGCGCCGTTCGGCGCCCTCTGCGTATGTCGGATGGTTGCCGCTTGTAAACCTCGACAAAGACCGTATTGAACCGTCGAACGCTGCCGAAGCCCGACCGAAAGGCTATCTCCGAAATCAAGAGGTCGGTTTCGTCCAGCAGGCGTTTTGCACGCTGTATTCGCGTCGTTCGGGCCACTTGGGCGGGACTGGCACCGAGATGTTTTCCGAATAGACGGCTGAGATGCCGTGCACCGATGCCGAGGCGCTCGGCAAGCGCGTCGACGCAGTCGTTGTCGAGAGCACCATCATGTATCAGGCGGACCGCCCTTTCCACCGTGGTGCGGGACCCATTCCATGCCGGCGAGAACGGCGCGGCCTCTGGGCGACATCTAAGGCACGGGCGATAGCCGGCTGCTTCAGCCGCGGAAGCCGATGGATAAAACTCGACATTCCCAGGGTGTGCCGCGCGGACCGGGCAAACCGGCCGGCAATAGATACCGGTGGTCCGCACACCAGTGAAGAATACGCCGTCGTAGCGCGGGTCCCGATTGGTGCGTGCGCGTTCGCATTCCTCTGGATCGAGCATCAAGTCCTCTGTCGTAAACCGATGACGGAGTCCGAATCCGGCGCGCCGTTTTCTACCGCGCATGGTAACAGGAAGACGCGCACAATGCGAAGGTCGCTCCCATGAGCAGATCCGGCATGTCAAACATGGCGAAAGGCAATACCAGCAAATCCGCTGTCGGCATAACGACCGCGCTTTCGTTCTGCTTGATGGCGAATTTGGCACCGCTGATGACGTTTCCGGCGGTCGTGCCGGAGGTGTCGTTGGCTTGGAACCTCAGTGCGACCGAATCCGGCTGGATCGGCGGAATCTATTTCGCCGGTTATGCCGCCGCGGTTCCCGTTCTGGCGAGCGCAACAGATCGTTACGATGGCCGTTGGATCGTTGCCGGTTCGTCATTGCTGGGCGCCGCGGCCGGACTGGCGTTTGCCGTGCTTGCAAATGACTTTTGGTTGGCGCTGATTTTCCGGTTTTTGAGCGGAATTGCGTTGGCCGGCGTTCATATGCCCGGTCTTAAACTGATCACGGAACGAACCAAGGGCGCGGAACAGGCGCGCGGCACGGCGATCTACACGTCGATTTATGCGGTCGGCAGCGCCGGTTCGTTTCTGCTCGCCGGCGCTGTCGACGCCGTGTTCGGCTGGCAAGTCATGTTTCATGTGGCCGGCGCCATCCCTCTGCTCGGCATTTTAGCAATCGCCCGGCTTTCACCGGTTGAACGGAGCCCGGCACCGGCCGGCCCGACGCTGGCATTCGGCCACGTGGTCCGTAACCGGCCATTCATGGCCTATGTGTTCGGCTTCGCCGGCAATACGTGGGAAGTATTCGGTATTCGTGTTTGGTTTGTGGCCTGCCTCGCCTGGTCCCTCAGTCTGCCTGGCAATGAACTCGACTTGCCAAACCTGGCCGTGATCGGCGGCTTGGCGTCGCTGGCCGGCGTACCGGTAAGCATTGCTGTTGCGGAACTCGCGACCAAATGGCGCCGTTCACGCGTCATTGTCGCGACATGCCTAATCTCAGTGGTCGTGTGCATCGCGCTCGCGGCAACCGTCGGCAGCAGCATCGCCGTCGTTTTAACTTTGTTGGTTTTGCTGCAAATCACCAGCTTCGCTGATGTGGGCGCGCTCAGTTCGGGTGCCGTCGCGCTATCAGACCCTGCGCGACGGGGCGCGGCGTTGGCGGTCTATGCGTTTGCCGGCTTCACCACCGGGTTCCTCGGCCCGGTTACGATCGGTTTCGCCATCGATTGGTTCGGCGGTCCCGCGAGCCGCTCCGGGTGGACCGCGGCCTTCCTGGTCATGGCGATCGGCTCCTTGGCTGCAGGCATCGCGGTCTGGTTCGCCCGCCACAATGATCGGACAATTGACGATCAAGCGGTCGACGGTGACGCCTTGTGATGCGCCGGCACCAAAGTGGCCGCGGCCAGGATTTCCGCCTTGCTTCCTGTCGGCGGATAGATGACTTCGCCGTTGATCCTGCGTTTGATTTTCTTTGCCTCGGCACCGGTGATTTCGACTTCGCGCGACCAGCCCTGGGTGAACACGGCGCCGGAGCGGCCAAGATCGAGACAGGTGACGTAGCGCGCTTGGGCGTAGGGCTCCAGGCTTAAGTCAAGCAGATCTCGAGCCGCGTTGTACCCGGCGTAGCGGCCCATCGTCATGGCGTGCTGGCACGACATCAGGGCGGCGTGTCCGTCTTCATCGACCAGGGCATGGGCGACGTCCCCGGTTGCATATATCCCGGGCACGCCGATGACCCGCAGCATCTCGTCGACCGGCAAACGCCCAAGTGCGTCGCGGTCCACGCCAAGCTCTGCCGTCAACGGACTGGCACGCATGCCGACCGCAACGACCACCGTCTGTGCATCGATCGATTTTCCGTTCGACAGGGAAACGCCATCGCCGTTGATCGCCGCCACCGTGGCGCCGAGATGGATCTCGACCCGCGCCTCGGCCAACGCCGCTTCGATCGTCGGTCGCGGGTTGTCACCCAATTCCTCGCCGACAACGTCTGCTTGTTCCACCAGGATGATGCGGGCGGCCGCCGCACGCGCCGGATCGGCATGACTGGCAATACGGTCGCGCATTTCCAAGGCGATTTCGATCCCCGTGAAGCCGCCGCCAATAACAACCACCGTGTCGCCGACCGGCGGTTGCGGCAACGTTGCGAGATCCGCCAAATGCGCATCCAAGGCCATGGCGGCGCGCCAATTATCGACGTCAAAGGCATGGGTCTCTGCGCCGGGAACCGGCAGCGGCGCGAGCTGGCTGCCGGTTGCGAGGATCAAGCGGTCGTAGGCAACGGTTCCAAGACCGCCATCGCCAGCGACGGCGGCGCCGGCACTATCCAGCACCGACACCCGGCCGCTCAAAAATCGGACGCCGACAGCATCGAATATCGGCCGCAGCGGCACCCGGAAGCGTTCCGGTTCGGCTTCGTAGAGGCGTGGCCGCAGGGTCAAATGATCATCGTCGGAGATCACCGTGACACGGATGTCGGCGGCCGACGCCTCGATTTCGCGTTGCGCCGATAAGGCAGCCCAAAGACCGGCAAAACCGCCGCCTGCTATTAGAATTTCAGACATGTTTCAAATTCTTTCCATCACTATCGCGGCGGCCCGCCCGGCGCGTTTTCGTTCTTTCGTCAAACCAGTCCCGGGTTCGTTGCCGCTGCGCTGCCGGCAGTTTGCCAGCGACACCGGCGGCAATGTCAGCAAGCGTGTGCCGCGCCAGAGCCAAGCGCATTTGCTGCTCGGCATCGAGCATAACCGCGTGGATGCCGCAGACACCGCGCGTTGCCGTGGCAGGCGGCCGATCGCCAAAAAGCGCGCACTGCGCGCGGATCTCCCGACAGTCGAACAGGGGTTTGTTTCCTTCGATGGCATCGACGACGTCCAACACGGTGATCCGATCCGCCGGCCGGGCCAAGCGGAAGCCACCACCGATACCTTCTCGCGAACGAACCACGCCGGCCTTTTCCAGCTTGGTAAAGAGCTTGGCTACGAAGCTCGGCGATATCTCCTGGAAATCAGCCATATCGCGCGTGCTCGGCGCCGCCCCTTCCGATGGCGCGACCAAATAGAGCAAGCAATGCAATCCGTATTCTACGCCGCTGCCAATATGGGCCATCAATTAACTCCGATTAAACTAGTCGTAGTTAAATAACGACGAACCGGACAAACGTCAAGTCCCCACAACGGCGCCGGTTCATGCTATGGTGTTTCCAGTCCCGGCGCCTGGATTCGTCCGCTGATCGATGGCATGCTGGGTCTGAGATGGCGATAGCAGAAGGAATGCCGCGATGAACGTGTCGACACTGAAATCATCGGACATAAGCGTAGATCAAGCCCAATGGCAGGCCCGCGTCGATTTGGCGGCGGCCCACCGCTTGGCGGTTATGCATGAATTTCATGAAGGCATCTTCAACCACTTCACGCTGGCGGTGCCGGGCACAGACGACCGCTACCTGCAGATTCCGTTCGGCTTGCATTGGTCGGAAGTGTCGGCCAGTACGTTCATGGAAGTCGGCTATGACGGCAGCCTGCTGTCCGGCGAAGGCGAGATCGAGCGCTCCGGGTATTGCATTCACGCACCGCTGCACCGGTTGGCCCCTCGGGCCAAATGCGTGTTGCACACGCACATGCCCTACGCGAGCGCCCTTGCCCGCCTGAAAGACCCGCAAATACTGCCGATCGGCCAGACCGAGCTCGGCGTCATGATGGAAACCACCTACGACCCACTCTATACCGGCCCGGCATTCGACACGGCCGAAGGGGAACGGTTGGTCGGCGCCTTAGGCGACAAATCTATCATGATCATGGCCAATCACGGCGCGCTGACCGTCGGCGAAACCGTCGCTGAAGCCTATGACCGGCTCTACTACCTGGAACGCGTCGCCCAAGTGCAGCTCTATGCCATGTGGACGGACCGCGAACTGAACCCGTTGCCGCCCGAGGTCATCGAGCAGACCATTGCGGGCTTCAAACAAGCCCCGAAATATGGCGGCCGTTCAAACGCTGATCACCATTTCGACGCCTTGAAGCGGATGCTGGATCGGCGCGAGCCGGATTACAGCACCTGACGCGGCCGCCGCCGATGAACTAGGCCGTGCCGGCGCCGGTGGCGAACAGCACGATGGCGGCAATCACCACCAGGCCGACAATCACGCCGGCCGTCCACATCATGGTTTTCTTGTTTTCAGGTGTCATGGGATCTTCCTTTCGATCTCGTATGCATTTCTGCGATCAAAGGCCTGGACCCACACATGCGAGCCCGAGAGCCCACGCAACAACACTTAGTTTAGCATGTTTGCTTTTTGACGGAAATCATTGAAGTTATGTCGTTTCGCCGGTTGCGAACCCGGCGCCGGCCGAGTATCCAATGATGCCGGAACGACCGCGCCGTTTGCCACAGGGGAAGTTACGATCAACCACGACAAACTATGCAGCCTGCCGGAGGCAATGAGCGAATTCGTCGCCGACGGCTCGAGCCTAGTGCTGGGCGCCGCGTTGGAGAACGCAATTCCCTTCGCTGCGACCCACGAGCTGATCCGCCAGGATCGTAAACGCCTTAACGTGATCGCGCCGATTTCGGACATTTCCACGGACATGCTGATCGGCGCGGGATGCGTCGCCGAAGTCACCGGCGCCTGGGTCGGCAACGTGTCCGGCGGCATGGGCCACAATTACCGCAGGGCTGCCGAAACCGGCCAACCTAATCCTTTGAAAATATACGATTATTCTAATTTTTCTATCGGTATGGCGTTCTTTGCCGGGGCCTACGGACTGCCGTACGTACCGGTCAAATCGATCCTCGGCTCGGACATCATCAAGTCGAATCCGAAGATTCAATTGGCGGATAATCCGTTCTCAGACGGGCCGGATCCGGTGGCATTGGTGCCGGCACTGAAGCCGGACGTCGCCTTTCTGGTGGTGCAACGCGCCGACCGCTTCGGCAACTCCCATATTTGGGGCTCGACCGGGCTGACTCAGGAAGCATCGATCGCCGCGGATCGCATCATTGTCTTGGCAGACGAGATCGTCGAACCGGACGTGATCGCCTCGGACCCGAGCCGGGTCCTGATCCCGGGCTTCGGCGTCAATGCGGTCTGTCATATTCCCGCCGCCTGCCATCCGGCGCCGTTGATCGGCCGCTGGAAGCGCGACAACGCGTTTTTCCACCACTATCACAAGGAAACCCGCGACCCGGAGGCATTTCAACGGTGGTGCGACGAATGGGTCCGCGATCTGCCGGACCACGCCGCCTATCGGGCCAAGCTCGGCGGTCAGCTGGAAGACCTGCGTATTCACGGCGAGGCGCTGTCGGCGCCAGCCAACTACGCGACGGAGTGAGCGTGCGATGACCGAATATTCAACCCAGGAACTCATGATCATCGCCGCGGCTCGGGAAATAAAAGACGGCGAGAACATTTTCGTTGGCATGCGCTTGCCGATTACCGCCTATGGCGTAGCGCGCTTGACCCACGCGCCCAACGCCGTCGGGCTGTTCGAAAGCGGCGTCGCCCGCTACGAGCCGGCCGACGGCATGCTCTACACCATGTGCGACGGACCGAACCAGATCGGTGCCGCCTGGACCACGGGCCTGATCCAGATCATGGGGCTGTTGAGCGGCGGCCGCGTCCATGCCGGCTTCATTGGCGGCGCGGAAATCGACCGTTTCGGCAACATCAACACCTCCTACATCGGCGACATCGACGACCCCAAGGTCAAATTGCCGGGCTCGGGCGGCGCGCCGGATATCGCCGCCATGGCCGAACGGCTGATCATTATCATCAATCACCAAAAACACCGGTTGGTGGAGCGCGTGGACTACATCACCTCGCCCGGCTTTCTGGACGGCGGCGATGCCCGCAGCCGCGCCGGCCTGGCCGGCAGCGGCCCGGCCGCCGTGATCACCGACCGCGCCATCCTGCAGCCCTACGGACCGGACAACGAACTCCACCTCGCCTCCATACACCCCGGCCACACCATCGAAGAAGTCATCGAAAACACCGGCTGGGACCTCAAATCGGTGCCCGAAGTCGGTATAACGGATGTACCAACGCTCAAGGAAATGGACGCACTCCACCACATCGACAAAGAAGGCTTTTGGCGGAGTTGAGGCAGTTCCGTTCACTCAATTGGACGTGCGCCGCGCTGTTGACGGCGCCGCGCCGAAGGTTCGGCGGAAGGCGCGGCTAAAGGCGACGTCGGAGGCGTAGCCGCTGCGCGCCGCGATCTCGGCCATGGGCAGGCTGCTGGTCTCGAGCATTCGACGGGCCTGCAGCATACGCCATTTCACCACATAGGCCATCGGCGAGACGCCGGTTTGGCTCTTGAAGTGTAATGCGAATGCCGACCGTGACATGCCGGCGGTTTCCGCCAAGGCGTCCATGCTGATCGGCTCGGCCGGATCGCCGTGAATGCGTTTCAGCGCGCGCGCAAGACGCTGATCAAACGCGGCGGCGAGGAAACCTGGTGTCGGAACCTGACACTCGAAATGCGCCTTGATTACCTGGATCAAGAGAATTTCAGCTAGGCGTTCGACGATCGTCTCCGACCCCGGCAGAGGTTCGTTGAGTTCACGCACCAACAACGGCAGCACCGTTGCGAGAGAGCCCGGCGCCACGGTTTCCAAGGCTGGGATGTGGACCATTTCCGGCAGTTCGGCCATCAACGGATGACCGACGTCACGGTCGTAATCGAAATGGCCACAGACCAGGCGCGTGGCATCTTCGCCGTCGGAAAAAATCGGTTCGTTGGCGGTAACCGCCCGGACCACCTCTGCACCCGCGACCGGCTCCGAAGCCGCCCCGTCCGACAGCACATGACCAAGACCGCGCGGGAAAAGAACGACGTCGCCTGCGGCGAGGGGATGGCGACGGCCTTCGACTTCGGCGGCGCACCGCCCGCGTACCACGACATGAAATTGGGCGAACGGCCCGCGGTCGATGCGCATACCCCAAGGCGACCAAAAATCGCAGATGAAATAGACGCAACTCTTTAGTCGAATGAGCCGCAGCACGTCGCTCAACACATCTTGCATGGATCCTTCGCCTTTCACGATCAGTCTATGTCAACTGACGGCGTCTTGTATCAAAAATCCGTGTTTTCGGATCAAACTTGGACGATCTGTTTGGTTTTTTAGAGTTTCAATCATTCATCGTGCGCCACGATCGGACAATGATTGGTTAGCGCAACACACCGCGCCAGCACTCGAAACCAAGGAGACAACCAAATGACAATTCGTTCGCACCGCCGCCGCGCCAATGCCGTCATCGCAGCCCTCGGCTGCTTGGCGCTCAGTGCTGCTACCCTATCGGTTGCCGAAGCCGGCGACACTAAATTCGACCCGACCAAGACAGTCGTGTTGCCGGCCGAGCAGGTCGTCTTCGAAGCTATCAACCCGGCGATCAACATGGGCGAGGCCTGGGGCAATCGTGGCGCCGGCGCCCATGGCACATTTGGGCAATTTCCAGCGGACTTCATCACGCCTTTCCACACCCATTCCGGCGCTTATCACGGCATCGTCTTGCAAGGCGTCATGACCAACCCGTTCGAGGGCGAAAAGTCGCCGCCGCGTATGGCCGCCGGATCTTATTGGTACGTGCCTGCCAATGCGATCCACGCCACCGCCTGCGTCTCGGCCACGCCGTGCGCCTTCTACTTCCATGCCGGCCAGGCGTTTGACTTCAAGCCGGTAAAATAACCGCCGCTTCAGCCCGCGGTCGGCTTTGGCTGGCCGCGGGCTGGATCACCTCGCGTCGTGAAAAATGACGCCGAGGGTGTGGCGGGCGCCGCGGCGAATGCGGCTGACGCCGTGGCGCAACGTCAAGCGGTGGTAGCCGCGCGCGCTCTTTCCGGGTCGGTTGTTGACTGGAAAGATAACGCCCTGCCCTTGGGTGAGCGGCACCACGGCGACCCGCGATTGCATACGCGGCTTCTGCTCGGTCAGTACGAATTCGCCGCCATCGAAGTCCTTGCCGGGTTCGTTCAACAGGATCGCCAGTTGCAAAGGAAAATGCAGGGCGCCGTAAAGATCCTGATGCAGGCGGTTTTCATCACCGGCGCCATATTTCAGGATCAAGGGTGTCGGCCGCGTCTGTCCACCATCGTGGCAGCGCTTCAGGTAGGCCGCGTGATCGGACGGATAGCGCTCGTCGATACCAAGCTGTGCATGCCACTGATTGGCGATTTCGGCGAGGGCCGGATAGAAATCGGTTCGCAAGGCCTCGACAATCGGCGGCAATGGGTAGGCAAAGTATTGGTACTCGCCCTGACCGAAGCCGTGCCGGCGCATGATGACGCGGCTGCGAAATCGGTCGGTATCGTCATAGAGCGCGATCAACCGCCGACAATCATCCGGGGATAGCAACGGCGGCGTCACGGCAAACCCTTGTTCGTCGAGCGCGCTGCCGAACGCAGCCCAATCCAGGCCATTGCATTTTCTGTCGGATGCCATCGGTCTCACTTTTTGTACCACCGTATCGTTCACCGGAACCTCCCTAGAATACGTCATGCCAATTGTGACGCCATAGACGCGTTGACGCACTCCGAACCTTGTGATGCAATTTACGTTGCCCCTTTCTCACTGGGCATGGCCGAGCATCTGCGACGGATACGGAGGGAAGAATGATCAAGCCAGCGGATAGGGTCGAAAAACCCGCTCTTCTAATCGTCGATATGCAGAACGATTTCGTCCGCAAAGGGGCGCCGCTAGAGGTGCCCGACGCCCGGCTCACGATCGAACCTCATCGGGCATTGATTGCCGCTTTTCGCGCCCGTGCACTGCCTATCCTCTACACGAAGTTCATAACCACGCCATATCGATCGCTCTTGTGGAACTGGACGCCGGAATGCGAGCCGGACATGAAATGCTGTTGGAAAGGCCATGCCCGGAATTACGGCGACTGCAATGAGACACTCGACTGCACCGACATCATTCGCGAGATCTATCCCGAGCCCCACGACCTCATCATCGAAAAGTTCGGCTATGGCGCGTTTCACGGCACGGCACTGGCCGACATGCTGCACGCCATGGACGTGGCTTCCGTCATCGTGACCGGCACGGTCACGCAAATTTGCGTTGAAGAAACAGGACGCCAAGCCTTCCACCATGGATTCCGCACGACCATGGTCGCGGATGCCGTTTCATCCTATGCCCCCAACCTCCATGCAGCAACGCTGGAGAATTTCGCCATGAAGTTTGGTTGGGTGGCCGGTAGCACCGAAGTCCTGGCGTGGATCGGGGATGCATAGCCGCGACGGCCGGCCAGCTACAAGTAACTTGTAGTACTTAGGGATTGCCGGAGACGCTGGATTTCCGTTCCAGCGGCGCCGATGTTTTATCGCCGTAGGCATCGGCCAAGTTGCTCAGGTAATTGACCAGCAAGCGATTGTCTTTCTGGAATTCACCTAGGGCATGATCGGGCGACAGGACTTTTGCGATGCAACCGCGCAGTTCGCTCGGGTCATAAGCAACGACCACGTAATCGCGCTTTTCCATCATCTTGGCGAACGGAATTTGATGATCGTCGACATGTTCGTTGTGTTTGTGCTGCCGCGTCACGATGATCGGCCGCTTGCCGATTTCCAAGCACAGCAAGGTAGACCCGGCGCCGGCGTGGGAAATCACCAGATCGGCGGCCGCAATATTCTCGCGCATCTCGCCGAACGACAGGTAGCGTTCGAATTTGCAGTGCTTAGGCTCGTAGGTACAGGAACCGAGTTGCATGAAGACGTCGTCGGTCAAAGTACCGTCACCCTTCAACGCGTCGATTTCCTTGGCCATGCGATCGAAGGGAAAGGCCTCGGTGCCGTGGATCACGAAAATCATATGATTTGCCCCTGAAATTCAGCCTTCGCATATTTCTCCGCCAACTCCGGCCATTGCACCAGAAGCTTCTTGGCAAAGAAATAATTAAGCCGGGCTGACATCGACAGTTGCTCGCTGCGGGTGATGGATTCCACGTAAACCGTCGGGATACCCATCAACCGGCCGAGCAAGAAAAACGGCACGCTAACCCCTGCTCCCGTGGAGACGATCATGTCCGGCCGTTCTCGGCGCAGCACGCGGCCGGCGAGAACAATATTACGCATCAAATTCTTGATGTTCCGGTTGGTCGGATAATGCGCCCAAACGACGGTTTCGTCCGCCAACAGATATTGGGCGTCCTGGGTGTCGAAACTGACCCAAAAATGATCGTACTTGCCCCAAAAATCGCGCAGCGAGAAAAGCTGAAACAGATGCCCGCCCGAAGAGCAAACCAAGGCTATTTTTGTCACGATCGGCCTCATTTTGATTGGTCGGCAGCGGCCGACCCGAGGGTAAGACAATTCTCAGATAGCTCTTAAGATTGCGATAATTATCGCAGAATCGACCGCTATCGACAACGGTGCCGGCCGTCGAACGCAGGCGCGATGTCGGTCATGAACCGCGCCATTTGCTCCTTCACCATGGCATCGGGCTTGTTGCCGACGTTGAAATACAGAATGACTTCGGCGATGCCGGCGGCTTCGACCCGCTTCAGGACATCGATGATCTGCTGCGGCGAGCCGAACAGGATCGATTTATCCGTCAGATCGGCCTTTTCCATGTTGCGCAGTATATCGACGATTTTCATGAAGTAATGCATGGTCGGCGGCGCCTTGGCCGGATCATCGGGAAAGGCCGGCAACACGCAGTGGCGGAAATAGGCGAGCTGGGCTTCTCGGGCATAGTCCTCTTCCGCCGCCGTATCGGTGATATGGATGAAATAGCTGCACATGGCCCTGCCCGGCTGTTTGCCATAGCGGGCGCAGGCCGCGTGATAGGCGTCGACCGCCCCTTCCAGCCCGCCGTAGACCATGCCGGCGGCAAACGGGGCGTAAATGATGTTGAGGCCGCGTTTGGCGGCAATATCGACGCTGGTTTCCGAAAAGCTCGCCACGTAGAAAGGAATCGGCCGCTGCACTGGACGCGGCGTGATGACCATGTCGGCGATATCATAAAACCGGCCTTTGTGGGACCACGGCCCCGGTTCACCCCACGCCTTGGTGACCACATCAATGCCTTCTTCGAACAATTCCGCCGATTCCATAAATGGCGCGCCGAACGGGGCGTATTCGCGGCGGTCGTAGCCGCGACCGGCGGCGAAATCGACGCGGCCGCCGGAAATCAAATCAATGGTCGCCCATTCTTCGGCGACGTGCAGTGGGTGATGCAACGGCAGCACGCTCACTGCAGGCGCCAGCCGTATATGTTCCGTCTCGGGGACGATGCTGGCCAGTAGCGTACCGGGCCTGGAATTGACACCCAACGAATCGAAATGATGTTCACCGATCCAGGCCGAATGCATGCCAAGCCGATCGGCTAGAATGGCCTGTTCGCGAATTTGCATCACGAACTCTTCCGGCGACCGCGGATTGTCCGGATAGGCATTGTCGCTCAAGGTGAAATAACCGAATTCCATGCCGCCGCTCCTTCTATTCGGCGTCAGAGTGGCCGGGATTTTCCCTGCTGGCAACGCCTTGTAACCAACGGTGACGGCGGGCATGCTTGGTCTCCACAGATAGTGTCACAGCCGGAAAGGATCGACAGACATGGCCGACTACGAATTCTGCAAAGTCGAGCGGGAGGGACCGCTCACGATCATCACCATCAATCGACCCGACGTCATGAACGCCTTGCATCCGCCGGCCAATTTCGAAATGGAAAGTGCCTTTGACGACTTTGCCGCCGATGCCGACGCCTGGGTGGCGATCGTAACCGGTGCCGGCGACCGCGCCTTCTCCGCCGGCAACGATTTGAAATACCAAGCAGCCGGCAACAAAATGAGCCGGCCGGAATCCGGTTTCGGCGGTATCGCCAACCGCTACGATTTGAACAAACCGGTGATCGCCGCGGTCAACGGCGTTGCCATGGGCGGCGGCTTCGAGATTGCGCTCGCCTGCGACATGATCATTGCCGCCGAGAACGCCATATTTGCGCTGCCCGAACCGCGGGTCGGCTTGGCCGCGCTTGCTGGCGGCCTGCATCGGTTGCCGCGCCAAATCCCGCTCAAGCAAGCCATGGGCATGATCCTGACCGGCCGGCGGGTATCGGCGGCGGAGGGCAAAGAGCTTGGTTTCGTCACCGATTGCGCGCCGACCGGGGAGGCCTTGAGCGTGGCCAAACAATGGGCGGCGCAGATCCTCGAGTGTTCGCCGATGTCCATCAGGGCGTCGAAGGAAGCAGTCTATGCCGGCTTCGATTTGCCCGACTTGCCGACCGCCATCACGACCGACTATCCCGCGGTCGTGGCGATGCGAAACAGCGATGATTTCGTCGAAGGGCCGCTGGCGTTTTCAGAGAAGCGCTCGCCGAATTGGAAGGGCCGTTAGACTTGATTCGATTTCCATCGAACCAAGTCTGTTTTGTAGCGCTCTCGCCAGTGCACCTGAGGAGCACGGCTCCACGGGGGCGGCGCTGACCGCGCCGGGGCCGCGGTCGCGGCCCTGACCGCGTTCTCAAAATCGAACGCGTTCTGCGGCAACAATCAACGACCGGCCGCAGAGCCTTCGACGACGCGCAAATACTCGGTGAGCGCGACGAAGAGGTGATAGAGGCTGGTCGCCGGCACGAAGTCGACTTGGTCGCGCCGGTCGCGGTAGAGATGTTCCCGCCACAACCCGTCGCGCAGGTCCAGGTAATGATCGAACAATCCCCGCAGGGCGCGCTGGGCAGGATCGAGCGGCGCGCCCAGTTCGGACATCGCCAAATGTGCCTTGAGCGCTTCGGCCTGCGGCCACAGCCGTTTACTGTCGTCGCTGACTTGGCCGGAGCGCATGATGCGGTCGAATACCAGTCCGTCTTCCAGATCGATGCCGAATCGGACGGATTTGCTGTAAAGGGCACGCGCCATCGTCAGAACGGCATCGTCGCCGGCCGCGCGCGCATACCGGTGCAACAGCCAGACCCACTCGAATTGATGGCCGGGCTCGACGATATCACCGTCACCGCCCGATGCCGGGCGCCAGTCATTTTCGAAGTACTCGCCAAGCATGGCATTTTCGCGGTCGAACAAATGTTTTGAAAACAATGCCACCAGCCGCTCGGCGCGGGCCAAATCTTCGGGCCGCCGGCGAACGTCATAAAGCGCCAGGGCAGCCTCCAGCATATGCATGTGCGGGTTCTGTCCCCGCGGCAGCAGGTCGGGAACGCCCTGTCGATATCCGCCGTGCGTATTATCCGCCAATGCCTGATCGAGGAACTCCAGACTTGCGTCGATCCAATAGTCGACGTCTTCGGCGATTTCGATCTGCTTGAGTGCCGCCAACATTAACAGGGCAAAAGCCTGTTCGTACATGTCGCGCCTTTGATCGACGGGATTGCCGGCATTGTCGACGCTGAATATCCAGCCGCCGTCTGCATGCCAGTAATGATCCCGCACGAATTGAAAAGCCGGCAGCGCCATATCGTGCCCAGACCAATCATGACGAACGGCACTGGCAAAGACGTAGATCTGCCGGGCCTGCGTGCGCATTCTCAGCGCCGGCTTCGGTATCGGTTGACTCAATCGATCGATGCGTTCGTGAAAGGCGCCATTTTCCAGCCGGCCTGATCGTGCCCACAGCGGCAAGGCCTGACCAAAAAGCCATTCGCGAATCTCCGCCGGCGAGAGGCCGATTTGGTCCATTGGCGCGACGCTCCGTCTACCCGTTTGTATCGGTGCCGTTTGGGCGCCGGTCGAACCGGCGCCGTCGGCGGAGATATCGCATGTTGTCAGAGTGCGCAACCTTTGAAGATGTAGGATCGCCGTCCGCTCAACGTCCCCACACCACGGCCTGCGGATAGTAGCGCGCGAGAAAGCAATACGAGTCACGCACGACTTGCTCTACCGTTTCATCCGGCGTTTTCAAAAGGTCGAATGACCATTGGTCAATAATCTCGCCCCACCGCATGAATTCATGGTGCAAATCGTCTCGGGTCGTTCGGATGTCTTTGACGCTTCGATCAAGATCCGTGAGAGCGGCGACGATTTCGCAGGTTTCGGCGTCGATCATGTCGAATTTGAGGTCAAGCCGCTTAATTACCGGCGAAAGCAACACACCGATCCGTTCAAGGTCGTCCCGTATTGTCGCGACACGATTGAAGCGCCCCTGCAAATAATTGACTGAACGCCTCACCGTGGCGATCCGTCCGAAAAAATCCCGGAGACCTTCGATAAACGACAATTCATGGGATAGGCGGTGGACCTTTTCGCTCACTTGTTTCGATCCGTCACCGTCAGCAGGAAAACCCATGGCCTTGGCCGCGGCGGCAAGCGCATCATCAAATTGAGTTTTGAGTGCCGGGTCGTCAATCGCCTGCTCTATTTCGGATCGATCGCTGATAATCGTCTCGCTACCGCTCGACCACCCAATCAGCCGCATTGTTACCTGGCCATCCGCCCAGCGGCGGTGACAATCTTCAACCGACCAAGACGCGGATCCGTCCAACAGTTCCTTTGGGATGTCGTCATTGACGCGAATCTTTTTGACATAGCGCAGACTGTTGTTCACCACATCGAGAAGGCGCCCGTCTTTGCTGTCTTCAACGATGGCGAACTCATTGCGCAGTGTCGCTAAGTCTATTGCGGCCATGGGGCCGGACATCGGCAAGTGAAACAACGGTGTGTCACTAATGTCATCGGCTTCGAAATAACTACCCTCGACGGAAAACACGCGGTGTTCGAAACAAAACCTAGTGCTGTCAGTGACCATCAGGTCCGATTCAGCATTCATTTGGTTGCCTACGCTGCTCTAATCGTGGATTTTGACCAAACGCCTATTGTCACAAAAGAAGCTTGTAGCTGCGTTAACAAACGGCTTCGCAGTAAGACGAATTAGCTATTGAGGACACGCTCATCATGAACTCGCCAAAGGTGTGGACACGCGATGATGGATACGAAATCGATCGCGCTCGAGCACGACTGGACGTCCCGTTCATCATCAATTTTCTAAGCGAATCCTATTGGGCGGATAATGTCCGACCGGATGTTTTGGCACGCTCGATCGAGCGTTCCGACCCTTTCGGCCTTTATGCACCTGCCGGCGAACCCGCCGGCTTTGCCCGCCTGGTGACCGACGCCAGCCGATTCGCCTGGCTGAGTGACGTTTTCGTGGTACCTGAGCACCGCGGCAAGGCGCTTGGCCGCTGGCTTGTCGAAACAATCGTCGCCTGTCCCGACTACAGCGATGTCGGTATGTGGTGTTTGGCGACGCGTGACGCCCATAGTTTGTACGCTAAGGTTGGCTTCGACGCGATCGATGATCCCTCGCGCTTCATGATGCGGCCAGGCCGCGCACGCGTTCAACCGACCGAAGAACCGTGAATGGATGTCGAATATTGATCGCCTGTGCTATAGGTTGCGGAGAATCGCCCTCGTCCAACCACATCGACTACCGAGGCTTCGATGAAAGCCGACATTCCGAAAATTCGCCTGCGCGGCATAAGCCGAACCTTTGGCGCCCTACGCGCCCTCGACAACATCGATCTGGATGTGGCAACGGGCGAGTCACTGGCGCTGATAGGACCGTCAGCCAGCGGCAAAACGCTGTTGTTGAAGTGCCTGCTTGGTTTGATTAAGCCAACGGCAGGTTCGGTCGAAATTGACGGCGCGGATACGGTAAACCTGCGCGGCGCCGAACGTATGGCCTTCATGCAGCGCTTCGGCATGCTGTTTCAACAATCGGCGTTATTCGACAGCATCACGGTCTGGGAAAATGTCGCCTTCCGCCTAATCCAGGATCCAAGCCTAGCGGAGGAGCAAGCCCACGAGATCGCCATCGCCAAGCTTGCGAGGGTCGGATTGCCGGCGGAGGTTGGAGCGCTCTTGCCAGGGGAATTGTCTGGCGGCATGCAGAAGCGGGTTGGCCTGGCCCGCGCTTTCGCCGCCGACCCGGAGATTGTCCTGTTAGATGAGCCGACCGCCGGCCTCGATCCAATCATGACCAACGTCATCGACGATTTGATCCTCGAAAATGCCCGGGATCTGGGCGCAACCGTGATTTCGATTACCTCCAATATGGTCAGTGCCCGACGCATATCGGATCGCGTCGCCATGCTGCACCAAGGGCGGCTGGTTTGGACCGGGCCGACCGCCGACATCGACAACGGCGACAACGATTATCTTGATCAGTTCATTCACAAGCGTGGTGAGGGACCGATCAAAATGGCCGTGACTGCAGCTTAAAGGCAGCTATTGCCAAACCGGACGCATGCCTTGCGGGACAAATCGACAAAAAGGTAGCGAAATACTTTTTCTAGCCTGAGGTGCCCTAGCCGTGTCAAAATAGCGGCGAAGCGGCAGCGGTCGATTGCTTTTAAAATTCATTAACCGCTTTGGCCCTAAATTCCGCACTATCGGACCGGCAAAGCCAACACGCAAAAAGATCCGGAATGCAGTATTTCCACCGCCGCTTTCACGTTGGCGTAGCGTGATTAAATAGAGAGTCAGCCGGGCATTAGGGTCGGAAGAGAGGCATGAACGCAAGTAGACGGGAACAGGCGGTCCAGCATGCGTAGCGCGCCGCAATCGACATTTAAGACCGTTATATCGGCCGGCCGAAAAACACTCGTTTTTGCGGCGTTTTTCAGCATGTTCGTCAATGTGCTGCAAATAACAGTGCCGCTTTACATGATGCAGGTGTTCGACCGGGTCATCGGGTCGAACTCGTTGGAGACACTTGGCTTTTTGACCCTGTTGGCGATCACCGCTTTGTTGGTGATGTCAGTGCTCGACATCGTCCGATCGCGCATCATGAACAGTATCGGCCGCTGGTTTGCCAGCAAACTGGGTAACGAAACGTTCGAACGCGGAATCCATGCGGCGCTCGATAAGAAGGCCTATTCGACTGAAGCATTACGCGACGTTGGCACGATTCAAGGCTTTTTCGCCAGCCCGGCACTGAATTCGATTTTCGACTCGCCGTGGGTACCCATCTATTTGCTGTTCATCATCGGCCTGCATCCTGTGCTTGGCGCGGTTGCCGGGATCGGCGCGGTGTTGCTGTTTACCGTTGCCATTATCAACGAGTTCGCGACCCGCAAGCTTCTGCAACAGGCCGGGGCCGCGTCACGCGATGCATTCAGCCAAGTCCAAGCGACGGCACGGAATGCGGAAGTCGTCGATGCGATGGGTATGATGCCCGGCTTGATCGGCAATTGGTTCAAGATCAACAACGCCGCCAACATGATGCAAGGGCGGGCCGGCGACCGCGCGGCGACGATCCTTGCGATATCAAAGTTCCTGCGCTTGGTTGTGCAATTGTCGATGCTGGGTGCTGGTGCTGTCTTGGTCATCTCCCAGGACATTACGCCAGGCGCGATGATCGCCGGTTCGATCATGATGTCCAGAGCCCTGGCACCGGTCGAACAGGCAATCGGCGGCTGGAAACAATTGGTGTCCGCACGGTCGGCCTATGCGCGCCTTAAGCAAATGTTCGAAACCCCCGAACGCCGCTCATCGACGATGAAGTTGCCCGACCCGAAAGGCATATTGCGGGTCGAGGGCGTGAGCCTGATGTTTCCAGGTGCGACCAAACCGGTCATCCACAACGTCAGCTTCGGCTGCGATCCCGGAACCTCGCTTGCCATCATCGGGCCGAGCGCCTCCGGTAAGTCGACGTTAGCGCGTTTGATGGTCGGCACTTGGCGGCCGACAACCGGCGCGGTGCGGTTGGACGGCGCCGATGTCTTCGTATGGGAACGCGGCGATTTCGGCCGCCATGTCGGCTATCTGCCGCAGGACGTGGAACTGTTCACCGGTACCGTGAAAGATAATATATCGCGCATGACGGCGGCGGATCCGGCGATGATCGTCGATGCGGCGAAGCTCGCCGGCGTCCACGAAATGATCCTTAATCTTCCTGCCGGCTATGATACGGAAATCGGCACTAACGGTGCTATTCTGTCCGGTGGACAGCGCCAGCGCATTGCCCTCGCCCGGGCGCTGTTCGGACGCCCGCGCCTGGTGGTCTTGGATGAGCCGAACGCCAACCTCGATTCCGAAGGCGAAGAAGCGCTGGCGCGCGCCGTCAAAACAATGAAAGAAGATGGCGCCGCGGTGATCGTGATCGCTCACCGGCCCAGTATTCTAAAAGTGGTTGACCGAATTTTGGTGCTGCGTGACGGCAGCGTCGAAATGTTCGGTCCAACGACGGACGTTATCGCCCAACTCACCAGGCCAGCCACCCCGCCGGCCGATCAATCGCGCAGCCTAGCGGTACGGGACGGACAGTCATGAGGCGGATACTACGCGGCAAGCCGCGGCCGACCGGCCAAAGCGCAACGCCCAACGAGCCGACGTCGGCAAAGGACTCCGGCAAAACCAAGGCCGGCCCGAAGGATGGCGCCAGTTCGACAGCCGGCAACGCACAGCAGACAGCCGAAAAACCGTCATCCGCGTCCAAAGGCGCCGCGCCGATCCAATTGGCCCCCACCGGCCCGCAAATGCCACCGCCGCCGGCCTTGCCCGAAGTTTCCGAACGACCGATTATCCGCGGCCCAATGTGGGTTGGCATCGTTATCCTGGTTGCGTTTTTCGGCGGCGTCGGCGGGTGGGCCGTGTTCGCGCCGTTGTCGAGCGCCGCGGTCGCGCCGGGTGTGGTCGCCGTCGACAGCAATCGTAAGACCATTCAACATTTGGAAGGCGGCATCATCAAATCATTGATGATCCGTGATGGCGATACCGTCGCGCCGGGAGACTTGATGTTGCGCCTGGAAGACACGCAAGCGCGCGCCAGTTGGAACCTGATGCGCGGTCAGCACGATGCACAAAAGGCGCTGGAAGCTCGTCTGAAGACAGAGCGTGACGGCGCCAAAAAAATCGCCTTTCCCGCAAGCCTGGAGGCACGGCGCGGCGAGGCGGAAGTGGCCGAGATCTTGACCGGCCAGGAAACCATTTTCGAGGTACGCCGCCGCAGCTTGACCGGGCAAATCAATCTGCTGCACCAACAGGTCGATCAATTGAAAGCGGAAATTTCCAGTCGACGGTCGCAATACCAGGCCGCGAAACAGCAGAAAAAGCTGATCAAGGAAGAAATCAAGTCTATCCAGATACTGGTCAACAAGGGCTTGGAACGGAAACCGAGGCTTTTGGCGCTGCAGCGAGAATCGGCCAATCTAGACGGCAATGCCGGCGAACAGCTTGGATTGATCGCCCGCGCCCAACAGCAAATCGGCGAAATCGAACTGAAAATCATCGACCATCAAAACACGTACCTCAACAAAGTTGTGGCGGAACTGCGCGACGTGCAGACCTCGATCAATGATGTGGAAGAGCGCATGATTTCGGCCAAGGATGTGCTCAGCCGAATGGACATCAGGGCGCCGCTCGGCGGCATCATCGTTGATTTGAAATTCTTCACGCCCGGCGGCGTCATCGCGCCAGGTGTACCGATCGCCGATATCATTCCGCAGAACGACAAATTAATCGTCGAAGCCCAGGTTCAACCGCTCGATATAGACATCGTCAAAGTCGGCCTTCCCGCCAGAGTGACCTTGACGGCCTTTAAACAGCGCACGACGCCGACATTGGATGGCACGGTCATCTATGTATCCGCCGACAGTCTGGTCGACAAACGCACCGGTGCGCCCTATTTCTCGGCCCGCATCGAGATTTCCAAAGAACAGCTCGACCGTATCGAAGACGTTGAGCTAGCCCCCGGCATGCCAGCCGACGTCATGATCGTGACCGGAAATCGCACGGCATTTCAGTATCTGTTCGATCCGCTGCGGGAAAGCATGCGGCACGCCTTCCGGGAACAATAGACCGATCCGGTTGGCATATCGGACGAACGGGTCTCGATTCCGGCAAGAAATACCGAATTGGCGCCACTGCGCCGTTTCGTCCAAGCACATTCTGCTCTAAAGTCGGCGCAGTAAGCTACCCAAATTCAATTCGGGCATCGTGCGATTCGTGTGGATCCTGACGGCGGGCACCGTCACCGCAGTGATCGTGAATATCGGCTTCGACCCAAAGCCGACCATTCAGATCTAGGCGAGCCATGGAAGCGTCACGACACGGCCGATGCCCAGCCGATTTCAGACCTCAGACAGACTGTTCCCGGCGCTCAGGCTTAAAGGGACTTTTACCTTTTACGGTAACCTTATGGCAAGGGCCACCGACGCCTTCGGCGGTCGCGTGCGTCGCAGTAATCGAGGGCAATGGGCGCCCTAGACACGGTGCCAATCGCCGCCACGGACCACCGGCGAACACGTATTTGGAATCAAGCCTTTAAGGCCAATTCGCACCCATGCAAATTGTTGTTATCAATTACCTGGTTTGTGCTGCGGCGTTCTTGGTATTGGCCGTGCCGACGCTCGCCAGTCAGACGCAAACCTGGCACAAGCGACGGTTGGTTGCTGCCTGTGTGATGACGTCGATTTGGGCGGCATTGGTCGCGGCCTCGGAGCTTAAAATATCAGGCGCGGAGCCGATGGCCGTGCTGTTCGAGAGCTTACGCTACGTCGCGTGGCTCGCATTCCTCGCAGGGCTGTTTGGGACCCAGCATTCCGGCGAAAGTGCCCGGACCGCTCGTATGGCACTGTTTGGCATCATCGCCGTGCCTACGATCGTGATCCTCGCCGGGCCGGTAACGGGCATGGTTCCCTTCTTGGCCCAGAAATGGGGTTTCGGCGCGTGGTTCGTTGGCTTCGCGTTCCTGCTTTATCCGGTTGCCGCCATGCTGGTGCTGGAGAACATCTTTCGCAACTCCGGTGCCGAGGCACGCTGGTCTGTCAAATTCCTGTGCTTCGGTCTCGGCGGCATGTTTGCCTATGATTTCTTCCTGTATTCGGATTCGCTGCTGTTCAAGCAGATGGACAGCGCCCTACACACGGCGCGCGGTGCCGTCTGCGCTCTGACCGTGCCGTTACTCGCGGTTTCCGTATCGCGCGCCCACGCCTGGTCGGTTTCGGTACGGGTCTCCCGTCAATTGGTAATCTATTCCGCGACGTTCCTCGGCGCCGGCCTGTATCTGTTGATCATGGCCGCCGTTGGCCTTTATCTCAGGCAAGCGAGCGGGGCTTGGGGCCCGGTCTTCCAAATCGTCTTTTTCTCCGGCGCGCTGCTGATCCTGGCGGTGATCTTTGCATCGGACAAAGCCAGATCGCGGGTCCGGGTTTTCATCGCCAAGAACTTTTTCCGATATAAATACGACTACCGGCAAGAATGGTTGCGCTTTATCCGCATGGTCGCCGGCGACGCCGCGGCATTGCCGGCGAATATCTATCCGGCCACCAAAGACGTATCCGAGAGCCATCTGCACGATCGGGTTCTCCGCGCCGTTGCCAACCTTGTGGATTGCAGTTCCGGCGCAATGATGGTTTTGCGTGACGAAGACAATGCCTATTTCCCGACGGCGCTGTGGCGGTTTGGCGATACTGCGCCGTCCGTCGAACCGGTCGACGGTTCCTTGATCCGGTTTCTGTCCCATACGCAGTGGATCGTCGATCTCGGTGAACATCGGTCTAACCAACAAACCTACACAGACCTGCAGCTTCCCGCTTGGCTCGCCGAGCACAAAACCGCCTGGCTGGTCGTACCGCTCACGCACTCCGGCGTGATGCGCGGCTTCCTGGTGCTTGGCTCGCCGCGGGCCCGACGCGTCCTCAATTGGGAAGATTATGACCTGCTCAAAACCGTCGGCCTGCAAGCTGCGAGTTATTTGGCCGAGGAAGAAGCAGTCAACGCGCTGGTCGACGCCCGTCAGCTCGAAGCCTTCAACCGTCGATTTGCTTTTGTCGCCCATGACATCAAGACGTTAGCCAGCCAACTGTCCCTGATGCTGCAAAACGCGGATAAGTTCGGTGACAATCCGGCTTTTCAAAAAGACATGATTGCCACGGTCGGCAATTCCGTGGCGCGAATGACGGAGTTGCTTGGTCAACTCAATGCGATGAAAAACGAACCGGATCCGTCAGGCGACACTGCGGCTCACTCGCCTCAATTGGCCGCGACAGGTCATGGCAAACCGATTGTCGGCCAGGACAACGACCCCATGCGAAACCAAGACATGGGCGCGCCCCATGCCATAGCCTGCACATCGATCGATCTCATCAGTTTCCTGGCAAGCCTTGCCGCCGACTTCCGGCGCAAGTACCCGCACTTGGAGCTCGATCTCGGCGACATGGCTCAATCGGCCAATGCTCTGGCCGATGCGGAAACGCTCGGCACGGTCCTGAATCATTTGCTGCAGAACGCCATTGAAGCGGCCGGCGAGCAAGGCCAGGTCCGACTTGGCCTGGCGCTCGGTCAGACGGAGGCGAGCATCGAAGTCGAAGATGACGGACCGGGCATGGCGGCCGAATTCGTACGCACCCAATTGTTCCGGCCGTTGCAGACCACCAAAGACAGCGGATACGGCATCGGCGCCTTTCAAACCCGCCAACTCATTCGCGACATGGGTGGCCGCTTGGAGGTGTCGTCGAGCCTGAACCAAGGCACCGTGATGACCGTTGTCTTGCCTAAGACGACTGCCCATGACGAACGAATTACCGATCACAAGAACAAGGCACTGAGTCAGTGAGTGAATCCAATCCGAGACTTCTGATTGTCGAAGACGACCCCGGTTTGCAGAGCCAACTGCGTTGGGCTCTCGAAGAAAACGCCGACGTTTATGTCGCTGGCGACCGAACCGCGGCGATGACGGTCATGCGCAAAGAAGAGCCTAACGTGGTCGTGCTCGATCTCGGCTTACCGCCGGACATCAATGGCGCCACCGAAGGTCTGGCAACGCTAGGCGAAATCCTGTCGTTTTGCCCATCGACGAAAATCATCGTTGCCAGCGGCAACGAAGAGCGCGAGAACGCCGTCATGGCAGTCGGTCGCGGCGCCTACGACTTTTATCCAAAGCCCGTCGACATCGACGTATTGAAGTTGATCATCGGCCGAGCCTGGCACGTCTTCCAGTTGGAGGAAGAACGCCGGCGGCTGATCCGTACGCAGGAGAATTCACCGCTCAGCGGCTTGGTCGCGTCGAGCCCGGAGATGTTGAAGGTTTGCCGGGCGATCGAGCGCATCGCGCCGTCCGATGTCAGCGTAATGCTGACCGGAGAAAGCGGTACCGGCAAGGAAGTTCTGGCGCATGCGCTGCACGAGCTAAGTCCGCGTGCCGGGGAGAACTTCGTTGCCATCAATTGCGCCGCCATTCCGGAGAATCTCCTGGAAAGCGAACTGTTCGGGCACGAGAAAGGCGCCTTCACCGGCGCCGTGAAACAAACCATCGGCAAGGTCGAACAAGCCGACGGCGGTACCTTGTTCTTGGATGAAATCGGCGACATGCCATTGTCGCTGCAAGCCAAATTGCTGCGCTTCCTACAGGACCGTAGCTTCGAGCGTATTGGCGGCCGGAAGAAAATATCGGTCAACTTGAGGATCGTAACGGCAACCAACCAGAACCTTGGATCGATGATGCAGGAAGGATCGTTCCGCGAAGATCTGTATTACCGCATCAACGAGGTCGGTGTCGATATCCCGCCCTTGCGTGACCGCGCCGGTGACAGCGTGCTGCTTGCCAATTTCTATCTCCTGCGTTTCAAGAAGAGCTTTGAGCGATCCGTTAAGGGCTTCACGCCGGACGCCATTGCCGCATTGAACAGTTACGACTGGCCGGGCAATGTCCGCGAGCTGGAAAACCGCATGAAGCGTGCCGTCGTCATGAGCGAGGGCGGTATGATCACGGCCGAGGACCTGGACATTGAGGCCTCTGGCGAAGCCACGAGTCTTCCGACCTTGAAGGCCGTCCGCGAGGCAGCGGAAACCGAAGCGGTTACCAGGGCGTTAGCGGTGGCACAAGACAACATCAGCCAAGCCGCCAAGCTGCTTGGTGTCAGCCGGCCGACGCTTTACGACTTAATGAAGCAATTGCACATCAAGACCAAATAACCAAGATCTTAGTCTGACCCGGTTTCCTCGGTGCGCATTTCCGCGAACACCTCTTTAGCGGTGATCATCGCCTCACGCACCGACGGCAGGCCGATATAACCAGACAGATGCAGCAACACTTCGCTTAGCTCATCTTCCGTCCAGCCTTGGCGGCGCGCCATACGCAGGTGAATGGCCAGTTCCGGCCAGCGTGCCGTCGCGGTATCGGAGACAACGCAAATCAGCGTGCGGGTCTTGAGATCGAGTCCAGGGCGTGACCAAAGCAAGCCGAATACCGCCTCGCTGGCGTAGTGACCGAACTTCTGCATGATCGGATCGTCGTAGACATTGGCCGCCATGCTGTCGACCATGGCATCACCCATGAGTTCGGCGCGGATTTTTTGCCCTTCCGCATAAAGCGTGTCATCGCTCATCTCAGCGCTCCCCATTTCGTTGATTGCTAAATAGCCCTTCGGCCGATCAGGACAGCAAGACCGTGCCCTTGCCATCGCGAAACGCCGCCGTGGCGTTTCTAGTATCGACGACCAGTGGCGAATGCGCCACCAATTCACCATAATCGACGGCATCGTGATCCGTACAAATCAACGTCGCGTCGTAGCTGCCGATGGCTGCCGCCGACCATTCGATGCAGCGCCTACCGGCCAGCTCCGGATATTCCCGCGTCGAAGGTATTTCCGGGACAAAGGGATCGAAGAAATCCACCACCGCGCCGCGCCGTTCCAATAACGAAATGATGCGCAAGGCCGGACTTTCACGGATGTCATCGACATTTTTTTTGTAGGCAACACCGAGGATCAGCAAGCGTGCGCCATTGAGCGGCTTGGCGAAACGAAGGTCCAAGGTCTCGGCCAGGCGGTCAACGACATAGCCGGGCATGGCTGTATTGATTTCTCCAGCGAGTTCGATAAAGCGGGTAGAGGTTTCGAATTCCCGCGCCTTCCAGGTCAAATAAAATGGATCGATCGGGATGCAGTGACCACCAAGACCCGGGCCGGGGTAAAACGGCATATAACCAAACGGCTTTGACTTGGCCGCTTCGATAACCTCCCACACATCGATGCCCATGCGGTCGTAGACGACTTTGAGCTCGTTGACCAAGGCGATGTTCACGGCGCGGAATATGTTCTCCGTCAACTTTACCGCTTCCGCGGTGGCGAGCGACGAGACGCCGACCACTTCGCTCACGACCTGTTGGTAGAGGCATTCGGCGAGCGCGAACGAAGCCGGATCCGCGCCGCCGACCACCTTCGGAATGGTCGCCGTACGGTAGTCGATGTTGCCAGGATCCTCTCGCTCCGGCGAATAGCCAAGAAAAACGTTGCGGCCAATTTCCAAGCCGTCTCGCTCCAGACTCGGGCGGATCAGTTCATCGGAAGTCCCGGGATATGTCGTCGATTCTAGCACAATCAATTGACCGGGCCGGAGGTGTCCGGCGATCGTATCAATCGTCGCCTGCACGTAGGTCATGTCAGGCTCGCGATGCTGAGTCAGAGGCGTCGGCACGCAAACCAAAATGGCATCGGCATCCGCCAGTCCGGAGAATTCGCTGGTGGCGCGAAAATGCCCCGTATCCACCATGGCAGCTATTCGCTCGGCGGGAATGGTGCGAATGTAAGAGCGGCATTCGTTCAGCGCGTCGACTTTTTTGTCGTCAATATCAAACCCGACGACGGTAAAACCAGCAAAACTAAACGCCTCTGCGAGCGGCAAGCCGACATATCCGAGCCCGACGACTGCAACAGTCGCAGAGTGACTGCGAAATTTCTCCAACAACTCTTTTGTCACGTCCTACCTCGCACCACGCTGCAAATCGATTCGTTGGAAGGACTCTAGCCAACCCGCCGCATAAAGTCCCCTATGCCGTAGCGGAGGTGTCGCGCGCCGAAAAAGAAATGGGGACAGGAACCAATTAGTCGGCGACCTAATTGGTACCAGTCCCCATTTCCTCCATGTGGGTCGACACTTCGATCATGAGACTTCATCGGCCGCAAGCTTCGTTACGGTTTCCCAGGCACGGCCCGACGCAAGTATGCAACTCAAACCGTCCGGCCGGGTCATAACCAAAGTCCAAGTGCGGCCATCGCTGGCGGAGAACACTTCGATCAAGCTGCCGTTGGCGGCGAGACCCAGGGCTACCGGCTGCTCGGTATAGCCTTCCTTCAGTTTGTTGACCACGTCGACATGACTGGCGCATGCAGCATTCTGTGCATGACCCGCCGATATCGCGCCGAACAGCGCGAACGCCGCCATCAGCACTGCCGCAATTTGCTTTTTCCAGATCATCACGGACTCCTTATGCAAAGATTGATGAGTTAGTTTAGAGATGGCATCGCCCGCAGTGCGATGCTGTGGTCTGCTTCACAGTTCACGGTCAGTTGACGGAACGGATCTTGAGACCGTTCAACGAATGCGCTATTTATCTGATACATGAGGAAACCCCATTTAACATATTGAAAGGAAAGAAACCTGCTTACCGAAGCACAAGAGATCAAGAAGCTTCTTGCCAGGCATTTCATGCTTGAACAGTTGTCTGAGAGCGATCTCGATAGCTTGTTGGTGTTCGCTCGTCGCGCTCATTTTGCTGGCGGAGAGGTAATCTTTCGCCAGGGCGATCCCGGTCAGGCGATGATGGTGATTGTTGCCGGCCGGGTGAAGATCGTTGTACGCGGCGGCGACAGCCGCGAACTCATGCTGGCGATTCTTGGGGCCGGCGACATCCTGGGCGAAATGGCACTGCTGGAAGGCCGGCCGCGGAGCGCCGATGCCGTTGCGCTTGAGGATTGTGACATGATGGTCCTACAGCGACGTGATTTTCTGCCGTTCCTGGAACGCCATCCCGAAATTGCCATCCGCATGTTGCAGGTTCTGAGCGACCGGCTGCGCCGCACCAACGCCGAACTTGGCGCGCGGCGTTTTCTTGGCCTGCCCGCGCGCCTCGCCCAAATGCTGCTCGACTTGACCGGTTGCGACAGCGATATCGATGCTTGCGGTGAGGGCGCGATCGCAGTCCGGCATGGCATGAGTCAGGGCAACATTGCGGCCCTGCTAGGGGTCAGCCGCGAGAGCATCAACAAACAACTTGCCGGATGGCGGCGCGAAGGCCTGATCGCGCTTCAGCGGGGAACGCTCACGCTTCACCGGCCCAAAGACATGATCCGCATCGCCCGGTCCGACCCGTCCTAATTCGATTCCGTCCGATTGCCCCTCAGGCGCCGATCGGGCAGACTCGTTGAAACGGGAATCGAGATGTAACCAACAACATGTCGCGGCTGGCGAAATTGACAGGCTTGGAAAGCCGTGACCAAGGCCTTGCCATCATGGTTGGCGTCGGCCACGCCGCGACCCACTGGATCGCAGCGATCGTTTATCTGTTGCTGCCGTTCCTAGCCGAGAGTTTTGACTTTTCTTACGCCCAGGCCGGCAGCTTGATTGCCGTTTTTCATATCAGCTCGGTATGCGCCAATCTCGGCAGTGGCGTCTTGGTCGATGTCACGGGCAAACGGCTCACCTATCAACTGATAAGCCTGTTGTGCGGAGCCGCGGCATTGGCACTGTTCGCCGGCGCAAACAGTTTTTGGAGTCTGGCGGTTCTTATTGCGATCATCGGGGCGATGAACAACCTTTGGCACCCGGCGGCCATTTCGCTGTTGTCGACGTTGTACCCGAAAAGCCGCGGCTATGCTTTGTCTTTGCATGCGCTTGGCGCAAATCTGGGCGACGCGGCGGCACCCATGATCGTTGGTCTGGCATTGACTTGGCTGGCCTGGCCAGTCGCCTCCTCCCTCGCCGCCATCCCAGTGGTCGGCGTTGCCGCCCTTCTCTACTTCGTCGTCGCGCCGGCAGAGCGGCGCACAAGACAATTATCCAGTGCCGAAGGCGGCGGACAACCGATCGCCGCCTATTTCACCGGCCTGGCACGCATGACCAAAGACACCGTGGTTATGCGGCTCTGCCTCATGGCCGGTTTTCGCACCATGACCCAGGTCGGGTTGCTGACATTCTTGCCGCTTTATTTTGCCCATGGCCTCGGTCTCGGGCCTGCGGCAATGGGCGCGGCACTGACCCTGTTGCAAGTCGGCGGATTCATTGCGTCGCCATTGGCCGGCGCCTGGTCCGATAGGATTGGTCGGCGCCCGGTCGTGTTCGCTGGCCTCGGACTCTCGACAATTGTGATCTTTGCACTAGCCTTAATCGACGACGAGATCGTGTTTATCGCAACGGTCGCGGTCCTGGGATTCGTGCTGTTCGCCGTGCGGCCGGTCGTCCATGGCTGGATGATGGATCTGACGCCGCCGAACATGGCTGGTACCGGCATCAGCCTAATGTTCGGGATACAGGCTGCACTCGGCGCAGCCATGCCGGTGATCGGCGGCGTGATTGCGGATCAATTTGGCCTGAACAGCGTCTTTTACTTGCTTGCAGGAACCATTTTGGCGGCCAATCTCATGGTTCTGACCCTGCCCGCCGGCACCAGAGCACGCGAGGCATAGTGATGATCACAATCAGAAAATCCGACGCGAATGACCTGGCCACGGCAGAAAACCTTCTCGGTCAATTGGCCAGTGCCATGGGCCGCGACAGCGCCGGGCTGTCCAAGCAGGCTTTTGCCGACGGCTTTTCCGCATTTCTCGATCAAACGCGTGGCGTGGTGTTGCTGGCGACGGATGATACCGGCGTTCTCGGTATGATTAGTGTATCATTCAATCTGGCGCTCCGATATGGCGGTGAATACGCGCAAATCGAAGAATTGATCGTCACCGCAGCGGCACGCGGAAAACATGCCGGAAGCGGTTTGGTCCGTGCCGCAATCGAGGAAGCGCGCCGCCGCGGGTGCAAGGAAATTGGGTTATACGCCGTCGAACGCAACGTCCCTTTTTATGAGGCGCTGGGGTTCGGCTATGTCGGTCCTGAACTGAGGCTCGGCCTGACCGCCGACGACAATGGATAGCGTTAGTCGGATCGAAAGACTTGCGAACAGCACGGACATCGCCAGGGATTGGGCTGACATCGAAGCCATCTTGCTGATGTCGGTGCCGTTGGAACGGCAGGCTCTCGTCACAAACAAACCGGCATTCATCGCCCATTGGACCGATTATTATCGATACAACCAGGCTGAGTTGATTTATGTCGCGAGAACGGCTGAGGGTCTGCTCGCCGGCTATTTGATGGGTTGCGCCGACAGCCGGGCCGCCGCCACGTCCCTCGCCCACCACGCCGGCTTCGCGCTATTCGCGGATTTGCATTCGGCTTATCCGGCGCATCTTCACATCAATTGCCGGCCGGAATACCGCACCCAGGGCATTGGCGGCCGACTAATCCAAGCGCTCCGCAAAGACTTGCGTGACCGGTCGATTGGCGGCGTCCATGTGGTCACTGCCATGGGCGCCCGTAATGTGCAATTTTATCGCCGCAACGGCTTCCGTCAAATTGACGAACGCGTCGAACAGGATCGCCGCCTACTATTCCTAGGACAGCATCTTTGATGGAAACCAGCGCTGTGTGAAAAAGGGCCCGCGTGAGCGGGCCAAGTCGACAGGGAGGCATCACGAATCACGCTGATACCAAAGTATAGGATTTCGCGACACTTTCGTGAATAGTCTTCCGCTGATCGACGCAACTTTTTGCCGAAATCCGCAGCACTCAAAAAAAGCGGCCCGCCAAGGCGGGCCGAGTCGACAGGGAGGCATCACGAAACAGGGAGGATCGTGAAGTCTTATTAATGCCATGTTAGGGTTAACAGACGGTTAACGAACGAACACCTTATTATATTTTTGTGAATAGTTTCTCGACAAGGGAACCTTAAGCCGTGACCAATGCACCGTTGTGATCAACAGATGCTTAACGCGACTTCGCTAGATTCTGTTCAGCTATAAACTCAGGATTCCCCGCATGACCAATGACGACGGCCATCCCCAGAAAGCCTATTTGAATGAGGCCTTTGTCCATAGTCGAGACGGCCGTCCTATGCGCATCATGGCGGAATATCTGGAGCCTAAAGCGCGACTCGAAAATCAACACGTACGCGATACCATCGTGTTTTTCGGCTCGGCCCGGCTAAAATCCGAGGACGAGGCCAAGCGCCTGCTGGAAGAAGCGCGACAAAGCGGTGGAGACACTGAAGCGGCCGAAATGGTGTTGACTATGGCCGCCTACTATGAATCCGCCCGCGAACTGGCCCATCGCCTGACCGATTGGTCAAAAAACCTCGAGGGCGACGAGCGTCGTTTCGTGGTCTGCACTGGTGGCGGTCCAGGTATCATGGAGGCCGCCAACAAGGGTGCCTCGGAAGCCCGCGGCCTCAATCTCGGACTCGGCATTTCGTTGCCATTCGAGGCCACCGGCAATCCATACGTCACGCGCTCCTTATCGTTCGAATTCCACTACTTCTTCATGCGGAAGTTTTGGTTCACCTATTTGGCGAAAGCCATCGTCGCGATGCCGGGTGGTTTCGGCACGCTCGACGAACTGTGCGAAATCCTGACACTTATCCAAACGTTCAAGATCAAGCGCCGTTTGCCGATCGTTTTGTTCGGTGCGTCATTCTGGAACGACGTCGTCGATTTCGACGCCCTCGCCCGTTACGGCACCATCAACAAACAAGACATCGAGTTGATGTATTTGACCGACTCCGTCGATGACGCCTTCGACTACATCACCAAAGACCTCACCGAAAACGCGATCGCCATTCCCGAAGACAGTTTTTGAGCCGCATGCACCGCATCAATCTGTGTCGGTTAAGCCCGCGCCGGCGCCGGTTAGACGGGAAGCGGCGTTCGACGGAACCCAGCTGACGGATGCCAACCGCAACAGCTCGTGCCAAGATTGATCCGGCACGTTTAATTCGCCTTTGATCCCAATCCGCGCGACACCGTCGGCCTCCGTCGATGTGATCGGACGGCTTTCGATCTTCAGACCGGACGGCCCGGCCGCATAAAGTACGGTATCGCTATCAACACGGGTTTCGACAATCCGCCCATCGGCAACGGTAACTTCAACCACGCCGGCGTCGCCACCCCATTGGCACCGGATCGTTCGATTGGCCAGTCCGCCCGCAGCCAGGCACGCCGACGCTAGAAGAGGATGGTCGACTGCTTTCACCTGGATTTCCGGGCTGTTATCATCCTGCGACAGCAAGAGCGTATCTGCCGCCACCGGCCCGGCTTCGACGGCAGCCAGGCAGCCGCCAAGGCCGGCGCGGAGCACTGGAATTTCCCCGGTTCGGTCAATCGTCAGATCGCCCCACCGCCGCGGCGCCGCAAGCCCGCCTAACGCCGCGGAGACGACGCGCGCCGGGTCGAGGCCGGCCAAGCCGATCGCCTTTGCGGCTTCGGCTAGCTCTTCGGCCAGGCCGATCGGCACGCCGGCACCGCAAGCCGCCCAGCGAACGGCAAAGCCCAGCTCGCTCAATGATAAGACCGTCATGCCGCCACCACGGGCCGCGTTGGAAACAGCCAATCATCGACGCCATCCAAACTCAATTCCTCAGGGAAGGGTGCACCTTGAAATAAGTTGATACGCGTCCAAAGGCTGGATTTCGGATCATATTTTCCGGCACCGAACAGCGCCAGTTTGAAGCGCAGCATATCGATCGGCCGGCAATCCGCATCGATCAGATTGTCTCTGATTTCCGCGTAGGGATACTTCGACGCGGTTTGAACGCGGCGGATGGCATTGCGGTGCTCCGGGCTGCGCATTACAAATTCAGCCACTGTGGTAGCCGCGTCGACGTCGGCGAGCGCCGCATGGAGCCGGGCGACATCGCGCGCAACGGCAATAGGCATTTCATGCTCGGCGCCAGCTTCCGTTGTTCGATCGCCGATCCGGGGCTCCAACTTCTCGTCTGAATAATACCAGAACCGTTTTGTTGATTCCGGACCGTCGAAATCGATCGCCAAAACCCAGGCAAATGACACAAGAAGTTGGTCGCGCAACTGTCCTACAGCCATGGCAGGATCCCAGCACGCGGTCACATCCGCCTGCATGGACTGGCTTAGGTCATCGATTTGATCACCGAAGGGTTCCAGCAGGATGGAAACGAGCAATTCTTGGCCTTCCAGGGAGAGATGGCGCTCGCCCCACAGATAAAGCGCGTCGATCGCGGCTGGGCGGTCGAAACAGGCATCCGTAGAAATGAAATCGCGCAGCCGGCCGATATCGTTTCGCAGTTCTGCAATACGCTCCGTTTGCAACAGATCCTCAACCACCCATTCTTCGGCATAAACGGCTGCCAAACCGGTCAACCGGCGCAATGCCGAAACCGACGATCGCGGTGTCGGATCGATCGCGCGCACCCGCGCAAGTGCCGTTTCCCGGGCCACCACCCAGTTATGGGTCAATACCGGGTGGCTGACCAGAAACGGCGCCATGCCGAGCCCTGTCGCATTGCCGATGCCGAGGAACCGCCGGACCGGCGGCGATAGCGTGGCGGCACCGGTGCCGCCCTGGCAGCGCGCAATGTGTTCGACAAGATCGACAGTGAAAAGCCGCACCAAATAAACCGTCAGCATTTCGGCCTGGAAGGCGGTCCGCATTTCCGGCCGGTCGGAAATTTTGAAGCGGTCGGCGCAACCGAACTTGCCATTGCCGTAGACCGCGGTCGTTCGCATCAGATAGCCGACATCGATCAACATTTCGATTTCGGGTTGGTGCCCGTCGGCCAACCGGCCGACGACATGATCGAACAGCCTCAGGCTTTTGTTGGCCCGCGCCAATACCAATTCGGTGTCGGAGAACCGCCCGGCCTCCTGTCGCGGTGTTTCCGAACGCAGCCGCTCGATATCCGCATCCGTCGCCACGCCGTCGAACAGATTGAACGTGGCGTCCCAGGCTTCGGCAATGACCCGATCGGTCCGCTGTTCCGGCGCCAGGTCATGGGCAAAAGCAATCAGGCTATAGGTGCGGTCCGGCGTGTGAACGAGATAGACGGCGACACCGAAACCCGCGTCGTCGATGTCGAACCGGTGCCGTTCGAATGCCCATTGTTCGGCAGACATCCGCCGGATCAGCGACCGCATGAAACTGATGCGGGTCTGAAACATGGCGCCCATGCGATCGAGCCGCATCACTTGGTCGGGCGGGCGCAATGCAACGGCTGGGACATCCATCGGCATGCTACGCGTTCCCGGCGCTTGTAGCGTCGCCACCGAAGGAGCGTTCGAAGAAGGCGACCCAGTTCCGACCGCAGATGGCCGCCGCCTCGTCTTCGTTGAACCCTGTCGCACGCAAGCCGTCGGCAATATTGCCGAAATCCCGGCTGTCGCGAAACCAAGCCGGTTGCGCCGGAAATCCGGCATTGTCGGCCGAGCCCTCACCGTAATCGACGTCTTTCGTCCAACGCCCGTTCCGCATCCATTCGACCACGCTGTCAGGCTGGTCCTGGCACAAATCGCTGCCGATACCGACGTGATCGATGCCCATCAATTCAACGGTGCGCGCGATCATGTCGCAATAATCGGCCAGGCTGCAATCGCTGGCCCCTCTCAAATGATGGGGATATAGCGATAAACCCAACATGCCGCCGCTCTCGGCCAGTGCGGTCAGAACGTCGTTGGACTTGTTGCGCAACGCCGGATGCCAAGTCGCCGGATTGGCGTGAGTGACGGCAATCGGACGGTCTGACAATTCAATCGCCTGCAAGGTCGAGCGCTCCGCGGAATGGCTCATATCGACAACCAACCCGACCCGGTTCATTTCCTTGATCACCTGCCGCCCCATGCGCGTGATACCGGTATCCTCCGCCTCATAGCAGCCGGTCGCCAACAGGCTTTGATTGTTGTAGGTGAGTTGCATGAACCGCGCACCCAACTGGTAGCAGATTTCCACCAAGCCAATGTCGTCCTCGATAGCCGACGGATTTTGGAAACCAAAGAATATCGCGGTTCGGCGTTCTTCCGCCGCACGGCGAACATCGGCGGCGGTACGGCCTGGAAAAATCAATGACGGATAGCGTTCGAACCAGCGGTTCCAGCGGGCGATATTGGCCACGGTCTCGCGAAAGGTTTCGTGATAGCAAATGGTGACATGAACCGCCGCCACGCCACCGGCATTCATCTGACGAAAGATTTTTTCCGACCAATTGCTGTATTGCAGGCCGTCGACGAACACCATGGAATTACGCTCCCGCTTGATTGCAATGGGCAAGATCCGGGTAACCATGGCAAAAATCATCGTTTCAAACAAATCGAAAGTTTCGTAATATCATTCGGTTTTCTTGAAATAGAGATATTGGCTGATGGCAATCACACTGAACGGATTGCGATTTTTCGTCGCCGTGGCGGAGGCTGGGAGCATCGTTGACGCGGCGTCGCGCTTGGCGCGCGGCCCGTCGACTGTCTCAATGGCGCTCAAGCAGCTGGAAGCCGAATTGGGCGGCCCGCTGTTCGAGAGCGACCGCAAGAACCGATTGACGCCGCTCGGCCGCTTTACGTTGGCCGCAGCCCGAAACGGCGTGCACCGCTTCGATCAGGCCGTCGACGACATCCGAGGATTTGCCCGCGGTCAGGTCGGTCGCCTTAGTGTCGCTTCGGTGCCGTCTGTTGCCTCACATTTGTTGCCAGCCGTCATCGACCGTTTTATCAGCGCACATCCTTCTGTCGACCTCAATCTTCGCGACACGGATTCCGACACCGTAGAAACGGCGGTCATGGACGGCAGCATCGATCTCGGCATTGCCGGGCGTCCGGCCGACAGCGGATCAATCCTGTTCGAACCCTTGTTTGAAGACCGCTTCGTTTTGGTATGCAGCCGCACTTGCCCTTTGGCCGAACAGCGTGCTGTAAGCCGCGCCGACCTTGACGGCCTTGTATTGATTGCCAATGGCGCGTCGGCACGGTTGCGGACCGAGATCTATGCCACGTACACAGCGGACGCTAGGCTGACGGTCCGCAACATGGCCTCCTTACTCGCGTTGGTACGGCGCAACGTCGGTGTGACCATTTTGCCAACGCTCTCCATTCCCGACGACGGTGCGGATCTCGTACTACTGGAGATCGTCGACGAGAACCTTTATCGCGTGGTTGGTTCGCAGCGTCGCAAAGGCGAAAACCTGGCGCCGGCAGCCTCGGCGTTCCTCGATCTATTGACAAGACACGTGGCCGGTCAAATCGCTTGCGGGGCGCGAATTCAGGCGCCTAAGACGGTGGACGCCCTTGACTAGCGATCTGCATCGCAGGCGCGTTGCCTTCAATCGACACACCGTTTTCAGCCAAAATTTCGCCAACGGTCCTCTCGATACGGCGCCAATTAGACCACTGATCGATATAAAACTGCCCGGCCGCCAGCAATGTTTCAGCCGACAAAATGGCCTGCTGTGCCGCGCTTGGGCCATGCTCGGCAACCAATTGGGCCGCCATTTGGCGAACCTCTATTTCGTTCATTGCATGCTTTCCCTGTCTTAAGACAAACTTGCGTCGGCAACGGTCCTTCGTTAGAGCAAATGAGCAAGTTTCAGGCCAAGCGCCGAATTCAGCGGAATTCGCCAGCGCCCGGCCGTGATTTGTCAGGTAAGCCGACAGCCGCCACATTTGGATGGGAGTACAAACATGGCAAAGCGACCGCCGCTACGCGTTGGCATTGCCGGCATCGGTGCCATCGGGTTCGAATTGGCGCGACGGTTGGACGACGGCGCTCCGGGCTTGGCCTTGACCGCGGCGACAGCCGGGAACGCTGAAAAGGCAAAAAACCGACTGGCCGTTTTGTCGGCGCCGCCGCCGGTCTGTCAAATCGACGAGATGGTCGAAATGGCCGACGCCATCGTCGAATGCGCGCCATCCGGCACCTTCCTCGACATCGCCGAACCGGTGCTCGAGGCAGGCCGCATTTTCGTACCAGCCAGCGTCGGGCAGTTGCTTCAGCATTCCCATCTGCAGGAACTGGCGGCAGCGCGCGGTGGACGGATCGTGGTGCCCACCGGCGCCTTATTGGGCCTGGACGCGGTTCGCGCCGCGGCGGAAGGCAACCTGCAATCCGTGCGGTTGATCACCCGGAAACCGCCTACCGGGCTGGCCGGCGCACCGCACTTGCGCGACAACCAGATCGACGTCGGTGACCTCAAGGCGCCACTCAAGGTCTTCGAAGGGTCGGCCCGCGACGGCATTATTGGGTTTCCCGCCAACGTCAACGTCGCCGTGGCCTTGAGTCTGGCCGGCCTCGGCCCGGATCGGACGAGCCTTGAAATCTGGGCTGATCCATCGGTCACGCGAAACACGCACCGAATTGAAGTTGAAGCCGACAGCGCCCGCTTCACGATGACCATCGAAAACGTCCCGACCGAAGAGAATCCACGCACCGGGCGGATCACCGCGCTCAGCATTCTCGCCTGTCTGAAAGGCCTGGTGAGCCCCCTCAAGATTGGCAGCTAGGGCAATAGCACTGCCACCGCCCGGAGATAGGAAGCTGTGTCAGATCACAAATATTGCGAAAGGCTGGAATCCGCCGTTACTGCATTAGCTATTCGAGTGTTTGTGCCCTGCCCCGCCAGAGCCGCAAAAATTGACCGGAGGTTATCGAATCGGGCGCCTCCTGATCCACTCTGGCCGCCGCCCACGGGTTGACTTCAGGCAGTTCCGATTGCATTTCCGCGATTTTTGCATTGTCGGTCATTGCCGCGATGGCTTCCGCCAATGCCATTTGATCGGATGCATACCTGGCCGAACCTTGTCGACGATAACTTTCCGCCAGCCATAGATTGGCCAGCGGCGCGCCCGGATTTAGCACCAAACCGCGCTCGAAAAGACGCACCGCCTCGGCCGGAGCATCGGCCTGCAAGCGGCTGTAGGCGTCGTGGAATAACGTCCGCGCGGCTGCACGATCGGCGGATGTGACCACAGGCGACAGACTGATGATGAGCTTTAAACGCGCCCGAGTGGCGTTATCGGATACGTGATCGCCGACGGAATCCTTGGCCGTAGCTAGGGCCGGTACCGTTGCGGCAAGGAGAATGAGAAGCGCGGCCACTGGCGCGATATGCGGTAGTTCGCACAATCGGCGCCAGCCCCCATAGCCACGACATTTTCTCCCCGGACCAATCATGAACACTGAACTGCAATTATCGGTCCACAATTGATGTTATTTAATTTCAGTAAGTTATGAAAAATTCCTGAATACCAGTGTAATATCCTTCGACGGATCACCGCGGCGACCTCTGGATCGGGACATGGCAGACATTCTTTTCATTACTCATCCTGACGTGATCGTCGATCCCGCCATCCCGGTGCCGGACTGGCGTTTGTCAGTGCAGGGACGGCAACGTATGGCGGCCTTTGCCGATAGTCCCGTTGCCGACGCCATCCGCTCTATCGTCTGCAGCGAGGAACGCAAGGCCGTCGAATCTGCGGAAATTCTCGGCAACCGACGCCTGTTGACGCCGGTCAAATTAGCGGATCTCGGCGAAAATGACCGTTCGGCCACGGGATTTTTGCCGAGTACAGAATTCGAAGAGACGGCCGACTTATTTTTTGCCAACCCAACGCATAGCGTCCGCGGTTGGGAACGTGCCATTGATGCGCAACAGCGCATCGGCGCGGCTATTGACCATATCCGGGTCTCCGCCCCTACGGATCCGTCGACCGCGATCGCCGTGATCGCCCACGGCGCCGTCGGCGCACTCTTGCTCTGCCGGCTGAAGAACGTGTCGATCGATCGAACATGGGATCAGCCCGGCAGCACCGGTGGCCACTATTTTCGGTTTGCATGTAAGGACTTAAGCCTGAAACACGCATGGCGGCCGATCGATCTCGCGCCGAGCGGCCGTATTGAAGACGGATGAACGATACCAGCCAGGTTATTCGGCGGCCGCCCGTTTTGCTGGCACTTCATGGCCCGGCTTTGTCCGGCACGCCGGAAGCGGCCATGCAGAGCCCAGGCTCAAAACGGGCGGCGCCGTTGCCCTCGTAGTTTGGAGCGGATGTTCAGCTAACCGCTGTTGACGGTGTTGCTGAGTTCGCCGGATACGAAACTGAAAATGTTGCTGAGTGAAGAACCCAGGGCACCGAGAGCGGCAATAGCGGCGACGGAAACGAGAGCGGCGATCAAGCCGTATTCAATAGCTGTCGCGCCCGACTCGTCACGAACGAAGCTGTGAAGCGTGGTGGTCATGGCTTTGGTCTCCTTCTCTGGAAAAACCATGTCGCGAATGTTGGCGGCAACAGGTTAAAGAAATGTGTAAGTATATATACTTAACAATTGGTTATTATTACAATACGTACAATTATATCAAAATCATAAAGTAATATTATTGCAGTATAAATTTTCAGACCAGCATATTTACTGGTGTTTTATGGTTAACATAGTTCATTTATCGTTTTTAATGCTGAAATGCTTCGGAATAACCGCAAGTATATAGCACCATGGTAAGCCATCTATCCCGCTGCTGCCCTTAAAGGCGCTTGAATGCCAATACCGGAAAGATTAGTTCTGTGGTTGCGGTCTCGAATCGTCCCGGAGGTTCCCCATGCGTCTGCTCATCGCCATTTTGCTGCCTTTTGTTTTGTTCTTTACGATTGGCCGGCCTATTGCCGGCATCATTTGCCTGATTTTACAGCTGACCCTCGTCGCCTGGGTGATTGCCGCCATTTGGGCGGTCTACGCATTGAGCGAGTACAACACCGACAAGAAACTCGAAGACGTTCGACGCGGTGCCTGATGGGCATCGTCTCGACCACAGCGGCTGCTGACCCAACCGGTCGCGGAGCCAATTGACGACCATGGAAGACTCGCTTGGTGTCGGCAACCTGATCGGTCGCGTGATCGATTTTATCGCGGACTTGTTGCGGCCGATATTAGAGCCGCTTCACTTGATCGGCTGGGACCTCGGCGACTGGACTTTGTTTACGGCAATTCTCCTGCCGTTGGGCTGGTGGGCAATATTGCGAATTCGTGGCCAATCTACACGCGGGCGCCGCTATTTCATCTTGCTAATCGTCGGCTTCTTGCTCGGCGGCGTGATCGAGCATTACCAACCGAAGGCCGAATCCTGGCTCGGCGAAAAGCAGACCTGACACACCGCTCACTTGGGATAAACAGACCGTGAAAAGCCGGTGTACGGTACCCTATGGTATCAGCGGCTCTGCTACACTGCCTCTTGACGTCCCGTGCATCCGCGGCACCAGGACAATTAGGAGGGGTGGCTATGTGGCCGTCGACAGTAAGATCATGGTGGGTGGTGGTTGTTCTGGTTTTCATTGCGTCTGGCGCCAACGCACAAGCGCCGAGCGGGCATCTCACCCTTGAGAATCCGGGCACGCTGTCCGACGCTGAAGCAGAAGCCGCCTATCGGGAAATTGGCGAACAGCTAGCCGATCGATACGCCATATCGCGCGACGCCACGGCCATGGCATATTCCAAATGGACACGGCTCAACCGCGTACCCTACCTTTCGGCAACACACGGCAACCGCTACGTCAACAATTACGCCGATCAGGTCGCCGTCGATGCCGGCTACGGCGGCATGAAACGGGGCGATCGACTGCCGCCAGGTGCCGTACTCGCCAAGGATAGTTTCACCGTAACCAACAAAGGCGAGATTTATGGCGCCGCTCTCTTCCTCATGGAAAAGCTGGCGCCGGGCACCAATGCGAAAACCGCCAATTGGCGCTATGTGATGATTTTGCCAGATGGCAGTTTTGCCGGGGATACCCTGGGCGCCGATGCTGCTGACGTCACCTATTGCCATACCTGTCACCAGGCCAAAGCGGCGACGGATTATCTGTTTCAAGTTCCGAAATCGTTCCGGAAATAGCCGTCGCCTCGTCGTCAGCGTTGGCTGTCGCCGTTTTTGTGACGGCTGCACCACTCGAGGAACTTCTCGCTGGCGATGGCCCGACCGAAATGGAAGCCTTGCGCTTCATCGCAGCCAATACCGCGTAAGAAAGCCACCTGTTCGGCATTCTCGACACCCTCAGCCAATGTGGTCATGCCCAAATTCTGGGCCATTACGACAATAGCGCGGGTGATTGACACATCGTTGCGGTCGTTCGGCAACTCGGTGATAAACGAACGATCGATCTTCAACTTTTGGATCGGCAACCGCTTGAGATAGCTGAGCGATGAATGACCGGTACCGAAATCATCGATCGCCAGACGCACCCCAAGCGACCGAATTTCTTCCAACATACTGCCGACCTCGAAGACATCGCGCATAATGACGCTTTCGGTGATTTCGAGCTCAAGCCGTTTTGCCGGCGTGCCGGTCTCACGCAACACGTCACGAACGGTATTGACGAAATTTCCTTGCATGAGAACGGTGGGCGACAGATTGACCGCGACGCAGGGTTCGTCGATCCACTTGCCCCAATCGGCAACGTCACGGCAAGACCTATACAACATCCATTCCGTAAGCTCGCGTATGGCCCCCAACTCTTCCGTGATCGGAATGAAGGTATCGGGCATGATCAGACCGCGCTCGGGATGGCGCCAACGAACCAGAGCTTCGCCACCGACAACCGCCCCAGTCCTAAGATCGATCTGCGGCTGATAAAAGTTGACAAACTCCGTCTGCCTCAGCCCGTGTTCGATTTCGCTTTCCAACTCCTTGCGACGTCGAACTTTGGTGTCGAGTTCGACGTCGAACAGAAAATAGCGGTTTGCCCCCAACTCTCGCGCCTTGCTGCGTGCCAGTTCAGCATTTTGCAGCAACGCCGCGGGGCTATCCCCGCCAATCGGAAACGCCGCCACGCCAACATTGGCGCCGATCGTGATGACATCGCCGAAAACCTGATAGGGCTGCGCCATCAAGTCGATCAGCCTTGCCGCGCGGCCGAGAATATCCGTCAACCCGTCGGCGTCGGTGATCAGCATCGCGAATTCGTCGCCGCTCAGTCGCCCGACGGCCATGTTGCCGTTGCCTATCTCAATCAGCCGGCGCGCAATATGACGCAACAATTCGTCGCCGGCCTCGACGCCATACGACGCATTCACACCCTTGAACCGCTGAATATCCAACAGCAGCACCGCCGGCGACTGTGAAGTCGCGTCCGCCTCTCGCAGCGCTTGTTGCAGATACTCCGTGAATGTCGAGCGATCGGCCAGACGGGTGAGAGCATCACGACCAGAGACCGTCGACGGTGCGGCAGTTGCCGACCGGACCGTTTCACTATTCGTGGGACGATCCGCGCCGCCGTCCCGAGACCCGGTCCGGTCGGCCGCCGCGGCGCGTCCGGTGCCATCGCTACTAATCAGATAAAGTGCCCGCGCTTCGCCACCGGCGATGGGCAAAGCTTCCTCGACAGCGCGGACATCGATCGGCATCGCGACGGATTCACCGGCGGCGCCGCGAAGTTCCAATGTTGTGGGCAGGTCTCGATCCGCCAATTGGGAAAGATCGATGTTGGCCATGTGACGGTCTGGCCCGGACATGATTTCTTCTAAACGCCGACCGACCAATTCCTGTGACCCGACGAAACCGAGGCAATCGGCGGCGGCAGCATTGGCATAGACAATACGTCCACCAGCGCTCAAACAAACGAATGTCGGCAGATGATCAAGAACGCGACGGTATCGATCGTTAAACGCGACGGCAGGTCCGGATAAGCCGGAGGAGTCGGCGCGCACTTCTTCGAGGATCGCCAAATACAGCCCGTTGACGCTTTCGCTCATGGCCCGCAGCGTTACGGAGACCGACCGTATGGCACCTTGCGCGGTGATGACCTCCGCTTCGGCCGGCCGCCGACGCTGCAGCAGTTGGCGCCAGGGCCGCCCCGCGGCGGCGCCGGTTAGTCGCAGGTACCGCGCTAACGGTGCATCCCTGATCGCTTCCGGATCGGCGGCGGCAAGTAATCGCAAAGCGGTTTGATTGGCGAACAAAATAGTGGTGTCGTGGCATAACAACACCGCGTTCGGCATCGCGCTGGCAAGCACAACCGCCGACTGAGCGTCATCTTGATACTTTTGATCGGCCTGGAAAGCCATATTCCTGTCCGCGAGATACCCTGTCGCGCTACAAATAGACATAAAGGCAAAGCGCTAAGGCTTCATTAAATCGGCCCATCGCCAACAGGTCGTAGACGGCGTTCCGTTGCCAGAAAAAATGATTAACACCTTGTCAATGCGTGACTGCGATCTTGTCGCCAAGCGTTTGCGGGTTTCCCGCGGAACGGTGCCGCTGGCATCTATGTGACACCAATTCGCGTTGCATTTTCGGTAAATGTCCCGCAATCAGCAGATGTGGAGAACCGATGCGTAGAATCTACCGCAAGTTCGAAGATCGGGGTGTCCATGTTGGCTTCGGCACCCGGCTGTTGCGATTGGCACGATGCCGCCAATCGCGACAGGTTTCAACGGAACAGGAAGCGTTGATACCGAACTGGTCGGGCCACGGAACGGTTCAATCGGGCGATTTGGTCATGCCGATGACAAACCTGTCGGATTGGGCGGAAGTCGAAGGCCGTGACGGCGCGCTCTACGATCGCGTTATCGCCACCGGCATCGAATATGGCGGCCACATCGACCCAATTTTGATGCGCGATATATTGCTTGAGATCGATTTGATCTACGGCTCGGAAATGCAACGCGCGGAAGCGGAACGTGAGATCGCCCTCACCGATCACGACGCGGAAAATTCATACCTTGAAGTCCTGGCAATGTTCGGCCGCAAAGTTGGTACGGAAATCGGCCAGCGCGGTTTCATGGAGCTGACCCGCGCGGTGCTGGTTCAACTCGCAGAGCAGGACCCGACGGAGCTGCACCGCCTGGTCAAGGTGATCGCCGGTCACGTCGCCCGCCAATCCGACATGCGCCGAGCGGAGTTGCAAAAAAGATTGACCAGGATTTGCGATTTCGCCACACCGATTTGTTCATTGGTCACCAACGACACTTCGCGGGAAGTCGGCTTTCTGAGCCGTCAACAAAGTCTGATGGAACGGCTGCATGACAGCGTGTCCGGCTACCAGGAAGATCCCAAGACTGAGGTCCAGAATGCGGCGCTGCTATTGTGTGAGAACATGGCGGACTTCATGGTCTTTGCAAATTCACGCGCAAGCGGCATCAAGGATTGCATATTGGATCCGCAAAATTACACCGCAGACGACCGTTATGAGCGGTTCCTTGAAATCATCACCGAACAGCGCAAACGTATCGCCTATGCCTTAGATGGCTGGGCCCATCATGCTCGGACATGGTTTGCTATTCACCAACGCGACCGTGTCGGCAAAATCGATCTGATCCGCGCGATGGCGCGGGACATGCCGTCGCCGCCTTCCGAAGTGGAACATGTGATAGGTCCCTATCACCGCAATATGACACTGTTCGATCTCCGAAGCGGTGTCGTCAAAGAGTTGCACTCCTGGGCCGACGATGTGCTCGACGTCGAGCTGCTTGAGCGCGTCAAACTCGGCCGCCGCCGTGCGGCGGAGGGCGCCGATGACAAAATCAAGGAACCCAGCCGCGCAAAGGCTTAGCCCGAACCGGCGTCGCCGCCCTCTATCACCGTGAGCTGGAGTGTGTATCATCCTCCATCGACGCCCAGGAGGGGAGCATCATGAATCTACACGGCTACTTGACCGCCCGCGCCGAAGAAAACCGACCGGTTCGTGTCGGCCTAATTGGCGCCGGCAAATTCGGGGCAATGTTCTTGGCTCAGGCGCGGCGGACACCGGGCCTTCATGTGCTGGCCATCGCTGACCTTGACGTGGAACGGGCACGCAACACCCTCTCCGTCACCGGCTGGGACGAAGAACAATATGCCGCACCGGATTTCGCCAGCGCGCTGTCCAGCGGGCGGACCTATGTCGGCCCGGACGCCGGGCGAATGATTGCCGCCGACGGCTTGGATATCGTCATCGAGGCGACAGGGTCGCCGCAGGCGGGCATCGCCCATTGCTTGGCGGCCATCGAAGCCGGCCGCCACGTCATCATGGTCAATGTCGAAGCCGACGTGGTGGCAGGACCGCTGCTGGCGAGCCGAGCCGCGGCGGCCGGTGTGATTTACTCGCTGGCCTGGGGCGACCAACCGGCCCTGATCTGCGAACATGTGGATTGGGCTCGGGCTTCAGGCTTCGAAGTGGTGGCAGCCGGCAAAGGCACACGCTATCACCCAAGTTTCCATGCTTCGACACCCGACACCGTGTGGGGCAATTTCGGCTGGACCGAGGAAATGGCGGCCCGCGGCCGCGCCAACCCGAAAATGTTCAACAGCTTTATTGACGGCAGTAAATCGGGCATCGAGATGACGGCGGTCTGCAACGCCACAGGCTTGACGCCGCAGCCGGACGGCCTCGCGTTTCCGCCGGCGGCTTGCGAAGACCTGGCGGAAATCTGCAAACCGAAGTCGGCGGGTGGGCAACTGTCCCATTCCGGCACGACGGAAGTGGTATCATCGCTTAATCGCGACCAATCGCCAGTGAACAATCATCTGCAGATGGGGACCTACGTGGTGGTTAAAGCGGACCATGACTATGTCCGCCATTGCTTCGAAGAATACAACATGCTGCCCGACCGCGAATTTCGACATATGGCGCTCTATCGGCCAACCCACATGATCGGCCTGGAACTCGGCATATCCGTCGCGGCGATCGCCGGCCGCGGCGAAGCCACCGGCCGGCCAATCGCCTTCAATTCCGATGTCGTCGCGACCGCGAAGCGCGACCTCAAGGCTGGTGAAGTACTGGACGGCGAAGGCGGCTATTGCGTCTGGGGTAAGCAAATGCCGGCCCAGGCGTCATTGGCGTCCGGCGGGCTGCCGCTCGGCCGCGCGCAGGACATCCGGTTGAAACGCGACATTGCGACCGGCGAGGCTTTGTCATGGGACGATGTCGATTACGACCCCGCCGACAATGCGGTCAAGGTGCGACGAGAAATGGAAGCAGCATTCGGGCGGGTGAACCGCCAGTAAAATCCGGCCCCCACGAGAGGCTACGCCGTGGGAGCCGGTGGGGAAAGCCGGCAACATCGAGTTGGGTCAGCGAATCCGCCGGCCTGCCCTGTGAGGATATCTACTGGCACCGCGGCTATTTCAATTGATCAGACTCATTCCGGCATAAGTCGAAACATGCCTGATCTTATCGGAATAACAACGATCTTCACTTTCTCGCATTCGCGCCGACGCTCTATTCAGCTGTGATAAGTGCCACAGTCGCTGGGTGACATTTGTCACTGCCGATTTCCTCCATGTCGTTACTGTCTTGTTCCAAGACCCATCTTGAACCTTAGACCGTCACCGTCACGGCGCTGTGAGGGCGGCGTGACAAGTTTGTGAAAAAAGCGACAATGATGCAGACTGTCAGTCACGGACGAACAAACAACGGCTCGGAACCGCCGCCGGCGGAGCGGCGGATAACCGAGCGAAAACAGGGACATCGCGCGTTAACAATGAGCGGCCTCCATCTCAAACTGTTTGGTGAAGTACAAGCCAGGCGCGGCACGGTGACCCTGCTCGAATTGCCGGGGCGCAAAGCGACGGCCTTGCTGGGGTACTTGGCTCTATCGGCCGGCCGATCTGAATCTCGTGAAAAATTGGCCGACCTTCTATGGGGCGACCACTTCGAAGAACAGGCCAAACAAAACCTTCGACAATGCCTGACGCGCTTGCGCAAGTCCCTGGGCGAACCCGCGGTCCTAATCGGAACGCCGGGCAGACTGAGTTTGGACGAAGCCGGCGTGCAAACCGACATTCAACAGTTCGAATCCTTGGCCGCTGTCGACGACGAGGCGGCGCTCGAAAAAGCTGCCGGCCTACACGACGGCGAGTTGATGGAAGGCCTCGACGTCGCTAATCCCGAATTCCAAGATTGGATCCTGTCGCAACGGGTTCGGCTCGCAGACATGCACCATGGCGTTCTGGAGCGTCTGGCGGCGCTGCGCCAAGCCAAGGGCGACTACGACGGCGCCATCATGTGCTGGCGCAAAAGTTTGTTGACCGATCCACTGCGTGAATCGGCCTATCGCGCCCTGATGCGGCTCTATGTGGAAATTGGCCGGCGCACGGCCGCTCTAAAAGAATATCAGGCGTGCGAGGAAACTTTGCGGCGCGATCTCGGCACTGAACCGGATATTGAAACGATCACGCTATACCGCGAAATCGTGGCCGGCGAAAAACAACCGGAACCGGCGGTCGCGACGATTACACCTTCCCATGATGAACCGGCAATCGCGGTCCTGCCATTCGAAAACTTGGGCGGAGACGACGATCGGGACTATTTCGCCGACGGCGTTTCCGAGGACATCACAACCGAATTATCACGCTTTCAATCCTTGCTCGTGATCGCCCGAAATTCCAGTTTTCAATACAAAGGCATGGCGCGCGACGTACGCATGATCGGCCGTGAACTGGGTGCCGACTATATCTTGGAAGGCAGCGTCCGGCGCGATGCGAACCGGCTCAGAGCTACCGCTCAGTTGGTCGATGCCGTGACGGCGGAACATATTTGGGCGGAGCGTTACGACCGTGACGTTTCGGATTTGTTTGATCTGCAGGAAGAAATTACCGGCAACATTGTCGGCAGCATTGCGCCGGAAATAGCGCTGGCGGAAGTCAAACGCGCGGCCCGGAGCCGAAGCGGCGACATGCGCGCCTATGACGTTGCCATGTCGGCGATGACTTTGCTGCGCGAAGCGCGCTCGACCGTCGACAAAGAACTGTATCAACGCGCACTCGATGAAGCGGAACACGCCACACAATTGGACCCCCAATGCTCCGAAGCCTGGGCGTCATTGGCATTTGGGTACGCGGTTCGCGCCTTTGCCCGCCTCAGCGATAACCCCGAGCAAGACGTCAAGCGTGCCCACGACGGTGCTGAAAGGCTCCGGCAATTGGATGGCCGCGACCACCGCGCCTATCTCTGGCTCGGTTGGTCTAAGCAGATCAAACGCGACTATGACGCCGCACTCGCCGATCTCCGGCTCGCCCGGGAACTCAATCCCAATTGCACCTTGACGCTGTCGATCCTTGGCGCCACCGAGGCCGTCGGCGGCCTGCCCGACGATGCGCGCAATCACATTCGTCTGGCCATGCGGCGCAGCCCCAGAGACCCCATGCTTGCGTTCATGTATGCCGTTCTGGCCTTCGCCGACTTTGCCACGAAAGAATTCGAGGACGGCATTCATTGGGCAAGGCAAGCGATTCAAGTTCACCCGGCGGCGCCGGCCAATCACCTGATCCTCGCCGCCAACCTGGTCGGAACCGGCGCTATGGGCGAAGCCCATGAGGCCCTGGATGTACAGCGCCGGATCAGCCCGGAACTGATGGATCATCATCTCGAGATCGCAACCTGCCCCTTCCGATCAACCGACGATGCCGAACGCTACGTCGCGGCGCTTCGCCGGGCCATCGGCGTCAATACCCCGTTGTCGATCGTCGAAGGATAGTTTGACGGCCGTCGGATTCGGCCTTTGGCAGAAATCGTGGGGTCTTTGTCATTGACGCCATGACATCGACGGATGATGCTGGCGGCATGCAATCCGATCACACATCGACACGATCCGTAGCGATCCTGATATTTCCGGACCATCAGATCCTCGACGCCACCGGCCCGGCCGGCGCATTTGGGTCCGCCAACCAAATATTGGCAGAGCACGGCATCGATTCCGCCTACGACGTGGGTGTGTTGGCGGAACAAGTTGGCCCAATCCGAAGCTCGTCGGGTGTGTCGCTGCACGCAGACCGTAGTTGGCTTGACGACAATGCGGCCTTTGACACGCTTATCGTAGCCGGCGGCACCGGGACCGAAGCGGCATGCGGCAATCGCGACCTCGTCGCCTGGATCGCGCGGACCGCGCCAAGTGCTCGGCGGCCTTGTTCGGTATGTTCGGGCGCTTTTCTGCTGGCCGCCACCGGCTTGCTTGACGGCCGCAAGGCGGTCACCCATTGGCAGAGCTGCCAGGTCCTGCAGCGCCTACATCCGGCTATCACGGTCGAACCCGACGCCATCTTCGTGCGCGACGGCCCCTATCGGACATCCGCCGGCGTCACCGCCGGCATGGATTTGGCGTTGTCCTTGATTGAGGAAGACCACGGCCGCGCCATCGCATTGGCTGTTGCCCGGCAGTTGGTCATGTTCCTCAAACGGCCGGGCGGTCAATCACAGTTCTCCGCGCATCTGCTGGCGCAAGATTGTGCCGACGGCCCTATTTCGGCGGTTTGTGCCTGGGCTCTCGAGCATCTGGGGCAAGATCTTCGGGTTGATGTGTTGGCAGAGCGCGCGGCGATGAGCCCGCGGACTTTCGCCCGCGTTTTTCACCACGAAACCGGACAGACGCCCGGCAAGTTCGTTGAAGGCGCCCGCCTTGACCAGGCTCGACGCCTATTGGAAGAAACCGGCTTCAGCATCGCGTCAGTGGCCGGCCAATGCGGCTTCGGTAACGACGAACGCATGCGCCGCACGTTCCACCGACACCTCAACGTGAGCCCGGAAGATTACCGCCGGCGCTTTGCGGCGCAACTGACTGCGTAGAAATTTTATTGAACCAGGAGACAATCACATGAGCCTGACGATCGGAATTTTGTTTTTCGAGGATACCGAGGAATTGGACGCAATCGGCCCTTGGGAAGTCTTTAGCTTTGCCCTGTCGCAGAAAGACGATTGCAGGGTCGTCACCCTGTCAGAGAGCGGCGACACAGTGACGTGTGCCAAGGGCCTCAAGATCGTGCCGGATTTCGCGCTCGCCGACGCACCGCCATTGGACGTGCTGTTGGTGCCGGGCGGCATGGGGACGCGGCGGGAACAACATAATCAAGGCCTGCTGGATTGGATTGCCAAAACGGCGGCGAATTGCCAATGGGTGACCAGCGTCTGCACCGGTTCGTTGTTGCTGTACAAGGCCGGCGTCGCCCGCGGCAAACAGGTCACCACCCACTGGTCATTCGTCGAAAAGCTCCGGGAGATGGGCGACATCACCGTGCGAGACGACGTCCGCTTCGTACGCGACGGCAATTTGGTAACCTCCGCCGGCGTCTCGGCGGGCATCGACATGGCACTTTGGCTGGTCGGCGAGATCTATGACCCGGACTTCGCCCGCGCGGTCCAGAAAGGCATCGAATACTACCCGGCGCCGCCCTACACAGCGGCAGTCTGATCAGGCGGCAAGGTCCGTTCCCGCACTGGTACCGGCGAGCCGGCCAAAGACCGAACCCGCGGTCAGGCCGGTGCCGCCGGGATAGTTGAAGAAGAACAAACCACCGACCAGCTCGCCCGCCGCGTAGAGGCCCGGAATAGCCGCACCGTCGACGTCGACGACGCGGCCACCGTTGTCGATCTTCAGGCCGCCGAACGTGAACGTGATGCCACACGTAATGCCATAGGCTTCATAGGGCGGTGCATCCAGGGTATTGGCCCAGTTCGACTTCACCGGCTTGATGCCGTCTGCGGCGCGGCCATCTTTGACGTTGGGATTGAAGGGCACATCTTGCCGAACCGCGCCATTGAATTCCGCGACGGTTTTGAGGAACTGCCCGGCGTCGACGCCCTCCATTTTCTCCGCCAGCGCTTCCAAGCTATCGGCTTGCACCTTGGTGACCTGCCGGATCCGATATTCGTCGCGCAACAGATGGCTTACCTTCGTATCGAACACCTGCCAGGCAAACTGACCCGGCTGGTTCAGCACTTCGCGGCCGTATTTGGCGTAGGTGTAGTTGCGAAAATCCGCACCCTCATCGACAAAACGGCGGCCCTCTCCATTGACCAATATACCAAATGGATAAGAGTGTTTCTGGAAGGCGTCACCGACCAAGAGGTCGCCGAACTCCGGCGCATTGCGGTCCCAGCCGACGGCGTGACAGCCCGACCAGTTACCGGCCGGCATGGCACCGATATCCAAGGCCATGCGAATGCCGTCACCGGTGTTGAAGCGACTGCCGCGCACCTTGGCAAGCTCCCAACCCGGACCGAGATATCGGGTTCGCATTTCCGAATTGGCTTCGAAACCGCCAGCGGCCAGCACCACGGCACCGGCACTGAGGTCCTGAACCGCCCCGTTTTGCTTGACACGGACGCCTTGTACGGTCACTTGATCGAACAACAATTCAATGGCACGCGCACCGTAGCGAATTTCGATGCCCTGGTCGCGGGCCAGCTTGGTTTCCGTTTCGATCAAACCAGGACCACCACCCCAAGTCTCGACCGTGAGGCCGCCCCAAAACTTGAACCGACCGTCGACCTTGAAGGCCTGGCGGCCCCAAATCGGCGCAAACCGAACACCTTTTTCCTGCATCCAGGCCAATGTCTCAAAGCTTCGACGAACCAGGGTTTCGACCATATCCGGATCGGTTCGGTACTGCGTGACGCGAAACATATCATCGAAGAACTGATCTTCGTTATACGTCCCGAAATCGGTCATATCGATTTCAGCGTTGGTCAGGTCCGGCATCAAGCGCTTCAGATCCTCGACGCCATCGTAGGCGACGCGCATGGCGCCCGCGGTAAACCGGCTGTTGCCGCCGGACTCTTCTTCTGGTGCGCGTTCCAGCATCAGCACCGATGCCCCGGATTCTCGCGCCGCCAATGCCGCACAAAAAGCAGCGTTGCCGCCGCCGACCACAATTACATCAAATTTTTCGGACATGGATCTTCTCTCCCCGGCGCGCGATTGTAGCCGAGGCGGGCGCTACGACAAGGGCAGACGCCACATTTCACCCGAAGTGGAAATCAAGCAACCGGGCGGCTTATTTTATGGAGCATGGCGTAAAGGGTTGGCACCAAGATCATTGTCAACACGGTGCCGAATGTAAGGCCGGCCATGACGGTCACAGCGAGCCCGACCCAAAACACATCCTGCAATAGCGGCACCACCCCCAATACGGTGGTCGCAGCCGCCAAGATCACCGGTCTGAGGCGCGACAGGGCGGCCTGAACCACGGCCTCGTAAGGCGTCATGCCGGCGTCCAATTCCACATTGATTTGGTCGAGCAGAACAATGGCGTTCTTGATCATCATGCCGGCCAGGCTCATGGCACCGAGCAATGCCAAAAACCCGAACGGCGTCTTGGTCGCCAACAATCCCGCGGTGATGCCGATCGCGGCAAAGGGAATGGTCAAGATAATCACCAACGGCGGGCGAAAGGCATTAAACAGCGCGACGATGATCACCAGCATGATACCGACGGACGGAATGACTCCGGGAATCAGTGATTTTTGGGCATCAACGGTGCCCTCGTACTCGCCGCCCCATTCCATCGTGTAGTTCTTTGGCAGTTCGATAGCTTCGACCTTGCTCACCACCGCCGCACGCAATGTCGGCAGCGTTTGACCCTGCACAGGATTAGCTTGCACGGTTACCGTACGGCGCCGATCGCGCCGCCAAATCATCGGATTTTCCCATTTTACTTTGACACCGTCGGTGACCTGGGAAAGCGGCACCGTGTCGGCAGACATAAACGGATTGACCGGGAGCACGTCCATGCCGCCGACATTTTGTCGCTCAGCTTCGATCCGACGAACGACGATCGGAATCAGATCGTCACCTTCACGGTACAGGCCAATACTCAAACCGTCGAAAGCGCGTTTTGTTGAATTGGCCAAATCCGGTCGTTCGACACGAGCCCAACGAGCGCGCTGTTCATTGAAAACCGGCACGACTTTCTTCACCGGTTGGCGCCAATTGTCATTGGAATAATCGGATATCGGCTCGGACGCCAGGACCGACTGCACCTCTTCGGAAAGCCGCCGTAAGATCGCCGGATCCGCCTCCGCCGGGCCGCTCAGCCGCAGCTCGAACTTCCAGCTATAGCTTGGCCCAACGCCGAATTTGCGCATCGGCAACAAGGCGCCCGGATAAAGCGCCGCCAATTTTTCGCTGTACTCGTCAATCAGCTCATTGATTTCACGAAAGTCATGGACGTTGACGATTAGCTGCGCGTAGGACTGATAAGGCGATTCCGGATCCACGGGCAAATAGAAACGCGGCGGACCGGCACCAATGAACGCAGCCACGCTTTCGACGCGTTCGTCTTGTTGCAGCAGTTCTTCCGCCTGCCCTAAGTCCTTAGCGACTTGCTCGATACGGGTGCCTTCAGGCGCCCAGTAGTCGATCATGAACTTGCGCATGGAGGAGTCCGGGAAGAAGAGCTGATCGACATTTCCAAAGCCGATGATGGCAACGACCAGCAACCCAATGACACCACCGAGAGTCAGGAAGCGTACTTTCAACGCCAAATCCAGCAGACCACGAAAGCCACGGTAGAAACGGCCGCCATAAGGGTCGCCAGACCCCTTCGATGCTTTCAGCATATCCATGCATTGCAACGGCGTCAGGGTCATGGAAACGATCCAACTGACCAACAAGGAAATCGCCACCACAGTGAACAGAGTCCGGCAATATTCACCGGCACTCTCCGTCGATGCGAAGATCGGATAAAACGCCATCACCGCCACAACGGTCGCGCCAAGCAACGGCCAAGCGGGCTGTTGCGCCGACTCAATGGCTGCCTGTTTGCGATCCATGCCCTGTTGCAGCCGGGACACGATTCCATCGGCAACGACGATGGAATTATCGACCATCATACCAAGCGCAATCACCAACGCGCCGAGCGACATGCGCTGGAGGTCGATGTTGAAGATGTCCATCAGAATGAAGCTGGCAAGGATGGTGACGATCAACGAGGTACCGATGATCACGCCCATGCGCCAGCCCATGAATACCGTCAAAATCACCAAAACAATGGCAACCGCTTCTGCGAAATTAACAAGAAAGCCGTTCACGGCTTCAGCGATAATGTCCGATTGCCAATGAACCCGGTGCATGTCGATACCGACCGGCAATGAGCCGGTTAGTTCCTCCAGCCGCCGGTCGACGCGACGCCCCATCTCGACGACGTTGATGCCGGCTTGATTGGTGATTGAGAGGCCGATGGCCGGCTCACCGTTATAGCGCAACATGGTGTAGGCCGGTTCGACGTAGCCCTGACGCACTTTCCCGATATCCCCGATACGCAGGAGCTCGCTTGAACGCGTGGCGGATGGCGAGCCGCTTGCGGCTCTGGCCCCATCCAGCGCCGAGGGCGTCACAACCAAATCGGCAATATCCCGCGGTGATTTGAACTCGCCGGTCGGCGCGATCCGCATGCGCTGTTTGCCCAAATCGACGCTGCCTGCATCAACCACCAGGTTCTGCGCTTGCAACGTCGCCTTTAGATCTGCATCGGTAATGCCGAGTTGGGTCAGCTGACTATCGGAAACATCCAGATAGATGACTTTATTCTGCACGCCCCACAGATCGACGCGGGCAACGCCGTCGATCAGGCTGATTTCTTTCTTCAGCGCCTTTGCGTAGGTCTCAATATCGGCGTAACTGTAGCCGTCACCGGTCACCGCCAGTTGAAAGCCGAAAACGTCGCCAAAATCGTCGCCGACCGCGGGCCGATCTGCGCCAGGAGGCAAGGTCGCCTCGATGTCGCGCACTTTGCGCCTAAGCTGATCCCAAATCTGCGGCAGTTTGTCTGACCAGTATTGCGGTTGAATTTCAACTTTAACCAGCGACTGGCCGGCTCGCGAATACGACTCGATATACTTGACCTCGGCCATTTCCTGGAGCGCCAGCTCTATACGGTCGGTAATTTCGAGCTCGACCTCCAACGGGCTGGCGCCAGGATAATTAGTGGTGATGACCGCGGTCTTCACCGTAAAAGCCGGGTCTTCCAGCTGACCAAGATTGCGGAAACTCGCGAAGCCGCCGACAACCAATAAGAAGACTATGAAATAGGTGACGGCCTTTTTGTCGATAGCAAGTGCGGCGAGGTTCATGTCCCGTTACCCGCCCTGTCCAAGCAACCGGACCTGTTGGCCCTCGCGAAGCGAATGCACGCCCGCGGTGACCAGGACCTCGCCTTGCTCCAAGCCGCTTTGAATTTGTATGCCAAAATCGGTCAACTCGCCGACCGACACTTCACGGCGGCTGACCTTTTTCGACGCTTCATCGACAATCCATACGTAGGTCTTGCCGTTCTCGCCATCCGAAAACGTAGCCGACGTCGGCACCTCTATCCGCGACCGGCTTTCCGAGACTGTGCTGCCGGCCGGCGGTGTGCCCGACGCTTTGCCGGCCATGCCGGGAAGAATCCTGACGCCTTCGGGCTGATCCATAATTAGGGTTACCGGATATGTTCGGGTCGTCTCCGACGCTTCGGTGCCGATTTCCTTGATTGTGGCTGGTATCTTGTGTTCGGGAAACGCGTCATAGACGACAACAATGCCTTCGACTTCCGGCGCGTAGGAGATCAGGCTTTCCGGGATGTCGACCACCATTTCGATACTGGAGCTGTCTAGCAACCGCGCGATCGACTGTTTGGCGCGTACGTCCTCGAAATTTTCCACATAAGTCGCAACGATTCGACCGGCGAATGGCGCCTGTATGTCGGTGAAGCCGAGGTCGAGTTGTGCCTGTTTCACGGCCGCCTTGGCAGCTGCGACCTCCGCTGACGAGCGGCTCTCCGCCGCGATAAAGCGGTCCACTCGTGCCTCGCTGACATGGCCCTTGTCCAATAAGATACGGTTGCGTTTGAGCGTCAGCTTATCGTTGGTGTGCGTCGCTTCAGCGCGCTTCAAACTCGCGATTTGGCGGTCGACTTCCGCCTTGTAGGTAGCCGGATCAAGTTGCGCGACCAAGTCGCCTTTCTTCAATTCATCGCCAACATTGACCGGCAGCTTCATCAACTGGCCTTGGACACGAAACGCCATATTGACTTCGTTGGTCGCCTTGGCGCGGCCGGAAAACATGCGTTGTCCGAAGGCCTCCGATCCTGTGACCTTCATCGCCTTGACCGGGCGCACGACGGGTTCTTCGGCGACCATTTCCTCTTCGCACGCCGCTAAAGCCAGTAATGTCGGCAGCATCAATACGGTGAGCGCCGTGCGCACGGGGTGATAAATCATAGGAAATTCCATTTCAGAAAACCGTCGTCGTCGGACGGAGTCTGATGCAGTCGCCTTCGAATATCAATCGGTTGTTTGCCCGATTTGAAATGAAATAGGCGGGCCGGCGACGGAATTGCTAAAGCCGATCGATGACCTGTTCTCCGAACTCGGCGATTTTCTCTTCCAGGTCCGGCAAAAAATCCGTCAGCCTGAGGGCGATCCGGTCGACGCCGCGGGCGGCGCATTCCTGGACCGCGCCCAAAGGATCGGCGCTGGCGCCGGGCAGCGCCGCAGGACAGCCGGTGGTGATTTCGATGGCGCTCGGGTCGCGGCCGGCTTCTTCGGCGGATTGTCTGGCGATATCAAGCAAGGGCGCGATATCGACCTGTGCACCGGTCGCCGGAAAAAATCCGTCGCCCAAACGGCCGGCACGGCGCGCCGCCATCGTGGAATGACCGCCGATCAAAATCGGTACCGAGCCGTTGACCGGCTTCGGATTGCAGCTCACGGCGGAAAACTCGACGAACGGACCCTTGTAGCTGACGTCATCGCCGCTCCAAAGCGCCCGCATCGCGGCGATATAGTCATCGCTGCGGGCGCCGCGCTTGTCGAAAGGAATGCCGAGGGCGTCGAATTCTTCCCGCAACCAGCCTACGCCGATGCCGAGGCTGAGGCGACCACCGGTCAAATGGTCCAAAGTTGCGACTTCTTTGGCCAGAACGAGTGGATTGCGCTGCGGCAAAATAAGCACGCCGGTCATAAACCGAAGCCGTGTGGTGACACCGCTGACAAAAGCGATCCAAATGAGCGGGTCCGGCATTTTCGACTGGTGACCGCCGGGCAATTTCCCGGACGCTGCGTAAGGATAGGTCGAGGCATAGTCCGTCGGCCACACCACATGTTCGATCGCTATCAACGATTCAAAACCGGCCGCCTCGGCGGCCAAGGCCAGGCGTTTGGCGCCGTCCGGATCCGGCCGGATAGAATTGGCGAATTGCAGTGCGAATTTCATAGATATTCCCTATTGCTAACTGGTCTAGCCGGCGGCTTGCCGAGCAATCTCCGCGAACACCGGATCCAGTTCGCGCCCCAATTCCTGAACTGCGGTGACGCCATAGACCTCTAACGCCTGGCTCGGTTCGTGATAGGTCAATCGGCTGCCGCCATCCGGCAAGGCGGTCACGTAAAACCGTAGTGGCGGATCGACGCCGACGGACGCACCGGCCTTCAACAACTGCATCACCAACTTTTTGCCGGTAACAGTGACCACCTGGGCGTTCGGGTCGGTCACGGCAATGGTCTCGACACCGCATTTGCCGCAGGCACCGACATTTGTTTCGAACGCATGCCCGGCGATTGCTGTGGTCAACCGCTCTACCAGCTGCGGCGCCTGAAGGCTCGAATCGACGGTGCGGACGCCGTTGTCCGCCGGCTGCTGCCACCAGCCGTAGGCGGCGGCGAGACCGGCGGCGATCAAAACCGTGATGGCTGTGCGCTCAAGCCGCATGGCGTTTCGCTCCCTGCCGGCCACGATGCCATCGCGGCCGGATTGGATCAAGGATTCACCGGTCGGACGCTTCGCCTAACGATGATCATGAATTAGGGCGTTGGATCCCCCGGCGTTCGCGGCTACCCTTTGCGGTGATTGCACCCTCACCCCCGACGTGCGAAAGGCCAAAGCCGTGCCACAGATCAATGCCGACCGTCTGCTTTCCGATCTTCGCTACCTGCGGTCCATCGGCGCCGTCGACAATGGCGTCGTGCGACCGGCTTTTTCCGAACCCGACATGACGGCGCGCAATTGGCTAAAGTCGTGTTATCAGGATGCCGGGCTGGATGCTCAGATCGATGGGCTCGGCAACGTTCTTGGCCGATCGAGTAATGCCGGGCCGGCGCTGCTGATCGGGTCCCACTCCGACACCCAACCGACCGGCGGCTGGCTCGACGGTGCGCTCGGCGTGATCTACGGCCTCGAAGTGGCCAGGGCGCTCGGCGAAGATTCCGAAACCCGCCATCTGGCGGTCGACGCGGTCTCCCTCCAGGACGAAGAATCCCGATTTTACGGCTGCATGGGCAGCCGCTCACTCTGCGGCGCCTTTACCGCCGACATGGAAGCCGATGCGGTCGACAAGGACGGTGTCCGGTTGGCAGACGCACTTGAAGCCGCGGGGCTCGCCGGGCAACCGCGGCTCCGCTTGGACACGGACCGCTATGTCGGCTTTCTCGAAGCGCATATCGAACAAGGACCGCATTTAGAAGAAGACGGCATGACCATCGGCGTGGTTACGTCGATCGTCGGGCTCGGCGGCCGGCGTTTTGTCTTTAAAGGGCAGCAGAACCACGCCGGTACCACCATGATGGCCATCCGCAAGGACGCGGCCACGGCACTCTATGCCTTGGCCCACGCCATCAACGAGCGATTCCCCGAAGTCGCCGGCCCGCGTTCCGTCTGGACCATGGGCCGCGTTGTTGTCGAACCCGGCGCCGCGGCGATCGTGCCGGGCTATGCCGAGTTAGAGCTGCAGTACCGCGATCAATCGACTGACGTGCTCGACCGCTTCGAGGCTATCGTCGACGAGCTGGTCGCCGATATAAACGGCCGCGGCGGTGCGACGGTCACGGCAAGTCCCTCGCGCGTGCGCATCTCGCCAGCCCACATGGATCAGAATTTCCGGCGTCACATCGGCGCCGCGGCCGAGGCCAACGTGCCAGGGAAATGGACCGAGATGCCGAGCGGCGCTTTCCACGACGCCGGCATCATCGCCGACATCATGCCGTGCGGCATGGTGTTCATCCCCTCGATCGGCGGTGTCAGCCACGATTTCGCTGAGGACAGCCACGACCAAGACATCGTCCGCGGCTGCCAGGTGCTGGCCGACGCCGCGGCCCTGATCCTAAGCGAATAGAAGGTCGAACTGACCATGAGCAACTGGCGCCAAACCCTGCGCGGCATGGTGTTTCCGTGGCATTGCGACCAATTCGGCCATATGAATGTCCGCTGGTACGGCCACTTCTTCGACGATGCCGGGTTTCATATCTGGCCGATGATTGGCGTCAAACAAGCGTTGTTCGATCACTATGGCCTACATACCGTGATCGCACAGACGAACACCGAATTTGTCCTCGAAGTCACCGCCGGCTCGCCGATCGTGATCGAAAGCGGCTTCACGCGGCTCGGTACCAAAAGCCTCAGTCACGCCCAGCGCCTGTATCATGCCGACACCGGACAAATTCACGCCCGCCAAGCCACGGCCGAAGTCTTCTTCGACCCCAAGACCCGCAACGCCGTCGCCATCCCCGAAGAGATCAAGGCCATCGTCGCCGATCACTTGGTCGACCCGGAAGACCCACCAAGTTCCATAACCTGAAGCCCGCTGCCGCCGCCTCGGTATTCACGGTCCTGCCGGAATCGGCAACCAATTTGGGGGTTGATGGTCGTATTGTGGGAGTCGAGGATTCGGGCGTAATTACCGTTGATAATGGGCGCAATATTTCATACGATTACAACTTACGTGGACAGCAACCAATATAGATAAAATGTGCTGGCTCTTATAGAAGCCAACCAAATACCTTCAATCACGCGCAGGCGAGGTGGATGTCATGAGTGCAATTTTTGGCGAGACACTGGTTATTGAACAAGATGACGGCACACCAATAGAGCTCGTCGTCTGGGGCGATGAGTTTTACGTCCGCTATGAAACCAAGGATGGCTACACCGTTTGTCCAGATTCTCGTTGCGACTGTTTCTGCTACGCGGATCTGCGCAACGGCCGTTTTGTCTCGACTGGAGCGGCCGCCGACAAGCGACCACCGGCTGGGCTGCGCCGGCATCTAAAAGAAAGTGTGGAGGTCCGCAAAGCCCGTTTTGGGGCCCGCTTCGATCAACTGCGCAGCCGGCCTCCACGCGCCGAACATGATGGCCGCGTACTTACCCTCGGTCCCAACGATGGTCTGCTAGACGGTCGAAGGGTCAGCGAGGGTGATGTGATGGGCCTGACCATCCTGGTCGAATTCTCGGACGTCGCGGCATCGGTGACCGCACAAGACGTGGATGCACTTCTTAATTCCGAAAATTATTCGGCAAACGGCAATTTCTGCTCCGTAAACGAATATTTCCGCATCGTGTCTAGTCAAAAATTGAACTATCGAAATCATGTGGTAGGACCGGTCACGCTGCCCAACACGAAGAAACACTACGAGACTACGTCAATCGTACCGGAAGCGTTCAGCATGGCGATGGCGGAGCTCGATTCGGATGGCGTGAACCTGGTGCAATTCGACAGCCTGAATGAACATGTTTTGGACGCGGTCAACTTCATGTATGCGGGCGCAACCGTTTACGGCATCAACGGCAACGATCAAAACCCGAGCGACCTTTGGCCGCACAATTCTCGGACGAACCAGCACCACAACGGTTTCAGAACCGATTTCTACATGCTTTCGAGCATGGGACGCCGGGCGGTTGATCTATCAATCGGCACATTCTGCCATGAAAGCGCGCATTTGCTTTGCCGGTTCCCAGATCTCTATGACTACGGCAGCAGGGATGGTGACTCGCAAGATAGCCGCGGTATTGGCCGCTATTGTCTGATGGGCAGCGGAAATCATTTGAACCGCGGCCGCACGCCTTCAGCCGTCTGTGCCTATCTGCGTGACCTCGTCAATTGGACGGACGACGAAATCCTGCTCACCGGTTCCGGCAATCATCAGGCCGAACATGGTGCCTACGGTCAAGTGATCCGATATCCGACGAGCGATCCCGACGAGTATTTCCTGGTCGAAAACCGTTCGCGGATCGGGTTAGACCAGCATCTGCCTTCAGACGGCCTTGCGGTTTATCATTGCGACAAGCAGGGGTCGAATGAGTTCCAGGCAGGGACAGCATCGCGCCACTACCAGGTCGCATTGCTGCAGGCCGACGGACGGCGTGATCTGGAAATGAATATCAGAAGCGACGCCGACGACCTCTTTGGCGCAATCGCCGGTGTCGCGCTGGCCCATGATACCTCACCGCACTCGAACTTGTGGGACGGCAGCGATTCTGGACTGGTGGTGACCGACATTTCACCGCCGGGCGAAGTTATTGATTTCCAAGTGGGCACGGCCGGCGACGCCATCGATCGCCATGTAACAGGTGAAACCATCGCCCACCTGCTGATCCCCGACAATGAACCCGAGGGCGTGAGCAGCTCCATCTCGATTGCGCCACAGGGAAAACTCACCGACATTTCGGTGACCGTTGATATTACGCACAGTTTCATTTCCGACATTACTGTATCCCTGACTTCGCCAAGCGGCACCAATGTTATGCTGCACAACAAGGAAGGCGGAGCATCTGACGATCTGAAAATGACCTACACCGCCGATAACGCATCTTTGGCGGACTTTGCCGGGGAAGCCATTTCAGGCAACTGGGTGCTTCACATAAGGGATCACGAAGCAGCGGACGCCGGGCGTCTAAACAGTTGGAAACTATCGATCGACTTCGATCCGGCAGCACAGATCGCCGAAGGCCAAATGGCGGCGGATATGGCTATTCCGGACGCTCATTCAGGTGGCATTGAAAGCACGATCGCCATTGCGGCGGCGGGAACTCTACAATCCGCCCGCGTACAGGTACAGATTTCCCACAGCTACATTGGCGACCTTCATGTCGAGCTTGTGTCGCCTTCCGGACAAGCCGCCGTACTGCATAACCGCGCCGGATCGTTCAATGACGATTTGCGTGTCAATTATGACCATTCGAGCGCACCCGCCCTGGATCTCCTGACCGGCCAGGAGATCAACGGCGACTGGACATTGCGGGTTCGTGACCTTGAGCAGCGGGACGTCGGCAGGTTGGAAAGCTGGGGTTTGACTCTGCACTACGTAAATTGATCTACCACGGCTCCACCAGCCGCTTTCGCCCGGTCCGCGGTGCCGGCACCGGGAATCCGGCTAGCGCCTTGGCCAGGATGGCGCGGGTATCGGCCGGGTCGATGACGTCGTCGATGTAGAAGCGTCCGGCCACTTCCAGAGCGGTGTGATAGGTTTTTAGCTCCGCGGTCAGCCTGGCGTGCAGCGCCGCCCGCTCTTCCGGATCGTCAACGGCGTCGAGTTCGGCCTTATGGATGATGTTGACCGCGCCCTCTATGCCCATGCCGCCGAACTCCGCGGTCGGCCAGGCCAGCACCAGATCCGGTGAATAAGCCATGGCGCCCATGACGTAATAGCCGAGGCCGTAGGCCTTGCGCAGAACCACCGTCATCATTGGCACGGTGGCGTTGGCGGCCGCGGTCAGTATGCGGGCCGAATGCCGGACCAGGGCGGTCTTTTCGATGTCCGGGCCAACCATCAGGCCCGGCGTATCGCACAGAAACAGCAGCGGGATGTCGTAGGCGTCGCAGAGCCCGATGAACCGGGCGATTTTGTCGCAAGCCGGACTGTCCATGGCGCCGGCCAGATACATCGGCTGGTTGGCCATGATGCCGACCGGCCGGCCGTCGATGCGGGCAAGTGCGGTGACCGCCGCTTTGCCGAAGCGCGGCCGGAGTTCCAGGATGCTGTCCCGGTCGGCGAGGCCTTCGATCACTTTGCGGACGTTGTAGGCACGGCGCGGGTTCTCCGGCACGATATCACGCAGCTTCAAACCGTCGGGCGCGGTGCCGGCGGGCCCGGGGCCGGAGAAATAGCCGAGATACTTGCGCGCCGCCGCCAGGGCGGCGGCTTCGTCGTCGACCAGAATGTCAATACCGCCGGCGGCCTCATGCACGTCCATCGGGCCAATATCCTCGGGCGCGAACGTGCCGCCGAGGGCGGCTTCGACCAGCGGCGGGCCGGCCATGCCCATAGTCGCCGACTTGGTGGCGATCACCACGTCGGAAAGCCCGGCCAAGTTGGCCTGACCGGCAAAGGCCCGGCCAGTCACCAACGCCACCGTC